>Ga0209794_1000009_pt1 | contig 647797 bp, 627 predicted proteins | sample EBPBio232013_DNA_FD_185869 | JGI IMG/M metagenome (GOLD analysis project Ga0209794, IMG submission 185869) | Wastewater treatment Type I Accumulibacter community from EBPR Bioreactor in Madison, WI, USA - Reactor 1_5/23/2013_ DNA (SPAdes)... | ecosystem: Engineered > Bioreactor > EBPR >...
TATGGAACATATATCTGCGCGATTCCGCTCATAAAGGAAAGCCCTCAACCTATTCTTCAGTGAATGTCCGCTTGCAGGGGCGCACTACGTCGCGAAGATTGATGGAAAAAGGCGCATGTAGGTCGTTTGAACCGATCTCCGTGGAAATTCGAACCGGTCTCTGATCAGCGCGCCTTAAATTCCCGGAAAATGCTGATTTGGTCGCCGAGAATTGCGCCGAATCGGGTCCGTAAAAACGTGCTGAAATCCCTGTCTCCGGCACTCTTTATCGTCTGGGTACCAGCGCAAGCGACGGAAATCGTACGGCTTCTCGGCCGCAGCCAGAAAATCGTCGGTTGTCATGAGAATGGCTGGTGCCCTTGGCAAGGATTGAACCGAGTCACTGCTGACCTGCATCAAGGCACAGGGGAAAATCCACCGACGCGGTGGAAACCGGCGCGATCCAAGTTTGCCATGAGCGGGCACCAGAAAATTATTATTCACACATAATTATCATTGAAACAGAAATTCATGGATTGATTTCAGTTTTCACGCTATAGCCCTGAGATATTGCGATTTCATGCAGGCGGGCAGGTTTTCATGGCAGCAACCCATCAGATCGGGTTTTCAGGCCAGGTGACGGTTTTTCTGGAGCGGCGGCTGCCCGAAGCTGCGACACCCGCAGGCTACGCGGCCCTGATCGATGCACTGGGATTGCAGGTTCCGGTGCCCGCGATGCTGGCAGCCATCGGCCCGCGTCACAAGGTCTATGCCCGTGACGACTGGCAGCTCTACACCCCCCGTCATGCGCCAGAGCCGACTCTTGAAGGCCATCTGATTTTTGCCCTGAAATACGAGGGCCTCGATCTGACAGTGCTCAAGGCGCTGTTTCGCGCGGTTGGCCCCGAGCCGATCGCAGCCATGGTGCGGGGAACCCCGACGGGCGCCTATGCCCGCAGGTTTTGGTTCCTGTTTGAGTGGCTGACCGGGACGCTGCTTGACCTGCCGGATGCCACGCAGGGCAGTTACGTTCCTGTTGTCGATCCCGATCAGCAATGGTGCACCCACGCCATCATGTCCCCGCGTCACCGTGTGAAGGACAATCTGCCGGGCACACCAGCCTTCTGTCCCATGATCCGGATGACGGAGCGGCTGCAGACCTATCGGCAAGGCGGGCTCGCCTCGCGCGCCCATGCCGTCGTGGCGGCCGTGCCGAAGGATGTGCTCGCGCGGACAGCAGCGTTCCTGCTCCTGAATGACTCCCGGTCGAGTTTTGCCATCGAGGGTGAGGCGCCACCGCAGGACCGGATCCAGCGCTGGGGTCGCGTGATCGGCGAGGCCGGTCGTCGCGCCATTGATCTCGACGAGTTGCTCCGTCTGCAGAGGATCGTCATCGGGGATGCTCGTTTCGTGAAGCTCGGCCTGCGCCATGAAGGCGGGTTTGTCGGCGAGCACGATCGATCAACGGGCGCTCCGCTGCCGGACCACATTTCGGCGCGGCACGAGGATCTGCCCGATCTGATGGCGGGGCTCATCGCCTTCGATCGTGATCCCAACAGGGGGCTTGATACCGTGCTGGTGGCGGCGGCCCTTGCCTTTGGCTTTGTCTACATCCACCCTTTCGAGGACGGGAACGGGCGCATCCATCGTTATCTCATCCATCATGTGCTGGCGGAGCGCGGCTTCAACCCCCCGGGCATGGTGTTTCCGGTGTCTTCCGCCATCCTTGCTCGGATCGACGCGTATCGCCGGGTGCTGGAAAGCGTGTCGCGGCGGCTCCTGGCTGCGATCCGCTGGGAGCCGACGGATCGTGGCAATGTCCGTGTGCACAACGAGACCGCGGACTTCTACCGCTACTTCGATGCCACGCCGCACGCGGAGTTTCTCTATTCCTGTATCGAGCAGACCATCGAGTTCGACCTGCCACAGGAAGCGCGCTTCCTTGTCGCGCATGACCGCTTCCGGAGCCGCATAAGTGAGATCGTCGACATGCCGGAGCGGACGGCCGACCTGCTGTTCAGATTTCTCCGCCAGAATGACGGAAAGCTTTCGCAGCGGGTACGGGAGCGGGAATTCGTCAATTTGAGCGATTCCGAGGCCAAGGAGATCGAGCGAATCTACGGGGAAGAGTTCACTTGAGGGTGAAATGTCGCGGGAATCGTTTTTCACGATCTGCGAACCACTCTCAGCCCAAAGCAAACCAGTCTCTGGACAAGCCCATGAGAAAACTTGGGAAAATCTAAAAGTCGTGGTCCAGAAAACCTGAATTCAAAGCGAGGGATCACGCGGAAACAGGGCGTTTGAAGCCTCTCAGAGAGGCCAAATCTGATATTCAAGTGTTTGAAATTTCGAATTATTGCAGCCGAGAGGTCCAGAGTTCGAAACTCGGAAGGACTGGCTGGTGCTGCGAGAGAGGATTGAACTCTCGACCTCTCCCTTACCAAGGGAGTGCTCTACCACTGAGCTACCGCAGCAACGAGACCCGCTCCCTGCCATAGCGTGCAGAGATGGTCAAGCAGTCAGCGAAAGATATTCCGCGGCAAGATTTGTGCGCCGCACAATAATGTTGCATCGCAACATAAAATCCGCTACTGAATTAGGCGTAATCATTCAAGCGGCGCAGCCGAATCCGTGATCGCCGCGCTAACAGGAGCCCGTCGATGAGCACGATTCGTAAACCGACCGCAAAGGCCACCATGCCCGAAATCGCTGATGAAGCCGGCCAGGCCGTTGAAGCCGTCCACGCAAAAGTTTCAGCAATAGCGGTGCCGGATTTTCTCAAGCCCGTTTCGGATTTCCAGGAGCAGATCCGCGCTCAGGCTCAGAAGAGCGCTGATCAGTTCCGCGCGCAGTATGAAACGTTCAAAGGCAAGGCTGAAACCGCAACCGGCAAGCTTGAGGAAAGCTTCGAGGCGGCGAATGCCGGTGCGCGCACCCTGAACCTGAAGATTGTCGATCTTTTTCGCGAACAGGCCAATGCCGGCTTCGCGCATATCGAAGCTCTGTCCTCTGCCAAGACATTCGGGGATGCGATCCGCCTCAATCAGGCTTTCGTGCAGGCGCAGGCGGAAGCCCTTCAGGCGCATTCCAAGGGGATTGCGGAATTCGCAACCAAGCTGGCAGCCGATGTCGTGGAGCCCGCTCGGGCTTCGGTCGTTCTGCCCTTCTCGCGTTGAGCGCTGCCGCTTCAAACGGATGCAATCGCCGGGATGAAAAATCGCCTTGAATTCCGGAGCGATTGAGTTTAGGCACAGCCTCCTTGGCGGGCAGTCGTAGCTCAGTTGGTTAGAGCGTCGGATTGTGGCTCCGAAGGTCGGTGGTTCGAGTCCACCCGACTGTACCATTTCCCTCAGCGGAAACGCCAAAATAAAAAGGCCGCCCTCGGGCGGCCTTTTCATTTTCCGGCTGGGAAGCCTCAGGCGACTTTTGCTCCCTTGCGCTTTGCCGCCAGGCCGCCAAGCACCACAATGGCCGCGCCAATCGCCGCTGCGCCGTAATGGATCCACCCGACAGGCGTTGCCTCCAGGACCTTGCCGCCGTGGCCATCCGAGATCTGCGCCATGGTGATATAGGCAGGGTTGAGGTTCTTGAGGAAATCCACGATGTAGACATCCTTCACGATCATCTCGCCGGCGATCCATCCGAGCAAGGCGGCGCCGGCCCAGATGATGAGCGGGAATCTCTCCATCACGGTCGACAGCAGGGTCGAGCCATAGATGATGAGGGGAATCGAAAGCAGCAGGCCGAAGATGAACAGCGGGATATTGCCGCCGGCCGCAGCCGCGATGGCGATCACGTTGTCGAGGCTCATCACGGCATCGGCGATCGCGATGGTGCGGACTGCGCGCCAGAGATTGTCAGAGGATTCGATTTCGTGCCCGTCATCCTCCTCGCCTACGGCGAGCTTGTAGCCGATCCAGAGCAGGAGCAGCCCGCCCGCGACCTTGAGGAAGGGAACCTTGAGCAGGAAGGTCACAAAGATGGCAAAAATGATGCGCAGGCCAATGGCAGTACCGGCGCCAAGCAACATGCCGATCTTGCGCTGCCTCTCGGGAAGGGAGCGGCATGCCAGCGCGATCACGATCGCGTTGTCGCCGGACAGGAGAAGGTCGATCCAGATGATCTGGAGCAGCGGAACAAGATAAGGCGTCAGAAAATCCATGATCGCTCTCGGCAGGAGGGGGTAGTGTCTCCTTCGCGCATCCACGCGCCGCTGACAATAGCCGATGGCGGCTGGTGAGCGGCCTTTAGCGAAAAAGCGCAGTTTTACTCCTGCATATCAGCGAATAACACTATTATATCATGATATAGGTGCGGTAGAATCTGGCTGTATCTTATTTTGTGGCGGTAAACTCCGTTTCCCGATATGCGGAGCTTGCCAGCTCTGCAAGAGCGAGAATGAAGGATCGCCCTTGCCGAACCGGCGCGTGGGCTCCTAACATATAAACTGGAAAAGCATTCAGGGAGGCGGGGTAACGCCCGCAAGGTCGTTTGGGTTCCCATCCAGCAAGCCCGGAAAAACCGGGCGCCGGCAAGCGCGTGGCGTTGTTCGCGACCTGCCTTGTCGATTCGTTGCGGCCCAATGTCGGTTTCGCGACCGCCAAGCTGCTGGAGGAGGCCGGATGCCGCGTCGAGGTTCCGCGGCAGACCTGCTGCGGGCAGCCGGCCTACAATTCAGGAGACCGCGCGACCGCCAAAACCCTCGCGCTTCAGATGATCGAAGCTTTCGAGAGTTATGATTATGTCGTGGTCCCCTCCGGCTCCTGCGCGGGGATGATCATCAAGCATTATCCGGCCCTGTTCGCGGGCGATCCCAATCTCGCGGGGCGGGCAGACCGGCTTGCGGCGAAGACGTTTGAACTCGTTTCCTTCCTGGTCGGCGTGCTGGGGCTCAAAACCGTTTCCGCGCGCTTTGAGGGCCAGGTCACCTACCACGATAGTTGCTCGGGCTTGCGCGAACTTGGCATCAAGGATCAGCCACGGACCTTGCTTGCCTCTGTCGAAGGGCTCGAACTGGTCGAAATGAAGGATGCGGATGTCTGCTGTGGATTTGGCGGCACTTTCGCCGTCAAGTACGGCGAGATTTCCGACAAGATCGTCACCGAGAAATGCGCGAATGTAACCACAAGCGCCGCGAAGACCCTGCTCGCGGGCGATCTCGGCTGCCTGCTCAACATGGCGGGCAAGCTTTCCCGCCAGGGATCAGGCATTGAGGTGCGCCATGTCGCGGAAGTTCTCGCAGGCATGGCAGAGGGGCCGGCGATCGGTAGGGCAGCCCAGGACCCCGCATTGGTGGAGGCCCGGTCGTGAGCGCGCATTCCACTGCCCATGATTTCAAGGCGAATGCCTCGCGCGCCATCGCCGATACCCAGCTGACAGGCAACCTGAAAGCGGTTCGCCAGAACTTCATCGACAAGCGTGCCAAGGCCGTGAAGGGCCTGCCGGAATTCGAGGCACTGCGCGAGAGCGGCAAGGAAATCAAGGATCACACCCTCGCCCATCTCGACCTTTATCTCGAATATTACGCGCAGAAGGTGGAGGAGAGCGGCGGGCATGTCCATTTCGCCGCCGATGCGGAAGAGGCGCGCAAGATCGCGCTCGATATCTGTCGCAAGGTCGGCGCGAAGACGGTGACGAAGGGTAAGTCCATGATCACCGAAGAGGTGGGCCTCAACGCCTATCTCGAGGCGAATGGTGTCACGCCGGTCGAGACCGATCTCGGAGAATACATCATCCAGCTTCGTGGCGAGACGCCGAGCCACATCATCGCGCCCGCGGTGCATCTCAACAAGCACCAGATCGAGGGTGATTTCCGCCGCGTGCATACGCATCTCGATCCGGCCCGCGATCTCAACGAGAAGGTTTCACTGCTCACCGAGGCACGCGGCGTGCTGCGCGACCGGTTCCTGGTCGCGGATGTCGGAATCACCGGCGCGAATTTCCTCGTTGCGGAAACCGGCACTTCCATCATCGTGACCAATGAAGGCAATGGCGATCTCACGCAGATCCTGCCGAAGGTCCATATCGTGATGACCTCGATCGAGAAGATGGTGCCGACCCTGGAGGATGCCAGCCAGATCCTGCGCCTGCTCGCCCGCTCCGCGACCGGACAGGAGATGAGCGTTTACACGACGCTTTCCACCGGGCCCAGGCGCATGGGTGATCTCGACGGGCCGGAGGAATATCACGTCATCCTGCTCGATAACGGTCGCTCGGCGATGCTCGGCGGCGAGTTTCAGGATATGCTGCGCTGCATCCGCTGCGCCGCCTGCATGAACCATTGCCCCGTCTATCACCAGATCGGCGGGCACGCCTATGGCTGGATCTATCCGGGGCCGATGGGCTCCGTCCTCTCCCCCTCGCTGATCGGGGTCGACGAGGCCGGGCATCTGCCCAATGCCTCGACCTTCTGCGGACGCTGCGAGGCCGTCTGCCCGATGAAGATCCCGCTGCCGAAAATGATGCGTCATTGGCGCGAGCGCGAATTCGAGCGCAATCTCAACCCCGCGCTCCAGCGCTGGGGGCTTGGGTTCTGGGCGTTCTTTGCGAAGAGGCCGCGCCTTTACGCGCTGGCGAATCGCCTTGCCATCAAGGCGATGGCGCTGATCGGGCGGAAAAAGGGAAGCTTCAAGGGGCTTCCCGGGCTCGGCGCCTGGACGAAGTACCGCGATTTCGCCGTGCCCGAGGGCGAGACCTTTCAGGCGAAGTGGAAGAAGGCGAGGGCGGGGAGATGAGTGAGAGTCGTGCTACCATGCTCGCCTCCATCCGCCGCTCGCTGGGCGTGAAGGGCGATGAACGCATCCGCAAGGCGATGGTCGAGGACAGGCTCGAGCGTGCGCCGAAGGGCGTGATCCCCGATCGGGCGCAGCTTGATGCCGCCGGCAAGCTGGCGCTGATGCTCGAAAAGCTCGAGGCGGCGCAGGCCAGCGTCGCAAGGCTCGCTTCCTATGCCGACGTGCCCGGCGCGATCGCGCAATATCTGCGCGACAACAATCTCCCGGCCTCGATCCGGCGCGGCGAGGATTCGCGCCTCGACGGCCTGCCTTGGGCGGAGACTGCGCTTGAAGTTTCCAAGGGCCCTTCCGCTGGACACGACCTTTCCGCCGTGAGCCATGCCGATCTCGGCGTTGCTGAAACCGGCACGCTGGTGCTGGCTTCGGGGGCGGATAATCCCACGACGCTGAACTTCCTGCCGGATTATCACATCGTCGTGCTCTCGGCGGCGGATGTCGCGGGCGATCTTGAAAGCCTGTGGCCGAAGCTGCGCAGGAAACACGGCAAGGGGGCGATGCCCCGCACCGTGAATCTGATCACGGGGCCCTCCCGCTCCGGCGATATCGAGCAGACCATCCTGCTCGGCGCGCATGGACCGCGCAGCCTGCATGTCCTTGTCGTCGAGGGGTGAGCGCGGGGATCGAGACTTTTGATCCCGCGATCATGGTAAACAAGGATTTGTTCGGGATTTGGCGCTAGCCTTCTTGCCGGATCAATCATCCGGGGTCGCCGATGCGCCTTTTCCGTCTCCTTTTCCTGCCGCTCGGCGGGGTGCTGGTGGCCCTTCCGCCGGCAAACGGAGCTTTTGCGCTGGAGCCGCCGCCTGCCGCGCTCGCGCCGCCTTCGCTTGCGGCGGAACCTGCCAAACCGAAGCCGAAGCCCGCTCCGATGGTGCATGAGGGGGTTGTCGCGCGTGCGGATAAACGCCCGAGCGTTCACCCTGATTCGCTGAAATTCATCACGGATGCCGCCGAGCGTTATCTTGCCTTCGCGAATGCCGGCGGCTGGCCGATTCTCCCGCAGGATGCCGCGCTCAAGCTTGGCGACGAGGGCGAACTGGTCTTGATGCTGCGCCAGCGCCTGGCCGCGGAGGGTGATCTGGCGACCAGCGAGGCACATGAACCCAAATTCGATGCGGCGCTTGCCGGCGCCGTCAAGCGCTTTCAGGCGCGCCATGGCCATACGCAGAACGGGCTGGTCATCGGCCCGACCCTGGCCGCCCTGCGCGTTTCCGCGCGCGAACGCGCGGCGCAGCTCGCAAAGAGCGCTTCCCGGCTTTCCACGCGCAATTTCGCCTTCGGTTCGCGCTATGTCGCGGTGAACCTGCCTTCGGCTTCGGTGGAAGCCATCGAGAACGGCGTGGTGGAGAAGCGCTTTGTTGCCGTTGTCGGCAAGAAGGAGCGCGCCTCGCCGGAGGTTGAGACCCGGATCACCAACATCAATCTCAACCCGACCTGGACCGTGCCGCATTCGATCGTCAAGAAGGACATCATCCCGAAAATGCGGGAGGATGCCGCCTATCTTTCGAAGGCCAAGATCCGCATCATCGGCGCCAGCGGCACGGAGATCCCCGCCAGCGCGATCGACTGGAAGACGGAAAGGGCGTTGGCCTTCAACCTGAGGCAGGATCCCGGCTCCGGTAATGCGCTCGGCCAATTGCGCATCGACATGCCGAACCGCGAGGCGGTCTATATGCATGATACGCCGTCGAAGAAGCTCTTCGCGCGCGATAACCGCTTCCATTCTTCCGGCTGTGTACGGGTCGAGAATGTCCGCGACTTCGCCGTCTGGCTGCTCGACGATGATCGCGGCGCGCAGGGCTGGGATCGCGCGGCGATCGATGCCGCGATCAAGGAAGGCAGAAGGGTCGATATTCGCCCGCGCGAGCCGATCCCGGTAATCTGGGCCTACCTCACCGGCTATGTGACGCCGGACGGCATCGTCCATTTCCGCTCGGATTTCTATGGTCTTGATTCCGGCCTTGTCGCCTCGCAACAGAAAAACGAGGGCGAGGCGGCCCCGCCTTCCATGCCCGCCGCGCGCAAGGCCAAAGCGATGCTGCCGGTCGAGGCGTCGCTCGATTCCGCTGGGCTAGAAGCACGCATCGCTGCTTCCGGCGCTCCGGTTCCGCTCCAGCGTATCGATCCGTGATTATTCCGCCAGGACGCGGGTCGAGGGGAAGGTGATCTCGATCATCGTCCCTTCACCGGGGTTGGAACGGATCGAGAAGCTGGCGCGGTTGGCCTCCACCAGTGCTTTGGTCAGTGGCAGGCCCAGGCCGGTTCCGCTGTTATCCCGCCGCGTTCCGACCTGACGGAAGGGTTCGAGCGCCTGTTCGATCTCGCGTGGCGACATGCCGATGCCGGTATCGCGGATGCGGATGACCGCTTCGCCGCTGTCCAGCAGGGCGGTGGCGACGATGACCTGTCCGCCGGCTTCCGTGAAACGCGTTGCGTTGGAGAGCATGTTGAGCACGATCTGGCGGATCGAGCGCTCATCGGCAACAACCGGAGGCAGCTTCTGCGCAAGCTGGGTGCGCACCAGTACGCGATTGGCATTGGCCTGCGGTTGGATGATCGCCACCGTACTGGTCAGCATCGTGTTCAGGTCGGTCGCGGCGAAGTTCATTTCCATGCGACCGGCTTCGATCTTGGCCAGATCGAGTAGATCATTGACCAGGCTGACCACATGTTTGCCAGAGGTGCGGATATCCCCGATATATTCCTTGTACTTCGCGTTTCCGATGGCGCCGAGGCGCTCTTCCAGCATCACCTCTGCGAAGCCGATGATCGCATTCATCGGGGTGCGGATCTCATGGCTGATCTTGGTGAGGAAATCGCTCTTCTTCGCGCTGGCGAGTTCGGCGTCGCGCCGCGCCTGTGTCAGCTCCGCTTCGGCGCGCTTCCAGGCGGTGAGGTCGCGCAAAACCGCGCAATAGCGTTGCGGTTCGCCATCCGAGATGCGTCCCAGCGTCATGAAAAGCGGGATCGGCCCACCCTTTTTCTCGCGTCCCACAACTTCGCGCCCGTCATTGAGCACGGAGCGTACACCATTGGCTTTCAGGCCATCGAAATAGTCGAGCGCGAGCGCATGGCTCTCGTTGCGCAGCAGGCAAGTGAAGCTGGCGCCGATCACCTCGTTCTGATCGAGCCCGAACAAGGCTTCGGCGGCGCCGTTGAGGCTGATGATCGCGCCTTTGCCGTCAAGCGTGGCGACGCCATCGGTCGCGGTGTCGAGGATCGAGCGCAATTCCGCCGTCTCGGCCTTGGCGGCGCGCAGGTCGAGCGCGACGGAACGCAGCGCCTTGCCCTGCTCGATCTCGAGCGCGCGGCGTAGCGAGACAAGGCTCGCCGGCGCACCCTTCCATTCCGTTTGCTGGAGATGCGCATCGACAGGGAAGGTCTCGCCCGTGCGGGATGCCAGAACAATCGTATCGAAACCGTCTTCGCGGGCACGCGGTAGCGCGCCCTTGCGGAAAATCGCCTTGCCGCCTTCTTCGGCGATGAATGTGGCAAGATCAGCATAGCCCGCGAGTTCGAGCAGGGTGCGGTTAGCGAAGAGAGTCTCGCTGTCGCGCATCACCAGAATGCCGACGGGCAGGGCATCGAGGATCGCCGTCTGGCTATCCTGCGCTGGTGAGTTGGCAGGTGCGGCCGGCGCGGGCCGGGAGAGCGCCTCCTCTTCGATGGCAGGCGCGGGCGTGCCGGGCGGTGCCAGTGTCAAGGTTTCGTCGGCGTCGAACCTTGCGCCAAGAGCCTTGGCGATCTCCCGGAACGCGTTGCGCTCGGACATGGAAAGCCCGCTCTTGATATGGGCAGGCTGTTCAGGGATCGAGGCCGGGCCGGGGCGCAGCGCGATGATCTTGGCCGGAGCGCGATTGTCCTGCGCAAGGCCGACGCGCGGTGCGGGAGAAGGCTCAACGTTCTCGACGGCAGGTTCTGCGGTATTTTCAGCTTCACCTTCACCCGCTTCATCGAGCGCAGGCGCTTCGGCGTCGGCAAGTTCGAGAACGGAGGGCGCCTCCTCAAGCATGGTGGCGGCGTCGTCGTCCGGGATCGAGGGGGCAGGCGTCTCCGCTGTCGAAAGGGCCTCGGCCTGGCTTTCTTCCACAGCGACGGGCACCTCGGCTTCATCCAGGGCAGAGGATTGCGCTTCCGCTTCCGGCGTGGCGGATACGCGCGGCGTGGCAAGGTCGATCTGGCAGCGCCCGAAGCCGGAATAGCCGGTCAGTGCGTGGCCATCGGCATGAAGCGGGAGGGCGGAAAGCTGGACGGGGATCACGAGATCCGTTCCTTCGACCGGCCAGGCCACCGAGATACCGTTCCAGGTCTCTCCGCCGAGCACGGCGCCGCGTATTGCTTCCGCGGCTTGCGGATCGAAAGCGCCGACAATCATCGCGAGCGGCTGCCCGAGCACTTCCGCCTGCGCGGTGCCGACAGCCTCGGCGAGGGGCGGGCTGACACGTTCGACGATGCCGTTGGAATCAAGCTCGAAGACGAAACGGATCGGCCGGCGCTCTTCCGTCGGCTTGTCGAGCCAGGCGGGTCTGGGCGGTTCCGGCAGGGCGGCGGGCATGGCCGCCGATAGGGGCAAGTCAACGAAGCTGGGGGCTTCCGGTCCTGCTTCCGCCATGTCAGGGGGCGTGAATTCATCGCGCGGGGCGCGGGCCTCGATCAGCGCGACATACATCGCGTAAGTGCCGTCGGCGAGCGCGAGGGGCTGGCAGAGACCTGTCAGCGCAACAGAACGAAAGCCGATATTGAAGCGCAGGCGCTCCAGCCGCTTGGCCGCATCGGCGTCGAGTTGCCGCCCGAGCTGTGCAAGCCGCTCCGTGCCGGCCGCGCGCAGGGGGAGGCCTTTTGCCATAGCGTTTTCGGCATCGCGCAGGCCCAGCCGGCGCGCGGCTTCATGGCTGGACCACAGGATATCGACGCCATTGGCGGCCACGATGAAAGCCGGGAGCGGATTGGCGAGCAGTTCCGCCCGGCGCGCCGGGGAAAGCAGCGCGGCGGGGAGCAGGCCCTCGGCCGCGCGGTTCGCGGTATCCACAGCCATGACAACGCCTCTTTACTGAACTCGACGCTTCGCGCCCCGTTTTTCGGGCGATGCCGAACATCATGGCAACGCTGTTCCGAATTGGCACGCGAATTAACGTCTCATCCATAAATCGGCGGGCGCGATCCGTCCATCCGCTAGCAGGCGATCAAGAAAATTTACCGAAAAACAACCTTAACGGCGGCTCATTCCGCCGCAAGTTTGTGCGCTGTCCGGCGTGGCAGGCCGAGCGTGTCGAATACATCGACCATTGCTTCGAGAAGGGTATCGATGAGGGTGTCGTCATGCAGCGGTGTCGGCGTCACGCGTAGCCGCTCGGTGCCGCGCGGCACGGTGGGATAGTTGATCGGCTGGACATAGATGCCGTGACGCTGAAGCAGCAGATCGCTCGCGGCTTTCGCCTTTGCCGCGTCCCCGATCATCACGGGCACGATATGGGTGGAGTTTTCGAGCACCGGGATGCCCTTTGCCGCCAACCCTTGCTTGACCTTGGCGACCTGCGCGCGCTGTTGCGCCCGCTCATGGCCTGAAGCGCGGAGATGGCGGATGGAAGCCGCCGCCGCCGCCGCGACGGGCGGGGGCAAGGCGGTCGTGAAGATAAAGCCATGGGCGTTGCAGCGCACCGCGTCGATGATATCCGCCCGCGCCGCGATATAGCCGCCGAAACAGCCGAAAGCCTTGCCCAACGTTCCCTGCACGATGTCGATGCGCGCCATCGCGCCCACTTCCTCGGCGTAACCGGCGCCGTGCGCGCCATACATGCCAACGGCATGAACTTCGTCGAGATAGGTCAGTGCGCCGTATTTCTCGGCAAGATCGCAGATGGTGTGGATCGGGCCCACATCGCCATCCATCGAATAGATGCTTTCGAAGACGATGAGCTTGGGCCGTGCCGGATCGGCTGACTTGAGCAATTCTTCGAGATGCGCGGTATCGTTATGGCGGAAGATCACCTTCTCGCGTCCGGCGCGGCGCACGCCTTCGATCATTGAATTATGGTTCTCGGAATCCGAGAGGATGAGGCAATTCTCAAGGCATTGCGCGATGGTGGCGATCGCGGTCTGGTTGGCGACATAGCCCGAGGAGAAAACGAGACCCGCCTCCTTGCCGTGAAGGATGGCGAGTTCCTTTTCCAGCGCCACGATGGCGTGGGAATTGCCCGAGATGTTGCGCGTGCCGCCCGCGCCGACGGAGCCGGTCTGCGCCTCGGCCACCATGGCGGCGACGACATCAGGATGCCGACCCATGCCCAGATAATCGTTCGAGCACCAGATCGTGATCTCGCGCGCGGCGCCGTCAACATGCCATGTGGCGCGCGGGAAGGCCGAACAGTCGCGCTGAAGCTCGGTGAAGACGCGATAGCGGTTCTCGGCGCGAATGCCGGCCGTGACGGCGGCGAAAGCGTTCCGATAATCGAACATGAAATGTCCTTGCGCGGGCAGGCGGAGTTTGAACGGTTCCAAAGTCTATAGCCCTCTTGCCAGAAGCGGCCAATGCCCCGCATTGATCGAGCGCATTTTTGTGATCACTGCCCGAAGGAGGTGGGATGAGTACCGGCAAGAAGGATGACCCGCGCAAGGCGCGTCTCGCCGAGGCTCTGCGCGCAAATCTGCGCAAGCGACGTGATCAGGCGCGTCGACGCGCCACGGAGGCGCCGCCTGTCGAAACCGGCGGACCGGCCAACAAAACGCCCGAATCAACCGGCAATTCGCCCGGTAAAGGCTGAGCGGATTTGATTTGTGCGCCGCCGCATGGCAGAGCAGCGCCCGGCTACGGCGCGATCTGCGCTTTCTCGGGTGGATTTCATGGACCGGATCAAGATTGTCGGCGGCGCGGAACTCAAGGGCAGCATTCCCATCGCCGGGGCGAAGAACGCCGCGCTTCCGCTGATGATCGCCAGCCTGCTGACGCCGGATACGCTCGAACTTGAGAATGTGCCGCGCCTGTCCGATGTAAGGATGCTCAAGCGCATTCTCGGCAATCACGGCGTGGATGTCATGGTGGCGGGCAAGCGCGCGGGCGATAGCGGTGAAGGCGGCGAGGTCGTTCGTCTTTGCGCCGCCAAAATTGTCGATACCACAGCGCCTTACGAACTCGTTTCACAGATGCGCGCGAGCTTCTGGGTCATCGCGCCGCTGCTGGCGCGGATGGGCGAGGCGAAGGTCTCGCTGCCCGGCGGCTGCGCCATCGGCACGCGCCCCGTTGATCTCCTGTTGATGGCGCTCGAACGCCTCGGCGCCGAGATCACGATCGAGGCTGGTTATGTTCATGCCCGCGCGCCGAACGGATTGAAAGGCGCGGAGATTGCTTTTCCCAAGGTGACGGTCGGCGGCACGCATACCGCGCTGATGGCGGCGGTGCTCGCGCAAGGGACCAGCGTGATCCGCAACGCCGCGCGCGAGCCGGAGGTCACGGATCTCGCCAATTGCCTGGTGAAGATGGGCGCGCGCATCAAGGGGATCGGCTCCTCCACGCTAGAGGTCGAGGGCGTCGCCGCGCTCCGTGGTGCGGTGCACCGCGTTCTCCCCGATCGGATCGAGGCCGGGACCTACGCTTTCGCTGCCGCCATGGCCGGTGGAGATGTCACCCTCGAAGGCGTGACGCCGGACCTGCTTCAGGCCGCGCTCGACAAGTTGAGCCAGGCCGGCGCGGAGGTTTCCGCCACCAATAACGGCATCCGCATCCGCCGCAACGGCCGCGGCATCATGGCGGTCGACATCACGACCGAAGCTTTCCCCGGCTTCCCGACCGATCTTCAGGCGCAATTCATGGCGCTGATGACGCGCGCAGGCGGGACTTCCCACATCACCGAGACGATTTTCGAAAACCGTTTCATGCATGTGCAGGAACTGGCGCGGCTGGGCGCGAAGATCCGGCTTGATGGCGACATGGCCATCGTCGAAGGCGCGCAGACCCTGAAGGGCGCGCCGGTCATGGCGACGGATCTGCGCGCCTCGGTCAGTCTGGTGATCGCTGCGCTCGCGGCGGAGGGCGAGACGATGATCAGCCGTGTCTACCATCTCGATCGTGGCTTCGAGGGGCTTGAGGCCAAGCTCGCGCGCTGTGGCGCGCAGATCGAACGCATCCGGGGCTGAGCACCGGACGCGGATTGCTCAATAGCGGACGTTGCCGGCCTTGCGCCCGAAGCCGGGAATGTAGCAATAGCACCCGCTCATGATCGGGACCGGCCTGCCCACCGGGCATTCCCCGCGCGAGGTCACGCACATCGAGCCATAGGCCTGGCGCCGGCGCGGATAGGGGTTGTAGTAGCCGTCGTCATCCTCGTAGCGCGGCTGGTAATGCGGCTGGTAATACTGACGCCGCTGCGGATGCGCGTATTGTGCCCCGCCGATATTGCCCGCCTTTCGGCCGAAACCGGGAATGTTGCAGTAGCAACCGTCACCCAGTGCCGCATAGCCGCCATCGCAATTGCCGCGCGAAGTGACGCAGACGGAGCGCTGGCCGTAATATTGCGCATCAGCCACATTCACGCCGGTCAAGAGCAGCATCAGGGCGGCAAACGCCGCCGGTATCGCGCGAGAAAGCCCAAAACCGATCCTGTTTCTCGTCATTACCATCCTGTCCTCCTCACTGGCATGAAGCGATTCGGACCCTAATGCCGCGAAGCTGAAGGGCATATGAAAATCTTCGTGTGCGATTTGTACGCTTTCGGGTGTCAGCGGGCGCTTGCAGGCGTTGCGAGGCTTCGCATCGGGCGGTAACAACAAGCCATAGCGCTTTGTGTTTTCCGGGCTGGTTCCATGTCTTCCTTTTCCGCCTTCCGTTTGGACGAAATTCCCGGCCCCGCCTGGCGGCTGGTCCATGGCGAGGCGGATTTCGAGGCGCGTTTCTCGGCGCTTCTGGGGGCCAAGCGTGAAGTCTCCGAGGATGTTGACCGCGTCGCCGCCGCCATTGTCGCGGATGTGCGTGCGCGCGGTGACAGGGCGCTTGTGGAATATTCGCTGCGTTTTGATCGCATCGACCTTGACGCGGCAGGGCTGCGGGTGCGCCCGGACGAGATTGCGGCGGCGCGCGCTGCTTGCGATCCCAAGCATCTCGAAGCGCTGGAATTCGCCGCCCGCCGCATCCGTTTCTTTCACGAGAAACAGAAACCGGCCGATACGCTTTTCGAGGATTCACTCGGCGTGAAGCTCGGCTGGCGCTGGTCGGCCATCGCGGCTGTGGGGCTTTATGTGCCCGGCGGTTCGGCCTCCTATCCCTCCTCCGTGCTGATGAATGCGATTCCCGCCAAGGTCGCGGGGGTCGGGCGGCTTGTCATGGTCGTGCCCATGCCGGACGGCGCGGTATCGCCACTGGTGCTGGCGGCGGCGGAGCTTGCCGGCGTCGATGAGATCTATCGTGTCGGCGGCGCGCAGGCGGTGGCCGCGCTCGCCTATGGGACCGAAACGATCCGGCCTGTCTCCAAGATCGTGGGCCCCGGCAATGCCTATGTCGCTGCGGCGAAAAGACAGGTTTTCGGGCAGGTGGGGATTGATATGATCGCCGGCCCTTCGGAGGTGGTTGTAATCGCCGATCACACCGCCAATGCCGAGTGGATTGCTGCCGATCTCCTTGCCCAGGCCGAACACGATACGGCGGCGCAATCGATCCTGATCACGGATGACGCGGAGGTTGCGGAATCCGTGATCGCGGCGGTGGCGGGACAATTGAAAACCCTACCGCGCGGTGAAATCGCCGCCGCGAGCTGGCGCGAGAACGGCGCGGTGATCCTCGTTCCTGATATCGATGTGGCGGTGGCGCTCTCCGATCGCATCGCACCCGAGCATCTCGAAATCATGACTGTTGATCCCGATTCCGTGGCGGCTCGGGTGCGCGAGGCCGGAGCGATCTTCCTCGGCGCCCATACGCCCGAGGCGATCGGCGATTATGTCGGCGGCTCGAACCATGTCCTGCCGACGGCGCGCTCCGCGCGTTTCGCTTCGGGCCTAGGCGTGCTCGATTTCATGAAGCGCTCGTCGCTGCTGTCATGCGGGCCGGATCAGCTCGCGGCTTTGGGGCCGGCGGCTGTCGCGCTTGGCGAGGCGGAGGGGCTTGCCGCCCATGCGCGCTCGGTTTCCATCCGACTCAATCGAGGCTAGCCATGGGCGGGGCGGGCGACATTTCCGGCCGGCGGCTTGTGGCCATCACGCTCGACGAAGCCTCGATCGAGCGCGGCACGCCCGATCAGGAGCATGAGCGCGCCATCGCGATCTACGATCTCGTGGAAGAGAATGTTTTCGGTATTCCGGGCCATGCCGGTGGGCCTTACTTGCTCCGCCTCGGGCTCGTCGCGAACAGGCTCTCCTTCGATATCCGGCTTGAGGATGACGTGCCGATCGTCAACCATCTGCTGTCGCTCTCGCCGTTCCGGAAGGTGATCAAGGATTATTTCCTGATCTGCGAAAGCTATTACGAGGCAATTCGTACGGCATCGCCGGAGCGCATCGAGGCCATCGATATGGGCAGGCGCGGCGTGCATGACGAAGGCGCAGCCCTTGTCATGGAGCGGCTCGACGGCAAGATCGAGATCAATCACAAGACTGCGCGGCGGCTTTTCACGCTGATCGCCGCCCTTTCGTGGAAAGGGCAGGAGCGGTGACGGATTCCGTGCTTCCGAAATTGCAGGCGGTTCTCTTCGTCTGTTCGATGAACGCCGTGCGATCACCCATGGCTGAGGCCCTGACCCGGATGCGCTATGGCAAGCGGATCTACGTTGATTCCGCCGGCTTGCGGAAACTCGATCGCGATCCTTTCATGCTGGCTGTCCTGCGCGAGATCGGCGTTGATTTCGAGGGGGATGAACCGCGCAATCTCGAAGAAGTGGATTGCGAGGCTTTTGATCTCGTCATCGCGCTGTCGGGAGAGGCGCATCAGCGCGCCGCGACGCTGCTGCGCGCGACCGCGGTGGAACTCCTGCATTGGCCGATCGAGGATGCGACGCAGGCAGGCGGCACACGCGACCAACGCATCGAAGCCTATCGCCGGGTGCGCGATGCGCTGGATGCGCGCATCCGAGCCGAGATAGGCGCAAGGCTGCCGGCTTGAGAGGCGCCCGCGCTCCCGCGGGTTCATCTTCAGCCGGTTGCCAGATCCACCAGCAATTTCACGTTCAGCGCGATGATGATCGCTGCGATGACGCTCGCTGCGACAGTCAGCCAGCGCGGGGCGACGAGCGCGCCCATCTTCCTGCGCGAGGCGGTGAACATCACCAGCGGCACGATGGCGAAGGGGAGCTGGAAGGAAAGGATCACTTGGCTGAGGATGAGCAGCTTCGCCGTCTGCCCCTCGCCGTAGAGGATGGTGACGGCGATGGCGGGAACAATGGCGACCATCCGTGTCACGAGACGCCGCATCCATGCCGGCAGGCGGATGTCGATGAAGCCTTCCATGACGATCTGGCCCGCCATGGTTGCAGTGACGGTGGAATTGAGCCCGCAGCAGAGCAGGGCGATCGCGAACAGCGTCGGCGCGATGGAAGCCCCCAGCAGCGGTGCCAGCAATTCATGCGCGCGCGCCAGCTCTGATACTTCGGTCTGCCCGGTCTTGTGGAATGTCGCGGCCGCGAGAATGAGGATCGAGGCGTTGATCGTGAGCGCGAACATCAGCGCGAGGGTGGAATCCAGTGTCGCGTATTTCAGCGCCTGTTTCTTCTCCGGCAGCGTATCGCCATAAGCGCGGGTCTGCACGATGCCGGAATGGAGGTAGAGATTATGCGGCATCACCGTGGCGCCGATGATGCCGAGCGCGAGATAGAGCATGTTCGGATTGGTGATCACATCCGTGGTTGGGGCGAAACCGCGGATCACCTCGCCCCAATGCGGATCGGCAAGCGCGATCTGAACGGCGAAACAGAGCGCGATCACGCCAAGCAGGGCGATGATGATCGCCTCGATCCAGCGAAAACCCTTGTTTTGCAGCCACAGGATCAGGAAGACATCGAAGGCGGTGATCAGGACGCCGAGTTCGAGCGGGATCTTGAACAGCAGGTTGAGCGCGATGGCGGTGCCGATCACTTCCGCAAGATCCGTCGCGCAGATCGCGAGTTCCGCGAAAAGCCAGAGCGGCCAGGATACCCAGCGCGGATAGGCATCGCGGCAGGCCTGGGCGAGATCGCGCCGCGTGGCGATGGCGAGGCGCGCGCAAAGCGCCTGCAGGATGATCGCCATGATGTTGGAGACAAGCGCGACCACGAGGAGCGTGTAGCCGAACTGCGCGCCACCCGCGAGCGAGGTCGCCCAATTGCCGGGGTCCATATAGCCTACGGCGACCAGATAGCCCGGTCCCAGAAAGGCAAGAAAACGCCGCCATGGCGTCGCGCCGTTGACCGGAATGGAGCGGAAAACCTCCATGAGCGAAGGCGCGCTCCCTGATTGCCGCCAGCCGGATTCCGGGGAGCTCTGCATCTCTTCCATTCCTGCGCGTGGTGTCATTTATGCAAATGATTTGCATTTGCATTTGTACGGCATCCCGGATTTGCAGTCAATCCGACATGTATATCTCCTTTGAGGAGGGGCATTTTCCGCGCGCAATTGATGATGCCTCAACGAAATCGTGCATTTGGGGGCGCTTTACCTAATATTGAAGATTAATTATAAACTAAAAAACATAGTAAATAAAAAACTAACAAGCATAAATGTGATTATAAACTAACATGCTTTATGTTTTTTATGACTGTTCATTGGCGCAAAGCGCATAGTTATTTTTTTGTTAGGCATTTACTGTGATTATTAACCTGCTCCCGAGCGCTGGATGCGCGCCTTTCGAGGTGAGCCAGGAGAATTTTGATGACCAGAATTATCAATGGGATTGTAACGGGAACTGCCGGCGATGATGTGATCGATCTGGCTAATTATCTGAATTCCCCAGCGCAGGCCGGGACCGAGATGCGCTCTGATGGCGGCAATGGCGACGACCGGATCGAGGGGACCGCGCTCAACGACCTGATGAATGGTGGCGCCGGGAATGACACGCTCAATGGCGGCGACGGCAACAACAACATCGATGGCGGCGACGGTAACGACACGATCTGGGTAACGGGCGGCAACAATTGGCTGTCAGGCGGAAACGGGAACGATGTTGTTACAGGCGCGGCGGGCAACGATCATCTTTTCGGTGATGCCGGCAATGATACGCTCAAGGGGGGGGCAGGGGTCGATACGCTCGACGGCGGAGCGGGAAACGATGTCTTCCTGCTGACGGGCGATGCGAACGATCCGGCTTTCAGTCATTCGGGCGGGGGCACGAGCTATTATCGCGGAACATCGAGCGGGCAGGATGATCTTTACGTCGGGGATGAAGGGCTGGATACTTTGCGCGCGGAAAGCGCCAATCTGACGCTCGTGCTCAAGGAGGCGGCGCATCTCAAGCAGGATGGGATCGAGACGCTCGCAGGCGCGGCCGGGGGTGGTTTCCGCGTCGCCGTGACAGGCGAGGGGCCGCAGGATTTCACGGCTATCCGCCTCGACGAGGTCATGCTCGATTTCGGCGATGGCGATGACATCATCACCGGCTCTTCGGCCAACCAGCTTGTCGATACCGATGGCAACGGCACTGGCGACACCAGCAACCTGGCAACCGGCAATGATGTTATCGAAGGGGGTACGGGCCTTGATACCGTACGATACAATGCCAACTTCGATCCCGCACGATACTCGATCAGCCTGGTCGAGAATGGCAGGATACGCGTGCAGGATACCTACGCCGCCGATGGCGATACCGGCACGGATATCCTGACCGGAATCGAGCGTATTGCCTTCAACGATCGTGTGTTTTCCTTCCTGCCGGCGAGTGTGCAGGACGACGATGCCGCTAATGGCCATGACGGAATCGTCTCCGAGAACGCGGTAAACGGCGCGGGTGTCGGGGTGGATCTCAGCACGGTGGTCAGCCCCGATCTTCTGGGGATCGCGCCTGGTGCCACGGCTTCTTACCGTCTGACCAACGATGCCGGCGGACGGTTTGTCATCGACCCCGCGACAGGCCGCGTCAGCGTGGCGAATGCGGATCTGCTTGATTACGAGACCACGCCCGAGATCAATGGCGGACCCGATCGAGGTTTCCCCATTGTGGTGGAGGTGGATACGGGCGGGTTCAAGCTCCAGAAAACCGTCACCATCCTGATCTCGGACGGCAATGATCGCCCCGATGCAATCAGTGATGCCGATACGAATTTCGACTACGTGATGGAAGGCGTCCCGACCGGCACACTGGTTGGGCTGACCGCGCAAGCGGAGGATTCCAACCCCGGCGATACCTTCACCTATTCGTTGGTGGACAATGCCGGCGGTCGCTTCCAGATCGATCCGGCCACGGGGGTCGTCTCCGTTCTCAACGGTGCGCTGCTCGATTACGAAACGGCGTCCAGCCATAATATCAAGATCCGCGCGACCGATAGCGGCGGGCTGTTCAAGGATCAGGTCTACACGATTTATCTGGCTGATTTTGTGGATGATTCCATCGTCGACAGCGATTGGTCCACCCCGGAATGGGTGCGCGAAGGCGCGGCCAATGGCACCTATACCGGCGTCACGGCTTCCGCCGTCTCGGCGATCGGCGGCACCATGACCTACTCGCTGACGGACAATGCCGGCGGGCGTTTCCAGATCGATCCTGCCACGGGGCGCATCACCGTGCTCGACGGTACGAAACTGGATTACGAGAGCAATCAATGGTGGGATGTAAAAGTCCGTGCTTTTGACGGCGCCGTTGCGACCGAGCAGGTCTTCACGATCTATCTTGAGGATTTCACCGAGGATTCCATCACCGACAGCGATTGGTCGACGCCGGAATGGGTGCGCGAAGGCGCCGCCAACGGCACCTATGCCGGCGTGACGGCCTCCGCCGTTTCCGCGACCGGACGTCCGATGGTGTATTCGCTCGTCGATGACGCCGGCGGGCGGTTCCAGATCGATGCGGCGACGGGCCGCATCACCGTGCTTGATGGTACGAAGCTGGATTACGAGAGCCAGCCATCATGGGATGTGCGGGTCCGTGCTTCGGATGGTCTGACGATCACCGAGCAGGTTTTCTCGATCAATCTCGAGGATTTCAGCGAGGATTCCATTGTCGACAGCGATTGGTCGACGCCGGAATCCGTGCGCGAAGGCGCCGCCAGCGGCACCTATACCGGCGTGACGGCCTCCGCCGTTTCCGCGACCGGGCGTCCGGTGGTATATTCGCTCGTCGATGACGCGGATGGCCGCTTCCAGATCGACCCGGCAACCGGCCGCATCACGGTGCTTGACGGCACGAAGCTGGATTACGAGAGCCAGCCATCATGGGATGTGCGGGTCCGTGCTTCAGATGGTCTGACGATCACCGAGCAGGTTTTCTCGATCAATCTCGAGGATTTCAGCGAGGACATTCCGGTTGATTCAGATGCCACCGTCGAAAACGGGGTCGATGAAAACGCCGCGGCGGGCGCTTATACCGGCATCACGGCCAATGCCGTCTCTGCCCTGGGCCGCGCGATGACATACTCGCTGATAGCCGATGCGGAAGGGCGTTTCCAGATCGATGCAGTGACCGGGCGGGTTACCGTGCGCGACGGAACCAGGCTTGATCACGAGGCGCAGCAATATTTGGAGATTACCGTCCGCGCCTGGGACGGCGTTACCTATGCCGACCAGAGCTTCCGGATCGACATCCGGGATGTCGCTCTGGAGAGCTGGAGGGGAACGACTGGACGAGATACCTATACCGTAACCGGGCTTGGCGAATGGACGCTCGACGGCCTTGCCGGCAATGATGTCCTGACCGGCAATGATGGCGCCAATGTCACCTTCATCGGCGGAACCGGCAACGATACGCTGACCGGCCGGAACGGGAACGATGTCTTCCGGTATACCGGTGGTTCAGGCGGCATGGATATTGTCGATGGCGGCGCTGGTTACGACGTTATCGAAGCAACCGCGAACAATACGACAATCGGCCTCGCTTCCATTGCAGATATCGAGAAGATAACAAGCGGCGGCTTTGCCAATGTGAGGCTCCAGCTCGGCAATGGTGACGATGTCATCGACTCGAACGCGATCGTCCTCGAGGGTATTGCGGTCATCCGCGCCGGCGCCGGCAACGATACGATTATTGGCACGGCTGCCAATGACAGTCTTGTTGGTGAGGATGGTAACGACACCCTCTATGGCGGTAACGGCAACAACCATCTCAACGGCGGAAGAGGCGACGATACAATCGTCGGGGGCGACGGCTACGATTGGATCGAGGGTGGCGCTGGCGCAGACCGGATCGATGGTGGTGGCACTCATGGGCATATCCTGTTCGCGGGTTCGCTCGCTGGCGTGAACGTCAACCTGACAACCGGCACGGGCTCCGGTGCCGACGCGCAGGGCGATACCTATGTCAATGTCCAGCACGTCAATGGCTCGGCTTTCGGGGATATCCTTACGGGAGATGGGGGAGCGAACACGCTTTCCGGCGAGCGTGGAGACGACACGCTTATGGGACTCGGTGGGGATGACACCCTTAATGGGGGCGATGGCAATGACCGTCTGGAAGGGGGTTCTGGCAACAACCGGCTCAATGGCGGGAATGGCGATGATGTGATCATCGGCGGCAATGGCAACGACTGGATCGAGGGTGGTGCCGGTGCCGATCGGATCGATGGCGGTGGTACTCATGGGCATATCCTGTTCGCCGGTTCTCTCGCCGGCGTGAACGTCAATCTTGCAACCGGTACGGGTTCCGGGGGTGACGCGCAGGGCGATACCTATGTCAATGTCCAGCATGTCGATGGTTCTGCCTTCGGGGATATCTTGACCGGAGATGGCGGCGCGAACACGCTTTTTGGCCTTGGAGGCAATGATGTAATTCATGGCGGCGGCGGCGATGATCGCCTCGCCGGTGGGAACGGGGCCGATCAGATGCGTGGCGATGCGGGCCACGATGTCTTCGACTTCAACGCGATCGGCGAGAGCAATGTGGGTGCGCTTTCCGACATTATTCTCGACTTCACCAGAGGGCAGGACAAGATCGATGTGACAACCATCGACGCCAATGCCGGGCTTGCTGGCAATCAGAACTTCGCCTTCGTCGGCACAGGCGCCTTCACCGGAACTGCAGGCCAGCTACGCTATGATACCACCGCGGGCGACGGTTTCACCCACATCTTCGGCGATGTGAATGGTGATGGCGTCGCGGATTTTGAAATCCGCCTTCAGGGCAACTACACGCTCACCGCAACCGATTTCATACTCTAGAAGCAAACCCAACTAGGGACGCCTGAAACGGGTCCGCTCCTCCCAGAGGAACGGGCCCGTATCCATTTTTGAGGTAGCGTGGCCATAGGGCGAGAGAAGCGGAATGCTACGCTACATCCCCGGTCCGCAAGGACGGGTTTTTTATGGATGCAATGCTGGGGTTTTGTGATCCGGGCTGCCCTCCATTTGGCGCCCAACAAAAAAGCGCGGCTTGCGCCGCGCTTTCGAAAACGCCGGAAATGTTTCGGATCAGTATTTGCGGACCAGCGGGCCCGGCATGAAGCTCGGCGCTGCATCCGCGAACATATAACGCAGGCCAACCTTCACATCATGCGAGGCAAGGCCGCGAATGCGCACATTGTAGGGGCAGGCGCCCGCGCAGGTCACCCGACCGCCATCGACATTGCCGATATGCAGGTAGCGATACGCGACTTCCGCCTTGAGATTGGCGGTGAGATCGTAGCCGAAACCGGCATGGAGTGCCCAGGCCATGCGCGTCTGCGTCTTGGAGGGGCCTGTGCCGTTGAGGGCGCCGCCGGCATTGAGCTGGTAATCGTTGGTGCGCCCCATCGTCATCGAGGCGAAACCGATGCCTGCGCCGAGGAACGGCGTGATCCGGTGCCAGGTGCCGAGATCGACATAGGCGTTGGCGAGACCGACGAACCCGCCCACAGTGCCGGTGATGAGGTTCGATTGCGGCGGCGTGAATACATCCACATGCCGGTGCTTGGTGTGGAAGCGGTATTCCGCCGTGATGTCGCCGCGCAGGAAGGAATTGACCTGGTAACCGGCGCCAACACCCACAAAGGCCGTGCCGTTCACCGAGCTGCTCAGGGTAGAAAGTCCCACAACCGGCGGCAGCGTGACGATGCGCGAATGATCGTAAAGGCCAACGCCGATATCGCCACGCAGATAGAAGCCACTCGTGGATTCGAGCGCCGGCGGCGGCATCATGGGCGGGGGCGGCGGCGGAGACATCATGTCCGCGGCGCTGGCACCGAGGCCGCTTCCTGCGAGCGCGAGCATTGCCAGCCCGGCACCGCGGAACGAATTCAAGCTCAGCATGTCATGTTCCTTCATGCATGTCAGGCCGGACTGATACCGGCCGCAATTCCACGGGAAGGAGCATGGCAGAGCGAGGTTAAGGTCAGCTTAACCCTAAAAAATAACGCTAATACAGAGTGAAAAGTTGGCGCCCCGATGGGGCGTTCTTGAGGGTCAGGCCGCTTTCGCGATCGCCGCGATCACGTCGTCGACGATACTCTCGACCAGCTTGCGATCGTCGCCCTCGGCCATGACCCGGATGACGGGCTCGGTGCCAGAGGGGCGAATGACCAGACGGCCCTTGTTGCCGAGCTTGGCCCGCAGCTTCTCGATTTGTCCGGCGACCTTCTCGTCCTTCAGAGGCTGCCCGCCTTTGGTCTGGACGTTCTTGAGAACCTGCGGCAAGGGCTCGAAGCGATGGCAGATTTCGCTCACAGGCTTCGCCTCGTTACGCACGGCGGCAAGGATCTGGAGCGCGGCGACGAGCCCGTCGCCCGTCGTCGAGTAATCCGAGAGGATGATATGGCCGGATTGCTCGCCGCCCATGTTGAACCCGTGCTCACGCATATGTTCGAGAACATAGCGATCGCCCACGGCGGTGCGGGCGAGCGAAAGGCCAAGCCCTTCGAGATGGCGCTCCAGCCCGAGGTTGGACATGATGGTCGCGACAATGCCGGGTTTCGAAAGCCGCCCCTCGCGATGCCAGCTTTCCGCCACCACCGCCATGAGCTGGTCACCGTCGACGATCTGGCCCTTTTCGTCGATGATGATGACGCGATCGGCGTCGCCATCGAGCGCGATGCCGATATCGGCGCGCATCTCGCGCACCTTCTGCTGCAGGGTCTGGGGCGCGGTAGAGCCGACGTCGCGGTTGATGTTGAACCCGTCCGGCTCGTTGCCGATGGTGATCACCTCGGCGCCCAGCTCCCACAAGGCTTCGGGCGCGACGCGGTAGGCGGCGCCATTGGCGCAGTCGAGCACGATGCGCATGCCGTCGAGGGCGAGCGCCTTGGGCAGGGCTCGTTTGGCGAATTCGATATAGCGGGCATGAACGCCCTCGATCCGCTTGGCCCGGCCGAGATCGCGCGAGCCGGCAAGCGAGATGGAAGCGGAGGGCTCGATCAGCGCCTCGATCGCCAGTTCGATCTCGTCGGAGAGCTTGTAGCCATCCGGGCCGAACAGCTTGATGCCGTTATCCTCGTAAGGGTTGTGCGAGGCGGAGATCATCACGCCGAGATCGGCGCGCATCGAGCGGGTAAGCATGGCCACGGCGGGGGTCGGCATCGGGCCGAGCAGCATCACGTCCATGCCCACGGAGAGGAAGCCGGCGGTCAGCGCCGTCTCGATCATGTAGCCGGATAGGCGGGTATCCTTGCCGATCACGACCCGGTGGCGATGTTCGCCGCGATGGAAGATCTGGCCTGCGGCCTGCCCGACGCGCAGGGCGAGTTCCGGCGTGATCTTTACGTTCGCGCGACCGCGAATGCCATCGGTGCCGAAAAACTTGCGTGTCATGAAATCACCCCTTCAATACAGAATGTGGTGCAGCAAGCGGCGTTGCAAGGCAAGAAAAAGCCGTGTTGCAGGAAAACAGGAGCTTAACCGGGCGCGACTGGCGGGGCATGCGTGCCAAAAGAAAAGCAGCCCGAAGGCTGCTTTTTCGATTTCCGGGGATTTCCGCTGCTCAGCCTTGCGGCTGGGGCTCCATGCCGCCATCCGCCTCGGGTGGGCGGGGCTTACCGGCGGTCGGCACGGCGGAACCGCGCGGCGTCGAAGGTTCGTCCGGGTCCTCGCGCTTGGGGCGCTTGCCGTCCATCAGGTCGCGCAGCTCGTCGCCGGTCAGCGTTTCGAATTCGAGCAGGGCCTGCGCGATGGCCTCGAACTGCTCGGCATTCTCGGTGATGATCCGGCGCGCGGTCTTCTCGCCGCCTTCAATCAGCTTGCGCACTTCCTCGTCGATCAGCTTGGCGGTTTCGTCCGACATGTTGGTTGTCTGCGAAACGGAATGACCGAGGAAGACTTCCTGCTGGTTGGAGGCATAGCGCACGCGACCGAGCGTATCGCTCATGCCCCATTCCATCACCATCGCGCGGGCGAGCGAAGTCGCCATCTGGATGTCGCCGGTCGCGCCGTTGGTGACCTTTTCCGGGCCGTTCTTGAAAATCTCCGCTTCGCGACCGCCGAAGAGCATGGCAAGGCGCGCAAGGCTCTTTTCGTGGTTCATCGAGTAGCGGTCGCCTTCCGGCAGGGTCATCACCATACCGAGGGAGCGGCCGCGCGGAATGATCGTCGCCTTATGGATCGGGTCGATGCCCGCCATTTTCAGCGCGATGATCGCATGGCCGGCCTCGTGATAGGCGGTGTTCTTCTTTTCCTCGTCGGACATGGCCATGGATTTGCGCTCGGCGCCCATCATCACCTTGTCCTTGGCATCCTCGAATTCGAGCATGGTGACGATGCGGCGGTTGCGCCGGGCGGCGAGCAGCGCCGCCTCGTTGACGAGATTCATGAGATCCGCGCCGGAAAATCCGGGCGTGCCGCGCGCGAGCGTCTTCAGGTTTACATCCGCCGCCATCGGCACCTTGCGGGTATGGACCTTGAGGATCTTCTCGCGACCGTTCACATCCGGCAGGGGGACAACAATCTGGCGGTCGAAGCGGCCGGGGCGCATCAGGGCGGGGTCGAGCACGTCGGGCCGGTTGGTGGCGGCGATGATGATCACGCCCTCGTTGGCCTCGAAGCCGTCCATCTCGACGAGAAGCTGGTTGAGCGTCTGCTCGCGCTCGTCATTGCCGCCGCCGAGGCCCGCGCCGCGATGGCGCCCCACGGCATCGATTTCGTCGATGAAGATGATGCAGGGGGCGTTCTTCTTGGCTTCCGCGAACATGTCGCGCACGCGGCTCGCGCCGACGCCGACGAACATCTCGACGAAATCCGAGCCCGAAATCGTGAAAAAGGGCACGTTGGCCTCGCCGGCGACGGCGCGCGCGGTGAGGGTCTTGCCGGTGCCGGGCGGGCCAACCAGCAGCACGCCGCGCGGAATGCGCCCGCCAAGGCGCTGGAATTTTTGCGGATCGCGCAGGAATTCGACGATTTCCTGAAGATCTTCCTTGGCTTCGTCGATGCCGGCGACATCCTCGAAGGTCACGCGGCCATGCGCCTCCGTGAGAAGCTTGGCTTTCGATTTGCCGAAACCCATCGCGCGGCCGGCGCCGTTCTGCATCTGGCGCGACATGAAGATCCAGATGCCGATCAGGACCAGGAAGGGCAGGTAGGTCGCCAGCAGCGACATGAACCAGTTATTGTCGGCATTCGGCGAGCGATAGGTAACGTTGATGCCGCGCTCGCGCAGCTTCTCGCGGATGCGCTCGTCGGAAGGCCCATAGGTCGAGAAATTGCCCGAGCCGTCATTGTAGCTGCCCTGGATGTCGAAACCGGAAATCGTGACCTTTTCAATACGCCCCTTCTCAACGGCCTCGACATAGGCGGAATAGGGGATTTCCTGCCCGGATGAGCGGTTCGACGGGCTCTGGAAGACCGAGACCAGCGCCAGCACCAGCACCAGGATGACCGCCCAGAGGGCGATGTTGCGGAAATTCGGGTTCATCGACGCTTTGCTCTCTCACGGGGGGTGGCTGGATCGCCAAACCCTGCTCCATACCGATATCTAGGGGTGCGAAGTCCCCTTGCCAAGTTATCGCGGCTTTTTTGGTGCCGGCAGGTTAACGTAACGCCCTTCAGGCGCGCCGTCTCTCCGTTTTTTGCGGGAGATTCTGCTCACGTGCTGCGCGGCGTGGCGGCGCTGTCCGCACCTCGATGAAGCCGTTGCCATGCGCGATAACCGACCAGGCCAGCGATTGCCGGAAAGGGCGCTGGTCGCGGATCGCGATCCGCAGGTGCTTGAGCATGCGTTCGAGCTTGGAGAGCGAGATCTGCACCGCGCTCTGGCCTTCAACCGCGATCTGAAGCATCGCGTTGCGCAACATGCGCAGGGCAAGGTCGAAAGGCTCGCTGAAGAAGGGCTCGGCTTTGAGCCGGATCGCCCCGCCATCGGGCGCGCGGCGGATGATCGCGCCGTCGACAGTGCGACGCGCGACATGTTCAAGCGCATCCTCTGTGCGACGCGCGCGGGCGGCCAGCGTGCCGAGGCGCTCAGGGGTAAGGCCTTCCTCCGCGAGGATCGGCATCAGCGTGCGGAAGCGCGATCGCGCGAAACGGCGATCCGTATTGGTGGGATCGCTGGAATAGAGCCAGTGATTGCGCGTGCAGGTGGCGACAAGTCGTGATTTCGGCACTTCGAGGAAAGGGCGGATATGGTGCACCGCACCGCGGACCACATTGGGCCGCATGGCGCCCAGCCCGCCGAGCCCCGTGCCGGAGGCCATGCGGATCAGTACGGTCTCGGCCTGATCATCCAGCGTGTGTGCGGTGACGATATGGCTCGCATCGATCGAGCGGGCATGGTTCAGAAGCAGGGCGTAGCGGCCCTTGCGCGCGGCCTCCTGCGAGGTCGGTGGGTCGGTGTCGCCCCAGTTCAACGTGGCATGCGGAATGCTCAGTTCGCGGCAGAATTCGGCGACGAAAGCCGCTTCCTCTTTCGCTTCCGGGCGCATGCCGTGATCGACGGTCGCCACCGCGAGCGGCGGAAGATAGGCGCGGGCGGCGGCGCTCAGCCCCAAAAGCCCCATCGAATCCGGGCCGCCCGATACGCAGAGCAGCATGCCGTTGCAACCGTCATTGCCGAGTGCGCCGCGATAAAGCGCGAGCGCTTCCTCAGGGGTGAGGGGCAGGCGGTCGGTCGGGTCCTCGTCAATTTCGATCAGCACTGCGCGCGCGCCCTTTCCCTTTCGACAGCCTGCCGGATCGCCGGGGCGGCATTCGGGTATTTCTTGGGGACCTGCGCGAAGGTGCCGCAGGCTTCCTGGATCGCGCCCAGCCCGCGCAGCGACATGCCGAGCTTGAGCATCGCCTCCGGCGCCTTGGGCGAGCCGGAATGCTTTGAGGTGACGTTGAGGAAATTCTCCGCCGCCTCGCGATAGCGCGTGCGCCGGAGGTAGCTTTCACCGAGCAGGAAAGTCGCCTCGGCGACGCGCCTGTCCTTGCCATGGGCGCGCAGGAAATCCCTGAAGGCGCCCTCGGCCAGTTCATAATCGCCGCGATCGACCAGCGATTTGGCGAAGTCGAAATCGGATTTGGCGTCACCCCGTCCGGGGCCGGGCAAGGGGGCGGCGCCGATACCGTTGCCGCGGCGCTGGCCGGTCACGTCAAGCGGCGCGCCAAGTTCACCATCCTGCACCAGGGCGCCGCCGGGCAGCGGCGCACCAGGCGGTGTCGCGACACCCGCCGATCCGAGCGGGCGCGGCGCGCCGGGCGCGTTGCCGGTATTGGTGGGGTCAAAAGCGTCAGAGCGTTTCGGCGCGCCGCCGGGTGAGGGCGGCGGCGTCTGGCCCGGTCGTGGCGCAGGCGCGGCGCCGCCGCGCGCGCCTTCCAGGTCCTTGAACCGCAGATCGTTGTCGGTCTGCATGCGCTTGAGCTGATCCTCCAGCTTGCGAAGCTGGAAGCGCATCTCCTCCACCTGCCCCGTAAGGCGGCGGTTCTCGTTCTCGAGCCGGTCGAGACGCAGCATGAATTCAGCGGCATCCTGCGCCCGGAGCGCGGGCGCAGTGAAGAACATCCCCGCCGCCAGCAACAGCGCTGTGCGAGACAATGCGAAGCGGATCATCCTGATCATCCCGCTAGATTAGCAGAGATTACGTGGAGCAAGAAGCGTCAGCTTCCTGCTCCGCCGAGCACCGAGACCGCACGCCGGTTCTGCGACCAGCACGAGATGTCGTTGCAGACCGCGACCGGGCGCTCCTTGCCGTAGGATGTGGTGCGGATGCGGTTGCCGCCGACCCCGCGCGCGATGAGGTAGTTCTTCGCGGCTTCGGCACGACGGGCACCGAGTGCGAAATTGTATTCACGCGTGCCGCGCTCGTCGGCATGGCCCTCGATCATGAAGGAATAACGCGGGTAGCGCGCGAGCCATTGCGCCTGCTTGTCGAGCGTGGCCTGACCTTGGCCGTTGATCTCCGAGGAATCGGAATCAAAGAAGACGCGATCGCCGACATTGACCACGAAATCCTGGATGGAGCCCGGAACATTTGCGCCACCGGCGCCGTTTGCGGCGTCATCCGCGCCGGTTTTGGAGGCGCAGGCGCCGAGCAGGCCGGCAACCAGGAAAATTGCGGCGATGCGCGAACCGCGCGCGAGCGAAAAAGCGGGAACCATCCCAAGAACTCCTCGATATGCGCTCCTCTCCGCCCAAGGGGTGGAAAGATAAAGCGCGTCAAAAAACACGGCACCCAGCCTATCGAGCACTTAAAAGTCGCCCGATTAACGAAAGCTTCCGTAAAGCCTAATGAAACCCGCATTGAGCGGTTCCGCATGGCGACTTTGCGGCGAATGGTGAACGTTTTCTTGATTTTTTAGGCGCTTGCGTCAGGCAGGCAGGCCAAGGCGCCTGTCGCGTTCCCGGATGAGGTGGATGACCGGGAGTGCGAGGAACACCATGATCGCCTTGCCCGCGATCTGCCCGCCAAGATAATCGAGCGAGCCGAAGGCGAGCTGGAGAAAGACCAGGCTGTCGACGATCAGCCCCACGATGCTGCTGACGAAAACCGCCAGCACCAGCCCGCGCTTCTGCAAGGGCGTGAAGATGGCGAAATCCGCGAGTTCCGAGAGGAGGAATGCGGCAACCGATGCATAGACAAGCGCCGGCGGCGAGAAAAACGCCGAGAGAACCCCGCCGAGCGCGATGGCGCCAAGCGCAAAAACCGCGCCCAGACGGCGCTGGACCAGATCGCGCAGCACCAGCGCCACGCCCACCAACAGCACGCCGCTTGGGGCCGTCAGCCCCGGACCTACCGGAATGAGGCAGGGCCCGTTCGGTGCGCAGAAAGTGCCAACATTCTGGATCAGCCAGTTCGCGGCCGGAATGCACGCGATGAAGAGCGCGAGGCACAAATAGCCTTCACGACGAAGAGAAGTTTCGCTCATGATTGTCTCGCTTTGGCCCGTGATCAAAAGATCTTCGGCTTTGAGGGATCAGCCACCCTGTTTCAACGCTGCCGAACCTCCTGATAGCGGACGAAACCATTCGCGCGCAATTCGCAGGCCGGGCATTGGCCGCAGCCATAACCCCAAGCGTGGCGTTTGTCACGCGCGCCGAGATAGCAGGTATGGCTGGCTTCGAGGATCAGGCTGACCAAGGGTTCGCCCCCAAGCTCTTCCGCGAGCGCCCAAGTCGCGGCCTTGTCGCGCCACATCAGCGGCGTCTCCACCACAAAACGCCTGTCCATGCCGAGATTGAGCGCGACCTGAAGCGCCTTCATCGTATCGTCCCTGCAATCGGGATAGCCGGAATAATCCGTCTCGCACACGCCGGTCACGATATGCCGGATGCCGCGCCGATAGGCGAGGGCGGCGGCGAAGGTGAGGAAGATCAGGTTGCGTCCGGGCACGAAGGTGTTCGGCAGCCCTTCAACCCCGAACGTGATCTCGACCTCGCGCGTCATCGCGGTGTCCGAGATCGCGCCGAGCGCGGCGAGGGGGAGGCTGTGATCCTCTCCAAGCCGCTCCGCCCAGAGCGGCTTCAATGCGGCCATGCCCTTGCGCAGGGCATCACGGCATTGAAGCTCCACGATATGGCGCTGGCCGTAATCGAAACCGATGGTCTCGACGCGGCTGAAGCGATCGAGCGCCCAGGCCAGGCAGGTCGCGGAATCCTGCCCGCCCGAGAAAAGCACCAGCGCGGAAGCTTCCGCCATCACTTACTTCGCGGAAAGCAGGGGCGACCAGGCCGGATCGGAGGCGAAGGCCGGGGTGGGGATCGGCACATCGACGCGCCCGGTCACATCGACCATGAACAGCTTGGGACCAGCGCCGGCATCGCGGAAGAACATGATATAGCGACCGTTCGGCGCCCAGGTGGGGCCTTCATTATGGTACCCTTCCGTGAGGATGCGCTCGCCCGAGCCATCCGGCTTCATCACGCCGATGGCGAAAGCGCCGCCCTTCTGACGCGTGAAGGCGATGAAATCCCCCTTCGGCGACCAGACCGGCGTGGAATAGCGCCCCTCACCAAAGGAAATGCGCCGCGCGCCCGAGCCATCCGCCCCCATCACATAGAGCTGCTGGCCGCCGCCGCGATCGCTCTCGAAGGCGATCTGCGTGCCATCGGGCGAGAAGGAGGGCGCGGTATCGATCGCGCCCGAGGAGGTCAGCGGGCGGGTCGCGCCCGAGCCGAGATCGGCGAGAACGATATTGGCATTGCCGCCGGCCTCGATGCTCATCGCGATCTGCGATCCGTTGGGTGCGAAACGCGGCGAGAAGCTTGCCACATTGGCGTTGCCGACAACGGAGCGCCGGCCGGAACTGAGATCGAGCACCTGCACATTCGCCTTGCCGCCATCCTCCAGCGCCATGAAGGCGACGCGGTCGCCGCGCGGCGAGAAGCGGGGGGTGATGAGCAATTCGTTGCCCGAGGAGATGGCGCGGAAATTCGCGCCATCCTGATCGATGATCGCGAGGCGCTTTTTGCGCTTCTCCTTCGGGCCGGTTTCATCGACGAAGACAATCCGCGTGTCGAAAAAGCCGGTCTCGCCCGTCATGCGTTCGTAGACGGCATCGGAGGCGAGATGCGCGAGCCGGCGCCAGTTCGCCTGATCGATCGCGTGTTTCTGACCGATCACCTGCTTCGCCGCGCTGACATCCCAGAGGCGGTATTCCACCGCGAGCCGCGTGCCATCGCGCACCACGCGCCCGGCGATGATCGCCTGCACGCCAACCGAATTCCACGTCGCGAAATTGGGGGTGCTGTCGAAACCGATCCCCCGCTCGGGAAAGCGCGATTTGTCGATGGGATCGAACACACCCGAACGCTTGAGGTTGGCGGTGATGATCTCCGAGACCTGAACGCCCTGCGGATCGCCGCCGAAATCAAGCACCGCGACCGGCATCGGCTTGAAGTTGCGCGGGTTGAGGTCGATACAAAGCGTGCCGGGGCCGCAGTTTCGCTCCTGTGCGCGAACCTCGCCGGAGAGCACCAGTGGCGCGACAAGCGCGGCACCGAGGCCAAGCATGAAGAAGATCGGGCGAAAGAGCTGGAACGGGCGGTTCATGGTGGCGGGCTCGTGTGTCTTGCAGGCATTTCAGGGGTTGCGGTCATTCAGGTTCTTGTGCGGCGATCAGTTGCCAGAGGCATCGATCACGATGTCCAGGTTTTTCCAGTCATCGTAAGTGGCGAGAAAACGGTCGGGAATCCGGTAGGGCTGGCAGGCGCGGAAAGCGCGCTTGGCTGCTTCCGTATAGGCGATGAAATTGGGGTCGTTTGAACGGTTCTTGAGCTCGACTGTGCTCGTGATGCTGCCGTCTTTCGCAACACTGAAATGGAACTGTGGCCTGGCTGTCGGCAGCGTACCTGGGTAATTGAGGCAGCGCAGCATCTGATCCGTGAAGATTCCGATCAATCGGGCTTTGTCTGACGGCGAGAGCGAATTGCCCGTCGCGGTGCTGGTTCCCGCAGTCGAACGGCTCGCCACCTGCTGCCCGGTGGAGCCTGTCGAGGAGGGCGCCTCCTTCGAGGTGTTGAGCTTGTTGTTGATGGCGGCCAGCAGCTTCTGCTCCTCGGCCTTCTCCTTGGCGAGCTGCTCCTGCCGCGCCTTCTCTTTCGCTTCCTTCTCGCGGCGCGCGGCCTCGGCCTTTTTCAGATCCTCGGCCTTCTTGGCTTCATCTGCTTTGCGCTTGTCCTCGGCGCGCTTCTGCGCCTCGGCTTCGGCTTTCAAGGTTTCCTCAAGCTTGCGCTTTTCGTCGGCGGCGGCTTTCGCGGCCTCCTCGGCCTTGCGCTTCTCGGCCGCCTTCTTCTGGCGGATGATCTCGGCCTCGCGGTCTTCCTCTTCTTCCTCGGCCTGTGCGGGCGGCGGCACCGGGCGCGGCGGCGCGACGCGCAGTTCCGGCGGGCGCGCGGGCGGGGTCACCGAGGCGACTTTCTGCTCGGCGGGTACAGGCGGGGGTGAGGCTTTCGGCGGTTCCGGCGCGGCGACATCCTTCTTCGCCTCGCCCGGATCATTGTCCTTCTTGATCTCGGCGACCTTATCGACCCGGCGCTCCGGCTGCTTGGCGACTTCTTTCGAATTCTTGTCGCCCTTCATCATCTCGTTGAAGTCTTTTTCGGAGACGACATCGACCGCGACGGATTCGCCCGCGGGCTGGAAGGGCTTGGCGGAGGAAAGTCCCAGCAGGCCGATGGTGAGGACCAGCACGTGACCGCCAGCCGAAACCGCGCCGCCCGGCTGCCGCCAGTCGACGTTGGTTTTGAGCCATGTCGCGATCCTGTCGATCACATCGTTTCCTTACTGCTTGCCGCCGGGCGCCTGCACCAGGGCGGTTTTCGTGTAGCCGGCCTTGTTGAGCACCGCGAGAACCTCGGAAACCCGGCCGTAATTCACATTCGCGTCACCGCGCACATAGATGCGCTCGTCGAAACCCTGCTTCGCTTCCGCGCCCAGCGCCTGCACCAGCGCCTCGAGCGCGATCTCCTTCTCCTGAAGGAAGATCTTGCCCTTGTCGTCGATGGAAACCGAGAGCGGCTTCTTGTCGACATTGAGCTGACCGGCGGATGTCTTCGGCAGATCAACCGGCACGCCCACGGTGAGCAGGGGCGCCGCGACCATGAAGATCACCAGCAGCACCAGCATGACGTCGATGAACGGGATCATGTTGAGATCCGCCATCGGCGCCGCGCGGCCGGAGCGGCGTCGTTTTCCGCCCCCGCCGCCGGAATTCATCGCCATCGCCATCAGGCCGCTCCCCGTCCGGCGCGTTCGTCGATCTGGCGGGAGAGGATGGCGGAGAATTCATCCGCGAAGGTCTCAAGCCGCCCCTGGGTGCGCGAGACGTCCTTCACAAGCTTGTTATAGAAGATATTGGCCGGAATCGCGGCAACCAGCGCGATGGCGGTCGCAAAAAGCGCCTCCGCGATGCCCGGCGCGACCACCGCGAGCGATGTATTCTTGGAGGCCGCGATGGAGCGGAAGGTGGTCATGATGCCGAAAACGGTGCCGAAAAGGCCGATATAGGGGCCGACGGAGGCAATCGTCGCAAGAACCAGCAGCTTGGATTCCAGCCGCTCGACCTCGCGGGCGATCGAAACATCGAGCACCTTGTCGATACGCGTCTGGAGGCTCGCGAAGCCGCGGCCCGAACCTTCGAAGGCGCGGCGCCATTCGCCCATCGCCGCCACGAAAAGCGCGGCGAACCCGTCCGTCGCCTGCTGCGAAAGGGAGCGGTAAAGCTCGTCGAGGCTCTGGCCGGACCAGAACGTATCCTCGAAATTATCCATCCGCGCCTTCATCTGGCGCAGCATGATCGATTTGTTGATGATGATCGCCCAGGACCACACGGACGCGCCCATCAACCCCAGCATCACCAGTTTGACGATGAAGTGGGCGTGCAGGAACAGCGAGATCAGCGAGAGATCCGGTTGGGCGTCAACAGGTGGCATTATCGGTCCTTCTGTCCATGCGACAGTGAAAACGACCCCTTCGGGCGGTTCCACGGCTCTTGATCCGGGTTTGCGACTAAACTGAGGCGTGCATAACCGGCCTTGCCCGCACCTTCTGGCACGGGGCTTCCAGCCACCATCAATCGGCTTTTATGGTTAATGTTGGGTAAAAGTTAACCCTTCGTGAGCTTATCCAGCGCATCGCGCATGGATCGCGGCATGCGCGCCGGGCGCCCGGCGGCCAGAAATGCGATCGTGACATCGGCCTGAGCGAGCACCATACCTTCGCGCCGGAGCACCTGACGCATCACGAGGCTCGCCCCGCCGATGCGGGTGATTCCGGTCTCAACCTCGACCAGATCATCCATCCGCGCGGGGCTTTTGAAATCGATCTCCATATGCCGCACGACGAAGGCGAAGGGGCCTCCTTCCGTCTCGAACAGCGCGCGCTGGTCGATTCCGAGCCCGCGCAGGGCCTCGGTGCGTGCGCGCTCGAAGAAGTTGAGATAGCGCGCATGATAGACGAAGCCGGAAAAATCCGTGTCCTCGTAATAGATGCGCAGGGTCAGCATGCCCAAATCCCGCTCCTGTCGTACTGCGCTCTTCTAGCAGCATCCTGGCGTGAGGCGAGAGGTATCCGGCCATCGCCCGGTCAGATTTCGTTCGGACCTGTTGCTTGCTTTTCGGATCAGGCGCTGCTGCGAAAGCGTGCGTGCTGCAAGCCGGTCATCAGCAGGCAAATGATGAGCAGCACGCTGAACTCTGCGCCATTGCGGCCAAGGCCAACGACGAACCAGCCGGATTTTGCATGAACAAGGACGATCCCGAGCGCATAGATGGCGGAATAGACCAATGTGAGCGGAACCACCAGCCGGCCCGCCGCGAGGAGCAGGGATCCAACGATTTCGATGCTTGTGACGGCGATTGCCCAGGCGAATCCTGCCGGAAAACCTTGGCTTTCAAGAAAGACTCCGAAGGGCGGGACGGCGCCTGCAAGCCAGCGCGCCCATCCATGCGCTGCGATCAGCCCCGCCAGCGTCAGCCGCAGGATCAGCCAGCCAAGCCGGCTACGAGATTCTATAGAATGGGCAAAAGGCATCAAGACAGTTGCAAATCCACAATGGTGTGAAAATTTGCAAGGAAAATGAGCTTGAATTTAGTTGTTAGTCAATATGCGTTGCGCTTATAGCACATAAGCACTATAAAAAATTTTTTGATGGATGAATTTCTAATAATATCAATGGTATTCTTGATATTTATATTGTTGCTTTTTTGAAGATGAACGAGCAAAAATTTGTGAAGTGACTTTGATCAAAGGTCTCCGATTTTCTGAGAGTGCATTTTCTCAGTTCGGAGCAAAGAATGCCGTTCTTCTCTCTTAATGGCTGGCGATTGTTTCTCGTCTCCGGCCTGATCATCCTTGCCGCGACTTTTGGCCCCCTCTGGCAGGACGCTTTCTCGTCGCAATCCCTGCGCTGGGCGATACGGTTCACGGCGCGCAGCTCGGCGATCCTGTTCCTGCTGGCCTTCACGGCCAGTGCGCTGTTCCGCCTGATGCCCAATCGTTTCACGCGCTGGCAGCGCGCCAACCGGCGCTTTCTCGGGCTTTCCTTCGCCTTTTCCCATTTCGTCCATGCCAGCTTCATCATCGCCTTCGCGGCGCAGGGGCCTGAACAATACGCCTATGCCGTGACGCCGGACATGGTGGTGGTCGGTTCGATCGGCTACGCGCTGATCATCCTGATGGCCGCGACCTCATTCAAAGCCACGGCCGCGCTGATCGGCGCGAAAGCCTGGGCGTGGCTTCATTCCATCGGCGTGCATTGGCTCTGGCTGCAATTCGTCGTGGCTTTCGGCGTGCGGGCCAAGGCGGGCGGGCCGCTTTACTGGAGTTTCATCGCCGTATTCATGCTCGCGCTGGCGGCGAGGCTGGTGGCATGGCGCCTGCGTGTTGTGGCGGAACGGCGGATGGCGTGATCACTCCTCCTCGCCTTCGAAGAGCCCGAACTGTGCAGCTTGGCGGGAGGGCGGGCTCATCCCGAGATGGCGGAAGGCGGCATCGGTGAGGAGGCGCCCGCGCGGCGTGCGCTGCAGGAAGCCCTGCTGGAGCAGGTAGGGCTCGATGATATCCTCGATGGCGTCGCGTGGTTCGGAAAGCGCGGCGGCCATGGTCTCGATGCCCACCGGGCCGCCGGAGAATTTCTCTGCGATCGTGGTGAGATAACGCCTGTCCATCAGATCGAGGCCGATGGAATCGACATCGAGCATGGTCAGCGCCTTGTCCGCGATGGCGCGCGTGACCTTCTCCGCGCCTTCGACGATCGCGACATCGCGCACCCGGCGCAGCAGGCGGCCGGCGATGCGCGGGGTGCCGCGCGCGCGCCGCGCGATCTCGTTCGCGCCATCCTGGCTCATGCCGATGCCGAGGACGCGCGCGCCGCGCGTCACGATCAGCTCCAGTTCCTCCACCGTGTAGAAATTGAGGCGGATGGGAATGCCGAAGCGGTCGCGCAGGGGAGTTGTCAGCAGGCCAGCGCGGGTGGTTGCGCCGACGAGGGTGAATTTCGGCAGGTCGATCTTGACCGAGCGCGCCGCCGGCCCTTCGCCGATGATGAGGTCGAGCTGGTAATCCTCCATCGCGGGGTAGAGGATTTCCTCGACCGCCGGGTTGAGGCGGTGGATTTCATCAATGAAGAGCACGTCGCGCTCATCGAGATTGGTGAGCTGGGCGGCGAGATCGCCTGCCTTGGCGATCACCGGGCCTGAGGTCGAGCGGAAATTGACGCCAAGCTCGCGCGCGACGATCTGCGCGAGGGTTGTCTTGCCGAGGCCGGGCGGGCCGACGAACAGGACATGATCGAGCGCATCGCCGCGTGTTTTCGCCGCTTGTATGAAAACCTTGAGGTTTTCCTGCGCCTGTTGCTGGCCGATGAACTCGCCCAGTTGCAGCGGGCGGATCGACTGATCCACATCGTCGCCGCGTTTCTCGGGGTTGAGGAGGCCGGGGCGGGTCACAGGTCGATCTCCAGCTCCAGCGCGTCGCGAATGGGGATGCCATCCTGTCCTTTTTCCGGGAGGCTGGGATTGACGGCGCGGTAGATTGCGATGGCGCCGGGATAGAAGGCGGCGATCCTGAAACCCTGCATCTGGAAGTAGCGCAAGGCGGCGGTATTGTCGTTGGTGGTCACAACACGCATGATTTTGACGTTGTTCTCGCGCCCGATCTCGGCGCAACGCGCAAGCAATGCCTTGCCGATGCCGGGTACATCCGAGAAATTATCAACCGTCAGCACGAGCATCATCGCCCGTTGCACCGCATATGTCGCGAGCCCCAGGGCGGTTCCCTCCGGGCTTTTTGCAACCAGTGCAGAAAATTCTCCAATTTTCCATGTCCTGCCGAACATGATCAGGGTATCGCCCCAGCGCCGCGTAAGGAGCTCGCTCAGCTCGGATTGGTCGTCGAGCGGAGCGATCGCAAAGGTATCCCGAGGGAGTTCCAGCGCCATTGTCACTTCGCCAGTTCCTTCAATCCCTGCCGGATCAGCGCGCCGGTTTCCGCGCCATCCCCCAGCGCCTTTGCCGCTGCGGCAATGGCGGCAGCGGCCTGTGGCTGGCCATAGCCAAGATTGACCAGCGCGGAGACGGCATCCTTCAGCGGCCCCGCGACGCGGCTCTCCTCGACATCGCCGACGAGCTTGGCGACGGCCGGATCGACGGCGCCGAAAGCCGGGGCCTTGCCCTTGAGTTCGACACAGATCCGCTCGGCGAGTTTCGGGCCCACGCCGGGAGAACGGGCGATCGCGCCCTTGTCCTTCATGGCGATGGCGCCAGCCAGCTCCGCCGGGCGCAGGGTGGAGAGGATCGCGAGCGCGACCTTTTGCCCCACGCCCTGCACGCCGAGCAGGATATTGAACCATTCCTTCTCGATATCCGAGGAGAAGCCGAAAAGGCGGATCATGTCCTCGCGCACGATGGTCTCGATATGAAGTGTTGCTGCCTCCCCCGCCGCCGGCAGCGCCTGCAGGGTGCGCGAGGAGCAGTGGACGAGATAGCCCACGCCGTGCACATCGAGGATCACGTGATCCTCGCCGTAGCTGTCGATGACTCCCTTGAGCTTGCCGATCATGCGCTCACCTGCCGCAACGCATCAGCGGCGCGCTTCTCGATCCGTCCGCCCAGAGGATGCGCAGGCTGGTGCCTCGCGCTTCCAGCTTGAAATCCTGCGGCCCCGGCGGAGCCTCCTCGCCCTGGCAGCGTTTGCCCTTGACCGCCCAGAGCGCGCCGTCGCCGCGGGTTTCGATCACCTTGAAGCCCAGCCCCTGGCAGGAGAAAACCGGCAGATCCATGCGATCCCCCTTGAGCGTAAGGAAGATGTCATTCGCCTTGCAGGCCTGCCCATGCAACGCGTATCGCCCTTCCGGCGGACGCGGTTCGGCTCCCCCCGATGCCATGGCCGGGCTGGTCACGAGAAAAAGCACAAGAGCAGCGGACCGCATCGGGAACCTCATCGCACGCTCCTGTTATGCGCGTGGCAGATGGCGATGGCGAGCGCATCGGCCATATCGTCTGTGCGAAACTCGGCCTTCGGCAGCAGCACCTTCACCATCAGGCGAATCTGCGCCTTTTCGGCATGGCCCGAGCCAACCACGCTTTTCTTGACCTGGTTGGGCGCGTATTCGGCTACGACCAGCCCCGCTTGCGCGGGAACCAGCATCGCGACACCGCGCGCCGCGCCGAGTTTGAGCGTGGCGCGCGCATCCTTGTTGACGAACGTTTCTTCCACCGCCGCTTCCTCGGGCGCGTGATCGTGAATGACGACGCGAAGCCCCTCATGGATTGCGGCGAGCCTGTCCGCGAGATCGGCCTTCGGGCTGGGCTCGACGACGCCGCAGGCGATATAGGTCAATCGTGTGCCCTCGACCTCGATGATCCCCCAGCCCGTATGGCGCAGGCCGGGATCGATGCCGATGATTCGCGTCGCTTTTCTCATGGGGCGATTTTATGCCCGCGCAAATGAGAACGAAAAGTGAAAATTCGTTCCCTCTACCTCACGGGCCGTAGGAACGTCGGACCACCACCTGCGCTTGTCCCGTCTGGATGGCGCGCGATCGTGCATCGAGCGTGCCTGTCGAGCGCATGCGCGCAAGCACCGGCTCTTGCCGAAGTGCCGCGGCGACCCGCGCGCGATGCACGGGCGTGACCGGGAAGCAGCGATTGGGCGCTTCCCACAGATCCCGCGCGATCGAGGTCGATACCGCCCAGCTGATGGCGGAGAAGGCCGTCTCGTTCGGCCGGACCTGATTGGTTTCGATCAGGGTCTTGATGACCTCCGCGAGGATGCGCGCGGAATCCTCGAAGGTGATGTTCAGTTTGTCGAGGTAATCGGGGTTGCAATGGCGCTGGATGAAGAGCCAGTCATGGATGATATAGGCTGGCGCGAAGCCCCAGGGGGAGAAACCGTCCAAGGCCCGGACAGGCCGTGGGATGGAGCCGCCATCGGTATAGATCATCTCGGGCTTTATGAGCTTTCCGTCGGAGGTGCGGAAGCTCAATCCGCCAGGCCCGCCGACATAGACGAACGAGTCTTCGCCGACCCAGACCACCGCCAGCTCGCCGCGCAGCACACCGGGAGGTGTGCCTTCCAGGGTGAAGGTCTGGCAGCCCGCGAGAAACAGGACCGCCGCCAGTAGCATTGCCCGCGCGCGCATGCAGCCCCCATTTTGCTGAAAAACACGGGGATTGTATCAGTATTCCAGCCGCGGGCAATAATCGTCGGGGGGCGGGCTCACGCCGTGAGCTTCGCCATCACCTCGTCCGAAACCTCGAAATTCGAGAAAACGTTCTGCACGTCGTCGTCATTGTCGAGATTGTCGATGAGCTTCATCACGCTCGTGGCCTTGTCGAGATCGAGCTCGACATTGTTCTGCGGTTTCCAGATGCCCTTGGCCGAAGCCGGGGCGCCCAGCGCCGTCTCCAGCGCCTTGGAAACGTCGGAGAGATCCTCGAAGCCGCAATAGATGACATGGCCGTTCTCGTCGGACACGACATCCTCGGCGCCGGCCTCGATCGCGGCTTCCATCACCTTGTCCGCGTCGCCCGCGCTCGCGGGATAGGTGATCTCGCCCACGCGGTCGAACATGAAGGTGGCCGAGCCTGTCGCGCCCAGTTCGCCACCCGCCTTGGTGAAATAGGAGCGTACCGCCGCCGAGGTGCGGTTGCGATTGTCGGTCAGTGCTTCCACGATCAGCATGACGCCGCCGGGACCGCGGCCCTCATAGCGCACCTCGTCGTAGTTTTCCGCGTCGCCACCGGCTGCTTTCTTGATCGCGCGCTCGATATTGTCTTTCGGCATGTTCTCGGCACGGGCCGCGAGCACCGCCATGCGCAGGCGTGGGTTCATGTTAGGGTCAGGCATGCCCATTTTCGCGGCAACGGTGATTTCGCGCGCGAGTTTCGAGAACATTTTCGAGCGCACGGCATCCTGCTTGCCCTTGCGATGCATGATGTTCTTGAATTGCGAATGACCGGCCATGCGGGGCTTTCCTCAAGCAAAAGTGCGATGATCAATGCGGCTCATAACCAAAAGCGTGCCGCGAAATCAAGAAAACCGTTTGTCTTCAATCCCAGTCGGGAATGGTTTCGGCGATATTGGGGCCGACGCGCAGCGGGGCCAGGCGTTTTGTCAAGCCGGTCGTGTCATCCGTCTCGACCAGCAATCCGCAGATCGTGCCATGTCCGGAGGCGGATTCCCAGCGCACGCCCGGCGTCTTCTCGATAAGGCGGCGGACCGGCTCGTGGCGATCGAAACCGATCACGGAGAGATAATCGCCGCACATGCCGGCATCGCCCATATAGCCCGAGCCGCCGGGCAGGATGCGATGATCCGCCGTGGGGACATGGGTATGGGTGCCGACCGAGAAGGAGACGCGGCCGTCGAAATGCCAGCCGAGCGCTTGTTTCTCCGCCGATGCTTCGGCGTGAAGGTCGAGCACGATCGCATCCGCCACCTGCCGCAGCGGCGCGGCTTCGATCTCGCGCTCGACGGCACGGAAGGGGCAATCGACCGCATCCATCTCGATGCGCCCGAGGACGTTGATGACCAGCACGCGGCGCCCATCCGCGGTTTCCACCATTCCCGCGCCGCGTCCCGGCGTGCCCGGCGGCAGGTTCGCGGGACGGATCAGCCGTTCCGAGCGTTCGATATAGACGAGCGTTTCACGCTGGTCGAAGGAGTGGTTTCCCAGTGTGATCGCATCCGCGCCGGCATCGAGCAATTCGTGGTAGATCGCCTCGGTGATGCCGAAGCCGCCGGCGGCATTCTCGCCGTTGATGATCACGCAATCGGTCCGCAATGTCGATTTCAGCGAAGGAAGGTGGCGGGATACCGCCTCGCGGCCCGGTCTGCCGACCACATCGCCCAGAAAGAGAATACGCAAAGGGAGCCTCGTGCAACGCTGCGCCGGCAGCGCAAAAACAGGGAAGTGCGGAGCCACAGAACCGGTGGAGTGTCGATCCCGGGAACCTACATAAGTAGGTGGGCGCCGTGTGCCCGGACCCAGAGGTCCAGGCAGGAACAGCTCCCTAAGGATCGTTAAGGCCCCGGGGAATACGTATAACCTGCCGCATCCCGCAGCCCCGCGCCGTCAATGTAGGTGTTTCGCGCGAAGAAGAGAAGAGGGCTGTGCTTATTCCGCCGTGGCGGCGCCCGAAAGTACCCGCGTGATCCGCTCGATCCGCTGTGAAAGGCTATCGATGACACCGGCAATGGCGGTGTCTTTTTGATTCTCGCTGCTCGCCGCCTGCTGGCGGGCAAGGCGATCGGCCTCGACGGCGCTTTCCGCGTGCGTCACCTTCTTCTTTTCTTCGGAAAGCTCGTCGCAGACCATCAAGGCCGCCATCACGGTAAGGCGCAGATCGCCAATCTCGCCGAAGCTCTGCCGCATCATCTGGATGCGGGTATCGAGATGCGCGGCAAGCTCGCCCAGATGCGGTTCCTGCCCGTCCTCGCAGGCCATGCGGAACTGCTTTCCGTCAATGGTGATCGTGACCTGTGCCATGAACGGTCAGACCCGGCCGAGACCGTCGCGGATCGCGGCGATGGCATTGTCGATTCGCGGCGCGAGCTGTTCGAGGCCGGCCTCGGTGCTCATCCGGGCGGCGCGCTCCTCGTCGAGCAGGCGCGCGAGCTGGTGACGATCCTCGCGCATGAGCGACAACTCGGTTTCGAGCGTCGTGCGGGCACGGTCGCCATCCGCATGGCGAAGCGATGCCGCGTCCAGCCGGTCAATGGCGGCGGAAAGGCGGGACAAGGCGTCCTTGATCGCATCGCTCACGGGCGTCTTCCTGTCGTTCCCGGCGCGGCCGGGTTTGGTATCCGGCTGCGAGTGGAAGGCAAATCAGCCTTTTGGGCCGCGAACCTTATGCGGCGGTTGAGCGGGTGGTCAACCATTCAAACGTGGCAACGGCATGACCATGCGGATTACACCGAATTACCAAGAGATTCCGCCATTCGAAATGCCTAGAAAACCGGATAAGTATAAGAGCATCCAGGGAGGAGAGCATGGGCAAGCCGAGAGATTACGCGGAAATCTACGCCGCCTGGCAGGGCGACCCCGGGACTTTCTGGCGCGAGGCGGCGAACGCGATAGACTGGATGCGCGCGCCGGACACGATTTTCGATGCTGCTGCTGGTTCCTACGGTCGCTGGTTCCCGGACGGACTCTGCAACACGAGCGCGAATTGCCTTGATCGCCATGTCGCGGCGGGACGCGGGGATCAACCCGCGATCATCTATGATTCGCCCCTGACAGGTTCGAAGCGCGTTCTCACCTATGCCGAGACGCTCAAGGAGGTCGAGATTCTCGGCCATATCCTGAAAAGCTTCGGCGTGGGCAAGGGCGATCGCGTCCTGCTCTACATGCCGATGGTGCCCGAAGCCGCGATCGGCATGCTCGCTTGCGCGCGCATCGGCGCCATTCACTCGGTGGTTTTCGGTGGTTTCGCCGCGCATGAACTCGCGACGCGCATTGATGATGCCCTTCCAAAGCTTGTTCTTGCCGCCTCCTGCGGCATCGAGCCGGGGCGGGTTGTTCACTACAAGCCCCTGCTCGACCGCGCGATCGAGGAGGCCCATCACAAGCCGGAAGCCTGCTTCATCCTCCAGCGCGAGCAGGAGCCGGCTGCGCTTGTTGCTGGGCGGGACCATGATTGGGGCGCGCTGCGTGCCCGCATGATGGCGGCTGCTCCCGGCCCGCTCGCGCCGGAACCCCTGCTGGGAACCGACCCGCTTTACGTGCTCTACACCTCAGGCACGACCGGAAAGCCCAAGGGCGTTGTCCGCGACAATGGCGGCCATATGGTCGCGCTTCATTGGTCCATGGAGGCGCTTTACGGCGTCAGGGCGGGCGACGCTTTCTGGGCCGCTTCGGATGTCGGCTGGGTGGTGGGGCATTCCTACATTGTCTATGCGCCGCTGCTCAAAGGCTGCACCACCATCCTCTACGAAGGCAAGCCGGTGGGAACACCCGATCCCGGCGCTTTCTGGCGTGTGATCGCCGAGCACAAGGTCAAGGCGCTTTTCACGGCGCCGACCGCGTTCCGCGCGATCCGCAAGGAAGACCCGGATGCCGCGCATCTGTCAAAATACGACCTTTCCCATTTCGAGGCGCTCTATCTCGCGGGCGAGCGCGCCGATCCCGATACGGTGAAATGGGCCGAGACCAAGCTCAAAGTGCCGGTGATCGACCATTGGTGGCAGACGGAAACCGGCTGGGCCATCGTCGGCAACCCACGCGGATTGGGGCTGCTGCCGGTCAAACACGGCTCGCCCACGGTGCCCATGCCCGGCTACGACGTGCAGATCGTGGACGAGGGCGGCAAGCCGGTCGCGCCGGGCAAGATGGGTTCGATCGTCGTCAAGCTGCCGCTGCCGCCGGGCTGCCTGCCCACCCTCTGGCAGGCGGAGGAGCGGTTCAAGGAAAGCTACCTCGCCGATTTCCCCGGCTATTACAAAACCGCCGATGCGGGTTTTCGCGATGAGGACGGCTATCTCTTCATCATGGGGCGCACGGATGACATCATCAATGTCGCCGGGCACCGCCTCTCGACTGGCGGCATGGAGGAAGTGCTCGCTTCTCATCCGGCCGTCGCGGAATGCGCGGTGATCGGCGCGAAGGATGCGCTCAAGGGCGAAGTGCCGCTCGGTTTCGTGGTGCTCAAGGCCGGCGTTTCCGCGACGCCGGAGGCGATCGGTCGGGATTGCGTGAAGCTCGTCCGGGATCAGATCGGTCCGGTGGCGGCTTTCAAGACGGCGATTGTCGTCAACCGCTTGCCGAAGACGCGTTCGGGCAAAATCCTGCGCGGCACGATGAAGAAAATCGCCGATGGCGATGCCTGGACCATGCCGGCGACGATCGACGACCCCGCCATTCTCGACGAGATCGCCAGCGCGTTGGAAGGGGCGCACAAGCCCGGTGGATAAGGCTCAGGCCGCCTCTTCCTGCGGCAGCGCCTCGTCGCCCATGGGCACGACCAGTTCGGAACTGGTGGAGCCGGGCTGGATGCTCTTGTCCTCCGGCTCCTCGCCGAAATCGTAGTCGATCTCCTTCGGATCGCCCCAGGGGTTCAGAACCTCGATCTGGAAAGGGGCGAAATAGCCGACATTCCTGGTCATCACCGCGAGTTCGCGGCGCTTCGCCGTCGCGGCGATCAGGCTGTCATGGTAGGGCAGGCGCAGCCGCCGCCGCGCCGCCGAACTCATGATCTGCCCCCAGAGGACGCAGGTTTCGTAATCGATGCCGTGGAGGTTGTTGCCGAGCTTGCGTCGGACATCCTGCATCCATGTGCGCACGCGCCGCTGCTTGAATTCCTGCGGCAGATGCAGGACCCCGCTTTCCATGATCGCGAAGGTGACGACGGAGAGATGGACATCCTCGATCCAGAGGTCGTCCACGGCGCGCCGGACACGCCAGAAAGGGCGCGGGAGATGAAGCTCCCGCAACACGCAGGTATCAATAAGGTAGGCCACGCCACGTCACTCCAGAAACACAACCTAAAATAGCATCAACAAATAATGCTACTATTTGGTGTATGTTTCCGGCGTGAAGGGAAGCCTCCCTCGCGTGGAATTCAGTCCTCGCTCTCGGAATCGTGGATCGGCTTGAGATCCTTGAGCTTGGCGAAGACATGTTCCGCGTCAAGCTCGACCCGCTTCTTCGGGGGCTCCGCTGCCGTGGTGAGCTCGGCCGGCATCAGCGTCGCGCCGGTATCCATCGGCGGCATCGCGGGGCGATCCTTGGCGGCGCGGCTCACCTCGAGGTCAAGGTCCATCTGCGAGCACAGGCCCAGCGTGACGGGATCGAGCGGCTGGAGATTGCTGGCATTCCAGTGCGTACGCTCGCGAACCGAGAGGATGGTGGATTTCGTGGTGCCGACGAGGCGGATGATCTGCGCATCCTTGAGCTCGGGATGATTCTTGAGCAGCCACTGGATCGCGTTGGGTCGATCCTGCCGCTTCGAGACCGGCGTATAGCGCGGCCCCTTGGTGCGCTTGACCTCGGGCAGGCGGACCTTGGGCTCCAGCAGTTTCAGGCGGTAATTGGGATCGGCTTCCGCCTTCTCCAGTTCCTCGCGCGAGAGCTGGCCGGCCTGGACCGGATCGAGCCCCTTCATGCCGGCGGCGACATCGCCATCCGCGATTCCCTTCACTTCGAGCGGGTGCAGGGTGCAGAAAGCCGCGATCTGGTCGAAGGTGAGGGCGGTGTTCTCGACCAGCCAGACTGCCGTGGCCTTGGGCATGAGAAGCGTTGCCATCGATCAGGTCTCCTAATTCGTTTTCATTAATGCGGGACATCGACTTTCGCCGATGCGCGGGCTGCCCTTCGGCTTCCCGCGGCAAACGCGGATACGCCTGTTCCCTGCGCTGCCTTCCCCGGCGGCGCGGCGCGAGACGATCTCGATGCCATTTTGGGAATGCGCCCTTATACTGTCCGGAATTGATCCATGCAACATCGAGCATGTGCGTGCTCGGCAATCGTAAAAAAGGGTAGCCCCATGATCGACGAAGAAAGCGGCCGGACCAAAAAAACGCTCCATGCCGTGGGGGAAGATCTCGCGCCGCTTTCGGTCGCGGAGCTTGAGACGCGCATCACGATCCTGAGGGGTGAAATCACCCGCCTCGAGGGGGCGATCGCGGGCAAGCGCAAGACGGCCGCCGCCGCGGATGCGCTGTTCCGGGGGGGAGCGAAAGGTGAATCGGATGCTTCCTCATAGCGTTAGCAGGAGATGCAACGCATTTGATGAAAATTTTCCGAACTTTACAATTCGTTAAGCTCTTTGGGTTAAAACCGGAACTGTTCCGGTTCGCCGGATCCCGAGTGGCTCCTGCTACTCTGTTTGACGCCTCCCTGTTGGACTCATTTCAGGATCGCCTCGGCGATCCTTTTTTTGTGCCCGCGCGTTAACCATAAACACATCGCCATTGCCTCGACATCGCGAGGTGGTGTTAGTCTTGCAGAAACCTTTGGCATCAACGGGCCGCGTTCTGGCGTGGCACATGCGGTGGCGGAGGCAGCAATGCAGGACAAGTTCGAAAACACCATGACGGGCAATACCCCGAAAGAACGGGACGAACGGTTGGGCACGGTGTCCTTCACCGAGCGCATGCTGCTCTCCGACAATTTCATGACCCTTTTCCGCGACGGCATGGGGCTGGTCGAGGAGACCGCCGCGTATCTCGACGGGCAGGGCAGGCACGATTCCAAGGCGCTCGACCGCAACATCGCGCTTGCCTATGCGAGCGAAAGCATGCGTCTGACGACCCGCCTCATGCAGCTGACCTCCTGGCTCCTGCTCCAGCGCGCGGTGAACGAGGGCGAGCTGACCCGCGCCGATGCGGAGCGTGAGCATCGCCGCGTGGTGGTCGCGACGCAGGAATCGATGATTGCCTCGGAGATCTTCGAGCAATTGCCGGAAATCCTGCGCGATCTGATCGATCGCTCGCTCCGCCTTCAGATCCGCATTCTCAAGATCGACCGTGAACTCAAGGGCGAGGGCGTCTCCCAGCCTGCCGCCAACGCGGTGCAGAACCAGCTCGGCGCGCTTGCCGCCGCCTTTGCCGGCAAGTAAGGCAAAATCAAGTAAGGCAAATCCGGTATTTCAGGTGGGGACCTGACCAGCAAAAAGCCCGCGTGAGACACGCGGGCTTTTTGTTATGCGCTGGTGCTAACGGCGAGTTGTTCCCGCCGGGCAAGGAAGAAGGCCGCGACAGAGCGCGGCCCGCGACTTACTTCTTGCCGAAGGAGAGGCCGCCGAACTTCGAATTGAACTTGGAGACGCGGCCACCGCGATCCATCAGCTGCTGCGAGCCGCCGGTCCAGGCGGGATGGGTCTTGGGATCGATATCGAGATTCATCGTGTCGTTGGCGCTGCCATAGGTCGAGCGCGTGATGAATTCCGTTCCATCGGTCATCACGACCTTGATGTAGTGGTAGTCGGGATGAATTTCCGCCTTCATGGGGGGAACCTTTCGAAAAAACCCGTCCCGGGCCGCGCTCGGCGAGCCGCTGGACGCCTAAACCTATTCGTGAGAGCGCCCCTATACATCAGAGCGCTTGACGGGACAAGCGCTTAACCGCCAAAGCTCTGCGCGAAAATCCGCCGTCGTTGCGACGCGTCCGTATTCAAGGGAATTTCCGTATGAACAAGAGCCCGGCTCCAGTCTCCGCCGAGAAGCGGCGTGCCCGGCCCGATTTTTCGTCCCTGCGCCATCTTCTGCCCTTCATCGGGCAGGATTGGGGGCGGGTGGCGATGGCGCTTGTCGCGCTGGCGGCTGCCTCCGTGCTGACCCTTCTCGTGCCGCTGGCGGTTCGGCGCATGGTTGATTTCGGCTTTTCGGCGGAAAACCGTGGGCTGGTTGATGCCTATTTCGGCATGATCGTGCTGCTGACCCTCGGTTTGGCGCTGGCCTCGGCGATTCGCTATTATTGCGTCATGACCATCGGCGAGCGGGTTGTGGCCCGCATTCGTACGGCGGTCTTCGCTCGGGTTATGGCGCTTGATGGCGCTTTTTTCGATAGCGCCCGTTCCGGCGAAATCGTCTCGCGCCTTTCGGCAGACACCACGCAGCTCAAATCGACCTTCGGGGCCAGCGCCTCTGTCGCCTTGCGCAATCTGATCCTGCTCATCGGCGCGGTCGTGATGATGGTCGTGACCTCGCCGCAGCTTTCCGCCTATGTGATGCTGGCGATCCCGGCCATCGTGCTCCCGCTTGTCGCGGCGGGGAAGGGTGTGCGCGGCAAATCCCAATTCGCGCAGGATACATTGGCCGAAGCGATGTCTTTTGCGACCGAGCGGGTCGGCGCGGCGCGGATCGTGCAGGGGTTCGGTGGCGAGAAGGCGGCGACCAAGCGTTTCGGCGACGCGGTGGATACCGCCTACGCCGCCGCGAGCAAGGCCACCGGCGCCCGTGCCGTGCTCACCGCCGTGATCATCTTCCTCGTTTTCGCCTCGATCACCTTCGTCCTCTGGACAGGGGCCAAATCCGTCATTACCGGAGAGATCAGCCCCGGCAGGCTGTCGCAATTTGTGTTCTATGCGGTGTTTGCGGCGAGCGCACTCAGCCAGCTTTCGGATGTTTTCGGTGAATTGTCGCAAGCGGCGGGTGCGTCACAGCGCCTCTCCGAGCTGCTGCACACCGAACCGCTCGTGCGGGAAATTGCCGAGCCGCGCGCGCCGGCTCATCCGGCGCGGGGCGCACTTGCTTTCGAGGGGGTTGTCTTCGCCTATCCCGGCGCGCCGGAGCGCCGTGTGCTCGGGCCCATCGATCTGCATGTGAAAGGCGGCGAACGGGTCGCGATCGTCGGTCCCTCGGGCGCGGGCAAGACCAGCCTGTTCCAGCTTCTGATGCGTTTCTACGATCCCCAGCAGGGGCGGATCCGTATCGACGGCATCGCGATCGACGAGATGGCGCTGGCGGATCTGCGCGCGCTGGTGGCGAGCGTGCCGCAGGACCCGGTGATCTTCGCCGATACGATCATGGGCAATATCCGTCTTGCGCGGCCTGACGCCAGTGATGAGGATGTGCGTCTGGCGGCGGCGAAGGCATCGGTCGCCGCCTTCGCCGACCGTCTTCCCGATGGGCTCGCGACCATGATCGGCGAGCGCGGCGTCACGCTTTCGGGCGGCGAGCGCCAGCGCATCGCCATCGCGCGCGCGATCCTGCGTGACGCGCCGATCCTGCTTCTGGACGAGGCGACTTCCGCGCTTGATGCCGAGAACGAGCACGCCGTCCAGAAAGCGCTTGATGCGGCAATGAAGGGGCGCACCGCGCTGGTGATCGCGCATCGCCTCTCCACGATCCGCGATGCTGATCGGATCGTGGTGCTCGATCAGGGCCGCCTCGTGGAAGAGGGGACGCATGAGATGCTGGCTGGCGCAGAGGGGCTTTACGCGCGCCTCGCCAGCCTTCAGTTCGGCGTGGCGAACTGAGGAATACCTTCCCCGGCAGCTGATGCGCGATCATTTCCGGCGCGTGTCGGCTCCGATGCGGGTGCATTCATGGGATGCGTCCGCTTTCGCCTCGTGATCCACCAAATCGGGGCGCGTCCAATTGTGGCGATTGCACGGCGAGGTAGTTTCGGCTAGACCCGAACCGATATTCGTTCCAAGTCCGAGAGGAACTGCAATGGCCGCAGAGAAGAACCATCCCGAATCGAGCGCGATGGATTATGCCGAGCATGAGAAAACGTTCGGCCTTTTTGCCAGCCTCATCAAATGGGGCACGGTCTTCTCTCTCGGGCTCACGCTGTTTTTCGGCGCTCTCACCCATACCATTTCCTGGAGCTTCGCGATCATCGTCACCGTCGTGATGACGGCGGTCGTCGCCAAGTTCTTCTGATCCGGTTTCCCCGCCCGCCGTTGGTGGCATGATGGCGATGGCGCAAGCCGGCCCCCGATGAACCCGTGTCGCGGTTTCGCGGCACCGTAATTCTCAAGCGAGGGGACGGACATGCGCATCGCTGTTCTCGATGAATCCAAGGCTGGCGAGCCGCGCGTCGCGCTGACGCCGGAGACCATCGGCAAGCTCAAGGCTTTCGGCGCGGAATTCGTGGTCGAGAAGGGCGCGGGCAACGCTTCCGCGATCCCGGATGCCGCCTATGAAGCCGCCGGCGCGAAACTCGCCAAGAACACGGCGGATGCGCTGAAGGACGCCGATATCCTCCTCGCGGTGCGCCGCCCGAAAGGCGAACTCGCCGCCAAGATGAAGTCCGGCGCCGTTCTTCTGGCGATCATGGACCCTTACGGCAACGAGGAGGCGATGCGCCCCTTCGCGGAGAAGGGCATCGCCAGCTTCGCCATGGAGCTGATGCCGCGCATCACGCGCGCGCAGGTGATGGACGTGCTCTCCTCGCAGGCCAATCTCGCCGGCTATCGCGCCGTGCTCGATGCCACCGAGGTTTATGGCCGCGCCTTTCCGATGATGATGACTGCGGCGGGTACCGTTCCTGCGGCGAAAGTCTTTGTGATGGGCGCTGGCGTCGCGGGCCTTCAGGCCATCGCGACGGCCCGGCGGCTCGGCGCTGTCGTCACCGCGACCGATGTGCGCCCCGCGGCCAAGGAACAGGTCGCCTCGCTCGGCGCGAAATTCATCGCGATCGAGGATGAGGAATTCAAGCAGGCCGAAACCGCCGCCGGTTACGCCAAGCCGATGTCCGCCGAATATCAGGCGAAGCAGGCGGCTCTGGTTGCCGAGCATATCGCCAAGCAGGATATCGTCATCACCACCGCGCTCATTCCCGGCCGGCCCGCGCCGCGTCTCGTCTCGAAGGCGATGGTGGAATCGATGCGCATGGGCTCGGTGATCGTCGATCTCGCGGTGGAACGGGGCGGCAATTGCGAACTCTCCGTCGCCGACAAGATCACCGATCATAACGGCGTGAAGATTGTCGCCTGGTCGAACACGGCCGGCAGGCTGGCGCCCAGCGCTTCGGCGCTCTATGCGCGCAACCTCTTCGCCTTCCTTGAGACGATGATCGACAAAGGCGAGAAGAAACTCGCGATCAACTGGGACGACGAACTCGTGAAGGCCACCTGCCTCACGAAGGACGGCGCCCTCGTTCACCCGATCTTCGCACCCAAGGCGTGACCTTTTCCGCCCCTCGCCCTTGAAGGAGACGAGCATGGCCAATACCCCCCAGCAACTGATCGAACAGGCGAAGGCCGCGCAGGTCGCCGCCGATGCCGCCTTGGCCAAGGCGCAGGCTGCGCTCGCCGCCGCCGAGAAACTGGCGGATGGCGCAAGTGCCGCCGCTGCTGCCGCGACGGGTGGTGCGGTTGATCCCACCGTTTTCCGCTTCGCGATTTTCGTGCTGGCGATTTTCGTCGGGTATTATGTCGTCTGGTCGGTGACCCCGGCGCTGCATACGCCGCTGATGAGCGTGACCAACGCGATCTCCTCCGTGATCGTGGTCGGCGCGCTGCTTGCGGTCGGCGTGCCTTTGCTCAGCGAGGGAACCGGCGCGGCGCGAAGCTTCGGCTTTATCGGGCTCGTTCTCGCGAGCGTGAATATTTTCGGCGGCTTCCTCGTCACGCAGCGCATGCTCGCCATGTACAAGAAGAAGGGTTGAGCCGATGAACGCCAATCTCGCCAACCTGCTCTATCTCGTCTCGGGTGTCCTGTTCATCCTCGCTTTGCGCGGTCTGTCGCATCCAACGACATCGCGGCAGGGCAATTTCTTCGGCATGATCGGCATGGCGATCGCCGCCGTGACGACGTTGCTGCTCTCCCCGCCCTCCGGTTTCTCCGGTTGGGGCCTTGCGATCCTCGGCCTCGGGATCGGCGGCGGTGTCGGCGCTTTCATGGCCAAGCGCGTCGAAATGACCAAGATGCCGCAGCTTGTGGCGTTTTTCCACGCGCTGGTGGGGCTTTCGGCGGTGTTCGTGGCGGCGGCGGCGCTCTATGCCCCGCAGGCTTTCGGCATCGGCACGATTGGCCAGATCAAGGGCGCGAGCCTTTTTGAAATGGCCCTTGGCGTGGCGATCGGCGCGATCACCTTCACCGGCTCGGTCATTGCCTTCCTGAAGCTGGACGGGCGCATGAGCGGCAAGCCGATCATGCTGCCGCAACGCCATGCGATCAATATCGGTCTCGCCGTGCTGCTGGTGGTGCTGATCGTGCTGCTGATCGCCACTGAAAGCCACACCGTCTTCTGGCTCACGGTTGCTGTTTCACTCGCGCTTGGCGTGCTGCTGATCATCCCGATCGGCGGCGCGGACATGCCGGTCGTCGTCTCGATGCTCAATTCCTATTCCGGCTGGGCGGCCGCAGGCATCGGCTTCACCCTGGGCAATCTCGCGCTGATCATCACCGGCGCGCTGGTCGGCTCCTCGGGCGCGATCCTGAGCTACATCATGTGCAAGGGCATGAATCGCTCGTTCTTCTCGGTCATTCTCGGCGGGTTCGGCGGCGAGACCGCCGCCGCGAGCGGCGAGAAGGAGACGCGCCCCGTCAAGCAGGGCTCGGCGGATGACGCCGCCTTCATCATGAAGAACGCCTCCAAGGTCATCATCGTGCCGGGATACGGCATGGCACAGGCGCAGGCGCAGCACGCGCTGCGCGAGATGGCCGATACGCTCAAGAAAGAGGGTGTCGAGGTCAAATACGCGATCCATCCCGTCGCGGGGCGCATGCCCGGCCATATGAACGTGCTCCTCGCCGAGGCGAACGTTCCTTACGACGAGGTGTTCGAGCTTGAGGACATCAACAACGAATTCGCGCAGGCCGATGTCGCCTTCGTGATCGGCGCGAACGATGTCACCAACCCCGCCGCGAAGACTGATCCGGCCTCGCCGATCTTCGGCATGCCGATCCTCGATGTCGAGAAGGCGAAGACCGTGCTCTTCATCAAGCGCGGCATGGGGTCGGGCTATGCCGGTGTCGAGAACTCGCTGTTCTTCATGGACAATACGATGATGCTGTTCGGTGACGCCAAGAAGGTCACCGAGGAAATCGTGAAAGCCATGGCCCATTGAGGGCAGCGATAGAAATCAGAAAAGGGCGCGGGCGGGGTTGACCTTCCCGCGCCCTTTTTGTCTCTGAAGGGATGATCAGGATTTTCCCAAGGAGCCGCCTCGGCCGGCTCGGCTTCCTACTTCTGGCGCTGATTGGTGCCGCCTATCTTGCGGCTGCCGCCTATATGGCGATCAACCAGCGCAGCTTTCTTTACAAGCCCGCCCCGTCCTGGATCGCGCCGGAAACCCAAGGCATCCCACGAGCCGAAGCGATCCGCCTCGTCTCCTCCCCCGGCGATGCGCTTGATGGCCCAGAGCTCAGGGGATGGTTCGCGCCCCCTGCGGATGAGCGCCAACCCGTCTATCTCTATTTCCATGGCAATGCGAACGGGCTGGACCGGCGCGCGAGCCGGTTCCGCCTTCTGGCGACTGGCGGGGCAGGCTTCGTCGCCCTTTCCCATCGCGGCTATGGCGGCAGCGAGGGTGCGCCGTCGGAGGCCGCGCTGCATCTCGATGCCGAGCGCGCCTATGCCGCCCTGCTGCGCAAGGGGTTTTCGCCTGAGCGCATCGTGATTTTCGGCGAGAGCCTCGGCACCGGCATCGCGCTCAATCTCGCGCGCAAGGTGAAGGCGAAAGCCGTGATCCTCGACAGCCCGTATCTCTCCGTACTCGACCGTGGACAGGCCGAATATCCCTGGCTGCCGGTTTCGTGGCTGCTGAGCGATACCTTCCGTTCCGATCTCTGGATCAGCGAGATCAAGACCCCGATCCTTATCCTCCATGGCGATGCGGACAGGGTTATCCCCGTGGGTGATTCCGCCCGCCTCGCCGCGAAGGCAAGAAACGGCAACGTGATCCGCAAGGTTTATCCGGGCCAGCCGCATGTCGTGCCGCTCGACAAGGGACCAATGCCGGACATCCTCGCCTTTCTCGACGGGCGCCTGCAATGAACGAAATCACCTATCGGCCTTTCCGCGCCGAGACGGATTTCGAGGCTGCGGCGCGTCTGCATCAGATGCTCAACACGCTCGAGGGCGAGATGGGCGCGCATCGCGAGACCAGCCTCGCGGCAGGGCGTCTGTGCCTTGAGGATGATGTCCGGCTGGTCGGGGAGGAGGGGGGCGAAATCCTTGTCGCGGAGCTGGGTGGCGCGGTCATCGGCTATTGCTCCCATCATTTCGAACGCCGTGGCCCCTATGTGCCGGCGCATTGGCAGCTTTGCCTTTATGTGAAGAATCTCATGATCGACGAAGCGCATCGCGGGCGCGGCATCGGCACGGTTTTTCTTGAAATGGCCGAGCATTTCGCCCGAAAAAGCGGGGTGAAGCTTGTCTGTCTCGGCGTCGTCGCCGGGAACGGGCGCGCGGAAGCCACCTATCGCAAGCAGGGTTATCGGCCGATCAGCTTCGAAATGGCCAAGGAGCTCGACTAGGGCGCTTCCCGCTCAAGCGGGCATCGGTTGATCGCCGGCGGCAGGGCTCAGAAGAATCCGCGCCCGCCGGAGAGCCCCTGCTTGGCGATCTTGTTGTTGCCGTCGAGCGCAAGCGCGCGCTGGAAGCTCTCCTGCGCCTCCGTCTTCTTGCCGGCGCGATCGAGCGCGATTCCACGCAAGGCCCAGCTATTGGCGTTGCGGTTATCGACATTGAGCGCGGCGTTGAAATCCTCGACGGCCTGATCAAACTTGCCGACCTCGATCAGGCTCTGCCCGCGCGCGTGATAGGGCGGGGCGACGTAAGGATTGCGGTCGATCGCGGCATCGAAATCCGAGATCGCGAGCGGATGCTGGCCCTGCGCCTGATAGACGAGGCCACGCCCGTGATAGGCTTCCGCACCCGAGGGATTGAGCTGCACGACACGGCCGAGATCCGTGATCGCTTCCGGGAGGTTGCCCTGCGCGCGGTAGAGATTGCCGCGCCCGAGATAGGCGGGGTGGTAATTGGGATCGGAATTGAGCGCGCGGTTGAAATCGCTCATCGCCTGATCGTTGCGACCGAGCTGACGGAAAGCCAGCGCGCGGTTGGAATAGGCCGCGGCATATTGCGGGTTGAGCTGGAGCGCCTTCGTGAAATCCGCCACCGCCTCCTGGAAGCGCCCCGCCTTGGCATAGGCGACGCCCCGCGTATTATAGGCCTGCGGATCGTTCTGGTTGCGCTGGATCACATCCGTCAGCGACGCGATATTGGTCTGCGCTGCCTGCGGGTTGGTCGTGCTGTCATCGACCTCGGCAACGCCTCGGCCTGTGGGTTGGAGCGAGCCGATCGTGGTCTCGCAGGCGCCGAGAAAGCTTGCGACGAGGGCAGCAAAGGCAATGGCCGTGAGCGGCTTTCCCCGCTCGATCCGGCTGGCTGCGCGCGGCTGGCTCATCTCGTCTCTCCTCGTCCCGGACCGGCGAAGCCTCACCCCACGGAAGCGAAACCGGTATTTGTTCTGGGCACCATCGCAGCGAAAGCTTGATGGCCGCTTACCATGACAAAAAGCGAAAAGCGCCCGGTTGCACGAGCGCTTCGAATAAGGGTCGGTCAGGCGGCGGGCCGATGCACGCCGGGAAGGCGATTACGCCTTCACCTTCTTCACGGGAGCCGGGAGAAGACCTTCGCGCTGGAGCTTCTTGCGATGAAGCTTGCGGGCGCGGCGCACGGCTTCCGCCTTTTCGCGCGCCTTCTTCTCGGAGGGCTTCTCGTAATGGCCGCGGAGCTTCATCTCGCGGAAAATACCTTCGCGCTGCATCTTCTTCTTCAGCGCGCGCAAGGCTTGATCGACATTGTTATCGCGGACGAGGACCTGCACGTTTGCTCCGATATCAAAGCGAGGAAAATAAAATGGCCCCGCTATGGGAGCCAGACCGTGGGGGGCTATAGCAAAGCTTGAAGGCGCTGTCCACCACCTTGCGGCAAACAAAGCCAGCAAATTGGGGCTAACCTTGCAACAGCCGATTCACATGCCCCATCTTGCGGCCAGGACGTGCTTCACCCTTGCCATAAAGATGCAGGCGGGCGTGGCTATCGGCCAGGATCGCGCGCCAATCCTGTGCCTCTGCACCGATGAGATTGATCATCTCTGCCTTTCCCAGCGCCGTGGTCGCGCCCAGCGGCCAGCCGGCGAGGGCACGGATATGTTGCTCGAACTGGCAGGTCACGGCGCCATCCATTGTCCAGTGACCGGAATTGTGCACGCGCGGCGCGATCTCGTTGACGATCACCGTGTTGGTGGCATCAATCACGAAGAACTCGACAGCGAACGTGCCGACATAATCGAGCGCTTCGGCGATCCGGCGGGCGATGGCGATCGCCTCCCCGGCCGCGGCTGAGGAAACCCGCGCCGGTACCGAAGAGCGATGGAGAATGTGGTTGCGATGCTCGTTTTCCGTCACGTCGAAGGCGGCGAAGGTGCCGTCCGCGGCGCGTGTCGCGACCACGGAGACTTCGCGGTCGAAGGCGACGAAGCTCTCGAGAATGCCCTGACCCCCACGCAACATGGCAAAGGCGCCCTCGGCATCGGCGGCTGTCAGGATTTTCGCCTGCCCCTTGCCGTCGTAACCGAGGCGGGTGGTCTTGAGGACGGCGGGCAGCCCGATGGCTTTTATGGCGGCATCAAGATCGGCGCGGCTGTCCACTGCGGCGAATTCGGCTGTCCGCGCGCCGAGCCGACGCGCCAGCTCTTTCTCGGCCAGCCGGTCCTGCGCGACTTCCAGCGCCTTGGCGCCGGGGCGGACGGGTTTAAGCGCCTCCAGAAAGCGCACGCTCTCGACCGGAACATTCTCGAATTCATAGGTGATCGCCTTCACCTCGGCCGCGAAACGCCTCAGGGCGTCATCGTCGCGATAATCGGCGACGGTGCGGGCGGCGGCGACATCGAAAGCGGGGCTATCCGCCTCCGGCGCGTAGATATGACAGGAAAGCCCAAGCCGCGCGGCGGCAAGGGCCAGCATGCGCCCCAATTGTCCGCCGCCGAGAATGCCGATCCTGTCGCCGGGCGCGAGCATTCGTTAGCCCTCATCCTTGGGAAATTCGGCGACATCCGCCGTGCGGGCGGCCCGCCATGCTTCGAGCCGTTCGGCCAGCGCCGCATCGTTGAGCGCAAGGATCGCGGCAGCCATCAGGCCCGCATTGGTCGCGCCGGCCTTGCCAATCGCCAGCGTACCGACGGGAATGCCGCCTGGCATCTGCACGATGGAGAGCAGCGAGTCTTCCCCCGAAAGCGCTTTCGATTCAACGGGAACGCCGAGAACCGGCAAGGTGGTGAAGGCGGCCGTCATGCCCGGCAGATGGGCGGCGCCGCCGGCACCCGCGATGATCACCTTGAACCCCGCCGCTTTCGCGCCCTTCGCGAAGGAGACCATGCGATCTGGCGTGCGATGCGCGGAAACGATGCGCGCCTCGTAGGCGACGCCAAGTGCATCCAGAATTTCGGCGGCGTGGCGCATGGTCGGCCAATCCGATTGGCTCCCCATGATGACGGCGACGGAAGGCTTCATTCCATGACCCCCGGTTCACCCGGAAAGCGCTCCACGAACCTCTCGCTGGCGGCGCTTTCGATGAAAGGTCAGCGAGTTATGCGATGCGTGGGGCGAAGGCAAGCGCCAAGTTGCGCCAGAAGCGGGCCTTACGCGATGATATCGGGCGTGAGATTGTCGCCGATCTCGGAAAGGCGATCACGCAGGTGCAGCTTGCGCTTCTTCAATCTCTGGATCTGGAGTTGATCGAAGGCACCGAGCTGTTCCAGCGCTGCGATCGCGGCATCAAGGTCGCGATGCTCCATCTGAAGCCGGTGGAGTTCCGCTTCCAGAGCCGCGCGCTCCTCATCCGAAACCGGAACCCGCATCCACCACCCCGTTTGTCCAATGATGAAACCATCGAGTTCGAGACAAACTGCCCCGTGCGCCCGACAATCTTAACGCAGCATGGAACCCGTTAACCCGGCGCTAATGGCATTGTCCACAGGGGAGTTCAACCTCATCAAAATGCCCCCGTTCCGCCTTGCGGAAACCCCGTTTTGTGACAAACTCGCGAACGCGGTATCAGGAATGGAGGTTTCTCTTATGTCGATGACGACCCATATCGCCGAACTGGAGCGCAAGCATCAGGCGCTCGACAGGAAAATCACCGAGGAGCTAACCCACGCTCACAAGGATGATGTCAAGATCGCTGCTCTCAAGCGACAAAAACTGGTGCTCAAGGACGAAATCCTGAAACTGCGCGCTTCCGGGGTCAAGAACAGCCCCCAATTGCACTGAATCCCGGCTTCCCAGAGTTTTCAGCCCGGGCTTGTAGGCCGAGCAGGCCAATTCTCAAAGCAATGTCGATACAAGAAGCCGCCCCGGTGACGAGGCGGCTTTTTTTTCGGCGGGCAATCGGGCCAGCCGCTTCACAATCGTTTACTTGCTGGCCGATTCGCGGTTCGCCAGGTTGGGGGCCGCCTGGTTCTCCTGCGGGGCCATCGACAGCTGGGGAGTGGCGTTCATCGGCCGGGAGGCGACGGCCGGAGCACCGCGCGTGCTCATCACGGGAATATCGTTATGGCTGGTTTCCGGGGAGGCGAAGGCCTGCGCCGAGAAAAGCGAGGCGGCGACGAGCGCGGAAGCAAAAAGAGTCTTCATGGTCTTTCTCCTGAATGGGCGACCTGGCGGGTCATTCCGCCTTCGGTCGCCGTGGTCTCGATGAGCAGGAGATAGGTCTGAGGTCTGTCACGTACCAATCAACAGCCGGTGCTGCATTGCACAAAACCGGCCCGGTTTTCGTGATCGATGATCACCGATCCGTGAGGGCTGCCGGTGATCCAATCTCACACCTGAAACGAACGCGCGCGCTTTGTGCGAAAGGGCGAAATTCAGCCGATGCAGCAGCATTTTCCCCGCGACTTGATTGACTCATCCGCGCCGGCTGTTAACGAAAGCGCCAGTGAATTCCACGCCCGATACCAGACTTTTGCCGAACCCAAGGGATGATATGACTTCTCGTGCTGAGCATGACGCGATGGCCAACGCCATTCGCGCGCTGTCGATGGATGCGGTCGAGGCCGCGAAATCCGGCCATCCCGGCCTTCCAATGGGGGCGGCCGACATCGCGACTGTCCTGTTCCGCAATCATCTGAAATATGATCCCGCCGATCCCGCCTGGCCGGATCGTGACCGCTTCATCCTTTCCGCGGGCCATGGCTCGATGCTGCTTTATTCGCTCCTCCACCTCATCGGGGTGAAGGGCGTTTCGCTCGATGATCTCAAGGCCTTCCGCCAGCTACATTCGAAGACGCCTGGGCACCCGGAATTCGGTCACACGCCGGGGGTGGAGACCACCACCGGCCCGCTCGGTCAGGGCCTCGCCAATGCGGTCGGCTTCGCGATGGCGGAGCGCTTCATGGCGCATCGCTTCGGCAAGCTCGTCGATCATCATACCTATGTGCTCGCTTCGGATGGCGATCTCATGGAGGGGATCAGCCAGGAGGCGATCACCCTCGCGGGGCACCTGAAACTTTCGAAGCTGATCGTTCTTTTCGACGATAACGGCATCTCGATCGACGGCCCGCTCTCGGTCTCCGACACAACCGACCAGCTCAAGCGCTTCGAGAGCGCCGGCTGGAACGCGGTCCGCATCGACGGGCATGACTCTGTCGCGATCGACGCCGCGATCGCCGCCGCAAAGAAAAGCGACAAGCCCTCGCTTATCGCCTGCGTGACCACTATCGGTTATGGCGCGCCGACCAAGGCGGGCAAATCCTCCTCGCATGGCTCGCCGCTCGGCGCCGAGGAACTCAAGGGCGCGAAGGAAAAGCTCGGCTGGAAGCACGGCCCGTTCGAGATTCCGGCGGAGATCCGCAAATTGTGGGGGGCGACCGGCCAGCGCGGTGCCGGGGCCCATGCGGAATGGATGAGCCGTCTCGAAAAGACAGGCCCGAAACTCAAGGCGGAATTCGCGCGTGTGATCGCGGGCGAATTGCCCAAGGCCTATGCCAAGGCGATGAAGACGCTGAAGGCCGAGGCCGCGGCGCAGCCGCAGGAAGTGGCGACCCGTCGCGCCTCCGAGATCACGCTTGAACATATCTCGCCGGTCCTGCCGGAGCTGATTTCCGGTTCCGCTGACCTCACGGGTTCGAACAATACCCGCACGAAGGATATGGGCATCGTCAAGCCGGGGGATTTCTCCGGCCGGTTCGTCCATTATGGCATTCGCGAGCACGCGATGGCCGCCGCGATGAACGGCATGGCGCTTCATGGCGGGCTGATCCCCGCTTCGGGCACCTTCCTCGTCTTCTCCGATTATTGCCGACCCTCGATCCGCCTTTCGGCGCTGATGAACCAGCGTGTCGTCTATGTGATGACGCATGATTCCATCGGCGTCGGCGAAGATGGCCCGACGCATCAGCCCGTGGAGCATGTCGCCGCCCTGCGCGCCATTCCCAATGTCGATGTGTTCCGCCCCTGCGACGTGACTGAAACGGCGGAAGCCTGGGATTGCGCGCTCCAGAACCGCAGCGGGCCGAGCGTTCTCGCGCTCACCCGCCAGAACCTGCCGCAACTGCGCAAGGATAGCGGCGCGAAAAATCTTTCCGCGCTGGGCGCCTACGAGCTTCTCGGCGCGGATGGCAAGGCCGAGGTCACGCTCTTCGCTTCAGGCTCGGAAGTCTCGCTGGCCGTGAAGGCGCGCGCGCTGCTGCTTGAAGTCGGCATCCTCGCGCGGGTGGTCTCGGTGCCGTCGATGACGCGCTTCCTCGCCCAGCCGGAAAGCTACCGCAAGAAGATCATCGGCCGCGCCAAGGTGAAGATCGGCATCGAGGCGGGTATCCGCCTTGGCTGGGATGCGCTGATCGGGACCGACGGCGTGTTTATCGGCATGGGCGGCTTCGGCGCCTCGGGCCCCGCCGGCAAGGTTTACCAACACTTCGGAATTACCGCCGAGGGCGTTGTCAAAGCGGCTAAAGAGAAGCTCAAGCGCTGATTTTCAGCGAAAATTCAGGTTCGGAGCCAGAAAGGCTCTCTATTCGCATCACGGCAAGGAGAAAGACATGGCGGTCAAGGTTTTCATCAACGGCTTCGGACGCATCGGCCGCAACGTGCTGCGCGCCATCGTCGAGTCCGGCCGCAAGGATATCGTGGTGGTCGGCGTCAACGATCTCGGCCCGGTCGAGACGAATGCGCATCTGCTGCGCTTTGATTCCGTGCACGGCAAGTTCCCGGCGGATGTGAAGGTCGAGGGCGATTTCATCGTCATCAACGGCCAGAAGATCAAGGTCACCGCGATCAAGAACCCGGCCGAACTGCCGCACAAGGAACTCGGCGTCGATGTCGCGATGGAATGCACCGGCATCTTCACCTCGAAGGACAAGGCCTCGGCGCATCTTGCCGCCGGCGCCAAGCGCGTGCTGGTTTCCGCCCCGGCGGATGGCGCGGATCTCACGGTGGTCTATGGCGTCAATCACGACAAGCTGACGAAGGATCACCTCGTCGTCTCGAACGCCTCCTGCACCACGAATTGCCTTTCGCCGGTCGCGAAGGTGCTCAACGACGCGATCGGCATCGAGCGCGGCATGATGACGACCATCCATTCCTATACCGGCGACCAGCCGACGCTGGATACGATGCACAAGGACCTCTACCGCGCCCGCGCCGCCGCGATGTCGATGATCCCGACCTCGACCGGCGCCGCCAAGGCGGTGGGTCTCGTGCTGCCGGAACTCAACGGCAAGCTCGATGGTTTCGCGATGCGCGTGCCGACCCCGAATGTCTCGGTTGTCGATCTTAAGTTCATTGCCAAGCGCGAGACGAGCAAGGATGAAGTCAACGCGGCGATCAAGGCCGCGGCGGACGGCCCGCTCAAGGGCATCCTCGGCTATACGACCCAGCCGAATGTCTCGATCGACTTCAACCATGATCCGCATTCCTCGATCTTCCACATGGATCAGACCAAGGTGATGGGCGGAACGATGGTTTCGATCCTGACCTGGTATGACAATGAATGGGGCTTCTCCAACCGCATGTCGGACACCGCGGTTGCGATGGCGAAGCTGATCTGAGGCAATCGAGGGGCAGACCCTGGCCAGAAGGCAAAAAAGGAGCGGAGCATGAGCGATCGTATCGAGCCCAGGATCGACCGGGCCATCGACCCCACCGCCGAGCCGGCGCCCGCGCCCGCTCCTTCCCCCAAATCGGCGCCGGCGCGCTCGCCGCTCGATCAGCTCTCGCGGATCGAAGAGAAGGCGGCGCGCATCGAGGAGAAATTCGCCCGTTACGAGAGCCTGTTCGGCCGTGTCGAAGATCGCCTTGATCGCGCCGCCGAACGGGTGGAAGTGGCAGCGAAATCGGTCGACGCGGTCGAACTCGCGACCGAGGTGCTGAAACTGCGCAATACGGTTGGCAGGATTCCCGGCTTCAAATCGATGCTGGTGACAGCCGCGATCACGGCCTTCTCCACCGCCATCCTCGTTGTTCTGTTGATCAAACTCTTCCCCGGCCTTGTGAAATGACTGCTTTCAAGACCCTCGACGACCTTGCCCCGAAGGGAAAGCGCGTTCTCGTACGCGTCGACCTCAACGTCCCGATGGAGGGCGGCAAGGTCACCGACACGACCCGTCTCGACCGTATCCTGCCCACCCTCCGCGATATCGCGGATCGCGGCGGGCGCGTGATCCTGCTCGCGCATTTCGGTCGCCCCAAGGGCGAGACATTCGAGGAGCGCGCGAACGCGGCGGAAAGCCTCGCGCCGGTTGTGGCGGAGCTTGCGCGCCATCTTGGCCGCCCCATCGCTTTCGCCGCGAATTGCATCGGCGAGGTGGCCGAAAAGGCCGTCGCAGCCTTGAAGGACGGCGATATCCTCTGCCTTGAGAATACACGCTTCCATAAGGGCGAAGAGAAGAACGGCGCGGATTTCGTCGCCGCCCTTGCCGTGCTCGGCGATGCTTATGTGAACGATGCCTTTTCCGCCGCGCACCGCGCCCATGCCTCGACCGAGGGGCTGGCGCACAAGCTCCCGGCCTATGCCGGCCGCACGATGGAAGCGGAACTCAAGGCGCTCGACGCCGCGCTCGGCAAGCCGAAGCGCCCGGTGATGGCGATCGTCGGCGGCGCCAAGGTTTCGACCAAGCTCGATCTGCTCGGCAATCTCGTCACCAAGGTCGATTGCCTCGTGATCGGCGGCGGCATGGCCAACACCTTTCTTGCCGCGCGCGGGGTGAATGTCGGCAAGAGCCTGTGCGAGCACGACCTTGCCGCTACAGCGCGCGAGATCGAGGCCAAGGCGAAGGCGGCGGGCTGCGAGATCCTGCTGCCGGTTGACGGTCTGCTGGCCAAGGAATTCAAGGCCAATCCGCCCCATCGCGCCGCATCGGTCAACGCGGTTGCCGCGGATGAAATGATCCTCGATGCCGGGCCGGAATCGGCCAAGACCATCGTCACGAAACTCGCAAGCATGAAAACGCTGGTCTGGAACGGCCCGCTCGGCGCCTTCGAACTCGCGCCTTTCGATGCCGCCACGGTTCTCGTCGCCAAGGAAGCCGCGCGGCTCGCCAAGGCCGGTAGCCTCGTCGCGGTGGCGGGCGGCGGCGATACGGTCGCGGCGCTCAACCATGCCGGCGCGGCGGATGACATGACCTATGTTTCCACCGCCGGCGGCGCCTTCCTCGAATGGATGGAAGGCAAGGAACTTCCGGGCGTCAAAGCGCTTTCGAATTAAAAATCCAGCAGGGGAACAAGAACATGGCCCGCATCACGCTTCGCCAATTGCTCGACCACGCCGCCGAGAACGATTACGGCGTTCCGGCGTTCAACATCAACAACATGGAGCAGGCGCTCGCGATCATGGCGGCCTGCGATGCGGTGGATGCGCCGGTGATCATCCAGGCGAGCCGCGGCGCCCGCTCCTACGCCAATGACATCATGCTCAAACACATGATGGACGCCGTGACCGAGATCTACCCGCATATCCCGGTCTGCGTGCATCTCGATCACGGCAACGAGCCGGCGACCTGCATGACCGCGATTCAGGCCGGTTTCACCTCGGTGATGATGGACGGGTCGCTCAAGGCCGATGGCAAGACGCCCGGCGATTGGGATTACAATGTCGGCGTGACGAAGCGCGTGACGGAAATGGCGCATCTCGGCGGCATCTCGGTCGAGGGCGAGCTGGGCGTGCTCGGTTCTCTCGAAACCGGCGAGGGCGAGAAGGAGGATGGCCACGGCTTCGAGGGCAAGCTCTCCCATGACCAGCTTCTCACCAACCCGGACGAGGCGGTGAAATTCGTCAAGGAAACCAAGGTCGATGCGCTCGCCATCGCGATGGGCACCAGCCACGGCGCCTACAAGTTCACCCGCAAGCCCGATGGCAAGGTGCTGGCGATGAATGTGATCGAGGAGATCCACAAGAAGCTGCCGAACACGCATCTCGTGATGCATGGTTCGTCCTCCGTGCCGCAGGAGCTTCAGGACATCATCAACAAGTTCGGCGGCAAGATGAAGCCGACTTGGGGCGTGCCGGTGGAGGAAATCCAGCGCGGCATCAAGAACGGCGTGCGCAAGATCAATATCGACACCGATAACCGCATGGCGATGACCGGGCAGATCCGCCGCATCCTCGCCGAGGAGCCGGGCGAGTTCGATCCGCGCAAGTATCTCAAGCCTGCGATGGAGGCGATGACGAAGCTCTGCCGCCAGCGGCTCGAAGAGTTCAACACCGCCGGGCAGGCTTCCAAGATCAAGAAGGTGATTCCGCTCTCCGATATGGCGAAGCTCTACGCCAAGGGCGCGCTCGATCCGAAGATCGCCTAACACCTCCTCACAACCTCACGAAGGGCGGATGTTGTTCGGCATTCGCCCTTTTTTCGTTTTTGTGGCATATCGACGCGCATGATCCCCCAGTTCTTCCTCATCACCCCGCCGATTTCCGATGCGCCCGCCTTCCGCGCCAAGCTCGAACCCGTGCTTGCGAGCGGCGCCGTTGCCGTGCTGCTCGCCCGCTTCACGTCAAAGGAGGAGGGGGAGGTCAAGCGTCTCGCCGGTGCGTTGAAGACCCCGGTGCAGGAAGCCGGCGCAGCGATGCTGATCGATTGCCCGGATGACATCCGCCTCGTGGCGCGAACGGGGCTTGATGGCGCGCATGTGCCCCATCCGGGTGCGCTGTTGCGCGATGCGATCGAGGTCCTGAAGCCCGAACGTATCGTCGGCATAGGCGGGCTGAAATCACGCCATGACGCCATGGAGGCGGGTGAGGCGGATATCGATTACGTGATGTTCGGTGAGCCGCGCGCCGATGGCTCGCTCCCCCCTCTCAGCCAGACGATCGAGCGCGCGGAATGGTGGGCCTCGATCTTCTCCGTACCCTGCGTTGCCTATGCGCCGGATGGAGAAAGCGTCGCGGCATTGGCTGCAACGGGGGCTGAATTCATCGCGCTGGGGCCATGGCTTTTCGACGCGGCGAACCCGGCTGAAGCTTTGGCCGAGGCGCGCAGAACCGCGAAGAATGTCGCCGCCGAGCGTGCGGGAGCCGTCTGAAACGCTCTCTATCGCCTTTTTCCTTGCGCTTGCGGTCATTTTCCGCGACACGCCCAATTGTCCGTCCAGTTTTCCGGTGCCCGAATGATCCGCTCCCCGCTGATGAATGTCATGACCGCTGCCGCCATCAAGGCAGGCAAATCCTTGAAGCGGGATTTCGCGGAGCTTCCCTCCCTCACCATCTCGCGCAAGGGGCCGGGTGATTTCGTCACCGAAGCGGACAAGAAGGCGGAGAAGATCCTGTTTCAGGAGCTTTCCAAAGCCCGGCCGGGCTACGGCTTCCTGATGGAAGAAAGCGGCACGGTCGAAGGTTCGGACAAAACGCACCGCTTCATCATCGATCCGCTCGATGGCACCACCAATTTCCTGCACGCTATTCCGCAATTCGCGATTTCCATCGCGCTCGAACGCGAAAACGAGATTGTCGCGGGGCTGGTCTACAATCCGGCCACGGAGGAAATGTTCGTGGCGGAGAAAGGGCAGGGCGCCTTTGTCGCCGGTGCCACCAGCCGCGACAATTACCGGCTGCGCGTCTCCCCGCGCACCGAACTCGTTGAATCCGTGATTGGCATGGGGGCGCCCCATGCGGGCTCCTCGCTTCATGCCCAATATATCCGCGAGTTGGCGGGCATCATGCCGCGCTGCGCCGGTCTGCGCCGCATGGGCGCGGCGGCGCTCGATCTCGCCTTCGTTGCCGCGGGGCGGCTCGAAGCCTTCTGGGAGCGTGATCTTAACCCCTGGGATATCGCGGCCGGTATCCTGCTGGTGCGTGAGGCGGGCGGTTTTGCCTCCGCGATCGACGGTTCGATGGCCATGTTCGAGGGGCGCAGCATCCTCGCCGGCAACGAAGCGATCCATGGCGCGCTGAAAACCATTTTCGCGCAGACGAAAGGCTGAGACCCGGCACAGGCTAGCGCAAACTTGCGGGTTGCCATTCCGGCGCGAACAGTTTTGATTAACCTTGCCTCGTCTCTTTGAGGCAAGGTCGGCGTTCGCGGATGAAAGACGAAATGGCAAAAGAGCAGAACAGCCAGAAACTCACTTCGCCAGGGCTTTTCCTCTTCCGGATGATCGTTTTCCTGGTGCTGGGCGGGTTGATCCTGCTGGTGCTGCAAAAGCAGATCCTCGTTGCTTTCGCGGCCAACCCAGCCCTCAACGGGTTGATTTTCCTGGTCCTGTTTCTCGGTATTGTCTTCGCTTTTGCTCAGGTGGGTAGGCTTTTTCGTGAAATCCGCTGGGTGAATTCGCGTATCGAACCTGACGATACCAAGGCGCCGCCGCCAGATCCGATCCTGCTGGCGCCCATGGCGACTTTGCTCGGCGAGAAGGCGGGGCGTATCGGCATTTCGGTCCTCACCATGCGCTCGGTGCTCGATTCAATCGGCGGGAGGCTCGATGAATCGCGCGATCTCGCGCGTTATCTTACCGGCCTTCTGGTCTTTCTCGGTCTGCTCGGCACTTTCTGGGGCCTGATCGAGACCGTTTCCTCAATCGGCGGCGTCATCGAGAAACTGCCGAGCGTGGGCGACAACAACACCCTGTTCGACGAGCTGAAACGCAGCCTCGCCGCGCCGCTCTCGGGCATGGGTATCGCCTTTTCCTCATCGCTGTTCGGTCTTGCTGGTTCCCTGACGCTTGGCTTCCTCGATCTTCAGGCAGGGCAGGCGCAGAGCCGCTTCTTCTACGAGGTCGAGGAATGGCTCGGCTCCATCGCCCAGGATCAATCCTATGAGCCGGGCAGCACCCCCGATCTGCGCCGCGCACTGGACGGGATTTCCCGCGCGGTTTCGGATGCGGGCACGGGCCGCAACGCGACGCAGGCGATCTCCAATCTCGCGGATGGCATTCACGCGCTGGTCCAGCACATGCGCAACGAACAGCAGATGATCCGCACATGGATGGAGGCGCAGGCCGCGCATCAGGCGGAGGTTGGAAGGCTCATCGAGAAGATCGCGCGCGAAACGCCGGCTGAACGGAAGGACAGCTGATGGCGCTGGGGCGCAACCGCTCGCGCGAGAGGGTCATCGATTACTGGCCCGGCTTCGTCGACGCGCTCTCGACGCTGCTGCTTGTCTTCATCTTTCTGCTGGCGGTTTTCATGCTGGGCCAGTTCTTCATCAGCCGCGAAATCGCGGGCAAGGAAGACGCGCTCCAGCAGCTTAACCGCCGTATTCTGGAATTGACCGATCTTCTCGCGCTCGAAACCGCGACGAAATCCGAGATCGCGCAGCGGGTTGTCACCCTGTCCGCGTCCCTCGCCAGTGAACGCGCCGAGCGCGAACGGCTGCAGGCGCTGGTGGCGAATACCGATGCCGGAAAGGCCGAGATCGGTGCGCTTACCCGCACGATCGAGGATGAGAAAAGCGTCGCCTCGCGCGCCCTGCGCGAGGTTGAGTTGCTCAATCAGCAGATCCGCGCGCTGCGCCAGCAATTGCAGGCGCTCGAAAACGCGCTCGCGGTTTCCGAGTCGCGCGAGAAAGACGCCCAGCTGCGCATTTCCGATCTCGGCTCGCGGCTCAATGTCGCGTTGGCGCAGCGGGTGCAGGAGCTGAACCGCTACCGCTCTGATTTCTTCGGCCGCCTGCGCAATGTGCTCGGAGCCCGGCCGGATATCCGCGTGGTGGGCGATCGTTTTGTCTTCCAGAGTGAGATTTTCTTTTCCTCCGGCGCCGCCGAACTCGAAGGTGCCGGCAAGGACGAGTTGGACAAGCTGGCAGCAGCACTGATCGAACTGGAGCGCACCATCCCGCCGGATATTCCGTGGGTCGCGCGGATTGATGGACATACCGACAAACGTCCGCTTTCCGGTGCGGGTCAATTCAAGGACAATTGGGAGCTTTCCTCCTCGCGTGCGATCGCCGTGGTGCGCTATCTCATCGGCAAGGGAGTCTCGCCCCAGCGGCTTGTCGCGGCGGGCTTCGGCGAATTCGCGCCGCTCGATTTCGGCGACGCGCCGGAAGCGCTGGCGCGCAACCGCCGCCTCGAGCTGAAGCTTACCGAGCGCTGATGCCAGGCGAGCCGGAGCTGGAGCCACATAACCAAGCGAAAACAATCGTAACCACAATTCGCTATGATTGGACGAAACGGGAAGGGAGAGACAGTTTTGCCTTGAAATTCAACCAAAAGTTGCAATGAGTAAACATGGCCTATTCCGTCCGCCCGGCGACACCTGATGATTTTGCCACGCTCGTTCAATTCTGGATCGAGACCTGGACACTATCCATGCCGGAGATCGATTTCGAGGCTCGGCGCGGCTATATCCAGGGGGAGCTGGACTGCGCCTTGAATGACGGACGTATCATCATGGTGGCGGTTGAGGATGGTGGGCAGGCCTGCGGCTTCGCTATCGTCAACCTGGCGAATTGCGAGCTTGAGCAGATCGCCGTCGCACTTGCGCATCTTGGGCGTGGTGCTGCTGCCCTGCTTATGCAGGCGGCCAAGGAGACTTCGCCGCGGGAGTTGCTCCTGAGCGTGAACAAGGGAAACCCCCGTGCCATATGGTTCTATGCGCGCGAGGGGTTCGAGGTCATCGGTGAAGGCAAGAACGCAATGTCCGGGCTTCCGATCCTGCGCATGCGCTGGAAGGGCGGAAGCTAACGATATCCAGGCTCTTGCGCGTATTTGCTTCGGCGCTATCGCGTTTCGTCTAGCCCAGCATCCCGGAGCGCTTTCTCCTGACGCTGCGTGACGCGGGCGAGCGAGAAATCCTCGATTTCAGCATTGAAAAGGGCAAAAAAGTTGAGTTCCGCGGCAAGGTGAAGAAAAACGCCACCGAGCCCGATCGCGGCGCGATCCATGAACACGAATTCGCGTGGAATCCTTACTGGCCCTTTTTCCTTCAATGCCTTGTGGACACGTTGTGCTTCCGCGCGGCCATATTGGCCGGGCGCGATCCCATCCGCGACGCTTCGGACGCGGTCGTCGAGGAGCGGTCCGTAGATGAAACGCGCCCAGATATTGAGGATTTCGACAAGCTCGCGAGAGAGGTTGCGAAACCCCCAAGTCTCGTAGGCGTGGATCGTGCGCGCTTCATCATTCGATTGCAGGCCGCGATAGAGATCGACCACGCCGCCGACAAAGCTTGGCGGAAAAATACGAATGCACCCGTAATCAAGCAGGTTGATGCCGCCAGCCTCGCCCTGGGCGTCACGGAAAACCGTGTAGTTCCCGAGATGCGGATCGCCGTGGATCACGCCATATTGGCTGAACGGATGCCACCATGCCTTGAACATGGCGGTTGCAAGCCGGTTGCGGATTTCCTGCGGCGCCTGCTTGAACGCGAGAAGCTTCTCGCCCTCCAGCCATTCCATGGTGAGAAGCCGCCGGGTCGAGAGCGCGGGGATGACACGTGGCACGCGGATGAGCTCCTCGTCCGCGAGCATGGCGGCATAGAGGGCGGCGTGTTTCGCTTCGCGCGTATAATCCAGCTCCTCACGGATACGCGCGCCGATTTCCTCGCGAATCTCGCTTGTGTCGATGGCGCCGTCGATCTGCCGATGCAGCGCGAAGAGCAGGCCAAGCTGTTTCAGATCCGCCTCGACCGCGGATTCCATGTCCGGGTATTGCAGCTTGCAGGCGAGCTTGGTTCCGTCTTTCGCCGTGGCGCGATGGACCTGTCCCAACGAGGCGGCGGCGGCCGGTTCCTTCTCGAAAGCGGCGAAGCGACCGAGCCAATCGGGTCCGAGTTCGGCGGCCATCCGGCGGCGCACGAAGACATAGGGCATGGGCGGTGCTTCGGACTGAAGCTGGCGCAGTTCCTCGGCATATTCCGCCGGCAACGCCTCGGGAATGGTCGCAAGCAATTGCGCGACCTTCATCAGCGGGCCTTTCAATCCGCCAAGTGCACGGGTGAGGGCGGCTGCGTTAGCCCGGTCTCCCGCGCTCGAACGCCCCGTCAGCATCGAGCCGGCGATGCGCGCGGCGACCCCGCCCATATTCGCGCCGACACGCGCATAGCGTGATGCGCGGGCGGTGAAGCGGTTCTGTTCCGTATCGCTCGTATCACTCATGGGAAAGAAGTGGGGTGGCCGCGCCTTTTGTCACCCCTCCATCGCCTCCAGTTCCGTGATCATGCCGTCGATGACGGAAAGCCCGATCTGCCAGAAGCCGGGATCGCGTGCATCGAGCCCGAAAGGGGCAAGCAGTTCCGAATGATGCTTCGTGCCGCCAGCGGCGAGCAGCGCGAAATAATTGTCGACGAATTTCGGATCAGCCTTCTGATAGACGCCATAGAGCGAATTCACGAGGCAATCGCCGAAGGAATAGGCGTAGACATAGAAGGGCGAATGGATGAAATGTGGGATATAGGACCAGAAGGTCTCGTATCCCTCGCCGAGGCGGATCGCCGGCCCGAGGCTTTTCGCCTGCACATCGAGCCAGATCTCGTTGAGGCGTTCGGTGGTGAGTTCGCCGTTGCGCCGTTCGGTATGGACGCGGCGCTCGAAGGAATAGAACGCGATCTGCCGCACGACGGTGTTGATCATGTCCTCGACCTTGCCGGCCAGCAAGGCCTTGCGCTGGGCGATATCCTTCGTCTCTGCCAGCAATTTGCGGAAGGTCAGCATCTCGCCGAAGACCGAGGCGGTCTCCGCCAGCGTCAGCGGCGTCGGGGCCATCAGCGCGCCGTTCGGTCCGGCGAGCACCTGATGAACGCCGTGGCCGAGTTCATGCGCGAGCGTCATCACGTCGCGCGGCTTGCCGAGATAGTTCACCAGCACGTAAGGATGGGCTGACGGCACGGTCGGGTGCGCGAAAGCGCCCGGCGCCTTGCCGGGGCGCGTCGGGGCATCGATCCAGCCTTCGTCGAAGAAACGGCGGGCGATATCCGCCATTTTGGGGGAGAAGCCGCGATAGGCGTCGAGCACGCAATCGCGCGCTTCATCCCAGCCGATGGTGCGCTGCGGAACCTTCGGAAGCGGTGCGTTGCGATCCCAGAATTCGAGCTTCGGCTTGCCGAACCATTTGGCCTTAAGCGCGTAATAGCGGTGGGAAATACGCGGATGCGCGGCCTCTACCGCCGCCACCATCGCATCGACAACCTCCGCCTCGACACGGTTGGCGAGGTGCCGGCTATCCGCGACATCCTTGAAGCCGCGCCAGCGATCGGCGATTTCCTTGTCTTTTGCCAGCGTGTTGGTGATGAGCGTGAACAGGCGGCCGTTTTCGCGCAGGGTTTTCACCACGGCCTCGGCGGCCGATTTGCGCTTCTTCTCGTCCTTGTCCTGAAACAGCGTCAGGGCCGGTTCGAGCGTGAGGCTTTCGCCGTCGATCTCGAATTTGAGGCTGGCCATGGTCTCGTCGAAGAGGCGGTTCCATGCGGAGCGTCCCGTCATCGCCTTTTCGTGGAAGAGCTGCTCGATGCGGTCATCGAGCTGATAGGGTTTCTCGCGACGAAGATCGATCAGCCATGGCGCGAAATGCGAGAGTGGGGGCTGTTGCATCAGCCTGTCGAGCAGCGCATCGTCGATCCGGTTGAGTTCAAGCGCGAAGAAGAGCAACTCGGTGCTCGCATTCGTCACCTTCTCCTGCGTGTCGCCATAGAACTTGCCATGGGCAGGGTTGGTCGTGTCCGTGGAATAGATCAGCCCGGCATAGGAGATGATCCGCCCGATCCTGTCCTCGATGGCCTCATAGGTCTTGAGGATATCGAAAAGCCTTTGTGCGCCATCCGCAGCCGCCGCGATCGCTGCGAGCTTGCCCTTGCAGGCAGCGGCGAAATCCTTCGCCTCCTTGTCCATCGCGCTCAGCGCATCGGCGAATTCGCGCGAATCCATGCCCGGATAAAGGTGATCGAGCCGCCATTCCGGCAGCTGGCCGAGATCTTCCTTCGAGGCGGCGCTCTCGTTGGCGGCAGCACGGAAGGGTGAGCAACGGAAAGACGATACCGGCATTTCAGGCGAAAAATTCATCTCAAACCTTCCTTCGTGCCCGCATGGGCGAATCACCGCGCTTGAAGCTGGCAAGGCGATGCGGCGCATGTTTGGCGAAAGCGACGCGGTGATGCAACCGCTTCCGGCGATCCGCTATTTTTTCCGGCTCGAGATTAGGATTTACAACCTGTTTACGCCGATCCGCGACACTGCGCCGAAACGAAACAACCGGAGCGCGAATCGTTCTCCGGCTCGAAACGAAAAGTGTGCGGATGAGCGCCAATATTCTTGTTGTTGATGACGATCCCGTCCAGCGTCGCCTCCTGACCGAGATGGTTCGCCGCTTTGGTTACGAGCCGGAAGCGGTGGAGAGCGGAGCGCAGGCGCTTGATCGTCTTAATGACAAGGGCAGGCCGCCCATTGGCGCGATGGTGCTCGATCTTGTCATGCCCGATCTTGATGGCATGGCCGTGCTGGAACGGCTCGCTGGGCGCGAGGATCGTCCGGCCGTCATCGTCCAGACCGCACATGGTTCGATTGAGACAGTGATCAGCGCCATGCGCGCCGGCGCGACGGATTTTGTCGTCAAGCCGGTGGGGGCCGAGCGTCTTTCGGTCTCGATCAAGAACGCCTTGCGCGTAGATGCGCTTGAGGGCGAGGTCCGCCGCCTGTCGAAGCGCGGTTCTGGCGCGATGGGCTTTTCCGATCTCGCCTCCGCCGCGCCCGATATGCTCCGTGCTGTGCGGCTGGGTGAAAGAGCCGCGAAATCCGGCATCCCGGTCCTGCTTGAAGGGGAATCCGGTGTCGGCAAGGAGGTTTTCGCGCGGGCGCTCCAGGGGGCGAGCGAACGCAAGGGCAAGCCCTTCGTCACGGTGAATTGCGGCGCGATTCCCGCCAATCTCGTCGAGAGCATCCTGTTCGGCCACGAGAAGGGTGCGTTTACCGGCGCGACAGAAAAGCATGCCGGCAAGTTCGTGGAAGCCAATGGCGGCACGCTTTTCCTCGATGAGGTCAGCGAATTGCCCCTCGATGCGCAGGTTAAACTGCTGCGCGCGATCCAGGAAGGCGAGGTCGATCCCGTCGGCGGGCGCAAGACGGTCAAGGTCGATATCCGCCTGATCTCCGCCACCAACCGCGATCTCATCGAAGCCGTGCGGCAGGGGCGTTTCCGTGAGGATCTCTATTACCGCCTCAATGTCTTCCCGATCACGATACCGCCCTTGCGCAACCGGCGCGAGGATATCCCGGCTCTGGCCCGGCGGTTTCTTGCCCGCATCTCCGCAGAGGAAGGGCGCAATATCCGCGGTATTTCCGCCGAGGCGATGGCGCTCATCACCCGTTTCAACTGGCCCGGCAACGTGCGTCAGCTCGAGAACGCGATGTTCCGCGCCGTGATCCTGTGCGAGGGAGACGAACTTACCCTCGCGGATTTCCCGCAGGTCGCGCAGGCGGTGGAAGGCTTCGATGTCCGCATCCCGCCGATCGCGAGCGTGCTGCCGCAGGAACGCCAGGAGCGCGAGATCGTTCGTGTCGAGATCCGCGATCCGAGCGCGCTCACCCTGCTCGACCAGACCGGCGATGTCCGCTCGCTTGATCAGGTTGAGGGGGACACGATCCGCTTCGCGCTCGAGCACTATCGCGGGCAGATGTCCAAGGTGGCGCGCAAGCTTGGAATTGGCCGCTCGACTCTTTACCGCAAGTTGAAGGACCTCGGAATTGAAACCGAGGATGGCGATTTGGAGAGCGCCGACGAGCCGCGCGTCGCATAAGAAGGCGTTTTCGTTGCGAAGGGTGCGCTGGCGCACTTGACGGCGCGGCTGTTTCGTTCAACCACGATTCGTAGATACGAGGGTGATCGCTCGATGATCGGATGCAACGGCAAGGCGGAACTTGGAAAACGGCATCGTTCGCAGGCCCTCACAGGGCGTCTGCTTGCGGGCATCGTTGCTTTCGCTGCCTTGGCCGGTCCGGGCCGGGCTGAGGAAAACACCCCGAATATTCCGCTGCCTGAGGAGATCGGCGCGCTAATCGAGGATAGCCTCAAGGCGAATACCGCGCCCGTGGTTCTCCCCTTGCCCGAGGATCTCAGCGACACCGTCAGGCAGGCGCTCGCGGACGAAGCCCGGCGCCTCGAGAGCACGACGAGTTCCGTATCCGCTCCGGCGGCGCTTGCTTTCGACATTCCACTTCCGCCTGAAGTGGTTGTGTCCTTCGATCTGCCGCGCAAGGTCGAGATCCAGCCGGTCGCGCTCGGGCTGGAGGAGGAAAAGCTGCGCGCGCTTCTCGAACCGGCGAAGCAGAAGTTCCGCCTCACGCAAGGTCAGATCGACGCGATCGTGGAGACCTATCTCGCACGCGGTGGGCGGGCTCTGTGGATCGAGGCCGGGATCGAGGGGGCGCGCCTCTCCGCACGCGCGGAGGCTCTGAAAACCGCGTTGTCCCATGCGGATCGCGACGGGCTCGATCCTGCCCGTCTCCTCTCGGTGTTGGCGACATCTCGCGACGGCAGTGTTCCGACGGAAAAACAGGCCGAGACCGATATCGGCTTCTCGCTGGCCGCCTTCCTTTACGCGCATGATGCGCGGGGCGGGCGCATCGAGCCCGCGCGCGTCTCGGCGCTGCTGACGCCGCAACTCGCGATTCCCTCACCGCGCGAAGTACTCGAACGGGTTTCCGTCGCTGAACCGGCGAAGCTCGGGGCGGTGCTGGAAATGTATCAGCCCCCTCATGCCGGCTACCGCGCCCTGCGCAAGGCGCTCGCGAAGCTGCGCGAGGAAATGGCAGCGCCGGTTCTCGCCGGTGCCGTTGCCGGGGTTGAAGGGGCGCCGCACCCGAGCGGCATTCTGCCGGCGCACTGGCTTGAGGGCGCGCCGCTCGCCTTCGATAAACCCGATCCGCGCGTGCCGCATTTGCGCCAGCGCCTCGCCCTCGCCTCCACCGGCAGCAATATCTATGACGCCGAGACTCGCGAGGCGGTGATCCGCTTCCAGCGCGCGAATGATCTCACCCCAAATGCGCGTATCACGCCGAAGACGCGCGCGGCGCTGCAAAATCCGCGCTCGCCGCTCACAGAGGCGGATCGCAAGCCCGACAAACAGGCGCTGCTCTCCGCTCTTCTCGTCAATATGGAGCGTTGGCGCTGGCTTCCCGCCGACCTTGGCGAAACGCATGTTTTCGTCAATATCGCGGAATACCGGCTCAATCTTGTCTCGAAGAATGCCAGCATTCACGAGACGCGCGTCATTGTCGGCAAGCCGCAGACGCAGACCCCGGTTTTTTCTGACGAGATCGAGCATCTCATCGTCAATCCCTCCTGGCATGTGCCACCTTCGATCCTGAAGAAGGAGTTCCTGCCCAATCTCGCCAAGGACCCCGAATATGCGGCCCGGCGCGGCTACGAGGTGATCCGGCGCGGCAATTCCATCTCCATCCGCCAGCCGCCGGGCGAGCGGAACGCGCTTGGAAATGTGAAATTCATCTTCCCCAACCAGCATTCGGTCTATCTCCACGATACGCCGACGCGGAACCTGTTCTCGGCCGAGCAGCGCGCCTTCAGCCATGGCTGCGTGCGTGTCGACAAGCCCTTCGCTTTCGCGGAGAAGTTGCTTCAGGCGGATCTCGGACTAAGCGAGCAGCAATTGCGTGCGATGGTGGGCCGCGGCGAGCGTATGCTCAAACTGTCGCGCAAGATCCCCGTGCATCTTGCCTATTTCACGATCTCGGCGAACGAAGCCGGCGAGATCATGCAGCGGCGCGATTTTTACGGGCATGACGGGCGGCTTGCCTCGGCCTTGCGGTTCTGATCGAAATCATAGCGGCAGAAGGCTGTTCGGGTATGATTCCCCCTGTATTGCAACGATATCGGCTTGATTTGGCCATGATCGTTGCGCAAGGAAAACAATCGTCGGCGCGGCTCAAGGGGGGCTGTTTGCGGATCGTGACATCCTTTTCGCCTCTTGCGGCAATGGCTCGGGAAATCTCGCCTTTCCCGAAAGGCGCTGTTTTCGCGCTTGCCGGGCTCTTCGGGCTGACGCTTTCCACCGCAACCCAGGATGCCAACGCGAATGGCGAGACCCGATCGCTCTCGATGGTGCATTCGCATACCGGCGAGTCCCTCTCGATCACCTACAAGCGGAACGGTTCGTTTGATTCCGCAGCACTGGAAAAGCTCAACTGGTTCCTGCGCGATTGGCGGGTTGATGAACCCACCAGCATGGCGCCCCAGCTTTTCGATGTGATCTGGCATGTCTACCGCGAGGTGGGCGCCGATGAGCCGATCAAGATCATGTCTGCCTATCGTTCGCCTGGCACCAATGCCATGTTGCGCCGGCGCTCCCGCGCGGTGGCGAAGGAAAGCCAGCACATGCGCGGCAACGCCATGGATATCCACATTCCCGGTGTCTCGATGGGCAAGGCCCGCGAGATCGGAATGCGCCTCCAGGCCGGCGGCGTTGGTTATTATCCCTCCGCCGGCTCGCCCTTTGTCCATCTCGATGTCGGTTCCGTCCGCTCCTGGCCGCGGATGCCGCGCGAGCAGCTTGAGCGCCTCTTTCCCGATGGAAAGACGGTGCATCTGCCGGCCGACGGTATTCCCCTCGCCAATTATCAGGTTGCCCTCGCGGAAGTGCAGGCACGGGGCGGTTCGGCGCTTGATTACGAGACGGTGACCACGAACCGCGGCAAGAGCCTCTGGGCATTGCTTTTCGGCTCCGAGACGGATGAAGACGCCGGAGAGATCCAACCGCGTGGTGGCCGGCAGGTCGCGCGCGGACGCAACGGACGTCAGCCCGTCGAGGTCGCTTCGGCCGCGCCGCAGAGTTTCGACGATGGCGGCTCGCCCTGGAAGCTGTTGGCCGCCCAGAACCGGACCGCAGCGCCTGTTTCCCCGCCGCCGCGTGGGCCGGTGCTGGCGATGGCCGAGCCGGAGCCGGCGAAGCCCGTCGCGCCGCCGGCTGTTGCCCGTGCCGTGGTTTCCGAGAAGGTTGAACCGCCACCGCTCCAGATCGCGGCCCTGCCGGTTCCGCCGATCCGCCCGCGCGGCGCGCAGCTCGATAAGCTGATCGCGGCGACGGATCCGCTGCCGCCTATTCGCCCGCAGGGGCTGAGCGCCTTCCCGCCGCAGATGACGGCGCCGGAGCCGCCCGCTGCACAACAGGTGGCGCTGGTGCCGGCGCCGGGAGCGCCCGTACCACCGAGCCGCCCCGTTCAAATCGCAGCCTTGCCATCAGCCGAGCCGGTCTCGCCCGCGATCCCCGCAGCGGCCGAGCCGCCGAAGCCTGTCGCGGCGCCGTTGCCGCCCTTGCGCCCGACGCTGGAGGCGTCGGTGAATGCGGTGGCCGCGTCTGCCCTTCCCTCGTTCATGGCAAAACCGGAGCCGGTGGCGCCTGCGGTCGCGATGGTGCAAGCCTATGCGGCGATTGCAGCCCCCCTGCCGCCGGCCAGGCCTGGTGCGCCGCCACGCGCTGCTGCCGCCACAACAGCCTTGCCCGCGCCTGCCGTGGCCGCCGCCGCCGCAGTCGCGTCGACTCCGTCACCGCGCCCGAAAGCCGTGCAGGTTCAGGCCGAAAATGTTGTGACGGCACGCCCGGCCGTCGTGGCGCGCCCGGCGCAGGTGCAGGCCGTGGCTGAACCGCCGGTGGCGCGTGAGATCCGCAGCGGTGTCGTTGCGATGAAGCTTACGCAAGAAAAAGCCGCTGTCCCCGGTGGGTTCAGCGGCGGTTTCGTCCGCCCGCTCGGGGCGAGCTTCACGAAGAGTGGCGAATAAGCTTACTGCATGCCGAGCGCGCGCAGATAGGTATCGAGCAGTTCCTCCTGCTCGCGGCGTTCATTGGCATCCTGCCGCCGCAACGACACGATCTTGCGCAGGATCTTGGTGTCGAATCCGTTCGCCTTGGCTTCCGCGTAGACATCCTTGATATCGTCCGCGATCTGCTTCTTCTCTTCCTCGAGGCGCTCGACACGCTCGATCAGCGCCTTGAGCTGGCCGGCGGTCGAGGGGTTGATGTCGTCCATCACAAGCTCCCATGCATCGGCGGATATGCCGGTGTGTTTCCTCCTCTCGCTTCTCGCAACATGGCGGGCGGGTCAAGGGCGTTGTGGGCGAAGCCCTCGCTATAAGCTCGATGCTGGGTTAGCTCTTGTGCATGCGAAAAGATGATTCCCGGATAGAGACCCTGCGGCACGATTGCCGTGCCGTTTTCGATGCGGCGGTGGCTTCGGTGCATCCGCGCCATTTCATGCCCGAACGTTTGCCGCCCGTGCCGCGTCATGACGGGCGGATCATCATTCTGGCGGCGGGCAAGGCGGCGGGGTCGATGGCCCAGGTGGCCGAGCGGCATTATCTCGGCCTCGGCATGCCGCCCGAGCGGCTCTCCGGGTTGGCGGTCGCGCGCCATGGCTACGGCGTCGCCCTCGAGCGAATCACGATGCGGGAGGCCGGTCATCCGGTGCCCGATGAGGGAAGTATCGCCGGTGCGCTGGAAATGCTCGCCCTCGCCGAGGAAGCGCAACGCGGCGATCTCGTGCTTTTCCTGCTTTCCGGCGGTGCCTCGGCATGCCTCGCTGCGCCGGTGGATGGCGTGACGCTGGCCGAGAAGCAGGCACTGACCCGCGCGCTTCTCGCTTCGGGCGCGAGTATCGGAGAGATCAATACGGTGCGCCGTCATCTGAGCCGGATCAAGGGTGGGCGCCTCGCGCAGAAGGTCGCGCCTGCGCGGCTGATCACGATTGCCCTCTCGGATGTCCCGCGCGATGAATTGGCCGCGATCGGCTCTGGCCCCAGCGTGCCGGACCCCACCACACTTGCCGAGGCGCGCGCGATTCTCAGCCGTTATGCGATATTCCCCGCCGAATCCATTCGCTCGGCCCTGTCCAACCCCGAGAATGAAACGCTCAAGCCCGGGGATGCCGCCTTTGCCGGCACGCGCGCGATGATCGCCGCCGGCCCGGCGGATGGCTTTGCCGGTGCCGTCGTCGAAGCAACGCGGCTTGGCTATCATGTTGTTGATCTGGGCGCCGATATTCAGGGCGAAGCGCGCGAGGTCGCGGCGCACCATGCGACCCTGGCGCTTGCCGAGGCGCGTTCGGGGCGGCGTATTGCGCTGATTTCGGGCGGTGAGCTGACCGTCACGCTAGGGGAGGCGCCTGCCGGCGAGGACAGGGGCAGAGGTGGGCCCAATCAGGAATACGCGCTTGCGCTCGCATTGGCGCTGAAAGGGGCGGCGCACATCGTCGCGCTGGCGGGGGATACCGATGGAACCGATGGCGGCGCCGGTAATCCTGATGATCCCGCCGGCGCGATCGTCGATCCCGGAACCCTCGCGCGGGCGGAGGCGAAAGGCGCCGTGGCGTCGCGCTTTCTTGAGCGTCATGATTCGACCGGCTTTTTTTCGCTTTGCGGCGACCTTCTCGTCACCGGACCGACACTGACCAACGCGAATGATATCCGCGTCATCCTGATCGACGGTTGACCTTCCGCGATTGACCTCCGGCCACCTCGGGGCGATAGAAAGCCATGCACAGGAACGCGCATCATGCAGTCTTGGGACGCCGGACGGTTCTGGCCGCGCTGGCGTGCCTCGCCCTCGGGGTGCTGGCACCCTCGCAGGCGCGGGCGGATCTGCGCGTATGCAACGCGACCACGGGCCGTGTCGGGCTTGCCATCGGCTATCTCGACGGGCCTGTCTGGGTGACGGAAGGCTGGTTCAACCTCAAGCCCAATCGCTGCGAGACCATCATCCGGGGGCGTCTGTCCTCGCGCTATTTCTACGTCCATGCGGTCGATTACGATCGCGGGGGCGATTGGAGCGGGCCGAACGTGCTGTGCACGCGCGATATCGAGTTCTCGATTCGTGGCCCGCTTGATTGCTACGCCCGCGGCTTCGATCGTTCCGGCTTCATCGAAATCGATACCGGCCAGCAGGCGGATTGGACGGTCGAGCTGGGCGATGGCGGGCTCGTCACGGGTCGATAAGCGCTTTCCTATCCTGGCGATGCGTCGCATGATGATTCCCGAATCAGGATCGGAAAAAGAACATGCGCCGGAATAGACGGACGAAGCTCATTGCAACCCTCGGCCCCGCCTCGGAGGCGGATGCGGTTGTCCGGCGGCTGTTCGAGGCCGGCGCGGATGTCTTTCGCATCAATATGAGCCATTCGAGCCATGAATTGCTCAATACACGTGTGGCGCAGATCCGGCGCATCGAGACGGAGCTGGGGCGCCCCATCGGTATTCTGGCCGATTTGCAGGGGCCCAAACTGCGGGTCGGAGTTTTCGCCGCGCCGCCCGTCATGCTCGAAAACGGGCAGCAATTCACGCTCGATTCCGATCCGACGCCCGGCGATTCGCAGCGGGTGCACTTGCCGCATCCCGAAATTCTCGCGGCGCTCCAGCCGGGACACCGCGTGCTGATCGATGACGGCAAGCTGATGTTCCGTGTTGTGGAGGCGGATGGCACGCGCGCTGTGATCCGTGTCGAGGTCGGCGGCGCCATTTCGAACAAGAAGGGCGTTTCGCTGCCCGATACGCTGTTGCCCAGTTCCGCCCTCACGGACAAGGATCGCTCGGATCTCGTCGCCGCGCTCGAGGCGGGTGTCGATTGGATTGCGCTTTCCTTCGTGCAGCGCCCGGAGGATGTCGCCGAAGTGCGCAAGATCGCGCGCGGGCGTGCCCTGGTCATGTCCAAGCTCGAAAAGCCGCAGGCCATCGAGCGGCTGGAAGAGATCATGGAGCTTTCCGACGCGCTGATGGTGGCGCGCGGCGATCTCGGCGTCGAGATGCCGCTGGAAGTGGTTCCTGGCCTCCAGAAGCGCATCACGCGCATGGCGCGCAAGCTCGGCAAGCCTGTCGTGATCGCGACCCAGATGCTCGAATCAATGATCCTCAGCCCGACGCCGACGCGCGCCGAGGTTTCCGACGTCGCGACGGCCGTGTTCGAGGGCGCGGATGCCGTGATGCTCTCCGCCGAAAGCGCGGCTGGCAAGTTCCCGATCGAGGCGGTGGAGACCATGAACCGCATCGCGGAAGCGGTCGAAACCGATCCGAATTATACGCTCCTGCTCGCCGGGCAGCGCTCACCTCCCGAGGCGACGGGCGCCGATGCCATCGCCTCCGCCGCGCGTTCGGTTGCCGAGACGCTCGATCTGCGTGCCATCGTCGCATGGACCGCCAGCGGCGCCACGGCCCTGCGGATCGCGCGTGAGCGGCCCTATCCGCCGATCCTCACGCTCACGACTTCCGCCCAGACCGCGCGGCGGCTCGCGCTTGTCTGGGGATGTCACGCGGTGGTCGGGGAAGACCCCAGGGATGTGGACGACATGGCGCGCCTTGGCGCGCGCGTGGCGCGCGAGCAGGAATTCGCCAATCCCGGCCAGCGCGTGATTCTCGTGGCCGGCGTGCCCTTCGGAACGCCGGGCGCGACGAACATGCTCCGCATCGCCTTCGTGGGCGCCGGCTAGGCGCCGTCAGATCGGCTGTCCCTCGATCTCGGGGCGCATTTTCTCGACCGCTTCCTTCAGATCCGCGAAATGCGGATGAATTTCGAGCACTTTCGAAAAGGCCCGATAGGCGCCTTTCTTGTCGCCAAGGCCGCGCAGTATGCCGCCAAGGCCCGCCAGTGCATGATAATGGCGCGGCTCGCGCAGGAGGGTCTCGCGCACGTCGCGTAGGGCGGCATCCTCATCCTTGCGGATGAAATGGATGATCGCGCGCCGATGGTAGGGTTCCGCCCAATCCGGTTTAAGCATCACGAGGTAGTCGAAAAGGTCGAGCGCGAGATCGAAATCCTTGGTGTTCATCGCGTTCCTGGCGCGCTCGTAGAGCAGATCCGCGGTCGCGCTGCCAGATTTCTCGAAGGCGCGCTCGATCTCCTGCGTGATAGGCTGGGTGGCGGCGAGGCTCTCTGCCTCCTTCAAGCGCTCGAAGAGCTTGTCGAGCCGGGAAGCGGCCTTTTTCTGCGCCTCGCTCGCGGCAGGCGGAGCGACGGACTGACTCACAGCCGGCCCGGTGGGGGGCAGGGTCGCCAGCAGGGCGATGACGGCGGCGAGGATCGGTTTCATGCCAGCGAGGGTACGCCGGGACGCATCGGCGTCAAGACGCAAATGCGTGAGAATCAAACGCAAAAAGGCGCCGCAGAGGGCGCCTTGATCTGACGTTGGACGAAGGCTCAGCCCTGGCGGGCTTTGTAGCGCTTCTGCGTCTTGTTGATGATGTAGACGCGACCGCGGCGGCGGACCATCTGATTGTCGCGATGGCGCTTCATGAGCGCTTTCAGCGAATTCCTGATCTTCATCGTCTCAACTCCAACCGGGGCGGAACCCGTGATAAATCCGAACCTGAGCCTTTCGGGCTCCAATCCGGGGAAAATGGTGGGCACGACTGGGATTGAACCAGTGACCCCTACAGTGTCAATGTAGTGCTCTCCCGCTGAGCTACGCGCCCGCCGAAGCCGTTGCCGACCTCGTAAAACGGAAGCGACCGTATAGTCAGCCTCCGGGAAAAGGGCAAGTCCTTTTCCTGAAAGCGGGTCGCTTTTTTCGGAGTCCTGCGGTCAGGCCGCGAGCATCCGCTTGACCTCGTTGACGAGGTCCTTGAGGTGGAAGGGCTTGGAGAGAACCCGCGCATCCTTCGGCGCGTTCGATTCCGGGTTGAGCGCCACCGCGGCGAAGCCCGTGATGAACATCACCTTGATGTCAGGATCAAGCTCTGTGGCGCGACGTGCCAGCTCGATTCCATCCATTTCCGGCATCACGATATCCGTCAGAAGCAATTCGAACGGTTCTTCACGCAGGCGGTGATAGGCGGAGCGCCCGTTGTCGAAGGAGGCGACATCGTAGCCGGCATTCTGGAGCGCGCGCACCAGAAAGCGGCGCATGTCGTTATCGTCTTCAGCGAGGAGAATTTTGGTCATGATGCTCTCATCGGTCGATGCCGCCGGTTTCGCAACGAGGGTTAGGCAATTATGGTAAAGATGAGGTGTATAAGGATTGTGGCAGGTCGCGAGGGCTGGACCCCCGCGACGAAGGACGCCAAACAGAAGCGGGCACGACGAAGTGGTGGCAAAGAAGGGAAGAGAGCACATGACGGCTTCGGCCACGCCTGACCTTCCCGCCGAGGGGATCTTCGCAATCGATGGCGTCGAGTGCCGGCAGACCCCGTTCTTTCTCAACTCTCCCCATTCGGGCGATTTCTTTCCATCCGCCTTTCTCGCGCGCAGCCAGCTTCCGCTCGCCACCCTGCGGCGCGCTTCCGATCTCTTTGTGGATGATCTCCTCGCGCCAGCGCCGGAAGCGCTCGGTATTCCGCTGATGCGGGCGCTGTTCCCGCGGAGTTTCCTCGATCTCAACCGCGAGCCTTTCGAACTCGATCCGAGGCTGATCGCGGGGCCACTTCCGGTGGACGCGAATACGCGCTCGCTGCGTGTCGCCGGCGGGCTCGGCACCGTGCCGCGCGTTATCGGTGACCAGATCGAGATCTATGCCGGCAAGATCTCGCTGGAGGAGGCGCTGGGGCGAATCGAGCACATCTACATCCCCTACCACATGCGACTTCATCGCGAACTCGCGGCCCGCCACGCGCAGCATGGCCGGGTTGTGCTTGTCGACGTCCATTCCATGCCGTCGCAATCCTTTCCACGCCCGACCAGGCCCATGCCGGATATTGTTCTTGGAGATCGGTTCGGCGCAAGCTGCGCGCAACCGCTTGTCGACGAGGCGGAGCGTCTGGCGCGTCAACTCGGCTTCCGCGTGGAGAGGAACCAGCCCTATGCCGGAGGCTACATCACCGAGCATTACGGGCGCCCGATGTTGGGCTGGCACGCGCTTCAGATCGAGATCAACCGCGCACTCTACATGGATGAGACAAGCCTCACACCCCATGCCGGTTTTGCCGCGCTTTCCGATGCGCTCATCGCATTGCTGGGAAAACTTTATGCCTTCGAGGCATTCGAAATTCGCAATTCGCCCTTGCAATTTTCACAGAAGGCTGCTGAATAAGGGCGTCAGGCATGACTAACCCAGTCGCAGAAGCAGGGTAGCGCGCCGGGCAAAACCCACAATCGGGGTCCATCCCGGATTGCGGGCAAAAAAAAGGCCGCACGAAGCGGCCTGTAAAGTCTAGGGAGGAAACGCCCAAGGAGGGCATGTCACGAGGGCGAACCGTCGTGACAGCGACCTATATATATTGCGGCGCACAAAAAACAAGGCCTGTCGTTCGCGACAGGCTGTTTTTTTTGGGTCGACCCCATCCTTCCTTATTTTATGGCTTACAGAACGTTTTTTTGAGGTTGTTTCACGGTTTCCAGGGAAGACCTACGGGTGCCGCTTGGCTTGAAGCGCAAAGTCATGGCAACCATTTCTCCCCGCCAGCGCGCTGCAAACAATCCGAGGATTCATGCGACCGGTTGAATTATCTGCCTTCATGGAAAAACTCGCCCAGCTTTCCGGAGAGGCCATCCTGCCGTTCTTTCGCACGCAGCTCGGCGTGACCGACAAGGGAAATGGCGGCTTTGATCCCGTAACGGAGGCGGATCGCGCGGCGGAGACCGTGATTCGCCGGCATATCCGTCAGAACTTTCCGACGCATGGAATTCTCGGCGAGGAATTCGACGCGGAAAATCCCGATGCCGAATATCTCTGGGTCATCGATCCGATTGACGGGACGCGCGCTTTCATCTGCGGGCTGCCGGTATGGGGAACATTGATCGGGCTGATGCGCGGCGGAAACCCGGTGATGGGGCTGATGCATCAGCCCTATACGGGCGAGACCTTCATCGGCGATGGCGGGCATTCCCAGGTGAAGGGACCACGCGGAGCGCGCCCCCTGCACACGCGCTCTTGCCTTGATCTTGGCGTTGCGCATCTCATGACCACCGATCCGCGCCTTTTCCGTGGTGCGGAGGAGGAGGCCTATCTCCGGGTCCAGAACGAGGTGCGTCTCACGCGCTATGGCGCGGATTGTTACGCTTACGCCATGCTCGCCTCGGGGCAGGTCGATCTCGTGATCGAAAGCGGGCTCAAGCCCTATGATATCGTGGCGTTGATCCCGATCATCGAGGGAGCGGGCGGCATCGTCACCGATTGGAAGGGCGGCACCGCCAAGCATGGCGGGCAGATCCTCGCGGCTGCGACGCCGGAACTGCACCGGGCTGCACTCGAGAAGCTCAACGGCTGAGAATCAAAAACGCTACGGAGACGGCGCTTCCCGCGCCGTTTCCTCCGCTTGTGGTCGCGGCAGAAGCATGAAGGCATCGAAGGCCGACCAGAACTGCTCAAGGATCTGGTTTGTTTCGATCATGATCTCATGGTGCGCACCGCGAAGCTCGATCGCGCTTGCCGCGCGCATCCGGCTTGCCAGCGCCGCGGCGGCATTCTTGTCCACCACCGTGTCATCGCCTGCCGTCAGAATCAGGAGCGGTGTTTCGTTCCGCGCACCGAAATCGGGATCAGCGAAGCGGTTCATCGCTTCGAAGGCGGCGTCGACCCAGCCGATTGTCGGGTCGCCGACGCCGAGAGCGGGTTCTGTCTTCAGCCATGCGCCGGCAAGCGCGAATCGATGGGCGTCATGGGTGAGCGGGTTCTCCTCGAAAGGTTTTTCCAGAATCGAGCGCCTGCCGCCGCCTGGGACGAACAGGCCCGACAAGCCAAGTGAGGCGAGAACCCGCGCAAGCAGACGCGCGCCGGTGCTGCCGGCAAGGCCGGGCAACCCGACGAGCGGGGAGGAGAACACGGCGCGGCGGAAAGGGAAATCGCCCCGCTCCAGCGCGAGAAGGCCAACCGCGCCGCCGGTGGAATGCGCGAGCAGGCCGAAGGGCTCGGGCAGGGCGCGCTGGCGCGTGGCTTCGATAACGGCGGCAAGGTCGATCAGGTAATCCTCGAAATCCTCGACATGCCCCTTGCGCGGATTGCCGAGCTGGCGCGCCGAACCGCCTTGCCCGCGCAGATCGAACGTCACCACACCGAAGCCGCGTCGGTGGAGTTCGGCGTAGATCTCGCCGTATTTCTCGATGAACTCTCCACGGCCCTGGATGAAGATCACGGTGCCCTTGGCCGAACCTTCGGAGGGCGCCAGAAACGCCGCGCGGATCGACACGCCATCAGCCGTTTCGAGGCGAGCGGCGATCATCCCGTCGGGCAGGATCGCGCCCTCGGGCCTGGGCGCAAGCGAATCGAGCATATAAGCCTCCGGATACGCGGAGCCCTAGTTTGCAGGTGTCGCGCTGCCTTGCAAGCCGGGCGCCTTGGCGGGCAGGCATCCCGGCAGATCGCGATCGAGCACGTGCAGGCCGATCAGCTTGCGGCTTTGCGCATCCAGAACCACGCGCACGGGAATGCCTTCGCGCGAACACAGCTCGCCGACGAGGCTGGCGCCGCGTTGCTGGAAGCCGGCGGCCTTGCGCGTGATCTCGGCGCTGTCCAGCGTTGGCGGGCCTTTGGGAAGGGCGGTGACGCGGCTTTCGTTTTCCGTGCGATGCGCGAGGGCGAGCGTGATGCCGATGAGCGCGAGCGGGGCCAGCGCGACGACGAGCATGAGCATGCGCAAGGCGGGGCTGATGGAAAACCCGGCCTGCGCGCGGTTCCCGCGGCCTGCTCTATCCGTATTGCCGATATCGATGGACATTGCTTTACCCCGCCGGCGAAAATGGCCGGACGGTGTATTCCTAGCGCCCCGAGACTGAACCGGATCGCGGCGCGGTGTTCATCACGCATTCACGGAAATCGGGTGCGATCCGTCTTCAATCCCGAATGTCAATTTGCCTTCAGGAAGCCCCCTTGAAAAGCGCGAAAGGGCTTCCCACCTGATTTCTCGTGCAGGCCAGATGGCTGCATAGAACCTGATCCGGCCCCAGGTGGCGGATCTTCTGCATGTCGCTCAAGGAGGATATGCCATGCGCAATTTTGACCTTTCCCCCCTCTATCGCTCGACTGTCGGCTTTGACCGGCTCTTCTCGCTGATGGATCAGCTTGGTGGCGAACCCGCGCCCCAGCAGAGCTATCCGCCCTACAATATCGAGAAGGTTTCCGAGAACGGCTATCGCATCTCGCTGGCCGTCGCAGGGTTTGCGGAAGAGGATCTCTCCATCGAGTCCGAGGAGAATCTGCTCGTCGTGCGCGGCGAGAAGAAGCCCGAGGCGGCCAATGAGGGCAGCGCCTTCCTGTTTCGCGGTATCGCGGCTCGCCAGTTCGAACGCCGCTTCCAGCTTGCCGATTACGTCAGTGTGACGAATGCTCGGCTCGAGAACGGCCTGCTCCATATCGAGCTGCTCCGCGAGGTGCCCGAGGCCAAGAAGCCGCGGGCGATCCCGATCGGCGAGAAGTCTGTGTCGAAAAAGATCAAGCAGATCGCGGCGTAACGCACCCTCCGGATTCGAGACCCGGAAACGATACGTATCGCATCAGGGAAGGGGCATCACGCGATGCCCCTTTTTTCGTTGCCGCCAGTTTTTCAGGGCTTTGGCTGCGCCAGATCCGGCGGCAGCCATTCGGAGGACGGGCGAGCAGGGGCGACCGGCGCGGTGCGCGGCGCTTCGGAAGGCTCCGCGGCGCGGCGTGGCGGAGGTGGAACCTCGGCGAATTTTTCCGCTTCGCGCTTGGCTCTCTCGGTCTCGATCTTGCGCGGGGCGGGATTGCCCGCCTGCGGCGGCAGGCCCGGCGTGCCGGGCGGAGGCACGCTCGTCGCGACATCGCGCGCGAAGCGTTCGAGAATTTCGGCATCGAAGGCGTCGACGACCAGGCGGACCGGCTGGCGGCGTGGATCGAGCGCATTGATGATCACGACATCGCCACGCCGGGCGACCACGCTCTGGGGCCGGTAGCCGCGTTCTTCCAGTTCCGCGAAGATCGCGCGGATCGGCAGACCGGCGGGACGGCGGGGGATGATGATCTCGTCAGCATCGGGGTAAACGCCGAAATAGGGGCGCGGGTAGAACTGCGCCGAACCCGGCGCGACGAGGATCGCGAGCAGGCACGTGCCCCCCGCGAGTGCCAGCGCAGTTGAACGAAGGCGAATCGTCACGCTCATTCCGATCTCCAGCCCTTATTGCAGTGCGCCATTCTGGCTGCCTCCATGCCTAACAGAACATGAATGCCGACCCGATTGCCTGGGTTTTGCGGCGAATCCATGGTCAAATATGCTTGATTTCAGCCTTTCGCGAAATCGCGGGCACGTGCAACCACACCGTCGATTTCGTCGGCATGGGTTTCGAAGGAGGTCACGAAGCGCAAGATCACCTCATCGGGCGCCACGGCGTTTTCCGGTGCGAGCGAGGTTTCCGACCAATCGTAGCACTTCACGCCTTGCGCGGTGAGATATCCCCACATCGCGCGCGGCATGATGGGGAAGACCTCGTTGATCTGCTGCGCCCAACCGAGCCGGATACCGGGAATGCCGGTGAGGCCATCCGCGAGGCGCCTGGCCATCGCATTGGCGTGGCTCGCCAGTTCGCGCCAATGATCCTGATCGAGGAAGGCTTCGAATTGTGCCGCGATCAGCCGCTGCTTCGAGAGGGTCTGGCCGCCGCGCTTGCGGCGAAAACGAAAATCCTCCGCCAGTGTCCGGTCAAAGAAGATCACCGCCTCCGCCATCAGGCAGCCGTTCTTGGTGCCGCCGAGCGAGAGGACATCGACACCCGATTTCCAGGTCATTTCCGCGGGCGAACAGCCCTGCGCGATCAGGGCATTCGAGAACCGGGCGCCATCCATGTGCAGCTTCAGCCCGTGCGGACGGATCGCGGCCGACAGCGCCGCGATTTCCTGCGGGGAATAGGCAAGGCCGAATTCCGTTCCCTGTGCGATGGAAAGCCCCTTGATCGGCGGACGGCGCGTGCCGCCGGGTTCCGCCTCGAAATGTGCGTGCACGGCTTCCGGCGTGATCTTGCCGCCGATGCCGGGCAGGCCGACGATTTTCGCGCCGCCCATGAAGAATTCCGGCGCACCGCATTCATCGTCGATCACATGGCTTTCGCGATGCGTGATCAGCGTGCCCCAGGGCGGGCAGATGGCGGCGGCGGCGAGCGCATTCGCCGCGGTGCCGGTGGTCACCAGAAATACATCGAGGTCGCATTCGAAAAAGCCGCGCAGCTGCTTTTCTACCCGCTCGGTCCAGGCATCAGCACCGTAGGAGCCGGCATGGCCGGCATTCGCCTTGACGATCGCATCGAGGATCTTGGGGCTCGCGCCCACGGTATTGTCGGAGAGAAAGTACATCGTGGTTCCGGTAAGGGTCAGGAGAGGGCTTGCGCGAGCAAGGGCAAGAAACGGTCCATCCGGTAGTCGATGTCGGAATGGTCGTCGTCGAATTCCTCGTAAAGGTGAGGCACCTTGGCGGCCTCGAGTTTGCGCACGAAACGGCGCATGCCGTAATGGATGCGGAACTGGTCGCGCCAGCCGCAATCGAGGTAGAGGAGCTTCAGGCCGCGCAGGGCATCGAAGCGGTTCTCGACCATGTTCACGGGATCATGGCGCTGCCAATTGCCCCAGCGGAGAGGGTCGAGTTCGCCGGTATGCGGATCGCCGGGCAGGCGGATGCCGAGATAGGCAGAGGGGTCCGGGTCGTATTCCGCCGCCATGCACAGGATCATCATCGCGGTGCGCTCAGCCGGGCTCGGCTTCGTCTTGGCCTCGAAGGCCTTGATGAACGCCTCGATCGAATAGTCATAGGGTTTGAGCACATCGAGCGTGGTGTAATAATCGGGCAGATAGCAGATCTCGAAACACATATCGGCGGAATTGATCGCGGCGGCGGACCAGATATCCGGGCGCTCCATCGCATGCCAGGCGGCGCCATAACCGCCCGAGGATTTGCCGAAGCAACCCCGTTTGCCTTCGCCGCCGCAATTGTAGGTTTTCTCCACGAAGGGAACGACTTCATCGATGATGAAATCAGCATAGCGACCCAGCGCCGCGGAGTTGATGTATTGGTTGCCCCGCAGCCGCGTCGCACAATCGGGGAAGGCGACGATGACTGGCGGCATCGCGCCCTCGCCGATCAATCGGTCGAGGCGCTCGGGGACGTTCTCCCCAACGGATCTGAAGCTGACATGCGAAAGCCCGGAACCGTAGAAGCCCACCATGTCGACCAGAAGCGGCAACCGGGTGCCGCCATTCCAGCCGGGCGGCGTATAGATCGGCAATTCGCGCCGCGTCGGATCACCTTGCGGATTGCCGAGGAGGAGGCGTGAATCAAGAACGGGGCGGTGAATTTCGCCCTGAGGGTAGGTGCGATCATGGCGGCGCATGGCCGAATTCCCTGTGAACTTGCCTTATCGTGCATAGCCCAGGCCTCGATGCAACCGCCAAGCGGGAACTGGCGTCGCGATGTGCTACTTTTTGTCATATGCGCTGCAACAAATTTGAGCGGCGCGATAACCTATTGTAAAACATGATTTATTGCGAAGAAGGTGCGATCGCGCTCTGTTTGCTTCTGCTTATTTTTTGTGCAATTGGAATTTTATTGCCTATTTGAGCGCCAGTTGCGCAATAAAGCGATCAAAAAATGACTTGGCGGGCTTGTCTGTTGCCGGGATTTCTGGTTATCTCGCCAATAGGACAGCGTTGCTGACCTACCGACGCCGGAAGGCGCGGTTTCGATCCTGATCACCCCAGCCCGCCGGAAGTCCGGACGGGCTTTCTTCACGCCACCCCAGGGAGGGGACGATGACCACGAGAGAGAAGCAATTCGAGGCCGCAACGCAACGCCAGATGGCGACGCGTGCCGCCACGAAACGCCTCGATAGTGGTCAGAACCGAAAAACACGCACGATGATCATGCGCGATCCCGGTCTGCCGGCGGCGGAAGGTCTTTATGATCCGCGCAATGAAAAGGATTCCTGCGGCATCGGCTTTGTCGCCGATATCAAGAACCGCAAGAGCCACAAGATCGTCGAGCATGGCCTCAAGATCCTCGAGAATCTCGAGCATCGCGGCGCGGTCGGCGCGGACCCGAAGGCGGGCGATGGCTGTGGCATGCTTGTGCAGATTCCGCATCGCTTCTTCTTCGAGGAATGCGCGCGGCTCGGTTTCACCCTGCCGGGGCCGGGGCACTATGCGGTCGGTCAATATTTTCTCCCGCGCGACGAGGCGGCGCGCAGCCGCATCGAGACCATCATCGAGCAGACGATCGTCGCCGAAGGGCAGAGCGTGCTCGGCTGGCGCGATGTGCCGGTGGACAATTTCGATCTCGGCGAGAGCGTGAAGCCGACGGAGCCTGTGCATCGGCAGGTCTTCATCGGTCGTGCCGCGGATATCCCGGATGAGGAGAGCTTCGAGCGCCGCCTGTTCATCCTGCGCAAGGTCGTCTCCCATGCGCTCTATGAGAGCACGGAACGCTCCAAGGCGGATTATTACCCGGTCTCGGTTTCCTGCCGCACCGTGACCTACAAGGGCATGCTGCTGGCGACCCAGCTCGGCGGTTATTTCAAGGATCTCACCGATCCTCGCTTCGAGAGCGCGCTCGCGCTCGTGCATCAGCGCTTCTCGACCAACACCTTTCCGACCTGGCAGCTTGCCCACCCCTATCGCATGGTGGCGCATAACGGCGAGATCAACACGCTGCGCGGCAACGTCAACTGGATGGCGGCCCGGCAGGCGAGCGTGGACAGCGAACTCTACGGCATCGAGATCGGCAAGCTCTGGCCGATTTCCTTCGAGGGGCAATCGGATACCGCTTGTTTCGACAACGCGCTCGAATTCCTCGTGCGCGGCGGCTATTCGCTTGCCCACGCGGTGATGATGCTCGTGCCGGAAGCCTGGGCCGGCAATCCGCTGATGGATGAGCACCGCCGCGCCTTCTATGAGTATCACGCGGCGCTGATGGAACCATGGGACGGGCCGGCGGCGATCGCCTTCACCGATGGCTGCCAGATCGGCGGCACGCTCGACCGCAACGGGCTGCGTCCCTCGCGCTATTACGTGACGAAGGACGATCTCGTCGTCATGGCCTCCGAAATGGGCGTCCTGCCCTTCCCGGAGGACCAGATCGTGCGCAAATGGCGGCTCCAGCCGGGCAAGATGCTGCTGATCGATCTCGTGCAGGGGCGCATCATCTCCGATGACGAGGTGAAGGAGCAGCTTGCACAGGCCAATCCCTACAAGGAATGGCTGCAACGCTCGCAGATCGTGCTGGAGGATCTACGCCCCGTGGAGCCGCGCGCCTCGCGCACGGATGTCTCGCTGCTCGATCGCCAGCAGGCCTTCGGCTACACGCAGGAGGACACGAAGCTCCTGATGGCGCCGATGGCGGTGACCGGGCAGGAGGCTGTCGGTTCGATGGGCACGGATACGCCTCCTTCCGTGCTCTCGGACAAGGCGAAGCTGCTCTATACCTATTTCAAGCAGAACTTTGCGCAGGTGACCAATCCGCCGATCGACCCGATCCGCGAGGAACTGGTGATGAGCCTCGTCTCCTTCATCGGGCCACGGCCGAACCTGTTCGATCTCGAAGGCAATGCGCGCAAGAAGCGCCTTGAGGTGCGCCAGCCGATCCTCACCAACGAGGATCTCGAGAAGATCCGCTGCATCGGCCATTTCGAGGACCGTTTCGACACCAAGACGCTCGATATCACCTATCCCGTCCAGCAGGGCGCGAAGGGCATGGAAGCGGCGGTCAAGCTGCTTTGCGACCGTGCGGAAGCCGCCGTGCATGGCGGCTACAACATCATCATCCTCTCCGACCGCATGGTCGGGCCGGATCGTATTCCCGTGCCGGCTTTGCTCGCCACGGCGGCGGTGCATCACCACCTCATCCGCAAGGGTCTGCGCACTTCGGTCGGCCTTGTGGTGGAAACCGGCGAAGCGCGCGAGGTGCACCATTTCGCCTGCCTCGCCGGCTATGGCGCGGAGGCGATCAACCCCTATCTCGCCTTCGAGACGCTCGTCGCCATGAAGGCGGATATGGAGTTCCCCGAAGAGGTGGACGAGGCGGAAATCGTCAAGCGCTTCATCAAGGCCATCGACAAGGGGCTGCTCAAGGTCATGTCCAAGATGGGCATCTCGACCTACCAGAGCTATTGCGGCGCGCAGATTTTCGACGCGATCGGCCTCAAGGCGGAGTTCATCGAGAAGTATTTCTTCGGCACCTCGACCTCGATCGAAGGCGCCGGCCTCGCGGAAATTGCCGAGGAGAGTGTCCACCGCCATACCGAGGCTTTCGGCAAATCGCCGGTGCTGCGGAACTTCCTCGAAGTCGGTGGTGAGTACAATCTCCGCCAGCGCGGCGAGGACCATGTCTGGACCTCTGACGCGGTGGCGGATCTCCAGCATGCCGTTCGCCTCAATGCGAAGGAGCGCTTTGCCGCCTATTCGCAGCGGATCGACGGCGATGAGAACCGGCTGACGACCATCCGCGGTCTTTTCCGCATCCGCGAGGCGGGGGAAGCGGGGCGCAAGCCCGTCGCGCTCGATCAGGTCGAGCCCGCCAGCGAGATCGTCAAGCGTTTCGCCACCGGCGCCATGTCCTTCGGGTCGATCAGCCGTGAGGCACACGAGACCATCGCGCGGGCGATGAATGCCATCGGCGGCAAGTCGAATACGGGCGAGGGTGGTGAGGAGGCATCGCGCTTCGAACCCCTGCCGGATGGATCGGTCAATCCGCGCCGCTCGGCGATCAAGCAGGTGGCGTCTGGGCGTTTCGGCGTGACGACGGAATATCTCGTCAATGCCGATGTCATGCAGATCAAGGTCGCGCAGGGCGCCAAGCCCGGCGAGGGCGGCCAGCTTCCTGGTCACAAGGTTGACGCGACCATCGCCAAGGTCCGGCATTCGACGCCGGGGGTGGGGCTTATCTCGCCGCCGCCGCACCATGACATCTATTCGATCGAGGATCTCGCCCAGCTGATCTTCGATCTCAAGAACGTCAATCCGGCGGCGGATGTCTCGGTGAAACTCGTCTCGGAGGTGGGTGTCGGCACGGTCGCGGCCGGTGTCGCCAAGGCGCGTGCCGACCACATCACGATCTCGGGCTACGAGGGGGGGACGGGCGCTTCACCGCTCACCTCGATCAAGCATGCCGGCAGCCCGTGGGAGATGGGGCTCGCGGAAGCGCAGCAGGTTCTCGTGCGCAACCATCTGCGTGGGCGCATCGCGCTTCAGGTTGATGGCGGGTTGCGCACCGGGCGCGATGTGCTGATCGGGGCGCTGCTCGGGGCCGATGAGTTCGGGTTCTCCACCGCGCCGCTGATCGCCGCCGGCTGCATCATGATGCGCAAATGCCATCTCAACACCTGCCCCGTCGGTGTCGCGACGCAGGACCCCGTCCTGCGCAAGCGCTTCAAGGGGCAGCCCGAGCACGTGATCAACTTCTTCTTCTTCGTGGCGGAGGAAGTGCGCGCCCTGCTGGCGGGGATGGGCTTCACGAAGCTCGAGGATGTGATCGGCCGCACGGAATTGCTCGATATGCGCGAGGGGATCGAGCATTGGAAGGCCAGGGGGCTCGATCTTTCGAAGCTTCTCACCAAGCCCGATGTGCCGGCGCATATCGCCAGGAAACATGCGGAGCGTCAGCAGCACCCGATCGATACCGTTCTCGATCTGAAGCTGATCGAGCAGGCGAAGGATGCGCTGGAAACCGGCGCGCCGGTTGTGATCGAAAGCACGATCCGCTCCGCCGACCGCTCGACCGGCGCCATGCTCTCGGGCGAGATCGCGCGGCGCTACGGTCATGCGGGCCTGCCGGACGACACGATCCATGTGAAGCTCACCGGCACGGCGGGCCAGAGCTTCGGCGCGTGGGTATCGAGCGGCGTGACGCTCGAACTTGTCGGCGAGGCCAATGATTATGTCGGCAAGGGACTTTCGGGCGGCAAGCTGATCATCCGCCCGGCGGAGAATGCCGCGATCGTGCCGGAGAAATCCATCATCGTCGGCAATACGGTGCTTTATGGCGCGATTTCCGGCGAATGCTATTTCCGCGGCGTCGCGGGCGAGCGCTTCGCCGTGCGCAATTCCGGCGCGATCGCGGTGGTGGAAGGCACGGGCGATCACGGTTGTGAATACATGACCGGCGGCGTGGTGGTGGTGATCGGCGAAACCGGGCGCAATTTCGCGGCCGGCATGTCGGGCGGCGTGGCCTATGTCCTCGACGAGGACCGCACCTTCCGTTCGCGCTGCAACCTCTCGATGGTCGATCTCGAGCCGGTCGAGGAGGAGGAGGTTCTCCTCGAACGTGATTACCATCACGGTGGCGATCTCGAGTTCAAGGGCCGCATCGACATCATGGGCGACATGTCGCGCCATGACGAGGAGCGTCTGCACCAGTTGATTGCGAACCATGCCCGCTACACGGGCTCGGCGCGCGCGCGGCATATCCTCGACCATTGGGCGGAGTTCCGCACGAAATTCGTGAAGGTGATGCCGGTGGAGTATCGACGGGCCATTCGCGAGATGGAAAAGGCGCGCCAGCTTCAGGCGGCGGAATGAGGCCGATAGGCGCCGTGCTTCCCCACGAGGCATAGTGCAGCGGCATCGGCATGAGACAGCGCGGGCGGGCCGCGCCGTTTCCCCTCACCCCCATTGATGGAGAGATCCATGCGGATCTACGGAGACTTGAACTCGGGCAATTGCCTGAAGGTGAAATACGCGGCCGACTTCCTCGGTCTTTCCTATGATTTCGTGCCGGTCGATATCTCGAAAGGGGAGGCCCGTACGCCGGAATTCCTCGCCATGAGCGATATGGCACAGGTGCCGGTGGTCGCGCTTGATGACGGCCGCTTCCTTGCGCAATCCAACGCGATCCTGCGCTATCTCGCGCGTGGCACCGCGCTTCTGCCGGAAGACCCCTATCTCCAGGCGAAGATCGACGAACTCCTGTTCTGGGAGCAATACAGCCACGAACCCTATATCGCGGTCCTGCGGTTTCATATGGTGTATCTTGGCAAGCCTTCCGAGACGCGCGATCCCGAGAAGGTGAAGCGCGGCGAGGCGGCGCTGGACCTGATGGAAAAGCGGCTCTCGGACCGCCAGTTCTTGGTCGGCGAGGCGCTGACGGTCGCGGATATCGCGCTTCTCGCCTATACCCGGCTCGCCCATGAGGGTGGGTTCGATCTTTCGTCGCGGCCGGCACTTTCGGCCTGGATTTCACGTTGCGAGCGGTTGCTCGCCTTGCCGCCGGCCAAGGGCCGCTGAGGAGGATCCAATGGGCAAGGTCACAGGTTTTCTCGAAATCGATCGTCGCGAGCAGAAGTATCAGACCGCTTCCGATCGCATACGGCACTTCCGCGAGTTCACGCTGCCGCTTTCCGAAACGGATGTGCGCGAGCAGGCCGCGCGCTGCATGGATTGCGGCATTCCCTATTGCCACGGGCCCAATGGCTGCCCGGTGCATAACCAGATCCCCGATTGGAACGATCTCGTCTGGCAGGATGATTGGCGCCTCGCGCTCGATAACCTGCATTCGACCAATAATTTCCCGGAATTCACCGGGCGCATCTGCCCCGCGCCCTGCGAGGAGGCGTGCACGCTCAACCTCGAGAATGTGCCGGTGACGATCAAGACGATCGAGCAGGCCATTGCCGACAAGGGCTGGCAGAATGGCTGGATCCGCCCCGAGGCGCCGGAAAAACTCACCGGCAAGCGTGTTGCGGTTGTCGGATCAGGCCCGGCTGGTCTCGCTGCTGCCCAGCAGCTCGCCCGCGCCGGTCATGAGGTGCACGTCTTCGAGCGCGAGCCCAAAGCCGGCGGATTGCTGCGCTACGGTATCCCCGACTTCAAGATGGAAAAGCACCATATCGACCGCCGTGTTGCACAGATGACGGCCGAGGGCGTGACGTTCCATTATGGGGTCGAGATCGGGCGGACGAAACCCGTCTCGGACCTGAAGCGCGATTTCGACGCCGTGCTTCTGGCGGGGGGCGCCGAAGCGCCGCGCGATCCCGGCCTGCCGGGGCAGGAGCTCGACGGTGTGCATTTCGCCATGCCTTATCTGGTGCAATCCAACCGCCGGGTTGGCGGGGAGGGCGAGCCCGAAACCCCCATCCTTGCGAATGGCAAGAATGTCGTGGTGATTGGAGGCGGGGATACGGCTTCGGATTGCGTCGGCACCGCATTCCGGCAGGGTGCTCTATCGGTGACGCAGCTTGATATCCGCCCGCGTCCGCCGGAGATGGAGGACAAGCTCATCATTTGGCCCTACTGGCCCACGAAGTTCCGGACCTCCTCTTCGCAGGCCGAGGGCGCCGATCGCGAGTTCCAGGCCGCCACCCTAGGACTTGTCGGCAAGAATGGTCAGGTCTCCGGCGTGCGCTGCGCGCGGGTCGACGAGAAACGCCAGCCGATCGCCGGCACGGAATTCGTGCTCAAGGCGGATCTCGTCTTTCTTGCCATCGGGTTCGCGGGGCCGATCAAGGCCGGTATGGTCGAGCAATCCGGTGCGCCGCTTGATCGGCGTGGCAATGTTGACGCCAATGAGCAGGATTATCGCGCCGGCGGCGGCAAGCTCTTCACCGCCGGCGATATGCGGCGCGGCCAGAGCCTTGTTGTCTGGGCGATCCGGGAGGGGCGCCAGGCCGCGCATGCGATTGATATGTTCCTCATGGGAACGAGCGCCTTGCCGCGGTGATAAAAAAGCCGGGCCCGCGAGGAGCCCGGCTTCCCGATACTGAGATAGGCGAGGCTTAGCCGCCGACCTTGAGGACCAACGAGGTCTTCGCCGGTACGTTGATTTCCTTGCCGGTGCGCGGATTGCGGCCCTTGCGCGCCGGGCGGGTCACGGCCTTGAAGCGACCGAGATCGGGCAGGGTGGCATAGCCTTCCTTGGCCTGCGCCGTGGCGACAGAAGCATAGGCACGGGCGATACGGTCAGCCTCGGCCTTGGTGATGTCTGCGGCCTTCGCAAGGGCATCGATGAATTCAGCTTGAGTGGCCATGTTTAAGCGTCCCTGTTCTGGATGAGCATCTTTTCGAGGCCCACCGCGCTTTGGTTGGTTTTTTCGCGACAGGGCGGATACCCACCCGTTGCCACGCGCGGACATTATCAGCCGGATCAGCTTCGGCTAGACGGCGGGAAGACCTAACCTTCCTCTTTTGTCAAAAAACTGTGAGTTTCACGCGCGAGGGACTACCCATGCGTGCAAGTTTAGCCGGGCTGTGGATCAATTCCGGCGGTTTTTGGCTGATTTTATCCAATATTAGTCGATTTTCATGCGTTGATTCGATCAAGGCCGGGCGACTCGTGGCGAACCACCAGGCCTCGATCAGAAAAGCGGGATCCGTCTCAGGCCGCTTTCTGCTTCGGCGTCAGCAGGGAGCGATTGATCAGGCATTCCGCGATCTGGATCGCGTTAAGCGCGGCGCCCTTGCGCAGGTTATCCGAAACGCACCAGAAATTGAGGCCGTTCTCGATCGTGGCATCTTCGCGGATACGCGAAATATAGGTCGCATCCTCGCCCGCCGCCTCGTGGGGGGTGATGTAGCCACCATCCTCGCGCTTGTCGATGACGAGCACGCCCGGCGCCTGGCGCAGGATCTCGCGCGCTTCGTCCGCCGTGACCGGCTTGTCGAACTCGACATTGACCGCTTCGGAATGGCCGATGAAAACCGGTACGCGCACGCAGGTCGCCGTGAGCTTGATCTTCGGATCGAGGATCTTCTTCGTCTCGGCCATCATCTTCCACTCTTCCTTCGTATACCCGTCCTCCATGAAGACATCGATATGCGGGATGAGGTTGAAGGCGATGCGCTTGGTGAATTTCTTCGTCGTCACATCCTTGGCCGAGAAGATGGCGCGGGATTGATCGAACAACTCATCCATCCCGTCCTTGCCGGCGCCCGACACGGATTGATAGGTTGAGACGACCACGCGCTTGATGCCGAATGCATCGTGCAGGGGTTTCAACGCCACGACCAGCTGCGCTGTCGAGCAGTTCGGATTCGCGATGATGTTCTTCTTCGAAAAGCCGCGCACGGCGTCGGCATTCACTTCCGGCACGATCAGCGGGACATCCTGATCATAGCGCCAGGCGGAAGAGTTATCGATCACGACACAACCCTGCGCGCCGATCTTCGGGGACCATTCCTTCGAGATGGAGCCGCCGGCGGACATCAGGCAGATATCCGTGTCCGAGAAATCGTAATGGTCGAGCACCTTCACCTTCAGCGTCTTGTCGCCGAAGGATACTTCCTGCCCGAGCGAGCGCTGCGAGGCCAGTGCGACAACCTCGCTCACCGGAAAGGCGCGCTCAGCGAGGATATCAAGCATTTCCCGGCCCACATTGCCCGTGGCGCCTGCGATTGCGACCTTGTAACCCATGATAATGATCCCGTTCTGATCTTTCTCCCCCGGAGGATGCCCCCGGCCTGGCGGGGTACCCCTTCCCCCGCCGGGGGAGGACCCGAGAGCGAGGACGAGCTTAGGCGACGGTACCCGTTTTCACGGTCCGTTTCGTGGTCGTCGTTGTTTTCGTCATCATGAAAAAGGTCATGGATCCGAACGAACGCCAAAGCAGCCTCGGCGGGAGTGCCGATACCAGTGGTGAAACACGCTAACCGTTAAAAAGTCAACTCGACCTTTGAAGGAAGGGCGATATCGCCGCCGGTGCCTGCGCTCAAGGGCGCGTTTACCTTTCGGCAAAGAAATCCGCGCCCGGTAACCGGATGCTTGTCCGCTTCTGCCAGCTTGGCTGCGGGTAGGACGGGACAGGCGGGACAACCGCCGCCAAACGATCAGGTGGCGTTCATGCGTATCGCAAGGGAGATTTCGGCCGCCGGGCAGGGCCGGGCCTTGCAGCTGGTGCGCCACGCGGTCTTCATTCTTCTTGTCGCGCTGCTCTCACGCTTCATCCTCTTGCGCCTGCGAGCAAGCGCGGCCTTCAAGGCGGTTGGGCCGATGGCCGCGCTGGTTATTCTTTTGAGCGCGAGCGCCTCCGCCCTTGTCGCATCCCTTCTCCTGCCGGAGGGACGGAGCGCGGAAAACCGCAAGATCGCTTTGTCCGCGCTGCCACCCATTATGGATGAACCCTTGCCGCCTGCGCGGATTCCGCCTCCGGCGCTTCCTGTCGAGCCGCAATGGCAGCTCGTCAAGCGCCCCATTCCGATGTTTCATCTCGAAGCGGGCGATCTCGGTGGTGGAGAACGCGAATCGCTGATCTTCATGCGCGGCCCCCAGACAAGGCGGGAGGTCATTTCGTGGCTGCCGCGCGCCGGCGATGAGAAGAAGACGGGACGCCTGCTGGTTCAGCTCATGGCTGAGCGCTACGAACAGAGCCTGCCGACCTTCCGCCCCCTCTTCGCCGATATGGCGATGCGGGCGGCCGAGCGGGGCTTCTCAATCGAGAAGATTAGCCCGACCGATGAGCTGCGCACGAAATTCGGCCCCTTTGAAATCGCGGAGGTGATGCTGTCGGGTGAGCAGGGGCTCGCGGCCTGCATCGCCTATCGCCGGATCGAGGGTTTCGGCTTTGTGATCGCCGGTTTTTATTGCGGTTCGGCGCAAAGACCGGCGGATCGGGTCAGCCTCGCCTGCTTTGTCGATCGGCTTGATCTCGTTGGCGCCGGGCAGGATCGCGAATTGAAGAAGCATTTCGCGGCGGCCGAGCGCAATCGCAAACCCTGCGCCAATCCGCGTCAGCCCGGCCGCAAGATGAGCTGGCTCGATCACGAGGCCCCGCTGCCGCCGCTCAAGCTGTCGGCGCGCGGCAAATAGGTGCCGGCTGATTTCTCGGGAATGCGGCAAAAACGTTACGCGCTGTTTACCTTTCCGGCGATATGGTTAACGCGCAAACCCGACGCAGGAGATTGACATGCGCGCCGCCCTTATCGCCGCCAGCTGCGGCCTTGCCCTTCTTGTTGCCGGTGCCGCCCAGGCACAGGAGAAGCGTCGCCTTGTTATCGAACTCAAGCCGCGCTCTTGGCTTGATGCGGGCAAGGTGGTGCGCGTCGGCTCGATGCAGAATTACGTGACCGATCTCAACGGCTTCGGCGACAGCGCGCGGTTCGGCGCGCGCGGCGCCACCAACCTGCCTGATCGCTTCTCCTCGGGGCGTGGCTTTACGATCAACACCCCGAATTTCTACTTCCGCGATCTCGACTGAACACGGATCGGGTTCCGGAACGACAAAGGGCGCCTGCGGCGCCCTTTTTCTGTTTCGCGCAGGGTTATATCAGGCGCGCTTCTTGAGCGCGGCGACGATGGCATCGCCCATTTCCTTCGTGCCCACGGCGTTGGCGCCCTTGGCCGCGATGTCGCGCGTGCGGATACCCGAGGCGAGTACATCCGCGATGGCGCCATCCACCATATCCGCCGCGTCGCCCAGGCCGAACGAGTAGCGCAGGGCCATGCCGAAGGAGCCGATCATCGCGATCGGGTTGGCGAGGCCTTGTCCCGCGATATCCGGCGCGGAGCCGTGCACGGGCTCGTAAAGCGCCTTACGCTTGCCCGTTTTCTCGTCCGGCGCGCCGAGCGAGGCGGAAGGCAGCATTCCGAGCGATCCGGTGAGCATGGCCGCGACATCGGAGAGCATGTCGCCGAAGAGGTTGTCGCACAGGATAACATCGTACTGCTTGGGCCAGCGCACGAGCTGCATGCCGCAGGCATCGGCGAGGTGATGCTCCAGCTCGATATCCGCGTATTCCTCGGCGCCGACCTTGGTGACGACATCCTTCCACAAAACGCCCGAGCGCATCACGTTGTGCTTCTCGGTGGAGGTGACCTTTTTGCGGCGCACCTTGGCGAGATCGAAGGCGACGCGGGTGATCCGCTCGATCTCATGCGTGGTGTAGACCTGCGTATCCACCGCGCGCTTCTCGCCGTTCTCGAGCGTGACGATCTCTTTCGGCTCGCCGAAATAAACGCCGCCCGTCAATTCGCGGACAATCATGATGTCGAGGCCCTCGACCACCTCGCGCTTGAGCGAGGAAGCGTCGGCGAGCGCCGGGTAGCACACGGCGGGGCGCAGGTTGGCGAAGAGCTGGAGATCCTTGCGCAGCCGGAGCAGGCCGGCTTCCGGGCGATGCTCGTAGGGAACCTTCGCCCATTTCGGCCCGCCGACCGCGCCGAAAAGCACGGCATCGGCGGCGAGGGCCAGCTTCATCGCGTCTTCGGAGATCGCCTTGCCATGGGCGTCATAGGCCGCGCCGCCGACAAGGTCGGTTTCGGTCTCGAAACGGGCGACCCCAGCCGTGCCGAGGAAATCGGCGACCTTCTTCACCTCTGCCGCGACTTCCGGGCCGATACCATCGCCGGGGAGGAGAAGGAGATTGTACGAAGTCATGGACGGGACCCTCTGCGCAGGCGGCGCGTTGCGCCGGAATGAGACAGCGTTGAGTAGCCAAGCGGGGAGCGCCCCGCAAGCACCACATTAACCGCGACGCCGGTTTTCGCTGCATCTTTCGGCGGATCGGGAGTAGAAGGGCGCCCATGAGCGAGGATCGGACAAAACCCGCATACGCGGCCTTCCTGAAAGGCTTCGCCAGCGCGTTGCTTCTGGCGGCTGTCGCCTTGGGCGGAGTGCTCGCTTTCGAGACGACGCGCAATGCAGGGCAGGCCAATGCCGCCCTTCCGGTTTTCCGTGTCAATCACACCGAATACGGCCCTCAGAAGGTCGTCTATCACGTCGCGACACGCGGCTCGTGGCGTGATCGCGAATCCGAGGCATGGCGGTTGATCGCGGTGCTCAACAACCATATCCGCGCGGTGGAGCCGGCGGATCTATCCGTTACCGTGATCTTCCAGGGCGACGGGATCGACGCGCTCAAGCGCGCCAAGGGCAACCCGAATCTCGCCGCGGCTTTCGACAACCTCAGCAAGCGCGGCGTTTCCTTCCGGGTCTGCGCCAATACGCTCGAAGCCTATCGCCTGGGGCTTGAAACCCTGCATGGCATCAAGGAGAGCGATCTCGTGCAGGCGGGAGTGGCGGAGCTGATCCATCTCCAGAATCAGGGCTACGCCTATATCAAGTTCTAGATCCCGGATTGGCATCCTATTTCTGCCCGAATGATATCGGGAGATGCGGCATGATTTCGCGCCGCCACTTTCTTGGATCGGGCCTCGCCGTGCTTCTACCGGGGCAGGGAGCGCTTCTCGCCCATGCGTCTGCCCCCGTTGCCCCATGGGCCGCGCGCCTGATCGCTTCAGCCGAAGGGCAGATCGGGGTCACGACGATCTATGATCCAAGCTATGTCCGTCTTTCCTTTCCGGGTGGAGATGTTCCGCCGGAGCGCGGTGTATGCACCGATGTGGTGATCCGCGCCTATCGGGCGCTCGGCTTTGATCTCCAGAGAAGCGTCAGCGAAGACAGGAAGCGCGCGGGAGAGGCCTATCCGCGCCACTGGGGACGGATACCGCCAGACAGCAATATCGATCATCGCCGGGTGCCCAATCTTCAGGTCTTCTTCGCCCGGCGTGGTGCTGAGATGCCCATCCCGTCGCGCGGCGAGGATTGGCTTCCGGGCGATCTCGCGACCCAGATGCTGCCCGGAAACCTGCCGCATATCGGCATTTGCGCCAAGGAGCGAAGCGCGGATGGCTACCCGCTTCTGATCCACAATATCGGGCGTGGGACCCGGAAAGAGGCCGTCTTGACGCAGTTCCGCATCACAGGGCGCTATCGCTTCGCCCCCTGATCCACCGGAGGGTGTGGTCAGGACGTGCGCTTCCTCGCCGTTACCTCGATTTCGACCTTCATCGCGGGATCAAGCAGGGCCGCGATCACGTAAAGGCTTGCCGCGGGACGGATTTCGCTGAAAACTTCGCCGCAAACGCCAAGCACCGCCTCGGCATGGGCGCGGTCGGTGATGAAATACTGCGCGCGCACGATATCCGCCATCGCGAAGCCGGCTTCGCTCAAAACGCCCTCAAGCGTTCTGAAGATATTCCGCGCCTGCGCCGCCGGATCTTCCGGCATGGTCATCGTCGTGTAATCGTAGCCTGTCGTGCCGGCGACGAAGAGAAAATCGCCGTCAATCACCGCGCGGGAATAGCCGTACTTCTTCTCGAAGGGCGAGCCGGTCGAAATCAGGCGGCGTTCAGGCATAAGACTCTCCTTCGCTATGGGTATTTTATCGCAAGGCATCAAAGACCTTGCCGCCGGGGCGCCCGGTTTGCGGCAGGCCGAGCCTGGCCTCGACATCCTTGATTGCGGCGCGTGTCAGGGCGCCGATCGCGCCATCCGGCTTGCCGACATCGTAACCGCGCGCAATCAGCCGCTCCTGCAAGGTCTTGCGCTCGGCGCGCGAGAGACCGCGATCATCCGTTGGCCAGGCGCCGCGCACGCCGGGGCGACCCTTCAGCCGGTCCGATAGCACGGAGATCGCCAGCGCGTAGCTTTCGGCAGCGTTATAGGCATAGGCGGCATCGAAATTCTTCGTCACCAGAAAGGCCGGGCCGTTGCGCCCGGCAGGCATGAGAAGGCCCGCGGGCGGCAGCGAGACGAGTGCCGAACCGTCGATCCGCGTGATGCCGCGCCCAGCCCAGCTTTCGGTGGATTGCTTGCCGCCGCGCCCGGTGGGGCCGGAATAGCCCTGCGGCACGCGCACCTCGTAGCCCCAGCTCGCGCCGCTGATCCAGCCGGATTTCTTCAGGTAATTGGCGGTGGAAGCCAGCGCATCGGGAATGGAATCGACAAGATCGCGCCGCCCATCGCCATCGAAATCCACCGCGAGCGAGAGGTAGGTCGTCGGCATGAACTGCGTGTGCCCGAAGGCGCCGGCCCAGGAGCCGCGCAGCTTTTCCGCCGCGAGATCGCCGCGCTGGATGATCTTCAGCGTCGCCATCAGCTCCTTTCGGAAGAATTCCTGCCGCCGCGAACCGAGGCAGGCCACGGTGGACAGCGCCTGCGGCAGATAGCGCCCGCTGGCGATCTGCCCGAAATCGCTCTCCACACCCCAGACAGCGACCACCGTATGCCGATCGACCCCGTAAGCCTGCTCGATCCTCGCCAGCGTCCCCGCGTGCTTGGCGAGCATGGCCTTGCCATCGGCGACCTTCTGCTCGTCAACCAGTGTCGCGAGATAGTCCCAGACCGGGGTTTTGAATTCCGGCTGGTTGTTCATGAGTTCAAGAATCTTCAGGTCCGGCTCGACGCCCTGCATGGCGCTGTCGAAAGTGCCGGCCGAAATGCCCTGCGCAAGCGCGTGGCTTCGAAGCCCCGCCACGCAACTGCGGAAATCCGCCTGCGCCGGTTGACAAGCAAGGCCGGCGACGAGGGTGATGAAGGCAGGGAAACGCGCGCGCATGGGGGGAAATCTCCGTCCGGATGCGCGCGAATTTAAGGCGGGAGGGTTAAAGGAGATTAACCACGCCGCAGTTCACAGCCACGGACGCTCCGTCTTCGCCTTGGTCTCGTAGCTCGCGATGCTCGGCGCCTTGGCCATGGTGAGGCCGATATCGTCGAGCCCTTCGATCAGGCATTTCTTGCGGAACGGATCGATCTCGAACTTCACGGTGCCGCCATCGGGACCGCGGATCTCCTGCGCTTCGAGATCAACGGTCAGCGTCGCGTTCGCACCGCGATCGGCGTCGTCGAACAATTTGTCGAGGTCGTCCTGGCTCACGATGATGGGCAGGATGCCGTTCTTGAAGCAATTGTTGTAGAAAATATCGGCGAAGCTGGTGGAGATCACGCAGCGGATGCCGAAATCAAGCAAAGCCCAGGGCGCGTGCTCGCGGGATGAGCCGCAGCCGAAATTATCGCCTGCGATCAGGATCTCGCTCTTGCGATAGGCCGGCTTGTTGAGCACGAAATCGGGATTCTCCGAGCCATCCTCGCGGTAGCGCATCTCCGAGAACAAGGCGACGCCAAGGCCGGTGCGCTTGATCGTCTTCAGGAACTGCTTGGGGATGATCATGTCGGTATCGACATTGACCACTTTCATCGGCGCGGGGGTCGAGGTGAGCTTGGTGAAGGGCTGCATGGTGGGACTCCTTGGGGAGCGGTTTTAGCCGATTTCTCTCCTGCCGCAAGCCGAAGGACATGCCCTCGTGAAATGGATTCAGGATTTTTCCTGCGCTCCCCGCATGCGCTCAAGGATCCCGTCCTTCAGGATGAAATGATGGTAGAGCGCCGCGCCGATATGGAGAAGGGCGAACGCAATCAACGCATAGGCGAGGAGTTCATGGATCTCTCCCGCGATACCGCGCATCGCGTCGTTCTTCTGAAACAGGGAGGGCATCGTGACGTTGAGCAAGGCGGAAGGACGGCCCCGCACGCCGTAAAGCCATATCCCGGCAAGCGGAACCGCCAGCATCAGGGCATAGAGGCTCGCGTGAACGATGCGTGATGATGCGCTCATCCAGCCAGGCATGGGGATTTCGACCGGCTTCGGGCGCAGGAGGGCCCAGCCGCCGCGAAGGATGACAAGCACCAGGAAGCCGCTGCCGACAAAGATATGGAGCGCCAGGACGAGGGTGCGCGCGTCTCCGCGGGGCATTTCTTCCTGAATAAGGGCCGCTGCAAAAACCGAGACGATGAGAACAGCGGACAGCCAGTGCAGCAGCCGGGAGGCTGAATCATAGTGGCGGGACATGGATCAATCCTTTTTAGAATTGTTCCAGTAGATAGGCTTTCCCTCTTGACGCAATTTAACTTTTTGTAATTTTCTCTGCTCCGCTCGCCTCGACCTTTGCCTTTTTCATGATGGTGGATCGAACCAGTGCCATTATCGGTCAACGGGTTTGAAACGCATTCCGTGCAGGGTTTGGATATGAAAGCGCTCAACGCGATCCCGCGCGAGACGATGCAGCAGCTCATGCAGGAGCTGGGCGGAGAAAGGATTCTCTGGGCGGGGCAGCCTTCCCCGGCGCAGGCATTTCGGAAAAACACCATGATCTGGTTTTTTGCGATTCCGTGGACTGCCTTCTCGCTTCTATGGGAGGGCAGCGCTTTCGTGATGCTCTTCGGTGATCAGGCAAGGGCTCCGGGCATCGCAGGTTGGGCGCCCGCCCTCGTTTTCCCGCTTTTCGGCCTGCCTTTCGTGCTGATCGGACTGGGGATGATGGCGACGCCATTCTGGCGGGCGCGCAAGGCCAGAAGCACCATCCATGTTCTCACCGACAAGCGTCTTGTGACGGCGATTGCCGGGCGCAGCCTCTCCATCGAGAGCGTCCCGCCCGGACGCGTCGTCTCGGTGCTGCGTCAGGAAGGTGCGGAAGGCTTTGGCACGGTGAGCCTGTCGTTGGGCGGGTACCGCGATTCCGATGGCGATCTGGTCGAAAAGAATGTGCAATTGCTCGGGGTGCCGGAAGCTCGCGCCCTTGAAACGCATCTTCTCGCACTAATGGAGCAGGGGCGGGCGGGCGGTTAACCCGCCTCCGCCTCGATCTTTTCCATATCGGCATCGCTCAGGCCGAAATGATGGCCGATCTCGTGGACCAGAACATGCGTGATCACCGCGCCGAGGGTTTCCTCATGCTCGGCCCAGTAATCGAGAATCGGGCGGCGATAGAGCCAGACCATGTTGGGCGGCTGGCCGGTTTCCGGCACGGCGCCGGCTTGCGCCAGCCCCTGTCCGTGGAAAAGGCCGAGAATGTCGAACGGGGTTTCAAGCTCCATCGCCTCGATGACTTCCTCGTCGGGGAAATCCTCGATCCGCAGGATCACATCGCCGCACAGCTTGCGGAAACGCTCGGGCAATTGCGCGAAGGCGTGATCCGCCATCACCTCGAAATCCTCGAGGGTCGGGGCGCTCATGGGGGCCCATGAGGTCGAGGGAAAACGCGCGGTCGCGCTCATGCTATGCTCACCACCAGTTCAGTTGGTGGCCGAAATACCACGCAAGAACCACAAAGGCGACCACGGAAAGCGCGCGCCCCACGCGCGTGGCCCAGCGCTCCACCGGGTCCATCTCGCCCTTGTCCTTCGCCCCGAAATGATCGGCGGCGCGGGCGAGGGAGGAGGTTAGGAAAGTGCCTTCTTCGTGATAGGGAGGCTTGTCTGCCATCCCTCACCCGATCTGCCGGATATCCACGAACCGACCCGCGATCGCCGCCGCCGCCGCCATCTGCGGCGAGACGAGATGCGTGCGGCCCTTGAAGCCCTGCCGTCCCTCGAAATTGCGGTTCGAGGTCGAGGCGCAGCGCTGTCCGGGCTTCAGCTGGTCGGGGTTCATGCCGAGGCACATGGAGCAGCCCGGCTCGCGCCACTGGAAGCCGGCAGCGAGGAAGACCTTGTCCAGCCCCTCGGCCTCGGCCTGTTCCTTCACGAGGCCGGAGCCCGGCACCACCATCGCATAGGCGAGGCGGTTCGAGATTTTCTTGCCTTCGAGGATTTTCGCGGCGGCGCGCAGATCCTCGATGCGCCCGTTCGTGCACGAGCCGATCCAGACCACGTCGAGTTCCACATCGGTCATCTTCGTGCCGGCATCGAGGCCCATATAGGCGAGCGCGCGGATCTTCGATTCGCGCTTGACCTCATCGGCGATGGAGGAGGGGTCGGGTACCGTGCCGGTGATCGCGATCACATCCTCGGGGCTCGTGCCCCAGGAGACGATCGGCGGCAGGTTGTTGGCGTCGAGCTTCACCACGCGGTCGAAATGCGCGCCCGCGTCGGTCTTCAGCGTTTCCCAGTACTTCACGGCCTGATCCCAGGCGGCGCCCTTGGGGGCCTTGGGACGATCCTTCAGATAGGCGAAGGTCTTGGCGTCCGGCGCGATGAGGCCGGCGCGCGCGCCACCCTCGATCGTCATGTTGCAGACGGTCATGCGGCCTTCCATCGAGAGCGCCTCGATGGCCGAACCCGCGAATTCGATCACCGAGCCGGTTCCGCCGGCGGTGCCGATCTCGCCGATGATCGCGAGTACGATATCTTTGGCGGTGACGCCGCCCTGAAGCGTGCCATCCACCTGCACCAGCATGTTCTTGGCTTTTTTCTGGATCAGGGTCTGGGTCGCGAGGACATGCTCGACCTCGGAGGTGCCGATGCCATGCGCCAGCGCGCCGAAGGCGCCATGCGTCGAAGTGTGGCTGTCGCCGCAGACGATGGTGGTGCCCGGAAGGGTGAAGCCCTGCTCGGGGCCGATGACATGGACGATACCCTGACGCTTGTCGCGCTCGGAATAATATTCGACACCGAAATGCTTGGCGTTCTGCGCCAGGGTCTCGACCTGGATGCGGCTTTCCTCCTCCTCAATGCCCTTGGAGCGATCGGAGGTCGGCACGTTGTGATCGACGACGGCCAGGGTCTTTTCCGGCGCGCGGACCTTGCGGCCTGTCATGCGCAGGCCCTCGAAGGCCTGCGGCGAGGTGACTTCATGGACAAGATGGCGGTCAATATAGAGGAGGCACGTTCCATCCGCCTGACGATCGACCACATGGTCGTCGAAGATCTTGTCGTAGAGGGTGGTGGGCGCGCTCATCGCATTCATCTCCTTCGGGCGCGGAACTCATCCGCTGCCGGCGCGTTCTCTCATCCGCATCCGGCCAATCTGGCGGGTTTTAGGGGAAAGGGCGCCGCCTTACCAGTCCCTTGTTGACATGCAGACACAACGGCGTGTGAGGCGCGCGTATTCGACGTTTTTTTAGCGGATCCGCCGCTATTCGCCGCGCGGTGAAAGGTGTATAAGCCGCGCCGCGATGCAAGATGAAACCACTTCTTCCATGAGGCGTGGTGGTTTTTGCGTGATCCGATTGCTCGCCCGGAGCCTTTTATGAGCCAATCCGCCGTGTCCGAGGCCGTCCATTCCCGGCCTGATTCCCACGAACATGATCCCAATCCCAAGGGTTTCAAGCGCAACCTGGCGCTTGCCATCGGTTCTGTGGGTGTCGTCTATGGCGATATCGGGACCTCACCGCTCTATGCGCTGAAGGAATCAATCCATCACGCCGCCAAGGACGGTCTTGAGCGGAGCGAGGTGATCGGAATCGTTTCGCTGCTGATCTGGGCAGTGATCGTCGTGGTGACGATCAAATATGTCATTTTCATCATGCGCGCCGACAACAAGGGCGAAGGCGGCACCTTGTCGCTGATGGCTTTGGCGCAGAAGGCTTTCGGACGGCGGTCGCTGCCGATTTTCCTGCTCGGCGTGCTGGGCGCGGCCCTGTTCTACGGTGATTCGATCATCACCCCGGCGATTTCGGTGCTCTCCGCGGTCGAGGGCTTGAAACTCGTCACGCCGGTCTTCGCGGACCAATGGAACGTGATGATGCTGGCAATCGCCATCCTTTTCTTGCTTTTCCTTGTCCAGAGCCGCGGCACGGAAAGCGTCGCCCGCTTCTTCGGCCCGATCATGGTCTTGTGGTTCGGGGTGCTGGGCGCGCTCGGTATCATGCATATCAGCGATGATCTCGGCATTCTCGCGGCCTTCAATCCCTATTATGCGGCGCAATTTGTCGCCGGCCACGGCGTTATCGGCCTTCTGGTCCTGGGTTCGGTGTTCCTCGCCGTCACCGGGGCCGAGGCGCTCTATGCCGATATGGGGCATTTCGGCCGCTTTCCGATTCGCGCGGCCTGGCTGTTCTTTGTCTTTCCGGCCCTCACACTGAATTATCTCGGCCAGGGTGCGTTCGTTCTCAAGAATATCGGCGATCACCGCGCCATCGAGAATCCCTTCTTCCTGCTGGCCCCGGAATGGGCGGTTCTGCCGCTTGTTATTCTTTCTGGGCTCGCCACCATCATCGCGAGCCAGGCGGTGATTACCGGCGCCTTCTCGCTCACGCAGCAGGCGGTTCAGCTCGGGCTGCTGCCGCGTATCGAGATCCGCCATACATCCGAGACGACGCTGGGGCAGATCTATATTCCCCAGGTGAACCGCCTTCTGGCTGTTGGCGTTTTCGTTCTTGTTCTCGCCTTCAAGAATTCTAGCGCGCTCGCTTCGGCCTACGGCATCGCCGTGACTGGCGCGATGCTTGCCGATACCGGCCTGTTCTTCATCGTCGCGCTGCTGGTGTGGAAATGGCAGCCCTGGCGCGTGGCTTTGTTCGGCGTGCCGTTTCTCGCCATTGATCTCGTCTTCTTCGGCGCCAATTGCCTGAAGATTCCCGAAGGCGCCTATATGCCGCTGCTCTTCGGCGCTTTCCTGATGCTGCTGATGTGGACCTGGGTGCGCGGCACCCGCATCGTCTACGAGAAATCCCGCCGCGATTCGGTGCCGCTCGGCGAGCTGATCAAGATGCTGGAAAAGTCGAAGCCTGTCCGCGTCGCAGGCACGGCGGTTTTCCTCACTTCGGACCCGGATACCGCCCCCGGTGCGCTGCTGCATAACCTCAAGCACAACAAGGTCTTGCACAAGCGCAACATCATCATGACGATCAACACCGTGCCGAGCCCGCGCGTGGCGGAAAACGACAAGCTCATCATCGAGGATTTGTCCGAGGACGTGAAGAAAATCATCGTCAAGGTTGGCTATATGGAAACCCCGCATGTGCCGCATTTCCTCGCGCTGGCGCGGCGGCGGGGGCTTGATTTCGATATCATGCAGACCTCGTTCTTCCTCGGCAAACGCACGATCAAGGCCGCGGCTGATTCCGGCATGCCGCTCTGGCAGGACAATCTTTTCATCTTCCTCTCGCGCACGGCCGCGAACGCGACCGACTTCTTCCACATCCCGACCGGGCGCGTGGTCGAACTTGGCGCACAGGTAACGGTGTAGCGCTTCTTGCCTTCGTGATTTCTCCTTGCCACTCTCGCGGAGGCAAGGAGACACGCATGGACAAGAACAAGCTGGAAGCTTTGCGCCAGCGCTTCGGCAAGGCCGAGGCGAATGACGTTCACGACCCGGAATTCCGCAAGGTCGTGGACCTGCTCTTCACCGGCAAGGGCAGAAGGGCAAAGCCCTATGAGGGTATTTCCACCTTCCTCGATGCGCCGATGCGCCCGGATGCCGCGAAAAGCGGCGATTTCACCGGGATCGATATTCCCTTGATCGGCGTGCCGATGGATCTCGGCGTCACGCACAGGCCCGGCTCGCGGCTGGGGCCGCGCGCGGTGCGGCAAATCGAGCGGATCGGCCCCTATCACGAGGTTCACCGCATCGTGCCCATCGCGGAATTCGGTGTCGTGGATATCGGCGATGTGCCGATGCGTTCGCGCTTTTCGCTGGAGGAAAGCCACGAGGATATCGAGGCCTTCTACCGGCCCATCGCCGAGGCGGGCCTGCGTCCCGTCACGATCGGCGGCGATCATTCGATTTCCTATCCGATCCTCAAGGCGCTCGGCGCGAAGCAGCCGTTGGGCATGATCCATATCGACGCCCATTGCGATACATCGGCGCCCTTCGAGGGATCGCGCTTCCATCATGGCGGGCCGTTCCGGCAGGCGGTGCTGGACGGCGTGCTGGACCCGGAGCGCGTCATCCAGATCGGCATCCGCGGCAATGCGGAGTTCTTGTGGGAGTTTTCCTATGCATCCGGCATGACAATCATCCATGCCGAGGAGTTCCACCGCCTCGGCGTCGATGCCACGATCGCGAAAATGCGCGATGTCGTCGGCAATGGACCGACCTATATCTCCTTCGATGTCGACAGCCTCGATCCGGCTTTCGCGCCGGGAACGGGTACGCCGGAAGTGGGTGGACTTTCCTCGCGCGAGACAATGGCCTTGCTCCGGGGGGCGGCGGGGCTGGATATTGTCGGCGGCGATGTTGTCGAGGTCGCGCCGCAATACGATGCGACGACAAATACCGCGCAGGCCGGCGCGCAGATGCTGTTCGAGATCGTGAGCCTGGTCGCCCTGGCTTTGCGTAAGACCGGGGGGCGTTGAAGCCTTTTCTGGTCAAGCGCCCTAGATTCAGAAACGAGTCTCGCGGCGTATTTCCGCGCGACCCTGTCCCAGAAACCAACCCGCATCCCCGCTGGCGGCATGAACTTCTTCTCAGAGAGCGGCGGCAATTATTTCAGTATTTCCGCGATTGCCTGGCGGAAATCGGGCGCGATTTCCTCGCGTGCCAGTGCATAGGCGACATTGGCGGAGAGAAAGCCCAGCTTCGAGCCCGTATCGTAGACCTTGCCATCGAAATGCACGGCGTGGAACGGCTCGCTCTTCGCAAGCGTCAGCATGGAATCGGTGAGCTGGATCTCGCCGCCCGCGCCCTTGGCCTGTTTTTCGAGCAGATCGAAAATACCGGGCTGGAGGATATAGCGGCCGGAAATCGCCAGATTGGACGGCGCGGTTCCCTTGGCCGGCTTCTCCACCATCGCGTTGATCTTCGCGACCTTTTCCGAAGAGCCGCCGACATCGACAATGCCGTATTGATGCGTCTCGTCATCGCGTACGGAATAGACGCCGATCATGTTGCCGCCGGTCTTCTCGTAGCCGTCGATCATCTGCCTGAGGCAGGGAACCGCGCCGAGATGCAGCATATCCGGCAGCAGCAGCGCGAAGGGTTCATCTCCCACGATATCGCGCGCGCACCAGACCGCATGGCCGAGGCCGAGCGGCTCCTGCTGGCGGGTGAAGCTGGTCGCGCCGGCTTTGGGCGTATCTTCCTCGAGCTGGGCAAGCTCGGTCCATTTGTTGCGCCCGCGCAAGGTAGCTTCAAGCTCGTACTGGCGATCGAAATGATCCTCGATGATGTGCTTGTTGCGGCCCGTGACAAAGATGAAATGCTCGATCCCCGCCTCGCGGGCTTCATCCACCACATGCTGGATGACCGGACGATCCACCACCGTCAGCATTTCCTTGGGCATGGCCTTGGTCGCCGGCAGGAACCGGGTGCCAAGCCCCGCGACCGGGAAAACCGCCTTGCGAACTTTCTTCATCATTCCGTTTCCTATTCGTGGGTAGTACACAGACGCGTTACACGACGCAGCGGCGCGATCCAAGCCGGTTCCCCCTTAACGCGGGTTGAACCAGCAGGATCGCGGTCTTCTATTGCAGAGGAAAAGGACATTTCATGACAATTCTGGTTACCGGCGGCGCGGGGTATATCGGCTCGCACATGGTGCTGGCGCTTGCTGATCGCGGCGAGAAGGTCGTGGTGATCGACAATCTCTCCACCGGCTTTCCCTGGGCGCTGCCCCCGAATGTCACCTTGCGCGGTGGCGACATGGGCGACACGGCCTTCGTGCAGGCGGTAATCGAGGAGTTCGGCGTCACCGAGATCGCGCATTTCGCGGCGAAGATCGTGGTGCCGGAATCGGTTGCGAACCCGATGCTTTATTACGGCAATAACACCGCCAAGAGCCGCGCGCTGATCGACACCGCGATCCGCTCAGGCGTCAAGCGCTTCATCTTTTCCTCCACCGCCGCCGTCTATGGCGACGTTTCCGGCGATCCCGTCGGCGAGGACCTCGCCCCTGCGCCGGTTTCCCCCTATGGCCGCTCGAAGCTGATGACGGAGTGGATGCTCGAGGATGCGGCGCGCGCGCATGATTTCCGCTTCATCGCGCTGCGTTATTTCAATGTCGCCGGCGCTGATCCGCAGGGGCGCTCGGGCCAATCCACGCCCAATGCCACGCATCTCATCAAGGTGGCGGTGCAGACCGCGCTCGGCCAGCGCAAGGCGATGGATATTTTCGGCACCGATTATCCCACGCGCGACGGTTCGTGCATCCGCGACTATATCCATGTCACCGATCTCGCGACCGCCCATGTCGACGCGCTCGGCTATTTGAGGAACGGCGGCGAGAGCATGATCCTCAATTGCGGCTATGGCCAGGGCTTTTCGGTGCTCGAAGTGGTCGATGTCGTGCGCAAGGTCACCGGCGTCGATTTCATCGCGAACCGCGTGCCGCGCCGCCCCGGCGACCCCGCCACCATCGTCGCGAAATCGGACAAGATCCGCCAGGTTCTCGGCTGGAAGCCGCGGCATGACGATCTTGAGCAAATCGTCCGGCAGGCCCATGCCTGGGAGCGCCATCTTATCGCGCGCAATTCCTGATCGCGCCGGCTTCTGGCATGATCGTCGCCCTGATTCGTGAACCAAAAGGGCAACGATGCGTATCCGTTCAAGCCTCCTGCCCGGCATTTTCGCCCTGCTGGCGGCGAGCCTGCCGATGACCGCGCCAGTTCAAGCCGCCCCCGCCGGGCCGAAGGCGAGCGCCCGGCAGGGCGACTTCGCCGGCTTCCTCGCGCGGCTCTGGCCCGATGCGCAGAAGGCGGGCATCTCGCGCAAGACCTTCGACGCCGCCTTTGCCGGCGTGACGCCCGATCCATCCATCATCGCGCTCACCAAGAAGCAGAGCGAATTCGTCAAGCCGATCTGGTCCTATCTCGACAGCGCGATTTCCGAGACGCGGCTCCAGCGGGGCCGAGAGGCGGCAGAGAAATATGCCTCCGTGCTCGCCGCGCTCGAGCGCAAATACGGCGTCGATCGCCGGGCGGTTCTGGGCGTCTGGGGCATGGAGACCAATTTCGGCTCCTTTACCGGCAATATGGACGTGATCCGCTCGCTCGCGACCCTCGCCTACAAACGTTATCGTGACGATTTCTTCCGCGATGAATTACTCATCGCGTTGAATATCCTCCAGGAAGGCCATGTCGAGCGGGCGTCCATGCGCGGCTCCTGGGCGGGGGCGATGGGGCATACCCAGTTCATGCCCTCCAGCTTCATGAAATACGCCGTCGATCACGACGGCGACGGCGCCAAGGATATCTGGGACAACATCCCGGATGCCCTCGCCTCGACAGCGAATTATCTCGCGAGCTTCGGTTGGGAATCCGGCGTGCCCTGGGGCGTGGAGGTCACCTTGCCGCCAGGCTTCAATCTCGCTTCGGCGGAGGGCGCGCATGATTTCGCGCGCTGGGCGGAAGCCGGCATAACCCGCGCGGATGGCGCCGCCATGCCCCGCAAGGGCAAGGCGTTCCTTTATCTCCCCGCGGGGATCAAGGGGCCGACCCTGCTCGTGTCCGAGAATTACCGCGTCATCAAGAAATACAATTCCTCCGATGCCTATGCGCTCGGCGTCGCGCATCTCGGCGACAGGCTGCTCGGTGGCGGCGCCATCCGCAAGAGCTGGCCGCGCGAGGAAAAGCGCCTGTCGCTCGACGAACTGAAGGAAACCCAGCGCCATCTCGCCGCGCTGGGTTTGCCGATCGGCAACAAGATCGACGGAAGAATCGGCGAGATCAGCCGCGATTCCGTGCGCAAGGCACAAATCCGGTTCAACCTGCCTGCGGATGGATACCCCGATGCGGCGCTTCTCCAGAAGCTGCGGAAGAAGTAAGCTGAAGCCTCGGCCATGGTCTCGCCTTGTTTGGGCGCGATTTCGTTCATCAGGTTCGAGGCGAGTTCAGAACGTTCAGGTGCAGGAAAGGTCGTGATGGCGATCCGGCGGGTTCCGCTTGCGGCATGGGTGTTTCCGGCTCTGCTGGGCAATGACGCATGGGCGCAGGTCGAATCCAGCGCCCGTCCCATATTGCCGCCGCCCGGCTCCTTCTTCCGCTCCACCGCCGCCCCCGCTCCCCAAGCCGCCAGCCAGACCTATCGCCCTCGTCGGCGTTACGATGTCGCGCGCCCGCAATTCATCGACGATGCCGCGCTTGGGCTGATCATGCCCGACATCAAGCCCCCGATCGTGCAGGAGATCGATATTCCCCGCCCGGCGCTTCTGGTGATCGGCGATTCGCTCGCGGATGCGCTCGCCAGCGGGTTTTCAGCGGACCCTGCCTTCAAGAATACGTTCGCGCTCCGTCAGAAGACGGTGAGTTCCTCCGGCCTCGTGCGCGACGATTTTCACGATTGGCCCAAAACCCTCGGAAGCCTCCTGGGCGAAACGCCACCTCCCATCGCTGTGGTCGTGATGATCGGCCTCAATGACCGGCAGGCGATCCGCGTCGGGGATACACAGCTCGAGCCTCTGAGCGATGTCTGGCGCGAATCCTATCGCAAACGCATCGATTCCATGATCGGCGCGGCACAGGCCGCCCGCCTTCCGCTCATCTGGGTCGGGCTTCCGGTGATGCGCACGCAGCGTCTCTCGACCGACCTTCAGATCATCAACGAGATGATCCGCGAGCGCGTGACGGGCGCCGGAGAAACCTTCGTCGAGACGCTTGACGGCTTCACCGACCCCAATGGCGCCTTTGCTTTTTCCGGCCCTGACATTATCGGCGATACGGTGAGGCTGCGCGGGCCGGATGGCATTCATTTCACCCCCGCCGGGCAGCGAAAACTCGCCTTTTTCGTCGACAAGCCGCTGCGCAAGCGGACCGAGGACAAGCTGCGCCCCGATGCCAATGCCGCGATCGCGGCGCTCCCGCCGCTTCCCCTGCCAGCCCGCGAAACCCCGAAGACGAATGAGATCACCCTGCCCATACCCACGCTGCCCGCGCCGATACTGCTGCAACGCGTAGAGATCGGCGAAATCCGCCCGCTGGTTCAGGACAAGAGCGCGACAAGCCTGATCGGTGCTGGAGCCCCCGCGGCAAGCGACCCCGCGACGCGCGATCTCTTCGAGCGCGGCCTTACACCGCCCTCGCGGGCCGGGCGCGCGGATGATTTTCGCTGGCGCTAGGTTCTCTACCCATAAAGGTGACGTGATTTCCTGTTGGCTGGTTCAAGGCTTCTTTGCAGAGGCTTTGATGGCGCGCTACGACCTGAGTGAGTAGGAATGGCCTGATTGAACCGCGCTTGCCGAAAGCTTAAAAGTTCAGGCGCATCGCAACGCGCTTTGATAAACTTGCCAGAAACTTCCTCACCGCCGTCATGGTAGCATCGGCGCGTTTTTGGCTCAGAACTGATGAGACAAGATCCTACGGCGTGAAGCGGATTCCCATCAGCATGACATGCGCCTTATAGCCTTCGCCGGGCGTGTTCACGAGGTTGTTCTCGAAAGCGTAGGAGCCGCGCAAGGCGAGCGCGCGGGTGAATTTGTATTCGAGGCGCAGGCCGGCGTTGAGCGTGTTTTCGCGGCGGCTGGCGCCGCGATAGGCAGTATGACCATAGCCGAGCGTGGCGGTCGCGATGAAATTGCGCAGGAAGGCATGGGTCAGCGTGGCCGTGCCGCGATAGGTGAGGGCGCCGGAGGAATTGGCAATGGTCGTTTCCGCCACTTCGCTCTGGGCGCGCAGGTTCAGCGTGGTGAGCGGCGAGACGGACCAGGTGAGCTGCGCATCGACCACCGGCGCGCGCAGGAAGGCAAGGCGCGCATCCTCATAGGCGCGGAAAGTATAGCCCGCGCCGATCTCGCCCGTGAGAGTGCGGGCGAGTTCGAAGGTGGAGCCGAGGCGCAGGGTCAGCCCGCGCGAATCCCGGCGGAAACCGCCGGCATCCTGTCGCAGGTCATGCACGCGCTGATCGATCCCGGCTTCAAGGAAGGGGGTTGCGCCGGGGGTCACCTCATAGCCGGCGCGCAGGCGCAGCCCGTAGGCGGAGACATTGCGCGCTTCCTGGCTGATGTTCACGCCGCCTGCTTGTGCATCGGCATAGACCGAACGGTCGAAGCTGGAGCGCAGCCCCAACGAAAGCCGCCCGAAACGCTGCGTTGCGCCAAGCCCGGCCGCGAAAGTGTAGAACGGCGTGCGGCTGGAAACACCGCCGGGAAGATTCACGGAACTGGGGCTTTCGGTATCGATCCTGCCGCGCAATTCACTGTCGATCGTCAGGTCGCGCGTCGCATCGAAGCGCAGGGCAAGGCGCCCTTCGCCTTCCGGCCTGTCGGATTTCCTGATCGCGGTATAGCCGGTATAGGCGCCGCGCAGGGTCATATCGAGTTGATGACGGCTCCAGTCCGAGGTCGCATTGAGTTCGACCTCGGTGCGGTGCAAGGCCGAGCCGCGCGCATTGGTGCCGGAACGGCGCGCATTGGTGTCGTATCCGCCGCCGACCTCCAGGGCCGGACGCAGGATCATCGAGCCCGCGCGGATGCCGAGGGGCGCGTAGGGATCGTCCTCCTGCCGGGAGCGGCGCGCGACCGGCGGCTGCACGGGTGGCAGGCCCGGCGCGACGGAATAGGGCACGGAGGGCGTGCCGAGGGGGGGCAGGGAAGCGCCGGGATCGACCGGCGTGCCGATTCGCGAAGCGGTGAGATCGCGCGGGTTGCGCGAGGCAGTCGCCGGACGCGGAAAACCGCCGCCGGCGGCCGACGCGCCGGGATATCCGCCCGCGCGGGTCTGCCCGGACCCCGGCTGGCGTTTTGCGGCCGGATTGGGATTGCGTTTCAAACCGAATTTCCGGCTTGCGGGCTCGCCTTCGATCTGCGGATCAGGCCCACGTAGTGCGGGAGCCGTACGCAGCACAGGTGCCGCTGGAGCACGCGGCGGACGGATCTCGCCATCGATCGCGCCGGGCGTTCCCGGCGTCTGTGGCCCGAGGATCTGCGCCTGGGCGTGACGCGGGTTCGTGAGCTGCATGCCGATCCCGACCACTGCGGCAGGGCCGAGGCGGGCTATCCAGAACCATCCGGAACGCGTATCAGAACGGCTCGACACGGGTGAAACCTGCCTGGTCTCCTGGGACGACGAAAATGGCCGAACCGTTTGGCTCGACCCGTTGACGAGAAGTAAAGATCTGAGGTTAACGCTTCCTTATCCATGCGGCATTTTCTGCCGGGGAAGCGCGGAGGGGTGAAAATGCCGGCACAAGCCATCGCCAGCGCCTTGCGTACGCTGGAGAGCGAAATCCGCGGGCTGGAGCAATTGCGCGAAGGCATCGCCAACGGCCTCGGCAAGCCTTTCATCGAGGCGGTCGAGCTGATCCGGCGGTCGCCGGGGCGGATGATCGTCACCGGCATGGGCAAATCGGGTCATGTCGGGCGCAAGCTTGCGGCAACCCTCGCCTCCACCGGCACGCCCGCGCATTTCGTCCATCCCGGCGAGGCGAGCCACGGTGATCTCGGCATGATCCGCAACGAGGATGTCATCCTCGCGTTGTCATGGTCAGGCGAGACGGCGGAACTTTCCGATATCATCGCCTATTCCCGCCGCTATCAGGTTGGGCTCGTGGCGATCACCTCGAACCCCGCCTCGACGCTTGCGACCGAGGCGGATGTCGCGATCGTGTTGCCAAAGGTCGAGGAAGCCTGCCCGAACGGGCTCGCGCCGACGACCTCGACCACGATGCAGCTTGCGCTCGGCGATGCGCTGGCGGTGGCATTGCTGGAAGCGCGTGGTTTCACCAGCGAGGATTTCCGCGCCTTTCATCCCGGCGGCAAGCTCGGCGCCAAGCTCACTTTCATCCGCGATATCATGCATCAGGGTGATGAATTGCCCGTCGTGAAGCTCGGCACGAGCATGGCAGAGGCTATTGTCGAGATGACTGCGCGCAGCTTCGGGTGCGTGGCGGTTGTCGATCGCGACGGGGTGTTGCAGGGCATGATTTCCGATGGTGATCTGCGCCGGCATATGCGCCCGGATCTCACGACGCTCAAGGTCGAGCAGGTCATGACCCGCAATCCGAAGACGGTTCCCGAAACCGTGCTCGCGGTCGAGGCGCTGGATGTTCTCAACCGCAACAAGATCACGGTGCTTTTTGTGCTTTCCGGCCAAGGCAAGCCGGTGGGGATCGTGCATTTCCACGATCTCCTGCGCATCGGCGTCGCGTGAGGGCGCAGTTCCTCTACGTGCTGAAAGCCGTGCGGCAATCCATGCTGACGGATGGGCCGACGGTGGAGGAACATGCGGCCATCAAGGCCCATTTCGCCTATCTCTCGGATCTGACGGCCAAAGGCGTGATGATCCTTGTGGGGCGTACGCAGACAGCCGGGCCCGAAACGATGGGGCTCGCCATTTTCGAGGCCGAGGATGAGGAGGCCGCCCGCGCGGTCATGCTGGCGGACCCGGCGGTGGCGCAGGGCGTGATGACGGCGACGCTCTACCCTTACCAGATCGCGCTGATGCGGGGCGGCTTGCCCGCTTGATCAGGCGGCTTCGACCAGCAGCGTCGAGCCGTCAAGCGCCGTCACCCGGACTTTCGCCCCGAGTGGAAGCTCCGGGCCGGAAACGCGCCAGACCGAATCATCGACCCGTACCATGCCGGTTCCGCCCTCGATGGCGCTTGATAGCGTGAGGACGCGCCCCACCATCGTGATCGCCGGATCATGCAGATCACGCGCAGCGTCGTTCTCCACCCGCGCGCCATAGACGCGCCAGCCGGCAAAACCGCAGCCCAGGGCGAGAATACCGAAGATCGCCAGTTCCGACGCGAGGCCGAGCGGGAGCAGGGCGGTGATCGCGGCCATCAGCAACGCGGCGATCCCGATCCACAGAAGATAGGAGCCGGGCGCGAGCAGCACCTCGCCGGCGATGAGGAGAAGGCCGGCGCCGAGCCAGCCCCAGATCTGCGGCAAACCAAGCAGGGACATGGCGTTTTCTCAGCTCTCCGATTTCGGGCCCGACCACGGCTTCTTCGCGGGCGTGGCGCTGTCACCCGCAGGGCCGAGCGCCGATTTCGCGAGTTCGGCGATGCCGCCCAGCGTGCCGACAAGCCCACCCATTTCCGCCGGCACGATCACCACCTTCTGGTTCGGCGCCGTGGCGAGCTTGGTGAAGGCCCCGACATACTTCTCGGCGATAAGGTAATTCACGGCCGCCAGATCGCCCTTGGCGATCGCATCGGAGACGGCGCGGGTGGCATTGGCTTCGGCTTCCGCCTGTCGTTCGCGCGCCTCCGCGTCACGGAAGGCGGCTTCCTTGCGCCCTTCGGCGGCGAGAATCTGCGCCTGTTTCTCGCCTTCCGCCTTGAGGATGGCGGATTGACGCTGGCCTTCCGCCTCCAGGATCGCGGCGCGGCGCTCGCGCTCCGCCTTCATCTGGCGGCCCATGGCTTCGACGAGATTGGTCGGCGGGATGATGTCCTTGATCTCGATGCGCGTGATCTTGACGCCCCACGGGGATGCGGCGGCATCCACCACCGTGAGGAGTTTCACGTTGATCTCGTCGCGATGGGAGAGCAGCGCGTCGAGGTCCATCGATCCCATCACGGTGCGGATGTTGGTCGTCGTGAGGTTCAGAAGCGCATAATCGAGCTGGGCGACCTGATAGGTCGCGCGTGCCGCATCCACCACCTGATAGAAGATCACGCCATCGGCTCTGACCGAGGCGTTGTCCTTGGTGATGACTTCCTGCGTCGGCACATCGAGCACCTGCTCCATCATGACGACCTTGGCGCCGACGCTCTCGATATAGGGGATCACCAGTCCGAGGCCGGGCGTGAGCGTGCGGTTGTAGCGGCCGAAGCGTTCCACCGTGTAATGGCGGCCCTGCGGCACCTGCCGGATGCCTGCCATCAAGGTGATGATGATGAAGATGACGAAGATAATCGCGACGATCTGGCCACCATCCATGTACATCGGGCTTCTCCCTTTCGTTTCGTGCGGGAAAGATGAGGCTTTACCCCGCTCCGCACAAGTGCGCTTGCGCATGGGTCAGGATTTTTGTCCGGTCGTGGGCTTCCTGCGCAGATGGTCGTTGATGCGGCGCATGTAATCGCCAAGCTGGTTGCATTCGGCCTCGGTGAGGGCGTTCATCATGTCATCAAGCAGGCGTGTCTCCGCCGCGAGGCCGAGACGGGCGATGCGTTCCCCCTCCGGGGTGAGGAAAAGCCGGCGCACACGGCGGTCCTCGTCGTCGGTGTCGCGGCGAACCCAGCCCAGCGTTTCCAGATCCGGCAGAGCCATCGAGAGATTGGAGCGCCCGACGAAAATGCGCTCTGCGAGGCGCTGCTGGGTAACGCCAGGCTCGTAGAGCAGGTTCGCGAGAATGTCGAACTGGTTCATTTTCAGCCCGTGCTCGGCAAGCATCGCGGCAAGCTGCTGCGCCCAGAGCGAATGTACACGGGCGACGGCGACCCAGTTCTTGAAGCGGGGGCGATCCCAGGGCAGGTCGGACATGGTTCCTTCACGCAAAGGTGTAAGCCGCGCGGGCTTGAGTTTGTTCAATCTTGAACTATAATGTTCAAACTTGAACAAAATAAGGCTTCGAGGATGACACATCCTGCGTTGAAGGTCATTCGGCCAATCGTCAAGGCGTCGAGCGCGCTTTCGCCTCGTATCGTCGGAAAACTCGCCTTCCGGCTCTTCTGCACGCCGGTGGGGCGCGCGAAGATCGATCCGCGCAATCCCGCGATCCGCAAGGCGCAGGGCATGTTCGCGCGCGGGACAAGACGGTTGGTGAGCCATGAGGACGGTTTCGCCAGCGTTGCCGAATTCCGGCCCGAAGGGCACCTGCGCGGCAGCGTGCTGCTGCTGCATGGCTGGGCATCGCAGGGGCTTTTCATGGCGGGTTTCGTCGAACCCCTGCTCGCCAAAGGCTATCGTGTGCTGGTGCTCGATCTGCCGGCGCATGGCGCCTCCTCCGGGCGGCTTCTCACCTTCCCGCGCGCGCTCCAGGCGATCACCGCCCTGCTGCGAAGCGAGGCGCCGCTCGCCGGCATCGTCGCGCATTCCTTCGGCGGCGCGGTTGCGACCGTCGCGGCTTCCGGCGGGATTGCGGCCTACGAACCGGTGCGGACGAAGAAGCTGGTGCTGGTCTCCGCCCCGCGCGGCATGCAGCCCTATGGCGATGCCTTCGCGCGGATGATCGGTCTCGGCAAGCGGGGCCATGGCGCCTTCGACGACGAGGTCCTGGCGCTCACCGGGCGGCCGATGGCGGATTTCTACGCGCGCCCGGATCTCGCACAGGCCGGTATTCCCACGCTTGTGCTCCACGCGCCCGATGACAAGGAGATTCCCTTTTCGGATGCCGAGGAGCTCGCGCGCGCCGGAAATCACGTGACGCTGGTCGCCATGCCCGGCCTTGGCCACCGCCGCATCCTCTTCGCGCCGGAGGTTCATGACGCGGCGGCGGATTTCATCGCGGGGTGAGGTTCAGATCCACCCCATCAATTCGCGCCGTGCGATGGTCTCGATCACGTCGATGCCGCCCTTCGAGGCGTTGAGCGCGGGGATATAGGTGAATTTCTCGCCGCCATTGTGTTCGAAGATCTCGCGGTTCTCGACATCGAGTTCCTCGAGCGTTTCAAGGCAATCCGCCGAGAAGCCCGGCGCGATCATCGCAAGGCGCCTGACGCCCGATTTGGCGAGGGCCTCCACCGTTTCATCCGTATAGGGCTGGAGCCACGGATCATTGCCGAAGCGCGACTGGAAGGTGATGCGGAAACGGTCCTTCTCCCAGCCAAGGGCCTCGCGCAGGAGGCGTCCCGTCTTCTGGCATTCGCAATGGTAGGGATCACCTTTTTCGAGATATTTCTGCGGCATGCCGTGGAAGGTGGCGAGAAGCACCTCCGGCTCCCAATCGAGCGTCGCCAGATGCGCGCGCACGGAATGCGCCAGCGCTTCGATATAGGCCGGCTCGTCGGCATAGGCGGGCGCGACACGCACGTAAGGCTGCCAGCGCATCTTCATCAGCGCGCGAAAAGCGTGGTCGGCGGCGGTCGCGGTGGTTGCCGCCGCGTAATGGGGGTAAAGCGGGAGAAGCAGGATGCGGTCGCAGCCCTGCTCTTTCAACGCCAGGATGCGGCTTTCGGTCGAGGGGTTCTGGTAGCGCATCGCCCAGTCAACGATAACGCGATCATCGGCGGCAAAGCGTTGGGCCAGCGCCTCCGCCTGATCGCGCGTGATGGTTTTGAGCGGCCCCTCGTTCTTCTCGTTGTTCCAGATCGAGGCGTAATCCTTGCCTTTCGGGCCCGGACGCTTGGTCAGGATGATGAAATTGAGGATCGGCCACCAGATGAGGCGCGGCACCTCGATCACGCGGCGATCGGAGAGGAATTCCTTGAGATACCGCCGCATCGACCAGTAATCGGTGCCGTCGGGCGTGCCGAGATTGAGCAGCAGGATGCCGATCCTGCCCTTGCGGACGGGGGGGTGATCGACAGGCCAATGGGGCGGGCGGGTGAAGGGCGTGTTCTGGCTCATGATGACGCCTATTTAAAACAATTCGTGATTGCGCCTAGCCCCTGAACGCTTATTCTTCTGCCAGATTTTGCCCGGGGGATACGTCATGAGTGATCAAACCAACAACGGCCTTTCGCGTCGCGAAGCCTTCTCCATCGCGGTTGCCGGTGGCCTTGCAGCAACCACGATCATGGCTGCGAGCGCGGATGAGGCGCTGGCGCAGGCCGCCGCGCAGGGCGCGACACCGACTTTCCGGCTGCTTCTGGTGAATGACATCTACAAGATGGGCGAAGTGCAGGGCAAAGGCGGTTTCGCCCGCCTCGCGGCGATTGCCCGCGCCGAGAAGGCCAAGGGCGTTCCGGTCTTCTATGCCCATGCGGGCGACATGTATTCCCCATCGCTGATGTCGGGTTTCGACCAGGGCGCGCATACGGTGGAGCTGCTCAATGTGGTGCCGCCGGATGTCTTCGTGCCCGGCAACCATGAATTCGACTTCGGCAAGGAAAACTACCTCAAGCGGCGTTCGGAATCGAAGTCGCTCTTCATGGCGGCCAATCTTCGCCACGAGGATGGCTCCCAGCTCCCCGGCCACGAGGACCGCAAGATTTTTGAAATGGGGCCGATCAAGCTCGGCGTGTTCGGCGTCGCGCTCGCGAATACGCCGCTGATGTCGAGCGCTGCCGGGTTCAAATTCTCCGACGAGATGGCCGCCGTGCGCGAGCAATCGAAAGCGCTGCGCGATGCCGGCGCGGATATCGTGGTGGCGGTGACGCATACGGATTTCGCGCGCGACCTTGAAATCGCGCGTTCGCGCCTCGTCGATGTGCTGCTGACCGGCCATGATCATGATCTGCGCATTTCCTATGATAACCGGGTCGCAATGGTGGAATCGGGCGAGGAGGGCGAATACGTCACCGCCATCGATATGTATTGCATCATCGGCGAGCGTGAGGGGAAGCGCACGGTCACGTGGCGCCCGGTCTTCCGGCCCCTCGATTCCGCGCTCGTGACGCCCGATCCCGAAGCGTTCGCCATCGTCAAGAAATACGAGGCCGAACTATCGAAGGAGCTGGATGTTCAGATCGGCACCACGGCGGTGGCGCTCGACAGCCGCTCGGCCACGGTGCGCTCGCAGGAAGCGGCGATCGGCAATCTCATCGCGGATGCCATCCGCGATTCAACCGGCGCCGACATCGCCATCACCAATGGCGGCGGCATCCGCGCCAACAAGCAGTATCAGCCGGGGCAGACGCTGACACGGCGTGACATGCTCTCGGAACTTCCCTTCGGAAACTCGACCGTGATGGTCGAGATCACCGGCAAGGACGTCAAGGACGCGTTGGAAAACGGCGTCAGCCAAGTGGATAACCGCGCCGGGCGCTTCCCGCAGGTTTCGGGGATGAAGTTCACCTACGATCCCAAGGCCGCGCCGGGCAGCCGGGTGGTTTCGGTCGAGATCGGCGGCAAGCCGCTCGATCCGGCGGCGAAATACAAGGTCGCCTCCAACGACTTCATGTTCGGCGGCGGCGACGGTTACTCCTCGCTCGGCAAGGGCAGGACGCTGATCGGCAAGACCGATGGCAAGCTCATGGCCAATGTTGTGATGGTCTATGTCCGCAAGATCGGTAAGGTCGAGAACGCTGTGGAAGGCCGTATCGTTGCAAAGTGAGGGCTGATCCCCTCACACCGGCCGCTCATCCGCGATGATCTTGCCGTCGTTCGGCAAGGTCCCCGGCGCGACGAGCTCCACCGTGCCGTTGAGGCCAGTTATCGCCTGAAGGCTGGCATGCAGGGCGGCGGCGAAGCCCTCGCCCTGTTCGAGGCTTTCGGCGCGAAGATGCATGACATCCTGCTCGTTTTCACGCCGGACGACGAGGCGAAGCCGGCCCAGCTCCGGGTGCTTGCTGGCAATTTTGCCCATCTGCGCCGGATCCACGAACATGGATTTGATCTTGGTGCGCTGGTCGGCGCGGCCCATCCAGCCGGCAAGGCGGCGATTGGTACGCCCGCAAGGCGAGATGCCGGGCAGGATCTTCGAGAGATCGCCGGTGCCCAGGCGCAGGAGCGGGTAATCACGGTTGAGCCGCGTGACCACGATCTCGCCGACTTCTCCGTCGGGAACAGGATCATTGGTGCCGGGCCGTACGATCTCGACGATCATCCCCTCGTTGAGGATGAGTCCCGAACGCGCCTCGCTCTCATAGGCGATCACACCGATATCGGCGGTGGCATAGGCTTGATAGGCGTCGACCCCTTTCGCCTTCACCGCATCCTGAAGGCTGGTCGGGAAGGCGGCGCCGGAGACCAGCGCCTTCTTGATCGAGCTTGCCGGCCGGCCCGTCTCCTCGCCTCTGTCGAGCAGGATCTTGAGGAAATCTGGGGTTCCGGCATAGCCGGTCGGCGATAATGCCGCGATTACTTCGAGCTGGTGCTCTGTCTGGCCGGGGCCGGCGGGGATCACCGCGCAGCCGAGCGCATGCGCGCCCGCTTCCATCACGAAGGCGCCGGGCGTGAAATGGTAGCTGAATGTGTTCAGGACGATATCGCCCTTGCGGAAACCCGCGGCATGGAAGGCGCGGGCGCTGCCCCACCAATCCGCCGAAAAGCCCTCAGGATCGAAAATCGGTCCCGGCGACATCAGCAGACGTTTCAAGCCACCGGGTATGGCGGTGGTCAGTCCCGCGAAGGGGGCGGAGAGCTTCTGACGTTCGAGCAGCTCGTTCTTGCGCAATACGGGGATCGCGGCGAGCGCAGCGCGGTCGACGAGCCCCTCGATCTCGATGCCGGAAAGCTGGGTTTCCAGCCCTGTGGCAGCGGGCCGCGCCCAGGCAAGCAAGTCGCGCAATTCGGCGAAAAGCGCGACTTCCCGCACCTCCGGCGCACGGGTTTCGAGGGCGTCGAACGCATCGCTCATGGGGCTCTCCCTCCGGTTATGAAAGCCGGTACTGCCTTTTTTCAACAACGGCAATCCTGCGCGAAAGGATAGGCGTGCCGGTATGGCCTGCCTGTCAGGCAGGCGACATTCGGCATGCGAATGCGCAGGGGGATGAGCGCCGTGATTGCCTGTTGCCGGGAGCGATGCCCTGCGCCATCCTGCTTGCAACAGTGGCGGCGAAAATACGCCCGAAGGAGTTCTCATGAACAAGGATCTTTCTAGCTGGGCTGCCCGGCCCTTGCCTCAACGTGTGCCGCTCGAAGGATTCTATTGCCGCCTCGAACCGCTCGATCCCGCCCATCACGGTGATTCGCTCTTCGCGGAATCGATGGCGGAAGGTGCAGAGACCCGTCATCGCTACCTCTTCGACAAGGTAGAGGATCGCGTCGGTTTCGATGCCTGGATGAAGGCGAAGGCGGCTTTGGCCGATCCGCTGTTCTTCGCCGTCATCGATCGCGCGAGCGGGCGTGCCTGTGGCCGGCAGGCGCTGATGCGGGTCGATGCCAATCACGGTGTGATCGAGATCGGCAATATTCTCTGGGGGCCATCGATCGCGCGAAGCCGGGTTGCGACAGAGGCGCTCTTTCTTTTCGCGCGATATGCCTTTGACACGCTCGGCTATCGCCGTTTCGAGTGGAAATGCGACAATGCCAACGCGCCCTCGAAACGGGCGGCCGAGCGTTTCGGCTTTACCTTCGAGGGTGTTTTCCGCCAGCACATGGTCAACAAGGGCCGCAATCGCGATACGGCGTGGTTCGCAATGCTCGATGGCGAATGGCCTGCGCTCAAGGCAGGCTATCAGGCCTGGCTTGATCCTGCGAATTTCGATGCCGCCGGCCAGCAGAAGCGCGGCCTCGCCGAATGCCTCACGGCGGCGCGTGCGTGAGATTCAGCCTCGCCAGGGCGTTTCGGCGACCGGGGTGAGGGGGCCACGCCCTTGCGCGAAGCTCACGAGATTGTCGACCACGAGCTGACCCATCGCGTTGCGCGTATGGACGGAGGCGGAACCGATATGCGGCAGGAGGACGACGTTCTCCATGGCGAACAGGGCTTCGGGCACGCGCGGTTCATCCTCGAACACATCGAGTCCCGCCGCGCCGAGCTTGCCGGAGGCAAGAAGCTCGATCATCGCTTTCTCGTCCACCAATGTGCCGCGCGCGACATTGATCAGCGTGCCTTGCGGACCCAACGCTTCCAGCACGGCTCGCGACACGATGCCGCGCGTTTGCGCACCGCCGGGGGCGATGACCATGAGGATATCCACCTCGCGCGCCATCGCTTCCAGCGAGGCGTGATAGGGATAGGGTACATCCGTTTGCGCGCGCCGGCCGTGATAGCAGAGCGAGAGGCCGAAAGCCTCCGCCCGCTGGGCGATGGCCTTGCCGATGCGGCCGAGGCCAAGAATGCCCATCTTCTTGTTGCGCAAGGTATTGCTGAGCGGGAACGGCGCCTTCAGCCATTGCCCGGCACGGACATAACGATCAGCCTGCGGTAGCCGCCGTATCGTTGCGATCAACAGGCCGATGGCGAGGTCGGCAACCTCGTCATTGAGGACATCGGGTGTGTTGGTGACGGTAATGCCGTGTTCTCCGGCCCATTTCGCATCCACGCCGTCATAGCCGACCCCGAAATTGCCGACGATGCTGAGGTTGGGGAAGCGCGCCATGAAATCGGCGGTAATACGTCCCGCGCCATGCCCGCCGACAAGCCCGCGGATTTTTGGCGCGATCGTATCAAGAAAGGCTTCGCGATCTGGCGCTTCGAACAGGGCGTGAAGAGGAAACCTTGCCGCCAATCCCTCCCGGATCACAGGCAGGACCGGGCCGGTGAGCAGCACGTCGAAATCGTTCATGGGAGATCCGTCGAGAATTTATGATGTTGCTCCCACTAGAGCGCGCCGCGCGCGCGAGCGCAACCGCACCGCCGACGGTTATTCCTCATCCTCGTTTTCTTCGTCGATCAAGGCGTCGTGATTGCCGCTGGGATCCACCATCTCGCCGAGCTTGCGGGCGATGCGCCGCAGGGATTTCCTGAGCCGCTTGGCATCCTTGGAGTCGAAAAGCTCGTTGATTTCACCTTCGATCTGCGCGGTGGCGGCATCGATGCGCGCGAGTTTCTCGAGACCGGCGGCGGTCAGACGAGCGCGTACCACACGTCCGTCACCCGCGGTCGAATCGCGCTCGACCAGTTCCTGGGCGGCTAGTCGTGCGATCGTCTTCGATGTCGTGGGCGGGCGGACATGGAGCGCGCGGGAGAGTTCCCCCATGGTCATGCCGGCCTGGTTCTGCGCAAGAACCTGAAGTGCTTGCTCCTGGCCGGGAAACAGGCCGATCTCATCGAGCAGGATCGCCATGCGCGTACGGTGCAGGCGCGCCGCGAGCATGAGCTGGAAACCAATCGATTTGCGTCCGGGATGCTTGACCATTCTGCCTCCGCCTTTCGCGAAATTTATCGCATCGCCAGCCCGACTCCTGCAGATCATCTTATATCGAGCTGGCAAAACCACACGCCATGTTTTGATGACAGCTTGATGACATCCGGTGCCGGATTGTCACTTTTCGCGTCGCAGGCGCGCCTGAACGGGCGGAGAGAAGCAGGGGTAAAAATTTTCCCCGGAATAACGCGGAACTTTGTTGCATCCTTAAGACGATAGCCCTATAGACCGGCTTGCCCAATTTCGCACGTGCCTGTGGTTGCGTGCTGGTCGGCGGATCTCCGGACAAGAGGCCGGAAAAACGCCAGTCGTTGGAGAGCATGCTCTCTGAAGAACGGACCAGTAGCCGGAGGCGAACCGGCGGCCCCGCCCGAAGCGGGTGACGCAGCTCAAAGCAACGACGGAGCGGGCTTTTTTGGTCTCAGCCGGTTTCCATATCCGGCGAACTAAAGAGGCTTGTCCATCTTGCCGGGCGTGCGGTGGGGATTTCCCTTCCAAACGATGGCTTCTTTGAACGGCCAGGCGCTTTGCGTCCTGCCGCGAAAAGTCGTCCAACGGCGCAGCGTCACCGCCGTAACGGAACCTCTCCGGTTCCCGCGCGGCACGGGATACGTCGCAACCGTTCGTCGCGCCTCCACCGCGTGACGTGCGAGGGCATCGCGTCCCATGTGTCCATCGCCTATGCGGGAGAGACCCGCGTGAAGGGGATGCTGCCATGACTGATCGCATTCGCGAATTTCTCCGCAACCGCCACGACGAAGGCCCGATCCTTGTCGTCGATATCGATGTGGTGCGCGACAATTACAACGCCTTTGCCAAGGCGCTGCCGGATACGCGCGTCTTCTACGCCGTGAAGGCCAACCCGGCGCCGGAAATCCTCGAGCTTCTCACCCGTCTCGGCTCGTGCTTCGACACGGCTTCGATCGGCGAGATCGAGATGGTGCTGGCCGCTGGCGCCACCGCCGACCGCATTTCCTTCGGCAACACGATCAAGAAGGAGCGCGACATCGCGCGTGCCTATGAGCGTGGCGTGCGTCTCTTCGCCGTCGATTGCGAGGCCGAGGTCGAGAAGATCGCCCGCGCCGCGCCGGGCTCGAAGGTATTCTGCCGCATCCTTTGCGATGGCGAAGGCGCGGAATGGCCGCTTTCGCGCAAGTTCGGCTGCGTGCCGGAAATGGCGCCGCGCGTGCTCGAACACGCTCATCGTCTGGGCCTCGTCGCGCATGGGGTTTCGTTCCATGTCGGCTCGCAGCAGCGCAACCCGCTGATGTGGAACCGCGCGCTTGCCTCCACCGCGGCGATCTTCCGCGAGATGGCTGAGCGCGGAATCCAGCTTCAGATGGTCAATCTCGGCGGCGGTTTCCCGACGAAATACCTCAAGGACGTGCCGGCGGTGCAGGCCTATGGCCGCGCGATCTTCGACGCGCTCAAGACGCATTTCGGCAACCGTATCCCGGAGACGATCATCGAGCCGGGTCGCGGCATGGTCGGCAATGCGGGCATCCTCGAAGCCGAGGTGGTGCTGGTCTCGAACAAGTCGGATGACCCCAAGGATATCCGATGGGTCTATCTCGATGTCGGCAAGTTCCACGGGCTTGCCGAGACGATGGACGAGGCGATCCGCTACCCGATCCGCACGCCGCGCGACGGGGATGACCTCATCCCCTGCGTGCTTGCCGGGCCGACCTGTGATTCGGCCGACGTGATGTATGAGAAGGAGCCGTATATGCTCCCCTTCAGCCTCGAGATCGGCGACAAAGTGCTGTTCGAGGGGACAGGGGCGTATACGACCACCTATTCGTCCCGTGATTTCAACGGCATGTCCGGCCTGCGCCAGATCGTGATCTGACGCGCTTTTTCTGAAAAATCTCCCGTTCGGCGTGGGGGTGAGCGTAAACCTGTGATCGTGCCGCAAAACCGGCATCCATCTCTTGGGATCACAGGCTGACCACCCCCATGGTGCGAGGGTTCTCTTTCAACGGCGCGCGGCGCCGGGGAGGACCATCCCATGGCCTATATCGACACTGAAAAGCTCTTCGATGTCCCGGCGCGCGAAAAGCTGCTCGACAACGCTTTCGGCTCTACGCGCTTCACGAAAACCTCCGAGCGGCTGCGCGAGGGACGTCTGCCTGCGGATGGCCTCGCCCTGGTCGCGCGCTGCGATGATCGCTTGGTCGCGACCTTGCGTCTTTGGCATATCGATGCCGGCGGTGTGCCGGCGCTGATGCTTGGTCCGTTGGCGGTGGATTCTGCTTTCCGTTCGGCCGGTCTCGGCGGTCAGATGATGCGTCATGCCATCACCCGTGCGGCGGAAATTGGCCATCGCGGCATCGTGCTGGTGGGCGATTATGCCTATTACCAGCGTTTCGGTTTCGAGCATGTCCATGCAGCGCGGCTGGAACTGCCCGGTCCGGTGGAGCGTGCGCGCTTTCTCGGGCTTGAACTGCAGGGTGGTGGACTGGCGGGCGCCGCGGGCATGGTCCGCGCGACTGGCGCGATTTCGATGGAGGAAGCGCGAGAGGCTGTGCAGCGCCGAAAGGCGGCATGAAAAACTTCTCCCCGCCACATCAAAGACTTGACCTTCCAAAGCGCCCTCCTCACAAGGCGGGCGCTCCTTCCGTTTTATTGACAAGGAAAGACCGCTCCGATGACTGATTGGCCCAACCATGGCACCATTTCCGGCCCGATCGTGATGATCGGCTTCGGTTCGATCGGGCGCGGTACCCTGCCGCTGATCGAACGCCATTTCACCTTTGACCGCAGCCGTTTCGTCGTGATCGATCCCAGCGACGCCGATCGCAAGCTGCTCGACGAGCGCGGCATTCGCTACCTTCAAGCCGCGGTGACGCGCGAGAATTACCGAGACATGCTCAAACCGCTCCTCACCGAAGGCAGCGGGCAGGGCTTCTGCGTCAACCTTTCGGTCGATACCTCCTCGGTCGATCTCATGGAATTCTGCCGCGAACTCGGCGTGCTCTACATCGACACGGTGGTCGAGCCGTGGCTCGGTTTCTACTGGGACAATTCCGGGGGTCCCGCATCGCGCACCAATTACGCGCTGCGCGAGACCATGCTGGCGGCGAAAAACCGCAAGCCCGGCGGCACGACGGCGGTTTCGACCTGTGGCGCCAATCCGGGCATGGTCTCGTGGTTCGTCAAGCAGGCGCTGGTGAACATCGCCTCCGATCTCGGCCATAAATTCGAGGAGCCGAAAACCCGCGAGGGCTGGGCGAAGCTCATGGCCGATATCGGCGTGAAGGGGGTCCATATCGCGGAACGCGATACCCAGCGCGCGAAAAATCCGAAGCCGACCAATGTGTTCGTCAATACCTGGTCGGTTGAAGGTTTCCTCTCGGAGGGGATGCAGCCGGCCGAACTCGGTTGGGGAACCCATGAGAAATGGATGCCGGAGAATGGCCGCACGCATGAGAAGGGCTGTGGCGCGGCGATCTACCTGCTTCAGCCCGGCGCGAATACGCGCGTGCGCAGCTGGTGCCCGACCAACGGCGCGCAATACGGCTTCCTCGTCACGCATAACGAGAGCATCTCGATCGCGGATTACTACACGCACCGCGATGCTTCCGGCAAAGTGCTCAGCCGCCCCACCTGCCATTACGCCTATCACCCGGCCAATGACGCGGTGATGAGCCTGCACGAATTGTTCGGCAACGGCGGCAACATGCAGCCGGAGCACCATATTCTCACGGAGAGCGAAATCGTCGACGGGATCGATGAACTCGGCGTGCTGGTCTTCGGGCACAAGAACAACGCCTATTGGTATGGTTCCCAGCTCTCCGTGGAGGAGACGCGCCGCATCGCGCCGTATCAGAACGCGACCGGCATGCAGGTGACCTCCGCCGTGCTCGCGGGCATGGTCTGGGCGCTCGAAAACCCGAATGCCGGCATCGTCGAAGCCGACGAGATGGATTACAAGCGCTGCCTTGAGGTGCAGATGCCCTATCTCGGCCCGGTTCAGGGCTTTTACACCGACTGGACCCCGCTCAAGGATCGCGAGAAGCTCTTCCCCGAGGATGTCGATTATTCCGACCCCTGGCAGTTCCGCAACGTGCTGGTGCGGTGAGAGCAAGCGGGGCGGCAACGCCCCGGCTTCCGCCATTTCGTGACTTCCTCTATTGCAAGGCTTGAGCCTTTGAAAGCAGCGGATATGGATGGCGGGAAGGCTTTTTCGAAGCTGGCAATCTTCTTCAGGCTCGATGGGGCGATTTCTCTCCTCTTCGGCCTGTCGACCATGCTGTTTCAAGCAGAAATATTCAGCACTGCTGTTGATCTGAAAAGCGCCAATTCAGGAGGGCGGGGCGATTCTCTGATCGAAGCAGCGCTTTTTACGCTCTCCGGATATTATATTCTGGTTGGTTCTATCCTGCTGGTTTGTGCGAAGATCCCGCCTGCTTACGCCGTTCGGTTATGCGCCCTGATTACCCTGCATCATGCCGCGATGGCAGGGAAGGGGATTTTGGAGGCAGGGCGGAGCTGGGTGACCGGAAATCCCTGGTGGGATGTGGCGATCCATACCGCTTTCGTCACGGCTTATCTGGCTTGCTTGATCCTGGGAGCCGCGCGCCAGCCGCCGAAAACGCCGACATCCTGAGCGCCCATGCGCTCACAAATACCGCATCGCTTCCGCGATATCCGCTTCGGCGATCTCGGCGATCGGCTTTCTCACCTTCATCGCTTGCGTCGCTTCGCCCGCGCGCATCACGAGGATGAAGGTTTCGAGGCCGGGGCAGGCGGGGTCCGCGCATTCCACCTCGGAGATGGTAAGATCGAGCCCCTCAGGATCGCCCAGCGCCGCGTGTGCCCAGCCGCGGATGCGCGCAAGCGCCGCCTCGTCACGCGGGGGCTTCTTGCGGAAGGGGTTGACGAAAGGCGGCATGTCGTGGGCTCCTCGGATCGAGTTACATCGCCGTCATTGCGAGGAGGGCAAGGCCCGACGTGGCAATCCATCTTTTCCGCCGCATGGATTGCTTCGTCGCTGCGCTTCTCGCAATGACGAAAACCATGTCTGCCGCCATCACAGCGGCAGCGAAACCAACCCGCCCGCGCCACTTTCCGCGCCGAAGGCGAGGACCTTGCCATCGTCATCCCAGGCAAGCGCGGTGATCACCGCGCCGTCGCCGCCCGCCCGGACCAGCAGCTCCGCTGCATCCGTGAGACGGACAAGCATCACCCAGCCATCCTCATAGCCTATCGCCAGAACCAACCCCTTGGGGTGGAAGGCCACCTGCGTCACCTTGGCGGGGCGGATGCCGCATTCGCGCGGCGCCTTGCCGGTTGGGCCATCCTTCGCGAAGGGCCAGATGATGGCGGCTTCCGCCCCTGAGGTCGCGAGCCAGAGCCCGTCATGCGACCAGGAGAGCGAACGCGTCTTCGAGGGATAGCCGGACATGCGCATATGGCCCTTGTCGGCCAGCCGCCAGCCATGGAGCTGGTTTTCCTGCATCGAGGTGATGAGGAAGCGGTTGTCGGGCGAGAAGGTAATGTCGAGATGCGGCCCTTTCCAGCCGAAGGTCTCCGGCTCGGCGGCGGTATTCGGGAACCAGCAGGTCGCGCCATCGACATGCGCCACGCCGAGCCGGTAGCCTTTGGGGGCGAAGGCAAGCCCTTGCGGAGTCGAGGGCATGGCAATCGATTTCACCTGCCCCTTGCCATCCCGCGCAACTGCCTTCTTGCCCGCGCTCCAGGCGGCGGCGCCATCCGGCCCGAGCGAGACAGCCTCGATCCAGCGCCCCTGCTCGTGGCCGAGCAGATGTGACGCGCCATCCGCCCGCGTTTCGATGATCTTGCCATCGTCACCGCCGGTGACGATGCGCTTGCCGTCGCAGTCGCAAGCCAGAATCGCATCGCCATGCGGCGTGATCGCTTCGCGCTCGCCGATCAGGATTTGACCATCGGCGAGAATGAAAAACGCTTCCGGCCCGAAAAAACCGGCGCGAAGGATATGGCCGCCAAGATCGCGGGGAGAGACGCGATCCTGAAGCGAGACGGGCGGTGTTTTCATATTCATCAGGCGGCGCAGGCGAGGAAGCCGGCTTTCAGCCCTTCCGTATCGAGATCGCGGCCGATGAAGACGATACGCGAGACACGCTTCTCATCCGGCTTCCAGTCGCGCTGGAGATCACCGTCGAGGATCATATGGACACCCTGAAAGACGAAGCGTTTCGGCTCCTTCTTGAAAGCGAGGATGCCTTTCGAACGCAGGATCTTGATCCCGTCCTTCTGCACGACATCGTTGATCCAGGGCATGAACTTCTCGGGATCCATATCGCCCTCATGGGCAATCGAGACCGATTGCATGTCCTCGTCATGGTAGTGCTTGAGCCCGCCATGCTTATGCGCCTTGTGGCCGTGATGCGCGTGATCATGGTCGCACTCCGGGCCGCATGCGTGGTCGTGATGATCATGCGCGTGATGAGGGTGGGCGTGATCGTGGTGATGATCATGCGTACAACCCGGCCCGCATGTGTGATCATGGTCGTGATGGTGATGATCATCGGCTTCGAGGAAGGCCGGTTCGATTTCGAGGATGCGTTCGAGATCGAAAGCGCCGCGATCGAGTACCTTGTCGAGCGCAATGGCGCATTTCTGCGTCTTGTGGAGGGTGGCGTAGGGGTTGATGGCGCGGATGCGGCCCTCGACTTCCGCCAGTTCCGCCGGGGTCACCAGATCGGTCTTGTTGAGCAGGATCACGTCGGCGAATGCGATCTGGTTCTTGGCTTCAGGTGCATCCTTGAGGCGGTCGGACAGCCATTTGGCATCGGCGACGGTCACCACCGCGTCGAGGCGGGATTTCGCCTGCACGTCCTGATCGACGAAGAAGGTCTGCGCCACCGGCGCCGGATCGGCGAGACCGGTCGTCTCGACGATGATGGCGTCGAAACGGCCCTTGCGCTTCATGAGGTTCTCGATGATGCGGATGAGATCGCCACGCACGGTGCAGCAGATGCACCCGTTGTTCATCTCGAAGACTTCCTCGTCCGCGCCGACGACGAGATCGTTGTCGATGCCGATTTCGCCGAACTCGTTGACGATCACGGCATATTTCTTGCCGTGCTGCTCGGAGAGGATGCGATTGAGGAGCGTCGTCTTGCCGGCGCCGAGATAGCCCGTCAGTACCGTGACGGGGATCTTGTCGCTTCCCTGATTTTGCGTGGTCATCGCATGGCCTTTCCGCGCCGCCTCCGGCGCATGGTGAATTGTTTGAAGCGAAAAGCGGGGATCGATTCAAGCCTTTCCTTCGCGGCTTATTCCCGCAAGGCTTCCACCAGCACTTTCGCATTGTGTCTCATCAGCGCGATATAGGTCGGGGCAGGGCCTTTTTCATCAGAGAGTGCATCGGAAAAAAGCGTGCCGCCGATGCGCGCGCCCGTTTCGCGGGCGATCTGCTCCGCGATCTTCGGGTTGGCCATGTTCTCGATGAAAATAGCGCGGGCCTTTTTCTCCTTCGCCGCGCGGATGATGCGCGCCACATCCTTCGCGGAAGGTTCCCCCTCAGTGGAAATGCCCTGGACAGGGGCCAGCGTGAAGCCGAATTCATTGCCGAAGTAACGGAAAGCATCATGATTGGTGATGATGACCCGCTTGTCGCGCGGGATCGCGGCGAAGCCCTTATCCAACTCGGTCTTGAGTGCTTCCAACTCGGCGAGATAGCGCGCGGCGTTCCTGGCGTAATCCTGCGCACCGGCGGGATCGGCCTTGGCGAGGCCGTCGCGGATGTTGGTGGTGTAGAGTTTCATCGCCTCGATCGATTGCCAGGCATGGGGGTCGAATTTGCCATGGGAATGCCCATGATCATGGCCGTGATGACCGCCCTCGGCGTTTTCGAGCGCCTTGAGGCCGGAACTCGCGGTGACAAGCGTCGCCTTGGTTCCGGAGCTTTTCACAAGCCGTATCATGAAGGAGTCGAAGCCGAGGCCGTTGACGATCACCACGCCGGCTTCCTTCACCGCCTTCGCATCCGCCGGCTTGGCCTGATAGGCATGGGCATCACCATTGGGACCGACCAGCGAGACGATGCTCACGCGCTCCTTGCCGATTTCGCGCGCGACATCCGCAAGGATTGAAAAGGAGGTGACAACCTTGACCGGCGCCTGCGCTGTTGCCACGCCGGTTGCGGCCAGCAACACCAAGGCTGCTGATGTTATAGCGTTTCGAAACAGGGAAATAAGGTTGGCCATGAATATGGTCTCCTGTGCGGATCAGCCTTGAAGATGACGTTGGGGGAGAAGCCTGCGGCCGAAACCATGCGGCGCGACAAGCAGGGACAAGGCGTAGACCGCGCCTGCGACGAGAATGATCGCGGGACCGGAAGCAAGCCCGGCATGATAGGAAATCAGCAGTCCCGCAAGGTTCGCGGCCATGGCGACCGGCACGGCGATGGCGATCATCGTCGTGACATTCTCGCTCCAGAGGCGGGCGGTGCCGGCGGGCAGCATCATGATCCCGACAACCAGCAAGGTGCCGAGCGCGTGAAAGCCCGCAACGAGATTGAGCACCACCAGCACCAGAAATCCGAGATGGAAGAGCGGGCCCAGCCGGTGGATTCCCGCCGCGAAACCGGGATCGAGACATTCGATCACCAGCCCGCGATAGCCGATCGCCAGTGCGGCGAGCGTCACGCTCGCGATGGAGACGATCAGCAGCAGGGTGGCATCGTCCAGCCCGAGGATCGAGCCGAAAAGCAGGGCGAGCACATCAATATTCGAGCGATTCGCTGAAACGAGGGTGACGCCCAAGGCGAGCGAAACGAGGTAGAAGGCGGCAAGCGCCATATCCTCCTTCACCAGCGTCACGCGGGAGACGAGTCCCGCCGCCAGCGCGACGCCCAGCCCCGCCGCGAGCCCGCCGAGCGTCATCATGCCAAGCGAAAGCCCGCCGATGAGAAAACCGAGCGCCGCGCCGGGCAGGATGGCATGGGCCATGGCGTCGCCGATCAGGCTCATCCGCCGCAGCATGAGGAACACGCCGATGGGGGCCGCGCCGAGCGAGATCGCGAGCCCGCCGACCAGCGCGCGCTTCATGAAGGGGAATTCGGCGAAAGGGGCGATGAGAAGATCATACATCGTCAGGCTGCCCGATGACATTCGAGCGCGTCGCGGTCGAAGGCTTCGGCCATGCGGCGCGCATGGTCCAGATGCGCCTGCGTCAGCACTTCCGTCGTCGCTCCCCAGGCGAGCGGCTCGCGCGCGAGCAGCAAGGTTTGCGGGAACGCCGCGCGCACGAGGTCGAGATCATGCAACACGGCGAGGATCGTGCGCCCTTCCGCGTGCCAGCCTTTGACGATGGCCATGAGGTCATCGATCGTGCGCGAGTCGATGGCGGTGAAAGGCTCGTCGAGCAGGATCAGCGGGGCGTTCTGGAGCATCAGCCGCGCAAAGAGCAGGCGCTGCAACTGCCCGCCCGAGAGCGTACGGATCGGACGATCCTCGAAGCCGGCCAGCCCGACCTTGCCGATGGCTTCCAGCGCCTGACGGCGGGCATGCCGCCCGATGCCGCCGAACAAGCCTGCCTTGCCGCAGAGCCCCGTCAACGCGAGATCAAAGACAGAGACCGGAAAATCCCGCCCGAGATCGGCGATCTGCGGCATGTAGGCGAGCGCGCCGGATGCACGCTCGATCCTGCCGCCCAGCGGGGCGATGCGCCCGGCAATGCCCTTGAGCAGGGTGGATTTGCCGCCGCCATTCGGCCCGACGATGGCAAGCAGGGCACCGCGCTCCACCGTGCCGTCGAGATGATGCACGGCCGGGTGGCGTTCATAACCGAGCGTGAGATCGCGGAAGGTGAGCGCGGCTTCAGCCATGATGGAGCGCCCAGAAAGTCAGCAGCCAGAGGGCGGCGATGAGCGGTGCCGCGAGCAGGAGCCGTTGCCAGGCTGCCAGCGCCAGCAACGAGCGGCCCGGAAAGGGGCGCGAAGGCGCGTGATGGTGGTGATCATGCGCGTGCCCGCCATGCCCGTGCGGCTTGTGCGCGTGCGGATGGTTCGACGAGGCGGCTGGAGAGTGCTCACTAGGCATTGTATGTTATAGTATAACAATTTATGGAAATATCAAGGCGGCGGACCGCCTCGATATCAATCGTAGAGCGGTTCGATCTTCGCCGCGCCGCGCACGAAACGGTAGGTGACGTAAATACCCGCGAGCAGGCAGGCCACGATGAGGCCGATGGTGAACTCCTCGCCCATGCCGGTCAGCCCGCCCAGAGCCCAGCCCAGCGCGAGCGCGGCGGCGATGATCTCGGTGCCGACAAGGATCGCGGCGCAGATCACGGTCAGCGCGTTCTGGCGGTTGAAACGTTTCGCGGCCATGGCCAACTCCGACATTCTCCGGCACGATCGCCGTCTGTTTGAGCGCTAACGCCTTTCGCAGGCGAGCGCAATCGTTCTTCAGGCGCCCGCGCTCATCATCCCCGCGAGCAGGGCCGCGCCGAAAAGCGCGAGGGCGAGGCCCGCCAGCATTTCTACCGCAAGCACGGCGCGCGAGAGCGTGCCCGGCCCCGAGATGAGATTCAGCGCCAGTACCTTCGCCTTCACCGCCAGCAGCGCGAAAAGGCTGGTGCCGATCGCGGTGCCCAGCGCCATCGCGCTCACGGCGAGCGCGCCTGCGGCGAACAGCCCCTTGGCGAGCGCGAAGACGAGCAGGATCACCGCGCCCGAGCAGGGACGGATGCCCGCGCCGATCGCGATGAGCGCGAGATCGCGCGTCGATGCCTGCGCGAAACGCGCGGGATCGCCATGGTCATGCCCGCATGAGGGGTCGTCGCAGGCTGGATCATGCGTGCCGGCATGCCCGAAAAAGCGCCGGCCTTTCCGCCACATGATCCAGAGCCCCATGAAGAGGATGATGGCGAAGCCGGTGATTTCAATGATGCGGATCGTGCCGTCCATCATCCGTGCGCCGCCGCCCGCAACAAGCGACACGGCGAATACGACGCCAAGCGCGATCAGCGCCTGTACGCCCGCGGCGCCGAAGGAAAGCGCGATGCCGCGCTTCAGCGCTGTTTCATTCGCAACGAGATAGCTCGCGATTACCGCCTTGCCATGGCCGGGGCCGATCGCATGGACAAGGCCATAGAGGAAGGCGAGACCGACGAGGCTCCACAGCGCGCTCGGCTCGGTCGCGACAAGGCCGATTGCCTGCGAAAGCGCCTTATGGAACGCGGCCTGCTGCTGTAGGAACCACGCGGCGATGCCGCCTGCCGGTTGCGGCGCCCCGCCCACAAAGCCGCCGGTGCCGAACGGATTGCCCTGCGCGAGGGCAGGCGCGTGGAAAAACACCGCCCCGAGGAGCGCGCCCAACGTCGGCACCATCCTGCCCGTCATTTGCACGCGAATCGGACCGGGATCGCCCATTCAGCTTCCGCGCCCGCCTTCATCGACTGGAAGAAGCTCTCCGAAAGCTGGGAAAGGCGCTGTGTCACACTCGCGCTCGGCGGTGCGATTTCTGCCGTACAGGCCAGCTTCCCGCCTTCAATCTCGACCGGCTTTTCCTTCAGGAATTCGAAAGCGACGAAATAGCTCGGATCGTAGACTTCGAGCTTTGCCTCGCGGATCGCGGGTTTCTTCGATGTCACCGGCAAGGTGAAATGGAGGGTCAGCGCCTTGCCGTCATGGGTGAGGTAATAATCCTGCACCGCGCCGAATTCCGCGCTCGCCTTGCCTTGCTTGAGAAAGGAAAAGAATCCGTATTCGTGCAGCGATTCCACGTTGATCTGGGCGAGTTCCTTCAACTCCTCGCGGTCAAGCTTGCCGTCCTTGTTCTTGTCGAGTCCCTGCGTCGAATAGGCCGAGAACGGCTCGTCGAAGGTCCAGGCATGGCGAAGAGCGGTGATAGCGCCCGCATCATCAAGTACGATGACTGTCTTGACGCTGACCTGGACATGCGGATGCGCCATCGCGCCGCCCGACGCAAGGCAAGAGCCCAGAGCTGCTGCCATCAGGGCGGCAATACGGGTGTTCGATCGCATTCTGGCTCCGTGAACAGGGAATCAGCTCGGCATTATGCCTCATATCCCTTCATTATGCGAAATCCGGGCCGGAAGATGGCGAGGGGATGAAGGTGGTCCCTGTGCACGAGTTTTGAAAGGTTCTCGAACGGGCTAGAAATGTCAGCAATGCTGACGTATACGAGAGGCAAAGAAGCGCGCAGAATGCTCTTCCCTGAGCCGCCTGACGTGCCACCCCGAGGAGGAGACGAATATGGGCCAGCCGCTTTCGCTCAAGGATGTGTCGCTCGAGGACAAGTACGACCTCGCCGCCGAACAGGTTTTCCTCTCCGGCACGCAAGCGGTGGTCCGGCTGCTGCTGATGCAGCAGGAACGCGACCGGCGCGCGGGGCTGGATACGGCCGGTTTCGTTTCGGGCTATCGCGGATCGCCCCTCGGCGGGCTCGACCAGCAGATGTTCAAGGCCGGCAAACAGCTGAAGCGGCAGAATATCCGCTTCGAGCCCGGCCTCAACGAGGATCTCGCGGCCACCGCCTGCTGGGGCACGCAGCAGGCCGAGATGCGTGGCGAGGGCAAGCATCAGGGCGTTTTCGCGCTGTGGTACGGCAAGGGGCCGGGGGTCGACCGTACCGGCGATGTCTTCCGCCACGCCAATATGGCCGGTTCCTCGAAATTCGGCGGCGTGGTCTGCCTTTCCGGCGATGATCACACGGCGGAGAGCTCCACCAACGCGCACCAGACGGAATTCAACTTCGTCGATACGATGATCCCGATCCTCAATCCCGCCGGGGTGCAGGAAATGCTGGATTTCGGGCTCCATGCCTTCGCGCTTTCGCGTTATGCGGGTGTCTGGGTGGCGCTCAAGGGCGTGAAGGACAATGTGGAATCGACAGCCTCCGTCGATGGCCGCATCGATCGGGTTTCCATTGCCATCCCCAATGATTTCGAAATGCCGCCCGGCGGGCTTAATATCCGCCCGCGCGATAATTTCCTGGAGCAGGAGCATCGCCTGCATGCCTTCAAGCGCGCGGCGGTGCTCGCCTATTTCCGCGCCAACCAGCTCGACAAACTCATCTATTCGGGCGGCTCCAGGCCGCGCATCGGCATCATCACGGTGGGCAAGAACTACCTTGACGTGATGCAGGCCCTCGAATTGCTGGGGGTCGACGAGACGAAGGCGGTTCGCCTTGGCCTCAAGGTGCTCAAGCTTGCCTCGCCCTGGCCCGTGGACCCTATCCGCCTGATGGATTTCGTCCGCGACATCGATCTGTGCATGGTTGTCGAGGAGAAGCGCTCGCTGATCGAGGTGCAGGTGCGCGAGGAGCTTTACGGCTCCGCGCATCAGCCGGTGGTCGTCGGCAAGAAGGATGAGAAGGGCGATTGGCTCTTCCCGGTCCATGGCGCGCTCGACCCGAACGACATCGCCATCGCCCTTGGATCGCGCCTGCTGGTTTACGGTGCCGACGCGGATCTTGCCGAAAGGCTCGACAAGGTGAAGGCGGCGCAGGGCAGCGTGGGAGAGGTGGTCGAGCTGGCCAGCCGCACGCCCTATTTCTGTTCGGGCTGTCCGCACAATTCCTCGACCAAGCTGCCCGAAGGCGCGCGCGGCTATGCCGGCATCGGCTGTCATTACATGGTCCAGTGGATGGATCGCGAGACCGAAGGCTTCACCCAGATGGGCGGCGAGGGGGCGAACTGGATCGGCGAGGCGCCGTTCTCGAAACGCGGCCATGTCTTCCAGAATCTCGGCGACGGCACCTACAACCATTCCGGTATTCTCGCGCTGCGCTGGGCGCTCGCGGCCAAGACCAACATCACCTACAAGATCCTATTCAATGATGCCGTGGCCATGACCGGCGGGCAGCATCACGAGGGCAATCTGACGCCGGACATGATCGCGCGGCAGGTGCGCGCCGAGGGCGTGGAGCGCATCGCGCTGGTCTCGGACGAGCCGGATAAATACGGGCCGGAATATTCCTGGCCGCCCGGCATCACCTTCCATCATCGTTCCGAGCTGATGATGGTTCAGAAGGAGCTGGCGGCGATTTCCGGCGTAACGGTGATGATCTATGATCAGACCTGCGCGGCGGAGAAGCGCCGCCGCCGCAAGCGCGGCCTTTATCCCGATCCCGACAAGCGCGCCTTCATCAACGAGCTGGTCTGCGAGGGGTGCGGTGATTGCGGAACCGCCTCGAACTGCGTGTCGGTGCAGGCGGTCGAGACCGAGTTCGGGCGCAAGCGCAGGATCGACCAATCCTCCTGCAACAAGGATTTCTCCTGCGTTGACGGGTTCTGCCCGAGTTTCGTGACGGTTTCGGGCGCACGTCCGCGCAAGCTCGGCGGCTCCAACAAGGGAACGGCCCTGCCCAAACTGCCCGAACCCGCGATCCCTGATCTTGACCGGCAAGGCTGGGCGGCCATCGTCACCGGCGTTGGTGGCACGGGTGTTGTCACGATCGGCGCTATTCTCGGCATGGCGGCGCATCTCGAAGGGCGCGGCTGCGGCATGATCGACATGGCGGGTCTCGCGCAGAAGGGCGGGGCGGTCTATTCGCATATCCGTCTTGCGAAACGCCCGGAGGATATCCACGCCATCCGCGTTTCCGCAGGCATGGCGGATCTGGTTCTTGGCTGCGACCTCGTTGTTTCGGGGTCTAAGAAAGTCCTGACCGCCGTGCGCGCCGGGGAGACGAGGATGATCGTCAATACGGCGGAGGTCCTGCCGGGCGATTTCACCCGCAACCCGGATTACGCCATCCCGACGGAGCGGCTCAAGCGTGCCATCCTTGTCGCGGCGGGCCGTGATCAGGTCCATTTCCTCGATGCCACCCGGATCGCGACCACGCTGTTCGGTCAATCCATCGCGGCGAATATGTTTCTCCTCGGCTATGCCTATCAGCAGGGCGGCGTTCCGCTTCACGCGCTTTCCATCGAACGTGCGATCGAGCTCAATGGCGAGGCGGTCGCGATGAACCGGGAAGCGTTCCGCTGGGGGCGTGCCGTGGCGCATCAGCCCGATCTCGCCGCCGCTTTCCTCAAGGGGAGCGATCACGTCACCACGCATGTTCTTTCCGATACGCCGGAAGAGAGCATCGCGCGGCGCGTGGCCTTCCTCACGGAATATCAGGATCGTGCCTATGCCGAGAGCTATCGCCGGTTCATCGACAAAGTGAAGGCGCGCGAGAATGCGGTAAGCCCCGGTTCGAGTGCGCTCACGCAGGCGGTTGCGAGAAGCCTTTTCAAGCTGATGGCCTACAAGGACGAATACGAGGTGGCCCGCCTTTATACGGCTCCCGCCTTCCGCCAGCAGCTGAGGGACGCTTTCGAGGGCGAGGATATCCGCCTCACTTTCTATCTCGCGCCGCCGATTCTGGCGCGCGTTAATCCCGCGACCGGCAAGCCGCGCAAGATGGAATTCGGGCCGTGGATGCTCTCCTTCTTCGGCCTGCTGAGGCATGGCAAGCGCCTGCGCGGCACGGTTTTCGACCCCTTCGGGCGCACTGCCGAGCGCAAGGATGAGCGCGCGCGCATCGCGCGTTTCCGCGAGACGGTGGAAGGAATGATGGCCGGGCTTTCTCCCCGAAACCTCGCCGTCGCGGTGGAGATCGCACAACTCCCGGAAACCATTCGCGGATATGGCCATGTGAGGGCAAAGAACGCTCAAAACGCGGACCACAAGGAGAGCGCGCTCCTCGCTCGCTTCTCCGCGCCCGAACAGGGGATGCGAACCGCTGCGGAATGACCTGCGGAAAAGCGGGTTTCACCGCCCTTGCACCATGAGCCGCGCAGAGCGATACTTAAGCGGGGCGGAGAGAACATATCCCGCCACGCGGGAGAAGCCGTGGTTTCGCTTGAAGTGCTCCGGCAGGTTGCCGTCTGGTCCAGGGAACTCGCGACGGAAGAATTGGAGCGTGCCCGCAAGGGCATCTCGGAGCGCGCTTATGCCAAGGGCGCTTTCATCTGCCATCAGGGTGACAGGTTCGATTCCTGGGCGGGCGTGATTTCCGGCCTCGTCAAGCTTTCCACTGTCTCGGATGCCGGCAAGCAGGTGAGTCTTGCCGGTCTCGCGGCTGGCGCATGGTTCGGCGAAGGCAGCGTGCTCAAAAGCGAAGCGCGACGCTACGATCTCGTCGCCTTGCGCGACACCCGCCTCGCCCTCATGGATTCCGCCACCTTTTTCTGGCTCTACGAGCATTCTGTGGGATTCAACCGCTTTCTGGTGCGCCAGCTCAACGAGCGGTTGGCGCAATTCATCGGCCAGGTGGAGAACGAGCGCCTGCTCGATGCAACCGGGCGTGTCGCCCGTGCGCTCGCCACTATGTTCAATCCCGCGCTCAACCCCGGCCTCGGGACGCATCTCTCGATCACGCAGGAGGAGATCGGCCTGCTTTCCGGCCTTTCGCGTCAGGTGACCAACCAGTCGCTCAAGACGCTTGAGAGCGCTGGAATCCTGCGCGCGGAGCGGGGCGGCATCGCGATCCGCGACTGGCAGGATCTGCGAAGCTTCGGCGTTCGCCAAGGGTAGCGTTTGCGAAAAGCCCGTCATTGCATTCGAAACGCGCTCCCCTGGCGTCAAGGGCGCAATATCTGTTGAAATTGGTCGGAAAAACCGCACTCTGTGGCATGTCTTCTGATCGAACAGACATGCGGTCGATAGTTTAAAAGCAGATTAGCCGAATGTCTGTCAAGACCCCGCTTGCGCTGGGGTGCAAGGATTGCGAACCTGACGTCAATGATAAACGCCCGCCTCCAAGTGGCGGGATATGGGTTTGGGCCCTGGGGAGAACGCTGGCAATGGCTGACAACACGGCCAATCTGGACACATTTCCCAAATGGTTGCGCCATAACGCGGCGGTGCGCCCCGACCGCCCCGCGATGCGGCACAAGGATCTCGGCATCTGGCGCGAATGGAGCTGGGCCGAGGTCAACCTCACTGTGCGCGCCTATGCGCTGGGATTGACGGCTCACGGCCTTCAGCGTGGCGACAAGATCGCGATCATCGGCACCAACCGGCCCAAGCTTTACTGGTCGATCATGGCCGCGCAGCTTCTCGGCGCCGTTCCGGTCCCGGTCTATGCGGATTCGGTCGCAGATGAGATGGCCTATGTGCTCGACCACGCCGAGGTGCGCTTCGCCTGCGTGCAGGATCAGGAGCAGGTCGACAAGATTCTCTCCGTCTCGGACCGCCTGTCACGGATCGAGATGGTTTTCTACGACGAACCGCGCGGTCTGCGCGACTACGATCACTCCCGCCTTCAGGCGATCGACGAGGTGATTTCGCAGGGGCACGGCATTCTTCTCGCCGATCCCGGCGCGGTCGGGCGGCTGGACGCGGCGATCGAGGCCGGCAAGGGCAGCGATACCTCCGTGATGCTCTACACATCCGGCACGACCGGGCGCTCGAAGGGCGTGATGCTTTCCGCCGGGGGATGCGTCAACGCGGCGCGCGATACCGTCGCCTTCGATAAACTCACCGAGAATGACAGCGTGATCGCTTATCTGCCGCTGGCCTGGGTGGGCGATCATTACCTCAATTACGCGCAGGCGCTGGTCGCGGGCTTCACGATCAACTGCCCCGAAAGTCCCGAAACAGCGGTGAATGACCGGCTGGAAGTCGGCACCACTTTCGCGTTCGCGCCGCCGCGCGTGTTCGAATCCATGCTCACCAGCATCATGATCCGCATGGAGGATGCCGGCTGGCTCAAGCGCAAGCTTTTCAACTACTACATCGAAGTCGCCCGCAAATGGGGCGAGAAGATCCATGCCGGCAAGAAGGTGCCGGTTCTCGCGCGTCTCAATTACGCGCTGGGCGACATCCTGATCTACGGGCCGCTCAAGAACGTGCTGGGGCTTTCCTCCGTGCGCGTCGGCTACACGGCGGGGGAGGCGATCGGGCCGGAGCTTTTCTCGTTTTTCCGCTCTATCGGCCTCAACCTCAAACAGCTCTACGGCCAGACCGAGGCTTTCCTCTACGTGACCTGCCAGACCGACACAGAGGTACGCGCCGATTGCGTCGGCCCGGCGACGCCCAATGTCGAGATCCGCATCGCGGAGAACGGCGAGGTGCTCTACAAATCGCCGGGGCAGTTCATCGGCTATTTCAAGGAGCCGGAGAAAACCGCCGAGACCATGACCGAAGACGGCTTCGTGAGAACCGGCGATGCCGGCTTCTTCGAGAAGGATGGCCAGCTTCGCATCATTGATCGCGCCAAGGATGTCGGCAAGCTCCGGGATGGCGCACTGTTCGCGCCGAAATACATCGAGAACAAACTGAAGTTCTTCCCCAATATCCGGGAGGTCGTGGCCTTCGGGCAGGATGAGGACAACGTCACCTGCTTCATCAACATCGATCTTGTCGCGGTGGGCAACTGGGCGGAGCGGAACAACATCGCCTATGGCTCGTATCAGGAACTGGCCGGCAACGCCCAGGTCTACGAGATCATCGCCGGCCATTTGGCGGAGGTGAACCGCCAGCTCGCGGAGGAGCCGATGATGGCGCGTGCGCAGGTGGCGCGTTTCCTCATTCTCCATAAGGAACTCGATGCGGATGACGGTGAACTGACCCGCACGCAGAAGGTGCGGCGCGGCTTCATCGCGGATCGCTACGCCCCGCTGGTCAAGGCGCTCTATGACGGCTCCTCGCTCGCCGATATCTCGACAGAAGTCACATTCGAGGATGGCCGAAAGGGCGTGATTTCGGCACGGGTGAAGGTGATGGACGCGAAGATCTGGCCTGTCGTCACCGGCGCTGCGGCTGCCTGAGCGGAGGAAAAACGATGAAACCTCAGCAGCAGATCGAAACCGGGGCAACCTTGCTCAATGTCGAGAATGTCTCGCTCCGTTTCGGCGGCGTGAAGGCGATCACGGATGTCTCCTTCGATATCCGCAAGGGAGAGGTGCGCGCGATCATCGGCCCCAACGGCGCGGGCAAGACCTCGATGCTCAACGTGATCAACGGGTTCTATCACCCGCAGGACGGGCGGATCACCTATCGCGGCGCGACGCGCTCGAAGATGCGCCCGCATGTCGCGGCAAGCCAGGGCATCGCCCGCACCTTCCAGAATGTCGCGCTCTTCAAGGGCATGACGACGCTCGACAATATCATGGTCGGCCGCACGCTGAAGATGAGGAAGAGCTTCTTCTGGCAGTTGTTCCGCCACGGCCCCGCCATGGCGGAGGAGATCGAACACCGGAAGTTCGTCGAGGAGATCATCGATTTCCTCGAGATCGAGCATATCCGCAAGGTTCCCGTCGGCAAGCTGCCCTATGGGCTTCAGAAGCGCGTGGAGCTTGGCCGCGCGCTTGCCATGGAACCTGAATTGCTCCTGCTCGATGAGCCGATGGCCGGCATGAACCTTGAGGAGAAGGAGGATATGTGCCGCTTCATCCTCGACACCAAGGAGCAATACGGCACGACGATTGCGCTGATCGAGCACGATATGGGCGTGGTGATGGACCTGTCGGACCGGGTGGTCGTGCTCGAATACGGCATCAAGATCGCCGATGGCACGCCCGATGAAGTCAAGGCGAACCAGAAGGTGATCGACGCCTATCTCGGCGTCGCGCATTGAGGAGATGACGATGGATCTTGCCTCCCTCCTTCTTGCGCCCGCGTTTTTCGCCTTCGACCTGCTCGGGTTGCTCAAATCGATTTTCGTCACGCCTTTCGCGGATATGGCCGCGATGCCGGATCTGCTCGTCCAGACCATCTGGGAAGGGCTTGTTTCCGGCGTGCTCTACGCGCTGATCGCGCTCGGCTTCGTGCTCATCTTCAAGGCCTCGGGCGTGTTCAATTTCGCGCAAGGGATCATGGTGGTCTTCGCGGCACTGACTTTGGTGGGCTTTCACGAGAAGGGCGTGCCGGCCTGGCTCGCGGTGTTTCTCACGCTGGGCGTGATGCTGGTTCTCGCGATCGCGGTGGAGCGGGTGGTGCTGCGCCCGCTCGTCAACCAACCCGACATCATCCTTTTCATGGCGACCTTCGGGCTGACCTATGTGCTGATCGGCCTTGGGGAATTCATCTTCGGCGGCGAACCCAAGCAGATGATCGCCGAGCAGCTCTACATTCCGCGCGGACCGATCGATGTCGCGATGCTCGGCGGGCGCGTGACCTTCCAGAAGATCGATATCGCTGCGGCGGTGATCGCCTCGGTGATGATCATCGCGCTGGCGCTGTTCTTCCAATACACGCGCATCGGCCGTGCGCTGCGCGCGGTGGCGGACAGCCACAAGGCCGCGCTTTCGGTCGGCATCTCGCTCAACCAGATCTGGGTGATCGTGTGGTTCGCGGCCGGTATCGTCGCGCTCATCACCGGCATCATGTGGGGTGCACGCTCGGAAGTGTCCTTCGGGCTCGACATCATCGCGCTGAAAGCGCTGCCGGTGCTCATCCTCGGCGGGTTCACCTCCATTCCCGGCGCGATCGTCGGCGGGCTGATCATCGGCATCGGCGAGAAGCTGGCGGAATTCTACTGGGGGCCGCTGGTCGGCGGCGGCATCGAAAGCTGGATCGCCTACGTGATCGCGCTCGGCTTCCTGATGGTGCGCCCGCAGGGCCTCTTCGGCGACAAGATCATCGAACGGATTTGAGGAATTAGGACATGTTCTACCGCGAATCCGGCCAGTTCAAGAAAACCTACGCAGCGGATATGGCCGTCTTCCCGATCCTTCAGGATCGGATCGGCATCGCCATTATCCTCTTCGTGGCGGCGGTGATCATCCCGCTCTTCGGCTCGACCTTCTTCATCTCCTCGGTGATGATCCCCTTCCTCGTCTTTTCGCTGGCGGCGATGGGTCTCAACATCGTCACGGGCTATACCGGGCTGATCTCGCTCGGCACCGGCGCGTTCATGGGGGTGGGCGCCTTCGCCTGCTACAAGCTGACGACCATCTTCCCCAATGTGAACATCATCATCTGGATTCTCGCCTCCGGCTTCTTCTCGGCGGCGATCGGGGCGCTGTTCGGCCTGCCTTCGTTGCGCATCAAGGGGTTCTATCTCGCGGTGGCGACGCTGGCGGCGCAGTTCTTCCTTGAATGGTGCTTCGTGCGCATTCCCTGGCTTTACAATTACTCGGCCTCGGGCGCGATCCAGGTGCCGCAGCGCACCCTGTTCGACCTACCGATCACCGGCGCGAACGCCACGCCGGTGACGCGCTATCTCGTGCTGCTGGGCATCGTGGTGTTCCTCACCTGGATCGCTTCGAACATCCTGCACGGGCGCATCGGGCGCACCTTCATGGCCGTGCGCGACATGGATATCGCCGCGGAGCTGATGGGTATCCGCTTGCTGCCGGCGAAGCTCATGGCCTTCGCGCTTTCGTCCTTCTATTGTGGGGTGGCCGGCGCGGTGATGATGTTCCTCTGGTATGGCGGCGGCGAGGCGGCCGATGCCTTCAACATCCGCCAGAGCTTCAACATCCTCTTCATGGTGATCATTGGCGGGCTCGGCAGCCTGATCGGTTGTTATTTCGGCGCGGCGCTGCTCAGCGCGGTGCCGCTGATCCTCAAATTCGGTTTTCCGGCGATGGGGATCGCCATCGGCAGCCAGACGGCGGAGCATATCAACCATCTCTTCGTCGGCTCTCTCATCATCTTTTTCCTGATCGTCGAGCCGCACGGACTCGCGCGACTCTGGCAGATCATGAAGCAGAAGCTCAGAACCTGGCCCTTCCCCTATTGAGCCCGGTTTCGATACGGCCCGCGTTCTTCACGCGGGAGGAAAGACCAAGCCCGCGTTCTTCGCGCGGGATATAACCAAAGCCCGAAAAGGGCGCGAGCAATGGAGGAAATGCTCATGAAACATCCCTTGACCAAGACGGCGCTCGCGGCGGCGGCTTTCGCCTCGTTCGCGGTGCCTTCCTTCGCGCAGGACAGCATCTATGTTCCGCTGCTGACCTATCGCACCGGCCCCTTCGCGGGTTCGGGCGTGCATATCGCCAACGGCATGCGCGATTATCTCGAAATGCTCAACCAGCGTGATGGTGGCATCGGCGGCGTGAAGATCGTCATCGAGGAATGCGAGACCGGCTATGACACCAAGAAGGGTGTGGAATGCTATGAATCCGTGAAGGGCAAGAACCCGGTTCTGATCGGCCCCTATTCGACCGGCATCACGCTTCAGGTCATTCCCAAGGCGGCGGTCGACAAGATCCCGGTTCTCTCGATGGCTTACGGCCTTTCGGCCTCGGCGGACGGCACCAATTTCCCCTGGGTCTTCAACCCGCCGGTGACCTATTGGGACGGTGCCTCGGTCTTTATCCGGCACGTGATTCAGGCGGAGAAGGGTGATCTCAAGGGTAAGACGATCGGCCTCATCCACCTAGATGCGCCCTTCGGCAAGGAGCCGATCCCGGTTCTGGAAGCGCTTGCCAAGGAATATGGCTTCACGCTGAAGCTCTATCCCGTTCCGGCGGCGCAGATGCAGAACCAGGGCTCGCAATGGCTCGCCATTCGCCGCGACAAGGTGGATTGGATCTATAATCAGGGCTGGGGCGCGATGAACCCGACAGCGGTGAAGGAAGCGGTGAAGAACGGCTTCCCGATCGACAAGCTGGTCGGCGTGTGGTGGGCCGGCGGCGACGACGATGCGCGTGCGGGCGAGGCCGGCGCGAAGGGCTACAAGACGCTCAATTTCCACAATACGGGCGCCGATTTCCCCGTGATGCAGGATATTCTCAAGCACGTGCACGAGAAGGGGCTCAGCCAGGCCAAGAAGGAGCAGGTGGGCGAGAACCTCTACAATCGCGGCGTCTATAACTCGATGCTGATCGCCGAAGCCGTGCGCACCGCGCAGAAGATCACCGGCAAGAAGGCGGTGAAGGGCGAGGATGTGCGGCGCGGGCTCGAGGCGCTCAACATCACCGAGGCCCGCCTGAAAGAGCTTGGCATGGAAGGCTTCGCCAACGCGGTGAAGGTCGCCTGTGACGATCATAACGGCCATAACAAGGTGTTCGTCTCGCAATGGGACGGGACGAAATACGTGAAGGCTTCCGAATGGATGGACCCGATGAAGAGCATCGTGCGTCCGCTGATCGAGGCCGAGGCGAAGGATTACGTCTCCAAGGATGCCGGCTGGCCCAAGCGCACCGAGCCTTGCGAGAAGGGCTGATTCCCGCGCGAGAACGGCGCGGCCCTTCGGGGCCGCGTCTTTGCCGGGCTCTCGTCCGGTTCATCCGAAATGCCCGGAGTTTTCCATGTCCGTTGCCGCGCAAGCCGATATCGCCGAACCGATCCTCTCGGTGAACAATATCGAGGTGATCTACGATCACGTGATCCTCGTGCTCAAGGGCGTCTCGCTCACCGTGCCGCGCGGCGGCATCGTGGCGCTGCTGGGCGCGAACGGCGCCGGCAAGACCACCACGCTGAAAGCGATCTCCAATCTGCTGAAGGCCGAACGCGGCGATGTCACCAAGGGGTCGATCGTCTTCGAGAACGAGCGGGTGGACGCGATGAGCCCCGCCGATCTTGTCAAGCGCGGCTGCATCCAGGTGATGGAAGGCCGGCATTGTTTCGGGCACCTCACCATTGAGGAAAACCTCCTCACTGGCGCCTTCACCCGGCGTGACGGCAATGCCGCGATCAAGCGCGACATGGAGATGGTCTATACCTATTTCCCGCGCCTGCGGCAGCGGATGAAATCCATGGCCGGCTATACTTCCGGCGGCGAACAGCAGATGTGTGCGATCGGCCGCGCGCTGATGAGCCGGCCGAAGATGATCCTGCTCGACGAGCCTTCGATGGGGCTGGCGCCGCAGGTGATCGAGGAGATTTTCGAGATCGTGAAGGATCTCAACGCCAAGGAAGGTGTCTCCTTCCTGCTCGCGGAACAGAACACCAATATGGCGCTGAAATACGCGACCTACGGCTACATCATGGAAACCGGCCGCATCGTCATGGATGGCGACGCGAAATCCTTACGTGAGAACGAGGATGTCAAGGAATTCTATCTCGGCGTTTCGGAGGGTGAGAAGAAAAGCTTCCGCGAGGTGAAGAGCTACAAACGCAGGAAGCGCTGGCTGGCGTGAAAATGAGCGAATAGAGAGAATAGGGGGCTGGCGAATAGGGAAATAAGTTTGCTTCATAGAGAATCAACTATAATTCGCTATTCGCTATTCGCTATTCGCTATTCGCTATTCGCTATTCGCTATTCGCTATTCGCTATTCGCTATTCGCTATTCGCTATTCGCTATTCGCTATTCGCTATTCGCTATTCGCTATCTCATCCCCATCGTCACCCACGCCGCGAGGAACGGAAACGGCAGCGACACCAGAATGCGGATCGCCACCAGCCGGGGTGGCATCAGCGGGAATTCCCACGAGATCATGCGGTTGATCGTCAGCAGCGACCAGGCGGTGACATAGGCGATCACCTGGCTGAAATCCGCGCCGGCCTTCAGCGCGGCGGAGCCGAGCGCATAGCCGACAACCGGGCCGCCCGGTGTCAACGCGCCGGCGAGGGTTGCGAGCGCGGTGCCCGTAAAGCCTGAATTTGGCCCGAACCACGCGAGAACCGCCTCGCGCGGCATGAGATGGGCCAAAAAACCCGAGCCGAGAATGCCGATGATCAGGCGCGGCAGCAGGAAGATGAATTGCTTCTTCGCATCCCTGAACCCTTCCATGAAGGTCGCGCGCCCACGCCGGAGCGCGATGCCGGAGAGGATTGCGGCCACCGCACCAAGGATCACGGTGAAGACAAGGATGATCATGCCTTGTCCTCGCCCTTGGAGGCTGGCGGCATCAGGCGGTCGAAGAGGGGAAGGCGGGCCAGCAAACCGAGCAGCATTGGCATCGGCGCGCTGATGACGAACCGGAACAGCACGAAATCGGGACCGAAGAACGGCATTTCCCAGATGATGGCGCGGTTGATCCCGAGAAGAAGCCAGCCCGAGATGAAGGCGATGGCGGCGCCGCGATCCGCGCCGCTGGCCATGAGAACCACGGCAAGTGGGAAAATCGTGAACGGGCCGGCGGGAAACAGCATCCCGATGAGGGCGGCGAGGGCAAGGCCGGCAAGCCCGGACCCCTCGCCGATATATTTTTCAATCGTCGCGCGCGAGATCAGCAACCTGATCAGAGCGCCGATCAGGCAGCCGAGCGCGACCTTGGGCAGGATCGAGACGAGGAGATGAAAATCCTCCGCGAGGATAGGCTGGGCGACCGCCCAACCTTCCTTCCAGAGCACATAGCTCGCGGAGCCGAGCGAAAGCGTCGCGACGATCGCGAAGCCCCAATCGATTTTCTTCAGCACGGCGAGAACGCGGCGCGGGAGCGAGCCGTCAGAGGTCACGAGATTCTTCCAGACGAGAGACCTCCAGGTTGATCGATTCGCTCCGATGTCTCCAGAGTTTTCTCGCAGCTTACGCCTTGGCGGAGTTTGCCGCCGCGTCGATATGCGCCACGAGCCCTGCATCGAGTTCGAGCATCCCGGCGAGCGCGGCGAGGAAATCCTTCTCGTCCGGCGTGTCGGGGTCGATCGCAAGGCGCGCTGCGGCATAGACCTGGGCGCCTTCTTCGGCTGTCGAGATGCCTTCGCACAAGGTGCCGATTTCGGCAGGATTGGCGAATTCATGCTCGATATAGGCCGTGGCCTCGGCATCAAGGCCCGCAGCCTTGAGGTTGCCGGCAATGGCGGCACGCTCCTTGTCGTCGATGATCCCGTCGGCGCTGGCGGCCGCGATCATCGCGCGAACAAGGCGCAGGGCATGGTTCTGCTCGTTGGCGGGCGGGGGAAGCGCAGCCGGCGTGCCGGTGATCTCACTGGCCGCACCCGAAAGATCGAGCAACGGCTTGCCAGCCTGATAGTTCTGGAGCGCCTTGTAGGCGAGCCCGCCGATCAGCGCCATGCCGCCGAGCTTGGCGGCGGTGCCGGTGAGTTTGCGTCCCGCGCCGGTCCCCAGCAGGATCGCGGCGAGGCCGCCGATCGCGGCGCCGGTCGCGAGCTGGTTCTTCGAGGCAAGTTCCTTCGCCTGGCTGAGAAAATCCGTCGGGGTCTTGCCGGTCGCCCGCGAGAAGGCGTCCGCTGCCTTGCCGGAGACGCCGGTGCGCGAGTCAATCTCGCCCGCGGCTTGTTTGACGCCGCCGCTGGCCTGACCGAGGACCGAGCCCACCACCGAGCCGACCTGCCCGATCACCGCGCCGAGATCCTGCCCGCCAACCTTTTTGCCGGTGCCGGATTGGACAAGCATATCAAGCAGTTTTTTGGCGTCGAACATAAGGGCTCCTCCAGCCATGCGCATCTTGCCATGCGAAGATGCTTCCTGCGTCGCGGGGCTTTTGACACCCCGAAGCGCGCGTGATGTGGCCATCGCGCGGCTTCATGGCAAGAGGATGACGGGAAAAGAAATCCTTCAGCTGCGCAGCAATTCGTTGATGCCCGTCTTGGAGCGAGTCTGCGCATCCACGGTCTTCACGATCACGGCGCAATAGGTGGAGGGGCCCCAGTTCTCGCCCGGCAGCGGCTTGCCGGGCAGATTGCCCGAGACCACCACGGAATAGGGCGGCACGTAGCCGACATGGATCTGGCCGGTCTGGCGGTCGACGATCTTGGTCGATGCGCCGAGATAGACTCCCATGGCCAGAACGGAGCCCTCGCCGACGACCACGCCCTCGACAACTTCGGAGCGGGCGCCGATGAAGCAATTGTCCTCGATGATAGTCGGGTTGGCCTGCAGCGGTTCGAGCACGCCGCCGATGCCGACGCCGCCGGAGAGGTGCACGTTCTTGCCGATCTGCGCGCAGGACCCCACCGTCGCCCAGGTATCGACCATCGTGCCTTCATCGACATAGGCGCCGACATTGACGAAGGACGGCATCAGCACCACCGATTTGCCGATATAGGCCGAACGGCGCACGATGCTGCCCGGCACCGCCCGGAAACCGGCTTCGGCAAAGCCCGCTTGCCCCATCCCCAGGAATTTCGAATCGACCTTGTCCCACCAGCTGGCACCACCGGGTGCGCCGGAAATAGGCGCCATGTCGTTGAGGCGGAAGGAGAGCAAAACGGCCTTCTTGAGCCATTGATTGACTTGCCACGCCTCCGGCCCGCTCTTGCCGGCGATTTTCTCGGCCACGCGCAAGCTTCCGTTATCGAGGCCGGTCAAAGCGGCTTCCACGGCATCGCGGATTTCGCCCTTGGTCGCGGCGTTGATATTGGCGCGATCTTCCCAGGCAGCTTCGATGATGGAGGCGAGCGACATGTCAGGTCCTTGGCGTTTCTTGCGGCGGGAAAGCCTTGGTCCAGAATCACCCTTGCTTTGTCAAGCGTGCGAGGGCGACTTGAGCTGGCGCGAGAGCAGGTCGAGAAAGGCGGGGAGGTTGGCGGTCACCGCGTCGAAGCGGATGCCCAGCGCGCCCGGGCCGTTCTCGATATAGCGCTCCCAGTCTTCCTTGTGATCGCCACGCGCATCCGGCACCACGAGCACCGTGCGCATGCCCAGTTCCGCCGGTACTTCGAGATTGCGCGGAATATCCTCGAACATGGCGGCGCGGACCGGCGCGATGGCGTGGCGTTCGAGGAAACGCTCATAGGGACGACGGGCGGGTTTGGGCACGAATTCCGAGGAGACGATATCGAAAATATCCTCGAAGAGATGATCGATGCCGAGCTGGCGCATCGTGTCCTCGGCATGGCGGCGCGAACCGTTCGTGAAGACGTATTTATGCCCCGGCAGATCGGCGATCGCGTCGGCCAGCATCGCGTCGGGCGCGAGGTTGGAGCGGTCGATATCGTGCACGAAATCGAGAAAGTCGTGCGGATCGATGGCGTGCTCGATCATCAGGCCGTTCAGGGTCGTGCCGTGGGTCTGGTAATAGTATTTCTGGATCGCCCGCGCGGTCAGCCCGTCGACGCCCATGAACTCGGCGATATAGGCGGTGATCTTCGCGTCCACCTTCGGCCAAAGGTCGGAATGCGGTGGGTAGAGCGTGTTGTCGAGGTCGAAGATCCACGTATCGATCTGCGCGAACCGCGCCATGCGCGCCGCGTGCCATTCGTGTTTCGTTTCCGGCTCGCCCACCCTGTCCATCATGCCTTGATTGTGCGCTGCAATTCCTTTTCGAGCCGTTACAGCGCCAGCCGCCCTCTGAGGAAGCGAAATCTAAAGCGTGGTGCGGCTGAGCATCGCGGCGGAAAGCGTTCCCTCGTCGAGATAGTCGAGTTCGCCTCCGACCGGCACGCCATGGGCCAGCCGCGTGACCTTGACGCCCGAAGGCGCCAGAAGATCGGTGATGTAATGCGCCGTGGTCTGCCCCTCGACATTGGCGTTGAGCGCCAGGATCACCTCGCGGACCTGTCCGGTGCTCACGCGCTCCACCAGCTTGGGCAGCGCGAGATCCTCCGGCCCCACGCCGTCAAACGGCGAGAGCGTCGCGCCCAGCACGTGATAGGCGGCGCGCAGCGCCCCCGCGCGTTCGAGCGCCCAGAGATCGCCGACATTCTCCACGACGACGATGATGGAATTGTCGCGCTTGGGATCGCGGCAGACCATGCATGGATCGGCGGTATCGAGATTGCCGCAGGTCGAACAGGTGGCGATCCGTTCCGCCGCGACCCGCATCGCCTCGCCCAGCGGAGCGAGCAGATCCTCGCGCTTGCGCATGAGATGCAACACCGCCCGCCGGGCCGAGCGCGGGCCAAGCCCCGGCAGACGTGCCAGAAGCTGGATCAGCCTTTCGATCTCGGGGCCGGCGAGGGATTGCGCCATGGTCTCAGAACGGCAGCTTGAAGCCGGGCGGCAGCGGCAGGCCGCCCATCAGCCCTTGCGTCTTCTCGGCCATCACGGCCTCGATTTTCGCGCGCGCATCCGTATGGGCCGCGACGATGAGATCCTCGAGGATCTCCTTTTCATCCGCCTTCATGAGCGAGGGATCGACGGCGATCCCCTTCATGGCGCCTTTCGCGTTGAGCGTAACGACCACCATGCCGGCGCCGGCGCGGCCTTCGACAAAGGTTGTCTCCAGCTCGGCCTGCATGGCCTCCATCTTGGCCTTGAGGCCGGACATTTCCTTCATCATGCCGAGAAGATCGCGCATGGTCTCTCCAATGCTGTTTAGGATCGATCACAGATCGTCGTCGGTGATCGCAGGTTCGCCATCAGCGGTGAATTCGGCCGTGCCGGAGGCGTCGCCGCCGGCCTGACCGGCTTCATCGGCCGCGCGCCTGTGATTGGTGATCACCGCGCCGGGAAAGGTTTCCAGCATCGCCTTGACGGCGGCGATGTCACGCAAGGCATCCCGCGCCGCCTGCTCGGCTTTCAGCCCGACCTCATGGATCGTGGGCGCCAGCTCCTCCGGCGCGACATTCCTTGCGACCGAGATGCCCCAGCGCTGTCCGGTCCAGTCGAGCAGGGCCTTGGCCAGCCGGTTCGGCAGATCCGCCTCGGCATTGGGAAGGAGCGCGATCTCGATGCGACCGATTTCGAATTTCACGAGACGGATCTCGCGTTCAAGCGCGAGTTTGAGCCTGATATCGCGCTTTTCATCCGCCAGCGCGACCAATTCGCCGAGGCTGGCCGGCATCGGCCCCGCCAGCGCCTGGGTTGCGACGGGCTCCGCCAAGGCGGTGGCGGCATTGCCGCGATCCGAGACGAGACGCGGCGCCGGTGCCGCCACCGCCTGCGGGCCGCCCGGCTGGGAAGGCGCCATGCTCGGCGCGCCGGCGGCCAGCGCGCCGGATTTGATGTCGCGGATCAGCTCGCCGGGGCTTGGCAGGTCTGCTGCGTAGGCGAGGCGCACCAGCACCATCTCGGCGGCCATCTTCGAGCGCGCCGCGCCCTGCACTTCCTGCACGCCCTTGAGCAGGATCTGCCAGGCCATGGTGAGCGCGCGGATCGGCACGAGCTTGGCGAAGCCTTGCCCGCGCAGGCGCTCGGTTTCCGAAAGCGCATTGTCTTTCGCGGCATCGGGCACCAGTTTGAGCCGCGTGACGACGTGCACGAATTCGGCGAGATCCGTCAGGATCGCGACGGGATCTGCGCCGGCATCATGCTGGCTCGTGAATTCCGTCAGCGCGCGGGCGACATCGCCGCCCATCACGGCCTCGAAAAGGTCGATCACGCGGGTGCGGTCGGCGAGCCCGAGCGAGGCGCGGACTTCCTCGGCGCGTACATGCCCGCCGCCATGCGCGATCGCCTGATCGAGAAGCGAGAGCGCATCGCGCATCGAGCCTTCCGAAGCGCGCGCGATCAACAGCATCGCCTCCGGCTCGACGCTCACGCCTTCCTTCGCGACGATGCTGTCGAGATAGGCGGTCATGGCCGGAATTTCGATGCGCCTCAGATCGAAACGCTGGCAGCGCGAAAGCACCGTCACCGGCACCTTGCGGATCTCGGTGGTCGCGAAAAGGAATTTCACATGAGGCGGCGGCTCTTCCAGCGTTTTCAGCAGGCCGTTGAAGGCCGCGTTGGAGAGCATATGGACTTCGTCGATGATGTAGACCTTGGTGCGCGCCGAAACCGGCTTGTAGCGCGCGGCCTCGATGATCTCGCGCACATTGGCGATCGAGGTGTTGGAGGCGGCGTCCATCTCGATCACGTCGACATGCCGGCTTTCCATGATCGCCTGACAATGCACGCCCAATTCGGGCATCTCGATCGAGGGGGCGTGGATCGCGTCGGTTTCGTAATTGAGGGCACGGGCGAGGATGCGCGCGGTGGTGGTCTTGCCCACGCCGCGCACGCCGGTGAAGATATAGGCCTGATGGATGCGGTTGGCGGAAAACGCATTCGAGAGCGTGCGCACCATCGCTTCCTGGCCGATCAGATCGGCGAAGCTCTGGGGCCGGTATTTGCGCGCGAGAACGCGGTAGGCGCCGTTGGTCTCGGAGGTTTCGTCGCTCGCGGCCATGCGCTCGTGTTGCCTTGTCCCTGGAAGGGCGAAGGGCGCATCCTTGCGGCGCGCGGAAATAAGGTGGGAGGCTGGAACAATGACCCGCCCGGTCTCGTTAGGGCTGCTTCCTTCCGGACCTGACCCGGTTGGCGAGGGATGCGTCCATCGCCAACCTCCCGCCCGCTATATCGGATAGAATGACGACGAAAACAAGTCATCATCTCAGCGGGAAATCGGCTGGCATCAACCGGCGCGCGGGATTAGAAAGGGCGCGTCGCATCTCCTGCGAACGCCAGAGCCCGGAACCCTCATGCCCGAAACCGGTTTTGAACTCGACCCGCGCCTCGAGGCGCCGGGAATTTTCCTCGGTGATTTTTCTCTCTGCCGGGTTTTCCTCTTCGACGACGCGCGTTTCCCCTGGCTGATGCTGGTGCCGCGCCGGCCCAAGGCGGTGGAAATCCTCGATCTCGCCCCGGAAGATCAGCAGGTGCTGTTCGCCGAAACCCTGCAGGCGGCTGAGGCTTTGCGTGCTGTTTCAAGGCCGGACAAACTCAATATCGGCGCGCTCGGCAATGTCGTGCCGCAGCTTCATGTGCATGTGGTCGGCCGCTTCGCCTCCGATCCGGCATGGCCCGGCCCCGTCTGGGGGCATGGCGAGCGCCGGCCCTATCCGCCGCATATGGCCGGGCCGTTGGCGGACCGCTTCGCGAGACAGTTGGGGTTTGAATTATGAACGAGATTGTCGGCATTCCTCCAGAGATTGCGGCGCTTTTCTCCCCGCTTGCGGAGCATAGGGCGCCGACCACGCTCGGCTTCGCCACCAACCATCTCGATCGCTCCGCTTTCCTGCGAACGAAGCCGGAGGCGCTTGCGCAGATCAAGGCCGAGGCAATGACACGCTTTTACGTGTTTTGTGGCGACAATATCGTGCTCAAGGCGGGAGAAAGCGCCGAGCCCGCGCTTTTCGCCTTCGACGAGATGCCGGGCGCTGCGCATTTTCGCGAGCAGATCTTTCTCGGTCGCGAGGGAGAGGCCGCGCGCTTCGCGATGCTTCTTGCCTCCGAGGCGGAAGCGGAATTGCAGGCGGATGCGACGCTCGAGCTTCTCGGCCTGCGTGCGCTCGCGCTCGGCGAGAAGCTGACGCCCGGCGCGCTGGGTGCTGTCGCGCAGGGCAAGGCAATGCTTCACTGGCATTCCCGCCATCGCTTCTGCGCCAATTGCGGCGCGCCGACGCTTGTTCACGAGGCCGGCTGGAAGCGCGTCTGCGAGAGCTGTTCGGCGGAGCATTTTCCCCGGACCGATCCGGTGGTGATCATGCTCACGATCGATGGCGATCGCTGCCTGCTCGGGCGCGGGCCGAAATTCCCGCCCGGCTGGTATTCGACATTGGCGGGCTTCGTCGAGCCGGGCGAGACCATCGAGGATGCGGTGCGCCGCGAGACGATGGAGGAGGCCGGCATTGTCGGCGGGCGTGTCACGCTCATGGCCAACCAACCCTGGCCGTTCCCCGCGAGCCTGATGATCGGTGCTTTCGTCGAGGCGAAATCCACGACGATCGCGGTGGATCGCGACGAGCTCGAGGATTGCCGCTGGTTCTCTCGTGAGGAGGTTCGCCTGATGCTCGCCGGCACGCATCCGGATGGGCTCGGCGTGCCGGCGAAGATGTCGATCGCGAGCCACCTCATCCGGCATTTCGCGGGGATGGAGTAAACTCTCCGGTCATTGCGAGAAGCGAAGCGACGAAGCAATCCATTCTGTCCAGACCTTAGTCGGACCGGGAAAGGAAGGGCTGGATTGCCGCGTCGGGGGCCGAGCCCCCTCCTCGCAATGACGGTGTTTCACTCCGCCGCGGGCTGCACCTTCTGGCGATAGGGATGCGCTGGGTAGGTGCCGAAAATGCGCAATTCCTTCGAGAAGAAGGCGAGTTCCTCCATCGCGCGGCGCACATCGTCATCCTCGGGATGTCCCTCGATTTCTGCGAAGAACTGCGTCGCGGTGAATTGCCCCTCGACCATGTAGCTCTCGAGCTTGGTCATGTTGACGCCGTTGGTCGCGAACCCGCCCATCGCCTTGTAGAGCGCGGCGGGCACGTTGCGCACGCGGAAGACGAAACTGGTCATGACCGGACGCGTCGAGGCCGGCGCATCCTTGCGCTCACGCGAGAGAATCACGAAGCGGGTGGTGTTGTGATCTTCGTCCTGCACGTCCTCTGCCAGGATATCCAGCCCGTAGACGCTCGCCGCGAGCTTGGGCGCGAGCGCGCCGCGCGTGAGATCGCCTAATTCAGCCACCTGACGCGCGGAGCCGGCGGTATCCGCCGCGACAACGGCCTGAAGCTTGAGCTTCTTGAGGATCTTGCGGCATTGCCCGAGGCCCATCACATGGCTCTGCACGCTCTTGAGCGTGGCGAGCGTCGCGCCCTTCGGCGCCATGAGGTGAAAATGGATGGGAAGGAAATGCTCGCCGATGATGTGAAACCCCGAAGCGGGCAGCAGGTGGTGGATATCCGCCACGCGCCCGGCGATCGAATTCTCGATCGGGATCATCGCGAGATCGGCGGTGCCGTCCGCCAGCGCGGCGAAGGCATCCTCGAAAGTGGGGCAGGGCAGAGCTTGCCAATCGGGGAAGACCTCGTTGCAGGCGATTTCGGAATTTGCCCCGCGTTCGCCCTGGAAGGAAATTACTTTCGCCATCTCTTCTTTCGTCCTGTTCAGCCTGTTGTGCCGAGGAGCGCGCGGGCCCGTTCGAGATCCTCGCGCGTATCCACCCCGAGCGGCACCGTATCCACCACCATCACATCGATCCGCATGCCCGTCTCGAGCGCGCGCAATTGTTCGAGTTTCTCGCGCTGTTCAAGCGGCGAGGGCTTGAGCGTGACAAAACGTTCGAGCGCCGCACGGCGATAGGCGTAGAGCCCGATATGGTGGAAAAGCGCGCCCTCGCCCCAAGGCGCGGTGGCGCGCGTGAAATAGAGCGCGCGCAGCCGGCGCGGCGCGACAGGCGTACCCACGACCTTCACCACCTGGCTCGCGGATTTTTCCTCCTCGCGGGTGATCACGGCCGCGAGGGTCGCGATGTCCACGTCCCCATCCGACAGCGGCAGGAGGGATTCCGCGATGATCGCTGGATCGATCGTCGGCAGGTCGCCCTGAACGTTCACGATGATATCGTGCCGCCCGGCGGGGTCGAAACGCGACACCGCCTCGGCGATGCGATCAGAGCCGGAAGGATGATCGGCGCGTGTCATGACCGCCTTGCCGCCCGCCGCCGCGACCGCATCCGCGATGGCGGCTGAATCGGTGGCGACGATCACCGGGCCGATATCGGCCTTGCGCGCCCGTTCGAGCACATGGACGATCATCGGCTTGCCAGCAATGTCGGCGAGAGGTTTGTCGGGCAGGCGCGTGGCGGCGAGGCGCGCGGGAATGACGACGAGCGGGGCTGCCATGGTTCTCCTGATCCTCCCCGCAGGCCCCTGAAGAGCGCATACGGATAAAAATCGATGCACGAGTAAGAAAGTAGCAAAGACAGCGCGCTTATACGGGTTGCATTCCGCTATTGAAAGCGGCTAATCAGCCGGAAGAATTCTAGGCGCTCGCGGAGGCGAATCGTCGCTGGCGGGCTTATGCGCGCGATCACGGGGTAACGGGCATGGATGCGAATGAAGTCAACAAGGTGGCCGGTGCCGTTCTGGGCATGCTGACCTTGGCGATGGGGATCGGTTTTTTCTCGGGCGCGCTGGTTTCTCCCAAGCCCATGAAGAAGGCCGGATACGAGCTGCCGGACAATAGCGGCGCGGCCACGGGCGGCGCGGCGCCGGCCGCCGCCGAGGCCGCCGAGCCGATCGCCAAGCGTCTTGCCTCCGCCGATCTCGCCAAAGGCGAAAGCGCGGCCAAGAAATGCGTGAGCTGCCACCAGTTCTCGAAGGATGGCAAGAACGGCCAGGGCCCCGCGCTCTATGGCATTCTCAACAAGGCCAAGGCTGCCGTCGCGGGCTTCAACTATTCCGCGGGCATGAAGGACGCTGCCGGCAAGGGCGGCAAATGGGATTACGAATCGCTCGACAAGTTCCTCACGAACCCCAAGGGTTACGTGCCGGGAACCTCGATGGGCTTTGCCGGCGTGCCGCGCCCGGATGAGCGCGCGAACATCATCTTCTATCTGCGTTCGCTGGCCGAGACGCCGGCCGCGCTGCCGTAAAACGCGGCATATCGAGACAAATGATGCAGGGGCCGGTTTCCGGCCCCTTTTCTTTTTGGCCTCCCTTCACACGCCCGGCTGGAACGGGGTGGTGGTTTCCCTCGCTTTCGCGCCATAGTGTCTGCATCTATGCAGAGGGTGATTCGTATCGGCGGGAGGCAGACATGAAGGAGCGCAAGAGGCTTCAGCTTGGGGTGACGCGCCGGACCACGCTGATGCTGGGTGGTGCCGGTATGGGCCTGTTGATCGCCCGCCCGGCTTTCGCGCAGGCAGCGCCCGTTGAATTCGGCCCTGAAAAATACGGCCTCTCGATTTTCGGGGATCTCAAATACCCCCCGGATTTCAGGCATTTTTCCTATGTGAATCCGCAGGCGCCCAAGGGCGGCGAGATCGCGCTGACCGTTTCCTCCACGGGCGGCAACCAGAACTTCACCACTTTCGACACGCTGAACATCTACTCTGCCAAGGGTAATGGCGCCGGGGGGATGGGGCTGATCTACGATTCGCTCATGGTGGGCGCGGCGGATGAGGTGGATTCGCTTTATGGCCTTGTCGCGAAATCCGTCCGCTGGAGCGCGGATGGCCTGGTCTACCGCTTCGCCTTGCGGCCCGAAGCGCGCTTCCATGATGGCTCGCCGATCCGCGCCGAGGACATCGTCTTCACGCTGGAGACGCTGAAAGGCCCGAAAGCCTATCCTGTCTACCGCCAGATTCTCCAGCCCATTCTCTCCGCGGTGGCGGTCGATCCGCTCACCGTGGAATTCCGCTTCGCGCCGGGGCGCTCGCGCGAGATGCCGCTCACCGCCGCAGGATTGCCGATTTTCTCGAAAGCCTATTACGCGAAGCACGATTTCGAGGCGGGGACGCTCGAAAGCCCGCTTGGATCCGGTGGGTACAAGGTGGAGAAGGTCGATCCGGGCCGCTCGATCTCGTTCCGCCGCGTGCCCGATTACTGGGCGAAGGATCTGCCGGTCGCGACGGGGCAGGGCAATTTCGATGTGATCCGCTATGAATATTTCCGGGATCGCGAGGCTGGTTTCCAGGCTTTTTCCTCAGGCGCCTATTCACTGCGCTCGGAGTTTACCTCGCTGATCTGGGCGACGCGCTATGATTTTCCCGCCGTGAAGGATGGCCGCGTCAAGCGCGAGACCATGCCGGATGGACGGCCGAGCGGCACGCAGGGCTGGTATCTCAACACGCGGCGCCCGCAATTCCGCGACCGGCGCGTGCGCGAAGCCATCTCGCTCGCCTTCGATTTCGAATGGACGAACAAGAACCTGATGTATTCGCTCTACAAGCGGACCAACTCGTTCTTCGAGAATTCTCCCCTCAAGGCCGAGGGGAAACCCTCGCCGGCCGAACTCGCTCTGCTCGAACCCTTTCGCGGCAAGGTGCCGGAGGAAGTGTTCGGCGAGCCCTATTCCGCGCCGGTTTCGGATGGTTCTGGGCAGGATCGGGCGATCCTGCGCCGCGCTTCGCAGCTTCTCGCCGAGGCGGGTGCGAAGCGCGGCACGGATGGCGTGATGGTGTTGCCGGACGGCACGCGCCTTCAGATGGAATTCCTCGAATTCGATGCCGGACTTTCCAAGCATGTCGAAGGCATCGTCAAGAATCTCAAGCTCATCGGCGTCGAGGCAAGCCAGCGCATTGTCGATCCGTCGCAATTCCAGCGCCGTGTCCAGGATTTCGATTTCGACACGACCTCGATGCGTCTCGTCATGTCGCTGACGCCGGGGGAATCGCTCAAGGCGATCTATAGCGCTGATTCCGCGGATCGCCCGGCTTCGCGCAATCTCGCCGGGATCAAGGACCCCGCCATCGACGCGATCCTCGAGAAGATCATCGCCGCGAAAAACCGCGAGGAGCTTAATGTCGCGGTTCGTGTGCTCGATCGCCTGCTGCGCGCGGGGCGCTACTGGATTCCCGCCTGGTATTCCGCTGAGCACAAGATCGCCTATTGGGATATGTTCGGCCAGCCCGGCCCGATGCCGCCCCTTGCGGGATCGCCGGACAGTTTCGCCGCCGCGACCTGGTGGCATGATGCCGAAAAGGCAAAGAAGATCGGGAAATAAGCGCTCATGACCTTCATGCCTTCGATCGGGAGCGTGCGATGCTCGCCTATGTGATCCGCCGCCTCGCGCTGATGGTGCCGACCCTGCTCGGTATCATGTTGCTCTCTTTCATCATCATCCAGTTCGCGCCGGGCGGGCCGGTCGAGAAGGTCATCGCCCAGTTGCAGGGGCTCGATACCGGCGGGAACCGCATCGGCGGGGGCGGCGGCGAGATCGCGCCTGTCGGCGGGAACGATCCTGGATCGCTCTATCGCGGCGCGCAGGGGCTCGACCCGGCCTTCATCAAGGAGCTGGAAAAGCAGTTCGGCTTCGACAAGCCGGCGCATGAGCGCTTCATCAAGATGGTGCTCGATTATGCCCGCTTCGATTTCGGCAACAGCTTCTTCCTCCACAAGCCGGTGATCGAGATCATCAAGGAGAAGCTCCCGGTTTCCATTTCGCTCGGGCTCTGGACGACCCTGATCGGCTATCTCATTTCCATCCCGCTCGGCATCGCCAAGGCAACGCGGGACGGCACGCCTTTCGATATCTGGACCAGTGGCGTGATCGCGATCGGCTACGCCATTCCCGGTTTCCTTTTCGCGGTGCTGCTGGTGGTTCTTTTCGCCGGCGGCTCCTTCTGGCAGCTTTTCCCGCTGCGAGGGCTCACTTCACCTGATTTTGCCTCCCTGAGCCCCTCCGGCAAGGTGCTGGACTATTTCTGGCATATCACGCTGCCGCTTCTCGCCATGCTGATCTCGCAATTCGCGACGCTGACTCTGCTCACGAAGAATTCCTTCCTCGACGAGATCCGCAAGCAATATGTGCTCACCGCCCGCATGAAGGGGCTGACGGAAAGGCAGGTGCTTTATGGCCATGTCTTCCGCAACGCGATGCTCATCGTGATCGCCGGATTTCCGGGCGCCTTCGTCCATGCCTTCTTCACGGGCTCGCTCCTGATCGAGACGATCTTCAGCCTCGACGGGTTGGGGCTGCTGGGCTATGAGTCCGTTATAAAGCGTGATTATCCGATTGTTTTCGCGACGCTTTTCATTTTCTCTCTGATGGGGATGGTCGTCGCGCTGATCACCGATCTCGCCTATACCTTCATCGACCCGCGTATCGATTTCGAGGCCCGCGATGTCTGAGGCCGCGACGAATCCCTCCATCCTCTCCGCCGACGAACGCGCGCCCGCCGCGCCGCCCTTACCGCCCCAGAAGGGCTTGATCCGCCTTTCGCCGCTCAACCGCAGACGTCTGGCGAATTTCAAGGCCAATCGGCGTGGCTATTGGTCTTTCTGGATCTTCGCGGTGCTTTTCATCGCGAGCCTTTTCGCTGAATTCATCGCGAATGACCGGCCCATTCTCGCCAGATACAAGGGGGAATGGCTTTTCCCGGTGCTTGTCGATTACCCTGAGGAAAAGTTCGGCGGCTTCCTTGCCGTGACCGATTACCGCGATCCCGTGATCGCGGATGAAATCAAAGCGCATGGCTTCATGGTCTTCCCGCCCATCCGCTTCGGCAATCGCACCGTACAGCGCGAATTGCCGGTGCCCGCGCCTTCGCCGCCGACCTGGCTGCTGACGGATGCGCAATGCGCGCCCATCGCCCAGAAGGCGGGCGGCAAAGGCTGCGGGGATATCGAGTGGAATTGGCTCGGCACGGATGATCGCGGGCGCGATGTCGCCGCGCGCTTGATCTACGGTTTCCGCATTTCCGTGCTCTTCGGGCTGATCCTGACGCTGGCCTCTTCCTTGATCGGGGTCACCGCCGGCGCGATCCAGGGCTATTTCGGCGGCAAGACCGATCTTTTCTTCCAGCGCTTCATCGAGATATGGACCTCGATCCCGCAGCTTTTCCTACTGATCATCCTCTCGGCCTTCATCACGCCGAGTTTTCTCGTGCTGATCCTCATCCTGTTGCTGTTCAAATGGACCGCGTTGGTCGGCGTGGTGCGCGCCGAGTTCCTGCGCGCCCGCAATTTCGAATATGTCAACGCGGCGCGCGCGCTTGGCCTCGGTGATCGCCAGATCATGATGCGCCACATGCTGCCGAACGCCATGGTCGCGACGCTGACCTATATGCCTTTCGTGCTCAACGCCTCGATCACGACGCTCACCTCGCTCGATTTCCTCGGTTTCGGACTGCCGCCCGGTTCGCCCTCGCTCGGGGAGATGCTCCAGCAGGGCAAATCGAACGTACAGGCGCCGTGGCTCGGCATATCCGGCTTCATGGTGATCGCCACGATGCTCTCGCTGCTGATTTTCGTCGGTGAGGCGGTGCGCGATGCCTTCGATCCGCGGAAGAGTTTCTCATGAGCACCCTCCTCACCGTTTCCGATCTTTCGGTTGCCTTCCGGCAGGGCGGAAAGACCAGCCTCGCGGTTGATCATGTATCGTTCGAGCTCGCGCGTGGCGAGACACTGGCGATTGTCGGCGAATCCGGGTCGGGAAAATCCGTTACCGCGCTGTCGGTGGTGAAGCTGCTTTCCTACCCGGCGGCCTCGCATCCCTCCGGGACCATCCATCTCGATATCGAGGGTGAGGCGACGGAGATTCTCTCGGCGTCGGACGAGACCATGCGCAAGGTGCGCGGCAATGTCGTCACGATGATCTTCCAGGAGCCGATGACCTCGCTCAACCCGCTCCATACCATCGAGCGGCAGATCGGCGAGATCCTTCTGGTACACCGGGGGCTTGCGGGCGAGGCGGCGCGGGCGCGCATTGTCGAGCTTCTGACGAGGGTCGGCATCCGTGATCCCGAGACGCGACTGGGGGCCTATCCGCACCAGCTTTCCGGCGGGCAGCGGCAGCGGGTCATGATCGCGATGGCGCTCGCCAACGAGCCCGACCTGCTGATCGCGGACGAGCCCACCACGGCGCTCGATGTCACGGTGCAGGCGAAGATCCTCGATCTGCTGCGCGAGATCCAGCGCGAGACCGGCATGGCGATGCTTTTCATCACGCATGATCTCGGCATTGTCCGGCGCATCGCCCACCGGGTGATGGTGATGCGCAAGGGGCAGGTGGTCGAACAGGGCGCGGTGGCGGATGTCTTTTCGGCTCCGCGCCACCCCTACACGCAGGCGTTGCTGGCCGCTGAACCCAAGGGCGAGCCGGCCCCGCCGCGCCCGGATGCGCCGGTGATCGTCGAAGCGCGCGATATCAAGGTGCATTTCCCGGTCAAGACAGGACTTTTCCGGCGCGTGAGCGCGCATATCAAGGCGGTGGACGGCGTTTCCGTCTCCATCCGTGCGGGCGAAACCCTGGGGGTGGTCGGGGAATCCGGCTCAGGCAAAACTACGCTCGGTCTTGCGATCTTGCGGCTTATCCGTTCCGAGGGGCCGATTGTGGTTCTCGGGCAAGAGGTGCAGGGCAAGGACCGCGACTTCATGCGGCCCTTGCGCAAGGACATGCAGATCGTCTTTCAGGACCCCTATGGTTCGCTCTCCCCGCGCATGTCGATCGCCGAGATTGTCTCCGAGGGGCTCTATATCCAGAAACCCGGCCTTGGAGAGGAAAGCGCGCGCGAGATTGTCGCCCGCGCGCTCCACGATGTCGGGCTCGATCCGGCGGCGATGGATCGTTACCCGCACGAATTCTCCGGCGGGCAACGCCAGCGCATCGCGATCGCCCGCGCCATGGCGCTTGACCCGAAATTCGTGGTGCTGGACGAACCGACCTCAGCGCTGGACATGAGCGTGCAGGCCCAGATCGTCGATCTCCTGCGCGCGCTCCAGCGCAAGCGCGATCTCGCCTATCTCTTCATCAGCCATGATCTCAAGGTCGTCCGGGCCTTGGCCAGCCATGTCATGGTGATGCAGAACGGTCGGATCGTGGAACAAGGGCCTGCTTCGGCGCTTTTCTCCGCGCCGCGCGAGGCTTATACCCGCACCCTGTTCGAAGCAGCGTTCAGCCGCTGATGCCGCCGAGGGATGAATGTTGCGCAACGTTCATCGAAGCTGCGCTATGGGCAGTGGCCAACTTGAAAATGGATTGAAGAATGTCGTCTTTTCCCAAGCCCCTGAGTGCCATTCTCCCCAATACCCGCGAATTCGAATCCACGCCGCTTGTGAAACCGACCGGATTTCGTGAGTACGACGCGCGCTGGTGGTTCGGTCATCCCGCGTCTGATAAAGCGCCCGAGATCAACCTCATGGGCATTCAGGCGCTGGGCATGGGCATCGGCACCTATCTCAAGGAGCGCGGCGTCGAGCGGCGTATCGTCGTGGGGCATGACTTCCGTGGCTATTCGGCCTCGATCAAGCTGGCGCTCGTGGCGGGCCTGATGGCCTCCGGCTGCAAGGTGGTGGATATCGGCCTCGCGCTGTCCCCGATGGCGTATTTCGCGCAGTTCGCGCTCGATGTGCCGGCGGTTGCGATGGTCACCGCCTCGCATAACGACAATGGCTGGACAGGCGTGAAGATGGGCTGCCAGCGGCCGGTAACCTTCGGGCCGGATGAAATGACCCGCCTCAAGGAAATCGTGCTTTCCGGCGCTTTCGCGCTCGATGGCGGCGGCAGCTATACGTTCCACGAGAATTTCTACGATCTTTATTTCAAGTATCTGACGGACCGGCCCAAGCTCGGGCGCAAGCTCAAGGTGATTGCGGCCTGTGGCAACGGCACTGCCGGCGCCTTCGCGCCCCAGATCCTCGAAGCGCTCGGCTGCGAGGTGATTCCGCTCGATGTGAAGCTCGATCACACCTTCCCGCGCTACAACCCGAACCCGGAAGACATGGAAATGCTCCATGCCATGGCCCATGCGGTGAAGGAGCATGGCGCGGATCTCGCGCTCGGCTTCGATGGCGACGGCGATCGTTGCGGCGTTGTCGATAACGAGGGCAACGAGATCTTCGCGGACAAGATCGGCGTGATGCTCGCGCGCGACCTTTCGAAGCTTCACCCGAATTCCACCTTCGTCGTCGATGTGAAGTCGACCGGCCTGTTCGCGACCGACCCGGAACTGAAGCGTCTCGGCGCCAAGGCGGATTACTGGAAGACCGGCCATTCCTATATCAAGAAGCGCGTCACAGAGCTGGGCGCGCTGGCGGGCTTCGAGAAATCGGGCCATTTCTTCTTCAATGCTCCCGTCGGAAAGGGCTATGACGATGGCATCGTGACCGCGATCGCGGTGCTCGACATGCTCGATCGTTCGTCCGGCAAGTCGATGGCGGATCTCTATCGCGATCTGCCTAAGACCTGGGGTTCGCCGACCATGTCGCCGCATTGCGCGGATGAGGTCAAATACTCGATCGTCGAGCGCGTGAAGGCGCGGATCGAGAGCATGGCCAAAGCCGGCGAGATGATCACCGGGCAGAAGATCCGCGATGTGGTCACCGTCAACGGCGTCCGCGTCACGGCGGAGGATGGAACCTGGGGATTGGTGCGTGCGTCGTCGAACAAGCCAGAGCTGGTCGTCGTCGTCGAGAGCCCGGTTTCGGAATCCCGGATGCGCGAGATGTTCAAAGCTGTGGATAGCCTCCTGCGCGAGAACCCCGAGGTAGGTGCCTATAATCAGACGATTTAGGCGCCTATCCGTGTCCTTCAGAGTCGGAAACCATGCGCACGGACCTCCGAGAGAAGGTCCGTCTCGCTTTTCACGTGAATTGCTGCAAACCCGAGTTTGCGCGCAGCGGCGGTATTCGCGGCGCTGTCGTCAATAAATAAGCAATCGCTTGCATTTTGCGCGTATCGGTTGAGAAAGAGGAGGAAGATCGCTGGGTCCGGTTTGAGCAGCTGCTCCTTCGCGGAAACCACGATCCCGTCAAATGTGTTGAGAAACGGAAATCGAGCTTGGGCTTCCTCGAACGTATCTTCCGCGAAATTCGTGATGGCGTAGCAGGGTATGCCCGTTTCCTTCGCGGATTGAAGAACGGCGACGTTACGCTCGATCGCGTGCGGAATCATCTCGTGCCAATGGGCGCGCCAGGCGCGGATAAGCTCTGCCTTGTCCGGGAAAAGGGCGATACGCTCCGCTTCGGCAACGTCCCAGCCTCTGCCCCGGTCCTGTTCCTCATTCCACGCCGGAGGCAGGATCTCGCGCAGGAAGTGCTCCCGCTCCTCTTTTTCAGGGATCAGGCGCGCATACAGAAAGTCGGGGCTCCACCGCAGGAGAACATTGCCGATATCGAAGACAAGGGTAGTCGGCGTGGCCATGAGTGGTTTTTCCTGCGATTCTGGGCGGGATCGCGTCCTGGTGGCGATGTCTCAAATCAGGACACGGCGTTTCATTCCTGGAGATGCATATGACATCATCGCCGGGGCTGAACGTCAAAATCACTCGCGCAATAGTTGTTTTTGTGGGCATTCATTCAGACTGGTTAATGAAAGGTGCAGTTTGAAGATATGGCACGCGGATTGAGTAAGGAAACGAAGGTGTGCCGTTCGGGGCAGAAATGGGACTAGTGGAACCAAGATACGGCAATTCGTATCGCGACGTTGAGTGGAAGTTTTCTGCTTGTGCAGCTCTGGCGAAAGACATCACCAGGCCGCTGCCATTGAAAATTCAAACCATTCGCGCCGGGAAGAGTGTCGGATCCGGGAAGGAGGAGCGATGACAAAAGAAGAGCCGAAGGTCATGGTTTTCCACCCGGATATTCTTACCCGTGCCGAGATCCGGGCGGAGATCGAGGCGACGCCTGGGATCGAATTCCTCAAGGAATTGTCGAGCCTGCGTGCGCTGCCGATTTCGCTTCAGGGAAAAGACGGCCTTGATATCCTCATCCTCGGCATTGACAGGCCGACGCCGGAAGCGGTGGCCTTGGTCAAGCGCTGGCTGGAGCGTTTCGGCCTGCTGCGCTTCGTGGCGGTGCTGGCGCCTGGCAACCTCGACAGTGTCCGCTCACTGGCGGCGGCGGGGGTTACCGGGTTTGTCGCGGAGGGCGCGCCCACGCACGAATTCGCGAACGCAATCCGTACGATCTGGGATGATGGTGCCTATCTCTCGCAGAGCCTGTTCCGTGGGTTGTTCCATAACGATCTTCAGGAGCCGAAAGGCGCAAACGCTTATGGTTTGACACCGCGCGAGCGCGAGATCCTGATGCTGATCTGTGTCGGCTTGTCGAACAAGGATATCGCGCGGCGGCTGGATCTCTCGGTGCGCACGGTCGAGACGCATCGCCTCAATATCCGCAAGAAGACAAAGGCGCGCTCGCGGCGCGATCTCATCAATGCGGCCCAGCGCATCGGCTTCTTCAGCGAGGCGCCTGCTGGCGGTCAAATGGCGCAGCTGGAAAAGCCCGCCGTCGAGGAGTGACGGAAGGCGGTCACGAAGGCGAAAGGTTCGCGCATTATCATTGAGCCTGACCGCGATCCGAAGATGGCGTCGCGGTCCGGTGGTGTTCATGCGTCGCGTCTGGCTTTCAGCCCTGCTTCTCGTTCCGGCTCTGCGGGCCGGGGCGGCTTTGGCCGCTTCTTTCCCGATCGACCCGGACCCAGCCTCGCCAACCCTTTCCGAGTTGCTTGCCCGCGAGGCATCCCGGCAGCAGCCAGCTCCGGTTCAGGCGCCCCCAGCGCCGTTGCCGCCATCCGCCGCTTCCACTCAGCCGGTGATTCCGCGCGGGGCGGTGACGGTCCTGACGCCGGGCGCGCGGCTGCGTGACGGCGGGATTCGCGTGCTTCCCCGGCGCTGATCACCCCGCCATATCGAGCATGATCTTGCCGCGATGCGCGTTGGATTCCATGCGCTCATGCGCGGCACGTGCCTGTGAAAGCCCGAAAACCGTATCGATGCGCGGCCGGATTGCACCCATCTCCACCAGCGGCCAGACATCGCGGATCACGGCCCTTGCGACCGCGCTTTTCTGTTCGAGGGTGCGCGGGCGCAGGGTCGACCCCGTGATCGTCTGGCGCTTCACCATGACATGGCGGAAATCGATCTCGGCGACGGGGCTTCGCAGGAAGGCGATCTGCACCAGCCGCCCCTCCAGCGCCAACGAGCGCAGGTTGCGGGCGATGTAATCGCCGCCCACCATGTCGAGGATGACATCGACGCCCTTCTTCCCTGTTTCTCGGGCGATGATCTCGACGAAATCCTCGCTGGCATAGTCGATGGCGTAATCGGCACCCAAAGCCCGGCAGAAGGCCGTCTTGTCCGCGCCGCGCGCGGTCGCGAAAACCGTAGCGCCATAAGCTTTCGCCATCTGGATCGCGATCGAGCCGATGCCGCTTGCCCCGCCATGGACAAGAAAGCGCTCGCCGCTTGCGAGCCTTCCGCGCGTGATCATGTTGTCATAGACGGTTAGCACGTTTTCCGGCAGCGCGGCGGCTTCGAGCAGGTCGAGCCCGCGGGGCAGCGGCATCGCGAGCGAAGCATCGACCAGGCAATATTCCGCGTAGCCACCGCCGGAAACCAGCGCGGTGATCCGCTCGCCGGACACGAGGCCGGTGACATTCTGGCCAAGCGCGACGATTTCGCCAGCGACTTCCAGCCCCGGAATTTCCGGTGCGCCGGGCGGCGGCGGATAGGCGCCGGCACGCTGGAGGCAATCGGGCCGGTTCACGCCGGCATAGGCGACCTTGATCAGTATCTGCCCGTCGTCGGGGGTGGGAAGCGGCGCGGTTTCCAGCGCAATGACCTCGGGACCGCCGGGGACGGTGAAGCGGATCTGGCGCATCGTGGCGGGAAGGGGCATGAAGATCGCTCGCGCATGTTGTTTCGGCCTGTTCGAACAGGCATGTCGCGGCATAGGATGGCGCCAACCTGCCGGGATTCCAACCCTGTTTGCGAGCAAAATAGCGAAATGACTGATATTCAGAACAGCTTGCCGGCGCCTTTCATGGCGCGCGCCCGCGATCTTTTCGCCGAGGCGGATCTGCTGACCGGGGAGGCGCTCGCGCCCTATCTCGTCGAGACGCGCGGGCTTCATCGCGGCGCGGCGGGTGCGGTCTTCCTGCCGCGCGGCACGGATCAGGTCGCGGCGCTGATGCGGCTTGCGGTGGAGTTTTCCGTTCCGGTCGTGGCGCAGGGGGGCAATACCGGGCTTGTCGGCGGCGGCGTGCCTTTCGGCGGCGTGGTGATCAGCCTTGCGCGGATGAACCGCATTCGCGCGCTCGATGCACCGAACGCGGCGCTGACTTTGGAAGCAGGCGTTGTTCTCCAGCATGCGCAGGAAGCGGCGGCGGCACAGGGCTATCTCTTTCCGCTCTCGCTGGCCTCCGAGGGGTCGTGCACGATCGGCGGCAATATCGCGACCAATGCGGGCGGTACGGCGGTGCTGCGTTATGGCAATATGCGCGATCTCGTGCTGGGGCTGGAAGCCGTGCTGCCGGACGGCCGGATTTTCAACGGCCTCTCCGCGCTCCGCAAGGACAATGCGGGTTATGATCTCAAGCATCTCTTCATCGGCTCGGAGGGGACGCTCGGCATTGTCACGGCGGCGGTGCTGAAGCTTTTCCCCGCGCCAAAATCACGCGCGACGGCGATGGTCGCCGCGACCTCACCCGAAAAGATCGTGACGCTGTTCGCCCGCCTGCGCGCGGCGGCGGGGGACGCGCTGACGACTTTCGAGATCATGCCGCGCTTCGGGCTGGAGATCGTGCTGAAACATGCGGCGAACACGCGCGATCCGCTTGAAAGCGTGGCGCCCTGGTATGCGCTTGTCGAACTCAGCGCGCCGGATGCGCAGGCCGGGTTGGGCGCCTTGCTCGAAACCCTTCTGGGTGCTGCTCTGGAGGAGGAGGAGATCACCGATGCCGTGCTTGCCGCGAGCGAGGCCCAGCGCGCCGATTTCTGGCGCCTGCGCGAGCAGCTCTCCGAATGCCAGCGCCATGAGGGCGGTTCGATCAAGCATGATGTCTCGGTGCCGATCTCGCGCGTCGCCGATCTGATCGCCGAGGCGGGGGCGGCCTGTCTGGCGGCGATGCCGGGTGGCCGCCTGTGTGTTTTCGGTCATATCGGCGATGGCAATCTCCATTTCAACGTCAGCCAACCGATCGGCATGGACAAGGCCGTTTTCCTGGCGAACTGGCATGTCTTCAACGCGATCGTCCATGAGCATGTCGTCGCGCGTGGCGGTTCGATCGCGGCAGAGCACGGAGTGGGCCTGATCAAGCGTGACGAGTTGCCGCGCTACAAGGACCCGGTCGCGCTAGATCTCATGGTGACGATCAAGCGCGCGCTCGATCCGCGCAACCTGCTCAACCCTGGCAAGGTTCTGGATTTGGGTGGGGAATTGCCGCAATTCACGCCGGGGCGCTGAAGCCCCGGCATTCGGACAAGATCGACATCATATGAAAGGGCGTTGTCCATGCCCTTTCCCGCGCGGATGGCTCAGCCGAGCCCGCCGATGCAGATGTATTTGAGGTCCATGTAATCATCGAGTCCGTGATAGGAGCCCTCCCGGCCCATGCCGCTCTCCTTCACGCCGCCGAAAGGCGCGACCTCGGTGGTCAGAAGCCCCTCGTTGACCGCGACCATGCCGTATTTCAGTCCTTCCGAGATGCGGAAGGTGCGGGCGAGATCGCGCGTGTAGAAATAGGCCGCGAGGCCGTATTCGGTGGCATTGGCCATGGCGATGGCGTCTTCTTCCCTGGCGAAGCGGAAGATCGGCGCCAGCGGGCCGAAGGTTTCCTCGCGCGCGATCGCCATGTCCTGTGTCGCGCCATGGACCACGGTCGGCTCGAAATAGGTGCCGCCAAGCGCATGTCGCTTGCCGCCGGCCACGACTTTCGCGCCCTTGGCGAGCGCATCCGCGATATGCCGCTCGACCTTGGCGACCGCGCGATCGTCAATGAGCGGACCGAGCTGCACGCCGCCTTCGAGCCCGTTGCCGACCTTCACCTTCGCGACCGCCTCGGCAAGTTTGGACGCGAAGGCATCGGCGATGCCCTCCTGCACGTAAAAGCGGTTGGTGCAGACGCAGGTCTGGCCTGCATTGCGGTATTTCGCGATCATCGCGCCCTCGACCGCGCGGTCGAGATCGGCATCGTCGAAGACGATGAACGGCGCGTTGCCGCCCAGCTCCATCGATATGCGCTTCATGGTCGAAGCGCTCTGCGCGGCCAGCAGCTTGCCGACGGGCGTCGAGCCGGTGAAGCTGATCTTGCGTACGGCCGGGTTCGAGGTGAGTTCACCGCCGATCGGCGCCGGCTCGCCGGTCACGATATTGACGACGCCCGCCGGGATGCCCACCCGCTCCGCCAGCACGCCCCAGGCGAGCGCGGAGAACGGCGTCAGTTCCGAGGGCTTGATGACGATGGTGCAGCCCGCCGCCAGCGCGGCGCCGAGCTTGCGCGCGATCATCGAGGAGGGGAAATTCCACGGCGTGATGGCGCCGACGACCCCAACCGGCTCCTTGGTGACGATGAGCTTGCGGTTGGGCCAGGGCGAGGGAATGACATCCCCGTAGGCACGCCGCGCTTCCTCCGCGAACCATTGCACATAGGCCGCCGAATTGCCGACCTCGCCGCGTGCTTCCGCAAGCGGCTTGCCCTGCTCCATTGTCAGGATGGTTGCCAGCGCCTCGATATTGGCGCGGATTTCCTCGGCGAGCTTCAGTAGCAGGGTGCTGCGTTCCGCGGCCGTCCGCCCCTTCCAGGCCGGTAGAGCCGCCTCGGCGGCGGCGATGGCACGGCGTGTTTCCGCCGCGCCTGCATTGGGGACATGGCCCAGTGTTTCGCCCGTTGCCGGATCGGTTACCGCGATGGTCTTTCCGCTATCCGCGGCGATCCAGGCGCCGCCAACGAGGTTGGCTTCGCGCTTGAAATCAAGTTTCGTCAACATATCGATCTCCCGAGGCCCGCCCGAGCAGGCCGGTTAAAGATCCCCTCGAGGTGGATATTTAATGCGGTTCGCCGCCAAGGGCGAGATGGAACAGGGGCGCCATCGCATTTTCCGGTTTCCCGGATGTCATCAGCGCAGGAGAAAAACGCCACCCGCCGCAACGCCGAGAAGCAGGATTGTCGCGCCACAAAAAACAGCCATGTGGCGCCACCCCACGGCAAACAACATCGCCAGAGAGGTGCCGAGCCCGAGCGCGGCGATGGCCTGAAGCATCATGAGGCCGGACAGCTCGATCAGCGCGCTCCGGGCCGGAGCGTAGAAGGGCGCAAGCGTCGTGCCGGGCAGAAGCGAATTTATCAGTGCCAGCGCGAGAAAACCGAGCGCGAAGCCCGGAAGGGCGGGGCGGGCGGTGTCCGCCCCGTTGCCGCGATGGAACCACCAACCGATGATCATGACGGCAGGCAGCAGCAGAAACACCCGGAACAGCTTCACGATCACCGCGATATTGCCGCTTTCCTCCGAGACGGCATAGCCTGCGCCGACGACCTGCGCCATGTCGTGAATGGTGAGGCCGAGCAGGATTCCCGTTTCCCTCGGCGAGAAGCCGAGCAGGAGGCACAGGGGCGGATAGGCGAGCATCACCAGCGTGGAAGCGGCGTTCGCCATCACCACGGTGAAGGCGATATCCGCCGCCTTGTGGCGATAATCGGGCAGGGCGGCAGCCGTGGCGAGCGTCGCGGATGCACCGCAGATCGCGTTCGCGGCGCCGGAAAGCGCACCGTAATGCGCGCTCAGGCCGAGGAGCCGCGCGAACAGAATTCCGGCAATCAGCGTGATGATCATCGATCCGATCACCAGCATCGCCGTGCCCATGCCGAGCGCGGCGATATCCCCGAGGGCGATGCGCAGGCCGAGCAGGCCGATAGCATAGCGCAGCAGGACCTTCACCGAGAACGCGATCCCGGCGCGGAAAATCTCCCGATTTCCGATCCCGTACGCCGCGATTCCGATGAGCAGGGCGATCACGATCGCGGGCAGGGCGAAGCTGCCATTCGTACCTGCGCGAATCAGCTTCTCGATCACGAGCGCGGCGGCACCCACGAGGCTTGCCAGCAGCACGCCGGGAAGGATCTCCCGCAGCACGGGCGCGCCGGAGAGGCGGAGCGGAGCAGCCATTTCCGGCGGATCCTGTATAAATTGAGACCCGGTTCCTATAGAGGGCCGAGAAAGGGCGGGTCAATCGCAAGAAGTTGGCGGCAAATGCGAAATCCGGCTCGACAAGCGCGGGGCTTTGCAACAAACCTTTGGCGGGCGACGAGGTTGATGATGCTGCCAAGCAGGTTGCTGCGCTGGATCTGTCTTTTCGTGTTCGGCTGCTGGCTGAGCACCCTTGCCCATGCGCAGACGGTGTTGCGCCTGGCGACCGGCGCGTCCCGCCATGTCGAGGTGCTGCGCGAGATCACCGAGGCCTATGCCCGCGAAAATCCCGAGGTCAAGATCGAGATCGAAACCGGCGGCGAGACCGGACTTCCGGCGATGCTCACGCAATCCTTCGCCGCGAAGGACGGGGCGATCGATCTCGTGGTGATCGACGTGCTCCGGCTGGCGCAATTCGTTGAGGCGCAATGGGTCGAACCGCTTGAATCCTATCTCGATTTCACCCGAGATCCCAATCCGGCGCGCGTTTTTCCCGTCTATCGCCAGACCAGTGCCATCGGCAACCGTCAATATGCGCTTCCCATCGCGGCGGATGCCTTGTTTCTCTACTTCCGCAAGGATCTGCACGAGAAATACGCGCTTCAGCCTCCCCGCACCTGGGAAGAACTGAAAAGCAACGCGCAGGCCATCCTCGCCGGCGAGAAGAACCCGGCCCTGCGCGGTTTCGAGATGGCCGGCGCACCGGTTGAAACCGCAGTTTGCTCGTTTCTGGTGCCGATCTGGGGGAATGGCGATGACCTCTTTCGCACGGGCCGCGCCATCTTTGACGGCGATGCGCCACGCCGCCCCTTCCAGCTTATGGCGGAGTTCAAGGCAGCGAAGCTCGTGCCGCCGAACATGGCTGAAACCCCTACGGACCGGGTGCGCCAGAACATGCAGGCGGGAAATCTCGTCTATGGCCTGAGCTGGGGCTACGCGCGCACTCGTTTCGAGCAGGATGCCGAGACGCAGGTTGCGGGCAAGATCGGTCAGAGCCTGCCGCCCGGCAGCAAGCCTGAGCTGATGAGTTCCTGCGCGGGCGGCTGGCAGGTGATGGTTTCCGCTTTCTCCAGGAGCAAGCCCGAAGCGGCGAAGTTCGCCCGCTATCTCGCCTCGCCGGAAGTCGCCCGCCAGTTCTCGCTGCGCACGGGGCAATTGCCCGTCTATCCCGAACTCTATGAGAACGCGGAACTGCTCGCGGCCCATCCGTGGTTTGCTGAAGCTTTGCCGGTTCTCAAGGCGGCGCGGGCCCGGCCCATCACGCCGCGCTATCCCGAAGTCTCGGAAGTGATCCGCACCAATGTCGCGGCTTTTCTGGCCGGCACGCGCAGTCTTGATTCCGCCGTGGCGGATATGGCGCTCAAGCTCAACGCCATCCTGCGCTGAGGCTTGCTCCGGCTCAGCGCTTTTCAATCACGAAGGTGAAACGTCCGCCGTCGCGCAGGGTCTCGATCAGCCGGTCTCCGGTCTCGTTGAGCAGGTTCGGAATATCGATTCCCGCCAGCGGATCATCGCAATGCACATGGTAGATGTCGCCGGGTGCTGCGCTTTTGAGCGCCTTGCGCGCCTTGAGCGCCGGCAGCGGGCATTTGAGCCCGAGAAGATCGAGCGTGATCTCGGCCATGTCATGGGTTCCCGGATGCGGCTTTTCTGCCGCCATATCGCGTCCTATGCTGCGCTTACAAGGAGAAGTCGAGAGCCGGTTGATGAGAAAGAGGCACTTTAGCGCCGTGATGCTCGCCACCGTGTTGCTGGCAATGGCCGGACGGAGCGTCGCTGGCGATCTGCGCGGGCATGGCGGGCCTGTCCGCGCGATTCTGGTGCAGGGTACGCAAGCCGTCACGGGGAGTTTCGACACTACGCTCATTCGCTGGGATCTCGCGCGCGGCGTGGCCCAATCAGTCCTGCGGTTTCACGAAGGCGCGGTGAATGCGCTCACGCCTTTGCCCGGCGGTGGGTTCGCCAGCGCGGGCGAGGATCGCCGGATTGCGCTGTGGAACGCGGCGAGCACCGCGCCGATCCGTGTTCTCGAAGGCCATGACGGCGCGATCCTGGCGCTTGCATTGTCCCCCGATGGCAAGCTTCTCGCCTCGGCAGGGCGGGACGGGACGATCCGCTTCTGGCCGCTGGCGGACGGCGAGGCGCGGGTGATCGACGGGCGGCATGGCCCGGTCAATGCGCTCGCTTTCCTGCCGGATGGACGGCTTGCCAGCGCCGCCTATGACGGCACCTTCCGCCTTCACCCGAGCGGGGGCGGCGAGGCGGCCAGCCTCGCGCTCGGCCTGCCCCTCAACGCCCTGCTGATCGCGGATGGCGAGATCGTCATCGGCGGGGCGGATGGCGTCTTGCGCATCATCGACCCGGCGACGATGGGAGTTACCGTTATCGAGGTCGCGCAGGCGCCGCTCGTGGCACTTGCGATCAGCCCGGATGGGCAAATGATCGCCACCGCCGGTTTTCGCGGCGCGCTTCTTTTGGTTGACCGCCGGACGCGCAAGGTGATCCGCCGCCTCGAAGGGCCGGCTTTTCCGCTCTGGTCGCTGGCTTTCTCATCCGATGGTGCGGAAATCCTCACCGGGGGGGCGGATCGGCTCGTGCGGCGATGGCGGGTCGCGACCGGCGAGCCGGTTAGTCCGATCGCCGCCGAGCCGGAGGAAGCGCGATGGGGGGCTTTGGCGAACCATCCCGGCGTGGAAGTGTACCGCGCCTGCATCGCCTGCCATACGCTCGGCCCGGAGGACGGGAATCGCGCCGGGCCGAGTCTGCATCGCATCATGGGACGGAAGATCGCGACCGCGCCGGGCTATGCCTATTCGCCGGCCCTCAAGGGCATGGATATCGTCTGGACGCGCGAGACGATCGCGCGGCTCTTCGAGATCGGCCCCATGGCCTATACGCCGGGGACCAAGATGCCAGAACAGCTTGTGGGCGATCCGAAAGCGCGCGAAGACCTCGTCGATTTCATCGACAAGGCGACACGCTAGAGCATTTTCCGATCAAGTGGACACCGGTTGATCGAAAGAAAATGCGTCAAAACAAAAAGATAGAGCGGATGATCTGATCAAGGCAGATCGGATTCCGCTCTAAGATTCAGCTTTCCCCGGAGATTTAACCCTCCTTGGAGTTTCAGCTATCCTTGTCTTCCGGTCGGGCGCGGAAATAATCGTCGGTGGTGACGACACGCGGGCGCTCCGGCCCGCCATAGGGATCAAACCCCTGCACGCTCGCGGTCTCGATGCGGCATTCCTCGCAATAGCCGATGAGTTTCAGCCTGTCGGCATTGGGGCCGGAGAACATCCAGTGCTGGCCGGCAAGCTTGCCCTTGATCTTCTCGATGGTGGAGCGGGTGCCGAAAAGCTTGCCGCATTTGTCGCAAGGATAGGGTTCTTCCTGCTTGAGCGAGACCGGCGGCGCGCCGATGGCGGCGAAGTCGAGCCGGGGGGCGAGCGTGATCGCCTTTTCCGGGCAGGTCGGCGCGCAAAGCCCGCATTGCACGCAAAGATCCTCCTGAAAACGCAGTTCCGGCTGATCGGGATTGGCCGAAAGCGCGGCACTCGGGCAGGCCGAGACACAGGACAGGCAGAGCGTGCAGGCAGCCTGATCGACGTTGATTGTTCCGAAGGGCGCGCCTTGCGGCAGCGTGATGCGTGCCGGCTTCTCGGGCGCATGGGCGTGCCATTCGCGCAAGGCCAGCATCATCACCTGCCGCTTGCCGCCGGCTGGCGCGAAACTGGCGGCGGGGGAGGCGAATGCCTCGCGCGGCATCCCGCGCAGGGCGGTGAGCAGGGCGTCGGGATCATCCGCCTGAAGGACGCGGAAGGCTTCGTCCTCATAACCCAGCGCGGGCAGGATCGGCGCGACCAGCGCCGCAAGGCGATGGAGCGCGGCCAGATCGTGTTTTGGTTTTTCGCGCGCGAGAATGACGATTCCGGTCGCGCCATAGGCATAGGCCGCGGCGATCTCCGCGAGCGAGAGCTGCGTCGTCTCGTTGATCTCGACCGGAAGGACGCGCGCGGGCAGCCCGTCGCCGAAGCGGGCGAGGGCGTCGATGAGCGGCAGGCCGTGCCCGGCATCATGGAAGAGGAGAAGCGGCGCCTCGCCTCCGGCCGCGCCATATCCACGCAGCAGGACGCGCAGATGGTTCATCAGGTCGTTGGTCGAGGGCAGGGCATAGGCGGCGGCGCCTGTCGGGCAGGCGGAAGCACAGGAGCCGCAACCGGCGCAGATCGCCGGATCGATCGAGACCTTGTCGCCCGCCGGAGTGATCGCCCCTGTGGGGCAAAGATCGAGGCAGCGCGTGCAGCCCGTGATTTTCGAGCGCGAATGCGCGCAAAGATCGGAATCGAAGGTGATGTATTTCGGTTTGTCGAACGTGCCGACAAGATCGCGTGCTTTGGCGAGAACTCCCTCGACCGCGAGGGGATTGCCCGGATCGGCGCGAAGATAGCCGTCACGCAGGCTGTCGGCGGAGATCAGCGGTGGATCGCCGGTCAGGTCGATGATGAGATCGCAGCGCGAGCGTGCGCCGTTCTTCATCGCGTCGAAACGCAGATTGCCGCGCGAGGAAGGCGCGGCGAGGGCGAAATCATCCACCACCAGTTCGAAGGCGCCGAGATAGCCTTTCGCCTCGCGGATGCGTCCGCGCGCGAGAGGGAAATCACGCCGGGGCGGGGGGGCGACGTCGCGGGGCTCTTTCAGCAGGACGGTGATGTCGAGTGTGTCGGCGAGGCGCTGCCCGGCCTCGATCGCGCCTGCGTCACGGCCATAGACGAGCGCCACGCCCTCGCTCCCGAGCGTGACGAACGGCAGGGCAGGCGGCGGCAGGCGCGCGGCGGCGATCAGCGCTGCCATTTTCGGCCCCGCCGCGATGCTTTCGCTCGACCAGCCGGCACGGTCGCGGATATCGACGAAGCGGACATCGCGGTCAAAACCCAGGGCCTCAAGCTCCGCGCCAAGGCTCGCCTCCTCCTGCTTGCAGGCGATGGTGACGTTGGCGACCTTGAGCGCGCTCGCGAGCTTGTGCTTTTCCGTCCCGCAAAGCTGGGAACAGGCGACGACCTTGCCGGCGTTCAGCGCTTTCCCGATGCTGGCCGTATCCGGCGCGAAACTATCCTCGCACGAGCAGACAAAAAGCAGCTCGCTCCCGTCCTTCGCAGATCTTGCATCCATTCCGCCTCTCCTCCCGCGCAGCATAGAGCGAAGCCATGCGCTTGGCCTTGTCTTTTTTTGAATGAGTCAAATAACGTTGCCCATGCAAAAACAAGGGCGGGCATTTTCCGCTGCCCGGATTGGATCAAGACCTTGGACGGAACTGTTCACTTCCCGCCATTGATCGCGCCCGTGAAGTTGCGCGAGCGCGAGGACGCGTTTGCGCAGGCGATCGCGGCCGCCTCGGCGGGCGGCGAGGCGCATCGCGGCGCCGGCACGCTTTTCTATGTCGGTCGCTTCGAGCTGATCGAATTCGCGCTTGTGCTGGAGCCGGAAGAGCCACTTCGGCTCGCGCGCAAGATCTTCTATGCCGGCATGAACGCCCTGGCCGACACGCTCTCCATGCTGGCGCCGCCGGAAAAGCCGATCACCTTCCGCTACCCGGATGCGCTTTGTTTCGATGGCGCGCTGGTTGGCGGCGCCCGGCTTGGCGTGCCTGCGGACGCGACCGAAGATATGGCGCCGGATTGGCTGGTTTTCGGCGCGATGGTGCGCGCCGGCGGTTTGCGCATTTCCGAAACCGGCCTGATGCCCGAAATCACGACGCTTGACGACGAGGGGTTCGAAGCCTGGGAGCCGGCGGAATTCTCCGCTTCCTTCGCGCGCCATTTCATGGTGGCGGTCGATGCATGGCACGAGGGGGGGATGCGGCGCATCGCGCCCGATTATCTCGCGCGGCTGGAGGGCAAGGCAAAGGAAGTGCGGCACGGGATCGACGAAAACGGCGATCTGCTGATCGACGCCACGACCGGACGGCAGCGCACGGATTTCACCGCGGCGCTACGCCGCGCCCAATGGTATGATCCGCTTCTAAATGAGCCGAGAAGCGATCTCGGCGCCGGAGCGTGAGATGCCGAAATTGCTGCGCACCATCCGGCTCGATCCCTCCGATGCCTTTGTCTTCACCCGCGCCGCCGAGCCCGGCGAATGGGCTGTTCCCGGCAGCTTCCTGTTCTGGGACCGGCCATCAGAAACGCTCATCGGCAAGGAGCGCGCGGCTTTCCGCTCAGGTCTGCTTGGAATTGCCAGCTTCGGCTGGTCCACCCTGACAACGGTTGTCGAGGCAAGCGAAGCGGATGTCGCTGGAGCGATCGAGCAGCTCGCGCAGGGCCTTGTTGATCGCTGCGGTGCGCCCGATATCGGGACCGCGCGTGCCGCGGCGCGCGAGGAAATCGCGGCAGCCATGGAGCTGGCCAGCCCGCCCGTCGGCACGCTGGTGGCGCTTCACCGCATCATCGAGCACGGAGAAATCGTGGAACGTTTCCGCACGCTCCTGCCGGGCACGGATGACAGGCATTCGCGCGCTTTCACCTTCGAGGAAGTTCCCGGTGACGAGGCGCAGGAAATCGGGGAGGCGCTCGATCTTCTCGCGCTTTCCGGGCAGGGGGGGCGGACATGACCGGCGAGGCGGATTTCTGGGTGTCCAGCGGGCATCATCTCGTCGATCGCAGCGAGGGCGGAGGACTTGTCGTGACCGACGCCTTCCTGTCCGCCTATCTCGCGCGGCCCGAGCTGATGCCGCCGGACGAGGCTTGCCCGGTCGAGCGCGGCCTTCACGCGGAGCTTCTCGCCAATCCGCGGATGCTGGTTGCGCAGGAGGCTTTGGCATTGGTCGCCGATGCCGATGCGCGCGAGAATTTCGCGCTTTTCCTTGCTTTCCGTGACCGGCTTCTGATCCATCCCACGCTTGAAAGCGCCTGGCTTTCCCTCGCGCGGCATGGTGCGGGCAATACGCCGCCGCTCTTCCTCCAGCATCTTACGCATCTGATCGCGCGCAATGCCTTCGACGATGTGGCGGATGCACGGGTTTTACGCGCGGCAGAGTGTTTCTGGCGTCCGCAGCGCGTGACCTTCCATGAAGGCGCGGTGCTTCTGGCCGATGAGGAAACGATTGCCGGCCACGAGCATGCGCGGACGCATTCGCCGCTGATGTCGATGCTTGGCGGGCCGGCGGTTTCCGAGCTTGAAATCCTGACCGACGAGAATACGCAAAGCTATCACGGCCGCTCGGATGCTTATGATCTGGTTTATGACCTTACCCATCCCGATCGGGGGCGGCAGGCGCTTGGCGAGGCAATGGCTATCTTGACGCGCCATCTCCTCGGTTTTTCGCCCGATTACCATCCGGTCGAGGCGCTGGATGAGGCGAGGGTAACGTGGTTCCTTTCGCTCGATAGCGACGGCACCACCTTCGGCAACCGGATATGGGCGGGCGAGGCTCTTGAGGAAGCGGAACGGGGCCGCGTGCTCGCGCTCTTTTCCTTCACCTTGCCCGATCACCCGCGTATCATGGAAGAGAAGCGCGGGCGCGAGGCTTTCGCGATCATGGGCTCGACGGCGGATCGCATGTTGCGCATCAAGCCCCAGAACCTGATCGCGGGGCTCCCCCTCGCGCCGGATGCGGGGTAGCCATGCTGGTCGAAGAGAATGTTGCCGTCGGGGTCATCGTCGAGAAGCGCAAGGCGGCGAGCCCGTGGATCGATCATCTCTGGGTGCCTGTGGCGGTCGTGCCCGGCCTGCCCGAAGCCGCGCCCATGACGCTGATCGATCGGGATGACACGATGGAGCGCTATTATCTCGGCGCCAGCGCGCTCGTCCTTGCCTCCACGGATACCGCGAATTACCGCGACAATCTTTCGAGCGGGGCTCCCAAGCTCTGGGTGGTGATGGCGGGTCAGCCGGAGGATGCCAGCGTGGCGCTGCACACCGTCACCGCCGATCCCGCGGAAGGGGAAGCGCATACCGAAACCGGCACCAACCTTGTCGACGTGGTGCCGATGGTGCCGGAGATCGCGGCTTTCGTCGCTTCCTTCGTCGAGCGCCACCATGTCGATCGCGTGTTCATCAAGCGCAAGCGCGATGAGTTTCGCGAGGATGGCGGGCCGGAGCGCAAGAGCCGGAGGCGGCCATGACGGAGCCGCCGCGCTTTCTCGCCCGATGGTCCGAGCGCAAGCGCGCGGCAAATCACGACGGCGAAGAGAAGCCGGTCCAGCCCGCCCCGGAGAGCATCCCTGAGGAAGAAGAGGCGTTCGATCTCGCGAGCCTGCCCGCCATCGAGGATCTTGCGGGCGATTCCGACCTTTCCGCCTTCATGCACAAGGCCGTGCCTGAAACCTTGCGCAACGCCGCCCTTCGCCGCGTCTGGGCGCTCGATCCCTTCCTCAAGGATTTTACCGGGCCGGTCGATTACGGTTGGGATTTCAACAAGCCCGAGACAATCCCCGGTTTTTCCGGTGAGGCGGTCGCGTTCGATGCGCAGGCCCTTGCCGACAAGATGCTCTCACCTTTGCGGGCCGATTCGCTCTCGATAGCCGAGAAGCTGCCGGATTTGCCGGAATCGCCTGCGGAAACCGGCTTGGCTTCATGTGCAAATACGCAAGAGCGAGATGGCGCTTCTGAAGGTCATCTTATTGATAAAAAGCATGAAAATGAAGAAAAAACGGTTTCTTTACCCTCCCGTCGTCGGCATGGCGGCGCATTGCCAACCTGACCGGGATTTCTGCTTGCCGTCCCATAGGCTTGTCCTATAGTTGCGACATATTCCAATGTAGGGCGCGGTTCAGAGCCGTATTCGGGAAACGCGATGAGAGACGCAGGGCTTCAGGAAGCGATCCGGGCTGTCGGTGGCATTTCCGCGCTCGCGCGCAGGCTCGGCCTTGCGCAACCCTCCGTCTCGACCTGGACACGTGTCCCCGCCGAGCGCGTGGCCGCGGTCGAGAGCGTCACCGCGGTTGCGCGCCACGTCCTGCGCCCCGATCTCTATGCCGAGGCCGTGCCGGAGCTTGATGCCGTCGACGAGGCGCGGCGCAATCTCTACTTGCTGTTGTCGAACCTCATCCTTCATGTGCCGCATGAGCGCGTGCTGATTGATCTCAAGCGCCTTGGTGGCGATGGCACCCTGCTCGGGGCGGCGATTTCCGCCCTTGCCGGCGCGGTGGACGTGCCGAATGCGCAGGCCATCGCGCGGGCGCATTTTGACCTCTTCGTCGGAGTGGGGCGTGGCGAGCTTCTGCCTTACGCCTCCTATTACATGACCGGCTTTTTGTATGAGCGCCCGCTGGTGCGCGCCCGGCAGGACATGAAGCGGCTCGGGGTGGAGCGCGGCGAGGATCTCTCCGAGCCCGAGGATCACATCGGTTTCCTTCTCGAAATGATGGCCAGCCTGATCGCAAAGCGCATTCCGGCCGAGCCCGAGGAACAGAAACGCTTCTTCCTGCGCCATCTTGCGCCATGGGCGGAGCGCTTCTTTGGGGATCTGTCGAAGGCGGAAGCCGCGACACCCTTCTACCGGGCGGTGGGCCAGCTAGGACAGATTTTCCTCGCCATCGAGCGCGAGGCCTTCGCGCTCGATCCCGTACTCGACGATTCCAACGATCTTACCGCAACGCATGAGGGGCGCCCGGCGCCAGCGATCTCACAAGGAGCACGCGCATGAGCACGACGAAGGACGAAAAGCGCGAAACGGTTGATCCCGCCCGGCGCAACTTCCTGCGCGCCGGCCTCGTCGGGGCATCCGCTGCCGCCGTGGGCACGGGCGCGGGCGTAGCCCAGGCGCAGGCTTCCGAGAGCGACAGCGAGAAGAAAAAGGCCCGTTACAAGGAAACGGACCACGTGAAGAAATATTACGCCACCAACCGCTACTGAGGAAAACGCCATGTTGATCAAGCGGAAAGAAGGACAGGCTTCACGCGGCTCGCTGGTGGCGGGCCTTGCGGCGAGCGGCGCTGAGCGGCTGGACCGCCGCGCCTTCCTGCGGCGCTCCGGCCTGACGGCGGGCGGTGTCGCGGCGATCGGCTCCATCGGCTTCGGCGCGGTGCGCGAGGCGCAGGCGAACATGCCCAAGCCCGGTAAGCCGGTGGAGGTGAAAACCAACATGTGCACCCATTGTTCGGTGGGCTGCACGGTGAAGGCCGAGGTGCAGGAAGGCGTTTGGGTTGGTCAGGAACCGGCCTGGGACAGCCCGATCAATCGCGGCACTCATTGCGCCAAGGGCGCGGCCTCGCGCGAGCTGGTGAAGGGCGAGCGGCGCCTCAAATACCCGATGAAGCTCGTCAACGGCGAGTGGCAGCGGATTTCCTGGGATATCGCCTTCGATGAAATCTCGAAGAAGATGCTGGAAATTCGTGAGAAATCCGGTCCCGAATCGCTCTGGTTCCTTGGTTCGGCGAAGTTCACCAATGAAGCCGCCTATCTCTTCCGTAAATTCGCTGCCTATTGGGGCACGAACAACGTCGACCATCAGGCGCGCATCTGCCATTCGACGACGGTGGCGGGTGTCGCCAATACCTGGGGCTATGGCGCCCAGACCAATTCCTACAACGATATCCGCAATGCCAAGACCATAATCTTCATGGGGTCCAACGCGGCGGAAGCGCATCCGGTATCGATGCAGCATATCCTCACCGGCAAGGAGACCAACCGCGCCAACGTGATCGTGCTCGATCCGCGCATGACGCGCACGGCCGCGCACGCGACGGAATATGTCCGTTTCCGCTCGGGCACCGATATCCCGATCATCTGGGGCATGCTCTACCACATCTTCAAGAATGGCTGGGAAGACAAGAATTTCATCGCCCAGCGCGTCTACGGCATGGATCTGGTGCGCAAGGAAGTCGAGAAATGGACGCCCGATGAAGTGGAGCGCGTCACCGGCGTGCCGGGCGCCCAGCTGGAGAAGGTTGCCAAGCAATTCGCGACCGAAAAACCCGCTACCTTCATCTGGTGCATGGGCGCGACGCAGCACACGATCGGCACCGCGAATGTCCGCGCCTTCTGCACCTTGCTGCTTGCCACCGGCAATGTGGGCGGCTCGGGCATGGGGGCGAACATCTTCCGCGGTCACACCAACGTGCAGGGCGCGACCGATCTCGGCCTCGATGTGACGACGCTGCCGCTCTATTACGGCCTCGACGAAGCCGCCTGGCGGCATTGGGCGCGCGTCTGGGAGACCGATTATCAATGGTTCTTCGACCGCTTCGACAAGACGACTGCGCCGGACGGCAAGGTCACCTCGATGATCAACACGCCCGGCATTCCCTCGACGCGGTGGTTCGACGCGGTGATGCTGCCGAAGGAACAGGTCCAGCAGCGCGACAAGCTCAAGGGCGTTTTCGTGATGGGCCATGGCGGCAACACGATTCCGCGCATGCCGGATATGGTGAAGGGGCTTGAGGCGCTCGACCTGCTCGTGGTTTGCGATCCGCACCCCACCACCTATTCCCACATTTCCGGTCGCAAGAACGGCACCTACCTGCTGCCGATCTGCACCAATTTCGAGGCATCCGGTTCGCGGACGGCGTCGAATCGCTCCATCCAATGGGGCGAGCAGGTTGTCGATCCGATCTTCGAAAGCGCGAACGATTACTGGGTGATGCTCAAATTCGCCGAGAAGCTCGGCTTCGCGCGGCAGATGTTCAAGAACATCAAGATGGTGAAGGGCAAATACGGCGACGAGCCGGAGGCCGAATCCATCCTGCGCGAGATCAATCGCGGCGGTTGGTCGACGGGTTATTGCGGCCAATCGCCCGAGCGCATCAAGGCGCATATGAAACATCAGGACAAGTTCGATATCGTGACCCTGCGCGCGCCCAAGGATGCGCCGGCGGAGATCGCGGGCGATTATTACGGTCTGCCCTGGCCCTGCTGGGGTACGCCGGAATACCGCCATCCCGGTACCCACCAGCTCTACAATACCAACCTTCATGTGAAGGAAGGCGGCGGCACCTTCCGCGCCCGTTTCGGCGTGGAATACGAAGAGCCGCAGGCGGATGGCTCCAAGAAGAAGATCAATCTCCTGTCGGAAGGCTCCTATTCCAAGGATTCGGAGATCAAGGACGGGTATCCGCAATTCACCTACGGCATGCTCAAGAAACTCGGCTGGGACAAGGACCTGACAGAGAACGAGAAGACGGTGATCGAGGGGATCGGCGGCAACGCGCCGGACAATGTGAGCTGGGCGATCGACCTTTCGGGCGGTATCCAGCGTGTCGCGCTCGAGCATGGCTGCATCCCGTTCGGCAACGGCAAGGCGCGCGTCAATGCGTGGAACCTGCCCGATCCGGTCCCGGTCCATCGCGAGCCGATCTACACCCCGCGCCCGGAGCTGGTCGCCAAATATCCGACACGGCCGGATGTCGCCGCGCAGTTCCGCGTGCCGAATATCGGTTTCACGGTGCAGAAGAACGCGGTGGACAAGGGAATCGCGAAGGAATTTCCGATCATCCTCTCCTCGGGGCGGCTCGTCGAATACGAGGGCGGCGGCGAGGAAACCCGCTCCAATCCCTGGCTCGCTGAATTGCAGCAGGACATGTTCGTCGAGATCAACCCGGCCGATGCGGCGGATCGTGGCATCAAGGATGGCGGCTGGGTCTGGGTTTTCGGGCCGGAGGGCGGTTCGAAGGCGCGCGTGAAAGCGCTCGTCACGGAACGGGTCGGCAAGGGCGTCGCCTGGATGCCGTTCCATTTCGGCGGCTGGTTCCAGGGTGTGGATCAGCGCGGCAACTATCCGAAGGGGACAGATCCGGTCGTGCTCGGCGAGAGCGTCAACACCGTGACAACCTACGGCTACGACCCGGTGACAGGCATGCATGAAGGCAAGGTCACGCTTTGCCAGATCCGCGCAGCGTAAGGGGGAATTGAAACATGGCACGCATGAAGTTTCTCTGCGACGCGGATCGGTGCATCGAATGCAACGCCTGCGTCACCGCCTGCAAGAACGAGCACGAGGTGCCCTGGGGCATCAACCGCCGCCGTGTCGTCACCATCAACGACGGCAAGCCGGGCGAGCGCTCGGTCTCCATGGCCTGCATGCATTGCACGGATGCGCCCTGCGCCTCCGTCTGCCCGGTGAATTGCTTCTACACCACGGCGGATGCGGTGGTGCTGCATTCGAAGGACCTGTGCATCGGCTGCGGCTATTGCTTCTACGCCTGCCCGTTCGGCGCGCCGCAATATCCCAAGACCGCGAATTTCGGTTCGCGCGGCAAGATGGATAAGTGCACCTATTGCGCCGGCGGTCCCGAGGTTGATGGCAGCCAGGCGGAGTTGGACAAATACGGTCGCAACCGCCTCGCCGAAGGAAAATTGCCGCTCTGCGCCGAGATGTGTTCCACCAAGGCGCTGCTTGCCGGCGATGGCGACATCATCGCCCAGATCTATTCGCAGCGCGTGGCCAAGCGCGGCTACGGCTCCGGTGCCTGGGGCTGGAAGGTCGCGTACAAGGAAACGATTTCGCTTTGAACCCGCCGCGCGGGCTTGGGCCCGCGTTGTTCTTTCTTTCGAAGAGAAGGAGCCGGAAAATGGCTTCGACATTCTCCAAAGTCTTGCTTGCTGGGCTGACGGCGTTTTTCCTTTCTGTTTCCCTGCTCGCGCCTCCGGCCGCCGCGCAGGCACCCGCCAGCGTCAACCCCACCGCGCAATCGGTGAAGGAACAGCAGCTTCTCGATGCGCTCAAACCGGGGCAGGCCTTGTCCGGCCGCGCATCGATTCCCAACAAGAATGCCGCGACGCTTATCCAGCCGGGGCGCGATTGGCGGGCCTATAATCAGGAAACCCTGCCGCGCCTTGCCGCGATCGCCGTGCTGGGTGCACTGGCGGCGCTGGTGTTGTTCTATCTCCTGCGCGGCAAAATCATGATCGATGCCGGGCGCTCCACCATGCGCATCCTGCGCTTCGGCGCGATCGACCGTTTCGTCCACTGGCTGACCGCGACGAGCTTCCTCACGCTGGCGCTGACCGGCGCGAATGTCACCTTCGGCAAGACCCTGCTCGCGCCGATCATGGGGGCGGAGGCTTTCGCCGCCTGGGCCGGCTTTGCCAAGCTCATCCATAATTATGTCGGTTTCGCCTTCATGGCGGGCGTGGCGCTGACCTTCCTCATCTGGGTGAAGGACAACATCCCGAACATGATCGATGTGAAATGGTTCGCGGCGGGGGGCGGTCTGCTCTCGAAAGGCTCGCATCCGCCGGCGAAACGCTTCAACGGCGGACAGAAGATCGTCTTCTGGAGCGTGGTCCTTGGCGGAGCCTTCATGTCGATTTCGGGCTGGCATCTGCTCTTTCCGACCAATGAAGGGTTGGCCGAGGTGCAATGGCACGCAACCATCCACGGCACGCTTGCCTTCGTGATGCTCGCGCTCATCCTCGCGCATATCTATATCGGCTCCGTGGGCATGGAGGGCGCCTTCGACGCGATGGGCTCCGGCGAGGTCGATCTCAACTGGGCCAAAGAGCATCACTCGCTCTGGGTCAAGGAAGAGCAGGCGCGCAAGGGGACCTCGCGGATTTCCGGCGCGGCGCAACCGGCGGAATGACAGGCGGACAATTCCTCGCTAAGAAGGGCGCTTCGAGCGCCCTTTTTGTTGGTTCTACATGAAAATCATCGGTTTCGCGGGCTGGAGCGGGGCAGGCAAGACGACGCTGTTGACCGCCTTGATCCCCGAGCTTGCCGGGCGCGGCCTGAAGGTCTCGACGCTGAAACACGCGCATCACCGTTTCGAGATCGATCATCCCGGCAAGGACAGCCACAGCCATCGCATGGCTGGGGCATCCGAGGTGCTGGTCTCCTCGGCGAATCGTTATGCGCTTGTCCGCGAATTGCGCGGGGAGGCGGAAAGGACGCTGCCGGAGCTGCTCGCCCTTCTCTCGCCGGTCGATCTTGTGCTGGTCGAAGGTTTCAAGCGCGAGAAACACCCCAAGATCGAGGTGTTCAGAAGCGCCAATCGCAAGCCCCTGCTTTACCCCGATGACTCGATGATCCGGGCCGTGGCGACCGATCTGCCGCTTCCCGATTGCGCCTTGCCGCAGGCGGGGCTCAACGATATCGCCGCGATCGCGGATCATGCGATGGCCGCCGCAATGCCGGTCGCGGCGATTTTTCCGCGCTGAGGGAGGCTCGATGGCCCAGCTTTCCGATGATCGTTTCGCCTTTGGCGGCTCCCTGTTGGGGCTCGACGCGGCGCTTGACGACCTTGCCCGGCGCCTGAGACCCGTCGTGAGTAGCGAGACCGTAGCGCTCGATGCGGCGCGGGGCCATGTGCTGGCGCAGGATGCCCTGTCCGGGATCGATGTTCCCGGTTTCGATAATTCCGCGGTCGATGGTTACGCTTGCCGCCATGCCGATCTTGGCGAGGGCGAGACATGCCTGCCGGTAAGCGCGCGCATCGCCGCCGGTATGCGCGATATCGCGCCGCTCGTCCCCGGCACGGCGGCACGCATCTTTACGGGCGCGATGATGCCGGAGGGGGCGGATACCGTCTTCATGCAGGAGGATGTGCGCGTCGAGGGCGATCGCGTGATCCTGCCGCCGGGGCTGAAGCCGGGGGCGAACAGGCGCTTTGCCGGCGAGGATTTCGCCGCCGGAGCGCCGCTTCTGGCGGCGGGAACGCGGCTTGGGCCGCGTCATATCGCCGCCTTGGCGGCGACGGGCATGCGCAGGATCGCGGTGCGCAGGCCGCTTCGCGTCGCGATTTTCTCGACGGGCGACGAAGTGATGGACGGGGCGGCTACCACGGCCTCCGATCTGCCCAAAGGTGCGCAATTCGATTCGAACCGCCCGCTGCTCGCGGCACTTCTCGCCACGCGGGGCATGGAAGTGATCGATCTGGGCATCCTGCCGGATCGCAAGGAGGCCATCGCGCGGGCCTTGGGCGAAGCCGCGCGAGCCTGCGATGCGATCCTGACTTCCGGCGGTGTTTCGACCGGCGAGGAAGACCATGTGAAAGCAGCGGTCGAGGCGGCGGGAAAGCTGGATTTCTGGCGTCTGGCCATCAAACCGGGACGCCCGATCGCCATGGGCACGATCGGCGGCAAGGCCTTTCTGGGCATGCCGGGCAATCCGGCGGCGGTTTACGTGACTTTCGTGCGCTTTGTCGGGCCGGTGCTGGATATGCTCGCCGGCGCCGTGCCGCTCCGACCGGCGCCGATGTCCGTGATCTCGGGGTTCTCTTATCGGAAAAAGGCGGACAGGCGGGAATATGTCCGGGTTTCGATAAGCGCCGGCGCGTCCGGGCCGGTGGCGCATCGCTATCCGCGCGATGGTGCGGCGCTGATCTCATCCCTGACGCAAACGGACGGGTTGGTCGAGCTGGAGGAGAGCCGTCTCGCGGTCGAGAAGGGCGATGTGCTTGCCTATTACCCCTATGCGAGCCTGTCGGGCTGAAACCTTGCCTGCTTAATGCGTGCCGACGCGCGCGCCCTGGGTTGCATAGGCCTGATCGGCGGTTTTCTGGAAGCCGGCATTGAGAACACCTGCGGCAGCGGCCGAGATCGCGATCATGGCCGCAACGGCGAGAATGAAGGATTTCATCCGGTTTTCTCCTCAAGACGGCGGACGCCGCATCTGCGGGTTTCATTTCCTCAAGTGCAGTCTAGGCATTCCCCTTGCCATCGACAAGAGCCGCGATGGTCTCGGCCTCGGTCAGTTCTTCCGGCGTATTGACGTTGAAGAATGGATCATGCCCCAGCACGGGCCATTCGGCGGAAGCGCAGCCGAAGCGTGCGGTGAAACGGTCGATCTTGCGCTCACCGGCATGAAGTGCTGCGCGAAGTTCATCGCGAAGGCTGATCGGCCAGAGGCCGATGACGGGATGAGTCCACCCGGCGGAGGCGGCGCAGGCGAGCGGCTTGCCGGATTGGCGGCGTGCTTCCTCAAGCCGTTCAGGAAGATCGGCCGGAATGAAGGGACAATCGCCAGGTACCGAAAGCACGTCGCGCAGGCCGCCCTGCGCGACGGCCCAATCGAGCCCGGCGAGAATGCCGGCAAGCGGGCCGGGGTAATCGGGCATCGCATCGGGGATCACCGGCAGGCCGAAAGGGGAGAAGCGCGCGCCATCCGCGTTGGCGTTGAGCACCATGGGGCGCTCCGGTGCCTGCAGCGTGGCGATGACCCGCGCGAGAATGGTCTTTCCGCCCACCTGTTTGAGCGGCTTGTCGCCGCCGCCCATGCGTGATGCGCGTCCACCCGCAAGAATGACGATGCCGAAGGACATCACGCATCCTCCGCCAGCGCGCTCTTGCGGCGATGCTTGGCGCTCTCCTCCTCGACATAGGCAAGATCCTGATCATAGATCAGGCGATCCTCGCCCGAGAGCACCACGAAACGCTTGCCGCGCGCCCGCCCGATCAGGGTCAGGCCTGCTTTGCGCGCAAGTTCCACGCCCCAGGCCGTGAAGCCGGAGCGGGAGACCAAGGCGGGAATGCCCATCCGTACCGTCTTGATGACCATTTCGGAGGTGAGCCGTCCCGTGGTGTAGAAAATCTTGTCTGCTGCCGGCACGTCGTGGCGCTGCATATAGCCGGCGATCTTGTCCACAGCATTGTGGCGGCCGACATCCTCCATATAGACCAAAGGGCGATCCTCCCGCGCAAGGACCGAGCCGTGGATCGCCCCGGATTCGAGATACAGCGAGGGGGTCTGGTTGATCTTGTGCGAGAGGGCATAAAGCCAGGAGGTGCGCAGGGGAGTCGCCGGAAGGCGCGCATTCTCGATCACATCCATGAGATCGCCGAAGATCGTGCCCTGCGCGCAGCCGGAGGTCTGGGTACGCTTCTTCAGCTTTTCCTCGAAATCGGTTCGCGCGGGCGTGCGGACAACGACAACGCCGAGATCTTCATCGTAATCGATTCCGGTCACGGGCGTTTCCGGGGCGAGCATGTTCTGGTTGAGCAGATAACCGAGCGCGAGGTATTCCGGGTGATCGCCGATCGTCATCATGGTCACGATCTCGCGCGAATTGAGAAAGAGCGTCAGCGCCCGTTCCATCGTGACGCGCGTCTCGACGACTTCGCCGGTTTCGTTGCGCCCTTGGACGGGGATAGAGAGGCGTGGGTCGCTGGGGTCCGGCCGGAGCCAGTAATCGTCGAGGAAATTCATGCGGTGGGACCTCCGCGCTTTTTTCCAGCATATGACAGGTGACAGGCAACAGGAACAGCGGTATTCAAATTAGTAATATATGTTACCATCTGGACTTGCCTTCCAGTCAAACCTGCCACATGGAACAGCATCTGCCGGGCTCCGGCCCGCCTCCGAGGTTACTGATGAACGAGAATGCGATGATCAAAACCGATTGCCTGATTGTAGGCGCAGGCCCGGTGGGGCTTTTCGCGGTTTTCGAGCTGGGGTTGCTCGATATCCGCGCGCATCTGGTCGATATCCTCGGAAAGCCCGGCGGGCAATGCGCCGAACTTTATCCCGAAAAACCGATCTACGACATTCCGGGCTTCCCGGTCGTGACAGGGCAGGGATTGACCGACAATCTCATGCAGCAGATCGCGCCCTTCAACCCGACCTTCCATTATGGCGAGATGGTCGCCGCGCTGGAGCCGGTGGGCACGCGCGAAGCACCACTCTTTCGCGTGACGACCGATGCCGGAACGGTTTTCGAGGCGAAAACCGTGTTCATCGCGGCGGGGGGTGGCTCTTTCCAGCCGAAGAAACCGCCTATCGAGGGGATCGAAGCCTATGAAGGCACGTCGGTCTTCTATGCCGTGCGCAAGATGGAATCCTTCCGTGGTCGCAAGGTGCTGATCGTTGGCGGTGGCGATTCCGCCCTTGACTGGGCACTCAACCTTCAGCCGATCGCCGATCGCGTGACCCTGCTGCACCGCCGCGATGATTTCCGCGCCGCACCGCATTCGGTGGCGGCGATGCGCGAACTGGTCGCAAGCGGCAAGATGGATCTCGCCATCGGGCAGGTGATGCGCCTTGAAGGCTCGGCGCCGGAACTGGCCCGCGTGGTCTGCCGCGGCAACGACAATGCCGAGTTCACGATCGAGGCGGACAGGATGCTGCCCTTCTTCGGGCTCACCATGAAGCTCGGCCCCATCGCCGATTGGGGGCTGAACCTCAACGAGAACCTGATCCCGGTCGATACGTCCAAGTTCGAGACCAATGTGCCGGGGATTTTCGCCATCGGCGACATCAACACCTATGAAGGCAAGCTCAAGCTGATCCTTTGTGGCTTCCACGAGGCTGCGCTCGCGGCCCAGAAGGTCCACAATTACGTGTTCCCGGACAAGAGACTCGTGTTCCAGTACACGACCTCCTCGACGAGCCTTCAGAAGAAGCTCGGAGTCTGATCAGGGATCGAGGCGGATGATGCGCGCGGCGATGGCCCGCGCCATCACCATCGTCGGGACCGAGGCGACATAGCCTGGCGCCCCGGCCGGAACCCAGACGCGCGCGAAACGCAGCAATTGCGTATCAAGCATAACGGGGATCCGGTTGAGATGCGGCATGGGCGGAATCGCCTCGTTCACATAGCCGGCGCAGCGCAAGGCGAAATCCGCATCCGCGCGGTGCAGGTTTTCTCCGACGATCTGGCTGATGAAGCGCTCGTTGACCTGCGACGCGCCGGAATGAAACAGCAGGAACGGCTTCTTGGTGTTCTTGCTGCGGAACAGCACCGGCACCACGATGAAATTGACATCGCAATCGCAGGCCTCGGCGATTTCCTCGGTCGTCGTGGCCTCCGGGGGGAGATGCTTGAGCGTGAAGGGCAGCGCAGCGCGGGTCATGGCGTCAAGAACGCGCCGCACCGCCGCCGGAGCAAGGGCAGGGTCCGCGCCCGGCGGGAATTCACTATCGTGAAGCGAGTCGATCTGCTGCGCGCTGGCCACGTTCTGTGCCTTTTCCGATAAGGCCTGAACTTGCCAAAGCTTGGTTAAGAAACTCCTTGCGTCAGCGCCATCTCGCTCAATGCGCCGATGCCATTGCCATCGGCCAGAAGGCCGCGGCGCTGGATATGAAGCCGGCGGGTTTCCGGCATGATCTCGATAAGGTGGTATTCCGCCCGATGATGGGGCGTGCCCGGCACCGCCGAAGCCGACGCCACACCGAGAATCGGAATGTCGCCGCCCTTCGCGGGCAGTTTGGCAAGCGAGTGGCGGTGATTATGGCCGTGCAGCACCAGTTCAGCCCCATGCTCGGCCAGAAGCCGTGTCAGAGATTTGGCATCCGTCAGTCCGCGACCGAATTTCGCTCCGGCAGCGAGCGGTGGATGATGGATCATCACCACGCGGAACAAGCCTTGCCTGCGTGTTTCATCGAGGAGTTCGCCCAGCTTCGCACGCTGCGCGCGTCCCACACGCCCGGTTGCGAAGAAGGGTAGGGTCGGCACGCCGGAATTGACTCCGATCAACGCGACTGCGCCTCGACGGCGCAGATAGGGAAACGTCACCTCCCGGGAGCTGTCGCCGAGCATGAAGGGCGAGAAAACGCGGCGCATCGCAGGCAGCGATTCGCGGATATAGGCGTCGTGATTACCCGGCACGATCGAGACATCCGCAGCATCGCCCAGAAGGCGGGTCATGGCGAGCGCCTGAGGGAATTCGGGCTCATAGCCGACATTGACGAGATCGCCGGTGAGCGCGACATGATGGGGCGCATGTGCGGCGACATCGGCGAAAAGCGCGGCGAGCACATCCATGTTGTGGATGTTCGCGCGCGCCTTGTGCCAGTTCAGCGCGCCTGTGAGGCGCTTGTTGAGGAGGCGCCGGAAGGGTATGCGCGGCAGCGGGCCGATATGGGGGTCGGAAAGGTGAGCGAGCAGGAAAGTCACGTGCCGGGCCCCGGTCATGCCGCCTTGAGAGATGAGGCGTCTTCCCTCTCGCGCGCAGGCGTGGATGCGTCAAGCCGCAATCGCGGCGAAACGGCAGGCCTGCGCTGGTATCACCGGCTGTTGCGCAGGGGCATTCATCGCTGGTTCTGGCTTACCCGCGGCATGACATTGGGTGTACGCGCGGCGGTGCTCGATGGCGAGGGGCGCGTTTTTCTCGTCCGTCACAGCTACATTCCGGGCTGGCATCTGCCGGGGGGTGGCGTGGAGCGCGGGCAACATCTGCGCGCGGCTTTGGAGGCGGAACTGCGCGAGGAGGGCAACATCCTGCTCGAGGGCGAACCGCACCTTTTCGCGGTCTATCACAACAAGATCGCGGCACCACGCGATCATGTCGCGCTCTATGTCGTGCGGCATTTTCGCCAGAGCGCCCCGCGTCTTCGGGATCGCGAGATCGTGGAGGCAGGGTTTTTCTCGCTCGGGGCGCTGCCGGAGGGCACGACGCCGGCGACAAGGCGGCGGCTCGCGGAAATCATGGATGGCCGCACACCCGATCCATGCTGGTGAAACGCCAAGGCTTGACATCGCGCGGATTTGGCGACGTTTTCAGCTTATGAGCGAACTCCAGTTTTCCATCGATCCGCAGCAACCGCAGGATATCGATGCCGTCGAACGTCTTCACGCCCGCGCGTTCGGGCCGGGGCGTTATGCCCGAACCGCGTTCCGCATCCGCGAGCAGGCGGGCGAGGCGGGCGGCCCGGCCTTCGTCGCCCGCGTCGGCTCGCTGCTGGTTGCGGCGGTCCAGCTGACGCCGGTGACGATCGGCGGCACGGTGCGCGGCTTCATGCTGGGTCCGTTGACCGTGGATCCGTCCTTCGAGGGGAAGGGAATCGGTCGCGCCCTGCTCGACCATTGCGCCGAGGCGGTACGCGCCGCCAACCGGCCGATCATCGTGCTGGTGGGGGATGAACCCTATTATGCGCGTGTCGGCTACCGGCGGGTGCCGCCGGGACGCATCACCCTGCCGGGCCCGGTGGATCCGATGCGGCTGCTCGCGCTCGAAATCGTGCCAGAAACGCTCAAGACCCTCTCGGGCGAGGTGCGCGGCGATCCGGGTTGATCATTCGCGGTTGATCAGGCCCGCTTGCGTCCAAGCCGTCCTTCCGCCAGCCAGGTGCCGATGAGCGGGAGCAGAAGCAGCAACAGCCCCAGCAGCCCCAGACCAAAAGGCGTGATGGAAAGCCCCTTGAGCACGGAGGCTTCCGTGGGCTTGAGCCCGATATAATCCGGCCCCGAAAAGACGGATCCGGTGCGGATATCGGCGAGGCGCGGTACCTCCACATTGCCGTTCGCCGCCATCCGGCGGACCCCGCCGCCCGTTGCTTCCGCCACGGGACGCAAGGCTTCGAGCGTGCTGACCACTTGCCGGAACTCGCGGGGATTGGCTTGACCGGCATTGACGAAGGCGACGAGATTTCCGTTGCGCGCGCGGTAAAGCCCGGCGCGGCGAATGGCCATTTCCGCGCGCCACAGGCCCGGCTCAGCCTCGAATGGCGTCAGAGGCAGGGTCTCGCCGCCCGGTTCCGTGACCGAGAAATCGCCCGGCGCACCGCCGATCGTGCGTCGTTCGATGACGATCCGGTTGCCTGAAATCGCCATGCGCAGGGCTTCTTCTTCGAGCTCAGGCTCTTTCATCAGCCAGTGGGAAAGGCGGCGCAGCAGGTCGAGATAGGGGCCACCCCCGGCATAGCCGCGTGCCCAGAGCCAGACATGATCGGAGAGGAAAAGCCCCACGCGCCCTTTGCCCTCCCGGCGAAGTTCGAGCAGCGGCAATCCGTCGACGCCGCTCATCAGGCTCTGGCCGGCGCGCGGCCGCGCGGCGATCTGCCGGAACCATGGCGCCCATTGCGCGGTGCCCGGTGCGGCACCGGCGCCATCGAGATTGCTGGTCACTGGGTGGCGCCGGCCGAGATCGGTCACCTCGGCGCGATAGGCGCGCTCCAGGATCGAGCCCGTAGGCTCCGCTGGCATGATCTCGCGCAAAGGCGTTGAGAGCAGCCCGCCGCGCGCGACGATTTCCGGCCCCACCGCGAAAAGGATCGCACCGCCGTCGCGCACATAGGAGACCATGTTCTCGAAATAGAGGGTCGGCAGGAAGGTCTGATTCGAGTAGCGATCGAAGATGATGAGGTTGAAATCGTTGATCTTTGTGACGAAAAGGTCGCGCGTGGGAAAGGCGATGAGCGAGAGTTCGTTGGTCGGGGTGTTGTCCTGCTTCTCGGGCGGGCGCAGGATCGTGAAATGAACCAGCTCCACATTGGGATCGGCCTTGAGCAGGTTGCGCCAGGTGCGCTCGCCCGCATGGGGCTCGCCTGAAACCAGCAGCACGTTGAGTTTCTCACGCACGCCTTCAACGGGCAACGCGATGAGATTGTTGAGCGGCGTCAGCTCTCCCGGAAGAGTTTCGATCTGGAGCTCGAAAAGATTGAGCCCCGCCCGGTCGAGCTTCAGTGCGATCTGGATCGGCTGACCGGCGCGCACGGTCTCGCTGGCCAGCGTCTCGCCGTCGCGGCGGATCGAAAGCCGTGCGGGCCCGCCATTGCCGCCCTGATCCTCGATGCGGATGGTCGCCATGACCTCCTTGCCGACAATGCCGAAGCGAGGCGCCTCGACAAGCTCGATCCGGCGGTCGAATTCGTTGGCTCGCCCCGTGATCAGCGCGTGGAACGGCGCCGAGAAGCCGAGGCGCGCGAGATCGGCGGGAATATCATGCGCCTGCCCGTCCGTGAGGGCGATCACCCCGGCGAGGCGATCGGGCGGAACATCGCGCAAGGCGATCGCCAGCGCGTCGAACAGGCGCGTCCCGTCTCCCGCGCCATCGCGGTCGAATACATCGATCACGCGCAGTTCGGTATTGGGGCGTTGGCGCAGGCGCGCGGCAAGGGTGGAGAGCGCGGCTTCCGTTTCCGCCATCCGCGTGCCGATCCCCTGTGAACCGGAGCGATCAACCAGCAAGGCGACGATATCGCTCAACCGCTCGCGCTTCTCGCTGACAAGGCGCGGATCCGTGAGCGCTGCGAGTCCGAGGAAGAGCGCGCCGAGGCGTATCCACGCGCCACGCCGCTTCTGCCGGACAAGATACCCGCCGAGTGCGAGCGCGATCAGCGCGAGCGCCGCCAGGAATGGCCAGGGCAGCAGGGGAGAGAAATCGACAAACAGCCTGTCCGCGTTCATTGCCCGAGCCTTTCGAGCAGGGCGGGCACATGCACCTGATCCGCCTTGTAATTGCCGGTCATCACATACATCACGATATTGACACCCGTGCGGAACGCCATTTCGCGCTGACGCGGCTCACCCGGCACCAGCGGGTAAAGCGGATTGCCGAGCCGGTCGAGCGCCCAGGCGCTTGCGAGGTCATTCGAGGTGATGATGATTGGTGAAACGCGGTCGCCCGCCCGAGCCGGGACTTTGGCATCGCTGGCCCCCGCAAGGGTTTCGACCCAGGTATCGCCCGCTGCATAACGCCCGACGAAGCGTTCAAGCAGATAGAAGGTTTTCGTCAGCACGTGATCGCTTGGGACAGGTTCGAGCGCGGGTAGATCGAGCGCGGAAAGCATCGCGCGCAGAGCGCGGGTCTCTGCCGTGGGCTGGCCGCCGGGGCGCTGGATGAAGGCATCGCGCGTGTCGAACAGCACGGTGCCGCCTTGCTTCATGAAGCTGTCTATGGCGCGGATCGCCTGCTCGGATGGGCGTGACTGACCCAGAACGACGGGCCAGTAGATCATCGAATAGAAGACCAGCTCGTCGCGCGCGGGGTCGAGGCCGATCGGCTCGTCGAGATGGAGCGAGGTGCGCTGGCTCAGCATCCGGCCGAGGCCCTGCAGCCCGGCGCGGCTGGTTTCATCGACCTTCTGGTCGCCGGTGAGGATATAGGCGAGGCGGGGACGCAGGCTCGAGCGGATATCCTCGGGGCGGATTGAACGCAGATCGAGCGGTTCGGCCCTCGCCGCAGGGGCAATTTGCGCAAGCAGGGCAAGGCCGAGCAGGAGGGCTGCCGTGCTCTGCGCCGGTCGCCGGAGCGAGGCCAATGTACCGCCGATGAGGATCATCGCCAGCGCGTCGGCGAGGAAGAGCAGGACCGCAGCCACCATCAGCGCGGGGCGGAAGTCGATCACGCGCGGATTGGCCAGCGGCATTGGTGTGTGCCCGGCATAGGAGATCGGCTCGAAAGCGCTCGCCGGCGTGACGGCGTTGACGGCGAAGCCGGTTTCGGGTGGACCGTAGAAACCCGGCGGGTGATCACGGGTTGCCGGCTCCGAGAACCGCTGATCGACCGGGCGAGCCTCCGCCGAGGCAGGGCCGAGCTGGCCGAATCCGTCGAGCGTGAGGCGCGGCGCGATTTTCGTCGTAACAGAGGCACCTCCGGCGGCCTGCGTGCCCGCCGGCCCCTTGGCGATCGTGAGCACACGCCGGAGCATATCCACGAACAGGCCGGAAAGCGGCAGGTTCGACCAGCTCGTATCCGCAGTGACGTGGAACAGGACGAGATGGCCCTTGCCGAGCATTTTGCCGGTCACGAGCGGTGTGCCGTCCTCCAGTATAGCCCAGCTCGCGCGGACAAGCTCGGAATCCGGTTCTGCCAGCACCTGACGCTCGACCCGCATATCCTTTGCTGGCGCCAGTGTCGCGAAAGGGGACGCCTCGGGGAAGGGGCCGAGTGCGCGCGGTTTGTCCCATGACAGCGCGCCGCCGAGAATGCGCCCGCCCCGGCGCAGGCGCACGGGAAGAAGGTCGTCTCCCGCTGCGGCGAGTCCCGGTCCGGCGAAGCGGATCAGCACCCCGCCATTCTCCACGAACCGGGCGACATGCGCCCCGGTTTCGCCGCCGATCGTGCCGATATCCGCGAGGACGAGCACATCCGGGCGATCCTCCAGCGCCTGCCGGATCGGATCCTTGGCGCCGGGGGGCGGTTCGCGCAGATCGCCATAGGGCGCGAGGGCCCGGGCAAGGAAATAGCGCGCGGAGACCAGCGGCTGCGCGGTATCGGTGGTCTCTCCCGAAATGAGCGCGACCCGCCGCCGCCGATTGGCGCCATCTACCAGATGAACCGCGCCGGCATGGTTCGCTTCCGCGATTTCGAGCCGGTTGATGTCGTTGGCGATCTCGAGCGGAAGCGCGAGCCGTGCGCGCGTTTCGCGCGCATCCTGCGCGAAAGTCGCGGTTGCTTCGCCGAGCAGGCGGCCTTTCTCGTCGAGCGCGCGGATCAGGGAGGGCGCCCCGGCAGCGCCCGTGCCTGCGCGGCGGAGCAGCGCCTCCACCCCTTGCGCGTTCTGTGCCAGGCCGACCAAGGCCGTGGTCGGGGTGTCGTTCTGGGCGTAGATGTCGAGCCGCTCGCCCCCGCGCGCGAGGAAGGCGGCGATGCTGTCCTTCTCGCCCTCGCGGGTGATTCCGTCGCTGATCCAGACCAATCGGGCGCCGGCATGGCTCGAAAGCAGCGCGATGGCCGTGTCGAAGGCAGGCTGACGATCGACGAAGTAAGGGCGCGGCCGCAGCGGCTGAAGACGGGTCATCACCTGCCGGATCGGCTCGGGCGATAGAACCGGACGCTGTTCTCCGGCGGCAAGGAGAATGACCGGGCGCTCCGGGCGGTCGTTCATGAGGCGGGCGGCACGCTCGAGACGCGCCTGCCAGTCACGCGCGGCGGCCCAGCCATCATCAAGGAGCAGGATGAGCGGGCCACTTCCTTCATGCGCTGCCGCCGGGTGCATGTCGGGCTCGAAACGGGGGCCGGCGAGGGCAAGGATGAGCGCGGCGGCGGCTGCAAGGCGGAGCAGCATCAGCCACCACGGTGTGCGGCGCGGTTCGCGCTCGGAGCCCAGAAGATCCGCGACCAGCGGCAAGGTCGGCAGCGGCAGGCGACGCGGTGGCGGCGGTGTCACGCGCAGGAGGAACCACAGCAGCGGCAAGGCCAGCAGGGCGAGCAGCGCGAGCGGGGCGGCGAAACCGAGACCGGCGATCATGGCGTGGCCCCCAGGGAGGAATGCGCGGCTGGCATCTGCCCGCCGATCATGCCCGCCAGCGCGAGCAGGGTCTCGGAGGCGGGGCGATGGGTGAGGTGTTTGACGAAACCGAAGCCATGGCGCAGGGCGGCGCGGCGTAGCTCCTCGTTTACGGCGGCGATCCGCTCGCGATAGCGGGCCGCGAGATCACGTGCTTCGCCGACCCGCCAGGTCTGGGGGGATTCGGGCGTCTCGAACTCGATCTCGCCCGTGAAGGGGAACTCCTCCTCCACGGGGTCGCGGATCAGCACCACGCTCGCGAGGAGCCCCCGCTCGGCGATCGCGGCGAGGCGCGCCTCGAATTCATCCGGGCGCATGATGAAATCGGAGATCAGCACGAGGTGATCGCGGCGTCTGAGCCGGGTGATATCCGGCATCGGCATCCTCGCAGCTTCCGGCAGCCGCAACATTGCTTCCGCAAGGCGCAGGACGATGTTCCGCGAGGCCATGGGCGCCGTCACACCCGCAAGGCCGGTGCGCTCGCCGGCATGCACGAGCAGGTCGCCGAGTGCCAGCGCGATCAGGATGGCGCGGTCACGTTTGGCGCGTGACGCAACGCGGGAGGTGAAATTCATCGAGGGGGAGAAATCCACCCAGAGCCAATGCGTCGAAGCGCTCTCCCATTCGCGCTCGCGCACGAAAAGGCGTTCCTCGCGCGCGGAACGGCGCCAGTCGATGCGGGCGACGGATTCGCCGACGCCAAAGGGGCGGAATTCCCAGAATTCCTCGCCTGGCCCGGCCCGGCGGCGGCCATGGATGCCGAGCTGGAGCTGCGCCGCGACATTGCGCGCTTCCACCACGAGATGCGGCAGGATCTCCGAAAGCCGCGCGGCCTCGCCCGCGAGTCCCGCCGGGAGGGCAGGGCCGAGGCCGGGAACGAGGCTGGCATCCGGTTGCGCCATGGCGGGCTCAGCGGTAGCGCGCGACGAGGGCGGCGATGATGGAGCCGATCGTCTCGCCATCCGCGCGGGCGGCGAAACTCAGCGCCATGCGATGCTTGAGCACCGGCTCGGCAAGCGCGACCAGATCGTCGAGCGAGGGCGAGAGCCGTCCGTCGAGCAGGGCGCGGGCGCGGATCGCGAGCATGAGCGCCTGGCTTGCGCGCGGGCCCGGCCCCCAGGCGAGCTTGCCGGCAAGCGGTGTGCCGGGCAGGGGGCGTGCCGAACGCACGAGATCGAGGATAGCCTCTACAATCGCTTCCCCCACAGGCAGGCGGCGCACGAGCTGCTGCGCCTCCATGATGCCTTGGGGCGTGAATACGGCGGAGACGGCGCCAGCCTCGCTGCCCGTGGTTTCGATGAGGATCCGGCGCTCGGCATCGCGATCGGGGTAATCGACGTTGATTTCGAGGAGGAACCGGTCAAGCTGTGCCTCGGGCAGCGGGTAGGTACCTTCCTGCTCGATCGGGTTCTGCGTCGCCAGGACATGGAAGGGGCGGGGCAAATCGTGGCGCTGCCCGGCGATGGTCACGAAGCCTTCCTGCATCGCCTGGAGCAGGGCGGATTGCGTGCGTGGGCTCGCGCGATTGATTTCGTCCGCCATCAGCAATTCGGCGAAGACGGGGCCGCGCACGAAACGGAAGGCGCGCTTGCCGGGGCTGGGTTCGTCGAGGATTTCGCTGCCGAGAATGTCCGAAGGCATCAGATCAGGCGTGAACTGCACGCGGCGGGCATCAAGCCCCAGCACGTGCCCCATCGTCTCGACGAGTTTCGTTTTCGCGAGGCCTGGCACGCCGACGAGCAGGGCATGACCGCCCGCCAGCACGGTGACGAGCGCACGCTCGATCACCTCTTCCTGGCCGAAGATCGCCTTGCCGATTTCCGCGCGGGCCTTGGCAAGGCGGGTGGCGATGTCCTCGGCCTGTCGCACGAAACCGGCGGTTTTATCGGCTTCGTGCGAGGGGTTTGTTTTGAGATCAAGCATCCTACCCTCTCCGGCGATTCGCGCTCTGTCGCGCTTACCTTGCCAAATTGTCGCGCGGCGCGCATCCCGGCAATGGGGGTTGGCGCTCCGGTAGCCGATACACGCACAAGTTTTCGTGTTCCCGCCGACAGTCGAAGGGCCAATCATGGCTTTGCGAGGGCGGAGGCGGGTGCTTCCCTTGCCGCCCGGCCGGCGCTAGATGTCGGTGCGAGGGAGCCATGAGCCAGACCGAACTGCCCAAACGTTTTCTGGAAGCTGCGGCCGGGCATGCGGGCAGGAATCCGCCGCCCGTCGAGAAATGGAATCCGGCTTATTGCGGCGAGATCGACATGCGCATCGCGCGGGATGGCCGCTGGTTCTATCTCGGAACGCCGATCACGCGGTTGCCGCTGGTGAAGCTCTTCGCCTCGATTCTCCGGCGCGATCCCGAGCGCTACGTGCTCGTGACGCCGGTCGAGCGCGTAGGAATCGTTGTCGAGGACGCGCCTTTTCTCGCCGTGGAAATGGCGCCGGTGGAAACGTCCGCGGGCCCGGCTTTCGCCTTCCGCACCAATCTGGACGAGATCGTTGTCGCCGGGGCGGATCACCCGATGCGGTTCGAACTCGATCAATATGGCGGGCTCAAGCCCTATCTGCATGTGCGCGGTGGTCTTTTTGCGCGCGCAACCCGTTCCCTTGCACTCGATCTCGCGGCGGTTCTTACAGAGGATGCGCAGGGGCGGCCCGGCCTTGCCTCGGCGGGCGCGTTCTTCGCGCTGCCGGATGAAGCGCTGGAGGTGAGCGTATGAGCGTGGCTGCGCCGCTCGCCCGTTTTCGAGACCGCGCGGGGCAGGTGCTGTTTACGGCGCCGCTCGAACCGGAAGCGGATCACCGGCCTTTCGGATGTCATGTCATCGCGCAGGTTCCTCCCGAGCCGGATTTCATCGCGAGGGCACGGCCTGCGGCGGTTCTTTATCCGGTGGTGATGCGCCCGGAAGGGTTATCGGTCCTGCTCACCGAGCGCGCCGGCCATCTGAGCAATCATGCGGGGCAGGTGGCCTTTCCCGGCGGGCGTATCGAGCCCGGCGAGACCCCGGAACAGGCAGCCTTGCGTGAGGCGCGGGAGGAAATCGGCCTCTTGCCTGCGCTTGTCACGCCCATCGGCTTCCTGCCGCCCTATTTTTCGGGCACCGGCTTTCGGGTGCAGCCCATGGTGGGGCTGGTCGATCCCGCGATGTCGCTCCAGCCCGATCCGGGCGAGGTCGCGCGTGTCTTCGAGGTGCCGCTCGATCACGCGCTGGATCTTGCGCAATACCGGCAATCGACCATCTTCTGGAAAGGTCGCGACAGGACCTTCTATATCCTTGACCATGCATCCGCCTATATCTGGGGTGTAACGGCGGGAATCATGCGCTCTTTTGCGCAGCTCTATGCGAATGGGTGAAATAAGATGGGGCGTATCGTTTTCGAGCTTTCCGGGTTTTTCCTGCTGCCGTTCATCTGTTATGCCGCCTTCCTGGTCTGGCAGCAGAAGCATCCGGCCGCCGCGAAGAAAATCCTCACGGCCAAGGCCTTGCAGATCCAGAGCCTGATCGGACTGGCTTTCGTCGTCGCCGCGCTGCTTTTCTTCGGCCTGAGCGACGAAAAACATACCGGCCCGTATTCTCCGGCGATCTTCAAGGATGGAAAGCTCATCCAGGGGAAGGTCGAGTGAGCCCACGCGATCTTCACGCCCGTCTCGTCGCGCTTGCCTCGGAGCCGCACCTTTCTGACCTGATGGCCCTGCTGAACCCGGCGGGGGAGGAGACCCGTATCGTCGGCGGCGCGATCCGCAATACGATCCTGGGCGAGAAGACCAACGATATCGACCTTTCAACCACCCTCCTGCCCGACGCGGTGCTCCGCCTTGCACAAGCGGCGGGCTGGCACGGCGTGCCGACCGGGATCGAGCACGGCACGGTGACGCTTATCCGCGATATACATGCGTTCGAGGTCACCACCTTGCGCGAGGATATCGAGACCGATGGCCGCCACGCCAAGGTCCGCTTCGGCCGCGATTTCCGGGCGGATGCCGCGCGGCGCGATTTCACGATCAACGCGCTCTCGCTCGATCGCGACCACAAGCTCCACGATTATTTCGAGGGCGTCCACGATCTACGTCTGCACAAGGTGCGCTTCATCGGCCGGGCTGATCAACGGTTGCGAGAGGATTATCTCAGGGGGCTTCGCTTCCTGCGTTTTTCCGCGGAATACGGGCGTGGTCGGCTCGATTCGCTTGGCCTCGCGGCGGTTCTCAATCACCGCGGCGGTTTTGTTGAACTCTCGCGCGAACGCATCCGCGCGGAGATGATGAAGCTGGTCGACGCGCGCCACGCCGCCGAGGTGATCAAGAAAGCCGAGGAGTTCGGGCTCATCACGCAATTGCTCGGCGTGCCGGCGGACCCGGCGGCTTTCGCCGCCCGCATCGCGCTGGAGGGACGCTTCGGGGAGATGCGGGTGCCACGCCTCGCCCGCTTCGCGGCCCTTGGCGTTCATGACGATCGCAATATCGCCTACCTGCGCGAGAGCATGCGCCTCACCAATGCCGAGGAGCGCTGGCTCCACCGGATCATCGACGTTCAGTACCGCTTTCGGCGGGATGGGTTGGCGAGCCTTCTTCTGCTTGGCCCCGAGGAGGCTGAAATCGGTGTCGAGGCGCTTCGGCGCGAGGCTTCGGCGCGCGGCAGTGTGTCCCTGCTGCTCGATATCGACCGCGTGGCGAACCCGCCCGTTTTCCATCTCTCGGGCAAGGACGCATTGGCGCTTGGCGTGGTCGCCGGGCCGGCGGTGGGGCAGGCGCTGGAGGCCACCCGCACCACCTGGGCGCGGGAAGGTTTTCCGCCCGGCTATGCCGATCAGCACGCGATCCTGGCCGGTGTCATACGGCGAATGCGCGAGCGCTGACGCTCAATCCTCGTCTTCGCCGTCGTCCTCGTCGTCCTCTTCCTCGAACTCGACCGCCTCGAGGCAGGCCATCGGGAATGTATCGCGCTGGAAGGTCTCGCTACCCTCGGCGAACCACAGGCATTCCGCCTTCTCGTCCGTCGTCGAGACAACGCTCATGGCGGGACCACCCGATTTCATCTGAACCACGTCGCCGATCTTGAACATGCATGATCTCCCTTGTTGAGCGAGGGTGATAGCCGCACAGAATGACGAGATTGCGACATGCGCTCAGGGCCAACGCACGCTGGGCGGCATCGAGGAGAGGATGGAATCGATGTTTCCGCCCGTCTTGAGGCCGAAGATCGTGCCGCGATCATAGAGCAGGTTGAACTCGACATAGCGCCCGCGCCGGACCTGCTGCTCGTGGCGGTCTTCGGCGGTCCATGGACGGGAAATGTTAGCCGTGAGAATGCGCGGATAGATATCGAGGAAAGCCTCGCCAACCGCCTTGGTAAAGGCGAAATCGGCTTCCCACTCATCCGCGACATAATCGTAGAAGATGCCGCCGATTCCACGTGGCTCGTTGCGATGCTTGAGGAAGAAATACTCGTCGCACCAGCTCTTGAAGCGGTCGTAATCGCGGCCATGCGTGCGACAGGGCGCTTCCATCGCCTCATGGAAGGCGCGCGCGTCGGCATCTTCCTGCACACGTCGGCGATCGAGCACGGGCGTGAGATCCGCGCCGCCGCCGAACCATGCTTTCGAGGTCACCACGAAGCGCGTGTTCATGTGGACAGTCGGCGCATTGGGGTTCCACGGATGCGCGATGAGCGAGATGCCGGTCGCCGCGAAGCGGGGATCCTTGTCCGCGCCGGGGATCTGACCGGCGAATTCCGGCGCGAAGGAGCCATGGACATGGCTGACATGCACGCCGGCCTTCTCGAAGACGCGCCCACGCAGCATCCCCATGCGCCCACCGCCTCCCGGCGTGCTGTCATGATTGGTGCGGTTCCATGGCTTGAATTCCGGGATGCCCGCAGCCTGCGCTTCCTCGAAGAAGGGACCTTCCGCCTCCTGTTCGATGCGGGCGAAGACGGCCATGATCTGCGCCTGAAGGTCGAGGAACCATTCATGGGCGCGTTCGCGCCGGGCGGTGACCGTGGTATCGTCGATGAGGGACATGATCAGACTTTCGTTTCGGGGGGAAAGGCGTCGAGCTGGCGCAAGGCTTCGCCGATGATCATCGCGCCGGCAACCGCGATATTGAGCGAGCGCAGGCCGGCACGCTGGGGAATGTAGATCCGGGCCTCGGCTGCTTCATGCACATGCGCCGGCGCGCCCGCGCTCTCGCGCCCAAGCATGACGATATCGCCGGGCTGGAAGACGAAACGGGTATGCGCAACCGCGCCATGGGTTGTGGCCAACACGAGACGGGCTCTTCTTTCGGTGCAGAAAGCCTCGAAATGGCGGAAGGAAACGTGACGCCGGATGACGGCATGGTCGAGATAATCGAGCCCCGCGCGTCTGAGGTTCCGGTCGCTGGCGTCGAATCCGGCGGGCTCGATCAGGTCGACCGGGACACCAAGACAGGCCCCCAGCCGGAACAGCGTTCCGGCGTTCTGCGGAATGTCCGGCTCGAAAAGCGCAAGCCTCAGAGGGGCGATGCGCTCAATTTCCTTTTGATCAACCATATCTGTGGCATCTAGCTGTCGTGAAGGGGATGGACAAGCGGCATCGACGATGCCATTGAGCCTCTTGTTCAGGATCGTTCCAAATTCTGATATGCCCGAAGAATCAGGCAGGCTATGCGCGGCGCGACGCTGCGGGGAAGCTCCTGTTTTTCGCGGCGCATTTTTGGGCGCGAGGATGAGGCGGGTCTGCCCTACGAGGCACGGACCCTGCGACTGAGGAAGGGCTAAACGTGGCTGACCATACGATGAGTGAACCGAACCGCCGTGATTTTCTGTTCCTCGCCACCGGCGCGGCGGGTGTCGTCGCGGGCGGCGCGGCCGTCTGGCCGCTGATTTCGCAGATGTCGCCGGATGCTTCGACGATCGCCGCCGGCGCGCCGGTCGAGGTCGATCTCGGGCCGATCGGCGAAGGCAAGGCGATCACGCTGAAATGGCGCGGCAAGCCGATTTTCGTCCGCCATCGTACGGCGAAGGAAATCGAAGAAGCCAAGAAGGACGACGCCGCCGCCCTGCCGGACAAGCAGGCCGATTCGGCCCGCGTGAAAGCCTTCGAGGGCAAGGCCCAGGAAAAATGGATCGTCGTTTACGGCAACTGCACCCATCTGGGCTGCGTGCCGATCGGCTTCTCCGGCGATTACAACGGCTGGTATTGCCCCTGCCACGGCTCGCATTACGACAATTCCGGCCGCATCCGCAAAGGTCCGGCCCCGCGCAATCTCGACATCCCGGAATTCGCGTTCCTGTCGGCGTCCAAGATCCGCATCGGCTGATCGCATTCAAGGTGAGACAAGAGAATGGCTGAGCATCATTCCTCCTATGTGCCGAAGACCGGCATCGAACGCTGGATCGACGCGCGGTTGCCGATCATCCGCCTGATGCACGATTCCGCGGTGTCCTACCCGGTTCCGCGCAACCTCAACTACTTCTGGACGTTCGGCGGCATCCTGATGTTCATGCTGGTCGCGCAGATCGTGACCGGCATCGTTCTCGTGATGCATTATACGCCGCATGTCGATTTCGCCTTCGCCTCCGTCGAGCACATCATGCGCGACGTGAATTACGGCTGGCTGCTGCGCTACATGCACGCCAACGGCGCCTCGATGTTCTTCATCGCGGTCTATATCCACATCTTCCGCGGCATGTATTACGGCTCCTACAAGGCGCCGCGCGAATTGCTCTGGATCCTCGGCGTCGTGATCTTCCTGCTCATGATGGCCACGGCCTTCATGGGGTATGTGCTTCCCTGGGGGCAGATGTCCTTCTGGGGCGCGACCGTGATCACCAACCTCTTCTCGGCCATTCCGGTGATCGGCGATCCGATCGTGACCTGGCTCTGGGGCGGCTATTCGGTCGACAACCCGACGCTCAACCGCTTCTTCTCGCTGCATTACCTGCTGCCCTTCATGATCCTTGGCGTGGTGGTTCTCCATGTCTGGGCGCTGCATCATGTCGGCCAGAACAACCCGACCGGCGTCGAGGTGAAGAATGTCGCGAAGGATACGGTTCCCTTCACGCCCTTCGCGACCGTGAAAGACCTCTTCGCGATGGTCTGCTTCATGATGGTGTTCGGCTGGTTCGTGTTCTATCACCCGAACTTCCTCGGCCATGCGGATAACTACATCCCGGCCGATCCGCTGAAGACCCCGGCGCATATCGTGCCCGAATGGTACTTCCTGCCCTTCTACGGCATCCTGCGCGCGATCCCTGACAAGCTTGGCGGTGTCGTGGCGATGTTCGCGGCGATCGCGATCCTGGCCTTCCTGCCCTGGCTCGATACCTCGAAGGTCAAGTCCGGCAAGTATCGCCCGACATTCAAGATCTTCTTCTGGATCTTCGTGGTGGTCTCGGTGCTGCTCGGCTATACCGGCTCGCAGCCGACCGACAAGGTGGTGCTCGCGCTCGGCGGCCGCACGATCCTCGACATGGTCGGCTTCGCGCAGATCCTCACCGTGATGTATTTCGCCTATTTCGTGATCGCCCTGCCGTTGCTCGGTCTGTTCGAGAAACCGAAAGCGGTGCCGGCTTCCATCGCCGATTCCGTGCTCGGCGACGCCAAGGCGGCGAAGTGAGCGGGACGAGAGGAAGGAAAACGCTATGAAAATCGCTTCTCGTCATCTTGTCGCGGCCTTTGCCCTTCTCGGGCTCTCCGGCCTTGCCGCCCCGGCCCTCGCGGCCGGCGGCGCCGAGCATCCGCCGGCGCAGAAATGGAGCTTCTCGGGCCCGTTCGGCACTTTTGACCGCGCGCAGCTTCAGCGCGGCTTCAAGGTCTATCGCGAGGTTTGCTCCTCCTGCCACGGGCTGGAAAAGATCTCGTTCCGCAACCTCTCGCAGCCCGGCGGTCCGGGCTTCACCGAGGGACAGGTCAAGACGCTGGCCGCGGAATACAAGGTCAAGGACGGCCCGAACGAAAGCGGCGACATGTTCGAGCGCCCCGGTCGCCCGGCGGATCGCTTTCCGGCGCCGTTCCCGAATGCCGAAGCGGCCAAGGCCGCGAATGGCGGCGCGGTACCGCCGGATTTCTCGGTGATCGCCAAGGCCCGCACCTATGAGCGCGGCTTCCCGATGTGGCTCATCGATATCTTCACGCAGTATCAGGAGCAGGGGCCGGATTACATCGTCGCGCTGCTCAACGGCTACGAGGTTGCGCCGAAGGGCGTCACCGTCGAGGCCGGGCTGCACTACAACAAGTACTTCCCCGGCAACAAGATCGCGATGGCCAACCCGCTCGTCGCGGTGATCGACGATAACGGCAAGCCGAATGATCCGGGTTTCTACACGGACGGCACGCCGGTGACGCGCGAGCAGGTCGCGCGCGATCTCGCGGCTTTCCTCATGTGGGCGGCTGAGCCCAAACTCGAGGAGCGCAAGCATCTCGGCGCCAAGGTGATGCTGTGGCTGCTGCTTCTGGCAGGGTTGCTCTATTTCACCAAGAAGCGCATCTGGTCGCGTCTCGAAGGCGCGCATTGAGCGCCGCCTGATGGATCAGCAAGGGGCCCTGCGGGCCCCTTTTCTTTTTCTGTTGGCATGCGCCTTCGGGGACGGAAGCCGGCTTTATTCGCCCCGGTGGTTCTGGCAGGCTCGTATCGTCTTTTCTTTGCCGGGCCTTCCATGCAGACACTTCGTGACGCGATCCGCACTATTCCCGATTATCCCAAGCCGGGTATCCAGTTTCGGGATATCTCGACGCTTCTGGGCAATCCCCGCGCTTTCCGCCGCGCGGTGGATGAGCTTGTTCAGCCCTATGCCGGCGCGCGCATCGCCAAGGTGGCGGGGATAGAGGCGCGCGGCTTCATCCTCGGCGGCGCGATCGCCCATCAGCTTTCCTGTGGTTTCGTGCCGATCCGCAAGAAGGGCAAGCTCCCGCATCAGACGGTTTCGATCGCCTATGCGCTGGAATACGGCACCGACGAGATGGAGATCCATGTCGATGCGGTGGAGAAGGGCGAGAAGGTCATTCTCGTCGACGATCTGATCGCGACCGGCGGCACGGCTTCCGCTGCGGTGCGCCTTCTCCAGAAGCTCGGGGCGGAAGTGGTCGCGGCCTGTTTCGTGATCGATCTGCCCGAACTGGGCGGGGCGGCGAAGATCGAGGCGCTCGGCGTGCCGGTGCGCACGCTCGTCGCCTTCGAGGGGCATTGAACGTCAGTCCCGCGCCTCCAGCAGCGATATGCCGGAGAAAGCGAAAACGGGGATACCCTTCTGGTTCAGCGCGTAATTGCGCAGGTTGAGGATACCCCAGCCGGGACGCGAGGCGGAGCGCCGCGCGCCCTCGATGCGCGTGAAATAGGTAAGCGTATCGCCGGCGAGGACGGGCCTCAGCCACAGGAGATTGTCAAAGCCCATGCCCGGCCCGCGTTTCGGCGTGCTTTGCGCGGGTTGCCGCGCCCAGAAATCGGTCATCACGCGCATCCAGGCCGAGGCCGTATGCCAGCCGGAGGCGGAGAGCCCGCCGAAATGCGTCGCGCGTCCGCCCTCTTCCGAGAGGTGGAAGGGCTGCGGATCGAAGCGTTTCGCGAAATCGATGATGTTCTCCGGCGTGAACGCATAACTTCCGAGGCGCAACACCACGCCGGGGCGAAGATCGTCGACATAGCCGAATTGCGCGGCATTCGCTTCCGCTGGAAACTCCTCGGCTGCTGGCGGCACGATCCGGCTTCCGGACAGATCATCATCGGCGGCGCCCGGCTCGCGACGGGCGAACATGATGAGATTGACCTGCTCCATCACCGAAACGCCATCCTGATTGGTGATATCGAAGCGGAAATCAACGAAGCCGCGATCAGGCTTGCTGGATGAGGCACGCCGCCCGAGAACTTCAAGCCGGCCCGTGAGCGTATCGCCCACGCGCACAGGGGCGAGCCAGCGCAATTTCGAGATTCCGGGCGCGCCCATGCCAGAAGAGTTGAGCAACATGCCATAGGTGAGCAGGCGCATGTTCACCCCGGCGCTGTACCAGCCCGAGGCGATCAGGCCGCCCATCATGCGCGCCTGATCCGAGGCCGCGTCGAGATGCATCGGCTGCGGGTCGAACTCGCGGGCGAAGGCCAGCATCGGCGCTTCGTCGATCCGCGCCGAGCCATATTCCCATGAGGCGCCGGGGACGAAATCCTCGAAGTAGAGTCTGTCGTTCCCCGTCATGGCGCAGCTTCAATTCGCGAAGCGGAAATGCAGCACGTCGCCGTCCGCGACGACATATTCCTTACCTTCGAGGCGGAATTTGCCAGCTTCGCGCGCGCCGGCTTCGCCCTTGAGCGCGACGTAATCGGCATAGGCGATGGTTTCGGCGCGGATGAAGCCTTTCTCGAAATCGGTATGGATCACGCCAGCGGCCTGCGGCGCCTTGGTGCCGGTCTCGATGGTCCAGGCCCGCGCCTCTTTCGGACCGACGGTGAAATAGGTCACGAGGCCGAGCAGCGCATAACCTTCGCGGATGACGCGGTTGAGGCCAGGCTCCTCAAGGCCGATGGCATCGAGATAATCCTTCTGCTCGGCGGCATCGAGAACGGCGATCTCGCTTTCGATCTTCGCCGAGACGACGACGGCGCGCGCGCCCTCGGCCTTTGCCCGCTCGAACACCTTCGCGGTGAAGGCATTGCCCTTGTCCGCCGAGGCTTCCTCGACATTGCAGACATAAAGGACCGGCTTCGATGTGAGCAGCCCCAGCATCTCGAAAAGCTTGCGCTCATGCGGCTTCACATCCACGAGGCGTGCGGGCTTGCCGTCGCGCAGCAGGGTCAGCGCGCGCGACATGAGATCGAAGCTTTCCTTCGCCTCCTTGTCGCCGCCCTTGGCCTTCTTCTCGATGGCGGTGATCCGCTTTTCCATCGAGTCGAGATCCGCGAGCATCAACTCGGTTTCGATCGTCTCGATATCGGCCAGCGGGTCGATCTTGCCCTCGACATGGGTGATGTCCCCATCCTCGAAGCAGCGCACGACATGGGCAATCGCATCCACCTCGCGGATATTGGCGAGGAACTGGTTGCCGAGCCCTTCGCCCTTGGAGGCGCCGCGCACCAGCCCGGCGATATCGACGAAGGTGAGGCGGGTGGGGATGATCTCCTTCGAACCGGCGATGGCGGCAAGCGCATCGAGGCGGCCGTCAGGCACGGCGACATCGCCGACATTCGGTTCGATCGTGCAGAACGGATAATTCGCCGCCTGCGCTGCGGCCGTTTGCGTGAGCGCGTTGAAAAGGGTCGATTTGCCGACATTCGGCAGGCCGACAATTCCGCATTTGAAACCCATTTGGGCGATCCGTTCCGTGCGTGAGAAGTGGTTTCCGGCGGTCTTTTCAGCCGCTTGGGCGGGGAAGTCTAGTCCTTTTTCGCGCCGGGAAGGGTGATGCCCTTATGCCCGCGCCCCTCCATGCGGAGATGGACCTTGGATTGAAAATGCTCGCCTTCGCCCTTGACGAGCAGATCCGCGAATTCTGCGGTGGCGTCGCACAGATCCTCGACCCACGGCATCTCGGCCTTGGCGAAATCGCCGAGCACGAAATTATGCACCAGCGCCTTGTCGCCGGGATGGCCGATGCCGAGGCGCACGCGCGGATACTCGTTGCCGCAATGCGCCGTAATCGAGCGCAGGCCGTTATGGCCGGCATTGCCGCCGCCCTTTTTCATGCGCAATCTCGCCGGGGCGAGATCGAGCTCGTCGTGAAAGACATAAACGTCGTCGAGCGCAATCTTGTAGAAGCGCATGGCCTCGCCCACCGCGCGGCCGCTCTCGTTCATGAAGGTCGTGGGCTTGAGAAGAACCACTTTCTCGCCGCCGATCGTGACCTCGCTCGCCTCCCCCTGGAAACGCGTGCGCCAGGGCGTGCCGCGCCAATGGCGCTGGATGGCGTCGAGCGCCATGAATCCGATATTGTGACGATTGCCGGCATAGCGGGCGCCGGGATTCCCGAGGCCGACGAGAAGATGCATCGTCATGCCCTCATCAGGTTGGAAAGGATCGCGGCCTCATGGCCGCGATCCGTTTTCAATCAGGCTTCTTCCTTCGAGCCGCCGGCGGCAACGATGGTCGCGACGGTCGCGTCCTTCTCGTGGCTGATCAGCTTGGCGCCTGCCGGGAGGGAGAGCGCCGAAACATGGATCGAATCGCCGATCTTCGCCTTGGAGACATCGACGGTGATGTGATCCGGGATGTTGTCCGCCGGCACCATGAACTCGAGCGAATGATGCACGAGGTTGAGCGCGCCGCCGGCCTTGAGGCCCGGCGAAGTCTCCTGGCCCGTGACATGGACCGGGATTTCAACCTTCACCATAGCGCCTTCGCCGAGGCGGAGGAAATCGACGTGGATGGGGAAGTCGCGCACGACATCGAGCTGGTAATCGCGCGGGATGGCGCGGATCTTCTCGCCGCCGACATTGATCTCGAACACCGTGGTCAGGAAGTGACCGGCATAGATCAGGCGGTTGGTCTCGCGGAAATCGAGCGAGATGGAAACGGGCGACTGGCCGGCGCCGTAAATGACGGCCGGGACGCGGCCTTCACGACGAACAGCACGGGCGGCCCCCTTACCGGCCCGCTCGCGGCGCTGGGCCGAGAGCTGCTTAACTTTGGACATGTGTCTCTCCAAACAAAAACAGGGGCCAACGGCGCTCCCTCGCGGAAGGCGCCAGCCCCGAACTTGCCGCTTCCTCCAAGGGTGTAAGAACGGCTCCGGTTCCATAAGGAAAAAACGTGGTCGATGCAAGCCGGCGCGGCGATCGCGCGGGGCGGGATGCCTACGCCACCATAAAATATAGGCTTTTCCTATACTTGTCTTGCGGCTGGCCATGCTTGAAAAATGCGATATCCGCATCGCGCAGGGAGGAATGACCACGATGGCAAAGCGCTTCGCCATGCTTTTTCATGCGATTGTGATGGCGATCGCCGTAACCGGGCCGGTTGGCGCGGCGGAGCGGTTCATTACACTGGCCTCGACGACCTCGACCGAGCAATCCGGCCTCTTCAAGGCCATCCTGCCCGTCTTCCAGCAGGATACCGGCATCGAGGTGCGGGTAGTTGCCGTGGGGACAGGGCAGGCGCTTGCGCTCGCCGCCAAGGGCGATGCCGATGCCTTGCTGGTGCATGACAGGGCGGCGGAGGAAAAATTCCTCGCGGATGGCCATGGCCTAGACCGGCGCGACGTGATGTACAACGACTTCGTGGTGATCGGCCCCAAGGATGACCCCGCCAAGGTGCGCGAGGTGAAATTGGCCGCCGAAGCGCTCAAGCGCATCGCGGGTGCGAAGTCGCCCTTCGTCTCGCGCGGGGACAAGAGCGGCACCCATGCCGCCGAGTTGCGGCTGTGGGACAAGGCAGGCGTGAAGCCGGCGCCCGTGGATGGCTGGTATCGCGAACTTGGCACCGGGATGGGCCCCACGCTGAATTCCGCCGCCGCGATGGGGGCCTATGTGCTTTCCGATCGTGGAACCTGGCTTTCCTTCGCCAATCGCGGCAATCTCGATATCGTGCTTGAGGGCGATAACGCACTGTTCAACCCCTATTCCTCGATCCTCGTGAACCCGGCCAAAGGCGCGCATATCAAGGTCGCCGATGCGAGGATCTGGCATGAATGGATCACCTCGGAGAAAGGACGCGCCGCGATCTCGGCCTTCACGATCGGCGGCAAGCCGCTGTTCTTCCCACTTGTCGGCGCATCGAGAAGCTGAATCCGAAGCTCAATCCGTTGTATCAATCGTTCCAAGAAGCCGTCGCCCTGATAGCCGGAGGGGAAAGCGAGGTTCTTGCCGTGGCGGCGCTTTCCTTGCGCATCAGCCTCACGGCGACTGCCTGCGCTTTTGCCCTTGGGGTTCCGCTTGGGGTCCTGCTTGCGATCCGACGCTTTTCAGGGCGATCAGGCCTGCTGCTGGTTGCGAACGCATTTCAGGGGTTGCCGCCGGTCGTTGTCGGGCTGGCCGTGTATCTGCTTTTGTCGCGGAGCGGTCCGCTGGGGACGCTCGGCTGGCTGTTCACGCCGCGCGGCATGATCCTGGCGCAGTTCGTCCTGGTCCTGCCGATCGTGGTCGCGCTGGTTCACCGCGTGACCGAAGGGCTGTGGCGCGATTTCGGCGATCTCTTCATCATGGACGGGGCGGGATACCGCAGCGCGCTTCGCCAATTGCTGGTCATGGCCGCGCCTGCTTTCGCGACCGTCTTCCTGACGGCTTTCGGGCGCGCCATCGCGGAGGTTGGCGCGATCATGATTGTCGGTGGCAATATCCGCGGTCACACGCGCACAATGACGACAACCATCGCGCTGGAAACCAGCAAGGGCGAGCTGGCGCTGGCCATCGCGCTCGGGCTTATCCTCATGGCGATCGTGATGGCAATCGCGGCGATCAGCCTCTTCCTGGGGCGCCGGGCCGAGAGACTGCGCTGAAGTTCAGTCGAACAGGCTCGACACGCTCTCCTCGCCGGCGGTGCGGCGGATGGCTTCGCCCATCAGGGTCGCGACCGAGATGACGCGGATATTCTTGGCGACGCGCACCGCCTCCGTGGGCTGGATCGAATCCGTCACGATCAGCTCTTTCAACTTCGAGGCGGTGATACGCGCCACGGCGCCGCCGGAAAGCACGCCATGGGTGATATAGGCGGAAACGTCGTTCGCGCCCGCGGCGAGCAGGGCATCGGCCGCGTTGCACAGGGTGCCGCCGGAATCCACGATGTCATCGACGAGAACGCAGGAATAGCCGGAGACATCACCGATGATGTTCATCACCTCGCTCTCACCGGCGCGCGGGCGGCGCTTGTCGACGATGGCGAGCGGCGCGTTGATGCGGTTGGCGAGTTGACGGGCACGTACGACGCCGCCGACATCGGGCGAGACCACCATCACCTTGCCGCTCTCGAAACGGGACTTGATGTCCTGCACCATCACCGGCGCGCCGAAGAGGTTGTCCACCGGAACATCGAAGAAGCCCTGGATCTGCGCCGCGTGCAGATCGAGCGTCAGGACGCGATCACAGCCCGCATGGGTGATGAGGTTGGCGACGAGCTTGGCGGAAATGGGGGTGCGTGGCGCCGATTTGCGATCCTGCCGGGCATAGCCGAAATAGGGAACCACCGCCGTGATGCGCTTGGCCGAGGAGCGGCGCAGCGCATCGGTGATGATGAGCAGCTCCATCAGATGATCGTTGGTGGGAAACGAGGTGGACTGGATGACGTAGACATCCTCGCCGCGCACGTTCTCCTGGATTTCGACGAAGATCTCCATATCCGCGAAGCGCCGTACCTGGCACTTGGCGAGCGGCTGTTCGAGATAGGCGGCGATCGCCTCGGCGAGGGGGCGGTTGGAATTCCCCGCGACGAGCTTGATCCTGTCCATGCCTCGACCTTCCTGATGTGGGGTGCGGGCGCGTTTCGCCGCCCTCGGGCTGCTGGTAGCGCGCCTTTGGAGCGGTTTCAACATGACAGAGTACTAACATCACAACCGAATCAGGTCGGCGTGATAAATTTTCAACGCCTCACCACCTCTTCGCCGCCTTGGCGGGGTGATTACTCCTCCGGCGTCGAGGCGCCGGATGCGGCGATCTGTCCGCCGCCCTGGATCTGGCGGATCATGTCTTCCACCGCGAGGCCGGCGATCTGACGCATGGCGGTCTCGTCGAAGGCGCTCCAGGGTGAGGCGCCGCCACCCGTCATTTCAGCGCCGCCCTTGATACGGATCGCACGGGTGCGCCCGTCCTCGGACGTATCGATCACCCAGGAAAATCCTGTTTTGCCGCCCTCGGCGGGGTAGGCATCGAGATAGGCCTTGACGCGCATGGCGGGTCCGGTGCTGCCGGCGGCGGAGAAGCCGCGCTTCTGCGCTTCCTCAAGGAAAACCGCTTCGAATTTCTGCGCCGCCTCCGTCTGCGGTCCCTGAACGGCAACAACCTTCAACGGAGCTTGTGCGCTTGAAAGAGCGCCTGCCGGAGCCAGGGCGGTCATGCCGCCGCCGGTCGATTGGCAGCCGGCCAGGCCCAATGTCGCCGTGAGCATGAGGATGAGCAGGGGAACGGTTCTGGGCATGTCAGGCTTTCGTCTTTCCTGGCGTCGTAACGCCTATGGTTGACGAAGTCTTAACGCGGCGCGCGTGGATGGGGAAGCCTGGAAGGCGCTCGCCGCGCGGATATGGTAAATGCGCGGATCAGGGTGCCTTCGCCGCGCTCTCGCCGGGGCAGGGGGTCACGGCACTGCTGGCCGTGGCGGCCGGGCGGCCATTGATGAAGACATTGGGCGAGCCGGAAACCACGATTCCCCCGCATTCCGTCCGCGAGCCGATCGTCGCCGCGCCACGCCCGTTGATGAAAACATTCGCGGAGCCGCCGGTGACGCGCGCGCCGGTGGATGTGTTGTCCTGCTGACGCGCGGCGGGTTGCCCGCCGATCGTCACAGAAGGCGCGCCGTCAACCACGGTTCCAGGCGTCTGCTGGGCCAGTGCGGGGCTGGCGACGAGCGTGAGGAAGATGAACAGCCTGATCATGCTCCTACCGGATGACGAGATCGAGCGAGGGCGCATTGATGGGTTCGGCGCCCCGCTCCGAGACGAGATAGGTGCGCCCGAGGCACATGGCGGTTTCGCTATGCGAATCCATCAGGATCATATGCGCGAAAAGCACCATGCCGGCCTCTATCGGCCAGGGATTGGCCTGGTAGAACATCGGCCAATCCATCCAGCTCGGCGTGAATTTGGCGCCAAGCGAATAGCCGCAGGCGTTGAGCCGATGCGCGGAAAGTCCGTGCGCGTCGAAAACGCCGGCATGGGCGTTGAAAATATCGCCTGCGGTCGCGCCCGGTTTCATCGCGCCCTGGCAGGCATCGAGCGCCTCGCGCGCGGCGGCGTGATAGGCGAGATGCAGCGGCCGGGGCTCGCCGACCACATGCGTGCGCATGATCGCCGCGTGGTAGTGGCGGTAGGTGCCGGCGAATTCGAGCGTGATCTGGTCGTCGCGGTCGAGTTTTCGGCGCCCGGCCTTGTAGCGGCACAGCAGCGCATCGCCACCGGAGCCGATGATGAATTCGTTCGCCGGATAATCCCCGCCATTGGCGAAGATCGCATTGTGCTGGGCGGCGAGGATTTCGCCCTCGTCCGCCCCGGCGTGAATCGCGTCGATCGCGGCCTTGTCGGCGAGGTCGGAAAGGCGCGCGGCCTGACGGACATAGATCAGCTCTTCGGGCGATTTCACCGCCCGCAGGATTGTGACGATCCGGGAGGTGTCGATGAGTTCGGCGAAACCGTCGAAAGCAGCTTCGAGCCTGCGGCCATTGGAATGGACGAGGCCGTAGCTCTCGAATTCGCAGCCGATCCTTTTGTCGGCAAGGCCAAGCTCCCCGGCGAGCCTTCGCAGGTCCAGCGCGGGGTTGGCATCCGCTGAATCCTTCCAGATGCGGATATCCGCGATATTCGAGGTGCGCTGGGCCTGTCTGAGATCGGCGGAGCGGGTCAGCAGCGCCATGCGCCCATCGGCGCGCATCACGAGGCACTGGAAGAAGCAGAAGCCGAAAGTGTCATAGCCCGTGAGCCAGAAGAGGCTCTCTTGCTGGAACAGGAACAGCGCATCGAGCTTTTCCGCCGCCATCCGGCTCTGGAGCGCGGCGCGTCGGCGCGCGAATTCGCCGGGCGTGAAATGAAGGGCCATGAAATCCTCGATATCCTCGTGATGAAGTGGCCCAAGGCTAATCAGGGGAGGGGGATTAGCCAAGTGCCGCCACGGGGTGGAATTCAGAAGCCGTCATCGGGCGGATGGCTCAATCGCAAACGAGAACGCGCCTCGAGACCATGCGACGATGAACAGGGTCCCAGCGCTTGAACACGCGCACCCAGCGGCAATCCCCGTCAGGTTCTGCCATGGCGACCGGCCCGTAGGCGCGGTAGGGCGAAGGGTCACTCCAGCCGAAACCAAGGCCGATACCGCCGCCGAAGCCGCCGCGATTCCAGCCGCCATGATGCCCGCCATGATGATGGCCACCGTGATGGCCGCCGTGGTTCTGCATCTGGCGCATGGCGCCCTTCTGGGTCATCTGGGCCTGCGCTGCGGGCGCGAATCCGAGCATCAGGATGGCCAGGCTCCCGGCGGCAAGGATGCTCGGGATCGGCAGGGTTTTCTTCTTGGTCATGGCGGGCTCCTTGGGGTTGGTGTCAAGGCGATGACCAGACCTTAGCGAGGTCACCGGCCGGCGCCGTGCGCCGCCACACCGGGCAAACGCGCCCGCCTGAAGGCGCCCATTAACGCGGGAACCCCGCCTTCCTTGCGGAAGACGGGGCCGCCGAAGCGGGCGCGGGATGAGAAGCGTGATCCGCTCCGGCGAACCGGGCGATCACTCGCAGACGGTGCGGGTGACGCGGACGTAGCGGCCGCGATAATCGTCCCACACGCGGTCGCGGACGCGGTAGCATTCCGGGCCGTATTCATAGGCGCCGACCGGGGCGTAATGGCCGCGCGCGGCGATCGCGGTGCCGATCACGGCGCCGCCGATGAGGCCGGCGGCGAGCCAACCGTTGCGATGGAAGCGAGCCTCGGCGGCGGGGGCGAAGGCAACGGCGAGGGTGAGGGCGGCGGCGGCGGCGGTGAGGGTCTTCTTGAGGGCGGTCATGGGAGTCTCTCCTTTGGGGTTCGGGTGGGCTCTGGTTTCGTTCCCGCCGTTTTCTGTCCGGCGATGATCAGAAATTAGCGCCCCTTCTTCCCGCTTGCCGTGTGTTCGCGCACAGGGTGATCAATCTGCGAAAAACCCGCCGAAAACCCCTGCCGGGGCTTTGACGCTCCGCTCCAACCGCCTATCTCTTCCATGATGACAGCCCGCCCCCCCCGCGATCACGATGATATCCCTGCCGATCAGCCCGATATGGGGGATGACGAGGATCGGCTCATGCAGGACGGGCCGGATCATTCCCCGCCGGAGGTTATGGTCGAGGTGGTCGCGACGCCGCAGCGTCTGGCTTCCGGCATGGCCGTCATCCGCGCCTTCTGGGAGACGCTGCCCGGCTCGCCGGGTGTGTATCGCATGCTCAACGGCGCCGGAGAGGTGCTCTATGTCGGCAAGGCGCGCAATCTCAAGGCGCGTGTTTCTTCTTACGCGCGCGGTGACGCACCCAATAACCGCATCGCGCGGATGATCGCCGAGACCGCGGCGATGGAATTCGTCACCACCACGACCGAAACGGACGCGCTGCTGCTCGAGATTAATCTGATCAAGCAGCTCAAGCCTCGCTACAACGTGCTGATGCGGGACGACAAATCCTTCCCGTTCATCCTCATCACGGGCGATCACGCCGCCCCGCAAATTCTCAAGCATCGCGGCGCGCGCAACCGCAAGGGCAGCTATTTCGGCCCCTTCGCTTCGGGGCTGGCGGTCACGAACACGCTCAATGCGCTCCAGCGTGCGTTTCTGCTGCGCACCTGTGTCGACAGTTATTACGAGAACCGTTCGCGCCCCTGTCTGCTTTTCCAGATCAAGCGCTGTTCGGCGCCGTGCACGGGCGAGATCTCGCTTGAGGATTATGCGCTTCTCGTCCGGGAGGCGAAGGCCTTTCTCTCCGGCAAAAGCGGAACCATCCGTGACAAGCTCGCCGCAGAAATGCTTGCAGCTGCCGAGCGTCTCGATTTCGAGGCGGCCGCCCGCTACCGGGACAGGATTTCCGGGCTTTCGAGCGTACAGGCGAGCCAGGATATCAATCCCGCGGGGGTCGAGGAGGCGGATGTCTTCGCGATCCATGCCGAGGCGGGGCAATTCTGCATCGAGGTCTTCTTCTTCCGTACCGGGCAGAACTGGGGCAATCGCGCCTTCTTTCCACGCGCGGACAAGGCGCATGAAACGGCCGATGTACTCGATGCCTTTGTCGCCCAGTTCTATGATGAACGCCCGGCGCCAAGGCTGATCCTGCTTTCGGAGGAAATCGAGAACCGGGAATTGCTGACACAGGCTTTGTCCGAAAGGATGGATTATCGTGTCGAGATCGCCGTCCCCAAGCGCGGCGAAAAACGCGATATGGTGGCCCATGCGCTCACCAATGCGCGCGAGGCGCTTGGCCGGCGCTTGTCGGAGAGCGCGAGCCAGGCCCGCCTGCTCGAAGGCGTGGCGCAAGCGTTCGGCCTCGCAACACCGCCGCGGCGGATCGATGTGTTCGACAATTCCCACATCATGGGCACCAACGCGGTCGGGGCGATGATCGTCTCCGGTTCGCGCGGCTTCTCGAAGACGCATTACCGCACGTTCAACATCCAATCGACGGAGATCACGCCGGGCGACGATTACGGCATGATGCGCGAGGTGATGCGCCGCCGCTTCTCGCGGCTTCTCAAGGACGCGCCGCGCGACGAAGTGCCCGACGACCCCGATGCCTTGCCCCAATGGCCCGATCTGGTGCTGATCGACGGCGGCAAGGGGCAGCTCGACGCGGTGCGGGGCGTTCTGGCGGAACTCGGGATCGAGGGGGTGCCGCTTGTCGGCGTCGCCAAGGGGCCGGACCGCGATGCCGGGCGGGAAAGCTTCTTCCTGCCGGACAAGCCGCCCTTCAAGCTGCCGCCGCGCGACCCCACTCTCTATTTCATCCAGCGCCTGCGCGACGAGGCCCATCGATTCGCGATCGGCACGCATCGCGCGCGCCGCAAGCGCGACATTACCCGCAACCCTCTCGACGAGATCGCGGGGATCGGCCCGGCCCGCAAACGCGCGCTGCTGCTGCATTTCGGCACGGCGAAGGCGGTAAGCCGGGCAAGCCAGTCAGATCTTGAAAAAGTGAATGGAATCAATGCGACAACGGCAAAAATTGTCTATGATTTCTTCCACGAGAAACAAAGTTGAATATGAAAAATCCCCGACTGGGCGCTTGACCCGTCCCGCTCGCCATGGTGCTAGAGAAACATGAATCAGGGAAGCGCAAGAAACATGGCGCATAATCAGCGGGGCCGAAGCCGCCGTCTGGCGATATCCCTTCCCAATCTGCTGACCTATGCCCGTATTGCAGCCATTCCGGCAATCGTCGGGCTGCTGTTCTGGCCCGGCGATGCGACGATGCGCTGGTGGGCCCTCGTGCTTTATGCTGCGGCGGGGATCACCGATTATTTCGATGGCTATCTCGCACGCATCTATGCGCAGCAATCCTCGCTGGGGCGGATGCTTGATCCGATCGCGGACAAGCTGCTCATTGCCGCCTGCCTGCTGATGCTGGCCGCCGACGGGTCTATCCGCTCCTGGTCCCTCTGGGCGGCGATCGTCATCCTCTCGCGCGAGGTGCTCGTTTCGGGGCTGCGCGAGTTCCTCGCCGAGGTGAAGGTCTCGGTGCCGGTGTCCAAACTGGCGAAATGGAAGACCACGGCGCAGATCGTCTCTGTCGGATTTCTTGTCGCCGGCCATGCGGGCGACGCGATCCTCCCCCGTGGCTGGACCGTGCAGATCGGCATCGCCCTGCTCTGGGCTGCCGCGATCCTCACCATCATTACCGGATACGATTATATGAAAGCCTCGATCCGTCATCTCATGGAAGATGGGGAGTGAGCATGAAGGTCAGCTATTTCGCCTGGATTCGCGAGAGAATCGGTCGGCCGGAAGAGGAGATCGCGTTTCCCGCATCGGTAGTGACCGTCGCGGATGCGCTTGCGCATCTTCAAGGGCTTGGCGAGGAATATGCCTATGCCTTCGAGAAACCGGGGATCATTCGCGCCGCGCTGGATCGCAAGCATGTAAAGCCGGAAACGCCGATTGCCGGCGCTGGCGAGATCGCGTTCTTCCCGCCCATGACGGGGGGGTGAAATGGCGCGGATCAAAGTGCGCATCCAACCGGAGGATTTCGATCCGACGGTGGAAATCGCGGCTCTGGGAGCAGGGCGGGCTGATATCGGCGGTATCGTGAGTTTTCTCGGGCTTTGCCGCGATGAAGGCGGACGCCTCGCCGCGCTGGAACTCGAACATTATCCGGGCATGGCCGAAGAAGAGATCACGCGCATCTGTGAGGAGGCGGTCTCCCGGTGGTCCTTGCTTGGTCTGACGGCCATCCATCGCTATGGGAAGATCGCGCCGGGCGGCAACATCGTCTTCGTCGCGGCGGCGGCGGGACACAGACAGCCTGCTTTCGCCGCTGCCGAATTCGTGATGGATTTCCTCAAATCCCGCGCCCCTTTCTGGAAGAAGGAACACGGACGCGACGGAAATATCGGCGATTGGGTGGAAGCGCGTGATCAGGACGAGCAGGCGCTTATGCGCTGGCGCTAATTTTTTAGCGACGACGACGGTCGACGCGATTCTCTAAACGGTTATTTAAAACCAGTGGTTGTAGTCTGCGACTCCTGATGAGGGATCGCAATGCCTATCCTTGCTCTGAACCAGAACAAAATCGACCAAGACGCCACGCAATCCGTGCGCATCCTCATCGTGGATGACCAGTTGGTTGCCCGCGGCGCCGTGCGTTCCGCACTCGACAAGCTTGACCGCTCCCTGACCGTGATCGAGGCTGATACGGGCGAGGAAGCCCTCTCGATCATGCGCAATGCACGTGTCGATGTGATTTTTTGCGATATTCATCTGCCGGGCATTTCCGGGCCGGAGGCCCTCGCTCATGCCTATGGCGCCACGGATCGGCGACCTTTCATGGTGCTGATGTCGACGATGCACGGCGACAGCGTCAGGCAAATCGGGCGCCGGATAGGTGTCTACGAATTCATGGCAAAGCCCTTCCGCCCCTCCGATGTGCTCAATGCGATTAGTGCCTATGATCGGCTCAAGCAGGTCACGAGAGTGTTGCTGGTCGACGACAGCGCCACCGCACGCAAGCTGATGACGCGCATCCTCGGCAGATCGCAATTCCACATTGAGTTGCAGGAGGCCGGTAGCGGCGAAGAAGCGATCGCGCTGATGAAGCAGATTCCCTATGACGTGATCATCTGCGATTTCAACATGCCGGGTCTTGATGGCGCGGAAACAGCGACGGCGCTTCTGAAGCTCAATCCCGCTGCGCAGATCGTGGTGGTCTCGACCGAGCAGCAGGCGGGCATGGTGCGCTCTGTGCAGTTTTCCGGCGCTTTTGCGTTTCTGAAGAAGCCGTTCGAGGCATCCGATGTCGATGCCGTTCTCCATGACGCTTTCGCCATCAAGCGGCCCAGTATCGCGCCGCCGACGCATGCGATTTTCTCAAACGAGGAAGGCGTGCGGGCCAAGGGACGGGGGGCCGTCACCGCGGGTGCGAAATTCGGCGGCGCCGGCGTGGCGTGAACATTCTTGAAGCGGATGATCCGGTCAGACCATCCGCTCCATCGCTTTGTTCAGGCTTGCCTTCTGATCAGCTGGAATTCGCCTGATCGGAAAGCGGCTCAGAGAGCGCCGACATCCTTCATGTAATCTTCCATCAGCACGCGGCTCATATTGCCGGGCGTGAAGGTGTAGGGGCCGATCTCGGCCACGGGCGTCACCTCCGCGGCGGAACCGCAGATGAAGCACTCGTTGAAGGTCGAAAGCTCTTCCGGCATGATCCGGCGCTCGATCACCTCCATCCCGCGCTTCCTTGCCAGCGCGATGACGCTCTGGCGCGTGAGGCCGTTGAGAAAGCAATCGGCGATCGGCGTATGGATCTGCCCGTCCTTGGTGAAGAAGATGTTGGCGCCGGTGCATTCGGCGACGCGGCCCTGCCAATCCAGCATCATCGCATCGGCATAGCCGCGCTTTTCGGCGCGATGCTTTGAGAGGGTGCAGATCATGTAAAGCCCGGCCGCCTTCGCATGAACCGGCGCGCATTGCGGATCGGGACGACGATACTCGGCGATATCAAGGCGGATGCCTTTCATCTTCGTCGCCGGATCGAACATGGACGGCCATTTCCACGTGGCGATGGCGACATGGATCTTATTGTTCTGGGCCGCCACGGCCATCATTTCCGAACCGCGGAATGCGACAGGGCGGATATATTGATCTCCGCCGCCATTCTTCTCGAGCACGGCGTGTTTGGCGGCTTCGATTTCGTCGATTGTGTAGGGAATGGCGAAATCGAGGATCTCGGCGGATTTGAACAGGCGCTCGGTATGGGCGCGGCTCTTGTAGATCTTGCCTTTGTAAGCGCGCTCACCCTCGAAGATCGACGAGCCGTAATGAAGGCCGTGGGTGAGGACGTGGACCTTGGCATCCTGCCAGGCGAGCATCTCGCCATTCATCCAGATGAAGCCTTCGCGCTTGTCGAACGGGACGAGCGCAGGTTGAGCATGGGTCGACATGGCGGTTCCTTCCAGAGCGGTGATCAGCCGGAAAATCTTGGATGATCAGAAGATTAGCGAGCCGTTGATTCTCACGCCAGTGGCTGTTCGTTCGGTTGTCCGGGCCGCGTTCGCGCCGATCTGCTCCTTGGCAACACGGCAACACGACAAAAACAATTCACGAACTTTCATTGCGCGATATTCGCCTTGACGGGTAACAATCGTTCTGAAATATGTCAATAACGTTGACGCAAATAGGTCTGTCGATAACGGATCGACGCCCTGCTTCGAGTGGATTTCTCCTTTGAAAGTACGAAAAACTGCCGGTTTCCCGCCTGCCTCTGCGCCGGATGACACGCATGGGGATGGACCGGACTTCGAGCTGATCGAGCTGTTCTTCTTCGCCTATCGCGATTTTGTCGGCGAGCCGGACCGGCTCCTCGAAAAGCACGGTTTCGGGCGTGCCCACCACCGGGTGTTGCATTTCGTCAACCGGAACCAGGGGCTCCATGTCGCGGAATTGCTCGAATTGCTCGAGATCACCAAGCAAAGCCTCGCGCGGGTGCTCAAGGACCTGATCGAGGCCGGCTTGATCGAACAGCGGGCGGGCGAGACGGATAGGCGCCAGCGCCTGCTGTTCCTGACCGCCGAAGGCGCCGCGCTCGCGGCGAGCCTCGCGGAAATGCAGGATGCCCGTGTCGCGCGTGCAAAGGCGGCGATCGGCGCGCATAACCGGGGAACCATCGTGCGCTTTCTGAGCGAGCTGATTGATCCGCGTGCGTCCCTTTTGCCAAGAAAGGCGACAGAACCGCGCCAGCCGTGATATGCGGAGCATCCTGCCCCGGGGGTGGAGCGCGATCGGAGGAGCTGGTGGATGCCCAAAGGCGTGGTGATGGACGAGGCGCCGCACATTCTTGTCGTCGATGACGATGACCGTATCCGCGCGCTGCTCCACCGCTTCCTCACCGAGAACGGATATCGCGTCACGACCGCCGATAACGCGCGTGAGGCGCGGGCCCGGATGGAAGGGCTGGTCTTCGATCTGGTTGTTCTCGATGTGATGATGCCGGGAGAGAGCGGCATCGAATTCGCCCGTTCGGTCCGCGTGAAATCCGCCGTCCCGATCCTGATGCTCACGGCTCGCGCCGAGATCGATGATCGCCTCGCGGGGCTTCAGACAGGCGTCGACGATTACCTGACCAAACCCTTCGATCCGCGTGAATTGCTGCTCAGGATCAATTCCATTCTGCGTCGCGCCGCGCTGGTGCCGCAGAAGAAGGAGGAAACCCTGCCGGAGAGTGTGCAGTTCGGCCCTTATTCCTTCCACTTCCAGCGTGGAGAATTGTGGCAGGGCGAAGAGCATGTGCGCATCACCGAGCGGGAGCGCGAAATGCTGCGCGTGCTCGCCGGGGGGCTGGGCGAGACCCTGCCGCGCGAATCTCTGGCCGAGCATGGCGCCGCCGCGAATGAGCGGACCATCGATGTCCAGATCAACCGCCTGCGCCGCAAGATCGAGGAGGACCCGTCCAATCCCCTCTACCTGCAAACGGTACGTGGCATCGGCTATCGGCTGGTGATCGATCGATGACGAAGACGCGGCGCGCGCTGGCTCTTTCCGGGCGTGCTCTTGCGGCAGGCTGGCGTTTTCTTGGGCGCGCCGCGGCGTTTCTCCTGCAGCTTTTGAGCGTGGTCTTTGCCTGGGTGGCGCGGGGGGGCAGGGCAATTCTCATGCAGCCCCATATCCGGCGTTTCCTCATGCCCGCGCGCCGGCTGGAAAAGCGCATCGGCCGCGCCCTCAACCGCATCTTGCCGAAGGGACTTCACACCCGCGCGCTGATGATTGTCATCGTGCCGATGGTGTTGCTTCAGGCCGTGATCGCCTATGTCTTCATGGAGCGGCATTGGCAATCGGTCACGGCGCGGCTTTCCTCCGCGCTCTCCCAGGATGTCGCGGCGTTGATCGAGATCTACCAGCGGTTCCCGCAGGATGCGGAGGGGCGTGTCCTCGCGACGATCGCGGAGCAGAAGCTGGGGCTGGATGTGGATTTCCTGCCGCCCGAGCCTTTGCCGCCCCCCTTGCGCAAGCCCTTTTTCGATATTCTCGATCAGGTACTCTCGACAGAGTTGCGCACACGCATCCACCGTCCGTTCTGGCTCGATACAGTAGGATCGTCGTCGATCATCGAAATCCGTGTCCAGCTTGAAAAGGCGATGATGCGCGTCACGGCGCGGCGCAGTCAGGCCTATGCGTCGAATTCGCATATTTTCCTCGCCTGGATGGCCGGTTCCTCACTCGTGCTGTTCGGCATTTCCATCCTGCTGATGCGCAACCAGATCCGCCCCATCCTGAAGCTCGCGGACGCGGCCGAGGATTTCGGCAAGGGGCGCGATGTCACGTTCCGTCCGCGTGGCGCGCGCGAGGTGCGCCGGGCAGGGATGGCCTTCCTTGAAATGAAGAACCGCATCGAAAGGTCGATCGAACAGCGCACGACCATGCTCAACGGGGTCAGCCACGACCTTCGCACCGTGCTCACGCGGTTCCGGCTCTCGCTTGCGCTGCTGCCGGAAGGGCAGGAGGTCGAGGACATGCGCCGCGATGTGGACGAGATGAACCGCATGCTCGACGGTTATCTCGCCTTCGTGCGCGGCGAGGCTGCCGAGGGCGCCGCGCCGACGGATATCCGCGCTCTGCTGGAGGATTTTCGTGTCGATGCCGAGCGAACGGGGCATTTCGCCACCCTTGCCGTTGAAGGCGATCCCGTTGTTTCCGTGCGCCCCCAAGCCTTCCGTCGGCTTCTCGGCAATCTTGTCGCGAATGCTGCGCGTTACGGTGACCGGATCGAGATCCATGCCGTTCATGATGCCACCGATCTCACGGTAACCGTGGATGATGACGGGCCGGGAATTCCCGAGGAAATGCGCGAGGAGGTGTTCAAACCCTTCCTGCGGCTCGATCCCGCGCGCAATCAGGACGATCACGCGGGAACTGGCCTCGGCCTTGCCATCGCACGGGATATCGCCCGCGGCCATGGCGGGGATATCAAGCTCGGGGAAAGCCCGCTGGGAGGCTTGCGCGCCACGGTGCGCGTGCCGGCGTGAGGTTCAGCCTTCTAGAAAAGCCGCCCGCCATTGGGCACTTCGCGTTCGGGCATAACCAGCACGACCTCGCCATTCTCGTCGGGAAAGCCGAGGGTCAGAACTTCGGACATGAACTTGCCGATCTGCCGTGGCGCGAAGTTGATCACCGCCGCGACCTGACGCCCCTTGAGCGTCTCCGGCGTATAATGCCGGGTGATCTGCGCCGAGGAGCGCCGCGTGCCGAGCGGTCCGAAATCGATCGTGAGCTTGTAGGCGGGTTTGCGCGCCTCCGGAAAGGGCTCGACGGCGATGATCGTGCCGACCCGGATATCCAGCGCGGAGAAGGTCGAGAAATCGGTCAGCGAGGCAGGGGTATCTGGCATGATCATTCCACGTCTTCAGGCGGCATCCGCCTCTCCCGGTGCGTGGCGGCGTTCCTCCCGCGCCTGTTTCGCGGCACGGCAGAAACCGCGCAATGGCGCGAAAAACCTGTCGATCCCCTCCGCCCGGGCCAATACCCATTCCCCGCGCGACAATTCGCGATCGAGAGCCGCCATGGTCCGCGTGAGCCCTTCATCCTCGTCGTCGAGGAAGACGGGGAAGATGCGGGCGAAGACGAGGATGGCGCCTTGCAGCTTCAGAAAGCCCATCGGACCTTCCGTTTCGATGCCGGCGGATGCGAGCAGGTAGCGCCAGGAGTTCAGGGCCTGCTGGTTGAGCGCGAGAAGTCCCGCGAGATCGGAACGGAAAGCGTTGTGGATTGTCCCGAGGGCGGCGCGATAGGGCAGGAGCGCGTCGAAGCGGCGCAGCATGAGATCGAGAACGCGCTCGCGTGCGGGGCTGTCGGCCAGGTCTTCCGCCCGCCCTTCCAGCGTGATCCGGTCGATGCGGCGGATGAAGCCGCCCAGCATGGCGCCTTTGGAAGGAAACAGGTCGCGAAGATCCGCCAGCGACAGCCCGGCTTCTTCCGCAATCATCGGCAGCGTGATGGCATTCCATTCATGCGCGGCGGCGAGCGTCATCAATGCATCGACGGCCCGTACGCGCGGATCCGGGGTTTGGGCATTGTCTCCGGCCTTGCGTGGCATGTCGGCTCTCCCTCAAGCGAATGGGTGACGGAAGGAGATTAGGCAGCAATCATGGCGTGGCAAGGGCCGCTCTCTTGAAAGGGAAGGATTTCCGCCCGCTCAGCCGGAAAGCGCCTTCGCGCGGGCATGGGCTGCCTTGACGGTCTGCGCCATCAGTTTTTCCAGCCCCTCCGGCCCCATCAGGATTTCGAGAGCGGCGGCGGTGGTGCCGCCGGGGGAGGTGACATTCTGGCGCAATGTCGCGGGTGAGGTCGCCGTCTCCTGGAACATCAGCTCGCCCGCGCCCTCGATCGTGGCCCGCGCGAGGCGCATGGCGAGATCCGCGGGCAGGCCGATCTGCTCGCCGGCTTTCGCGAGCGCCTCGACGAGAAAGAAGACATAGGCCGGGCCGGAGCCGGATACGGCGGTCACGCAATCGATCTGCGCTTCGCTTGTCAGCCATTCCACGCGCCCGGTTGTCTTGAGCAGGGCGGATACCAGTGTCTTCTCGCTTTCCGCGAGCGCATTGTCCGCATAGGCGCCGGTGATCCCGCGCCCGATCGCTGCGGGCGTATTGGGCATGGCGCGGACGATGCGCGAGAGTGCAGGCAGACGCGCCTTGAGATCGGCCACGCTCTTGCCGGCGAGGACCGAAACCAGCACGGTTTCCGGTGTGACGCACGTGGCGAGGGCGGCGGCCGCGGAATCGAGCATCTGCGGCTTGATCGCCAGAAGGACCAGCTTCGCGGGTGTTTGCGTTGTCGGATTCAGCGCGAATCCCTTGCGCTGAGCCTCATTGCGCAATGCGTCGGAGGGATGCGGATCGATCACGCTGATCAAGCTGGCCGGCCAGCCTGCCTTGAGCGCGCCATCCAGCATGGCGCCGCCCATCTTGCCGGCGCCGAAGACGAGAAGCGGCAGAAAATCCATCGCGTATACTCCCGGACGGGTAAGAGTCAGGCTTCGCCGGCGGTCTCGAACAAGACGGCTTCGAGCGCTTCACCAGCACTCTTGCCGGCCCAGACCACGAACTGGAATGCCTGATAGAAGCGTTCGCAGGCTTCAACCGCGATCTTGAGCGCTGTTTCGCATTGATCCGGCGACGGGCGCGCGCCGCCCGCGAGAAGGAGCGCGTGGCGATACATCACCATCGAGCCGCTGCTCCACAGGTCGAAATGGCCGATCCACATCTGCTCGTTGAGCCGCGCGATGAGCTGGCTGACTTCCATCTTGCGCCGCTCGGGCGCCTTGAGATCGAAGGAGGCCGAGAGATGCAGGGCTTCCATTTCCGCGAGCCAGGTGAAATTCACCTGATAATCGCACCAGCGACCGGCGACGGTGAACGAGATCTCGTCCTCGTCATCGCGCTCGAAGGACCAGGAATTACGCGTCGCGATCTGTTCGATCAGATCGACCGGGTTGCCGGCAAATACGCTTTCTGGTTCGCCAAAATTCATCGATCGGGCCTGTTCTGGTCGTCGCGGAATGCCTCGGGCGAGCGGCGGAATCCTCCACCGTCCGCGCCATCGGCACGGTTTTCGAATAGGAACGCTCACGCAAGACAGGGTACGCCACGCTCACGGCGAAGGTTTCGGCCTTCGTCAACGCGGATCAATTTCGCGGCCCTCAACCCGGCGCGAATCACCCTGAGCGAAACTAGCATGGCCAGAATCGCGCTGTCGCCCGCTTTCTGGCGGATCGAACCTGCTCTCTTGGGGAAACGCGGCGCCGGAAGGCCCGTCCACAGATCATCGTCGAAACGGAACTTCCGGGATTCGATGCGCCCTCACAACCGGGGAGGGCGGGGTGATCCACAGCGCCCTTCGATGTCCACAGGCGCCGGGCGATTTATTTGTCGCGGCTTATTTTTTGGTTGCGAGTTCCGCTTCGAGCGCGGCGACTCGTGCCGCGAGTTTCTCGTTCTCGTCCCGCGCGGCGATGGCCATTTCGCGAAAAGCCTCGAATTCCTCGCGGCTCACGAAGTCAGAATCCCGGAAAACCCGCTCGATCTGGCTGCGCACGAAGGAATCCGCCTCTTTCTGGACACCCTGGGCCAGGCCGACGGCGCCGGTCATCACGCGCGACAATTCATCGAAAAGGCGGGTGGGGGGCTCACGCATCGCAAATCTCCTTCAGATGGCCTGCCAGGGCAAAGGCCGGAATTCGGAGGCGCTTCTAGCATGTGTTTGTGGCAGCGGTTAGAGAGATTTGGCAGAATGCGACCGCCCTCAAAGGAAAAGGCCCTATGCAGCTTCCCGAATTCGACCCGGTTGCGCTTCAACTTGGTCCGCTTGTCATCCGCTGGTACGCGCTCGCCTATATCGTCGGCCTGCTGGGCGGCTGGTATTATGCGCGGCGCCTTGCCGCCGATGCGCTTCTTTGGGGACGCCTTCGCCAGCCGCGCCCCGAGGAGCTAGACGACATGCTCGTCTTCGCTGCCCTCGGCGTGGTGATCGGCGGAAGGCTCGGTTTCGTCCTGTTTTATCAACCCGGCTATTATCTCGCGAATCCGCTTGAAATCCTGCAGGTCTGGAAGGGCGGCATGTCGTTCCATGGCGGGCTCGCGGGCGCCGCGCTCATGGTGTGCTTTTTTGCCCTGCGCCGCAGGCTCGATCCTTTCGCGATGATGGATCTGGCGGCTATTGTCGCGCCGCTCGGCCTGCTGCTCGGGCGCATCGCCAATTTCGTCAATGGCGAACTCTGGGGGCGTGTCGCGGATGTGCCCTGGGCTTTCATCTTTCCGCGCGCGGGCCCAGAACTGCGTCACCCCAGCCAGCTTTACGAAGCCGCGCTTGAAGGATTGCTGCTGCTTCTCGTGCTGGGCCTGCTGGTTCGGCGGGTGGGCTTTCGCCGTCCCGGCCTGCTTGCCGGGGTTTTTGGCATGGGCTACGCGCTCACGCGGATCACGGCGGAATTTTTCCGCGAGCCCGATCGGCATCTCGGCTTTCTGGCCGGCGGCTGGGTGACCATGGGCATGGTGCTTTCCGTGCCGATGCTGATCGCCGGGCTCTGGCTGGCGTCGCGGGCGCTCAAGCGCGAAAGGATTTCCGCATGAACGCCCTCGAGCGCGAGATCGCGGAGGAAATCGCCGCCGGCGGGCCGATCGGGCTCGATCGCTTCATGGCTCTGGCGCTCAGTCACCCGCGTTACGGCTATTACATGACCCGGGATCCCTTCGGTCTCGCGGGCGATTTCATTACCGCGCCGGAAGTCAGCCAGATTTTCGGGGAATTGCTGGGGCTTCTTGCCGGAATTACCTGGCAGATGCTCGGGGAGCCCAAGCGCGTGGCTTTGGTGGAACTGGGGCCGGGGCGCGGCACGCTGATGGCGGATGCCCTGCGCGCGGCGCGGGCGCTGCCGGGGTTCATCGCCAGCCTTGAATTGCACATGGTCGAGATGAGCCCGGTGCTCCAGCAGGCGCAGGCGGAAAGCCTGAAGGGCTCGGGCATGCGCGCGCAATGGCACGCCTCCATCGAGAGCTTGCCGGAGGATTGCCCGCTCATCGTGCTTGCCAATGAATTCTTCGACGCCATTCCCGTGCGTCAGTTCCAGCGGCGCGACGGCGAATGGCGCGAACGCCTTGTGGGAATCGCACCGGATGGCAAGCTGGGTCTTGGTCTGGGCGCTCCCGTGCCCGGATTGAAGCTCGAAGCGCCGGACGAGGCCGTTTTCGAAACCTCGCCGATTTCACTCGAAATCATGAAGCATCTCGCCAAGCGGATCGTGGCGCAGGGCGGCATGGCCTTGGCGATTGATTATGGCCATGCGCGCTTCGGCTTCGGCGAGACGCTTCAGGCGGTGCGCCAGCATGCCTTTTCGCCCGTTCTCGCCGATGCCGGCGAGGCGGATATCACGGCGCATGTCGATTTCTCCGCGCTGTCGATTGCCGCGCGGCGATCGGGCGCAGCGGTTCATCCCGTGATCACGCAGGCAAGTCTGCTCGAACGGCTCGGCATCCGCCATCGTGCCGAGATCCTCAAGGCGAAGGCGGAGAATCCCGAGGAGATCGATCTCGCGGTCGAGCGGCTTGCCGGTACCGGGCCGCAGGCAATGGGCCTGCTGTTCAAAGCGCTCGCGATCACGAGCCCTGGTCTTGCGCCGCCGCCGGGCTTCGACGCACCCGATCCCCGTCTTGCCGCTCAGAAGGAAGATTGACCATGCTCGCGCCGCTTCTCTCCCCCGCTCTCAAGCGCGCGGGGGTCCGGCATGCATTCTTCACGCGCGAGGGCGGCGTCTCCGAAGGCGTCTATGCTGGTCTGAACGGCGGGATCGGCTCAGCGGACAACCCCGATCATGTGCGCGAGAACCGCGCCCGCATGGCGGCTTATCTCGGGGTTGCTCCCGAGAAATTGCTCTCGCTTTATCAGATTCATTCCGCGAATGCCCTGCTTGTGGATGAGAATTGGCCTCTTTCGGCGCGGCCTCAGGCGGATGCGATGGTTTCGGCTGCGCCGGGTTTCGCGCTTGGGGTCGGGGCCGCGGATTGCGGGCCGATCCTCTTCGCGGATGCCGAGGCCGGTGTGGTCGGCGCGGCGCATTCGGGCTGGAAAGGCGCCATCGGCGGCGTACTCGAAGCGACCATCGAACGCATGATCGAGGCCGGCGCGCGCCGGGAGCGGATCATCGCCGCGCTCGGCCCGATGCTCAGCCAGGAGAATTACGAGGTCGGCCCGGAATTCGAAGCGCAGTTTCTGGCCGAGGCGGACGCGAATGCGCGCTTCTTCCGGCCCGGCGCCAAGGCGGGGCATCCGCATTTCGATCTGCCGGGCTACATCGTTCACCGGCTTGCGGGCGCCGGCATCGCCGAGATCGACAATCTCGGTCTGTGCACCTATGCCGACGAGGCCCGGTTCTATTCCTATCGCCGCAAGACCCACCGTGGCGAGGCGGATTACGGCCGCCTTATCGCGGCGATCGTCCTGTAAGCGAGCGGAAGGCCTCGGTATCCGGGGTGATCCAACCGAGATGCTGGCCGGAATCCACCGCGATCATCTGCCCGGTGACGGCTTGGGCGCGTGCGAGATAGAGCACCGCTTCCGCGACCGCCATCGGATCGGAGGGCTTGCCCAGCAAGGTTCCCTCGGCTTCATGGTGAAAACCGGCTTGGCCATCCGCAACATTGGGGAGTGTCGGTCCCGGCGCGACCGCGTTGACGCGGATGCGCGGCGCCAGTGCCTGCGCGAGCGTCTTCGTGGCGTGGAAAAGCGCGGCTTTGGACAGCGTGTATCCGAAATCGACCGGGCTGGGACGCAGCACGCGCTGATCCACCAGATTGATGACCGCGCCGTTCTCTGTCTCCGGGAGGGCGCGCGAGAAATGCTGCGCGAGCAGAACCGGGGCCTGGAGATTGACTGCCAGCGCCTCCGAAAAATCACGGGGGGTGAGCGTTTCCAGCCCGCCGCGCGGGAAGACCGAGGCATTGTTGACGAGCAGGGCGGGCACGCCGAAAGGCTCGCTTGCCCGCGCCATCAGCGCCGGAAGATCCTCCAAGGCGGCGAGATCACCGCCGGCGATATCGGCCTTCCCGCCTTCGCCGCGAATTTCCGCCGCGAGGCTTTCCGCCTCCGCGCGCGAGGCGTTGTAATGAATGACGACCGAGTATCCGGCCCGTGCCAGCACGCGGCAGATAGCGGCGCCGATACGCTTCGCGCCGCCGGTGACAAAGGCCGGGCCGGTCACGGGCGCTTGCGTCATGGGCGCTCCTTTTGGTCACGGGTGGCGGCCTTGCGCGCAAGCGCACGGCGTTCGTAATCCTTGGCGACGCGCAACCAGCGGAAGAAGGCGAAATTCATCGCCGTGATCACGCCGTAGATTCCACGCAGCGCATGACGCCGGCCAATATAGGCCTTGAGGAAGGCGAGCGGAAACTCCGTGAAGATACGGATTGCCGCCAGCGATTTTCCACGTGCCGCGAGATCGGCCACCTGCTGGTCGGCATAGGCGTTGAGCTTGTCGATCTGATCACCGATCGAGCGCACGGAAAAATGATGGATCGTTCCCTTGAGCCGCCCGACGCGCGCGCCGGGCGCCAGATCCACGCGGTCATGGACCGGCGAGGCCGAATAACGCCCGCGATCCTTGCGGTAAAGGCGCACCGGCGCCAGCGCATAGGCGAGCGGATGGGGCGCTTCCTCGCCCGGAAAGATCTCGGCGATGCGGATCTCGTAGGCGTCACGATCCGGCTCACCTTGCGCGAAAAGGGCGCGGATCTCTCTCACGAGTTCCGGCGGGAGCCATTCATCTGCGTCGATGTTGAGGAGCCACGGTCCGGTCGAATGCTCTTCTGCGAAACGCTTCTGCGGGCCGTAACCCGGCCAGGGATTGAAGAGCACGCGGGCACCGAGCGCCTCGGCGCGGGCAACGGTGTCATCCGTCGAGCCGGAATCAATGACCACGATATCGCGGCTCAATGTCCGGGCGGCCTCAAGCACGCGGGGCAGGCGATCCGCCTCGTTCTTCGCGATGATGAAAATCGTGAGGGGCAGCGAGGGCGCGGCGGCGTGCAAGATGGGCTCCGGAGGCAATGCCGCCAAGCGATGGCATGGGGCGCGACGCCATGCAAGCGCTCTCGGTGGGCGTTAGGGAGGTATTAATATTAACAGTAATTCGAGTAGTTTAATAATTTTTTTCCCGTCTTTGGAGCGCTTTGTTTAGCTTAACAGGGCGCTATGCTAAATTCATGAAACGCTGAATGACGAATTATTTCCTGTTATCTCTTCCGAAGGAGGGAGCTATGCGCGCAAAATCAAAAGTAACAGGCTTGTTTTTGGCCTGTATTGCTGCGGTTTGCATCCCTTCTTCAGCAAATTCGGCAGATCTTCCTGGGCAATCCAGCCGCTCAACACCGATGATGGCCAGCAATTGGGCAGGATTCTACGCTGGTGCGCATATCGGATATGGTTTCGGGCGTTCACGCGGGGCGGAAATCGATGGTTTTCTGGGCGGCGTTCAGGCCGGCATCAACTTCCAGAGCGGCCCGGTCGTCTACGGCGTCGAAGCCGATATCGGCTATACCGGCATCGATTACCGCGCCTTTACGGAAACCTTTCGTCAGAAATGGATGATGTCGGGCCGTGGACGCCTTGGCTATTCCTTTGACCGCTTCATGCCGTTCCTGACCGCCGGTCTGGCCTATACAAACGGCACCATGAAGGCCGGGGGTGCCAAATCCTCGAATGGTCATCTTGGATACGTTATTGGTATCGGTGGCGAAATGATGGTCACCGAACGCGTTTCTGCCAATGTCCAGTTCCTGCATTATCGTTTTGGCGCGCAGAACTATAATGTTCTTCCGGCAACAAGAAACGCGAATATTATTACAAATGAAATTCGCGCAGGAATTAATTATCGTTTCTGAGGTCTAGAAAAAAGCGTTGCACAGGATTGCCTTAATTTTTGAGGAAATACGGCATGAATTGGGAGGCGGGTGCCATTGAATCGACGCAACCGCCCTTCAATGAGGAAACCACACGAGGGCTTCCGCAGCCGTGAAGGCGGCGGGTTTTCACTTCGATGGCACGGATCGGAACCCGGCCGATTCCTTGAGGAACGGTCGGACTTTGAAGTTGTAGGAGACTGACTATGAACAGGAAATCGATCATCGCTGGCTTCGGCGCGGCTTTGCTGGCCACTGGCGCCATTGCGGCTGACCTGCCGCGCAAGGGCGCGCCCGCTGCGCCCGTGGCCTTCACCCGCGCGCCGGTCTTCAGCTGGACCGGCCTCTATGCCGGTGTCCATGCCGGCTATGGTTTCGGCTCGGCCACGGGGCGCGGCTCGGGCGTGTTCAAGGACCCGTCGGGTTTCGTCGGTGGCGGCCAGATCGGCTATAACTACCAGATGGGCCAGTTCGTCCTCGGCGCCGAGACCGATCTGTCCTTCACGACCATGAGCGGCAAGAACAACGTCGCCGGCACCAAGGACAAGATCCCCTATTTCGGTACCGTGCGCGCCCGCGCCGGTGTCGCGGTTGATCGCTTCCTGCCGTATCTGACCGCCGGTTATGCCTATGGTGGTTCGACCGTGCGCGAGAACGGTGTCGGAAAGTCCTCGACGCTGCATCACGGCTGGGCGGCCGGTGGCGGTGTCGAATACGCGTTCACCAACAACCTCACGGCGCGTATCGAAGGTCTCTACGTCGATCTCGGCGATAAGCGCGTTCTCGGCGGCACACGGAAATACGGTGCGGAAAGCGGTGTCATCCGCGCCGGCATCAACGCCAAGTTCTGAGAAATTCCTTCGAAAGATCGGCGGTTGGCTTAGGCCTGCCGCCTCCGGCTACCACAGCGGGGAAACCCGACTGTTGGGGGGCGGAAAGGGTCCGGGAAACCGGGCCCTTTTTTTGTGGGCAGCGCTTATCGCGGCGCTGTCTCCTTGAAGGCCGGGATCGCGGCATTGAAATCCGCGAGAAAGGCATTGAGGCGGGGATAATTGTCGAGCCTGCCGGGAAAGCGGAAGCGATACCATTCGAGCATGCAGGCAACGGCGATCGTGCCGATATCGGGCGTGGCGCTCGCACGCGGAGGCGCGGCTTCGAGTGTGGAGAGGCCGCGTTCGACCTTGCCGCCCTGATGCGCGATCCAGGCCGGTTCGTGCATATCCGGTTTGCGGAAGCGTCCTTCATAGAGCTGGAGGATCGCGGCATCGGTGATGCCGTCCGCCAATGCCTGAAGCTTGAGCGCGGCGAGCCGTGCATCCCATGCGCCGGGGATCACTTTGTCGCCGCCGGCGATGTGATCGAGGTATTCGACGATCACGCGCGAATCATAGAGCGTGGCGCCATCTTCGAGGATCAGAACCGGGATCTTGCCGAGCGGATTGTCCTTCCGCAGCGGATCATTGCTATCCATGGTGTCGGCGGCGAGGATCTCGATCTTGTCCAGCAGGCCTGTGATCGTGGCGACGACCTTGACCTTCCGCCCGAAGGGAGAGGCGGCCGAAGAACGAAGTTTGAGCATGGAATTCCATTCCGGTCAGCGATGCGATGGCGGGAACATCGCCTGCCCCGAGGGCGCGGACAAGTCCTGCTTCCGTCCTAGCGTGTGGATTTCGCGGTGAATTGACCAGCATTCGGCTGAGCTGATCTCACCCTTCGAGAACGGGATCGACGCGCCAGCGCGCGACATCGCCGCGTGCGAGGCGTTCGGCGAGAGCAGGGAGGAGAAGCTGCATCTCCTCGGCGAGTTTCCAGGGTGCATTGGCGATTGCGAGGCCGCAGGCGGCAAGCGGGCCTTCATCTTCCGCCCTGTCGACATGCAATTCGAGAATCAGGAGCTTCGAGAAGCCGCTCTCGCGGATCGCAGCCTCGAAACGGGCGACAGCCGCAAGGTTCTTGATCGGGTACCAGAGCATGGCGGTGCCCGTCGGCCATTTGCGCGCCATCATCGCCAGATGCGCCGACATCCGGTCGAATTCGTCCTCCTTCTCGAAAGGCGGGTCTACCAGCACCAGCCCGCGCCGTTCTGGCGGCGGGACCTGCGCTTTCCACGCCATGTAGCCGTCCATCTCGTTGATGACGAGGTGGGAATCGCGCCCCATCGCGCGCCTCAGAAGGACACAGGTGCCGGGATGAAGCTCGTTGAAGGAGGCGCGGTCCTGCGCGCGCAAGGCATGGCGGATGAGTGCCGGCGATCCGGGATAGGTTTTGGGACCAGGACACAAAGCGGCAAGCGCGGCGCGGTAGGGTGCGAGGACGGCTTCGGCGGGCCCGTCGAGCGGATCATCCGTGAGAAGGGCAATGCCCTCGCGCCACTCGCCGGTGCGGCTGGCTTCATCGCCGGAGAGGTCGTACATCCCCGCGCCGGCATGGGTATCGATGACGCGGAACGGCGTTTCCTTCATACGAAGATGGGTGAGTACGCGCATCAGGGCGGCATGTTTGAGCACATCCGCGAAATTGCCGGCATGGAAGGCGTGGCGGTAATTCATCGCGCGGCGGGAACGGCGATGTCGCCTGACCGGCAGGAATCGCGATCGACCTCCTCGCAGGGGCGGAAATTGCGCAGATCACGCGAGAGGCAGATGCGCACTTCCTTGAGCTTGCCGCCGCGGGCGCAGGTCACGGCCATCATATCGGTGCGCAGCCCTGGATTGGTCTCGGCGAAAGCCCGCTCGATCTCCATCGGCGAGAGTCGGAGATCGCGTGCGGGCGCGACGAGGGCAGGGGGGATCTTGATTTTCGCCTTGGCAAGCGCTGAAGCATCGAAATAGCCGGCTGGGCTTTCGCCCGAGCAAGTCCCGTGTTTCGACCATTCATGTCGCGCCAGCCCGAAATCGGGATAGACGCCATCCGCCCGCTCCAGCGCCTGCCGGGTCGGGTTGCGGTTGTCTGGTCCGCAGAAAACCGGGTAACCGCGCTCGAATTGTGGCCAAAGGCCGTGGAGGACAAAACCGGGATTGCGCCCGATCTCGCATTGGCGGGCGTTGCGCGCGTTTCCCTGTTCCTCGCAATAAGTCGCGGACCAGGAAAGCGAGACGACGTAGAAATCAAAAAAGCCGGGCTCGCCGCCTCTTTTCGCGCGCGGCTCCGCCAGGGTGCCGTTGCCGGCCATCGCGCCAAGCAGAAGGGCGGCGAGGAAGCGGATCATCGGTCGAGACGATAGCATCCGGGCATCGCGGTGTGATTGCGATCGTACCCGTCGAGGCAATATTGCACGCCTTCGCCAAGGCCGCCGAAACCTGCGCCTTCGATGATCGCATAGCGCAGTTTCAGCTGCCGGCGATCATGCATCGTCGCCACGGCCTCGCAATAGCGGCGCGGGATCAGGTCGAGACCATGGGGGCGGAACGCAGCCTGCCGCACGCGGTCGATGGCGACGATCTCGGCCTGAGACTGCCAGAACCGGCCTTCCGTGCGCGAGAAACGCGCGCGGATCGTGCCGAGCACGCTCTCGGATTCGCAGGCGGAGAGGTTGGCGGCATAGGAGGTCTCGCGCGTTTCCGCAGGGATCTGCTCGCGCGCGGGCAGGCTGGCCGGCGCGGCCACGAGAAGGGCGAAGGCAATTGCGGTAACCAGAGGCGATTTCTTCGACATGATCCGCTCCCGAAAAAAGACAGCGCGAGATGTCGCGCGTGAGGGGGCGGGGGTCAAGCGTGAAAAGCCTTCTCCACGCTTATTTCCCGGCCGGAGGATCAAAGGGCGTGCGCCTCGGCGCCGGGGCGGCGCTGCGCTTCGGCTGGGGGCGGGGCGTCGGCTCCATCGCGCCGGATACCGGCGGGAGCGGCTGGCGTGGATCGCCCGGCGCGCCGGCTTCAAGCCTGCGTCCGCGTGGCAATTCGGGGATGGAGCCGGTCACGATATCGAACTGGGCGGGATCGAAATCGGGCTCGACCTCGTTGTCCTGCCGGGCTTCGGGCGCGTTCATCGCGGGGGCGGGGGGGCGCATGGGCTGGAGCATGGCGGGCGGACGGTTGTAGACCGGCCCCCCCGAGGCTTGCAGCTGCGTCGGCGGCGCGGGGAGAGGGTTATACGCATAGGCGTTGTTCGGGCCGGGATTGTGGAACGGTGCGAAGTTGCCCGGCGCGGGACGCTGCGGCGCCGCGACCTGGGGCTTGCAATAGCGCCGCTTTCCCTGCGCATCGTGATGCGCGAGGTCGAGATGGAAATGGTCGTAGTGGAGCGCGTCGGATCCCGGGCCGAGCACGGTGCGGAAGCGCTGGCACGCACCGTGGAACACATCGCGCAGGAAGCCCTGCTCCTGCTCCGTGCCGCGCCATCCGCCCTTCACGGTGACCACGTTGCCATCATTGAGGACGAACGACATCACGTCGATCGCGTTGCCGAAAGCGTGTTCGGAGAGGCGGGCATTCGCCATGTGATTGCGGCGGCGGCAGGCGTAGGAGCCGCCGGTGCGGATTTCCTTCACGCCCTGCCCGAACCATGCGAGGGCCGCCGGCTGGACATTGCCGGCGATCCAGTCGTCGGTCCATGCGACCATCGGGCAGCCCAGTGTCGCCTCGGGCTTGAGCACGGTCATCTCCAGCAGCCCCTGCGAGAAACCTTCCGGGACAGGACCGGCGCTCGCGACCATGGCGAGGGCATATTGGGTGTCGTTCTCGAAAGCGCCGACCTTGAGCGGAAGATCGGTGCCGCAGGGGCCGGGGCCGTCGATCGGCTTGGTCTGGCGGATGAACTGGCTCTGTTTCACGATCCCCGATTTCATGCAGGCCAATTCGGCCTCGGCGCGCCAGGGCTCGCGCGTTTCATAGCGGATGAACCCGCAACCGCTCAGGAACACGCCGATGCCGAGGGCGGCAAGCGCGAGGCGGGAGATCGCGTGGACCGATCTGGGGGCATGATCAAAACGCAACATGCGCGAAAATTGACTCGATTTCAGTAACCTTTCGCTAAGGAGGACGGTTACGATCGGGTTAACATTCCTCCGAACCGCCTCTTCCGAAGGAGCCGACATATGGAAGGCAAGGCCAAATACATCTTTCCCGCGCTGCTTTCCGGGATGATGGCCTTCATGATGACCTGCGTGATCACCTGGCTCAATCTTGGCCTGGTCCCGGATTTTGTCTGGAGATGGTTAAAGGCTTTCGTCGTCGCCTGGCCGCTGGCCTATCTCGCGGCGCTGATCGCCGCGCCCTTCGCCCGCAAGGGCACGGCCTATATTCTCGCCAAGCTCGATGGTCCGCGCGCATGATGCGCCTGCTCGACCTCGCCGAAGCGATCGATGCCGGCGATATCACCCCTTCGACAGTGATGACGCTCGCCGCGGAGGCTATCGCCGCGCGCGAGGGCGAGGTGAAGGCCTTTGCCCATCTCGATCTTGATGCCGCGAGGATCGCCGCAGATCGACGGGGGGGCGATGATGGGTTTTTCGGCCTGCCGGTCGCGGTCAAGGATATTATCGATACAGCCGATATGCCCACCGCCCACGGCTCGCCGATCTATGCGCGCCACAGACCCAAGGCGGATGCTGCGATCGTGATGCGTTTGCGAGAGGCGCAGGGCATCGTAATCGGCAAGAGCGCAACGGCGGAATTCGCCTATACCGCGCATCCGCCGACACGAAACCCGCATGACCTTGCATATTCGCCGGGAATTTCATCCGCCGGATCGGCGGCGGCTGTCGCAGCCGGCATGGTGCCGCTGGCGCTGGGCACGCAGACAGGCAGCTCGACGATCCGCCCCGCGAGCTATTGCGGCGTTGCCGCGATCAAACCCTCCTACCGGCTTCTGCCCATGCAGGGGATCAAGCCATTCTCGCCGCTGCTCGATACGCTGGGCGTGTTCGGCGCCCGGGTGGTCGATATCGCCTATGCGATGGAAATCCTTTCCCGGCGCCCGATGCGTGTCGATGGCGGTGATTTCGGGACACCGAGCTTTGGTATCCTGCGCCAGGAATTCCTCGGCCCGGCGCAGGAAGCGGGCGAGGCGGCGCTTGTTTTTGCGGCCCGTGCCGCGCAGGATGGCGGCGCTGTTCTTCGTGATATCGCCTCCCCGCCGGAATGGCACGCCGGCGCGGCCGCGCATCGCGTGATCATCCTGGCGGAAGGCGCGGATTCACTGGCATACGAAGCGGTGCATCACGGCGAAAAGCTCTCGCCCGTCCTGCGTGACGCCCTTGCGCGCGGCAGGGCGATTTCCGCCGAGGAATACGATCTCGCACGGCGCGACGCCAACCACGCCCGCAAGGTTTCTCGCGCGGTTTTCGAGGGCGTCGACGCGCTGCTGACTTTCTCGGCACCGGGCGAAGCGCCGCCTTTCCCGCAGACGGAGGGCGGGCAGTTCAACCGCCTTCCCACATTGCTCGGCCTTCCGGCCATCAACGTGCCGGTGCTTCGCGGTCCCAAGGGTTTGCCGGTCGGAATTCAGGTTCTCGGCCGTTTCGGGGAGGATCGGCGCGCGCTCGCCGCTGCGGCATGGCTGGAGGCGAGAATTGCCGCATCCTGAGCCGGGGAAGATCTGTGCCGGATTGGCACAGGACCACTCGGTTGCGATTAACCCTTCCGCAAGGAATTGACTCGGAAGGATTGCCAAATTCTTAATTTCGGTTAGCCTTCCATTGTCTCCGAGCGGGAGGAAACCGACATGAGCGCTGCCCTACGCCTTGATGTTCTGGCCTTCGTCGCCTCGCTGGGCCTGCTGATCGCGATCATTTTCGGGCTGGTGTGATCCATCCTTTAGATGGCGTAGCCAACGGGAATAACTCTTTTTCTGGACAAGTTCCGGCGAGTTGATTGTCGCGGTCCCCGCAGTTTTCGGTTGTTTCCTCAGCTCTGTGGACAGGTGCGATCCAGCCGCTTCCAGCTGGTGACGTTCTGATCCATCTCGCAGCGGAATAAGCTGGCTTGCCCCGACACCGCGAGGCAGATCTCCGCGCCCATGCCGTAGATCCTGCCATTCGCGCGGCAATAGCAATCCGGCAAGGTTGTTGCCGGCCCGGAATTATCCTGTGACGAGGAAGAGGGCTGGGCGCCGGCCAGTTCCACGATCGCGATCGCAAGGGCGAAGCCGGAAAACCATGCGCTATTCCGGCGCAAGATGGGCGCAAGGACAAGGGGCGCGCGCGCAGGCATGGCGACCTCGCATTCCGAAGAACCTGCCTGCACTTTCCTCCTCTCCCGCAGAGCTGTCAAACCAAGACATGGCTATGTCAGAGGCGTTGGAATTCGTTGGGCTTTTGTTAGGAAAAACAACTTAAGGTTGAGTTTTCTAGGGGAGTTCGATCATGTCGGCCTTGTCCGGACGGATTATCGCCGCTTGCATTCTTGCCTGCACGGGCATTCCTCCTGTTTTGGCGCAATCTTCGCGCGAAATTTCGTTCAATCCGTTCTGCGCAGCAGTTCCGCGAACGGCCTGGCTCTCCCAGACGGAGGTCAAGTTGCGCTTGGGCGAACTCGGCTTCACGCTTGTCCAGCTCCGCATGGCGGATGACCGTTGCTACGCCGTGGTGGTGAAGGACAATAGCGGGCGCTCACATGATCTGATCATCCACCCGGTGACGGCGGAAATCGTCAAGACAAGCGATTGACGGCAGGCAGGCTGCGTGAGAGCGAGCCTCTCAGGCAGCGAGCTTGGTTTCCAGGGCGATGGGGCGGAAAGCTCGAACCAGCGACATATCCAGCTTGCCCTTCATCCCGTCGAGCATCGCATAGGCATCCTCATTGGCGATTGCGGTCTTGTAAGAGCGCTCTTCGATGAGTGCCGCAAAGATGTCCGAGATGGTCACGATGCGCACGAGGTCGCGGATCTGGTTGCCGGACAGGGCATCAGGATAGCCAGATCCATCGAGCATTTCATGGTGATGCGCCACGACATCGATCATTTCCGGTGCGAAGCCGCCCTGGCGCGACAGGATTCCGCGCCCGAGGCTGGGGTGTTCACGCACGATCATGGCTTCCTCTTCCGAGAGCGGACCGGCTTTCTCGAGCAATTCCGCGGGGATCGTCGCCTTGCCGATATCATGCATCAGCCCGCCGATCGCAAGGCGCTGGAGATCATCCTGCCGCATGCCGAGAAGCTGGCCAAACCCCACCGCGATCCCGGTGACCAGCAATGAATGGCGATAGGTGCGGCTGTGATGCGCCTTCACCGCCTCGACCCAGCGGCCAAGCCCGGTTTCGCCCAATGTTTCGATCACGGTATCGCCGCGCGAATACAACTCGCGTTGGGTGAGGCGCGTTCCGTTGGCCGCGAATTCGAAGAGCGTATCGAGCACCTCGGTTCCGGCCAACAATCCCTCGGCTTCCGGTCCAAATCTCTCCGACCACATTTTCGAGCGCGCACGATTGAGAAGAAGGTCGATGCTGGAGAACAAGGCGCGGGCACCCAGAGGACGGGCGATTACTGTCTCGGCACCGAGCGCATGTGCACGCAGGACAAGCGCGCGTTCCTGACGCTCGATGATGAAGGCAATTCCGGGCTCGTGCTTTGGCCTTCTGCGCAATGCAGCCTGAACACGCTGGAAATCCTCGATCGTGTCGATGGGTGCATCAAGGACGATGTCCAGAGGTTCCGGCCAGGAATACGAGGGCAGGTCTGTCAGCGCGCATTCCACGAAGAAGTAACGCTGGGACAGGGTCTGGCGGATGTCCAGCCGGGGGCAATCATGGCCGTGAACGAGTAACAATCTCGGTGCTTTGCTGCTCAAGGGTGTGATCCTGCGCCTGAGCTTCCACGAGACCACAACTTCACGAAGAAAAAATAAAACCCTGAGTTGAATAACTCCGCTAAAGATGCCCTCGCATCACACTCGCCTATCTGCGCCGGTGAGGGACGGTTATTAACGCTATCTTAACGCTATGCTTGCCTCGCCGGGCGTGACGAGGCTCAGTAAAATCCGTATTGCCACGGAGATTGTTCATGACCGGAATGACTGCCGAACGCCGCCAGGCGGCCCGTCGCCGCACGCTTATCGGCGCCACCATCCGTGTTTCCCAATGCAATGCGACGTTTTCCTGCACGGTGCGCAATCTGTCGGAAGGTGGTGCGCGGCTCGATATCGAGAATCCGATGTGGCTACCCGATGCCTTCGAGCTGGATATCCCGCACCACGATCTTCGCGCTCCCGCCCGCATCGTACGGCGTGCCGACAACCATGTCGCGGTTGCTTTCGGGAACCGTCGCGAAGCGAAATCCATCAGCGAGGTCGAGAAGATCCGCGTTCTCGAAGCCGAGAGGGCGAAGCTCGCCGAGCGTGTGCGCAGGCTCAGCGAAGCTTACTGATCTCAGCGCCGGCGCGGCTTTCCGCCGCCTTTGGGGCGCGGCGTACCCGAAAGAGGCACTTCGCGGTCTGTTCCCGGCCCCATCGCATCCAGCGAAGGTTTCGCGGCGCGCGAGGGGGGCAGATTGGCCGCGCTGCCGTAATGCGAGGCACCGGCCTTGCCGGCCTTTGCCGTCAGCTTGCCCTGACGGGCGGAAGGATCCTCGTAGACCGCGAGTTCCGTTCCCCTCAGGCGCTTGATCTCGTCGCGCAGACGGCCGGCGGTTTCGAATTCGAGATCGGCGGCAGCGGCGCGCATCCGCTTCTCGAGATCGGCGATCACGGCCTCGAAATTGTGGCCGATCGAGACGGCTTCGTCGGCGACACCCTTGTCCACTGTCACGCGGTCGCGTTCATAGGGCGAGTTTATGATGTCTTCGATATTGCGCTTCACGCTTTGTGGTGTGATGCCGTTCTCGGCGTTGTAGCGCGCCTGTTTCTCGCGGCGGCGATTGGTCTCGGCGATGGCGCGCTCCATCGAGCCGGTCATGTGATCGGCGTAGAGGATGACCTTGCCATCGACATTGCGGGCCGCGCGGCCGATGGTCTGCACCAGCGAGGTCTCCGAGCGCAGGAAGCCTTCCTTGTCGGCGTCGAGGATCGCGACCAGCGCGCATTCCGGGATGTCGAGCCCCTCGCGCAGCAGGTTGATGCCGACCAGCACGTCGAACGTGCCGAGGCGCAGGTCGCGGATGATCTCGATGCGTTCAAGCGTATCGATATCCGAATGCATGTAGCGCACGCGCACGCCATGCTCGTGAAGATATTCCGTAAGGTCCTCCGCCATGCGCTTGGTCAGCACGGTGACGAGCGTGCGGTAGCCGGCTTTCGCGACATCGCGCACCTCGCCGAGAAGATCGTCCACCTGCGAGCGGGCCGGGCGGATGATCACTTCGGGGTCGGTCAGGCCGGTGGGGCGGATCACCTGTTCGGCGAAGATGCCGCCGGTGCGTTCCATTTCCCATTTCCCCGGCGTTGCCGAGACATGCACGGTCTGCGGGCGCATCGCCTCCCATTCCTCGAAGCGCAGCGGTCGGTTATCCATGCAGGAAGGCAGGCGGAAGCCATATTCCGCGAGCGTTGCCTTGCGCCGGAAGTCCCCTTTGTACATGGCGCCGATCTGCGGCACGGTGACATGGCACTCGTCGGTGAAGACCAGCGCGTTGTCGGGAAGGTATTCGAACAGGGTCGGTGGCGGTTCACCCGGCTTGCGGCCGGTGAGATAGCGCGAGTAATTCTCGATGCCGGCGCAGACGCCGGTCGCCTGCAACATCTCGAGATCGAATTGCGTGCGCTGCTCCAGCCGCTGCGCCTCGATGTAACGGTTCTGCGCATTGAGCTGGCCGAGGCGCTCCTTCAGCTCTTCCTTGATTCCCCGGATCGCCTGATCGAGCGTCGGGCGCGGCGTGACATAATGCGAATTCGCATAGACCTTCACGAATTTCAGATCGGCATTCTTGTGGCCGGTCAGCGGATCGAATTCCGCGATGCTCTCGACCTCGTCGCCGAAAAGGCCGATGCGCCACGCCCTGTCCTCCAGATGCGCCGGGAACAATTCGATCACATCGCCGCGCACGCGGAAGGTTCCGCGCGCGAAATCGGCATTGGTGCGCCGGTATTGCAACGCAACCAGATCCGCGATCAGCTGGCGTTGCTCGACCCGCTCGCCCACTTCCACCGCGAAACTCATCGCGGTGTAGGTTTCCACCGAGCCGATGCCGTAGATACAGGAGACGGAGGCGACGATGATCACATCGTCGCGTTCGAGCAGCGCGCGCGTCGCCGCGTGCCGCATGCGGTCGATCTCCTCGTTGATCGTCGATTCCTTGGCGATATAGGTGTCCGTGCGCGGTACATAGGCTTCGGGCTGGTAATAATCGTAATAGGAGACAAAATACTCGACAGCATTGTCGGGAAAGAAGCTCTTGAACTCGGAATAAAGCTGGGCCGCCAGCGTCTTGTTCGGCGCGAGAACGAGGGCCGGGCGCTGGGTCTGCTCGATGACCTTGCCCATGGTGAAGGTCTTGCCGGAGCCCGTGACGCCCAGCAGGACCTGATCGCGTTCGCGGGCCTGCACGCCGGCGACCAGCTCTGCGATCGCGGTCGGCTGGTCGCCCTTGGGCTCGAAAGGTGCTTTCATGACGAAGTGGAGACCGCCCTCCGATTTGGCCGGCCGTTCCGGTCTGTGCGGCACCCAGAGCTTCTCGTCCTTGAAGAGCGGATTGCCGCTTTCGAGCAGCGCCTTGAGCGCATCGGCGGTTGCCGCGACGCCGAGGGAGGAAACGGTATCGGCCTCCGACAAGCCGTCGAGCCCGCCGCCCATCCGCATCTCATCCGGCAGGGATGGCACGGAAATAGTGTGGACGACATTGCCTTGCATCACCCGCCGGGGTTTTGCGCCGGCAATATCCGCATAGGCGCTCGGCTCGCTCGCGGTTGAGCGCCGGCGCGAGGCCGGGTTCTCGTCCTGCGGCAGGCCGAGGGCCTTCGCGAGGGCGGGATCAACGCCGGAGACAGGGCTGGAATCGAAGGAAGCCTGTGGCGCCTCGGCGAAGCCCGTCCTCGCGCCGGCTTTCCCGGATGCCTGCGGCAAGGCGGGATTGAGCAATTGCGCCAGATGCGGATCGAGCGGCTGGAGCGCCGGCTTCGATGCCTTGCCGGAAGAGGAACGGGGAGCTTTGGCCATGTCCCCAAGATGGCGTGCGATGGGGATTGCGGCAAGAGCCTTGCCACTACTCCGCCTGACAGGAAATGTCAGGAGGCGGCGATGCGCTGGCTGGTTTCGGCAATGATGCGCGGCAAGGTCTCGACGAGGGTCGTGGTGGTGCGCTCCATCTCATCCGCAACTTCCTGCACGGATTGCGCGGAAGCATGGGCGTCGGAACCGAGCGCGGCGATGGTGTTGACCTGCTCGCCGACCGCACGGACGGCATCCATAAGCTGGCGGATGGAATCGCCGAAGCCTTCGCTCGTCGCGTGCTGCTGGTGAACGGCGGCGGCGATCCCCGCATTGAGCCCCTGGATGTTGCCGACATCATCGGAGAGATGGGTCGATTCCTCCGCTGCCCTGCGCGCGATGATCTTCAGCTCGTCGATTCGGGATTCGATGGTGCGGGTCGCTTCCACCGTGCGGGCGGCGAGCCCCTTGACCTCGCCCGCGACCACCGCGAAACCCTTGCCGGCCTCGCCCGCGCGTGCGGCTTCGATCGTGGCGTTGAGTGCCAGGAGATTGGTCTGCGAGGCGATGGCGTTGATCAACCCGATGATTTCGCCGATGGCATTCGCCACTTCCTCGAACCGGGTGGCTGATTCGCGCGAATGCTCGGCACGTCCGAGAACTTCCTGTGCCAGCTTGGCGGTGCGGTTGGATTGCTCGGCGATTTCCACGATCGAGCGGGAAAGCTCGCTCGAAAGACGGGCCACATCGTCCATCACGGCGCGCGATTGCTGCGAGGCGCCATGCGCTTCATCCTGCGCCTGCCTTACAGCATTCATCGTGGAGAGCATCGCGACGGATTTCTCATTGAGCGTCGCCGCAGCCATCTGGAGCGTGCCCGTCGCGGCGCCGGCGGCGCTGTTGAACTCCTGCTCCATTTGCATCAGCACGCGCTGGCGTGTTTCACCCAACGCGGCATTCGCGGCCTCGCGCTCCTCGACGAGGCGCTGGCGTTCCCGCGTCGCCTCGATGAAGCGGCCGACCGCATTCGAGATGCGTCCGATTTCGCTCCTCTCCGACATTTGCGGCGGCGGAATGACATCCGCTTCCCCGCGCATCGAGCGCTCGAGCGCATCGGAGGCCCGCCGGATCGGGCGGGAAAGGCTCATCCCGACCATGATCGTCAGGCCCAACCCGGCCAGCACGGCGAGAATCTGGAAGATGAAGGAACGGATCATCTCGTTGCGGGCTGCGATTCCTTCCTGCGCGCCCAAGGCGCTCAGCTTGGCGAAGGTGTCGGAGAGCATGGATTGATAGGCCTCGCCGCGTTTGCCGGTCAGCGCCCACCAATCCTCCGAGGGAATGTCGATCTTGGTGCCGGCGCGCACGGCCTCGACCAGATCGCGCCGCTTCTGGAGGTAGGTTTCGGAAGCCTCGGGCGAAAGCGCTTTTGCTATGAGCGAGAGCACGAATTCATCCGCTCTCCCCTGGAACTGGGCGAAGTAACGGTCATGCAGCTGGGTGGCGACATAGATGCGCTCCTTGAGCGCGTCGTCGAACCCGTCCTCGTTGATCAGCGCGGCGCCGACGGCGCGTTCGATACCCAGCAGATCGTTGGTGATCAGCAGCGTATCGAAAGCCTGGCGGATGCGCAGGATATCCTCGTTCGCCGTTCCCGCGCTCAGCGCCGAGGTTCCTGCGACAAGCTCGTCGATGATCCCGCCATAAGCGGAAAGCATGTTCCCCATATCGGTGGAGGACCCGAATACCTTTTCCCGGATGGTCTTGAGGTCGTCGATGATCCGTGTTTTGGCGGAAAGCAGGCGCTCGGAGCCCTTTTCGAGGCGGCTGTCCTGGCGCGCATCGGCCAGCAGGGCGGAGAAGGCTTCCAGCGCCTTGTCGGAAACGTCCTGCACTTCCACGAACCGGTTGCGATGTTTGGAACGCCCTTCCGTTGCCGTCAGCAAACTCGCCGCCGCGGCGCGTTCGGTCTGGAGATCGCGCATCAGGGCAGCCGAACCTTCGGCGACGCGGATGCCGAGTTCCAGCAACGAGGCCTGGCCCATCTGGCGCATGGCCCCTGGTGCAAGTTGTGCAAGCGAGAGGGTTGCTGACAGGACAGGGACCATCAGGAGAAGGGCAAGATACTGGCGAATGGTCAGCTTCTGCATGGACGCGCTCTCGCCTTGCGTGTGGTAACCTGTTTTCCCTCTTTTGGCTTAAATGTTCCTAAATAACAGAAATTTCAGAATGTAATCGGAATTTATTCTTTTGTTGCTGAATTTGAGGGCTGTCCTTTGGATATTCCCACCCCGGTTTCTGTCGTATGTTTGATGAATTTCATCCATCAGGCTTGTGCCTCGGCAGGGCGGCGGGCTATCGAAGGCCATGCCCCAATATCTCGTTGAAATCATCGGCGGCCTCGCCGCGACCATCACCACCCTTGGTTACATTCCACAGGCGGTCAAAGCGATCCGCACGCGTGATACGGCTTCGATCTCGCTGGCCATGTATGTGCTGCTGGCGATCGGAATCGCCCTGTGGCTCGTCTACGGCATCCTGATCACGTCATGGCCGCTGATCGGCGCCAATATCGTGACGCTGGTGACGATCCTCATCACGCTGGCGATGAAGATCCGGCACGGATAGCTCACCCTTTCGGGACGAGGCGGAGCAATTGCCCGTTCGGGGAATCGGTGAGCAGATACGGATATCCATCCGGCCCTTCCACGACATCCCGGATACGCTCGCCGAGGCTTTCAAGGTAGCGCGTCTCGCCAGTGACCTTGCCATCGCGGAACTCGATCCGCGCGAGCAGGGAGCCGGCGAGGGCGCCGACCAGCAGCGAGCCACGCCAGCTTGGGAATTTGTCGCCGCGATAAAAGGTGGCGCCGGAAGGGGCGATCGAGGGGTCCCAATAGAATAGCGGCTGTTCCATCCCTTCCTTGTGGGGCCCGATGCCGATTTTCGCGCCGGAATAGTCGATGCCATAGGTGATCACCGGCCAGCCGTAATTCTTGCCGGCTTCCGGGCGGTTGATCTCGTCGCCACCGCGTGCGCCGTGCTCCACGGTGAACAATGCGCCGGTCTCGGGTTGCAAGGTCGCGCCCTGAATGTTGCGGTGCCCGTAGGACCAGATTTCCGGTTTCGCCTCCGCCCGCCCGACGAAGGGATTGTCCGGTGGCACGGATCCATCGCGCCGGATGCGGATCACCTTGCCGATATGGCCGTCGAGTTTCTGCGCGGCATCGGACATGTTTCCACGATCGCCAAGGGTGACGAACAACGTACCATCGCGCCCGAACACAAGCCGGCACCCGAAATGGCGGGTCGTGTTGCCCGCGGGCATTTGCCGGAAGATCACCTGTCCGTCTTCGAGGGAGGTTCCACCGGGGGCGAGCCGGCCGCGAAAGACGGAGCTGCCGCTGCCGCCCTCACGCGCCTCGGAGAAGCACAGGAAAACCTCCCGGCTTGTCGCGAAATCGGGCGCGAGCGCGAGGCCAAGCAATCCGCCCTGGCCCTGCGCCGAAACCTTCGGCACACCCTCGATCGGGCCGGATGAAGTGCCTGTCCTGAGATTGACGATCCTCAGGCGGCCCGGCCTTTCGGTGACCAGGGCCCGTCCGTCGGGCAGGAAGGCGAGGCCCCAGGGATTGGAGAGACCCTTCGCCACCACTTCGACGCGCGGTTCGTCCTTGGGTTGGGCGAGGGCAGGCGCGGCAAGGAAAACCGCCAGCGCCAGCCCCGCCTTGCGCGCGTTTATTCCGGCTGGATGCCGACAGCCTTGATGATCTCCGCCCATGTATCGATCTCCTGCTTGAGATAGGGCGCGAAAGCCGCGGGTTCGCGTATGTTGAGCGCGAAACCCAGCGCGTTGATCTTCTCCGCGACCGGGGCCGACTTCAGCGCGGCGATAACTTCTTTCGAAAGCGTGGCGAGAATGGGGGCGGGAACCTTGACCGGCGCGAAGAAGGCCGCCCAGGATTCCGCATCGGCACCCGTGATGCCTTGCTCGCGGAAGGTCGGCGCGCTCTTGAGCTGCGCGACGCGCTCGGCGCTGGCGATGCCGAGGCAGCGCATCTGCCCGGCCTCGATCTGCTTGAGCACGCTGGGGAGGGTCGAAAGCGAGACATCGATCCGGTTGCCGATAATGTCGGTCACCAGCGGCGCGGCGCCCTTGTAGGGAATATGCTGCATCGAAATCCCGGTGCGCTTCATCAGAAGCTCCATCGAGAGATGGGACCCCGATCCCGGCCCTGTCGAGCCGTAATTGAGCTTGCCCGGCTCCTTCTTCGCAAGCGCGATCAATTCAGGCAGGGTTTTTGCGGGCAGATCGTTCTTGACCACCAGCGCATGGGGGAAGGCGCCGACACCGGCGAGCGGCGCGAAATCCTTGATCGCGTCATAGCCCGGCTCCTTGAGCAGGAACATGTTGTTGCCATGCGTCTGGTTGTTGCCGAAGACGATCGTGTAACCGTCCGGCTCGGCTTGCGCGACGGCACGTGTGCCGATGGCGCCGGAAGCGCCGGCCTTGTTCTCGACGATGACCTTCTGCTTGACGCTTTCCTCGATGGCTTGCCCGACGATGCGTGCAATCGCATCCGTGGGGCCGCCGGCAGGATAGGGAACCACGATGGTAATCGGCTTGTTCGGGAACGCGCCCTGCGCGCGGCCGATGCCGGGCAGGACAAGCGCGCCGCCGACGGCAGCAAGGAAATGGCGGCGATCAAGCTGTGGTCTTTTCGTCATGACCCCTCCGAGGGTTCGTCCAAACGTTGTCGGCAGGCTAGCGCATTTTTCGCGGTGCTGCCGTCTTTTCGCCCCGTTTTTTGTCGAAGGCGGGTTTTGTCTTGAAGGCTTGCGCCAAGAGACATAAAGCGGTCCGGCCCCGATGGCGAGTGCCAGGGGCCGGCCGGTGCAAAATTGTTCCGGCGACACCCGGAACGGAGAATTCGCTCATGGCCTTCCTCGCCGACTCGCTCAGCCGCGTAAAAACTTCCGCGACCATCGCGATAACGCAGATGGCGCGTGATCTTCGCAGCCAGGGCAAGGACGTGATCTCACTCTCGGTGGGCGAGCCGGATTTTGATACGCCCGAGAATATCAAGGAAGCCGCTATTGCCGCGATCCGCCGCGGGGAGACGAAATACCCCCCGGTTTCGGGCATCCAGCCCTTGCGCGAGGCGATTGCCGCGAAATTCAAGCGCGAGAACAATCTTGACTACAAGCCCAGCCAGACGATTGTCGGCACGGGTGGCAAGCAGGTTCTCTTCAACGCCTTCATGGCGACGATCAATCCGGGTGACGAAGTGATCGTTCCGGCGCCTTACTGGGTTTCCTACCCGGAAATGATCGCGATTTTCGGCGGTGTGCCGGTGATTGCGATGACGCGCATCGAGAACAATTTCAAGTTGACCGCCGCCGAACTCGAGCGCGCGATCACGCCCAAGACCAAATGGGTTCTGTTCAACTCGCCCTCGAATCCGTCCGGTGCGGCCTATTCCCGCGCGGAACTGAAGGCGCTGACGGATGTGCTGATGCGCCACCCGCATGTCTGGGTGATGACCGACGACATGTATGAGCATCTCGTCTTCGGTGATTTCGTCTATACGACTCCGGCCGAGGTCGAGCCTGGCCTGTTCGAGCGCACGCTCACCGTCAACGGCGTTTCCAAGGCATATGCGATGACCGGCTGGCGGATCGGCTATGCCGCCGGCCCTGACAAGCTCATCAAGGCGATGGATCTCGTGCAGGGTCAGCAGACCTCCGGTGCCTCCACCATCGCGCAATGGGCGGCGGTCGAGGCGCTGAACGGCCCGCAGGATTTCATCCCGATGGCGCGAAAGGCCTTCGAGGAACGTCGTGATCTCGTGGTCTCGATGCTCAATCAGGCGAACGGGCTCGCCTGCCCCAAGCCGGAAGGCGCGTTTTACGTCTATCCCTCCTGCGCGGCATTGATCGGCAAGAAGGCCCCCTCGGGCAAGCTGATCGAAACCGACGAGGATTTTGTGATGGAACTGCTCGCGAGCGAGGGCGTGGCCACGGTTCACGGCTCGGCATTCGGTCTCGGCCCGAACCTGCGCATTTCCTACGCGACCTCCAACGACAAGCTCGAGGAAGCATGCCGTCGTATCCAGCGCTTCTGCGCTGCGATCGCGTGAACGGCTGACGGGCGGATCAGGACATCGCGATGACCTTGCTTCGCCCGTTGCTGCTGTCGCTTCTCCTATTGTTGCCGGGAGGTGGAAACGTCCTGGCGCAAGGCAGCGACAATCCGATGCGGATCGCACCCGTGCTGCCGCCGGTTGTCGATGACGAGCCGGAAAGCGCAAATGTGCCGCCGGAAAACGGTGCGACTTCCGCCGAACGCCTCAAGCTGATCACGGCTCCGCTGCCGCCGCAGCGGCCGTGGATGGGCAACGGCGCGGCAGCTGTTGCCGCGCCGCCCGCGGGGACGCAGCCCCCGCAGATGAGCGCGGTTAACGCGCCCCTCCCGCCCCGACGCCCGGAGACGGAGGAGCCGGAAGCGGCTGAGCCTTCTCCTGAACCCCCGCCGCAGCCGGAACCCAAGCGGCCTGCCGCGCCGTCCTTCTTCACCTTTTTCGGCGCGCCCTCGGCCAATGCGCCGCTGGTGAACGAGCCTGATCACAGGCTGGTCTCGCTGCCTTCCACCGCCATGCCCTCGACCACCGAGGAGATCGAAGCGGAGGAAGAGAAGGCCCCGGAGCCCATGCTTGTCGAGAAGCAGACCGATTCGGTGGATATCGCCTGCCTCCAGCCCGAACTGCTCAAGCTGGTGCGCGTTGCGGGCGAGCATTTCGGGGGCACGCCGGTAATCACCTCGGGACAGCGCGATCGTGGCCGGCGTGGCTCGTATCACCGCAAATGCATGGCCGCGGATTTCTTCATCCCCGGCATCGAGCGCGCGCGGCTGGCGAAATATCTGCGCGCGCTTCCCGGTGCGGGCGGCGTTGGGACTTATTGCCACACGAAATCGGTGCATATCGACATCGGTGAGCCGCGCAACTGGTGGCAATGCGGTTTTCGCTTCCGCTTCGCCCAGCGCTGATTTCAGGTGGTATGCCGCCGGTTGACGTGCGACACTCGCGCCAACTTTCTGAATTCCGAGTGATTCATGTCCAAATCTGATGATGCGCCCGTTGTGGCGCAAGCTTCCGCGCGTTCCATGACGGGCGCGGAATGGTCGATGCTGCTTGTCCTGTCCGTGCTTTGGGGCGGCTCCTTCCTGTTCAACGGCATCGCGCTGAAGGAGGTCCCGGTCTTCACGATCGTGGCGTTCCGGCTGACATTCGGCGCGCTTGCGCTTCATCTCGTGATTCGGGTTTCGGGTATCACCATCCCGATGGATACTCGATCTGTGCTTGGTTATCTGGGTATGGCGCTCCTCAACGGCGCCTTGCCCTTTTCCCTCATTGCCTATGGCCAGACTCTCATTCCGAGCGGGCTGGCTTCCATCCTCAATGCAACCGTCCCGATCTTCACGATGCTGCTCGCGCATTTCCTGATCGCGGGCGAGCCGCTGACCGGACGGCGCGTCATCGGTGTCTTGTTGGGATTTGCCGGCGTTGTGGTGCTTTCCGCCGAGCGCGCCTTCGGTGGCGCGGGAGAATGGATCGGCTTTCTCGCGTGCATCGCGGCGGCTCTTTCCTATGCGCTCTCCAACATGGTCGGGCGCCGTCTCATGCCCCCCGGTGCCAATCCGATCGCCCTTGCTGCGGGGCAGTTGAGCGTCGGCGCGCTTATCATTCTGCCGGTCGCGATCGTGGTCGACAATCCGTTCGCCGCGCCGCTGCCTGGGCTGGCCTCGTTTTTCGCGCTGATCATGCTTGCGCTGGTCTCAACCGCAACGGCCTACATCCTGTTTTTCCGGTTGCTGGCACTTTCGGGCGCAACGAATGCCTCGCTCGTGACCCTGCTCATCCCCTGCTGGTCGATCCTGCTGGGGACGGTTTTCCTCGGCGAGAGGCTGGGATTGCAGGAGGTCGGAGGTTTCGCCGTCATTGCCCTGGGGCTGCTGGTCATCGACGGCAGGCTGGTCGCGCTGTTCCGGCGCAAACGGGTGCCGGATTGATCATGGCGGCGCGTTTTCGTTTGAAAACGTTCTCTTTCAAAACAGACTTGCCAGAAAGGCTGGACAATCTACCTTCTCCCTGTAGGAATTGTATTGTTTACATATAAACAATCGGCGCGGATGACGCCGAGAAAAATAGACCCCCACGGGGGTCGGGGAGGGTTAACTTATGGCGAAGACGGCAGATCAATCGCGTCCATGGCTCGCGCATTATCCGGAAGCGGTCCCTCACGAAATCGATGTCCAGCGATTGCCGACGCTTGTGGAACTGCTGCAGCAGGCATTCCAGGAATTTTCCGAGCGGCCCGCCTTCGAAAGCTTCGGGAAGGTGCTCACCTACCGCGAGATCGGAGAAAGCGCACGTGCCGTAACCGGTTGGCTTCAGGCGCAAGGGCACCGGAAGGGTGACCGCATTGCGGTGATGATGCCCAATGTCATGGCCTATCCGGCGACAATGTTCGGCATCCTGCTTGGCGGCTTTACTGTGGTGAACGTCAATCCGCTCTACACGGTGCGCGAGCTTACCTATCAGCTCAATGATTCCGGCGCGGAAGTGCTCTTCGTGCTCGAGAATTTCGCGCATATCGCGGCGGAAGCGGTGCCCCATACCAATGTGAAGAAGGTAGTCATTGTTTCCGCGGGCGATATGCTCGGCCTGAAAGGCAAGATCATCACCTTTGTCGCGCGCCACGTGAAGAAAGTGGTGCCGGCCTATTCCCTGGCCCATGCGATCCGTTTCCCGGAGGTTCTCAAGGTCGGCGCCTCGGCGGGTTTGCGTGATGTCAGCGTCGCGCCCGAGGATATCGCCTTCCTCCAGTATACGGGGGGCACCACGGGGGTCTCAAAGGGCGCGGCGCTCAGCCACCGCAACATCTCCGCCAATGTCGAGCAGGCACGGTACTGGCTCGGCTGGCAGATCCCGGATGGCGAGGGCCAGATGATGGTCACCGCGCTGCCGCTTTATCACATTTTCGCGCTGACGGTTTGCTGCCTCTATCTTATCAAGGCCGGCGGTGCCTGCCTTCTGATCGCCAACCCGCGCGATATTCCGGGCTTCATCGGTATCCTGAAGAAAGCGCGCTTCACGATGATGAGCGGCGTCAACACGCTCTACAACGCGCTCGCCAATCACCCGGATATCCGCAGCGTCGATTTCTCTCGGCTGAAATTGTGCCTCTCGGGCGGCATGGCGACGCAGAGCGCGGTGGCCCAGCACTGGAAAGCAGTGACCGGCTGCCCGATTGTCGAGGGTTTCGGCCTTTCCGAGACTTCGCCGATCCTCTCCGCCAACCGGACCGACCTGACCGAATTCACCGGCAATATCGGCTATCCCCTGCCTTCCACCGAAATGAAGCTCATCGATGGTGAGGGAAAAACGGTGCCGATGGGCGAAGCGGGCGAGATATGCGCGCGCGGTCCGCAGGTGATGAAAGGCTACTGGAACCGCCCGGACGAGACCGCCAAGGTGATGACCCCGGATGGCTTCTTCCGCACCGGCGATGTCGGCGTCATGCTGCCAGACGGCGCGTTCAAGGTCGTGGACCGCCTCAAGGACATGATCCTCGTTTCGGGCTTCAACGTTTATCCCAATGAGGTGGAAGAGGTTCTTGCCCAGCATCCGGGTGTTCTCGAGGTCGCGGTGGTGGGTGTGCCGGACCCACAATCCGTCGAGGCTGTCGCAGCCTATGTGGTGAAGAAGGACCCGGATCTGGAGGCAGATACGTTGCGTGCGCATTGCCGCTCGCAGCTTACCGCCTACAAGGTGCCGAAGATCATCTATTTCCGCGAGACCTTGCCCAAATCGACCGTTGGCAAGGTTCTGCGGCGGATGCTGCGCGAGGAAAATGCCTCCTGATCTTTCGGCTGCACGTTGTCGTGAATTCCCGGTGAAACGGCAGGGCGGTATCCTTTGGTGAATAAAGGAGAGCCGCATGCCGTTTCATCGCCGCAAGGGTTGGGAAATCGCCGAGAGCCGCGTGACCGCCGAGGCTGTCTTCATGGATCGGCGCCAGGCGCTTGCGCTGGGCGCCGGCCTCGCTGGCGGCCTGCTGGCGCCCGGCGTGGCCATGGCGGCTTCGAAGGTGCAAACGGATGCGCTTCACCCCTATGCACGTAATGGCGCTTATGAAGCAGGCCGCGAGATCACCCGGGAATCCGTCAGCTCGGAATATAATAATTTCTATGAATACGGGACCACGAAGTCCGTAGCCGCTGCGGCCCGGCAGCTTGTGACCCGGCCCTGGCTTCTGACCATCGACGGCATGGTCGAGCAACCGCGCCAGATCGGTATTGATGACCTCATCATGGCCATGCCGCGTGAGGAAAGGATCTACCGCTTCCGCTGCGTCGAGGCATGGTCGATGGTTGTGCCGTGGTCGGGCTTTCCTTTGCGCGCCTTGCTCGACATGGCCAAACCGCTCGGCGGCGCGCGCTATGTGCGCTTCGAGACCTTCCACGATCCCAAAATGGCGCCGGGGCAGAGAGCGCCTTTCTACCCATGGCCCTATATCGAGGCCGTTACCATCGAGGAAGCGGCACATGACCTCGCTTTCATGGTGACGGGGGCCTATGGCAAGCCCCTGGCCAACCAGTTCGGCGCGCCGTTGCGCCTCGCGCTGCCATGGAAATACGGGTTCAAATCCATCAAGTCGATTGTGCGGATGACGCTCACGGACAAGCGTCCGAAAGGGCTATGGGAGGCCATTCAGCCTGCCGAATACGGGTTCTGGGCCAATGTGAACCCCCAGGTCGCGCATCCGCGCTGGAGCCAGGCGAGCGAGAATGTGCTGGGGACCAACGAACGGATTCCAACGCAGATGTTCAACGGCTATGGTGAACAGGTAGCCGGGATTTATACGGGCCTGACGGGCGAGAAGCTTTGGATGTGAGATAGAGCCCGAATTAGAAGATCGCAGAAATACAATTTTAAGTTGCGTTTGCTCTGCTGCCCCTACCGCAATTGCGGAGGGCAGGTCATGAATTTCGTTGTGAGCGTGAAATCGTCGAATCCGATTGGCGCGATGGAGCGCCTGTTCGGCATCAATCGCTGGGTGCTCAATCTCAGGACCAATATGCTGAGGCTGGAGTACGGGCGACGCTTCGACAAGATGAAGCTGATTGAGCTTGACGCTGGCGAACTCAACAAGCTGCTGACGCCGGCGGAAATGCGATCCCTGGTGGAACATTGGGAGGAAGCCGTCCAGCACGGCAATGCCGGACCGACGCTCATCCCCTTTGCCGCGCGCGATCAGATCGGAGCCAAGGTTGAATCAACATGCATCGTCGAGATGATCGATAGCGACCGCTGCCTTGTCGGCCTTTTCCGGCGACCGCCTGCTGAGGAAAAGCTCTCCAAGAACAATCGCCTGCTCACCGAATTCCTCGAGAGCTTCATCGAGAACTCGCCCACCTGCATTGTTGTCGTCGATCACAATGGCTCCGTGATCAGCCTAAACTCCTCCTTCCTGCGGTTTATCGGCCGCGACAGAAAGGCGGATCTTCTACGCGCAGGCTTTCATTCCATCGCCGAGAAGTTCAATCACGGTTTCGGGCTGGTCGTGCGCGAGGCGCTCCAGACGACCAAGCCAACGCGTGGCCGCACCGAGATCCAGATCAGCGACACGCACAGGCAGACGCTGTACTGGCGCACCTTTCCGCTCAGCCTCAAGGATGAGATCCACTTGCCGCGCGTCTTCTCGTTCGAGGTTCATGAAGGCGGGCCGCGGCAAGTTGCGGCGTGAATTTCAATAAACCCAGCGCTGCGCCTTGCTGACGAGGAAATCCCGGAATACCTGCACGCGCGCAACCTGCTTAAGTGTTTCCGGAAAAACCAGGTAGCAGTCAAGGTGCGGCATGGTTTCGCTCTGGAGCAGCTGCATCAGCGGCGAGGATTGATCGACCACGTAATCCGGCAGCACCGCGATGCCGGCGCCGCTGGTCGCCGCGTTGAGCAGGGCCGCAATCGAATTGACGACGAGAGTGGGGGTGCGGGGGCTCGATTTGTCGCGCCCGGCCGTGCAATGCCAGTTGATATCCGAAAGATAGCCGGGGATATCGCCGCCGAAAGCCACGAGCCGGTGCTCGTCAAGATCGGCGATATTGCGCGGCGAGCCATAACGCTTGAGGTAATCAGGCGAGGCATAGACATGGAAATGCACCGCGAAGAGACGCCGGCGGATGAGATCCGCCTGAACCGGCGCGCGCAGGCGCAGCGCAACGTCTGCCTCGCGCATGGCAAGGTCGAGTTCGTCGTCTGTCAGGATGACGTGCAACCGGATATCCGGGTACATGTCGAGAAACTCGGTCAAGCGCGGCGTCAGCCAGATGCCGCCGAGCGCGACATTCGCGGTGATCTTGAGCTCGCCATCGGGCTTCTCGCGGCTGTCGGAGAGGCTGGCGCGGGTCTGCTCGAGTTTCGTGACGAGTTCGCGCGCTGTCCGGTAGAGCATCTCGCCCTGCTCGGTGAGCACGAGCCCGCGCGCATGGCGATGAAAAAGCGGGACCTCGAGTTCCGCTTCCAAAGCGGAAACCTGCCGGCTCACGGCGGATTGCGACAGGCCGAGCATATCACCGGCCCGCGTGAGGCTTCCAGCTTCCGCCGCCGCGTGGAAAACTCTGACGCGATCCCAATCCACTTCTCACCCCCGGCCCCGATCGAGGGTGCCCGTTTTTTCATTACCGCTATGCCAAAACAGCATAGCATGACTCGCTGCCACGCAGGCAAGTCGGATTAGGGGAAGAAGTGTGGAGGGCTTATGACGCCATGAAGCGCTACGATGCGTGAGCGGTAAGGAAACGTTCCGCCTCCAGCGCTGCCATGCACCCCATGCCTGCTGCGGTAACGGCCTGCCGGTAGACATCGTCGGCCACATCGCCGGCGGCGAATACGCCGGGTATGTTGGTTTGCGTCGTACCGGGGGTGACCTTGAGGTAGCCGTTTTCCTTCATGTCGAGCTGGCCGGCGAAAAGCGCGGAAGCCGGCGCGTGGCCGATGGCGACAAAGACGCCATCGGTCTTCAACTCGCTCACCACGCCGCTTTTGACGTTCTTGACGCGCAGATGCGTCACCGAGCGCGGCCCTTCGGTCCCGCAGATCTCCTCGATAGCCGAATCCCAGATCACTTCGATCTTCGGATGGGCAAAAAGCCGCTCCTGGAGGATACGCTCGGCCTTGAAGCTGTCGCGGCGATGGATCACCCGTACCTTGCTCGCGAGATTGGCGAGATACAGCGCCTCCTCGACGGCTGAATTGCCGCCGCCGACCACCACGACCTCCTTGTTGCGGTAGAAGAACCCGTCGCAGGTCGCGCAGGCGGAAACGCCGAAACCCTTGAAATGCTCCTCGGATGCCATGCCCAGCCACTTGGCCTTGGCGCCGGTTGCGACAATGAGCGCATCGCAGGTATAGCGTGCGCCGCCATCACCCGTCAGCGTGAAGGGGCGCCGCGAAAGATCGACCGCCGAGATATGGTCGGAGACCATCTCGGTGCCCACATGCTCCGCCTGCGCCTTCATCTGTTCCATGAGCCAGGGGCCCTGGATGGCCTCGGCGAAGCCGGGATAATTCTCGACATCGGTGGTGATCATCAATTGCCCACCCGGCTCGAAGCCCGAAATGAGCATCGGCTTCATCATGGCGCGGGCGGCGTAGATCGCCGCCGTGTAGCCAGCCGGACCGGAGCCGATCACGATTATCTTGGCGTGGCGCGGTTCGCTGGTCATGTCTGGCTCCGAAGCTTCTGGCGGAATGAGAGATAGTGCCGCGCCAGCGCGATGGCGATGGCGGGCGTGTCGTCCAAGGGGGGATAGGTATCGTTTTCGACGCGGCCGGAAAAGGCGCGCACCGCGCCTTCCCCTTCAAGAATGCGTAGGAATGCATCGATTTTTTGTGATCCCGCCGCCGGGCGGAAAACATGCACGGGCTTTCCCGATGCCACGGCCTCGCCGACCATGTTCACGGAATCCGCCGTGACGACAAAGGCATCGGCATTGGCAAGAAACGCGGGGTAGGGATTTTCTCCGCTTTCATTCCAGAAATACCCGCCTGCCGCCGCGACGATTTCGCGAATCTCGAGGGCAAGATCCGGCGGGGTCCGGCGCGAGGCTGTCGCCATCAACCCCGCACCGGAGGCTGCGAGCGTCGTGATCGCGGTGGCGAGTTTCACCCGGTCTTCCGGTGTGAAGCGCATCTCTTTCGTGTCGCCGCCGAGCAGGATAGCGACCCGCGGATGCGCGAGTCGTGCCAGCCATTCCGGCGGCAGGAGGCGGGATTGCTGGAGAAGCTCGGGCGAGAAACGATGTGGCGAAAGCAGCGTTGTCAGCACATTTTCGCCGCGCAGCCGGTCATGGTGGGGCACCCAGATGAAATCAGCGATTTTCGGGCTGGTCCTCGGGTCCTTCAGGAAGACGGTGAAGACCTTGCCCCCGGAGGCACGCTTGATCGCCGGCAGATAGGCGGCGGCCCGGCGGCCTGAGGCAATCACCAGATCGGGAAGCGGCGCGGCCAGCGCCCCTTTCAGCCGTCCCGGACGTTCGCGCGGATCGATCCCGATCCAGGGCAGGCGCCACAGATGCGGCATGGCCCATACGAAGGGCGCGCGCGGCGCCACGATCCGCGATTCGACTGAAAGCCCCAGCCGCTCGGCGATCCCGCGACAATGCGCAAGGTCGCCGGCTTTGCCGTCGGTCACGATCCAGGCATGGGCGCCGGAAAGGGCCGCGCGGGCATCGTCGAGCGTTTCGGGGGCAAAGACGGGGCGGGACAAGTAGGAGCCTTGCTTTCTGCGGTTGCTGTGAGATGCGGATTTAGCTAGGGGATTGCAATGCTTATCTCTTCGATCCGTGGCAGAATCCACTGCCTCCGGCATGGAGGAGAGTGAACCATGCCCCGGCAAGAACAAGAGCTGAAATCCAATGAGCCGTCCGGTTACGCTTGATGCCATTGACTGGAAGATTCTGGGCGAATTGCAGGCCGATGGCGCGCTGACCAATGTGGAGCTTGCGCGTCGCGTGGGGCTGACGCCGCCTCCTTGCCTGCGCCGTGTCCACGCCCTGCGGGAAGCCGGCTTCATCGAAGGCTATCGCGCCATTCTCGATGCGCCGAGGCTGGGATATTCGGTTGTCTGCTTCGCCTTTGTTCATCTCGCGAGCCAGGCGGAAAGCGACCTTGGCGCGTTCCAGGCGCGCATCGAGCAATGGCCGACCGTGCGCGAGTGCTGGACGCTCTCGGGCGATATCGATTTCCTGATGAAATGCGTTACCGAGGACATGCAGAGCCTGCAGCTCTTTGTCTCTGAGCTCACAAGCACGCCGAATGTGCGCAATGTGCGCACGGCGCTGGCGCTTGGCAAGATCAAGGCGCTGGGGTTGGTGCCGATCGAGGCGGACCCGCTCTGACGCTCAGCGCAACGCGCGCGCGGTCCAATAGGCGAGCGCGGCGGTAAGGTTCAGCATGCGCCGCGCCGCATCCGCCTGCACGGGCATGGCCCAGCCATGCGAAGGCGTCGAGCGGCCCGAGACCGGCTTGCGCAGCAGAACACGTCCCGCCCGGTCCGTAACGATGACCTCGCCCTCGATGGCATCGGGCATTCGCAGGGAAGCACCGAGCGGGCCCTCGCGAAACCCCGGCTCATCGGCGAGATAGATTTCCGTAACCTGCAAGGAGAGGCGGGAGCCGGCCGGGAAGCGATCCACGCCCTGGCGTTCAAGTTCCTGCCTGAGCTGGGCTGGAAGCTGGCGGCGCGCTGCATCCGCCATCCAGCCGGCGCCGTGGATATCGGCCCGCACGACCACGTGGCGAAGCGGCGCAGCACCAGCCTCGTGGCCGGCGCCGCCCAGCAGCGCCAGCGCGAGGAGGGCTGCCTTAGTGGAACGCAACCTCCACGACCTCATAGCTCTTGCCTCCACCCGGCGTGTTGACCTCGACCGTATCGCCGACCTTCTTGCCGATCAGCGCGCGGGCGATGGGAGAGGATATGGAGACGCGGCCCGATTTCACATCCGCCTCCACATCCCCAACGATCTGGTAGGTCTTCTGTTCCTCGGTATCGTCATCGACGAGCTTCACCGTGGCGCCGAACTTGATCGTCGAGCCGGTGAGCTTGGATACCTCGATGATCTCGGCGCGTCCGATCAGGCTTTCGAGTTCGCCGATCCGGCCCTCGTTCAGCGATTGCGCTTCCTTGGCGGAGGAATATTCCGCGTTTTCCGAGAGATCGCCATGCGCGCGCGCTTCCTGGATGGCGAGAATGATGCGGGGGCGCTCGACCGTCTGGCGATGCTTGAGTTCCTCCTCCAGCATCTTGAATCCATTGGCGGTCATGGGAATGCGTTCCATCGCGCGTTCTCCTTAAATGCGTACCCCGCCCAGCGTTGCCGCCGGCGGGGATGTCGAAAACAAGCCGGTCATGATCCCGGCGCAAGAATTATCCCACACAAGCGCGTTGTGGGGACAATCTCAGGCGAAGTATTCCTGCAAGGCCCGAACTTCAAGGTCACCGCCGCGATAAGCGCGAATCCCTTCCGTTGCGGCGATCGCACCCGCTAGGGTGGTATAATATGGAACCTTGTGCAAGAGGGCAGCGCGCCGGAGCGAGCGACTATCCGCCAGCGCCTGTGCTCCCTCGGTCGTGTTGAAGACGAGCTGGATCGAGCCGTTCTTGATTGCATCCACGATATGCGGGCGTCCTTCGAGCACCTTGTTGATCCGCTCGGATTCAATCCCGTGATCAGCCAGATAGCGCTGAGTGCCCGAGGTGGCGACGATGGTGAAGCCAAGCTCCACCAGCGCACGGATGCTCGGCAGGATGCGGTCCTTGTCGGCATCGCGCATCGAGACGAAGACGCGCCCCTCCTTGGGAACCTTGGTGCCGCCACCGAGCTGGCTCTTGGCGAAGGCGGTGCCGAAGCCCCGGTCGAGCCCGATCACCTCGCCCGTGGAGCGCATTTCCGGCCCCAGCACGGTATCGACGCCGGGGAAGCGCGCGAAGGGGAATACGGCTTCCTTCACGCCGACATGGTTGAGCTGTTTCGGTTTCAGGCCGAAGCTCGCCAGGTTTTCGCCCGCCATCACGCGGCTTGCGATCTTGGCGATCGGTTCGCCGATCACCTTCGCGACGAAGGGCACCGTGCGCGAGGCGCGTGGATTGACTTCGAGCACGTAGATCTCGCCGTCCTTGATCGCGTATTGCACGTTCATCAGGCCGCCGACGCCCAGCGCAAGCGCCATTTCGCGTGTCTGGCGCTCGAGTTCGGCAAGCAGCTCGGGAGAGAGCGAACGCGGGGGCAGCGAGCAGGCGGAATCGCCCGAATGGATGCCCGCTTCCTCGATGTGCTCCATGATGCCGGCGACGAAAGTATCCTTGCCGTCGCAGAGGCAATCGACATCGACCTCGATCGCATCGGCGAGATAACGGTCGAAGAGGAGCGGGTTCTTGCCGAGCACGGTATTGATCTGCCCGGTCTTGTCGTTGGGGTAGCGCGTCTTCACATCCGAGGGGATGAGCGAGGGCAGGGTACCGAGCAGGTAATCGTCGAAAGCCTCGCGCTCGCGGATGATCGCCATCGCGCGGCCACCGAGCACATAGGAGGGGCGGACGACGAAGGGGAAGCCGAGATCGGCCGCCACCAGACGCGCCTGTTCGACCGAATAGGCGATGCCGTTCTTCGGCTGCTTGAGATCGAGCTTGTCGAGCAGGCGCTTGAAGCGGTCGCGGTCTTCCGCGAGGTCGATCGCATCCGGCGAGGTGCCGAGGATCGGCACCTTGTGCTGTTCGAGCGCGGCCGCGAGCTTCAGCGGCGTCTGCCCGCCGAACTGGACGATCGCGCCGTGGAGCGTGCCGTTCTCACGCTCCTTGTCCATGATCTCGAGCACATCCTCTGCCGTCAGCGGCTCGAAATAGAGGCGGTTCGCCGTGTCGTAATCGGTCGAGACCGTCTCCGGGTTGCAGTTGATCATGATCGTTTCATAGCCCGCATCCTTCAGCGCGAAGGCGGCATGGCAGCAGCAATAATCGAACTCGATTCCCTGGCCGATGCGGTTCGGTCCGCCACCGAGGATCACAACCTTCTTCTTGTCCGTGGGACGCGATTCATCCGCGATCTGCCCGGCGAAGGGCGGGGCGTAGGTCGAGTACATATAGGCGGTGGGAGAGGCGAACTCCGCTGCGCAGGTGTCGATGCGCTTATAAGCCGGGCGCACGCCGAGCGCGTGACGCTTGCCGCGGATATCGGACGCTTCCTGTCCGGTGAGGCTGGCGAGGCGGGCATCGGAGAAGCCCATCGCCTTCAACGCGCGGAAATTGTTGGCATCCTTCGGCAGGCCGTGGGCTTTCACCCGCGCTTCCATCTCGACGATTTCGCGCAGGCGGTCGAGGAACCACGGATCGACCTTGCAGGAGGCATGGATCTCCTCGTTGGAGAAGCCGAGGCGCATCGCCTGCCCGATTTTCAGGATGCGATCCGCCATCGGCGTGCCGATCGCGGCGCGGATGGCGTTCTTGTCGTCGCCCTTGCCCAAGCCCTCGATTTCGATCTCGTCGAGGCCGTCGAGGCCGGTTTCGAGGCTGCGCAGCGCCTTCTGAAGGCTCTCGTGGAAGGTGCGGCCGATCGCCATGCTCTCGCCGACCGATTTCATCGCCGTGGTCAGAACCGCGAAATTGGGATCGGAGGAGGGGAATTTCTCGAAGGCGAAGCGGGGGATCTTGGTGACGACGTAATCGATGCTCGGCTCGAAGGAAGCCGGCGTCGCCCCGCCCGTGATGTCGTTGTCGATCTCGTCGAGCGTATAGCCGATCGCGAGCTTGGCGGCGACCTTGGCGATGGGAAAGCCGGTGGCCTTCGAGGCGAGCGCGGAGGAGCGCGAGACGCGCGGGTTCATCTCGATCACGATCATGCGGCCCGTGGCCGGGTCCACGGCGAACTGCACGTTCGAGCCGCCGGTCTCGACGCCGATCTCGCGCAGCACCGCCAGCGAGGCGTCGCGCATGATCTGGTATTCCTTGTCGGTGAGTGTCAGGGCCGGCGCGACGGTGATGGAATCGCCAGTATGCACGCCCATCGGGTCAAAATTCTCGATGGAACAGACGATGATGCAATTGTCGTTCCTGTCGCGGACAACCTCCATCTCGTATTCTTTCCAGCCGAGAACGCTCTCTTCGATCAGCACCTCGTTGGTGGGCGAGGCGTCGATGCCGCGCTCGACGATCTCGATGAATTCCGCCTTGTTGTAGGCGATGCCGCCGCCGGTGCCGCCCATGGTGAAGGAGGGGCGGATGATCGCCGGAAGCCCGATATCCTCAAGGCAATCGAGCGCGGCGCCAAGCGTCTTCACATGGTGCGATTTCGGCGTGGAAAGCCCGATTTTCGTCATCGCCTCGCGGAAGCGCTCGCGATCCTCTGCCTTGTCGATCGCATCCGCGGTCGCGCCGATCATCTCGACATCGTGCTTGGCGAGCGCGCCCATCTTCTCGAGGCTGAGCGCGCAGTTGAGCGCGGTCTGGCCGCCCATGGTGGGCAGCAGCGCGAATTTCTTGCCCGCGGGTGTCTTGGGGCGTTCCTTGGCGATGATCTTCTCGACGATCTCGGGCGTGATCGGCTCGACATAGGTCGCATCCGCCAGCTCGGGATCGGTCATGATCGTGGCGGGGTTCGAGTTCACCAGCACGATGCGGTAACCCTCGGCTTTCAGCGCCTTGACCGCCTGCGTACCGGAATAATCGAATTCGCAGGCCTGTCCGATAACGATCGGCCCCGCGCCGATGATCATGATCGTGTGGATATCCTGACGTTTGGGCATGGTTCCGGCCGTTTTTTGCGCAACCTGACCGAACCGCGGGCGCTGGCTTGCGCGGCGCGGAGGGCAGATTGCTGGAATGTCTCGTGCTGAAGGCCCGCTATAGACAAGCCTTCGCGGCACGACAAGCCAAAACGGTACTTTTAGGCTCGCGCCGCACAAACCATTGTGAGCCACAGCACGGCGCGATAGGGTCTGCCTGCATAAAAGCCTGATCAGATCAATCGCGGGAGAGGGGTAGGCATCATGGAATGGGTTGTTCTTGGCGTCATCGTACTTTTGGTTCTGTGGATTTTCGGGGTCTATAACGGCCTCGTCAGCATGAACCAGCGCGCGAACCAGGCTTTCGCGGATATCGACGTGCAGCTCAAACAACGCCACGATCTCATCCCCAATCTTGTGGAAACCGTGAAGGGCTATGCGAGCCACGAGAAGGAAACGCTGGAAGCCGTGATCCGCGCCCGCAGCGTCGCCATCTCGGCGCAGGGGCCTGAGGCGCAGGCGGTGGCGGAGCAGGGGCTTTCCGGTGCCCTTGGGCGGCTCATCGCCCTGTCGGAAGCCTATCCCGACCTCAAGGCGAACCAGAATTTCATGGATCTCCAGGGCCAGCTCGCCAATATCGAGGACAAGCTTGCTGCTGCACGCCGCTTCTTCAACAATGCCGTCGGCGAGTTCAATGCGGCGGTGCAATCCATCCCGGCGGTGTTCTTCGCGAAAAGCTTCGGCTTCTTCGTGCGCCCGTTCTTCGATGTCGGCGACAGCGAGCGCGTGCGCCTCGACAAGCCGCCGGAGGTGAAGTTCTAAACCGCCGTGACGAAGTCTTCCGGCTTCTCAGCTCTCGCGTAAGCCCGGATATGATCCGGGCAGGCGGGACGCCCCAGACCGCATCAGGTGGAGTCTCTGACGATGGGCGAGGCCTTCGGCCTTTACACGCATATCCGGAACAACCGCAGGCGATCGATTTTTCTCGTCGCCAGCCTGTTCGCGCTTGCCGTGATGGTGACCTATGCAGTCACCCTGCTGGTGATCGCCCAGATGTACAGTGCCTCGCTGCCGGTATTGATGCGTGTCGCCTATCGCCAGTTCTGGACCTATCTGCCCTTCGCTTTCGCGGGGACGGCCTTGTGGGTGATGATTGGCTACAAGGCCAATACCGCCCTCATCTCCTGGGCGACGGGCGCCAGCGCCGTCACGCGCGAGAGCAGCCCGCGCCTTTACCGCCTCACCGAATTGCTGTGCATGACACGCGGCATGACCGTGCCGCGCCTCCAGATCCTTGAAACACCGGCGCTCAACGCCTTCGCAAGCGGGGTCAACGAGAAGCAATATACCGTGACGGTCACGACCGGCCTGATGGACGCGCTGGATGATCGCGAGCTTTCTGCTGTCATTGCGCATGAGCTGACCCATATCCGCAACGGTGATGTACGGCTGATGATCTTCGCCGTCCTGATCGCGGGCGTGATCTCCTTCTTCGGCGAGATGGCCGTGCGGAGCATGCGGTTCTCGCGTTCTTCCGGCGATCGGGAGAAGGGGAGCGGCAACGCCTTGGCCATGGCGATCGGGATCGCGATCCTGATCGTCGCGTGGTTCCTTGCGGTGCTGATCCGCTTTTCGCTCTCGCGCAGCCGCGAATATCTCGCCGATGCCGGCGCGGTCGAGTTGACGAAAGACCCCGACGCGATGATCGCCGCCTTGCTCAAGATTTCCGGCCGCGCGGATATCGAAGGGGTGCCTTCCGGCATCATGGATATGTGCATCGAGAACGATCCTGATGATTTCGCGGATATTTTCTCGACCCACCCTTCCATCGGCAAGCGCGTGCAGGCGCTCCAATCCTATGCCGGTGGGCTGATGCCCTCCGATTTTCCAAAAGTAGGACCGCCTGCGATAGCGGAGCGCCAGCCCTTGCCGGAACTCGTCGAAAAACGCGGCCCCTGGGCGCGAGGCTGACTTAGCGATCATTTTAACAAGGGACTGAGGTGTCGCACTGCGGGCTTGACAGTTAGATGCCTTACTATATAAAGTTAGATATCTAATTATATGGAGCGACCAGATGTTCAAACCCTCCCGCCGTATCCTGTTATCCGCCCTCGGAGGAGGTGTCGCGCTGGTTGGCGCCGGCGCGGCCTGGCGCGTTACCCGCGTTCCCCACAAAGCGGTTGTACCCTGGAATCTTGAAACGGGACCCCTCCGCGATATCCGGCTGGAGGCATTCCGCCATGCCATCCTCGCGCCCAATCCGCATAACCGGCAGCCCTGGCAAATCCGCCTGCTTGGCGACAACGAGGCGATTGTCACCTGTGATCTCGAACGTCGCCTGCCTGAAACCGATCCCTTCGATCGTCAGATCACGATCGGCTTCGGTGCCTTCATCGAACTGGCAGCCATTGCTGCGGCTGAACGGGGTTATGAAGCCCGTATCACGCCGTTCCCCGAGGGCGCGCCGGGAGAGGGCGCGCGTCTTGACCGGCGTCCCATCCTGCATGTGCGCTTCCAGCGCGATGACAGCATCGCGAAAGATCCCCTGTTCGCCTGGATCACCCGGCGGCGTTCGAGCAAACTGCCTTATGACATGTCAAGGCCGGTGCCGAAGGATGTGCTCTCGAAGCTTTCCGGCGAAGCCGGGGGCATGATGCGCTTTGGTCACGCTGTCGAGGCGGATGTCGCGGCCCGTCTGCGCGATCTGGCAGGGCGGGCGATGGTGCTCGAACTGGAGACACCGCACACGCTCAAGGAGAGTATCGATATCGCGCGTGTCGGTGCCGCTGAAATTGACGCCAACCCGGACGGGATTTCCCTTCAGGGGCCGCTTTTCGAGGCATTGGGTCTGCTGGGAAGCGATTCGGTTCGCAAGCAGGCGCTCGATCCTTCCTCGAATGCCTATCGCTCGGCGATGGCCCGTTTCGCGCGCATGTTTGCCGCCACTCCGGCCTTTTTCTGGCTGGTCAGCCAGGGCAATACGCGGGCTGAGCAGGTCGAGGCGGGGCGGCGTTATGTCCGGCTCAATCTTGCCGCCAACGCCCTGGGGCTATCCGTCAATCCCGTGAGTCAGGCGCTCCAGGAATATCCGGAAATGCGCGCGCATTTCGCGGCCATGCACGCGATTTGCGGAGCGAAGGGGCAGGAGCGGGTTCAAATGCTCGCGCGGCTCGGCTATGCAGATCCTGTCGGGCCGTCGCCGCGATGGCCCCTTGGAGCAAAACTCGTCGCGTGACGCCTTCTTCGGATATCCTGGCCCGGTTTTTCAACGAGATCGGAATCATCGCGCAATTGAGCCAATCCGCCTTTGAGCGCGTGATGCCCGAAGGCATGACGATGGCGCAGTTCACGGTGCTGAACCATTTCGTGCGGCTCGGCGGCACGAAGCGGCCGATGGATATCGCGCGCGCCTTTCAGGTGACGCGAGCCACGATGTCGAGTACGCTTTCGCGGCTGGAGGGCAAAGGGCTGGTCGCAACGACACCGGACCCGGAGGATGGCCGCGCCAAGCATGTCGGAATCACCGAGGCAGGCCGCGCGATGCGTGAGGCCTGTCTCGCAGCTTTGGGGCCTGAATTCGCTCGGCTTGCTCCGCTTCTGGCGGCAAGCCGGATCGAGGAACTGCTCCCGGCCCTTTCGGAAATCCGCAGTATCCTGGATAAGGCCCGTGACTGATTTCTCTTTCCTTTCTCGCCTCATGCGCCAGTTCGCCGCCTTCTTCGGCGTTGGGCTGGTCGCGGCGATCGTCCATTACAGCCTTCTCTATCTGCTGGTGGAGGCCTGGTTCTATGATCCCGTCTCGGCTGCGCTCGCCGGTTATGTCGCGGGCGGGGTGGTGAGCTACGTACTCAACCGCCTCTTCACTTATGACGCCGGGCGCGGTCATCTCGATGCTGCCTGGCGTTTCGCCGTCGTTGCCGGCGTTGGTTTCTGTCTCACCTGGCTTCTCATGCGGTTGTTCCATGGCACCTGGGGTTGGCACTATATGCTGGCGCAGGTCGCGACGACCGGCATCGTGCTCGTCTGGAGTTTCCTGGTGCACAAATACTGGAGTTTCCGCGACCGGAGCTGACCTCAGCCTTCCGGCAGCGGCGTGAACTTGACCGCGGCGAAGGCCATGCGTGCCTGATTATGCCCCAGATTCTTGTCGAGGCGCCGGGCCGTGAAGCCAAGGCCTTCGAGCAGGGAGAGCATTTCGCTTTCCTCGTAATGCGTCAGGCCCAACTCGCCCCGGATTTTCCGGTAATCCGAGAGAGCGGTCCGCACCAGTCCGAGGGCGGCGGGAATGAGGAACCCGCCCTCGAAGCCGAAACCCAGCAGCGCTTTTGCATCCGTGACGGGCGAGAGCCCTGTCGGGAGGACATCGCCGACGATCAGCGTGCCGCCGGGGCGCAGCTTGTCGCCCAGCTTGTCGAGCAATTGAGCGAATTCCGCCCTCGGCACATATTGCGCGACCGAATGGATCACGATCAGATCGAGCTTGATCTGGAGCGCGTCGACCTCCTCGGGGGAGAGGATATCTATGGCTTCGTTGTCGCCAAAGCGGGTCTTGAGTTTATCACGGACATTCGGGGCCGCGTCGCAAAGGAACAATTCGAGGCAGCGATCAGTGACCAGATCGGCCGAGAGCGCCTCTCCGCATCCGTAATCGAGCACGACAGCTTCCAGCCCCGGCACGAGATCACGGATATCCTGCGCGATCATGCGATAATGCAGCAGCTTGTGCCGCTCATTCACGTAAATCGGGTTTTCCGCGTTCCAGAACTCGACCCAGCTTTTCATGTTTCCTTATCCTCTCGCACTCTTCTAGCCTGCGCGAGGGGAACGGCAAATCCTATCGCCGCTTGAGCGTGGCGAGATGCGCCAGAATGTCGTCGATTTCCTGCGGGGAAAAGGTGAATTCGGGCATGCCCGAATGGCCCGTGACAATGCCTTCTGCAAAGGCTTCCTGCAATTGATCGAGCGGCCATTGGTTTGCGATACGCCTGAAGGGCGGCGCTTTAAGGTGCCGACTGGTTCCGCTCTTGCCGATCGCATGGCACGAGCCGCATTGCTCGGCGGCAAGCAGGGCGCCGCGTTTGGCGTTGGCGGCGTGTCCGGCGGACGAAATCGCCAACGTGAATGCGAGCGCAAGGATTATCCGCATCGCGACCCTTCCCTTTTCTCCTGGCTAAAGGATGATCCGCGATTACAGGATGATCCACGAAGCGGCCTTGATCTGGCGCATTCCGGTGGGCGGCAGCTTCTGCCGGTTTGGCTGCCGACGCGGCTGTTTTTGCCGGATTGCGGCTGTCGGTTATCTGATAACAATTTGAATGTAAAAAGATATTTTTGGGCGCGCAAATTGCTGGGTCAGGGGCGTGTTTTGTAAAAAAGAGTTTTGATGTGCAGATAGGCCCTTCCATTCAGACATCGCCAGCCGTCACCTATCAGAATAACGCGGAGAGGGCTTCCAAGGGGAAGAACGACCAGAACGGTACTGCCTTTGTCGATTTTCACGCGGTCTCTGCCAAGGAGATGCGCGCGACTGCTTTCGATCTTTTCAAGGCCGGCAAGGTCGATATCGACCAGCTTCTCATCCTTCAATGGGGCAGCGAGGCGCGCATTTCGACGGATGGTTCGATCCACCCGCAGAATGACGCGGATGACAAGCCGATCGATTTTATCGCGCTCGTTGAGAAAGGCGTGCGCGCCATGGAGGCGACCGGAGAAGCACGCGCGCCGAAATCGCCTTATGCGAGCTGGGTCGGTGCGCTGGAGGCGCTCCGCAGCCTGCAGGGTAGCGTGAACCGGAAGGTGTAAAGCTCCTCTTGCCGGAACCGGAAGGCGGGTCAGCCCGCCTTCCGGTTTGCCTTCATCATCGCGATGAACCGATCAAAGAGGTAGTTGCTGTCCTGAGGGCCCGGCGAGGCTTCCGGGTGCTGCTGCACCGAGAAGGCCGGGCGGTCGGTGAGGCGGATACCGCAATTCGAACCGTCGAACAGCGAGATATGTGTTTCCTCGGCATTGGCCGGCAGGGTTTTCGGGTCGACCGCGAAACCGTGGTTCATCGACACGATCTCGACCTTGCCGGTCGCGTGTTCCTTCACCGGATGGTTGGCGCCGTGATGCCCCTGCGCCATCTTCATCGTCTTCGCGCCGATCGCGAGCGCGAGCATCTGATGGCCGAGGCAGATGCCGAAGGTCGGGATTTTCGCATCGAGGATCGCGCGGATCACCGGCGCGGCGTATTGCCCCGTGGCGGCGGGATCGCCGGGGCCGTTGGCGAGGAAAACACCGTCCGGCTTGAGCGCCTTCACATCCTCGAATGTCGCATTGGGCGGCAGGACGGTGACCTTGCATCCGCGATCCGCCAGAAGACGCAGGATGTTGCGCTTGACGCCGTAATCGAGCGCGACGACATGGAATTCCGGCGTCTTCTGCTCGCCATATCCCTCGTTCCAGCGCCAGATCGTCTCGTTCCAGTCATAGCGCTGGGTGCCGGTCACGGCGGGAACCAGGTCGAGCCCCGCCATCGAGGGCAGCGCCTTGGCGGTCGCGGCAAGCGCCTTGCGGTCGAAGAAGCCGTCAGGATCATGCGCGATGATCGCGTTCTGCATGCCCTGATCACGGATAAGGGCGGTCAATGCGCGCGTATCCACCCCGGCAATGCCGACGATGCCGCGCGTTTTCAGCCATTCGTCGAAATGGCGTATCGCGCGGTAGTTCGAAGGCTCGGAGATATCGGTTGCCAGGACCACGCCGGTCGCGGCATGGCGGGCCATGTTCACCGTCTCGATATCCTCGTCATTGACGCCGACATTGCCGATATGGGGAAAGGTGAAGGTGACGATCTGCCCGGAATACGAGGGGTCGGTCAGGATTTCCTGATAACCGGTCATCGCGGTGTTGAAGCAGATCTCGCCCTTGCCCTCGCCGGTCGCGCCGATGCCCGTACCTTCGATCACCGTACCATCGGCCAGGACGAGCAGGGCCGTGGGGCGCGTCTCGGTCCAGGGCGCGGGCGCGCGTGTTGCTTTTTCGGATTGCAGCTCCGGCATTGTCATGGCACTTGCTCGTGATCTTTCGGCGCGGATCAAGGCTGGGCGGAGGCCCGACCGTTCCGCGCGGCGGCATTCGTCGTTCGATAAGGAACGCCGTCCGTCCCGTCAATTCCCGTTTTCGGGCCATTTCCGCGACAAGCGGGCAAAGGAGAAGACCATGCGCGAGCAATTCATGACAGCCCTCAAGGATGCGATGAAGGCGGGCGACAAGGCGCGGCTTGGGGCGATCCGGCTCATCCAGGCGGCGATCAAAGACAAAGATATCGAAGCGCGCGGGGCCGGAAAAGGCGAAGCCACCAATGACGAAATCCTCGCGCTGCTCCAGAAGATGATCAAGCAGCGCCAGGAATCCGCCTCCATCTACCGGCAGAACAACCGTCCCGAACTGGCGGAAACCGAGGAAGGCGAGATCGCCGTCATCTCCTCCTTCCTGCCCAAGCAGCTTGACGAGGCGGAAACCAAGGCCGCCATCGCCGCCGCGATCGCTGAAACCGGCGCCGCGGGTATGAAGGATATGGGCAAGGTGGTCGCGCTCCTGAAGGAGAAATTCGCGGGCCAGATGGATTTCGGCAAAGCCAGCGGATTGGTGAAATCGGCGCTTTCCGCCTGAGTTTCCTTGCGCTAAATTACGTAAAATTCTCATGCGGTTGCGCGTGAAGCGCAACCGCTGGTGAGATCTGCTTCGCGCGTCGAAACCCTGTGGATTACGGGGATTTCTCGCCGGGCGCTTGTGCGCCGGCGCGATGCTTCCACTCTGGAATCCCATGCGTTACCCGCCTTCCATCCTTGAGGATATCAAGGCCCGCCTGCCGGCCTCGGCGGTGGTGGGGCGGCGCGTGCAATTGAAGAAGGCGGGGCGCGAATGGCGCGGGCTTTCGCCGTTCAACGCCGAGAAGACGCCGAGCTTCTATGTGAACGACCAGAAGCAGGCCTGGTTCGATTTTTCCTCGGGGCGCAACGGCGATATCTTCACCTTCCTGATGGAAGCCGAAGGGCTTTCCTTCGCCGAAGCGGTGGAGCGTCTGGCCGGCGAGGCGGGGGTCGAATTGCCGGCGGCGACGCCGGAAACCGAGATCCGCGAGAAGCAGCGACTCGGCCTTTATGACGCCATGAGCCTTGCCGCCGATTACTTCCGGCAGGAGCTGAAAGGCGCGAAAGGGCGAGAGGCGCGCGAATACATGGCTTCGCGCGGGCTCATCGGCGCGGTGGCCGAGCGCTTCGGCCTTGGCTACGCGCCGCCGGATCGTCACGGCCTGCGCGATTTCCTCGCCGGCAAGGATGTCCCCGTCGATGTGATGGTGGAAGCGGGATTGCTTATCCGGCTTGAGGATAATCCGGTCGCCTATGATCGCTTCCGCGACAGGGTGATGTTTCCGATCCACGATGCGAAGGGGCGGGTCATCGCCTTCGGCGGGCGCGCGCTCGCCAAGGATGCGCAGGCGAAATACCTCAATTCGCCGGAAACGCCGATCTTCCACAAGGGCGCGACGCTCTACAACCTTCACCGTGCCCGCAAGGGCGCGCATGATGCCGGCACGCTCTTCGTCGTCGAAGGCTATGTCGATGCCATCGCGCTCGACAGGGCGGGGATCGGCCATGTCGTCGCGCCGCTCGGCACCGCGCTCACCGAGGAGCAGCTCGCGCTGATCTGGCGGATGACGGGCGAACCTATCCTGTGTTTCGACGGCGACAAGGCCGGGCTTCGCGCCGCCTATCGCGCCGTCGATGTCGCGCTGCCGGCCATCGCGGCCGGCAAGACCCTGCGCTTCGTGTTCCTGCCCAATGGGCAGGACCCGGATGATCTTTTGCGCGCGCAAGGGGCCGATGCCCTCCGCGCCGCGCTCGAGAAGCCGCGTCCGCTGGTGGAAGTGCTTTTCGAGCGGGAGACGGAGCGCTCCCCGCTTGAGACGCCCGAGCAACGCGCGGATTGCGAGAAGAGGCTCTTCGGCGCGGTTGCGCAGATCGCGGACGAGGATCTCAAGCGTCATTACCGGCAGGCCATGCGCGAGCGGCTGCAGGAGCGCTTCCAGCCGCAGCAGCGGACCGGACGCGGTGAGTTCCGGCGTCGTCCACCGGGCGAACGCGGTGCCTTCCGCAAGGGCGAGGGATACCAGCCGCCGCTCGTCGCCAGCGAAGGATTGCGGCGCAACCCGCTGCTCCAACCTGCGCCCCCGGTCACCCGGCGCGAGGCGGCGCTGGTTCTCGCGGCGATCCATCACCCCGCGATTATCGAAGCGGAGGCGGAGACCTTCGCCGAGCTTCTGTTCGAAAGCGCACCGGCCCGGCGTCTGCGCGCTGCGCTTCTCGATTGCGCCGCGCATCCCGAGGCGGTGAGTCTGGCGGATTCCTACATCGCGCGGCTGCTGGCGCGCGGCTTTGGCGATGCGTTGGCCCGGATAGAGGAGGCGGCAAGCGTCGAAAGCTGGGTGCGGCCCGCCGCTTCTTCGGAACACGCTCTTGCGGCATGGCGTGAAGCTGCCCTCTTGCATGGGCGCCAATCGTTCCTAAATACCGAGATCGACTCACTTTCTCTTGATTTTGTTGAAAACGGAGGCGAGGAGAGGTTTGAACGCCTCAAGGCGCTGCTCCAGCGACGCGAGGCCCTGCTGGATTCGGACTAGCCGCGTGCTATTCGCGGCTGCCGGAAACCGGCAAAGTGAGTTTGCATGGCTGGCTGCCGCCGGGCATGCATGGATAATGAATCATTAAGCCGCTTCGCGCTAACGAAGCTTGGCGCCGATAACTTGGCTAACATACGCGGGGAGACCCGCGGCTTCAGGACCTGACGGATGGCAACGAAACCGATCAAGAAAGACGAAGCGGCAAAAGAGGGCGCAGAGACCCCCGACAGCCCGCTGATCGACGTTTCGGATCAGGCCGTCAAGAAGCTGATCAAGCTCGCCAAGAAGCGTGGCTATGTCACGATCGACGAGATCAACGCCGTCCTGCCGCAGGAAGAGGTGAACTCGGATCAGATCGAGGACATCTACGCGATGTTCAACGAGATGGGCATCAATGTCGTCGAGAATGAGGAAGCCGAGGAGGGCGAGAGCGCCGATTCGGGCTCCGACGATGATGATGGCGATGGCGAGGAAACGCCGGCCCGTTCCACGGCGGTCGTGAAATCCGAACGCTCCTCCGAGCCGCTCGACCGTACGGACGACCCCGTACGCATGTATCTGCGCGAGATGGGCTCGGTGGAACTCCTGTCGCGCGAGGGCGAGATCGCCATCGCGAAGCGGATCGAGGCTGGCCGCGAGGCGATGATCGCGGGGCTTTGCGAAAGCCCGCTGACCTTCCAGGCGATCATTATCTGGCGCGACGAACTGGAGGAGGGCAAGACCCTCCTGCGCGAAGTCATCGATCTTGAGGCAACCTATGCCGGCCCGGACGGCAAGGGCGCGCCGAAGGTCGAGGGGCCGTCGGACGATTTCGGCGATGAGCCCAAGGCCCGCACCACGAACGAAGACGGGGAAGAGGTCGAGGCGCCGGCCGAACCCGATTCCTTCGATGACGAATTCGAGGGCGGTGTCTCGCTTTCCGCGATGGAAGCGGAACTCAAGCCGAAAGTGCTCGAGACCTTCGGGCGCGTGGCATCCAACTACAAGAAGCTGCGCCGCCTGCAGGATCAGGATATCGAGAACAAGCTGCAATCGACGAAGCTCTCGCCTGCCCAGGAGCGCAAGTACAAGGCGCTCAAGGACGAGATCATCGCCGATGTGAAGTCGCTCTCGCTCAACCAGAACCGCATCGATGCGCTGGTCGAGCAGCTCTACGACATCAACAAGCGCCTGATCGGGCTCGAAAGCCGCCTGCTGCGCCTTGCGGAAGGCTATGGCGTCGACCGTGTGGAATTCCTGAAGACCTATCAGGGCGGCGAACTCGATCCGAAATGGATCCTGCGTGTCTCGAAATTCACCACCAAGGGGTGGAAGGATTTCGTCGCCAACGAGCTTGAGCGCATCAAGGACATGCGCGGCGAGATTCAGGCGCTTGCTTCCGAGACCGGGCTCGAGATCGGCGAATACCGCAAGATCGTGCTGACCGTGCAGAAGGGCGAGCGCGAGGCCCGGCAGGCGAAGAAGGAAATGGTGGAGGCGAACCTGCGCCTCGTCATCTCCATCGCCAAAAAATACACCAATCGCGGCCTGCAATTCCTCGATCTCATCCAGGAAGGCAATATCGGCCTGATGAAGGCGGTCGATAAGTTCGAATATCGCCGCGGCTACAAATTCTCGACCTACGCCACCTGGTGGATCCGGCAGGCGATCACGCGTTCGATCGCGGATCAGGCCCGTACCATCCGCATCCCCGTGCACATGATCGAGACGATCAACAAGATCGTGCGCACCTCGCGCCAGATGCTGCACGAGATCGGCCGCGAGCCGACACCGGAGGAACTGGCGGAAAAGCTCGCCATGCCGCTCGAAAAGGTGCGCAAGGTGCTCAAGATCGCCAAGGAGCCGATCTCCCTCGAAACGCCGATCGGCGACGAAGAAGACAGTCATCTCGGCGATTTCATCGAGGACAAGAACGCGATCCTGCCGATCGACGCGGCGATCCAGTCGAACCTGCGCGAAACCACGACGCGCGTGCTCGCCTCGCTTACCCCGCGCGAGGAGCGTGTGCTGCGCATGCGCTTCGGCATCGGCATGAACACCGATCACACGCTCGAAGAGGTCGGCCAGCAATTCTCGGTGACGCGCGAGCGTATCCGCCAGATCGAGGCGAAGGCGCTGCGCAAGCTCAAGCACCCGAGCCGGTCACGGAAGCTCAGGAGCTTCCTGGACAACTGACATGCCGGAAGCGGCGGGCTTTTTCCTGAAGCCTCTCACGCCGGATATGCGCAAGGCGGCGATCCGCCTCGTGGATCGTGTCTTCCCCTCGCAGGATCTGGCGGAGATGTTGAGCCTTCGCCTGTTCCAGACACGCTGGGCGTGGTTGCTACGCCTTGGCGGGATGCGCCGCGGGCGCTTCTGGGGTGCCATACGGGGTGGAACGCTGCTCGGGCTTGTCGGCCTCTATTCCATGGCGAAAGACGAGGAGGAGGCCAACTGGCTGGGTTGGTTCTGCGTGGCGCCGGAAGCGCGGGGCCTCGGGTTGGGCCAACACCTTCTGGATCACGCCATCGGCGAGGCACGCGCCACGGGACGCCGCTATCTGCGCCTCTACACCTCCACCGATCCTGTCGAGGAGGCTGCCCAGGCGCTCTATGAGCGTAATGGATTTAGGATCATAGCCCGTTGCCGTCCGTGGATGTGGCGCTTGCTGGGCATCCGGGCCGAGATGATCCACAGAGAGCGCGATCTGGCAATCGAGCCGGCGTAAATCCGGGCTTGCGCATGGCGCCATCCAGGCTAGCCTCGGCGGGCATAAAGGAGCGCCTATGTCCCTCGAATTCCTGTTCACCACCTTCATCGTCGTCGCTTCGCCCGGCACGGGAGCGATCTACACCATCGCGACCGGCCTTGCGCGCGGCAGCAAGGCGAGCCTGCTCGCGGCCTTCGCCTGCACGCTCGGCATCATCCCGCATCTTCTGGCGGCGATGCTGGGGCTCGCGGCTTTGCTGCATACCTCCGCGCTCCTTTACGATGCCGTGAAATATGCCGGTGTCGCCTACCTCCTCTATATGGCCTGGCAGACGCTGAAGGCGGATGGCGCGCTGAAGGTCGAGGGAACGCCGACCGCGCGTTCGGCGCTCCGCGTGCTGGCGGATGGCATCGCGCTCAACATCCTCAACCCGAAGCTGACGATCTTCTTCGTGGCCTTCCTGCCCCAGTTCACCAGCCGCGACGCGGCGAACCCGCTCGCGGAGATGCTCGGCCTTTCCGGTGTGTTTATGGGAATGACTTTCGTGGTCTTCGCGCTTTACGGCCTGTTCGCGGCGGCGATGCGCGATCACGTGATCACGCGCCCTGCGATCATGGCATGGCTGCGCAGGAGTTTCGCTGCCGCCTTCGTTGCGCTTGGCGCGAAACTCGCGGTGAGCGAGCGTTGAGAACGCTTTCGAGGCGGGTTCGCGTCTTATTGCTATAGCCGGCAAACAATCTTGCGGGCCCGCTTGGCGCATGGCACCTTCCTGCCGCCATCCCCGCCAAGAGGGGTGATGATCAGGGTCGGGAGGAGACATGCCGAGTTTCGCGACGAATTTCACGCGATCCGCCGCGCTGGCAATGGCGCTCGCATCTGCCGCGATGGCGCAAAGCGGGCCAGCAGCCCATCGCACGCTCGATGGAAAGCCGCCGCTCGTGATCGGCCATCGCGGCGCGCCGGGCTATCTGCCGGATCACACGCTCGAGGGCTACAAGCGCGCCATCGAACTTGGCGCGGATTTCATCGAGCCCGATCTCGTCATCACCAAGGACGGGGTATTGATCGCTCGGCATGAGCCGATGATCGGCGAGACCACCGATGTCGCTTCCCGGCCCGAATTCGCCGGCAGGAAGCGCAAGATGAAGATCGATGGCGCCGAGATCGAGGATTGGTTCGCCTTCGACTTCACGCTTGCCGAGATCCGCACCCTCGGCGCGGTGCAACCGCTGAAGGAACGCGACCAGAGCCATAACGGCAAATACCGTGTCCCAACCTTTCAGGAAGTGATCGATCTTGCCAAAGCCGAGAGCGCGCGCAGCGGTCGGGTGATCGGCATTTACCCCGAGACCAAGCATCCGAGCATGCATGCAGGGCTGGGGCTCGCGCTGGAGGACAGGCTCCTTGATGCGCTCAAGGCGGCAGGATGGACCGAGAAAAGCTCTCCGGTCATTATCCAGAGCTTCGAAACCGCCAACCTGAAATACCTGCGCGGCAAGACCGGCGTGCGCCTTGTGCAGTTGGTCGGCGCGGGCAGCCTGGACCGAAACGGGAATATCAGGCCTGGCACGCCCGGAGACAGGCCCTATGACCTCGCCGCCGCGGGCGATCCGCGCCGTTATGCGGATCTGCTGACTCCGGCCGGCCTTGCGGAGATCCGCCTCTACGCTGACGGGGTGGGCCCGTCCAAGGTGTATCTCATCTCCTCACGGCAGGAAATCGGATCGGATGACAAGCCGAAGGACCTCAACGGCGATGGCAAGATCGACGGGCAGGACCGGGTGCTGTTGCCGCCGACGGATATCGTGGAGAAGGCCCATCAGGCCGGGCTCTTCGTCCATACCTGGACGTTCCGCTCCGAACCGCATCGCCTCGCTTCGGATTTCAAGCGCGATCCGGCGGCGGAATACCGAGCCTTCCTCTCGCTCGGAATCGACGGACTTTTCAGCGATCATCCCGATCACGCCGTCGCGGCGAGGAAGTGACCGGACGGTTTGGCTGTCGAGGGTTCTTGTTGCTAGCAGCGCGCGAATAAAAAAGGCCGGGATTGCTCCCGGCCTTCACGGCACATGAAATTTTGGGGGGATTCACGCGCCGTAGGGGCGATTGGTCTCGTCACTGCCCTTGTTCTGATCACGCGACGGCTCGCTGGTCGGGCGGTTCTTGCGGTCCGCCATGAACTGGTCGAATTCGGCCTTGTCCTTGGCGTGGCGGAGCTGCTCGAGAAAATCGCGGAACTCGCCGGCTTCATCCTCCAGCCGCCGGATGGTTTCGGCGCGGTATTCGTCAAAAGCGCGGTTGCCGGAGGGGGTGAAATCACGCGAGCCACCCCAGAAGCGGCGCTCGCTTCGTCCGCAGCCCCAGCGCGACATTTTCTCGTGCATCATGCCCATTTTATTCTCCCATCCGGCGCGACGTTCATCCGTCCAGTTGCGCCTGCAGCTGCCCATTCGTCCCGAAGCGATGAGGAAGGCGAGTATCGCCAAACCGATCGGCCAGAAGACGACGAAACCCAAAACCATCGCGGCGATCCAGGCGGGCTTGCCCATTTCGTCGAGCCGCATGACCATCGAAGACATCCTCAGCTCCTTGCTGATGTGAATGTAAATAACATTTACATATCTGCCATCGACAGCGCCGCACGTCAAGAGGCGCAGGATTACAAATTGGTCAGGTGCCGCTCAGGCCGTCGAGATAGACCAGCATGCCCGCTTCCAGCAGGTCCTCCGGTGCCATTGGCAGGGGACGACGCGCGGCATCACCGCGGCCGAACAGGCTCGCGATGCCATGGCTCATGCTCCAGATATGGAGCGCGACCATCATGGGGGGCGCGCGGCGCCCCCCCGGCATCGCCGAGATGATGACTTCGCATGCTTCCCGCAGCACGCCGAAAGCTTCCTCGCCCGCGGCATTCAGGGCAGGGTAATTTCCGAGGGGAAAGTTGGATTCGAACATCGCCGAATAGGCGGCGGGGTCGTGGCGTGCGAAATCGAGATAGGCGCGGCCGACACGCAGGATCGCGCTGCGCGGACTGGGCTGTCCTTTGTCCCAGGCGGCACGGAGCGCCTTGGAAAAAGCCTCGAAGCCGCGTTGCGCGACATCGGCCATCAACTCGTCGCGGTCGCGAAAATGGCGATAGGGCGCGGCGGGGGAGACACCTGCCGCGCGCGCCGCTTCCGCGAAGGTGAAGCCGGCAGGCCCTTTCTCGCCAATCAGCCGCAAGGCAGCCTCGATCAACGCTTCGCGCAGATTGCCGTGGTGATAGCCACGCCGCTTGCCAGCCTCGTTCGGATCCCAACTCATGCGGCAAGCTTATCCGCAATTCGCGTTCTGCGCGCAATGGCCGAAGCGTCGGCCTATTCCGGAGCGTGCAGGACTTTCTCGATGCGCTGGTCTGGGATCAGCCATATCAAGGCGACGATGACGTATATGCCGCTGGCGATCCAAGGGCTGACAAAAGCCAGCGGAATGGCCGCAAGATAGCAGACGATCGAAAGCTTGCCTTTGCGATCTTTCCCGACCGCACGGGCGAGATGCGAATTCTGCCCTTCGGTCCGGATGATCGTGCTCTGAAGGATGGAATAGGCGATCGCACAAGCGAAAAGCACGACGCCATAGAGAGCGGTCGGCAGGGTAGCGAATTGGTTTTCTCCCATCCACGCCGAGGTGAAGGGCACCAGCGATAGCCAGAACAGGAGATGGACATTCGCCCACAGGACGCCGCCGGTCACATGTTTGAGGGTGTGGAGCAGATGGTGGTGGTTGTTCCAGTAGATCGCGACATAGATGAAGCTCAGCACATAGCTGAAGAAAACGGGCAGGAGGGGGATCAGCGCGGCAAGGTCCGCTTTGTGCGGTGCTTTCATCTCAAGCACCATGATCGTGATGATGATGGCGAGCACGCCATCGCTGAATGCCGCCATGCGCTCCGGTTTCATACGTCTCCCTCTTTTGTCGTGAGGCTAGGAGAAGGGCGCGCTTGGCGCAACCGGTTCACGCTGTTGCGCGCATCAGCTTGTAAAGCTCCCGTTCCTCGGCAAAGGCTCGTTTGATGGCGGCGCGCTCGGCTATTCGCGCGTGATGTGCCGCGAGATGCGGCCAGTTCGCAAGGTCGATGCCTGCAAGCCGGACCCAGTTCATCGCGACGTAGAGATAGATATCCGCAACGGAGAAGAGGTCATCCGCGAGATAATCGTGCTGCCCGAGATGGGTGTCGAGCGTCAGCAGGCGTCGGGGCAGGCGGGCGCGCAGGAAGTCCCTCACGCCCTCCGGCGTCGCCGGGTTGAAATACATCACGAAAAACGAGGCATGCAGTTCCGCAGCCGTGAAGCTCAGCCAGCGCTCTGCCTGGGAGCGTGCGGGCCGGCTGGCGGGAACGAGCCCGGCGGCGGGATAGGTATCCGCGATATGCAGGAGAATGGCCGATATCTCGGTCAGCAAGGTGCCGTCGTCGAGAATTACCGTCGGGACCTGTGCCATCGGGTTGATTTCGGCGAGCGCGATGCCGCCGGGGATCGTCTTGGTCGCCCAGTCCACGGGGATGAAATCGGCGGTCGCGCCCGCTTCATAGAGCGCGCAGCGCACGGCGAAGGAGCCGGTCAGGGGCGCGAAATAGACCTTCATGCGATCTCCGTCAGGTATCTCTTGGATTATGTATCGATATGCAATAAAATGGAGTCAAACATTAATTTCATTCTGGAATGCATAAAATGAGCCGCAAGCCCGGTCGCCCGCGTAGCTTCGAAGCCGATACGGTGCTTCGCGCGGCCATGCGTTGTTTCTGGCGCAAGGGCTATTCGGGAACCTCGCTCGATGATCTCGTCGCGGCGACGGGGCTCAACCGGCCCAGTCTTTACAATGCGTTCGGCGACAAACGCGCGGTCTATCTTGCCGCTTTGCAGGCCTATATCACCGGGTCCAGCCTTGGCGTGCGCGGCACGCTCGCGGGCAAGGCCCCGTTGCGCGACGAGCTGACCCAGCTTTTCGCCCGCGCGATCCAGACCTTCACTGGCGGCCCGGGTGGTGGGCAGGGATGCTTCGTGATTGGAACCGCGATCGTCGAGGCCGAGGAGGATCAGCCGACACGCGAAGCAGTCCTTTCGCTATTCCAGGGGCTCGACCGCGATCTTATCGCGCGCTTTCGTGCGGCGGCGACCGAGGAACTCCCTCTCGGCGGCGACGCGGAATCCCTTGGCCGGATGAGCGTGGCGATGCTCCACTCGCTCTCGGTCCGCGCCCGTAGCGGAATGGGACCGGAAATGCTCTCCATGATCGCCGCGGGCGCGGTGGATATGCTTGCGCCCGCCAAGCGGCGCGAGGCGTGATCCATCACCCGAATGCGCGGATCCATTCACAACAGGCGTTTGACTTTGCCTATAGGGGACAGAACGATAACGCCATGACCGAGATTTCCGCCGATGCCCGCTACCTCCCCGATGGTCCCTATGCCTGGTTTCGCCTTGCCCTGGCGCTGATTGTCTCGACCTTCGTTGGGTGCGGCATGTGGGCGGTCGTCGTCGTGCTGCCGGATGCGCAGGCGACTTTCGGTGTTGGCAGGGCGGAGGCCTCGATTCCCTATACCGCGACCATGCTCGGCTTTGCCTTCGGCACCATCTTCATGGGGCGGATGGCGGATCGTACGGGTATCGTCCCTCCGATCCTGATCGCGGGAGTGTGCCTGGGGAGCGGGTTTGTGATGGCAGGCTATGCCCAGGATATCTGGGTGTTCTCAGCCGCGCATCTGTTCCTGATCGGGGTTGGCACCGGCACGGGCTTCGCGCCGATGATGGCGGATATCTCGCATTGGTTCGTGCGCCAGCGCGGCCTCGCGGTGGTCATCGTGGCTTCCGGCAATTATCTCGCGGGCGCGATCTGGCCTTTGGCGATGAAGGTCGCCATGCCCATGCTTGGCTGGCGGATGACCTATGTGGCGATCGGCGTCATCTGCGCGTTGACGATCCTGCCGCTCGCCTTTCTCTTCCGGCGCCGCCCCTCGCATGAAGTGATGCGGCAGGCCGAAGCGGCGACGCAGATCGCGCGTGCCGATCTTGGTATGTCGCCCGCCGCCTTGCAGACATTGCTGATACTCGCGGGTTTTGCCTGCTGCGTTGCCATGTCGATGCCGCAGGTTCATCTCGTCGCCTATTGCGGCGATCTCGGATACGGCACGGCCCGCGGGGCGGAGATGCTCTCGCTCATGCTGTTCCTCGGTATCCTCTCGCGGATCGGTTCCGGTCTGCTGGCCGACAGGGTAGGCGGGGCCGCCACCTTGCTGATCGGCTCAATCATGCAGGGCACGGCGCTGGTGCTCTATCTCTTCTTCAACGGGCTGACCTCGCTCTATGTGATCTCGGGCATTTTCGGGTTGTTCCAGGGGGGAATCGTGCCGATGTATGCCGTGATCTGCCGCGAATTCCTCCCCCCGCGCGAGGCGGGCGCGCGCATCGGCATGGTGATGGCGGCGACGGTGTTCGGCATGGCCTTCGGAGGGTACATCTCCGGCGTCATCTATGATGTGACGCAATCCTACCGCCTTGCTTTCCTCAACGGCGTGATCTGGAATCTGGCCAATCTCGCGATTGTGGCATGGCTCTTCATGAAACGCCGGAAAGCCGAGGCGGCTTTCGCCTGAACCCATTTGCGACGGTGTGCTTTGGCCTGCGCGAAAGCGTGGGCTCCCTCTCCGCTTGACCTTGGCGCGTGGCTCCGTCAATCCGGGATGTCCCAACACGGAGCGAACGAGATGGATCAGGAAACCCCGCGCGGCGAGCTTACCGTCCGCACGATCGCCATGCCGGCGGATACCAATGCCAATGGCGATATTTTCGGCGGCTGGGTAATGAGCCGCATGGATCAGGCCGGGGGAATCGCGGGGGCGGAGCGCGCGCATGGGCGCGTGGTGACCGTTGCCGTGGATGCGATGACCTTCATCCGCCCGGTGAAGGTGGGCGATGTGCTCTGCGTCTATACCGAGGTGGAGAAAGTCGGCCGTACATCGATGAAGATCCATATCGAGGCCTGGGCGCAGCGTTTCACCACGCATCACCGCGAAAAGGTGACGGACGCGACCTTCACCTTCGTCGCGATCGATGATCAGGGCCGTCCGCGCGAGGTGCCGAAGGCCTGAGGATCAACGCCGGAGAAAAGCGATGAAACGGCGGTAAAGTGCCTGCCGTTCCTCCGGTGTTGAGCGGGGCTCCGTGATCGCGAGGCCGAGAAAGGCCGCGTATTCGATGCGCGCGAGCATCAGGGCACTTTCGGGCGCGATCCCGGCATCCGCATGGAGGCGCGCGAGGAACTGCGTTCGACGCTGGTCCACCGCGTGGCAGAGATCCGCGATCGCCGGATTTCTCACGGCGAGCGCGCGAAATCCCTGTTCGACGCGCTGATCCACCGTGCTTGTGAGCACGTTGAGCGCGTCAAGCTTGTCCTCGGGCGTCGCCGCGTTCTCGGCGCGGCGGATCACCGCTTCCGTATGCTTTTCGCGCCAGGTTTCCGCCAGCGCGAGAAGGTAGGCGTCGATCGTCTCGAAATGATGGTAGAAAGAGCCCTTGGAGCGGTTGGCGCGGGCCGAGACGGCATCGATGGTCAGGGCATCCGGCCCGGCTTGCGCGAGCAGGGCGAGGCCAATATCGAGCCAATCCGCGTATTTCAGGCGTTCGACCACCGTTCAAGCTCCTGTGGTTACATCCACAACCCTGCCGCGCCGAGCCCGGCGAGCGGTGCGAACAGCATCCATTGCGGATGGCGGACATGCCGCAACCCCAAGGCGATATTCATGCCGATATTGGTGAGCGCGTAAATCGCGGCGGCGGCGGTCGCGAAAACTGCCGGGGTGCGCTCGCCCCCCGGCAAGGCCGAGACGAGATAGGCGATCGCCATTCCCGCCAGCGTGATCGTCACGAAATGCCAGCACATGTACAAGGTCCATTTCGAGATGCGCGGCAGATCGGTATTCGCGAGAAGCGGGCGGATAATCTCGCGCCCGCCGATGATGAGGTGGATAAGGCAGATGGCCAGCGAGAAAACCGCCGCCACCGACAGGAACAGGTTCATTGCTCTCTCCATACTATACCATATAGTATAGTCATTGACGGGAAATGCGCAAGCCGATACTTCCCTTGGCGGCTGATCCCGGTCATCATGGCGGGGGAGGCACGCGCATGTTCGGTCTGCTTCGCATCTTGAGGATCAACCGCCCGAGCTTTTACATCGGGGGCATGGTGGGGTTTGCCGCCGGCCTCGGCGTGATGCTTCTGGCTTTTCCCTTCCTCTTCCCCCCACCCGCTCTGAACGAGGCGGCACCGGCCCAGGAGATTATGGCCGAAGGCGAGGCGGCAAGGCGTTTCGCTTTCCGGTTCGACGAGAACGCGCCGGGGCGTGATCCTCTCCATTGGGCCAACGGAACCGGATACATCGCCGCGCTGAAATCGGGCTGGCTCCTGCGCCTGGAGGGCGATTTCAAGACGGGGCCGGGGCCGAATTACTGGCTCTATCTCAATACACGGGCGGTGGGCGCGGAGGGGGATTTTCTCGATGATGCCGGGCGCATACGGATCGCCCAGCTCAAGAGTTTCGAAGGCGGGCAGAATTATCTGCTCCCGCTCGAGATCGACGGCAAGCCGCTCGATCCCGCCGCTTTCCACACGCTCACGATCTGGTGCGAAAGCTTCTCGGCCTATATCGGCTCGGCGAAGCTGGAGAAATAGCCGCGCTTACAGCCAATTGTAGTTGAAGCTCACCGAGATGCGCTCATCCTCGGCGCGGTTGATCGGCACATCGTGGCGCAGCCAGCTTTCCCAAAGCAGCAAGGTGCCCGGCTGGGGCTCGATGGAGACGAAAGGTTGGTTTTCGCGGCTGGCTTTCGCCTTTTTCGGCGGCGCGGCCATCATCATGGCGTGGCGCGGATCCTCGAGGCGCAGCGCGCTCGCGCCTTTCGGCACGGCGACATAGTAAGTGCCTGATATCACCGAATGCGGGTGGATATGCGCGGCATGGAAGCCGCCTTGCGGCAATACGTTCACCCAAAGCCCGTCCATCACGAGCTTGCCTTTGCCCAGATCGAATTCGAGCGTCTTCGCGAAAGCCGAGACATGCTGGCCGATCGCTTTCGCCAGTGCCTTGAAGGCAGGGAAGCGCCAAGGCAGATCGTCGAGCGAGGCATAGGAAGTGTATCCGGGATAACCGTGCTTTTGGCTCCAGCTCCGACCGGCTTCGTCATCCTCGGCCAGGGTGCGACAGCAGATCTCCACCTCGTCAAGCAGGTCGGGCTCGGCGATTTCCGCGCGATAGAGGCGGGTGGGGAAAAGGGTGATGATCTCGCTCATGCGGCGCTGATATCACGCGAGGCTGGAGGATTTCAACGCATCACGCGCCCAGGCTTCCTGCTCAGGTGTTTCCACCGCGCCGGGGCGGGCAGCGCGTATCGTGGCAAGCGCGTGCTCCGGCGCGATGCCGGCCTCGATCAGGAGCCGCATCGCGACCATGCCCGAGCGCCCTTTGCCGCCCATGCAATGGAGCAGCACGGCGCTCCCGTCAGTCAATGCTTCGTGGATATCTGCCGAGAGCGGCGGCCAGCGTGGATCATCCATCGCCGGAGCATCGAAATCCTGGATGGGGAAATGGCGATGGCTGATCCCGATCGCGGCAAGCTGGCGGGGGAGTTGTTCCACGCCGGCTGCTGTCATTTCGCTCTCCTGCGTCATCGAGACGACGAGCGATGCTCCCCAATGCCGGATTTGTGCCAGATCCTGACTGATCTGGCCTGTCTTTCCCGGAAGCGGCGCGATCGCGAGCTTGCCGGGAAAGGGGGCCGTGATCTCAGCGATGGTTATCTGTGATGATGGCTTCACCAAAGTGCAATTTCCCTGCCTGCTGATCGGAGACAGGCTCCGGCTCCGGCGCTGCGGTGGCAGCGACCGGCAGGGTAGCGCCCATGTTCTGCAGGCGCAATTGCGCGGTTCCGGCGCTGGCGAAACCCAGCATGCGCGCGGCGCCCAGCGAGACATCGATCACCCGTCCGCGAATGAACGGCCCGCGATCGTTGATGCGCACGACGACGCTCTTGCCATTCGAGAGGTTCGTCAGTTGCAGCCTTGTGCCGAAGGGAAGTGTACGATGCGCCGCTGTCATGGCGGAGGGATTGAATACTTCGCCAGAAGCCGTACGTTTTCCGGCGAATTCCCGACCGTAATAGCTGGCATGGCCGATAGAATTTGCGGAAGCCGAAGCCGCGGATGCAGCCAGGGCTGTCGCAACAAGAAGTTTCTTCATTCACCTGTTCTCTCGTGGTGCCGGAAGAGGAAATCATTCATCTACCGACGAGGGGCGCTGCATTGCACAATGAATGAGGCGTAAAAAAGATGCTCTTGCGCGTTTCGTTAATCGGCGCGGGGCGGTGTGCTTCCAATTTTGGCGGCGAAAGCAAGGTTGGGGCTTGAAACTCGGCGCGGAGCGCGCAAAAGAAAAGCAGCTACGCGAAGCAGGGGCCTGTAGCTCAATGGTTAGAGCCGGCCGCTCATAACGGTCTGGTTGCAGGTTCGAGTCCTGCCGGGCCCACCATTTCCTGCTCGCTTGCTCTGTCGCGGCCACTCTTTCTACCACTAATGGACAATGTCGGCCGTGCGCGCTTGCGTCGATCCGCTCTTGCGAAGCGATGCGGATTGAAGTCCGTTATGCACGCTATAAACGGGAGGCTGGCGGTGAATTCGCGCGAAGACGGACACAGATCCCAGCGCAAGGTCGAGCGGGAAGTGATTGCCGGGCTAGAACACCGGCTGAGGCGCATTTTGTCACAGGGAACGGCTTCCCAGCGCAAGCTGGCTGATTTTGTTCTCCGCCATCCCATTCGCGTTGCGGCGGCTTCGATCGAGGATCTTGGGCGGGTGGCGGGTGTTTCCGCACCGACCATCTCGCGTTTCGCGCGCGAGATGGAATTCGCCGGTTTCGCCGAGATGCGCGCGGCGATCGCGGATGCGACGCAGGCGCTGATGGACCCGGTGACCAAACTCAAGGAGCGGATCCACGAGAGCCGCGAGCCCTGTGGTGCCGCGCAGGCTTTCGATGTCTTTCGCAGACAACTTGCATTGGTGGATGGCGATGAACTGGGGGGGGCTGTCCAGAACATTGCCGCACGTATCCATGAGGCGCGCTCGGTTTATGTCGCGGGATGGGGGCTTTCGGCTTTCGCGGCGGGGATGCTCGCCTATCGCCTCGCGCCCTTCCACCCATCCGTGATCAATGTCGTGCAGTTTGGCGGAAGCGAACTCGCGATGACAACATGCGCCCATATCCGCCGAGGCGATCTGCTGCTGGCGATCACCGTTCCACGCTACACGCAGGATGTCGTGCGCCTCGCGAATCTTGCGCGGGAAAGAGGCGCGCATGTCGCCGTGCTTACCGACAGCATGGCGTCGCCGCTTGCTTCGCTCGCGGACGATATCGTGCTGGCGCCCTGCTCGCATCCGATCCTGCCCAACAGTCTCGCCGCGATTGTCGCGATCTGCGAAACGCTTGCCTCGGCGGTGATGCTCGCCGACCCGAGCAGCCCGGAAAAGGCACGCTCGCTGGTGGAGTCTTTCGCGCACCATGTCGTGAACGAGAACGGCTAGGATCCTTTCCGACCAGCCCGAGTCGGCTGGTCGGAAAAGCAAGGCGCCTGGGCAGGGCGGTTCAGGCCGCCGCCACCATGCGCTTCAGCCCCAGCGTCCCGAAAAGATCCTTGGGATTGGAAGGCGCGGGAATAAGGTCGAGACCGCGCCCCGCCCTGCCGGTTGTGGCGATATCCTTCAGCAGGCGAAGCGCGGAGAAATCCTCGATCGCGAAGCCCACGGAATCGAAGATGGTGATGTCCTCGGCGCGCTCGCGCCCCGCCGCGCGCTGGGTCAGCACCTGCCAAAGCTCCGTGACGGGAAATTCGGGCTCCATCTGCTGGATATCGCCCTCGATCCGCGTTTGCGGCGTGAACTCCACGAAGACGCGGCCGCGGCGAAGCAGTTCCGCCGCGAGTTCGGTCTTGCCGGGGCAATCTCCGCCGATCGCATTGATATGCGTGCCGGGACGGATATGCTCCGGCTTCAGCACGGCCTGCCGCCCTTTCACGGCGGTCGCGATCGTCACGATATCGGCGTTTGCGCAAGCCGCGCCGACGGATTCCGCGATTTCGACCCGTAAGGGGGAGATCGCCACCAGGTTGGCCCTGGCCTTTTCCGCCGCGCTACGATCGGGGTCGTAAAGGTCGATATGGGTGATGCCCAGTTCGGCTTCGAAGGCGAGCGCCTGGAATTCGGCCTGAGCGCCGGCTCCGATCAAGGCCATGCGTCGCGCCATCGGACGGGCGAGGGCACGCGCGGCGACGGCGGAGGTAGCCGCTGTGCGCAAGGCCGTGAGGATCGTCATTTCGCTGACCAGCAGGGGATACCCTGTCGCGACATCGGCGAACACGCCCATGCCGGTAACCGTCAGCAGCCCTGAGGCGGTATTGACCGGGTGCCCGTTGACATATTTGAACGCGTAGAAGGTGCCGTCGGAAGTTGGCATCAGCTCGATAACGCCTTGCTGCGAGTGGCTCGCGAGCCGGGCGGATTTCTCGAAAAGCGGCCAGCGGCGAAAATCCTCGCGGATGTAATCGCAGAGCTGGCGCGAGAAGACGCCGACGGACATCTCGCGCAGCAATCGCGCCATATCCTCGGTGCCAAAAAACTGAACCATCACTTCCTCCAGGTTAGTCGACCGCCTTGTCAGGCGGCTTCTTCGGTTTCGCGTGGCGAACGGATGCCGAGACTGATCGCCTTGCCGAACAGCGAGGCGACGAGATCAACGGCAAGGCGCGCGGTTTGTCCTTCATGGTCGAGCATCGGATTGACCTCGACGAGGTCGGCCGAGCCGACGAGACCGGATTCGTGGAGCATCTCCATCACCAGATGCGCCTCGCGGTAGGTGAGGCCACCCGCGACCTTGGTGCCGGTGCCCGGCGCGAGGGCGGGATCCACCACATCGATGTCGAAACTCACATGCAGGTGCGTCTTAGCGGGATCGACACGCGAGAGGACGCGTCTGAGCAATGCGCAGATGCCGAATTCGTCGATCACGCGCATGTCGAGGCAGGCGACCCTGGCTTCGGCAATGGCGGTCTTTTCTGCGCTGTCGAGCGAGCGGGCCCCGATCAGATGCACATCCTCCGCGCGGACCGGCGGGAAACGGCGATCCCCGAGCAGGGCACCAAGACGTGCATCCCCCGCGAGCATGGCGAGGCTCATGCCGTGCAGATTGCCGCTCGGCGAGATGCGCGGGCAGTTGAAATCGGCGTGTGCGTCGATCCAGAGCAGCATGAGCCGGCGCCCGGTCCTTGCCGCATGGCGTGCCGCCGCGCTGGCCGAACCCATGGCGATGGAATGATCCCCGCCCAGAACGAGCGGCATTTGCCCGCGCTCGAAGGCAGCAAGCGTGGTGTCATGGATTGCTGTCGCCCAGGCCGAGACAAGCGCAGCCTCGTTGCCCAGCGCGCCAAGCGCAGGCGTGGCGGAGCGCGGTTCTTCCGGTGTGACATCGCCAAGATCGACGATTTGACGACCGAGACTCGACAAGGCCGGAACCAGACCGGAGAGGCGCAGGGCGGCCGGCCCCAGCTCGGCGCCGCGCGTTGCGCCGCCATGCCCGAACGGTGCGCCGATCAGCGCGAGTGGGCCTCCACCAAGGGCAGAGGTCGCGCTCTTCAGCACGATCCGTTTCTCTTGTCGCATCGCCGATCTCTCCTCTGCACCGAGGATCATGCGCGCTTCGGCTAACATCTAGCCAATTTTATGCCAATTTTCGTCAGCTATTGATGCATTATGCTAGTAATGATATGCATTATGCCAATGAGTATCCTTCTCGACGATCTCGATCATCGGCTGATCGGCCTTTTGCGGCATGATGCGCGGTCGCCGGCCGTCACGCTCGCGCGCCAGCTCGGCGTTTCCCGTGGCACGGTCCAGAACCGCATCGAGCGCCTGCAACGCGCAGGGGCGATCAAGGGCTTCACCCTTCGCCTGGCTTCCGAGGCTGATATCGGGCGTGTCAGGGCGTTGATGACGCTGGAAATACGTTCGGCGGATATCCGCCCGGTTGTGGCTGAAATCCGCAAATTGCCGGAGGCGATCTCGATCCATTCGACCAACGGGCGCTGGGATATCGTGATCGAAGTGGCTGCTTCCGATCTCGGCGCGCTGGACCGGGTGATTTCCGCCATCCGCACCGTTCCGGGGGTGGCGCATTCGGAAACGAATATCCTGCTCAGCGCACTTTAGGGGTGCGGCGCCGGAAAACCGGCCTCCGGGATGCAAATATTACAGAAAATTCATGCAGCTGCGGTATGCATGGCCGGTTGCTTTCGTTAGAAGGGCGTCTGCGCTCCAACAACAAGACGAAGGCGTGAGAAGGCGCCGGGAGGCCGGATGAAAGTTTCGAGGCAGATTGCCGTTGTCGCAATCGGCGGTGCGTTGGCTGTCGCGGCCTGGTCGCAATGGGCGTTTGTCGCGCCGGTTCTGGGCAATGTGCCGGGGCTGGCCTTTCTGGCGCCGAAGGCGGCGCCCGGCTCCGCTGGCGGCGGGGCAGGGCGTGGCGGTTCCGGCGGCGCGCCGATGCTGGTCGAGGTTGCCGCGCTCGGGACGGGTGCCGTGATCGAGACGTCCGAAGCCGTCGGCAATACGCGCGCCAATGAATCGGTGGCGATCACCTCCCGCGTCTCCGGCGTGGTCGAGAAGGTTCTTTTCATTGAAGGGCAGAATGTCAAAGCCGGCGACGAGCTGATCCGCCTCGATGCGGCGGAGAAACAGGCCGATCTTGAAGCCGCCAAGGCGGCCATTCTCACCACCCGTGCCCAGCGCGACGAAATGGCGCAGAAGCTCGGCCGTGCCCAATCCCTGCGCCAGACCGGCGCGGGCACGGAGGCGCAGGTCGCGGATCTCACGCTCCAGCTCAAGACGATCGAGACGAATATCGCTGCTGCCGAAGCGCGTGAACGCGCTGCTGCGGCCCGCCTTGATGACCTCATCATCCGCGCGCCGTTCGACGGGCGCGTCGGTTTGCGGCAGATTTCGGTCGGTGCCCTTCTCGATTCAAAGGTTGTCGTGACGACACTCGACGATGTCTCGCGCATGCGTCTTGATTTCTCGGTTCCCGAGACACTCATCACCAAGATCGCGGTCGGCGCGCCGGTGCGGGCCTTCTCGCTGGCCTTTCCGGGGCGTGTGTTCGAGGGACAGGTCGCGGTGATCGACACGCGCATCGACCTGCTGACGCGCTCCGCGAAGGTCACGGCGCTCATCCCGAACCCCGATGCCGCGCTCAAGCCGGGCATGTTCATGAATGTCTCGCTTCAGGTCGCGGCACGCGAGAACGCGCTGCTCGCCTGGGAAGAGGCCATCGTGGCCGAGGGGCCGCGTCAGATCGCCTTCGTCGTCAAGGACGGCAAGATCGAGCGGCGGGTGGTGCAGATCGGGCAGCGCCAGGCGGGCAAGGTCGAGGTCACGCAGGGGCTGAGCGCGGGCGATATTCTCGTCGTTCGCGGCATCCAGCGCATCCGGCAGGGAATGCCGGTCCAGACCAAGCCGGCCTTCCCGGAAAAGCAGGGTGCTCCCTCGGCGGAGACGGACCCCACCAAGCCGGGCAAGAAGGCGTGAGAACGGCCGGCCGCTTTCGCGAGAAGGCGGCCGATACGGCATGAAAGCGCCGGTTCCCCCGGCTGAAGGATGACCCAGATGCAGCTTTCCGATGTCTCGATCCAGCGGCCAGTTTTCGCAAGCGTGATCAGTCTCCTGCTCTGCGTGGCGGGAATCGCGGGGCTGATGTCCCTGCCGGTACGCGAATATCCGATGGTCGATCCGCCGATCGTCTCGGTGAACACCGCCTACAAGGGCGCCTCCAACGAGGTCATCGAAAGCCGCGTCACCGAGGTCATCGAACGCGCGGTGGCGGGCATCGAGGGGATCACCAACATCTCCTCCTTCAGCCAGAATGACCGTTCCTCGATCTCGATCGAGTTCAACGTCAACCGCGACCCCGATGCCGCTGCGGCGGATGTGCGAGACCGCGTGGGGCGCGTGATCGCGCGTCTGCCCGATGGCGCCGATTCCCCTGTCATCCAGCGGGTGGATGCGAATGCACAGGCCATCCTCTGGATCGGTGTTACCTCGGCCAATCTCGACGCGATGGAACTGACGGATTTCCTGCGCCGCGTGGTGGTGGATCGCCTCGCGACCGTGCCTGGCGTGGCCAGCGTCACCGTGGGCGGCGAGCGGCGCTACGCCATGCGGATCGCCGTGGACCGCACCGCGCTCGCGGCGCGCGGTGTCACCATTCAGGAAGTCGAAACCGCGATCAAGCGGCAGAATGTCGACCTGCCGGGCGGCAGGCTGACATCGAGTCAGCGCGAATTGACGGTGAAGACCGATTCCAAGCTTTCGACGCGCGAGGATTTCGCCAATATCGTCATCTCCTCGAAGAACGGTTACCTTGTCCGCCTCGGCGAGATCGCGCGGGTCGAGGTTGGCGCGGAGGATGAGCGCTTCGAGTTCTTCGCCAATTCGAAGACCGCGATCGGGCTTGGCATCGTGCGCCAGTCCACGGCCAACACGCTTTCGGTCGCGGAAGGGGTGGCTGCGGAACTTGAGCTGATCCGTCCGGCCTTTCCCGCCGGAACGACAGCCGAAATCCTCTACAACGAGGCGAATTTCATCCGCTCCTCCATCAATGGTGTGCTGAAAACGCTGGCGGAAGGCATCGCGCTGGTGGTGCTGGTCATCGTGCTGTTCCTGCGCTCCTGGCGCTCGACGGTTGTGGCGGCCATCGCGATCCCAGTCTCGATCATCCCCACCTTCGCGGTGCTCTGGGTGTTCGGGTTCTCGGTCAATGTGCTGACCTTGCTTGCGGTCGTTCTTGCCATCGGCATCGTGGTCGATGACGCGATCGTCGAGGTGGAGAATGTCCATCGCCGCATCGAGGAGGGCGAGCCGCCGCTGCTTGCTTCCTTCATCGGCGCGCGCGAGATCGCCTTCGCGGTCATCGCGACCACGATCACGCTGATTTCGGTTTTCGTGCCCATCGCCTTCATGGATGGGCAGACGGGCCGGCTCTTCCGGGAATTCGGCATCACGCTCGCGACCGCGATCTTCTTCTCGGGCGTTGTCGCGCGCACGCTCACGCCGATGCTGTGTTCCAAGCTGCTCTCATCGCATCACGGCAAGTTCTATGAATGGACCGAGCCGTTCTTCGTAAGGATGAACGCCACCTACAAGCACATGCTCCGCCGGGCGCTCAACGCGCCGGTGATCGTGATCGCCATCGGGCTTTTCGTCTCGTTCGGGGCGGTGCAGTTCTTCTCCATGGTGCCGAAAGAATTCGTCCCGATCGAGGATCGCGGCACGATTTTCGTTTCCGTCACCGCGCCCGAATCCGCCTCGCTCGCCTATACGCGCGAGCGGGTGAAGGAAGTGGAGCGCATGGTGCAGCCCTATATCGAGCGCGGCATCGTCTCCTCGACGCTGACCAACGTCGCGCCCGGCTTCCAGCGCCCGGCGCCGGTCAATGCCGGTTTCGTCATCGTGCGCCTGGTGCCGTGGGACAAGCGCGAGGTCAGCCAGCTCGCGCTCCAGCAGGAGCTGCTTGCCAAGGTACAATCGATTCCGGGCGCGCGCGTCTTCCCGATCAATCCGCCCTCGCTTGGGCAGCGTGGCCTCAACCAGCAGATCAGCTTCATCATCGGCGGGCCGGATTTCCCGACCCTCGCGGCCTGGCGCGATATCGTCATCGACAAGGCGAACCAGACCGGCCTCTTCCGCAATCTCGACAGCGATTACACCGAGCGCCAGCCGGACCTTCGCGTGAAGATCGACCGCGCCCGCGCGGCGGATCTCGGCGTGCCCATCGATGTGATCGGCCGTTCGCTCGAGCTGATGTTCGGTGAGCGCGAAGTCTCGACCTACGTTGATCGCGGCATCGAATATTCCGTCATCATGCAGGCGCGCGAGCAGGACCGCGTGCGTCCGGACGACCTCAAGAGCGTGTTCGTGCGAGCCAATAGCGGCGATCTCGTGCCGCTCTCCAATCTCGTCCAGCTCAACGAACTGGCGGGGCCGGCGCGGCTCAACCGCAATGACCGGCTGCGCTCGGTGACGATTTCCGGCTCGCTCCCGCCCGGCGTGTCGTTGGGGCAGGCGCTCGATACGCTCGATGCGATCGCGAAGGACAATCTGCCGCCGGAGGCGCGGATTTCCTATGGCGGGCAATCGAAGGAGTTCCGCCGCGCCTCCAACTCGCTCTACCTTACCTTTGGCTTCGCGCTGCTCATCGTCTTCCTTGTGCTCGCGGCGCAGTTCGAAAGCTGGATCGCGCCGGCGGTGATCATGGTCACGGTGCCGCTCGCCTTGACGGGCGGGCTCGGTATCCTGCTGCTGGTTGGCAAATCGCTCAATGTCTACAGCCAGATCGGCATGATCTTGCTGATCGGCATCATGACCAAGAACGGCATCCTCATCGTCGAGTTCACGAACCAGCTTCGCGAGCGCGGCGTCGAGATGTATCAGGCGGTGCTTGAAGCGTCGGAAATGCGCCTGCGCCCCATCCTCATGACCTCGATCGCGACCATTGCCGGCGCGGTTCCGCTGGCGCTTTCCAGCGGCGCCGGCGCCGAGGCGCGGGCGACGATCGGCTGGGTGATCATCGGCGGCGCCAGCCTCTCGACCCTGATGACGCTATTTCTGGTCCCCTCGGTCTTCCTGCTGATCGGGCGCTATTCCTCGCCGCGTTCGACCATCGGCGAGAAACTGGCTGAGTTGCAGGGCCGGTTCGGTCTGGGCGGCATTGCCGGCCCGGAAGGTGGTCACGCCAAGCCCCCGGCGCAGCAGGTCACGCCAGCGGAATAAAGCTTCAGAAGGCGGAAGCGACCTCTTCCCGCTCGGCCGCGCTCATATGCAGGCCGAGCTTGGTGCGACGCCAGAGCAGATCGGCGGGCTGGCCGGCCCATTCCTCCGTCTTGAGATAGGTGATTTCGCGCGTGGTAAGCCCCGCGCCGAAAGCTTTTCCCATATCCGCCATCGTGGCCGCATCGCCCAGCATTGCGAAGCTGCGCGTCCCGTATGTCCGCGCGAAGCGACGAACGGTTTCCGTCGGCAGGAACGGCTTTGTCCCCGCGATTTCCGTGATCAGCGCCTCGATCCCGTCATGCGGGAAATCGCCGCCCGGCAGCGCTTCGTTCAAGGTCCAGCCGGCCTGCGCGCGCGCGGCCTCGGGCAGGTATGCGCCGAGCTTTTCCAGCGCGTTCTCCGCCAGATGCCGGTAGGTGGTAAGCTTACCGCCGAAAACGGAGAGGGCAGGGGCTTCTCCCGGTGAGGCATCGAGGTGAAGCACGTAGTCGCGCGTGGCTTCCTGCGCTTTCGAGGCGCCGTCATCGTAGAGCGGGCGGACGCCGGCATAGGCCCAGACGACATCGGCAGGGGCGATGCCCTGCCGGAAATAGCCGCTCGCCGCCTTGCACAGATAGGCGGTCTCCTCCTCGCTGATGCGCACATCGGCGGGATCGCCGGTATAATCGCGGTCTGTGGTGCCGATCAGCGTGAAATGCTGCTCATAGGGAATGGCGAAGATGATCCGCCCGTCGGCATTCTGGAAGATGTAGGCACGGTCATGGTCGAAGAGCTTACGTACGACGATATGGCTGCCCTGCACCATGCGGATGCGCGCGGGCGTTTTCTGCGCCATGACATTCTCGCTGACGAGCCCCGCCCAGGGGCCGGCGGCATTGATGAGGATGCGCGCTGTTTCCGTTCGGGCGGAGCCCGTGCGCTCGTCCCGGATATCAAGATACCAGCACGGCGTACCGTCTATTGTGCCGCGCCGCGCGCCGGTCACGCGGTTGCGCGTATGGATCGCCGCGCCGCGGCTTGAAGCGTCCATCGCATTCAGAACGACAAGGCGCGCATCCTCGCACCAGAGGTCGGAATATTCGAAGGCGCGGCCAAAACCGGGCTTGAGTGGCTGGCCGGCTTCGTCATCCCTCAGGTCGAGCGTGCCCGTGCCCGGTAGGATCTTGCGCCCGCCCAGATGGTCATAGAGGAAGAGGCCGAATCGCAGCATCCAGGCGGGGCGCATCCCCTTTGCATGCGGCAGCACGAAGCGCAGCGGCCGGATGATATGCGGCGCGATTTTGAGAAGCCTTTCGCGCTCCATCAGCGATTCACGCACGAGCGCGAAGGCGTAGTGCTCGAGATAGCGCAGGCCACCATGGATGAGCTTGGTCGAGGCCGATGAGGTCGCGCAGGCGAGGTCCGCCTTTTCGTAGAGCGCGACGGAGAGGCCGCGTCCGGCGGCATCGCGGGCGAGGCCGGCACCGTTGATGCCGCCGCCGATAATGGCGATGTCATGAATGCTCATCGTGGCAAGTGCCATTCCATTGTTAACCGGAAGCGAGGAAATTACCTCGATCCTGGACAAGATCGCGACCGAAGCATAAGGGCGCGCGGATTAAAATCCACAGCCTTAGCAAGAATGCTGTGATGGATATGGGATGGCATGGTAAACATCAAATTAACCATTCTGCGCCATCGTAACGCCCTGATCCCACGGCTCGGATGACGAATAAATGACCAGCCTTTGGTTGAGAATCGCTGCGAGACTTTCGCTTGTCCTCTCCCTTGCATCCGGCATTCCCGCTAAAGCTTCGGAAATTTCGCTGGTGGGGACAGGAGATGGCCTCGATATTCTGCGCGCGATTGGCGATGCCTTCCAGAAAAAGGCACCAAATACCAATATCCAGGTCCCGGCCTCCATTGGTTCGGGCGGAGCGATCGTGGCGGTTGGCGCGGGGCGGGAACGGATCGGGCGCGTTGCCCGCCCGTTGACGCCGGCCGAGGAAGCCAGCGGGCTGAGCTATCACCCCGTGGCGAAAATCCCGACGGCTTTCTATCTTCATCCGGGGCTGGGTAACCGCAAAATTTCGCTTGGGGATCTCCGGCGCATCTTTGCCGGCGAGGTGATGGATTGGGCCGAGCTGGGCGGCACTGCGCAGCGTATCCGTGTCGTGCGCCGGGAGGATGCTGATTCGTCCATCGCTGTCATGCGCTCGACACTGCCCGGTTTTCAGCAGCTTCGTTTCACGGATCGCGCGAAAATCGCGCTGACCACGCAGGAGGCGCTGCTCTCCGTACGCGAGAATGCCGGCGCGATCGGCTTCGCTCCCTACTCGGTGATGGAGGCTCAGAAACTCGGGGTGGTCGCTGTCGACGGCGTGCCTCCCGATCACCTGGATTATCCCGCCGTCGTGACGCTTGCGCTGATCTACAGAGTGGATCGGCTGGATCCTGAGCTCAAGGATTTCATCGCGTTTTTCGATAGCAAGGCGGCGCATGACATTATGCGCAGCTTCGGCGCAAGGCCGGCAAGACCATGAAGGCTTGGATGACAAGGGAAGGGCGCCTTTTGCCCGTGCATCCGGCGCGCTCGCTTGCTGTTCGATGGGTGATCTATATCAGCATCACGGTGGGGTTGGGGATCGCGGCGCTGCTGGCGATCACAGTCCGCCAGATGGATTACCAGCTTCAGGCGGAAGGGGCGAGCGTGATGCATCTCGCCCGTCTCAAGACCGCCGAGCGGATTGACGCCGAGCTGGCGCTGGTCCGTCAGCGCCTCGAGCGGATGGTTGAGACCTATGAGGGCTCGCTGGCGAATGTTTCCAACCTGCGCAGCACCTTGCTGGCAATTCAATCACGCAACGATGTTGGGATCGCCGAGGAGATCGGCAAGCGCATCCTGATGGCGGGCTTCAATGGTGCGCTTGTTCTGGACGAGAAGCTCAACGTGATCGGAGCCGAGCGTACCGGCGCGGAGCTTGTCGCATCCGATGCCGCCCTGAAGCTTCACGAGCTTCACCATGAACTCAAAGGAGGTATCGCCAAATGGGGCCGCGCGAGCACGGTTGTCAGCCGTTTCGTGGGGCCTCTCGATCCTTCTTTTGCCGCGGCCTTCATGGCGCCGATCCAGGATGAGTACGGCATCATTCTGGCTGCGCCTGTGCTCAATGATTTCGCCGAGCCTGTCGGGGCGATCATCGCCTACCGCACTCTGCGCAAGAGCGAGCCCTTGTTGATGGAATTCGCGGCTTCAACACGCTCGATCGTTGTGCTGCAAGGGGTGGATAAACTGGTTTCCCTCGCTGGCGCGCAGGCGGACATGATTCGTCTTTCAGCGCCGGGGCCTGAAGGCTTGCGGCGTGCGTATGACCACGGCGCTTCCGCGCGCTGCGCTCCTTCCTTCCCCGGCCTTTCGATCTGTGTCTTGCGCGCGAATGCGGAAATCGAGCGTTTCGGGCAACAGATATCGGTTATCGGACGGGAATATCTGGAGAAGACCAGAAAAACCCTGTTTGTCACGGGCCTTGCGGTGCTTTTGGTGACTATGGCCATTCTTGCTGTTCTGGCTGTCCGGCTGGTCCGCCCGATCCGTGATATCACCGCGTCGGTGGACAAAGTGGCTTCGGGCGAGTGGCGGGTCCATGTCGGGCATACCACGCGCCTCGACGAGATCGGCCGGATCGCCCGTGCTGTTGCGGCGATGCAGGTTTCTCTCGCAGAGCGCGATCGCATGCGTCAGGAGATGGTCCGCATCGACGCGATCAACCAGCGCCGCCTGGTGCTCGATGGCGCCGTGACGCGCTTCGAGGACGGCATGGCCGTTGTCATGAAGGATATCTCGGATACCGTGCACGTGCTTTCCGAGACGAATGATGTGCTCGACAGGGCCGCTCGTCAGGCGGACATGCAGGCAGAGCGGATCCGCAACACATCCTTGATGACCGCCAAGAACACGAGCGTGGTCTCCCATACGACGAAGGAATTGTCGCGTACGATCCACGAGATCAGCGAGCGTTTACGCAATGCCAGCGGGGTGGTGCATATGAGCGAAAGTCATGCGCGTGATGCGGAGGCCCGGATCGGCGAAATCGCGGATGTTACGGTCAACGTGGAAGAGGCAATCCTTATTCTTCAGGATACGATGGCGGATCTGAGCCGTCTGGGATTGCGCGCTTCGCTCGATGCGGCGGCCGCTGGCGAGGCGGGATCGATGTTTGCGCCACTTGCGGGATCGGTCAATCTCTTCGCCGGCAAGGCCAGCGAGGCGACGCGCGTTATTTTCAACGAGATGAGCCGGCTGGCCAAGGTGGCAGACGGCGCGAGCGGCGCGATAGGCGAGGTCAAGGGCGTGCTTGGCGAGGCCCTGCGGGAAACGCAGGAAATATCGGTGACGTTGGAAGAGCAGGGCGCGACGACCCGGGAGATCGTTGAAGCGCTCTCCACCTCTTCCTCGGCGCTCGCTTCGCTCACCGAGGCCGTCGACCACCTGCGCGAGAACATGTCCAGCGCGCATGACGCTTCGGCGGATTTCGTGACCACCGCTCGCCGCATTGCGGAAGACGCCAAGGCTATCGATCAGTCCTTGCGGTCCTTCCTGCGTGATGTCGTCGCGTAGCGCGCGGGCTTACGTTTTCTCGCGCGCAAGACTTGCCGCGAGCGTTTCGATCTGCGCATGGACAGGCGAGGGCTTGCTGGGCTTTCCCCCGAGGAAGCGTCGGATTCTCATGCCGATCGTGGGTTGGCTTGTCGAAGGCAGGAACGGGTCCGAGTAGCATTTCGCGCCGACATCCTGCGCGGCGCTCCGCACCAGATCCACCAATCCGGGAGTGCCCGCCACGTAGACCGTATCCGTTGCGCGGAAGGATGGGAGATACGCGCTCGCCCGTCCGTGCCGGGCAGGAGGGAGCGGATTCGCCCCCGATGCGGTAAGGACGATATCCTCGACGCCGTGGCGCGCCAGCCAGTCGCAGGACTCGCGCATGTAGAGATTGCGCGGGTCACGCGCGGAGGCGATCAGCGTGAGCGGGCGATGCGGCTGACCCAGGCGCGCCGCGACCGCAATTGACCAGATTGGCGCGAAGCCGGTGCCGGTCGAGATCAGCACGATGCGTCCCTCGCCCTGCCGAAGAAAGGCATGGCCGTAAGGCCCGGTGACCTTCACACGGTGACCGGCCTTGATCGCGCCGCCCAGCGCGGAAGAGACGAGGCCATCCGCCGTGCGCCGGATATGGAAGATGAGCTGGTTGATTTCGCGCAGGCCGTTCAGCGTCAATGTCGGGCTGAAATCGCGCGCGGGAAAGCCGGAAAACGCGACCTTGACATATTGCCCCGGCAGATAAGGTACCGGCTTCGTGACTTCGATGATGACCTCCACGATCTCGCCGCCAAGGTCATTGATGGCGATCACGCTGCCACCCGTTTTCATCACGGCAGGAACGGGGTCGTAATGGATCTCGGCATCGCCCGTCACGCAGGCCTGGCAGGCAAGCACGCTGGCGCCTTCCGCCGTTCCCTTGGCATCGACCGAGCCGGAGAGAACATCCACGCGGCAGGTCTGGCACTGGCCCGTGCAGCAATCCTGCGGCATCACCAGTCCGGCTTGCAGCCCGGCCTCGATCAGTGTCAGGCCGTTTGGGGCCGCGATGGTCTTGCCGTTGATGGTGAGGCGGGATTTTCCGCTCATGAAGGGGCCTCTTGCGCCGGATTTAACGGAATTCGAGTTTCACGGGTCGAACATGGCGCGTGTGCCGTGTCTGATTCCGGTCGAATACCGAGACCCACATATAGATGGCTGATCCCGCGGTGAAGTCGACATCAAATTTCGATGTCGATTTGAGCTTGCGTTTGACCTCCAGCACCCACCAGCCGTCCCGCCATTTCGGCGCTGCGGTGACATCGTCGCGGTCGCCTTCATACACGCCCGAGATCAGGGTCGAGGGCATGAGCGTGCCGACGGGGATTTTGGCGTCGAGTTCCGCCGAATAGGGGACGGTTTCCTCGTCAAACAACCACCATTGGCTGCCTTCGTCGTCAGTGGCGGTAGGATCGAGATCGATGCGTCCCATCTTCGCCGTCATGGCCTGGTGATCCTTGGGCAGGCGGCGCAAGGTTACCGGCCCGCGATAGCCGCCGGGCGGCTGGCCGAGGTAGTTATAGATGTAGAACGCCTTGCCGGGGTCCTGAAGATACCCTGCCGAATAGCGTTCCGTACCGGCAGATTGCTGGGCATTGGCCGGGTAGGGCGGGCCGATATGCATGTCGTCTGCCTTGCCGAGATGCCCACCGCGCGAGGCCTTCCACTGCCACAGATCGGCGATCGTGCCGTCTCGCGTGTAGTGAAGCCCCCTTCCGTTGAGCGCGCCGGGTTTATCCGCAAGCGGTTTTGGTCCCATGAAGGTGGTGTCGCCGCTACCGAAAGCATCGGAATGGGAGAAGAGGACGGCGAACTTGTCTTCGTAATAGGCGGTCTCGTCCGCCGTATCCGCGCGGTTATGCAGCATATGCCAGCCATCCGCCCGCTTGATGAGCGGCAGGCGTTTGAGCGAGCGTGTCGGATCTTCCCAGCGGAAGGCGAAATAGATCGTTTCATTGTCGCGCACGGCGCGGATTTCGACGCGCGATTCGCCTCGTCCTCCCGCGAGGTTGACCCCTTGCTGGGTCCGCACCCGCGCGGGAACGAGTCCTTTCCAGGCGTCATCGTCCAGAACGCCGTCCAGGTTGGGCGCTTTCGTGACCTGTGGGATCGCGAGCCGGTCGCGCGTACCAAAGTCGAGCGCCGTGATCGCGGCGGAAGTCGCGATGCCCACGATCAACGCCACGGCGAGCGGATAGGCTTTGGTCATCGGCCCGTCCCGCAGCTTCTGGGGCAGGAAGATGCGCAGGATCTGCCCCCATCCACCCTGCATGAAATGCCCGATGACATGAAGGAACAGATAGACCACGAGCGCGATCGCAACGGCAGCGTGGATATCCACGACGATCCCACCCCAGCCGAGATAGAGAAGAATACCCGTGCCCATCATCACGAGGGTCAGCAGGTAGAAACCCCAATGCAGGCCGATATTGATGCTTTGCCATTTGAGTGTGGCTGGCGCTTTCAGCCGCAGGATGCGTAGCCGTCCGAGCGCGTTGCGCCCAAAAAGAGATGCGCGCGAAAGATAGATCGCATAGCCGCTGGCGCAGGCGAACATCACGCAGGCGGAGATGAAATGCAGCGTCCAGATATCACCCTGCAGCAATATGCCGGCGATCCATCGCGAGAAGCGCGCGCCCTCGCCATCCCAAGAGATGCGGAAACCGGTGATCATCGCGATGATCATGGCTGTCGCCATGACCCAATGGATGAGGAAGGTTCCAAAATCGGTACGCGGCCTCTGCGCGCCCTGTTTCGCCGGGGCTTCTCCTCCGGCTAAGCGAGTCTCGATTGGAGTATCCACCAGTTCACCCACCGTTAAGGACTACGCAGAATGCGTAACTTATACAATGGTGCAAGGAAAGAACAATATTAACGGAATCTAAAAGAGGGCGACCAGTTTTCAGCGTGTGCCGCGATCGGGGCGCTGCAAGCGCCCGGTCTGGAGGACAAACCCGATCACCTCCGCCACGGCTTTGTAGAGGGGAACCGGAATTTCCGTATCGAGATCGACCTTCGAGAGGGCCTCAGCGAGAATGGGATTCTCCTCGATCGCGATATTGTGCTCCTCGGCGGTGGCGATGATCTTCTCCGCGACCTCGCCCTTGCCTTTGGCCGCAACGATTGGGGCGCCATCGCCGAAATCGTATTTGAGCGCGACCGCGATCCTTTCGGGATCGACCTTGCGCTGGGAAGGGGTGGGAGAATAGCCATGACTCATGTGCGTCGATCCAGCACGGGGGCGGCACGAAGGGGTGCGCCTTGCGGCCTGCCGTCCTTCACATCCAGTTTCGCGATCTCGAAGGCCGCGCCGGTCAGCGCCTTGTGAAGCGCGCCGATCTCGGCGCGGGCGCGCTGGGCCATGCTTGCCCGCTCCGCCCATAAGGTGACCGAAACACTCTGGCCACGCAGACCGATTTCCGCCTGAACGGGGCCGGTTTCCTCAAGGTCCACCGCAATGCGCACTTTCCAGGGGAAGGGCGTCTTCTCGCTGTCGCCGCCTTCCTTTTCAGCTTGATAGGCCTCGGGCTCGACCGGGGCAGGATTATGCTCGATGATCACGCCCATCATCGCGGTCGGCGGGCGATCAGCACCCTGGGTCGCGAGCGGGATCTGGAGCGCCAGACGCATCGGTTGGCTGCGCTCATCGGTATAGGTGATTTCGGGATGGTTCGGCAGCGAGGCGAGCTGCATCAGCTTCACCCTTTCGCCCGCACCTTCGACCGCGCGCGCAAGTTCCGCAAGCCGTCCGGCATCGGGCGCGGGGCGCGTGGTGCCTTGTACGCCGATTGCCGGCCCATTTGCTTCGCCCTGCTTTCCCGCATCGCCCAGCAGGGCGCGGATCGTCATGAGCGCCGATTTGAGATCGCCTTGCGGGGCCTGGCCCTTCGCGAGCATCGCCTCCGTGAACAGGCCGGATTTGCGGATCGCCTCGGCAAGGCGGGCGGGATCGGCGAGCGCTTCCGGCGTTGACCGGGCATTCCTCAATTGGCCGAGGGCTTTCGCGAGATCGGGGGGGAGCGTGGCATCATCCGCTGTGGCGAGGATCTGTCCGAGCGCGTTCGAAAGCGGGATCTGCCTCCCGGCGGCCTGCAGAAGAGCGGTCGCAACCTCCGGCTCGACCGGCTGCGTGAGCAGGCCGGGGCGTATGCCGGCAGCGGCATGGGGTGCGGGCAAAGCCTGTCCCGGCTGCGCTGTGGGTTCCGCTGCGGGAAAGGCGATGCCCGCGAGCTTCGCGATGACCGCGCCGAGCGAACCCGCCGGAAAGATATTCTGGAGTGGCGGCGCGGGCCCGACCGTGCTGCCGGTCGCCGTATGGGTGAGCGTGACCTGGGTCGCTGGGGTGGAGAGCGCGCGCGCCGGGATATCGGCCGGAAGCAGGAGTGTATTGCCGGGCTTGAGCAGATTCGGGTTGGCGAGCGCCGCCTTGAGAATTTCGGGCGGCAAACGGGCTTCAACCAATCCGCCAGCGATTTTCAGGATGGCCTGTCCATCGGGCGTGGCTTCGATGATCACGGCGCGGATCGCCGCCTCGGCCGATTGCAGGGCTGCCTGTGTATTTCCACTCGCATTGCCGCTGAGGCGCGCGGCGGCGCCCACAGGATCGATGCTCGCCATGAGCGTGGCAAGGCTCTGGGCCTTGATCTCCTGAATATGCTTTGCAGCCAGCGCGAGCGAGGAAGGCATCGCCGGAATCCCCGATGGTTTTATTGCGCCATTCTTGCGCCAATGGCTTTCGTTTTCGTTAGTTTTGCAGCGAAAATGGGGTAATTCTTCCCTTAAGGGGTGAGCAGGGCGCCTTTGTCCTTGAAAGCGCCGGGCGCGGTTGCTACCTCACCGCCTGCTGCGCGGCCTGACCGCGCCTTTCCTCAACCCGGATTCGAGATCGAGAAGATGTCCCGTCAGTTCATCTACCATATGCGCGGCCTGACCAAGGTTCATCCGGGCGGCAAGAAGGTGCTGGAGAACATCCATCTCTCCTTCTACCCGGATGCGAAAATCGGCGTTCTCGGCGTCAACGGCGCCGGTAAATCGACGCTTCTGCGCATCATGGCGGGGATCGACAAGGAATGGACCGGCGATGGCTGGGTGGCCGAGGGCGCGCGCGTCGGCTATCTCCCGCAGGAGCCGCAGCTCGATAATTCCCTCACCGTGCGAGAGAACGTGAAGCTCGGCGTCGCCGCCAAGCAGGCGATCATCGATCGCTACAACGAACTCATGATGAATTACTCGGACGAGACCGCCGAGGAGAGCGCCCAGCTTCAAGACCAGATCGACAGCCAGAACCTGTGGGATCTCGATTCGAAGGTCGATCAGGCGATGGATGCCCTGCGCTGCCCGCCGGACGATTGGGCGGTGGACAAGCTCTCGGGCGGTGAAAAGCGCCGTGTGGCGCTCTGCAAGCTGCTGCTCGAACAGCCTGAACTCCTCCTGCTCGACGAACCCACCAACCATCTCGATGCCGAGACGGTGAACTGGCTCGAAGCGCATCTGCGCAATTATCCCGGTGCGATCCTGATCGTCACCCATGACCGCTACTTCCTCGACAACGTGACGGGGTGGATCCTCGAACTCGACCGCGGCAAGGGCATTCCCTACGAGGGCAATTATTCGAGCTGGCTCCAGCAGAAGCAGAAGCGTCTCGAACAGGAGGGACGCGAGGATGCCGCCCGCCAGCGCACCATGGCACGCGAGCAGGAATGGGTCGCCTCTTCGCCCAAGGCGCGGCAGGCGAAGAACAAGGCGCGCATCACCCGCTACGAGGAGCTTGTCGCCAAGGCGAGCGACAAGGCGCCGGACAGCGCGCAGATCATCATCCCCATCGCCGAGCGTCTCGGCGACAACGTCATCGATTTCGAGCATCTGAACAAAGGCTTTCAGGACAAGCTCCTCATCGAGGATCTCTCCTTCAAGCTGCCGCCTGGCGGCATTGTCGGCGTGATCGGCCCGAACGGCGCCGGCAAGACGACGCTGTTCCGCATGATCACCGGCGCGGAGAAGCCCGATGGCGGTTCGATCACGGTGGGCGAGAGCGTGAAGCTCGGCTATGTCGACCAGAGCCGCGACGCGCTCGACGGCAAGAAGACCGTGTGGGAGGAAATCTCCGGCGGCGCCGAGGTCATCTATCTCGGCAAGAAGCAGATGCATAGCCGCGCCTATTGCGGCGCCTTCAACTTCAAGGGCGGCGATCAGGAGAAGAAGGTCGGTATGCTCTCGGGTGGTGAGCGCAACCGCGTGCACCTCGCCAAGATGCTGAAATCCGGCGCCAACGTGCTGCTGCTCGACGAACCGACCAACGATCTCGACGTCGATACGCTCCGCGCGCTGGAGGAGGCGCTCGAGGATTACGCCGGCTGCGCCGTGATCATCAGCCATGACCGCTGGTTCCTCGACCGTATCGCGACCCATATCCTCGCCTTCGAGGGCGACAGCCATGTCGAATGGTTCGAGGGCTCGTTCTCGGATTACATGGAGGACAAGAAGCGCCGCCTCGGCGCCGATGCCGTGGAGCCGAAGCGGATCAAGTATCGCAAATTCGCGCGATAGATCCGGGGCGCCCATGCGTCATTGCGAGGAGGGCGAAGCCCGACGTGGCAATCCAGACTTTTTGTCTTTTCTGGATTGCCACGTCGGTATCTGCGATACCTCCTCGCAATGACGGGTGAAGCGATGAGGCAACCCTGCGTCTACATCATGGCGTCGAAGCGCAACGGCACGCTCTACACCGGCGTGACCTCCAATCTTGCCGGGCGCGCGTATCAGCACCGGGAAGGGCTGATCGCCGGCTTCACCAAGCGCTACGGGTGCAAACTGCTGGTCTGGTACGAACTCCTTGAAACGATGCCCGACGCGATTGCCCGCGAAAAGCAGATCAAGGCTGGCTCGCGTTCCGACAAGATCGCGCTGATCGTCATTGCGAGGAGTGAAACGACGAAGCAATCCATTTTTACTTCGCGTTGCAAAATGGATTGCCGCGTCGGCCTTTCGGCCTCCTCGCAATGACGGAGAGTTGAGCGTCATCGCGAGGAGCATAACGACCCAGCGATCCAGCCCTTGATGGCCGGGCTTGGCCCGGTCATAACGAGAGCGTCAGTTGCTTCTGAAATCGAGATTCTGCGGCATTTTTGGCCTCGCGATCCCTGCGCCCGAGGGAACATCCTCAGTCAGGCTGAAGGCGAAGCCGCGCGCCCAACCCTGCCCTCTGCCGTGGAGATAGAAGCCGAAGTGGACCGTCTCCCCACGCTCGGGCACTTCAAGCACGATCTGGCGTCTGGTCCAGTCCATCGTGCCCTTGAGCGAACCGTTTTCGACATACTCCTCCCGGTTGTCGAAGGCGACGGATTTGCCATGGATATCATCCACGCGCACCCAGATCGTCACCGAGCCGCGCACATTCTCGGCCCTGAGTTCCGCATCGAAGGCGATGCGCTTGCCGCGAAACGCTTCGGCCGCGATCACCTGCATCACTGTACAGAAATCGCGGGGATCGGGCTCGCGCCCGTCCTTCTCGTTTTCGCGACTGACGATGCTGATCGCGGCAATCGCGGGGTTTCCCGGTGAAGGAACGCTCGACGCCGTATAGGCGTCATTGCCTTGCCCGGCCTTGAACCAGCCCTTGGGAAGGCCGGCATCGTTTTCGAGATGCTGGTCAAATCGCTGGAAGCGTTTCAAGTCAGCCGCCATCGTGTTCCAGTCGCGATGGCCGAATTGCTTCGCCACCACTTCCAGGCATTCGGAATGGCCGAGATCGATATTACGGTTTGAAAGTTCCTGCCGCAGCGTTTTCGCCATGGCCTTTGCGTCGAGAAACGAGCGCATGTGATCCTCCGATCATCTTCGCGGATGGTGCTGATCAGGGCCCGCCTTGCTGATCCATTCGCGCAATTTCGGAAGGGATCGCAGAGTATCGAAATCGACGCATTCACCAAGCCGGAGGAACTGGCCTCCTCGGCGCGGGCGGCAGGCTGCGTCTGCCTTGAAGGAGTGCACCACGCGGTTTTGAAACTGTCAATCTGCCCTTGCCTTCCCCCTTGCGCCGTTAACGAAAATCACATAAACATATCTTTATATCGTTTTGCGGGTCGCCGCTTTGTGAGTTTCCAAGGGGGAGGCGGCATGGCCACGCTTCGATCCGTTCCGAATGTGGAGGCACCGGCGGGCTTTGCTTTCGCCGATTGGCTCGCCGCGCTGGAAGCGGCGGGGGAGGCGACGCGGCTGCGCATTCTCGCGCTGCTGGCGGAAGGGGAACTTACCGTCACCGAGTTGATGACAATCCTCGGTCAGTCTCAGCCGCGCGTCTCGCGGCACCTCAAGCTGCTGGTGGAAGCCGGGCTGGTGGATCGCCACCGCGAGGGCGCCTGGGCCTTTTTCCGCCTTGCGGAGAGCGCCATCGCCCGCGCGATCCGTGACGGAATCGTCACGACCCTTGATCCCTCCGATGCGACGCTGACGGCGGACCGCTTCCGGCTCGACGCCGTGCGCGCCGAACGCAAGAGCCACGCGGCGGCTTATTTTGCTTCCCACGCCGCGGATTGGAACCGCATCCGCGCGCTGCACATCTCCGAGGCGCGGGTGGAGGCGGCGGTCGCGAAGCTGGTCGCGGATCGCCGCTTCGATTCGGTGCTCGATCTCGGCACCGGCACCGGGCGGATGCTCGAGGTAATCGCGAAAGACACGACGCGCGCCGTCGGGCTTGATGTCTCGCCGGCGATGCTTGGCGTGGCGCGCGTCAATCTCGATGCCGCCGGGCTGCGCCATGTCCAGCTCCGGCAGGGCGACGCCTATGCCTTGCCGGCGGATCTCTCGGGCTTCGATCTCGTGATCCTGCACCAGGTCCTGCACTACCTCGATGATCCCGCGCGCGCTGTGCGCGAGGCAGCGCGGGCGCTAAGGCCCGGCGGACGCCTGCTGGTCGTCGATTTCGCGCCCCATCACGAGGAGCATCTGCGCGAGGCCCATGCGCATCGCCGGCTTGGCTTCGCCCGGACGGAAGTTGAAGCGTTCCTCGCCGAGGCGGGTCTCAAGGCCGTGACCTGCGAGGTGCTGAAACCGGCCTCGGGCGAGGAGGCGAAACTCGCCGTTTCGCTGTGGCTCGGCGCCGATACCCGTGTCGAGGGCGATTTTCCGCTCAAATCAAATCCTGCTTACCCGAACCAGAATCGCGAGGTTGCGTGATGAACGCGTTCCCCATCCGCTCCAGCCGCCAGCCCGAGGGCGCGTCGCTTGGTATTTCCTTCGAGTTCTTCCCGCCGAAGAACGATACGATGGCGGCCAATCTCTGGGCGTCCGTGCAGCGTCTCGCGCCGCTTTCCCCGCGCTTCGTCTCCGTGACCTATGGTGCGGGGGGCTCGACGCGCGAGCGCACGCACCAGACGGTGAAGCGCATTCTCGACGAAACCGATCTCGCTCCGGCCGCGCATCTCACCTGCGTCGCCGCCACGAAAGAGGAGACGGACGAGATCATCCGTGACTACTGGAAGATGGGGGTGCGCCATATCGTCGCGCTGCGCGGCGACCCCGTGACCGGACTCGGCACGAAATTCGAGGCGCATCCGCAAGGCTATCAATCCTCGGCGGATCTCGTGGCGGGGATCAAGCGCATCGGCGATTTCGAGGTCGCGGTCTCGGCCTATCCGGAAAAGCACCCGGACAGCCCCTCGCTCGAAGTGGAGCTGGAGTTGCTGCGCCGCAAGGTCGATGCCGGCGCGACGCGCGCGATCACCCAGTTCTTCTTCGATAACGATCATTATTTCCGCTACCTCGACCGGGTGCGCAAGGCGGGCATCAAGATCGAGATCGTGCCGGGCATCCTGCCGGTGCAGAATTTCAAGCAGGCCGCGAGCTTTGCCGCGCGCTGCGGCACCGAGGTTCCGGCCTGGCTCGCGAGCCGCTTCGAGGGGCTCGAAGAGGATGTGGATACCCGCCGGCTGGTCGCGGCCGCAGTTGCGGTGGAACAGGTCTATGACCTGCTCGACCGCGGCGTGACCGAATTCCACTTCTATACGATGAACAAGGCCGATCTCGTCTTCGCCATCTGCCACATGCTCGGCATGCGGACGAAACCCAATAATCTCGCGGCATAAGCAGGGGCAGCTTTCATGACCTTCACCGTCAACGGTTCCGAAGTCCGCGCCGCGCTCGAAGCTGCCGCGCGTGAGCGCATCCTCGTGCTCGATGGCGCGATGGGCACGGAGATCCAGAACCGCAAATTCTCCGAGGAGGATTTCCGCGCCGAGCGCTTCAAGACGTGGAATCACCCGCTCAAGGGCAACAACGATCTGTTGATCCTCACCCAGCCGGATACGATCCGCGATATCCATCTCGATTATTTCATGGCGGGAGCGGATATCGTCGAGACCAATACCTTCTCCGGCACCTCGATCGCCCAGGCCGATTACGGCATGGAGGCGATTGTCTATGAGCTGAACAAGGAAGGCGCGCGGCTCGCGCGCGAAGCGGCCGTGATCGCCGAGCAGCGCGACGGGCGGCGGCGCTTCGTGGCCGGTGCCGTGGGGCCGACCAATCGCACGGCCTCGATCTCGCCCGATGTCAACAATCCCGGTTTCCGCGCCGCGAGCTTCGACGATTTCGTCGCCGCTTATGGCGAGCAGATCCGGGGGCTGATCGATGGCGGTGCCGAGATCATCCTCATCGAGACGATCTTCGATACGCTCAACGCCAAGGCGGCGGTTTTCGCGGCCAAGCAGATATTCGCCGAGACCGGCAACGAATTGCCGATCATGATTTCCGGCACGATCACCGATCTTTCGGGGCGCACGCTTTCCGGCCAGACGCCGACGGCCTTCTGGCATTCGCTGCGCCATGCCGAGCCTTTCACCATCGGACTCAACTGCGCGCTGGGCGCAAGGGAGATGCGCGCGCATATCGCCGAAATCTCTCGCGTGGCGGATACTTTCGTCTGCGCCTATCCCAATGCGGGCCTGCCGAACGAGTTCGGCCTTTATGACGAGAGCCCGGCGGCGACAGCGGCCCTGATCGCCGAATTCGCCGATGCCGGGTTCGTCAACATGGTCGGCGGCTGCTGCGGCACGACGCCGGCGCATATCAAGGCGATCGCGGAGGCGGTAGCCGGCAAGAAACCGCGCGAAATCCCTCAGGTGAAGCCGCTTCTGCGTCTTTCCGGCCTCGAGCCCTTCGTGCTCGACGAGACCATTCCCTTCGTCAATGTGGGCGAGCGCACCAATGTCACCGGCTCGGCGAAGTTCCGCAAGCTGATCAAGGAAGGCCGGCTTTCCGAGGCGCTCGATGTCGCGCGCGATCAGGTCGCGAACGGCGCACAGGTGATCGATATCAACATGGACGAGGGCCTGCTCGATTCCGAGAAGGCGATGGTGGAATTCCTCAACCTCGTCGCTGCCGAACCGGATATCGCCCGTGTGCCGGTGATGGTGGATTCATCGAAATTCCCCATCATCGAGGCCGGCCTGAAATGCATCCAGGGCAAGGGAATCGTCAATTCGATCTCCATGAAGGAGGGCGTCGAGAAATTCATCGCCGAGGCGAAGCTCGTGCGCGCCTATGGCGCGGCGGTGGTCGTGATGGCCTTCGACGAGAAGGGCCAGGCCGACACCTTCGCGCGCAAGGCGGAGATCTGCGCGCGGGCCTACAAGATCCTCACCGAGGAAGTCGGCTTCCCGCCGGAGGACATCATCTTCGATCCCAACGTCTTCGCGGTCGCGACAGGCATCGAGGAGCATGACAATTACGGCGTCGATTTCATCAATGCCGTGGAATTCATCAAGAAGAACCTCCCGCACGCGCATATCTCGGGTGGTATTTCGAACCTCTCCTTCTCGTTCCGGGGCAACGAGCCGGTGCGCGAGGCCATGCATTGCGTGTTCCTCTACCATGCGATCAAGCTCGGCATGGATATGGGCATCGTGAATGCCGGCCAGCTCGCGGTGTACGACAATCTCGATGCCGAATTGCGCGAACTCTGCGAGGATGTGGTCCTCAACCGCCGCAAGGATGCGACCGAGCGCCTGCTCGAAGCCGCGCCGCGTTTCAAGGGAGACGGCAAGGGCGAGGTGCGCGTTCAGGATCTCGCCTGGCGCGAGGCGCCGGTCGAGAAGCGCCTCGAACATGCGCTGGTCAATGGCATCACCGAATTCATCGAGGTTGATACCGAGGAGGCGCGCCAGCAGGCGGTAAAGCCGCTCCACGTGATCGAGGGGCCGCTGATGGCCGGCATGAACGTGGTGGGCGATCTCTTCGGTGCCGGCAAGATGTTCCTGCCGCAGGTGGTGAAATCCGCCCGCGTGATGAAGCAGGCCGTCGCTTATCTCCAGCCCTATCTGGAGGAGGAGAAGCGTGCTTCCGGCCTCACCGAGATGCCTGCCGCCGGCAAGATCATCATGGCGACCGTGAAGGGCGACGTGCATGATATCGGCAAGAACATCGTCGGCGTCGTGCTCCAGTGCAACAATTACGAGGTGATCGATCTCGGCGTCATGGTGCCGAGCCAGACGATCCTCGAAACCGCCCGGCGCGAGAAGGCCGACATGATCGGCCTTTCGGGCCTCATCACGCCCTCGCTCGACGAGATGGTGCATGTGGCGAGCGAGATGGAGCGCGAAGGGTTCAAGATTCCGCTGCTGATCGGCGGCGCTACCACGAGCCGCGTCCATACGGCGGTGAAGATCCACCCGGCCTACAAGGCGGGGCAGGCGGTCTATGTCACCGATGCATCGCGCGCGGTGGGCGTCGTTTCGACGCTGCTCTCGCCGGAGAGTAACGACAATTACACCGCCTCCCTCAAGGCGGAATACGAGAAGGTGGCCGATGCCCATGCCCGCGCCGAGGCGGATAAGCAGCGCCTCCCGATCGAGAGGGCGCGCGAGAACAAGCTGAAGATCGACTGGGCGGCCTACACCCCGCCCAAGCCTGCTTTCACCGGCACGCGCATCTTCCAGACCTATGACCTCGGCGAACTCGCGAAATACATCGACTGGACCCCCTTTTTCCAGACCTGGGAGCTGAAGGGCCGTTTCCCGGCCATCCTTGAGGATGAAAAACAGGGCGAGGCCGCCCGCGCCCTGTGGGAAGACGCGCAGGCCATGCTCAAGCGCATCATCGACGAGCGCTGGTTCCAGGCAAAGGCGGTGATCGGCTTCTGGCCGGCCAATGCCGAGGGCGACGATATCCGCCTCTATACGGGTGAAAGCCGGCAGGAGGTGCTCACGACCTTCCACGGCCTGCGCCAGCAGCTCTCCAAGCGCGATGGCCGGCCCAATATGTGCCTTTCGGATTTCGTTGCGCCCGCGGGCACCAAGCCCGATTGGCTCGGCGCCTTCGTCGTCACCGCCGGCATCGGCGAGGACCGAATCGCGGACAAGCTCAAGGGCAAGAACGACGATTATTCCTCGATCATGGCGAAAGCACTGGCGGACCGCCTCGCGGAGGCCTTCGCGGAGCGGATGCATGAGCGCGTGCGCAAGGAATTCTGGGGCTATTCGCCGGAGGAGAACTACTCCAACGAGGAGCTGGTTTCGGAAGCCTATGATGGGATCCGCCCGGCGCCGGGCTATCCTGCCCAACCGGATCACACGGAAAAAGCACAGCTTTTCGAGCTTCTCCAGGCCGAACGGCGCATTGGCGTGCAACTCACCGAGAGCTTTGCCATGTGGCCCGGCGCCTCGGTCTCCGGGCTCTATTTCAGCCACCCCGAGAGCCATTATTTCGGGGTCGCGAAGGTGGAGCGCGATCAGGTCGAGGATTACGCCGCGCGCAAGGGCATGGAGATCCGCGCGGTGGAGCGCTGGCTCGCGCCTATCCTCAACTACGATCCGGCGAGCTATGTCGTCGCGGCGGAGTGAACTGGCCCTTTACCGGCGTTGCGAGGTCAAGGGCTGCCCGATAAGCTGGCGGAATGAGCATTTCCTTCCGCCAAGCCCGCCATGATGACCTTCCGCGCGTCAACACCATCCGCCACGCCACGGCCGAGAATCGTCTGTCCGATCCTTCCAGGGTCAGCCAGGCGGAGGTCGTCTGGTATCTTGAGAACGCGATCTTCCTCGTCTCCGAGGATGATGAGGAGGTGCAGGGCTTTCTCTGCGCCAACCCACAGAATTCCTATATCTGGGCGCTGTTCGTGATCGACGGCAAGGACGGCAAAGGCCACGGCAAGATGCTGATGGACGAGGCGGAAAAGCGCCTCGCCGCGCTGGGCCATCGCCAGATCTATCTCACGACCGGCCCCGGCACCCGCGCGGAGGAATGGTACAAGCGCCGCGGATACCGCGTCACCGGCACCGATTTCGGCGGCGATCTCGTGCTTGTGAAGGCGATCTAGGCCGAAATTGGCTTTGCCAGCAACGATACGGCCCGCAGGGTCGCGATCGTCTCCCCATCCGCCACGCCATCCACGCGCCCCTGCCGCCAATGGCGCTGGAAGGCGGTGACGACATCCTCCGTGCGCTTATCATAAACACCGGTCTGCTCGATGCCGTAGCCGAAGGCCGCGAACATCGATTGCAAAGCACGGACGGGCATCCCCTCGTCGCCGGGGCGGTAGGAGGGCGCGGCTGTCGGCATGGTCGGCGTGGCTTCCGGCCATAGCCCAACGCCTCCCGCCGCCAGTTTCTGCCACGGGAAACGCTCGCCCGGATCAACCTTGCGCCCCGGCGCCACATCCGAATGCGCGAGAATGCGGCTATCGGCGATTTTCCAGCGCGCCTTGATATCCGCGACGAGGGCGATCACGGCGTCGATCTGGACGTCCGGGAAATCGGGATAGGCGCCCGGCTCCGGTGGCATTTTGCTCAGGTCATGTCCGATATTGACGATCTCGATCCCGATCGATCGCGCGTTGAGATCGGTCTCGCCATGCCAGGAGGAAACGCCGGCATGCCAGGCACGGCGGATTTCCGGCACCATCTGGAAGATGCGGCCATCCTCGAAGACGAAGTAATGGCTTGAAACCTTCGAGAGCGGGTTGGCAAGCCAGAGCAGCGCCGAGGCTGCATCCTTCATGCCGGTATAATGGAGGATGATGCAATCCGGCCCGACCATGCCGGTGCGTTGCGAGGCGCTGCGCTCGTTATGGTTGGGCGAGGGAAAAATGCGCGCGGCGAGCGGGTAATCAGGGGCGAAGATTTCGCCTTGGGCGGTTTCTGAATCAGACATGGCGGGAAATTACTCCCGCCATGTCGATTTTCAATATGGCTTAGCGCCGGATCAGTAGTAGCGGCGATAGCGCGTGCAATAGGCGTTGCCATAGGCGTCATAGCGGACGCGGACGCATTCACGCTGCGGGCGGGTCGCGTCGGCGACAACCGCGCCGCCCACGCCACCGATGAGCGCGCCGGCGGCAGCGCCGCTCGCGCGGCCCGTCACCGCGGCGCCGATCAGACCACCGGCAATGGCGCCGACAGCAGCGCCCGAGGCTGCACGCTCTTCGCGCGCCGTGCAGGCGCCCAGGCTGGCGGCAACAACCGCAATCGCGGCAACCGAAAGAATCTTACGCATTTTTGTCTCCCTGTTCCGCCCGTTAGGGCATGAAAAAGCTTGCCGGGCGTTTCTTTCATGCTCCGCGGGTAAGCTCAAGTGCGATAACGCACAATCAAGGTATTAGTTCCACAAAATCTCCTGAAATAAGTGAATGCGCGGAAAAGATTGACCTTTCACGGATTAGAGGCCAAACGGGCCTCATCCAGTCGGCCGGGCGGCCGCTATCCCGCAGGGATGGAGGAAAGTCCGGGCTCCACGGAGAAACGGTGGCGGCTAACGGCCGCCGGGGGCGACCCCAGGGAAAGTGCCACAGAAAGCAAACCGCCGAAGCGTGCTTCGGCAAGGGTGAAAGGGTGCGGTAAGAGCGCACCGCGTTTCCGGCAACGGCGACGGCAGGGCAAACCCCACCGGGAGCAAAACCGAATAGGGACGACGCGCGGCGGGCAACCGTCGCAGGGCTCTCCGGCCCAGTCGTCCGGGTTGGTTGCACGAGGCAGGGCGCGAGCCCGGCCCCAGAGGAATGGCCGCCACGTTGGCGCCGCGAGGCGCCGGCCATACAGAACCCGGCTTACAGGCCGACTGGATAGCGTTTTCGGTGTGCGCCTTTGGCGCGGAATCCCGCGCATAAGCGCGGGCACCCTTCGGGCTGAGACAGGATCAGCGCCCGGTTGGCGAGGGCGGGAATACCCGGCCGTTTTTGGGCATGCACCTTGACCCGGCATGAGGAAGCATCACAAGATTCCTGCGGCGACGGGGGCTCGATATGCCGAATCATCTTTATTACGGCGACAATCTGACGGTGCTGTGCGACAGCATCGCCAGCGAGAGCGTTGACCTGATCTATCTCGATCCGCCGTTCAACTCGAATGCCAGTTACAACGTGCTGTTCAAGGGGCCATCGGGCGCGTCAAGCGCGGCGCAGATCGAGGCGTTCGACGATACCTGGCACTGGAATGATTCAGCCGAGGAAGCCTTCGGCGAGGTGATCCGCTCCGGCAATGCGGCGGCGGCCACGATGCTCAGGGCGATGCGCAGCTTTCTGGGTGACAACGACATGATGGCCTATCTCGCCATGATGGCGGTGCGGCTTCTCGAACTCCACCGCGTGCTCAAGCCCACGGGGAGCCTTTATCTCCACTGCGACCCCACCGCGAGCCATTACCTGAAGATTCTGCTCGACGCGGTGTTTGGGGCCATGAATTTTCGGAATGAAATCATATGGCAGCGTGCGACCGGAAAATCTTTAATGAAGCGCCGCCTTCCGAATAATCATGATGTTCTTTTAGCGTATCATAAAACTGACCAAGCGGTATGGAATGACAGATCGATCTATACTCCCTATGATTTGGACAATATACCTAAGAAAACGGCAATTAAATATTCTCACAAAGAACCTGGTGGGCGTTTATATAGACTAGATAGCCTTATAAATCCGAGTTCGAATCGTCCAAATCTGACATATGAATTTCTGGGTGTAACGAGGGTTTGGCGTTGGACTCGTGAGCGAATGCAGGCAGCCTATGAGGCAGGCATAGTTGTTCAGTCAGGGCCGGGCAAGGTTCCTCAACAAAAGCGATATTTAGACGAACAAGAAGGCATAGCTCTGTCGGATGTCTGGACCGACATCTCCCCCCTGAACTCCCAAGCGCAGGAACGTCTCGGCTACCCCACGCAGAAACCCGTCGCGCTTTTGGAGCGCATCCTCAATGCCTCCTCGAATCCCGGCGATGTGGTGCTGGACCCGTTCTGCGGCTGCGGCACCACGGTGCACGCGGCGCAGAAGCTCGGGCGGCAATGGATCGGGATCGACATTACGCATCTCGCCATAGGCCTCATTGAAAAGCGTCTGCGCGATGCCTTCGAGGATGTGCGCTTCACCACCCATGGCGTGCCGCAGGATCTTGAGGGCGCCAAAAACCTCGCCGCGCGCGGCCGGGAGGACAAGAACTACTATTTCGAATTCGAGAAATGGGCGCTTTCGCTCATCAACGCCCAGCCCGGCAACCTCTCCAAGAAAGGGGCCGACAAGGGCATCGACGGCAACCTCTATTTCGGGGCCAAAAGCGAGGGCCGCGCCATTATCTCGGTCAAGGCCGGGGATAATGTGGGTGTATCGATGATCCGTGATCTCCGGGGAGTGATCGAGCGCGAGGGGGCCGGAATCGGCGTCTTCCTCACGCTTGCCGACCCCTCCAAGCCCATGATCACGGAAGCGGCCGGGGCAGGGCAATTCGAGCTGCCCGGCTTCGCGCCCGTGCCGCGCATCCAGATCGTCACCATCGAGCAGGCGATGGAACTGCGTGACCGGGCGGTGCGGCTGCCGGCGCGGCGTGATGATACCTTCAAGCGTGCCGCGCGCGAGAAATCGGACCGGCAGGGCGATCTTTTCTGATCCGTACGCCTTCTTAACCCTACCAGAACCTTTCCTTAACGCCTCGGATTCACAATCCGAGGCGCGTGTCTTTTCGGGCGAAAAGCACGTCGGTTGCGTTGACGCCCATGAAATCCCATGCTAGCCCATATTAGCCCAAGAAATGTCGGCGATGGGGCGGGTGAATTGCCCGTCGGGATTGCCGTGCCGGCCGTATTGGCCGCGGGCGAGGCGTTGCGTCATGCGTTTTTTGTCGACTCTTTCCGGCCGCCTCGACGGCAAGGGCCGGGTTTCCATCCCGGCACCCTTTCGGGCCGTGCTGGAGGTCGATGCGTATCCCGGTCTCTTCGTCCATCCCGCGCTGGAGGCTCCGGCGCTGGAAGCGGGCGGCAACCGTCTCCTTGCGGAGATCGACGGGCTGATCGCGACTTATCCTCCCTATTCGGAGGCGCGCGATCTCATCGCGACGGCGCTTCTGGGCCGTGCGGAGGTGCTCAAGATCGACCCGGAGGGGCGCGTCAGCCTGCCCGAGCGCTTCAAGGCGCATGCGGGCATCACCTCCGAGGTGGTGTTCGTCGGGCTTGGGGACAAATTCCGGATCTGGGAACCGGGGCGGTTTTCCGCGCATCTTGCCGAGGCAACGGCGAATTTGCGCGCGCTCAGGGCCGAACTCTCCGGGGCAAAGGGGGGCGCGGGTTCTGGCAGAGGGGGACCGGAGACATGATGGGCCACGGCTTTTCCACGAAGGGGGCCGATGGCGGACCGGCCGATCATGTCTCCGTCCCGTCCAATCCCGCTCCGCATATTCCGGTTCTGCTCGCGGAAGTGCTCGCGGCGCTCGGCGCCGAAGCGGGCGGCGATTTTCTCGACGGTACCTTCGGTGCAGGCGGCTATACCCGCGCGATCCTCGGTGCAAACCCGGCCAACCGCGTGCTCGCGCTTGATCGCGATCCAAATGCGATCGCCGGCGGACAGGCGCTGGTCGCGGAGGGCAGCGGAAGGCTGGTGCTGGCCGAGACGGAATTCTCCTGCATGGAAGATGCCGCGCGCGAGGCCGGTTTTGGCGCGTTCGACGGCATCGTGCTCGATATCGGCGTCTCCTCGATGCAGCTCGATCAGGCACTGCGCGGCTTCTCGTTCCGGCAGGACGGGCCGCTCGACATGCGCATGGCCGCCGAGGGCGAGAGCGCGGCGGATATCGTCAACCACGCCTCCGAGACGCGCATCGCGGATATTCTCTACCATTACGGCGAGGAACGGCTCAGCCGCCTCATCGCGCGCGCCATCGTGACGGATCGCAAGGCGAAACCCTTCGAGACCACGAGACAGCTCGCCGATCTGATCGGGCGGATCGTGCGCACGCGCCCCGGCGATATCCATCCCGCGACGCGCAGCTTCCAGGCCTTGCGGATCGCGGTCAACGACGAGCTGGGCGAGCTTGCACGCGCGCTTCATGCCGCCGAACGCCTGCTCAAGCCTGGCGGCAGGCTCGCGGTTGTGAGCTTTCACAGCCTCGAGGATCGCATGGTGAAGGTGTTTTTCGCCGCGCGTTCCGGTCGGGGCGGCGGATCGCGCTATGCGCCGGTGCAGGCCGCGCCTGTCACGAGCTTCCGCATCGAGGGCAAATGGCCGGTCACGGCAGGGGAGGCGGAACTTGCCGCCAATCCGCGCGCGCGCTCGGCGAAGCTGCGCGCGGCAATCCGAACTGAAACCGCGCCGGGAGACGAGGAAACTTCTGTCTTCGCGCTGGCTTCCCTGCCCGATGAACGCGCCTCGGCCTCGCGCGCGAAGAAGGGAAGGGGACGCCGATGATCCGCCTCCTGAATGTGCTGGCGCTCGGCGCGCTGATCGCCTCGGCGACCTGGGCCTATTCGGTGAAATACGAGACCATCCTGGTCGCGGAGAAACTGAAGAAGCGTGAGGCCGAGCTTCACCGCGAGCGCGATGCCGTGACCATTCTCCAGGCCGAGTGGCAATTGCTCAACCGCCCGGCGCGGCTTCAGGCTTTGGCCAAGCCGGAAAGCGGCATGCAGCAGATTTCGGCCCGGCAGGTCGCGAAACCCGCGGATATTCCGCATGGCGCGCCTGCTACGGCGGACCCGCTCGACCAGCTGCTGACCGGCTCGTTGCCGGCGACCGACAATCCGGCCAAGGGGGCGCCGAAAAATGCCGGGACGACCCCGGTGACGAAGCGTCCGGTGCCTGGTGCGGCAAAAACGGGCACGACACCCTCGAATGCGGCGAGAACGCCGCCCAGAAATCCGGCTGTCGCGACTGCTGCCCCGGTTCGAATCACGCCGCCGGCGCGGATCGGACCGCCGCCGGGTGCGGAGGAGCGGGCCGGTGGCAACCCGCTGACCGGCCTTTTGAAGAAGATGTTCCAGTGAGATGACGATGCGTTTTCCCCGTCTTCCCGCGCTGTCTTGGTTCTTTCGCCGCAAGCCTGCCTTGCCGGAAGCCGGCCTCGCGCCCGAGCAGCGCATGGGGCTGGTGCGCGCCATGTTCACCATCCGCTCGGAGAAGCTCTCTCCGCGCATCCTGCTTGTCGCGCTGGTCTTCGGCGGCATGTTCACGACGCTCGCGGCGCGGATCGTTCATATCCAGATCCGTCCGGATGACGCGACGACGATCGGGCGCATGACGCAAGGCTCGATCTCGACCGCACGCCCCATGATCGTCGATCGCAACGGCGTGATGATGGCGGGCGATGTGAAGACGATCTCGATTTTCGCCGATCCGCGCAAAGTCATCGAGAAGGATGAGGCGGCGGAACTGATCAACGCGGTCTTCCCCGAGCTCGACGGCAAGGAACTGCGCGAGAAACTCGGCAAGAAGAACGGCTTCGTTTGGATCAAGCGCGAGGTAACGCCGAAACAGCAGGCCGAGGTGCATCGTCTCGGCATTCCCGGCCTCGGCTTCCTGCCCGAGAACAAGCGCGTCTATCCCAACGCCCATGCCGGCGCCCATGTGCTCGGCTTCGCCAATATCGACAATGTCGGCATTGCAGGTATCGAGAAATTCATCGACGGACAGGGGCTCAACGACCTCGCGGGCGCGGGGCTCGCCAAGGATGCGACCGATCTCAAGCCGGTGGAGCTGGCGCTCGATGTGCGCGTCACGCATGCCGTGCGCGAGGAACTCGCCGCCGCGGTTTTGAAATACAAGGCGATGGCCGGCGCGGCGCTCGTGATCGATGTCGAGACGGGCGAGATCATCAGCCATGTCTCGCTGCCCGATTACGACCCCAACAACCCCGCCGATGCGCTCAAGCCCGAGAACATCAACCGCCTTCAGGTCGGCGTCTACGAGATGGGGTCGACCTTCAAGGCCCTGACGACAGCGATGGCGCTCGATTCCGGCAAGGTGAAGATCACCTCGGTTTTCGATGCGAGCCAGCCTCTGCGCTTCGGCCGGTTCAAGATCGGGGATTACAAGGGCAAGAACCGGCCGCTCTCCGTGCCGGAGGTCTTCATCTACTCCTCCAATATCGGCACGGCGCGCATGGCGCTCGCGGTCGGCGTCGAGGGGCACAAGGCGTTTCTGAAGAAGATGGGCCAGCTCGATCGCATGCGCACGGAGCTGCCGGAAAGTTCCGAGCCGATCAAGCCCGCCAAATGGGGCGAGCTGAACACCATGACCATCGCCTTCGGCCATGGTCTGGCGGTCGCGCCGCTCCAGGCGGCCGTGGCGACGGCGGCTTTGGTGAATGGCGGGCGGATGATTCCGCCGACCTATCTCAAGCGCTCGCGCGCGGAGGCGGATGCGATCGCGGTGCCGGTGCTCAAGCCCGAAACCAGCCAGATGATGCGCTATGTCATGCGCCTCAACGCGGAGAAGGGCTCGGCCACGCGCGCCGATATCCCCGGCTACTACCTTGGCGGCAAGACCGGCACGTCGGAGAAGGTGATCGGCGGCCGCTACTCCAAGACGCGCCTGCTCACCTCCTTCATGGCGCTGATGCCGGCGGACAAACCGCGCTATCTGCTGCTGACGCTGCTTGACGAGCCCAAGCCGCTGCCGGAAACGCATGGCTATGCGACATCGGGCTGGAATGCCGCGCCGACCACGGGGCGGATCGTCGAGCGTATCGGCCCCATGCTGGGACTGGAGACGAATTTCGACCTGCCGCGCCAGCCATTCCCGCTGGTCGCGCGCACCGGTGCGATACCGGTGCGGCAATAGCGAAGATTGCCTTGATTTCGCGCCATTCCTCTGGGACGGGCAGAAAGCAAGGTTCTGATGGAACAATTGCATGGTGGCCGCCCCCCAGGGGCGGCCTGATTCTGACTGGAAGGCTCCGGCGAAGCCGGAGGACGTGACGATGGCCGAGACGACAACCATGACCGCGCAGGACGAGACCGCGCCCACGATCGGCCGGTTGGCGCGCGCGATGGGGCTCGATGCCGGCCATTTCTCCGATGTTCCCCTGGCGGGGCTCACGGCGGATAGCCGCAAGGTGCGGCAAGGATATGCCTTCTTCGCGATGCCCGGAACCCGCATCGACGGCGCCACCTTCATTGCTCCCGCTGTGGCGCAAGGCGCGGTCGCGGTGATCGGGACCGGCGCGCGGCCCGAAGGGCTCGACCGGATGGTGTGCTATCTGCGCTCCGGCGATCCGCGCAAGGATCTCTCGCGGGCGGCGGCGGCCTTTTATCCGCACCAGCCTGGAACGATCGTCGCGGTCACCGGCACGGCGGGCAAGACTTCGGTCGCGGAATTCACCCGCCAGATCTTCGCGGCGCTCGGCCACAAGGCGGCCAGTCTCGGTACGCTGGGCGTGATCGGCCCCGAGGGCGCTGCCTATGGTTCGCTCACCACGCCCGATCCGCTGACGCTGCATGCCACGCTCGACCGCATGGCCCGCGAGGGAATCACGCATCTTGCGATGGAAGCTTCCAGCCATGGGCTCGACCAGCACCGGCTCGACGGGGTGCGCCTTGCCGCCGCTGGCTTCACCAATCTCGGGCGGGATCATCTCGATTACCACCCTGATATCGCGCATTATTTTTCCGCCAAGCTTCGGCTCTTTGAGCAGCTCCTGCCCGAAAACGGCACCGCGATCATCAATCTCGACGGGGATCGCGGGGCGGAAGCGGCCGTCGCCGCCGGGCTTGCGGGGCGGAATGTTCACACGATCGGGCGCAACGGCGCCACGATCGTCATCCGGGATGTTCAGCCCTCCGGCTTCGGGCAGGATGTCACCTACCTCCATGCGGGGCAGGATTACACCGTGCATGTTCCGCTGATGGGCGCGTTCCAGATCGAGAATGCCACGCTTGCGGCGGCTTTCGCGCTTGCGACGGGCGAGAAACCGAAAGCGGTTTTCGCCGCGCTGGAAACGCTCAAGGGCGTGCCGGGCCGGCTCGACCGCGTGGGTGCTTTCAATGCCGCGCCGGTTTTCGTCGATTATGCGCACAAGCCCGAGGCGCTCTCCTATGCGCTTTCCGCCTTGCGGCCCTCGGTCAGCGGCAAGCTGATCGTCGTCTTCGGATGCGGCGGGGACCGTGATCCCGGCAAACGGCCGATCATGGGGCGGATCGCGTCCGAGAAGGCGGATATCGTCATCGTCACGGATGATAACCCGCGTTCGGAAAATCCTTCGCTGATCCGCGCTTCCATCCTCGCCGCCTGCCCGGCGGGAATCGAGATCGGGGATCGCGCCGCGGCCATCCGCGAGGGGATCGAACGGCTCGAACCCGGCGATGCGCTCCTGATCGCCGGCAAGGGACACGAGACGGGGCAGATCGTGGGAAGCGAAACCCTGCCTTTTTCCGATCATGAAGTGGCAAGAGCCGCGATCGAGGCGCTGACATGAACGAGATGCGATCCACCCCGCTCTGGGCGGGTGCCGAACTGACCGGCCTGATGGGGGGCGAGGCGCCGAATGCGCTGCCCGCCATCCATTCCGTTTCCATCGACACGCGCACCCTCGAACCCGGCGCGCTGTATTTCGCGATCCGGGGCGATCTTCATGATGGTCATGCCTTCGTGCCGCAGGCGCTCGAAAAAGGCGCGGCGGGCGCCGTCGTCGAGCGGGCGCAGGCGGGGAAGTTTTCCGCGCAGGCCCCGCTTGTCATCGTCGAGGACGTTCTTGGCGCGCTTGAGAAGCTCGGCCGCGCCGCGCGGGCGCGCATGGATGGCGCGGTGATCGCCGTCACCGGATCGGTCGGCAAGACCTCGACCAAGGAAATGCTGCGCATCGCGTTTTCGCGGCAGGGCCGGACCCATGCCTCCGTTGCCTCCTACAACAACCATTGGGGCGTCCCGCTGACGCTCGCCCGCATGCCGGCGGCAACCGAATTCGGCATTTTCGAGATCGGGATGAACAACCCGTTCGAGATCCTGCCGCTGGTGGATATGGTGCGCCCGCATGTGGCGATCGTCACGACCGTGGAGCCGGTCCACCTTGCGCAGTTTCACTCGGTGCAGGCGATCGCGGATGCCAAGGGCGAGATATTCTCGGGGCTCCAACCCGGCGGTGTCGCGATCATCAACGCCGACAATGCGCATGCTGCGCGCCTTGCCGCCCATGCCGGTGCGTCCCGCGCGGGACGTGTTATCCGCTTTGGCGCTTCACAGGAGGCGGATATCCGGCTCAAGGATATCCGGCTGGAGCCCGATTTCAGCCTTGTCTCGGCGGAAGTCTTCGGAATGCCGGTTACCTACCGGATCGGCGCGGCCGGGCGGCATCTCGCGATGAATTCGCTCGCGGTGCTCGGCGCCGTCCATGCCACGGGCGGTGATCTCGCGCTTGCGGCTCTGGCGCTTCAGGATTTCACCACGGTCGAGGGGCGGGGCAAGCGCGCGCTGCTGAAAGTGGCGGGCAAGACCTTCACGCTGATCGACGAAAGCTACAACGCCAATCCATCCTCTGTGCGTGCCGCCATGGCCGTGACGGGTGGTGTGCCGCGCGGCGCGCGGGGACGGCGAATCGCCGTGCTTGGCGACATGCTCGAACTCGGGGCGGAAGGGCAGGCCCTCCATGCCGGGCTCGCGGCTTCGGTTGTGGAAAACGACATTGATCTCGTCTTTGCCGCCGGTCCGCTGATGCGTTCGCTTTATCAGGCCTTGCCAGCGGAGCGTCGCGGCGCCTATGCGGACAATTCCGAAGCGCTCGCGCCGCTGGTCTGCGACGCGATTGCGCCGGGGGATGTCGTGATGGTGAAGGGGTCGCTCGGATCCCGGATGTCGCTGATCACGGGCATGTTGAAGGGCCGCTTCGCGCTCGCTGACGCCGCACCGGCTGAAATCTGATCTTGGAGAAAAATCGCGATGTTCTTCTGGCTTTCGGATTTCGCCGCTTCGTTCTCGCCGCTCAACCTTTTCCGCTACATCACGTTCCGCGCCGGCGCGGCGACGGCCACGGCGCTGTTCTTCGTGCTCTTTTTCGGGCCGGCGATCATCAACCTGCTTCGCCTCAAGCAGGGGAAGGGGCAGCCGATCCGCGAGGATGGGCCGGAGGCGCATCTTCTCAAGCGCGGCACGCCGACCATGGGCGGGCTGATGATCCTTTCCGGGGTCTTCTTCTCCGCCTTGCTCTGGGCCAACCTCAACAATCCCTTCGTCTGGTGCGTGCTGGCGGTGACACTCGGTTTCGGGGCGATCGGTTTCTACGACGATTATCTCAAGGTGACGAAACAATCGCACAAGGGATTTTCCTCCAAGGCGCGCCTCGCGCTGGAAGCGATTATCGCGGGTACCGCATGCTATGTCGTGGCGCGCTATCTGCCGCCACAGCTCTCGAGCACGATCGCGATCCCCGTCTTCAAGGATACCTTGATCAACCTTGGCTATTTTTTCCTGCCCTTCACCGTTTTCGTCATCATTGCGTTCGGAAACGCGGTGAACCTCACGGACGGGCTGGATGGGCTCGCCATCGTGCCGGTGATGGTCGCTGCGGGCACGCTCGGTTTCATCGCCTATCTCTCGGGCAATGCGATTTTCGCGAATTACCTCCAGATCCATTTCGTGCCCGGCACCGGCGAACTCGCGGTGCTGCTTGGCGCGGTGATCGGCGCCGGCCTTGGTTTCCTGTGGTTTAACGCGCCGCCGGCGCAGATCTTCATGGGGGATACCGGCAGTCTTGCGCTTGGCGGGTTGCTGGGCACGGTCTCCGTGATCACCAAGCACGAGATCGTCTTTGCGATCATCGGCGGACTGTTCGTGCTGGAAGCCGCGAGCGTGGTCATTCAGGTGGCTTCCTTCAAGCTTACCGGCAAGCGCGTTTTCCGCATGGCGCCGATCCACCATCATTTCGAGAAGAAGGGCTGGAAGGAGCCGCAGGTGGTGATCCGCTTCTGGATCATCGCGGTTATTCTCGCGCTGATCGGGCTGGCGACGCTGAAACTGAGGTGAGGGGGGCGTATCCCCGTCAATGCGAGGAGGCCGAAGGCCGATGCGGCGATCCATGCCCGAAGGGGCAAGAAAGATGGCTTGCTTCGTCGTTTCCCGCCTCGCAATGACGGAGCAACCGGCGCTATGGTCTGTGACGGCGAGAACGCGGAGGAAACCCCCATGATTCCTGTTGAGACCTTTCGCGGCAAGAAGGTGGCCCTGTTCGGGCTCGGCGGTTCCGGCATGGCGACAGCCGAGGCGCTGCGCGCCGGCGGCGCGACGCCAATCGTCTGGGATGACGCCGAGAAGGCGGTCGCCAAGGCACGCGAGGCGGGTTTCGAGGCGCGCGATCTCCGCGCGCTCGACTGGCGGGAACTTTCGGCGCTCATCCTCTCGCCCGGCGTGCCGCTGACGCATCCCAAGCCGCATTGGAGCGTCGATCTTGCCCGGGCGGCGGGCGTCGAGGTGATCGGCGATGTCGAGCTTTTCTGTCGCGAGCGTCACCGGCTGACGCCGGACGCCCCCTTCGTGGCGATCACCGGCACCAACGGCAAATCGACCACCACGGCGCTGATCGCGCATATCCTGAAAAGCGCGGGGTACGACGCGCAGCTCGGCGGCAATATCGGCACGCCCATCCTCGCGCTTGCGCCCCCTGCGGCGGGCAGGTTTCACGTGATCGAGCTGTCCTCCTATCAGATCGATCTTACGCCATCGCTCGATCCGACAATCGGCCTGCTGCTCAACCTCTCGCCCGACCATCTCGACCGTCACGGCACGATGGAGCATTACGCGAGCGTGAAGGAGCGGCTCGTCAAGGCGGCGGATGCAGCGATCATCGGCGTGGATGATGGTTTCTGCGAGGCGATCGCGGTGCGGCTCGATCATGTCGGCAAGCCGATCGTGCGGATATCGCTCAAGGAAACGCTCGGCGCCGGAATTCACGTACGCGGACGCGAGATCTTCGCCTGGCGCGGCCATGGACGCAAATTGGCGGACCTCACGGGGATCGGGAGCCTGCGCGGCGACCACAACGCCCAGAATGCGGCGGCGGCGGTCGCCGCTTGCCTGAAGCTCGGTCTTTCCGAGGCGGAGATCCAGGCCGGGCTGGCGAGTTTTCCCGGCCTCGCCCATCGCATGGAGGAAGTGGGGCGCGTCGGCAAGGCGCTGCTCGTCAATGATTCCAAGGCGACCAATGCCGATTCGACCGAGAAGGCGCTGGCTTCCTTCGAGAAAGGGATCTTCTGGATTCTCGGCGGCAAGCCGAAAGCCGGCGGTATCGCGATGCTCGCGCCGTATTTTCCGCGCGTTGCCAAGGCCTATCTTATCGGGGAGGCGAGCGACGAATTCGCCGCCACGCTGGAAGGAAAGGTGGCCTATGCGCAATGCGGCACGCTCGACAAGGCGCTGGAGGCTGCAGCGCGCGATACGAAAGACGCAGATTTCGCGGAACCGGTAATTCTTCTTTCACCTTCTTGCGCCTCCTTTGACCAGTTTCCGAATTTCGAAATTCGCGGTCAAAGGTTCCGCGAATTCGCGGAAAAGTTGCCGGGCTTTCAGGCCCGTTAGGGGCGCCGACGCCCCGATTGCGAGGGGCGATGGTAACGCGCGCGGAACGCACGGCCTTCGGCGAGTGGTGGTGGACCATCGACCGCTGGCTGTTGTTCTCTTTCATGGTGTTGATGGTTGCCGGGTTCCTGTTCGGGCTGGCGGCCTATCCGCCGGTTGCGAACAAGCTCGGTCTGCCTACCTTCCATTTCGTCAACCGTCAGGCGGTCTTCCTGCTGGTGGCGGGTGTGATTATCGTGTCGGCTTCGTTGCTGAGCCCGCGGCAGGTTCGGCGCGCGGCGTTGCTCCTGTTTGTTGTCAGCCTGGCACTTGTCTTCGCGACGCCTTACTTTGGGGCGGAGATCAAGGGCGCACGCCGCTGGATCAATCTTCCGGGATTTGGCCTCCAGCCTTCGGAGATCCTCAAACCTGCTTTCGTCGTCATTGCTGCCTGGGCGTTTTCCGAGCGTCAGGTGCGTCGGGATGTCCCTTCGATCACCATTGCGGTACTCCTGCTGCCCTTGGTGGTGGTACCCCTGATCCGGCAGCCTGATCTTGGACAGACGATCCTCGTATCGGCTGTCTGGGGTGGCCTTTTCTTCCTTGCCGGGCTTCACATTCTCTGGGTTGTCGGTCTTGCCGGAATCGGCGTTGTCGGCCTTTTCGCCGCATATCGTTTTCTGCCGCACGTGACGGACCGCATCGATCGCTTTCTCAACAAAGGGAACGGCGATACATTCCAGACGGATATGGCGCTCGAAAGCCTGATGTCCGGCGGCTGGTTCGGACGCGGGCCGGGCGAGGGGACGGTGAAGCGTTCGCTGCCGGACAGTTACACCGACTTCCTCTTCTCCGTGATCGGCGAGGAATTCGGCGCACTGGTGTGTCTGGCGGTTGTTGCGATGTTCGGTTTCATCATCGTTCGAGGTCTCATTTCGTCACGGCGGAATACCGATCCGTTCTCCCGAATGGCGGGGGCAGGGCTCGTGATGCTGTTCGGGCTTCAGAGCTTCATCAACATGGCCGTGAACCTGAACCTGATCCCGCCCAAGGGGATGACCCTGCCATTTCTTTCCTATGGCGGTTCCTCGATGCTATCAGTAGCCATCACGGCAGGTTTCCTGCTCGCCGTGACACGGCGCAGGCCGAAAGCCGCGCTCATGGAACGGATGGATATTCCGCTGCGCTACCGCGCGGCTCCGTTTGATCAAGGATTGAGCCCCCATGCCCAAAGCTCCGGCTAAGAACCCCATCCTTCTCGCTGCCGGCGGCACGGGGGGGCACCTCTTCCCGGCGCAGGCGCTGGCGGATGTTCTGATCCAGCGTGGGAAGTCTGTGGCTCTGGTGACCGACAAGCGCGCCGAAGGCTGGGCCGAGCATTTCCCCGGCGATGTTCACACCATCATCGCCGGCACGGTGACCGGCGCGTCCATCGAGACCAAGCTGGCGGGGATATGGCGTTTGCTGAAGGGCATCGTCCAGGCATACCGGCTCCTTGGCCAGGTGCGCCCGAGCCTTGTCGTGGGCTTCGGCGGCTACCCGACCGTGCCGCCCATTCTCGCGGCGAAGTTGCGCGGAATCCCGACAATGATCCACGAGGGCAACGCCGTGATGGGCCGCGCGAACCGGTTCCTCGCCCCGCGCGTGAACAGGATCGCGACCGGATTTCCGCTAAAGGGTGATGCATTCCCCGAAAAGACCGTTGTGACCGGCAACCCGATCCGCAAGCCGGTGCTTCATGCTGCAGGAACCGCGTATCCGCCGCTGAGCGAAAGCTCGATCATCCGCCTTCTGGTCTTCGGGGGCAGCCAGGGCGCGCGCGTCATGAGCGACGTGGTGCCCAACGCGCTCCAGCATGTGGCGGAGGATCTGCGCAAGCGTCTTCATGTCACCCAGCAGGCGCGCGACGAGGACGTGCTGCGCGTGACCAAGATCTACGAGAAACTGGGCGTGCATCACAATGTGCAGCATTTCTTCGAGGATCTGCCCAAGCGCATGGCGGAAAGCCACCTCGTGATCGGTCGGGCGGGAGCCTCGACCGTCGCCGAACTCGGCATTATCGGCCGTCCCGCCATTCTGGTACCGCTGCCCGGCGCGCTCGATCAGGATCAGGCGGCGAATGGGGAAGTGCTGGAGGCGGCGGGCGGCGCGGTGATCCTGGCGCAGAACACCGCCTTCACGCCTGTTTCGCTCGCCGAATTGCTGGAGCGTCTGCTTGCGGATCCACTCCGCCTCCAGAAAATGGCGGCCTCGGCCAAGAGCATCGGCGTGCCGGATGCGCCCTCGCGGCTCGCGGATGAGGTGCTTTCCATCCTCTCCGGCGGCTGATAGGCACCGATGCCAGAATTCCGCCGTGAATCGGGCGGCAGAGAAGTGATGAACCGGGCCTTCCGTCCGGCTGACATTCAAGGCTTGAGACGATGAAGATCCCCCGCGAGACCGGCCCCATCCATTTCATCGGAATCGGGGGGATCGGCATGTCCGGCATCGCGGAGGTGCTGGCCAATCTCGGCTACAGCGTGCAGGGCTCGGATGCGTCCGACAATGCCAATGTGAAGCGCCTGCGCGAGAAGGGCGTCACCTGTTTTGTCGGCCACAAGGCCGAGCATATCGAAGGCGCGGGCGTTATCGTGGTCTCCACCGCGATCAAACGCGACAACCCGGAGCTGGCCGCCGCGCGCGAGCAGCGCATTCCCGTCGTGCGCCGCGCCGAAATGCTCGCCGAGCTGATGCGGCTCAAAACCTGCGTCGCGATCGCCGGCACGCATGGCAAGACGACGACAACCTCGCTGGTCGCGACCCTGCTCGACAAGGGCGGGCTCGATCCCACCGTGATCAACGGTGGCATCATCAACGCCTACGGCACCAATGCGCGCCTCGGAGGCGGCGACTGGATGGTGGTGGAGGCGGATGAGAGCGACGGCACCTTCCTTAAGCTGCCGGCGGATATCGCCATCGTCACCAACATCGACCCGGAACATCTCGACCATTTCGGTACGTTCGAGGCGATCAAGAAGGCGTTCCACACCCTTGTCGAGAACCTGCCCTTCTACGGGTTTGCGGTGATGTGCATCGATCACCCCACGGTGCAGGAGCTTGTCGGGCAGATCGAGGATCGCCGCGTCATCACCTATGGCGAGAACGTGCAGGCCGATGTGCGGCTGATGAACATCAACCTCGAAGGCGGCGTATGCCATTTTTCGGTGCTGATCCGCGATCGCAAGAGCGGCAAGGTGACGGAATTGCCGGATATGGTGCTGCCTATGCCGGGGCACCACAATGCCCTCAACGCGACCGCGGCCATCGCGGTGGCCTATGAACTGGGCGTGCCGGTCGATGTGATCCGCGCCGGGCTCGCCGGATTTGGCGGCGTCAAGCGCCGCTTCACGAAAACGGGCGAGTGGAACGGCGTGACCATCTTCGATGATTACGGCCATCATCCGGTGGAGATCGCGGCGGTGCTCAAAGCCGCGCGTGCCTCGACCAAGGGGCAGGTGATCGCAGTCGTGCAGCCGCATCGCTACACCCGGCTGCAATCGCTGTTCTCCGAATTCTCGACCTGTTTCAATGATGCCGACACGGTGATCGTCGCCGAGACCTACGCCGCCGGCGAGGCGCCGATTGCAGGCGCGGATCGTGAGGGGCTGGTCGCCGGCATCAAGGCGCACGGGCACCGTCATGTCATCCCGCTCGAAGGGCCGGAAGCGCTGGCCGGGCATGTCGCCGCCGTCGCGAAGCCGGGCGACTACGTGATCTGCCTCGGCGCGGGCAACATCACGCAATGGGCCTATGCGCTGCCGGGGGAATTGGCGGTGCTCCCGTGAGTGACAAGGAAGGCGAACATCTTCGCGTCCACCCGTTGGCGCGGTTCTTCCGGCTTCTTTTCGCCGTCAGCGCGTTCGGCATGGCGACAGGCGGCATGATTCTGGTGGGAGCGGGCATTTTCGAGATCGCCGAAGGGCTTCTCGGAATGGTGCGGCATGCCGCTGACGGTGCTGTTTCGAGCCGTATCATGAAATCGACGGACGAATTGCTCTTCGGCACCGTTCTGGTGATCTTCGCCGCGAATATCTTTTTCGGCTTCTGCATCGACGAGTCAAAGGCATTGGCCTGGCGTATTCCCGCCTTCATGAGCGCGCATACGATGTCTGAGCTCAAGGCGACCTTCTGCCATGTTATTGTGGTTTATCTCATTGTCGATTTCGCGACGGATGTCGCTGCCGGTGGGGCCAAGCTCGACGCACGGCTGCTTTATTTTCCCGCAACCATCGTGCTGATCGCTCTTGCCCTGCGCCTGATGCCGCACGCTGCGGCGCATGAGGGCGCGAAGGGGGGGCATGGGGAGCGCCATGACAGCCGCTGAACCTGCCGTCGGGCTTGCTGCCCGTCTCTCTGCCACCATGCCCGCCTTGCGTGGGCGTCTGCTTGCCAATGAGCCGCTGGCGCCCTTCACCTGGCTGCGCGTGGGCGGGCCGGCGGAGGTGCTGTTCACCCCGGCGGATACGGAAGACCTCGCCTATTTCCTGAAGAACCTCCCGGCTGAAATTCCGGTGACGGTGATCGGCCTTGCCTCGAACATGATCATCCGTGACGGCGGCATTCCGGGTGTCGTGATCCGCTTCTCGCCGAAGGGGTTCGGACAGGTGATCGTGGAGGAAGGGCATCGCATCCGGGCCGGCGCTTTCGCGGCGGACCGCAAGGTCGCGGTGGCGGCGGCGGAGGCAGGGATCGGCGGGCTCGAATTCTATTTCGGCATTCCTGGTTCCATCGGTGGTGCCTTGCGGATGAATGCCGGCACGCGCTCCAACACCAATCCCGAGATCGAGGGCGAGACGCGCGAGCGCTTCGTCGAGGCGAAGGCGGTGACCCGCGCCGGCGAGATCGTGCTTCTCAAGCCTGAAGACATGAAATTCGCCTACCGCAATTGCGGTGTCGCGCCGGATACGATTTTCGTCGAGGCGCTGTTTCAGGGCTTTGCCCGTCCGCCCGCCGAAGCCCACGCCATCAACGCGGCGGTGCAGGAGCACCGGGAGAAGGATCAGGAGACCAAGGTACGCACCGCGGGCTCGACCTTCAAGAACCCGCCCGGCCATTCCTCCTGGCGCCTGATCCGCGATGCCGGCGGGCTCGATCTGCGCGTGGGGCAGGCGGAAATGTCGCGCAAGCACGCCAATTTCCTGATCGCCCATGATGGGGCGACGGCTGCGGATATCGAGACGTTGGGCGAGGAAATCCGCAAGCGGGTGAAAGCCAAAAGCGGGATCGAGCTCGAATGGGAAGTCAAAAGGGTGGGTATCGGCTGAGGCCGATTCCGGGAAGGACGAGTTATGCCTAGACATGTCGCGGTTCTCATGGGGGGCTGGGCGGCTGAGCGGCCGGTAAGCCTGAAATCCGGCGCCGCCTGTGCGAACGCGCTGCGCGAGCGCGGCTATCGTGTCACCGAGATTGATGTCGCGCGTGATCTCGGCTCGGTGCTCGAAAAACTCAAGCCGGACGTTGTCTTCAACGCGCTGCACGGCCCCTGGGGCGAGGATGGCACGGTGCAGGGCCTGCTTGAGATCATGGGCATACCCTATTCGCATTCGGGCGTGCTCGCCTCCTCGCTGGCGATGCGCAAGGACCGCGCGAAAATCATGATGGCGGCGTATGGCGTGCCGGTCGCCGCAGGACTCACGGTCTCGCGATTCGAACTCGCCAAGGCCCATCCCATGGCGCCTCCCTTCGTGGCGAAGCCTGTGGCGAACGGGTCTTCCTTCGGCGTTTTCATCGTCAAGGAGGGGCGGACGCATCCCCTGCAGGAACTGGGGCGCGAGGATTGGCCGCTTGGCGAGGAGATGCTGGTGGAGCCCTTCATCCCAGGCCGCGAGCTGACATGCGGCGTCATGGGGCCCAAGGGAAAGGCCGCGGCGCTCGATGTGATCGAGATCCTCCCGGCCACCGGCGAGTTCTACGACTATGACGCAAAGTACGCTGCGGGCGGATCAATTCACGTCCTGCCTGCATCACTTAAACCAAATATTTACCAGCGCGTTCAAGAAATGGCTGTGAGGGCATACGAGGCTCTCGGCTGCCGTGGAGTCGCCCGGGCGGATTTCCGCTACGACGACGAAACCGACACGCTGGTCTGCCTGGAGGTGAATACCCAACCAGGCATGACGGAGACCTCGCTGGTGCCTGAACTTGCGGCCAAGAAAGGCCTCAGCTTCGGCGAGCTCGTGGAATGGATGGTGGAGGATTCCTCTCTCGATCGGTAAGGAAAGGGCTCGGCGCAGCGGCTGGTTCTTTCGCGCTTTGGCGCGCCGGTCGTTACGCGCGCCGGCGTTCGGCAGGCGGGCTCCATATTCCGCGCGGAATCGGTTCCTCGGCCGCGATCCTGTTCGTTCTTGCCTGCGGCGGTGCCGGCATGGCGATTGGCGGCCATTTCGATTCGCTGCGCCGCGAGCACGGTTCCTTCTCTGACATGCTGGCCCGCGCGCTGGGCTTTTCGATCGATCACGTGGCGATCAGCGGAAATCATGAACTGACGCCCGAGGAAGTGGTGACGCTCGCCGGCGTCTCGACGGTTGATTCGCTTCCCTTCCTTGATCCGAAGGCCATCCAGCAGCGCCTCGTCGCGGTGCCGATGATCGCCGAGGCCAATGTCACCAAGCTCTATCCCGACCGTTTGCTGATCCATATCCGCGAGCGTGTTCCCTTCGCGATCTGGCAGCATGACGGCCAGGTCGATGTCATTTCCGAGGATGGCACGCCGATCGAGACCCTCACCGATCGGCGTTTCCTGCGTCTGCCGCATGTGGTGGGGCCGGAGGCCAATCTCCGGGTCAAGGAATTCGCGATGCTGATCGAGGCCGTCCCGGATCTGCGTGAGCAGATCCGCGCCGGAATTCTTGTGTCGAAACGCCGCTGGACGCTCAAGCTCCATAACGGAGTCGAGGTGAAGCTGCCCGAAATCGCGCCGGAGACCGCGCTGAAGACCTTTGCGGCCATGGAAAAGGAACAGGGCATCACCAAACGTGCGATTCTCGATATCGATCTGCGCTTGCCTGATCGTATCACCGTGCGCCTCACCGAGGAGGCTGCAGCGGCGCATGCCGAGGCAATCCAGCAGAAGATCAAGAAATGGGGAGGGCGCGCTTGATGCGGAGCACTTCCGGTTTCACCCCGCGAATTCGTCCGGTTCCTCCGGGCAAGACCGCGATCCTTTCCGCGCTTGATGTCGGCACCTCGAAGGTCGTCTGCCTCATCGCGCGGCTCGATCCGATCGAGAATTCCGATGTCCTTTCCGGGCGCACGCATCGCATGCGCATTCTCGGCATCGGGCATCAGCGCTCGCGCGGGATCAAGGGCGGCACGGTGATCGACCTCGCCGAGGCCGAAAAGGCGATCCGCCTCGCGGTCGATTCCGCCGAGCGCATGGCCGGCGTCCAGGTGGCGAGCGCGCTCGTCAACATTTCCGGTGGCCGCATCGGCTCGCATCACTTCCAGGGGCGGGTGGCGCTCAATCGCCGCAACGTGGAAGAGGGCGATATCACCCGCGTGATCGAGGTCGCCTCTGCTCACGCTCAGGATGGCGGGCGCTCGATCCTTCACGCGCTGCCGGTGGGCTACGCGCTCGACGGCGCCATGGGCATCCAGGAACCCAAGGGCATGGTGGGCGACGCGCTGGGCGTGGATATGCACATCGTCTCCTGCGATCCGCTGGCCGCGCATAACCTGATGCTTGCGGTGGAGCGGGGTCATCTCGCGGTCGAGGCGCTGGTCGCGACGCCCTATGCCTCCGCGCTCTCGACCCTGTGCGACGACGAGGCCGAGCTGGGCTCTGTCGTCATCGATATCGGCGGCGGCACCACTTCGATGGCGGTGTTCCATCAGGGGCATCTCGTCCATGCCGATACGATCGCCATCGGCGGAAACTATATCACGCTCGACATCGCGCGCGGGCTTTCCATGCGTCTCGACGATGCCGAGAAGCTCAAGAACCGCTTCGCCTCCTGCATCGAGACCGAGGCGGACAGCCGCGACATCCTCTCGATCCGGCAGGTCGGCGAGGGAGATCAGGATCTCAATCATTCGATGCCGCTGGGGCACCTCACGCGGATCGTGCGCCCTCGGGTCGAGGAGACGATCGAGTTCGTGCGCGAGCGGCTCGACAAGGCCGGCTTTCGCATCGCGCGCGGTCAGCATGTGCTGCTCACCGGCGGCACGGCGCAGCTCGGCGGCTTGACCGATCTCACCAAGCGCATCTTCGGCACCCAGACACGCCTTGCGCGGCCAGTGGGCGTGCAGGGCCTGCCGGAAGCGGCGAAGAGCCCGGCCTTTGCGAGCGCCGTCGGGCTGCTCGTCTATCCGCAGGTCGCGGGCAAGGAATTCTACGACGCCGGGCGCAGAAGCGCCCTGCGGATGACCGGCACCGGCGGGTATTTCGCCCGCATGGGGCAATGGTTGCGTGACAGCTTTTAATTGGTTCCAGACCGGCGCGGTATTGCCGGAGCAACGAGGCAGGATATGACCATCACCATCAAGGCGCCGGATATCCGGGAACTGAAGCCGCGCATCACCGTCATCGGCGTCGGTGGCGCCGGTGGCAACGCGGTCAACAACATGATCCGCTGTGGCCTGGCCGGCGTCGATTTCGTCGTCGCCAACACCGATGCGCAGGCGCTGCTGCTCTCGACCTCCGAGCGCCGCATCCAGATGGGCATTCAGGTCACCGAGGGCCTCGGCGCCGGCTCGCAGCCGGAAGTCGGCCGGTCGGCGGCAGAAGAGGTGATGGACGAGATCCGCGACCAGCTCACCAATGTCCACATGGCCTTCATCACCGCCGGCATGGGCGGCGGTACGGGTACCGGCGCGGCGCCGGTCATCGCGCGGGTCGCGCGTGAAATGGGCATCCTGACCGTGGGCGTCGTGACCAAGCCGTTCCATTTCGAAGGCCAGCGCCGCATGCGTGTCGCGGAAGCCGGTATCGCCGAGCTTCAGAAGGCGGTGGATACGCTCATCGTCATCCCCAACCAGAACCTGTTCCGCATCGCCAACGAGAAGACCACCTTCGCCGAGGCCTTCGCGATGGCGGATCAGGTGCTGCTCTCGGGCGTCGCCTCGGTGACCGATCTCATCGTGAAGCCGGGTCTGATCAACCTCGATTTCGCCGATGTCCGCGCCGTGATGCGCGACATGGGCAAGGCGATGATGGGCACGGGCGAGGCGACCGGCGAGAGCCGCGCCATTCTCGCCGCGGAAGCCGCCATCGCCAATCCGCTGCTCGACGAGACCTCGATGAAGGGCGCGCGCGGCCTCCTGATCTCCATTACCGGCGGGCCGGACATGAAGATCTACGAGGTGGACGAAGCCGCCAACCGCATCCGCGAGGAAGTGGATGTGGATGCCAACGTGATCTTCGGCGCCACGCAGGACGAATCGCTTGATGGCATCATCCGCGTCTCGGTGGTTGCGACCGGCCTCGATCCGGCGAAGACCGAGGAAGGCGATCAGGGCGCCAGCATCGATCAGCGCCTCGCGCTCATGGCTGACCGCCTGCGCGCGCAGATGGCGCAGCGCGCCGCCCAGAGCGTGGCCCAGCCCGCGCCGTCGCTGGCTCCCGCCCCGGTTGTCGCGGAGGCACCCGCGCCCGCGCCGGTTTTCGCGCCCGTGATTCCGAGCCAGCCCGAACCCGTCGCGGCGATGCCCGGCCTCGTTGTCGAGCAGACCCCGCCGCCGCGCCCTGCCTTCTTCGCGGCCCCGATCGTGGAGGAGCCGAAGGTCGTGCACGAAGAGCCGGCCATGCCGCGCGCCTTCATTCCGCCGGCGCCCGAGCGCGCGCCCATCCGCCCGCAGCGCATGCCGAGCATCGAGGAGCTGCCGCGTCCGGCCCAGGCACAGCTTCAGGCCAGCCGCCAGGAAGCCGTCGCCGCGCCGCCGCCGCCGGAGCAGAAGCGCATGACGTTGATGCAGCGTCTCGCGGCAGTCGGCATCGGTGCGCGCCGCGAGGAGGATGCCCCGGCACCCCGCGCGGCCGAGCCGGCGCCCGTGGCCGAACCGCAGGCGCCGAGCGCGACCCACGCCATGTATGCCCGCAAGCCGGCAGCGCCGGTCCAGCCGGCCTATCGCCCGGCGGAAGGTCAGCTTGACGCCCAGGGGCGCCAGCAGCCTGCGGCGCGCGGTTTCGAGGATGATCAGCTCGAAATCCCCGCTTTCCTGCGCCGCCAGGCGAAGTGAAGCGAAACGGAAACAGCGCCATCACCGGCGTGATTCCTTCCCTCTCCGGCCGTGCCGGGGAGGGAAGCTAAAAAACGGTGAACAGATTGTTACAAATCCGAGCCTTTTGATTATGGCAATCAAAAGGCTCATTTGTGATGATTGGCGACTTAAGTAGCTGAACTAAAAAGATAAAACTGGATTCGTGTTTTCCATCAATGTGGCGCGTGCGTGTTACGAAGCGTAAGAAACAGTGATTTTGAAATCGCTGGCCAACGGGGTATCCCGGCTTTGGTAACGGGTGACATCCGGTTCAACCGGGTGAGTTAGCGTCGGCATCGGGGCTGTACCCCGGGCATAGGGGAAAATACGTGAAGCAAACCACGCTGGCCGATCAGGTCGTCATCGAAGGCATTGGCGTTCATTCCGGCAAGCCGGCGCGCGTCGTTCTTCACCCCGCCGAAGCCAATGCCGGGATCACTTTCCTCCGTACGAATCTTCCCAATGGCCGCGAGCGCCTGATCGAGGCGCGCAGCCACGCGGTGCGCGACACCCAGCTTTGCACCGTCATCGGCGACAATGCCGGCGCGACCATTTCGACCATCGAGCATCTGATGTCGGCGCTGGCCGGCCTTGGCATCGACAATGTCCTTGTCGAGGTGGATGGGCCGGAAATGCCGATCCTCGACGGTTCCTCCCGTCTCTTCGTGGATGCGATCGACCAGGTCGGCATCCGGACACTTTTTGCCAGCCGCAAGGTCGTCAAGGTCCTCAAGCCCGTGAAGGTTGAGCTTGGCAATTCGGTCGTCGAGCTTCTGCCGCGCGCCGAAGGGTTCCGCCTCGATGTCGAGATCGCCTTCGATTCGAAGGTCATCGGCCGGCAGACCTATGGCTTCGAACTGGATGCGCAGCGCTATCGCCGCGAGATCGCCTCTGCCCGCACCTTCGGCTTCATGCGGGATGTCGAGAAGCTCTGGAAGGCGGGCCTTGCACTCGGCGCCAGCCTCGAGAACACCATCGCCGTCGGCGAGGATGCAGTCGTCAATCCCGAGGGACTTCGCTATCCCAATGAATTCGCCCGCCACAAGCTGCTCGACGCCATCGGCGATCTGGCGCTGGCCGGCCATGTCCTTCAGGGGCATTACCGGGCCTTCTGCCCCGGTCACAAGCTCAACGCCATGATCCTCGACGCGCTCTTCGCCGATCGTTCGGCCTACGCGATCGTGGAAACCGCCCGCCGCCCGGCGCGTGCCGGTATCGGCGAGATGCTGCAGCCGCAGGCCGCCTTCGCGCCTGATCTGAGCTGAATTCCATTTCCCGCCTTATTCTTGCCGCCTCGGCGGTTAACGAGAATGTTCAAAGCCGCCCGCTCGCTCTTGCGCTTGCGGGCGGTTTTCTTCAAAAGATCGGGTGGATTGTGCGGCGTGCGTTTTCTCGCCGCGTGAGGAGCGTGAAACCGTCATGATATCATCCCGCCAAATTGAAACGCAGCCGAAAGCAGGCCTGATGATCCGGCTTGTCACCGGCGCGCTTCTCGCTTTCTCCGTCGCGGGCTGCGAGACGGTTTCCTCGCTAAATCCCTTCGGCGACAAGGGGCCGCAAAGCGATATCGGCAAGGACGAGAAGGCCGATGTGCTCTTCAACGACGGTCTTGCCCGGCTTGAGGCGCGCGATTACGGCGGCGCGGCCAAGAAATTCGGCGAACTGGACAAGCAATACCCCTATTCGCAATGGTCGCGCCGGGCGCTCCTGCTCTCGACCTTCGCGAATTACGAGGGCGGGCTTTACCCGGATGCGATCAATACCGGCCGGCGCTATGTACAGCTCTATCCCGCCAGTCCGGATACGCCCTACGCGCAATATCTCGTGGGCATGAGCTATCACAACCAGATCCTGGATATTTCCCGCGATCAGGAGCGTGCCGAGAAAACCGTCGCGACGATGGAAGATCTCGTGCGCAAATGGCCGACCTCCGAATATGCCAAGGACGCGCGCGAGCGCATCCGCATCGCGAAGGACCAGCTCGCGGGCAAGGAGATGGAAGTCGGCCGCTACTATCTCGAAAAGCGTAATTTCACCGGTGCGATCAACCGCTTCCGCGAGGTGATCGTCAAGTACCAGACGACTCGCCATGTCGAGGAGGCGCTTTCGCGCCTCACTGAAGCCTATCTGGGGCTGGGCATCGTCAACGAAGCGCAGACGGCTGCGGCCGTTCTGGGGCATAACTTCCCCGACAGCCAATGGTACAAGGACGCCTTCACGCTTCTGGAATCGAAAGGCACCGCGCCGCGCGAGGATGGTGGCTCCTGGATTTCGAAGACGTTCCGCGGCTTCTCGCGCGCCGTCGGGCTCTGAGTTCGGCGCGCGGCGATGCTGACCAGCCTCTCGATCCGGGACATCGTCCTGATCGACCGGCTCGATCTGACCTTTCATGACGGTATGTCGGTCCTCACCGGCGAGACCGGCGCGGGCAAATCCATCCTGCTCGATTCGCTTTCGCTCGCGCTGGGTGCGCGCGGCGAAGGCGGTCTCGTGCGCGAGGGGGCCGCGCAGGGGCAGGTGACGGCCGTTTTTGACGTGGCGGCGGATCATCCCGCGCGTGCGATCGCTGCCGCCTTTGATGTCGATACCGAAGGCGATCTTCTTCTCCGGCGGGTGCAGATGGCGGATGGCCGCTCGCGCGCCTTCATCAATGATCAGCCGGTGAGTGTGCAGGCGCTGCGTGCGGTGGGCGCGGCGCTGGTGGAGATTCACGGCCAGCATGCGGATCGTGCCATGGTCGAGCCGGCGCAGCATCGCGCGCTGGTCGATGGTTTTGCAGGCAATGGCGAGGTGGTGGAGGAGCTGTTACGCCTTCACACCGGCTGGCGCGCGGCGGAAAAGGCCGTGGCGGAGGCGCGGGCGCGGATCGAGGCGGCGCGCAAGGAGGCCGATTTCCTGCGCCATGCCGCCGATGAACTCGATAAGCTCTCGCCGGAAGAAGGCGAGGAGGAGGCGCTTGCCGAGCGCCGCCAGCAGATGATGGTGGCGGAGAAATCCATCGCTGATCTGCGTGATGCCGGCGAATTGCTCGATGGCGATCACGCGCCTGGCCCGGTCCTGATTTCCGTTCTGCGCCGTCTGGAGCGCCGCCGGGAGGGTGCGGGCGAGGCGCTTGCGGGCGCGATTGTCGCGCTCGAAGCGGCGCTGACGGCGCTCGATGAGGCGCAATACGGACTTCAGGCGGCTTTGCGCGCGGCGGAATTCGACCCGCGCGAGCTTGAGCGCGTGGAGGAGCGGCTTTTCGCTCTGCGCGCGGCGGCGCGCAAATATCAGGTGCCGGTGGCGGATCTTTCCGCGCTCGCGGCGAAATATGCCGCTGATCTCGATGCGCTCGACCATGGCGAGGCGCAGCTCGCGGCCCTCGAGGCGCGCGCGAAGGAGGCGGAGGCGCTCGCGCGGCTCAAGGCACGCATCGTCTCTGAACGCCGGATTCATGCCGCCGCGGCTCTGGACGCCGCGATCGCGGCTGAATTGCCGCCGCTCAAGCTCGAACGCGCGCGGTTCATCACCGAGATCACTCGTGATGAAGGCAGGCTCGAAGCCAGCGGGTTCGATACGGTGGAATTCCACGTGGCGACCAATCCGGGCACGCGGCCAGGCCCCATGATGAAGATCGCCTCGGGCGGCGAGCTGGCCCGGTTCATGCTGGCGCTGAAAGTGGTGCTGGCGGATCGCGGTTCGGCACCCACACTCGTTTTCGACGAGATCGATACCGGCGTCGGCGGAGCGGTCGCGGATGCGATCGGCGCGCGTCTCGCGCGGCTTGCGGGCCGGGTGCAGGTGCTGGCGGTGACCCATGCACCGCAGGTGGCGGCGCGCGCCGCGCAGCACTTCCACATCGCCAAGAGCGTGACCGGCGAGAGCGAGACCGGGGAAGCAAATCGGGTGGCGACGCGGGTGATACTGCTCGAATCTGACGGGCGGCGCGAGGAGATTGCGCGCATGCTCTCGGGCGCGGCGATCACGGACGAGGCGCGCGCGGCGGCGAAACGGCTTCTGGAGGCGTGAATGGCGAAAGGGCCGATTACGGCGAAAGATCTGCTGCCCATGGAGGCGGAGATCGAGCATCAACATTTGGCGGAAGAGATCGAGCGGCATGACCGACTCTACCATGCCGAGGATGCGCCCGAGATTTCGGATGCCGAATATGATGCCCTTCGCGCCCGCCTTGTGGAGATCGAGGCGGCGTTTCCGCAGCTGGCCAGCCGTGCCGGCACCGCCGTGGGAAGCGCGCCTTCCGGCAAATTCGCCAAGATCCGCCATAGGGTGCCGATGCTCTCGCTGGGCAACGTCTTCAGCACCGAGGAGGCGGGGGAGTTCGTCGCGCGCGTGCGCCGCTTTCTTGATTATCCCGTAGACAAGCCGCTCGCGTTTACGGCAGAGCCCAAGATCGACGGGCTCTCGCTGTCGCTGCGCTATGAGAAAAGGCGCCTCGTCAGCGCGGCGACGCGCGGCGATGGCGCGGAAGGCGAGGATGTCACGGCGAATATCCGCGCGGTTCTCGCGAGCACGGGCATTCCTGAAACCCTGCCCGCCGCTGCGCCCGATATCGCCGAGATCCGCGGCGAGATCTATCTCTCCCACGCTGATTTCCAGGCGATCAATGCGCGCCAGGCCGAGATCGGCGGCAAGATCTTCGCCAATCCGCGCAATGCGGCGGCAGGATCGCTGCGCCAGATCGATCCGAAGGTCACCGCCAGCCGGCCGTTGCGGTTTTTCGCCTATGCCTGGGGCGAGATGAGTTCCGCCCCGGCGAACACGCAAAGCGGCATGGTGGAGGCCTTCGCGCGCTGGGGTTTTCCGGTGAACCCGCTGATGCGCCTTTGCGCGGATGCCGAGGCGCTGGTCGCGCATTACCGGCTGATTGAGCGCGAGCGGCCCGTGATCGGCTATGATATAGACGGGGTTGTCTACAAGGTCGATGATCTCGAACTCCAGCGTCGGCTCGGCTTCGTGGCGCGGGCGCCGCGCTGGGCGGTCGCGCATAAATTCCCCGCCGAGAAGGCGGTGACCCGCCTCAACGCGATCGAGATCCAGGTGGGGCGCACCGGCGCGCTGACGCCGGTCGCCAAGCTCGAACCCGTCAATGTCGGCGGGGTCATCGTCTCCAACGCGACCTTGCACAATGCCGACGAGATCGCGCGGCTCGATGCGCGCGTGGGCGATTATGTTGTGATCCAGCGCGCGGGGGATGTGATTCCGCAGGTGGTGGAAGTGGTGCGGGAGCGGCGCCCGCCGGAAGCGACGGCGTTCGAATTCCCGCATATCTGCCCCTGTGCGCTCAAAACACCCGTGATCCGCGAGGCGACGAGCGCGGGTGTGGAAGGCGCGGTGCGCCGCTGCTCCGGCGAATTCGCCTGCCCCTTCCAGCGTGTCGAGCATCTGCGCCATTTCGTTTCGCGTCGCGCCTTCGACATCGAGGGGCTGGGCGAGAAGCAGATCGCGTTTTTCTATGAATGCCCGGTGGAGGCGCTGCGCATCCGCGAGCCGGCGGATATCTTCACGTTGGAAGCGCGCAATGCGGCCTCCTTCCAGAAGATCGAGAATTTCGAGGGTTTCGGCAAGCAGAGCGTCGTCAATCTCTTCGCGGCGATTGCTGCACGGCGGGAGATCTCGCTCGAGCGTTTCATCTTCGCGCTGGGCATCCGGCATGTCGGGGAGACCACGGCGAAGCTGCTCGCGCGCCATAGCGGCACCTGGCTGGATTTCGAGGCCGCTGCCCGGCGCGTGGCGCTTGAGGACCCCGAGGCCATCGCTGAATTGCAGGCGATCGACCAGATCGGGCCTTCCGTCATCGAGGCGCTGGCGGAGTTTTTCGGTCGTGTCGATGCGGTCTCCATGGTTGACCGTCTCGCCGCCGAGCTGGTGATCCTGCCCGCTGAAAAGCCACGCGGTGAAAGCCCCGTCACCGGGAAGACGGTGGTTTTCACCGGCTCGCTCGAGATGATGACGCGCGATGAAGCCAAGGCGCGCGCGGAAAGCCTCGGCGCGAAGGTCGCGGGATCGGTCTCGAAGAAGACGGATTATGTCGTTGCCGGCCCCGGCGCCGGATCCAAGCTCGACAAGGCGACCGAGCTTGGCGTGAGGGTCATGACGGAGGCGGAATGGCTCGCCCTGATCGGGGAAAGCGCTGTTTAGATCACGACGTGTTTTGACGGAACAGCCAAAACCCGCGTTCTAGGCGCCAAACCGCCCCATCGCGAACATCGAAAGATCGAAACCGGGCTGCCGGCCCATCGCCATATCGGCCAGAACCTCGCCGAAGACGGAGCCGAACTTGAATCCATGCCCTGAGCAGGGCGAGGCGACGATCACCTGTTCCGCGCCAGGCAGACGGTCAAGGATGAAATGCTCGTCCGGCGTCATGGTGTAATGGCAGGCCGTCATGCGCAGGCAGGCCCCGTTGGCGTGGGGGAAGGCGAAAGCAAGCCCCTCGCGCAGCAGCGCCTCGTCTTCGGGATAGACCTGCCGGTCGAGCGTTTCCGCATCCGATTGCTGACGCAGATGGTAATGACACCCGATCTTGAAACCCGCCGCGCCCCAGAGCGGAAACTGGTAGAAGATCCCGGCATCGCACCACAGGATGGAAACGGGAAAGTTCTCCGGGGCGAATCGCGCTGGCTCATCGGGCTGGAACCAGCCGAGCACGCGCCGCTCGGGCAGCGCGATCGTCTTCAGCGCCGGGACATGCTCGCCGATCCAGCCCCCTGTCGCAAGCACGAGGCTGGCGGCCTCATAGGTGCCGTTCGTGGTTTTTACGCGGACGCCGCCCTCGGCGGTGGTTTTATAAGAGAGCATGCCCTCACGGGCGCGGATTTCCGCGCCATCCGCGTTGGCGAGCATCTGGTAGCCCGCCAGCGCGCGGTCCGAGGCCAGGAAGCCGCCATCCGGCTGGAAGATGCCGGCATAGCCTTCCGGCAGCGAAAAGCCGGGGAAGCGGGCATGGATCGCTTTTGCGTCGAGTTCTTCAAAGGGAAGATCGTTGAGGAGGCAGGATTGCCGCGATTGCGCCGTTGCCGTTGCACCTGCCGGCGCACAATCGAGCGAGCCGGTCACATGCATCACCTTCTCGCCCAGCCTTGTGCCGAGCGCCTGCCAGAGAGTCGCGGCGCGCCGGACCATCGGCACATAGGCGGCGCCCTCGAAATAGGCGAGGCGGATGATCCGCGTGATTCCATGCGAAGAGCCCATGGCATGGCCGAGATCGAAGCGCTCGATGCCGAGCACGCGCTGGCCGCGTGCCGCCAGCGTCGCGAGGGTCGCCGATCCCGTGATCCCCAATCCGACGACGATGCAATCATAGGGTTTCGGCATTCTCACCTCCCGGATTGTTCGATCTGGCGCCGGCTCAACCAGCCGGAGAACACTGCGAGAACCGCGCACATGACCAGCAGGCCAGCGAGCGGCACGGTCGAGCCTTGCGAATAGGTGGCGGCGAGGAAGGAGAGAACCGCGCCGATACCCACCTGCCCGAAGCCCATCAGACCGGACCCGGCGCCGGCTGCGTCAAGATCGACGCTGATCCCGCCCGCGATCGCGTTCGGAAGCACCAGCCCGTTCCCGACCGATACGAACATGGCGGGACCGAAAAGCAGGGCGGGATGCATCGGCAACAACAACGCGGCCGCCAGCATGAGCGCGGTGCCGAGCAGGCAGGAAAGACACCCCCACCAGATCAGCCGGCCGATTCCGAAGCGCCGCCCGCCGCGCGCGGTGATGAAGTTTCCGGTCATGTAGCCGATGGAAAGGCAGACGAACCACAGGCCGTACTCGCTCTTCGTGCGTCCCATCGCCTCGATGACGAGATAGGGCGCGGCGCCGAGAAAGCCGAAGAACAGCGCCGCGCAGAAGCCGGAGGCACCGAGGAAGACCAGATAGCGTGGATTGGCGGCGAGGCGCAGCGTACGCCGCGCGACATCGCCCGCCGTGGCGGCCACCAGCGAGGCGGGGCGCGTCTCGGGCAGGCTGCGTGCCGAGAGCACGAGGCTCACCGTGCCGCACAAGGCGCAGAAGGCGAAGATCATCCGCCAGCCCAGATGCTCGTCGATCACCGCACCAAGCAGGGGCGAAAGCATCGGCGAGATCGTCATGGCCATGGTGACATAGCCGATCAGGCTCGCGGAGGAGGCAAGATCGTTCTGGTCGCGGATCATGGTGCGGCTCAGCGAGAGCCCGGCCGTTGCCCCGAAGCTCTGGGCGACGCGGGCGAAAACCAGCGTCTCGATATTGGGCGCGACATAGCCCACAAAACTGGCGGCCGAGTAGAGCGCCAGCGCGCCGATAATGACCGGGCGGCGGCCGAAGCGATCCGCCAGTGGACCCAGCAGAAGCTGGCTCAGCGCCATGCCGAACAGGTAGAGCGAGAGCGTGAGCTGCGCGCTTTCCTTCGTCGTGTTCAGCGCGCCTGGCAAGCCGGGCAGCGAGGGCATGAGGATGTTCAGCGTCATCGGGCCAAGCATCGACAGCGCGACCAGGAGCGCGAGGAAAGACCGGCTCGTGGCGCTCATAGCGGCGCGCAGGCCGCTTCGAGGAAGGCGAGATCCGCTCCCTTGAGCCCTTTGCCGATCCGCTTAAGCGTTTCGGCATGATAGGCGTCGAGCCAGTTCCGCTCGTCTTTCGTCAACATGGATTTGACGATGAGGCGGCGGTCGATCGGTGCGAAGGTCAGGGTCTCGAAGCCATACATCTCGCGCTCGCCGCCCTTGATCACCCGCTTTTCGACGACAACGAGGTTCTCGATGCGGATGCCGAAATGTCCCTCGCGATAATAGCCGGGTTCGTTCGAAAGCATCATGCCCGGTTGGAGCGGGGTGGTCCCGAGCTTGGAGATGCGCTGCGGGCCTTCATGCACGGAAAGGAAGGAGCCGACGCCATGGCCGGTGCCATGGTCGAAATCCTGCCCGGCCTGCCAGAGAAACTGGCGGGCGAAACTGTCGAGCTGGGCGCCGCTCGTGCCCTTTGGGAAGACGGCGAGCGAAATGGCGATCATCCCCTTGAGCACGCGGGTAAAGGCCTCGCGCATCGCTTTCGTGGTTTTTCCAATGGCGATGGTGCGTGTGATGTCGGTCGTTCCGTCACGGAATTGCGCGCCGGAATCGATGAGGAACAGCCCTTGTGTGATCTTGCGGTTGGAGGCCTCCGTCACCCGGTAATGGGGCAGGGCGGCATTCGGTCCGGCGGCGGAAATCGACGGGAAAGAGATGTCGGCGAGATCACCGGCCTCTTTACGGAAATTTTCGAGCGCGATCACCGCGTCGATCTCGGTGAGCTGTCCCTTCGGCGCCTGTGTGTCGAGCCAGTTGAGGAAGCGCGTCACCGCCACGCCGTCGCGCGAATGCGCCTTGCGTGATCCTTCGATCTCGACATCATTCTTGACCGCCTTCATCAGCGCGATCGGATCGGTGCCGGCATCCGCGCGCCCACCAGCTTCCTCGATCACGCCGGTGAGAAGAACCGGCGCGCTTTCTTCATCGAGTCGGATGCGCGCGCCGGAGGCCGCGACCTGCCGGAGACGCGACGAAAGCTCCGCCCGCCCGTCGCCGGGCGCGGTGGCCGGCGTGACGATCTCGACGCTTCGGGCAAGGCGCCGCGCGAGATCAGGCGCGAGGCGCTTGGCATCGACAAAGAGAACCGGCTTGCCTTCGCGCGGCACGAGCGCGAATGCACGCAGGATCGGCAGATGCGGCACGTCGCCGGCGCGGAAATTGAACAGCCAGTTGACCGACGGGCACTCGGAAACAACCAGCGAATCGAGCTTCAGCTCCGCCATCTTCTCCTGAAGGCGGCGGATCTTCGCTTCCGCGCTCTCGCCGGCATGGATCTCGGCATGATCGACGATATCGCTCGCGGGGGCGGCGGGGCGATCCTCCCAGATCGGATCGAAAGGATCGCTTTTGAGCGCCACGAGGGCAAGCGCGGCATCCGCGGCGGCACTCTCGAAGCGCTTCAGTCCGCGGGCGGTGAACAGCGCGGGGTCATAGGCGATGCGCGCGCCCGGCTTTCCCTCGCGCCTCAGCCAATCCTCCGGCGATGTCTCGGCCAGGGGCACGACGGAAACGACGGCCGGGTCAGTCTCGGCCTTGCCCTGCACGGTGTAGCGCCCATCGACGAACAGTGCCGCGCGATCCTTGAGGACGATCGCGAAGCCGGCGGAACCCGTGAAGCCGGTGAGCCAGGCGAGGCGGTCCTCGGAAGGGGGGAGATACTCGCCCTGGAAGATGTCCGCGCGCGGCAGCAACAGACCTTCCGCGCCCAACGCTTGGAGCGCGGAGCGAAGGGATTTGAGGCGGGCAGCGGAAAGATCGGGGCGGGAGCGGGTGGAAAAAGTCTGGAATTGGGCTTTGGGCAAGGCAAACCTCGTGATTTGGCCCAGCATAGCGATTGTATGCAGCCCTCTCAAGAAAAGAGCGGATGCGCGGATTTTTACCTGTCGCCCGATTTTGTGGCGGTGCCGATTAGATCATGGCCAAATTATGCAAAAATAAAGCAATAGTGAACAGGAAATAGCCAATCTATGCGTTTAATGCATAGCTATGCTGCGCCGCAACATCTTGCTGCGCTGCAGCGAAGGTCTATCTTCTTGGTCCAAGATATGCGGCACCGACATGGTGTCGCCTGCCAAACCGGAAGGAGAAAACCATGGCTGCATTGACATTCTCGGATGCGCTGCTCCCGCTCGCCGGAACGGATACCACACAGGCCGCCGCGCCGCGCAAAGCTGGTATCGCCGCACGCTTCATGGCGGCGGTGATGGAGAGCCGCCGGCGCAATGCCGAACGCGAAATCGCCCGGATCGAGGCCGCCTATGGCATCCAGATCCGCGAGCGCGTGGCGCAGTCGCTCGCACGCGACCTGCCTTTCTGACAGGAGATCAGCATGATGATCGCAGTTTTCGTTCGCCTCGCCCACGTCCTCGGCCTTCTTGCCGAGGTGGTGAGGGAGGGTAACGCCCTTCACCGCCGCATGAACCGGGTTCATCCCGGTCTGCTCGGCAGCGAGTGACACCGACCTGAACCCCGCTTCGGCGGGGTTTTTCGTCTCCGGCTTTCAGGTCGCGCGCCGTATCGGTTTTGCGCCGCCCCGCCTGAGGATGAGGCTCACCCAGCCTTCGAGCTGTCTTTTCGCGACGAGGTGAAAACCGAACGCGCGATACTTGGCGAGTACGCCCGGCACATCGCCGACCAGAAGGCCGGACAGGATCAGCTCGCCGCCGGGCGCGGTAGCGCGCGCGATTTCCGGCGCGAGCCCCTTCAGCGGTTTGGCGAGGATATTCGCGAAGACGAGATCGTAGAAGCGCGTGGCCATCAGCTGCGGATGCCGCAAGCCCGCCGCGACCACGGGGCGTACGAGCGGCGCGACGCCGTTGAGCCGCGCATTCTCGCGCGCGATGCGAACCGAATCCGGGTCCAGCTCGCCGGCATGGACGAAATCCTTGATCGCCATGGCTGTCGCGAAGGCGAGGATGCCCGTTCCCGACCCGATATCGACCACATTGACCGGGCGGCGGCGCTTGAGCAGCGCATCGAGATGCAACAGGCAGCCGCGCGTCGTGCCGTGATGGCCGGTGCCGAAGGCGAGCGCGGCCTCGATCTCGATATTGTGCCGATTGAGTTTCAGCGTATCGCGCGAATGCGCGCCATGCACGGTGAAGCGCCCGGCATCCACGGGTACCATGCCTTCGAGCGCGGCGGCGATCCAGTCACGCGCCTCGACGGCTTCGAAAACAAGCGCGGCCGCGGCTTCGTCGCCCGCGATGCCGGCCACGAGATCGCGGATCGCGGCTTCATCCGGCGCCTCGCCGAAATAGAGTTCGCACAGCCACGGGGTTTCGAGATCGGGCATCAGGGTACCCATCGCGCCGTGGCGGAGATGATCCTGCCTGCTGGGGCGCGGCACGGAAGTGTGGATCGCGTTCTCCTCGGGCATCTCGAAGGCCGAGGCGGCCAGATCCTCCGGCTCGAACAGATCCGAGAGCTGGTCGGCGATCAGCTTGGCGGTGTCCTCGTCGGTCACGAGGCGGGCGAGGGTGGTTGAGGCGGGGTTCATGCCCAGTGCTTCAAGCCCAAAGTCAAGGCGATTGCCAGCCCGATTGTGAGGATCAGATAAATTTCCCAAAGCGCCAGCCGAGCATGGCGAAGATGACGAAGAAAGCGCGGCGGGTCGGGCGGGAGAGAAGGTTTGGAAGCCATCGAGACGCTCCTGATTCGATTGGGCGTCTTTGAAATTGCATATTCCTGATGTTCTCCCAACTAGGCCCCTAGTTCGGGTGACTAGTATGTTCCTTTAAAAATCAATAGGTTATTCCGAATCCCCGTGTCGATGCTTGTCGCATTCGTGTTCGATCTAAACTCTCCTTTATTTACAATGGCATACGTCATCTTATCCACAAAGGGGCGTGGTGGATTTTCTCTATCCATTTGAAATATCTGCAAGAAAAAATATTTGCTCGCCGCCGTCAATGGTGACACCAAGGGAATGGGGAACGTCATGCCCGGCCTTGGGCCGGGCATCCACGACTTCCGGGGTATTAGTTATCGCCGATCCCGCTCGGGAATATTGATCTGCTCGCAACGAAGCTGATCGATCAGGGATTCCCGGCGCTTGCGGTTCCCGTGCGTCATGTTCTTGTGACGCGGACAACAGCCATTTGCTTTGCGCGGTTTGCACAGAAGGCACCCGGCGCGTGCTGATTTAGGGCGCTTGCGTTTGAAATGCATGTTTGTCTCCGGACATATCCGGTGCGCCCCTATGGCGCACGGGCATGTTCGGAGACTGGAGAGGAACGAATCTACCCATGCCCAGAATGTAGCGCGGAGGATTATCGCGGCCCAGTCGTGGATGGCCGGGCCAAGCCCGGCCATGACGCGAGGCGTTGCCCTCACCCCGCCTGCACAAAACTATCCAGCACCATCTCCCTTCCGGCCTTGTCGAAATCGACGGTGAGCTTGTTCCCGTCCACTTCCGCCACCGAGCCGGGGCCGAACTTGACGTGGAACACGCGCGCGCCAGCCTTGAATTTCGAGGGGGTGCCGGTGGAGGAAGCGAGAACACGCCCCTCGATCAGCTTTGCTTGCCCTGGTGTAGATCCGGTCATTTCCAGGAGGGTTGCGGTGCGCGCCCCTCCTTAAAGCCATGGTTGAGAAAATGTTGAACGGGATTGACGCCTGCGGCGGCAACGTCCGGGTTGGCTTCGAGGTACCATTCCCGGTCCACGATCGACTCGATGATATGTCGGAGGGCCTCTTCGGAGAGGGGCGCGCCACGGGGCCGTCCCCAGCGGACAACGCGGGAGTTGATGACAGATCGCATCACTTGCTCGGTCAGGGCGGTAAGCATTTTATGGGAGGCAGAGGCTTTCTCGTGAGAGGCGATAGCTTCCTCACGCGATGCCGCAGCTTCCGCGCGGCAGGCTGCGGCTTCCTCACGCGATGCGGCAGCTTCCTCACGCGATGCGGCAGCTTCCGCGCGGCAGGCCGCAGCTTCCGCTTCGGCTATTGCGGAACGATTCCTGAGTTGGGAGACTTCTTCCTGCAGCTGGAGGATGATTGCATCGCGAGCAGCGATCCTCTCCCTTGTGTTAAAATAGGTGATGGAAATTTTATGGTTTTCAATCGTACAGTTGTAATCACTAAATTTTTTCAGAGGCGTTCGCCAACGCTTACCGTAAGCGGCCTCACAGCAGGTGGTCGGCTGTGCCGGAATGGAAACTTGATTTCCATTGATTTCTGTCTGCGTGGTTGGAAATATGTAGTGGCGAGGGATGTATAAATCGTCTTCCCTTCGTTGAGCGGCAGAAATAGTCCAGCGAAGGATAATTTCGTCTGTCTCCTCGCTTTCTTCCCAGAAGTAGAAATCAATTAGAATTTTTGCTCCACCTATTTCACGGCCAGCTTGGAGGAAATAGGGTGTTGTATTGGAAAAAACTTCAAGGTCAATTTCAAAACCATAATTAACTAATCGATTAATTATATTTTCTCTATCGTGGATGGAGGCGATAAAGTCAATATCATCATCATACTCGATCAGTTTTCCGTTGCGGTGCAGGCCAAGTAAGGTTCCGAACATGGGTATAATATTGATCCCCTGCATTTTTGAAATAATTTCATCAAATGCTTGCTGTGACAAAGCGGAAGGAAAGCCAAGTTTCATGTTTTAACCTGTTGCCTGAGTTATGTAAATTTTAGTATTATCTTGCTGTCACCTTAGGCCGCCTGCACAAAACTATCCAGCACCATCTTCCTTCCGGCCTTGTCGAAATCGACGGTGAGCTTGTTCCCGTCCACTTCCGCCACCGAGCCGGGGCCGAACTTGACGTGGAACACGCGCGCGCCAGCCTTGAATTTCGAGGGGCTGCCGGTTGAGGAAGCGAGAACGCGCCCCTCGATCAGCGCGGGAGACTTCCCGAAAGATTGGCCCCCACGCTGTCCCGCCCCTTGCGTCGCGGCGGAAGGGCGGAACCCTGACGCGGCGGCGGCCTGCGCGCGTTGCCAGCCCGGCGTCGCATAGGTGGAATTCTGGAAGGGTTGCACCTTGTCGAAGCGCGAGCCGCCGCCTCCGAAATTCCCGCCCCCATAACCACCGCCGTAAATCTGGCGCTGCTCGCGGCCATAGGTGCCCTGGCCCTCCATCACCTCGACATGCTCGGCGGGCAGCTCATCGACAAAGCGCGAGGGAATGGCGGCATTCCACATGCCGTGGATGCGCCGGTTGGTGGCGAAATAGAGCCGCGCGCGCTGCTTGGCGCGCGTCAATCCGACATAGGCGAGGCGGCGCTCCTCCTCCAGCCCGGCCTTGCCCTGCTCGTCGAGCGCGCGCTGATGTGGAAAGACGCCTTCCTCCCAGCCCGGCAGGAAGACGGTTTCGAATTCGAGGCCCTTGGCGGCATGGAGCGTCATGATCGAGACGCGATCGTCGCTTTCCGACGAAGCGGCATCCATCACCAGCCCGACATGTTCGAGGAACCCGGCGAGGTTTTCGAACTCCTCCATGGAGCGCACGAGTTCCTTGAGGTTTTCGAGTCGGCCCGCGGCATCCGCCGAGCGATCTTTCTTCCACATCTCGGTATAGCCGCTCTCTTCCAGAACGGTTTCCGCAAGTTCGTGATGCGGCATGGTCTCGATCAGCGAGGACCAGCGGGCGAATGCCTCCATCAGCTCGCGCAGGGTCGAGCGCTGCTTCGGCTTCAGCTCCTCGGTTTCCACCAGCACCCGTGCCGCCTGCATCAGCGGCACCCGCGCCTCGCGCGCATAGGCGTGCAGGCTCGCGAGCACCGCATCGCCGAGGCCGCGCTTGGGCGTATTGAAAATGCGCTCGAAGGCGAGATCGTTCGAGATATTGGCGACGCATTTGAGATAGGCGAGGGCATCGCGGATTTCCGCACGCTCGTAGAAACGCGGGCCGCCGATCACGCGGTAGGGAATCGCGTTGGTGATGAAGCGCTCCTCGAATTCGCGCATCTGGAACGAGGCGCGCACGAGGATCGCCATCTCGTTCAGCCGGTGCCCCTTGTGCTGGAGTGCCTCGATCTCGTCCGCGATCTGCCGGGCTTCCTCCTCGCTGTCCCAGGCGCAGGCGACAGCGACTTTCTCGCCCATCTCGCCTTCCGTGAAGAGGGTCTTGCCGAGCCGGCCTTCATTGTTGGCGATGAGCTTCGATGCCGCGCCGAGAATATGCCCGGTCGAACGGTAATTGCGCTCAAGCCGGATCACCACCGCGCCGGGAAAATCCTTCTCGAAGCGCAGGATGTTATCCACCTCCGCCCCGCGCCAACCATAGATGGATTGGTCGTCATCGCCCACGCAGCAGATGTTGCGCCGCCCCTGCGCCACGAGGCGCAGCCAGAGATACTGCGCGGTGTTCGTGTCCTGATATTCGTCGACGAGGATATAGCGGAAACGCTCCTGATACTGCGCAAGGATATCCGGGTTGTCACGGAAGAGGCGGATCGTCTCGACCAGCAGATCGCCGAAATCGACCGCGTTCAGGGTTTTGAGGCGCTCCTGATAGAGTGCGTAGAGTTCGCCGCCGCGGCCGGCGAAGGAGATCGCCTCGCCCGCGGGCACCTTGTTCGGCGGCAGGGCGCGGTTTTTCCAGCCATCGATGATGGAAGCGAGCACGCGCGCCGGCCAGCGCTTGTCGTCGATATTCTCGGCCTGGATGATCTGCTTCAACAACCGGATCTGGTCATCGGTGTCGAGAATGGTGAAATCGCTTTTCAGATCTACCGCCTCGGCATGGCGGCGCAGCAGCTTGGTGCCGATCGAGTGGAAGGTGCCCAACCACGGCATCCCTTCCGCCACCGCGCCGACGAGATGCGCGATACGCTCCTTCATCTCGCGCGCGGCCTTGTTGGTGAAGGTCATGGCGAGGATTTCGTTGGGCCGTGCCCGTCCGGTCGCGATGAGATGGGCGATGCGCGAGGTGAGCACCTTGGTCTTGCCGGTGCCGGCACCGGCCAGTACGAGGACCGGTCCGTCCAGCGTCTCGACCGCGCGGCCCTGCTCGGGGTTCAGCCCGCTGAGATAGGTTGCGGCAGGCCGTGCGGCGGCCATGGCGCGCGCGGCGATGCCGCCGCCGGGGGCGGGGTTCTTCATGGCGGGCCGGGGCTCTTCCCAGCCATCGAGCGAAAACGGATCCGACAAGGTGACGACTTCTCTGGCCAATAAAAGAGCGAGATGGGGCTCAGCCTCATCTCCTGCAAGCATTCTGGCTGATTCGCACCCCTTTCACCCGGATTGATCGGGGACATAAGGGAGAAGAGGCGTTTGTTCTTCAATTGTTCTAGATCGTCTTGGGATTTTGCTCAACCCCTTCCGGCGCGTTTTCCGCATTGCGGTGAAAATCCGGCTTGAAGCAGGCGTGACGGCGTTACAGATTTCGCACATCTGTCCTTTCGGAGAATCCCATGTCGTCCATGAACCAGATCGGCCTTTCGACCTTGAACCAGACGCTTGCCGCGCTTGACCGCGTCCTCGGCAAGCTCGCCGCCCATTGCGAGGCGAAAAAGATCGACGAGGCGATTTTCGTTTCCGCCCGCCTTTTCCCGGATATGTTCGCGCTTGCCCGGCAGGTGCAGATCGCGTGCGATTTCGCCAAGGGCGCGGCTGCCCGGCTTTCCGGCGCGGAAGTCCCCGCCTGGGCGGATGACGAGAAGAGCATCGCGGAACTGCGCGCCCGCATCGCGAAGACACGCAATTATGTGGATGGGATTCCCGCCTCCGCCTATGCCGGTTCCGACGACCGCGTGATCAAGATCAAGCTTGGCCGCAATGCGCCGGAAACGGAGATGGCGGGCAAGGATTATCTCGCGAAAGTGGTGTTGCCGAATTTCTATTTCCACGCGGCGATGGCCTATGCGATCTTGCGCAACGGCGGCGTGGAACTCGGCAAGAACGATTTCCTCGACCGCTGAACAGCCTGATCTGACTTTTCCCTGCTCCATCCTGTGCGCGGCCTGTCGGGGCGGCGCGCCGGGTGGAGCCTATCCGCCTATGGAGCACGAGATGAACGAGAGCCTTCAGCGACCGAGCCCCGAAACCATGGCGGTTGTCGTCGCCGGGCTTCAGCGGCAATTCGGCAATCGCTGCACGCTGAGCGAGGCGACTCGCCGCCAGCACGCGCACACCACGACATGGCTCGAGAACCAGCCGCCGGATATCGTCGTGTTTCCCGAGACGACCGAAGAGGTGCAGGCGATCGTGCGGCTTTGCGCCGCGCATCGCGTGCCGGTCATCCCGTTCGGTTCGGGTTCCTCGCTCGAAGGGCAGCTCAACGCCCCGCTCGGCGGCGTTTCGGTGGATCTGTCCGGCATGAAGAAGATTCTCGCCGTCAATGCCGAGGACCTCGATTGTGTGGTCGAGCCAGGCGTCACGCGCAAGGAACTCAATGAGTATCTGCGCTCCTACGGGCTGTTCTTTCCCATCGATCCGGGGGCGGATGCGACTTTGGGCGGCATGGTCGCGACGCGCGCCTCCGGCACCAATGCTGTCCGCTATGGCACGATGAAGGACAACGTGATCGCGCTCGATGTGGTGACGGCGGAGGGCGAGATCGTCACCACCGCGCGCCGCGCGCGCAAGACCAGCGCCGGCTACGATCTCACCCGGCTTTTCGTCGGCGCTGAGGGAACGCTGGGGATCGTCACCCGGATAACGTTGAAGCTTTCCGGCCTGCCGGAAGCGGTTTCCGCCGGGTCATGCCCGTTTCCCTCCATCCGCGCGGCGGCGGATGCGGTGATCATGACGATCCAGACCGGAATTCCGGTGGCGCGCATCGAGCTGCTGGACGAGGCGCAGGTCAAGGCGGTCAACGTCTATTCCAAATTGTCGCTGCCCGAGATGCCGCTGCTGCTGGTGGAGTTCCACGGCACGGAAGCGGGCGTCGCGGAACAGGCGGCGCGTTTCGGGGAGATCGCCGCTGAATTTTCGGGTGGGCCCTTCGAATGGGCCGTAAAACCGGAGGATCGCACCCGGCTCTGGCAGGCACGGCATGATGGATATTGGGCAGCCCTGGGGTTGCGGCCTGGTACGCGCGGGCTTTCGACCGATACCTGCGTGCCGATCTCCCGTCTGGCGGATTGCATCGAGGAGACCAAGACGGATATCGTCGAGAACGGGTTCGTCGCGCCGATTGTCGGCCATGTCGGAGATGGTAATTTCCATTGCCTCCTGCTCGTGGATACCGAGAGCGAGGCAGAGCGAAAAGGTGCCGAGGCCTTCCTTCATCGCCTTGTCGAACGCGCGCACCGCATGGACGGGACCTGCACGGGCGAACATGGAATTGGGCAGGGCAAGCAGAAATACCTTGAACCGGAGCTGGGGCGGCCCGCGCTTGACGCGATGCGCGCGATCAAGGCCGCGCTTGACCCCAAGGGCATCATGAACCCTGGAAAGATCGTCGCGCATAAGCCGTGATCCGGTGCCACTTTGGCGCTAGGATGGAAAGCGCCGGGGGGTGATTCCGGCGCGGATTCGGGGTTCGACGATTGCGTGATTTCCTTACCGGCATCGCGGCTTTGCTTGCCATCGCGCTGATCGCGCTGATGGTCGGGCCGTATTTCGTGGACTGGAACGCGCAACGCGAACGTGCGGCGGCTTGGCTTTCCGAGCAGATGGGCGTCGAGATCCGCCTCAACGGCGAATTCCGCCCGGCTTTCCTGCCTGTTCCCGCTTTCGATGCGGAGGAGGTGGAAATCGGCCCGGATCAAAATCCGTATTTCCGGGCGCGCCGCCTTACTTTCACGCTTTCCGCCGCGGCGCTGCTCGCCGGCAAGCTTCAGGTCAGCGCCATTCGGGCCGACGATGCCCAGATCCGCCGCGATCTGGTGCGGTTGCCGCAGGAGGGGGCGCTGGAGGTCGTGCCCGACCTGATGCGCCGCATCGCGATCGAGCAGGGCGAGATTTCGGGGCTTGCGCTGGTCGATTCTGTCTCGCCGAGCCTGCCGGCCGGGCTTCCGCGCTACGACGTTTCCTTCGCCGCGCCCGGCCTTGCGGGGCCGTACAGGATCGACGTGCTCGACCGTGCGCAGGGGCGTGAATACCATGCGCAGATCGGCAAGTTCGAAGCCGCCCGCGCCCGCCTCAAAGGCGTTGTCGAGGACAAGCATATCGGCGCCCGCATCTCGCTCGACGGATTGTTCGCCCTGCCGGGCGTGCCGGGCCGCGCGATCTTCGACGGGGCGGTTATCGCCAATGGCAACCCGCTTCTCGGGGGGGAGGCTGGGCGGCAGGTGCCTTTCCAGCTCGCGGCCCGGGTGATCGCGCAGGGCGATCAGATCGTGGTTGATCCGGCGAACCTCACCTTGGGAACGGGCGCGGGCGCGGCTCAGCTCGCGGGGCGTGCGCTGGTGGATCTTCTGCCCGAAAGACCGCTTCTCGATCTGCGACTCAGCGCGAAGCGGGCCGATATCGCGCCCTTCTTCGCCGAAGAGCGTGAGATGTTGGCATCGCTGAAGGTTGTTTCCGCGATGCTCGCGCCCGGCGCCCTGAGCGGCACGCCTTTCGATGCACGGCTTGAAGTCGGGATCGCCGCCGCGCAACTCGCCGGCGGGCAGGCGCAGGAGGTGCAGATCCGCGCCGGATTGGATGATGGGCACCTCACCTTGCAGAATATCGGCTTCGGCCTGCCCGGAAATGCGCGCATCGCCTATCGGCGTGACGAGGCGGGCAATGCGGCGGTAGGCGGTGTGCTCGATATCGCGATCGGTGATCTGCCGAGCTTCATGGCATGGCTTCACGGTCCCGATCTCGCCGCTCACCTGCCGGCTTCGGCGCGTTTCGGCGCGAAGCTCTCCGGTGATCTGGCGGCGATCGCCATCGGCGACATGGCGTTTGAAACGCCGGTGGGAGTGGTTCGCGGACAGGGAGAATTCCTGCTTCCGCGTGCGGGCGGACGTGGTGCGCCGCGCCTGTCGCTGAAAGTGCTGTCGGAAAAGTTCGACGCCCGCGTGCTTTCCGCGCTTGATCCCTCGCCGCTGGCCGCGCGTCTTGAACTTGCCGCCGATCTCGATATCCGCGGCCTCTCGCTCGACGGGCAGGATCTCGGCTCGCTGCTGCTTTCCCTTGAGCGCGATCAGGCGGGCGCCCGCATCCGGCAGATGCGTCTTCGCGGCAAGCGGGGCGAGGAACTGACCTTGTCCGGCACGATGGGGACGGGGCTGGTGCAACTCGCCGGTAAGCTCGATGCCGAAAGGCTGGGCGATCTCGCACGCCTTGCCCGTGCGCTGTATCCCGGTGCGTTGACGGAAGCCTTCGCCGCGCGCGCCGCCACGCTCGAACCCGCTCTGGCAGTCGCGCGGATGCGGATCACCAATGAGGGCGGGCGCGCGGTGTGGGATATCGATGCCGAAGGCCGCCTCGGCGGTACGAAGTTGGCCGGGCGCAGTGTTTCCACGCTTGCGGGGGGCAATTGGCACGCCAGTCTGGAGGCGGATCTGTCCAATCCGGATGGTGGCCGTCTCGCGGCGCAACTGCTCGGCCTGCCCCTGCAGGCGGGAAGCTCTGCCGGGCAGGTTACGATCAAGGCGCAAGGGGACCCACGCCGTGAGGTGCGCGGCCATGCCGAAGGTGAATTCGGCGGCATGACCTTCCGCTTCGACGGCGGTTTCGGGGCTTTCCGCTCCAATCCGCTCGATGGACGCCTCACGCTCAAGGCAACGGATCTCCCCGGCTTCGGTCGGCTTTTCGTGCAGGAAACCTCGGTGCGCAATGCTGCCGCGGAGGTTGCGGGGCGGCTTTATTCCGATCAGGCCAAGCTGACCCTTACCGGCATGGAAGCGCGCATCGGCGGACAACCGGTTTCCGGTGAGATTTCTTTCGATCTCGCACGCGGCGGGCAGGTGGCCGGGCAATTGCGGACCGGCGCCCTCTCGCTTCCCGCCCTGCTTGCGCCCGCCCTCGGCGATGGCGCGCTCGATGGCGAGGGCGGCTGGTCGCGCGCAAGTTTCCCGCCAGCTTTTGCGATGCCGCTCGCGGGCGATCTCTGGATCGAGGCGACGGAGATGCGTTTTGCGAACCGTTTTCATCTCAGGCAGCCGCGCTTCGTGTGGCGCTTCGCGCCCGGCGCCACGGCTTTCGAAGGGTTGGAAAGCGCTGTCGGCGAGGGGCGGCTGGGTGGTGCGTTGGCCCTGATGCGCAGAGGCAGCAAGCTCGAGATCGCGGGGCGGATCGATGCCGCGAGGCTTCCTCTCGGCCTGGGCAGCGCCCGAATCTCCGGCGACATTCCCTTCGCTGGGGGCGGAAGCACGCCTTTCGAGCTGGTCTCCAGCCTTTCCGGCGCGGGAACCGTCATGCTCGATGGCTTTGTCGTGCCGGAAGCCGATCCGCTTGCTCTGGCGCGTGTCACGGCGATGCCACTGGAAGCGCTCCAGCCGCTCGACGAGAACCATGTCGGCGGGATCGTGGATCGGGCATTGCGTCAGGGCGAGCTTCGCCTACCCGCGACGAATTGGCCCGCGAGCCTCTCCGGGGGGCTGATCCGCTTTGGCGGCACGCCGATGGCGCCGTCTTCCGGCATTTCTGTCACGCCGGCTTTCACGCTCGATCTCCCGCGGCGGGAAATGGAGACGCGGCTGGTGATGACTTCGACCCAGATCCCGCGGGATTGGCGTGGCGCCTTGCCCGAAATTTCCCTGACGCAGCTGATGCGGCTGGGTATGCCGGGCACCCGTCGCAATCTTCAGGTCTCCTCGCTGGTCAACGGTTTTCTCGCTGTCGCGATTCAGCGCGATCTTGAGCGCACCGAGGCTTTCGATGCCGATATGCGTGAGCGCGAGATGCAACTGCGCCGCCAGCGCGCCGATGCCTTCATGGAGCGCCGCGACCGCGAGATCCGGGCTTTCGAAGCGATGGTGGAATCGGAAAAGCGGCGACAGGAGGAAGCCCGTCGCGCGGAGGAGAAGCGCAAGGCCGAGGAGGGGAGATTGCCGCTCCCCGGTGCGCCGCTGGATATTGCGCCCAGGCCCGCCCTCCCGCCCGGCTGATCAGCCTTCGCGCGGGACTTCGCGGATCATCATGCCGCCTTCCCGCATCAGCCATTCGAGCAGATAGACCCGGATAGCCGAGGAAAGATTGGCGCCGCTGCGTTCGTCGTCAATCCGCTGGATCAGCTGCGCGACGCGCAGGCCCTTGGTGGCGGCGACATGCTGGAGCAACTCCCAGAACTGGTCTTCCAGTGAAATCGATGTGGCATGACCTGCGATGCGCAGGCTGCGTTTCACGATTCGACTGGGTTCTGTCGCCGGCATCTGTTAGCCCTCGCCATTCCCGCTGGTTGTTTCAAGTCTTCCGGAGGCATGACGCTTGTCCTCCAGCTTTTTTTCGGCCGCATTGAGTTTCCGCAAAGCCTTGGGCGTGCCGAAAGTCACGCGGTTTTCCTCGGCCTTCTTTTCGGCTTGGGCGCGCGCTTTGGCCTTCCGCACCAGGCGGAGATTGACGATGGTGCCGGACATTGTGCCTCCGGCAATGAGTGTAGCCTGCTTATTCGCGAATGGCGATGAAGGATTTCGTCAATCCCAGCACCCTTTCCTTGATCACCTGGGCAGGGGCGGGGAAAAGGGCGCGAAAACGTGCCGCATCCAGCAAAATCGCATCTTCCACGAAGCGCATCGCCTCGTCGAGCGTTTGCGCGCGCGGATAATGCCCGAGGGCCAGATGGCGGGCCAGCCAGATGCGCCAGGGCATCGGCAGCCAGTGAAAGAAGGGGGCCCGGAAATGCGGTTCGACCGGGAAACCGAAAGCCGGCGTCTGGAGATAGAAGCGCGGCGCGAGCCGCCACACTTCGGCAGCCATGGCCTTCATGTTGTTCCAGCGCCCGACATGCTCGATCACGGAGTTGGAATGGACGATGTCGAAGGTATTGTCACCAAATTCGGGCATCGCGCAGGCGTTGCCGGCGAGCGATGTGAAACGCGGGTCGCTCACCGGCTCGGCCTCGAGATTGACGAGCGTGAAGGAAAGATCACGCCCGCGCCAGAGTGGCTCCAGCGCCATCCAGTAATCGACCGTACCGCCGACATCGAGAATATGCGCCTTGCCTTTTTCCGCCACCACCTTGTCGATGAGGGCGAGCATCGTCGCGAACCGCTTCACGCGGAAGGAGCTTAGCGGCGAGGCAGCGCTTTGTGCGGGATTGTCATGGGCGGCGGCTGTCATCGGCTTCTTCCGGTTGGTATCGGGAAAGCCGCCTTTAGCTCAAATTGTTTGCGGAAGACTGAAAGGGATGGATTCAAAACCCATCGAAGAGCGTGTCGAGGCTCTTCGACCGTCATCGCGAGGAGGGCGAAGCTAAACGCGGCGATCCATGCTCTAGGGATTGCCGCGTCGGAGCAAATGCGCCTCCTCGCGATGATGTTGGCGGACTTACGCTCAACCCGGCGAGATCATCTTCTCCGGGCGGACGATCGCGTCGAAATCCTCGCCGGAAATGCCGGCCTTGATGGCTTCCTCGCGCAAGGTGGTGCCGTTCTTGTGCGCGGTTTTCGCGATCTTCGCGGCGAGATCGTAGCCGTATTTCTCCTTGAGCGGGGTGACCAGCATCAGGGAATTGTCGAGCCCGCGCTTGATGTTGTCGAGGCGCGGCTCGATGCCGACCACGCAATTATCGGTGAAGGAGACGGCGGCATCGGCGAGCAGGCGCACGGATTGCAGGAAGTTGTAGGCCATCATCGGGTTGAAGACGTTCAGCTCGAAATGGCCCTGGCTGCCCGCGAAGCCGATCGCGGCATTGTTGCCGTGGATATGGGCGGCGACCTGGGTGAGCGCCTCGCATTGGGTGGGGTTGACCTTGCCCGGCATGATCGACGAACCGGGCTCGTTTTCCGGCAGGGCGAGTTCGCCGAGGCCCGAGCGCGGGCCCGAACCGAGAAAGCGGATGTCATTCGCGATCTTGAAGCAGCTCATCGCCACGGTGGTGATCGCGCCATGCGTCATCACCATTGCGTCATGGGCGGCGAGCGCCTCGAATTTGTTGGGCGCGGAAGTGAATTTGAGGCCGGTGAGCGCGGCGATGCGCTCCGCGACTTTTTCCGCGAAGCCGATGGGGGAGGCGAGGCCTGTGCCGACGGCGGTGCCGCCCTGCGCCAGCTCCATCAGCATCGGCAGGGTCATCTCGATGCGCTTGATGCCGTTCTCGATCTGCTGCGTATAGCCCGAGAATTCCTGGCCGAGGGTCACCGGCGTCGCATCCTGCGTATGGGTGCGACCGATCTTGATGATGTCCTTCCAGGCCTGGGCCTTGTCGTTGAGTGCATTGCGCAGCTGGGCGAGCGCGGGCAGCAGGCGGTTCACCACCTCGACCGCGCAGGCGATATGCATCGCGGTCGGGAACGTGTCGTTGGAGGATTGCGACATGTTCACGTGGTCATTGGGGTGAACGGGCTTCTTCGAGCCCATCTCCCCGCCCAGCATCTCGATGGCGCGGTTCGAGATCACCTCATTGGCGTTCATGTTGGATTGCGTGCCGGAGCCCGTCTGCCACACCACCAGCGGAAAATGCGCGTCGAGCTTGCCCTCGATCACTTCCTGCGCCGCCTTGACGATCACTTCGCCGAGTTTGGGATCGAGCTTGCCGAGCGCCATATTGGCCTCCGCCGCCGCGCGCTTGACGATGCCGAGCGCATGGACGATCGGCGCGGGCTGCTTTTCCCAGCCGATCTTGAAATTGCCGAGCGATCGCTCCGCCTGCGCGCCCCAATAAACAGCGGAATCGACCTCGATCGGGCCAAAAGTATCGGTTTCGGTGCGGGTGGCGGTAGGGGTGGCCATGTGTGGAGAACCTTCAAGCGCGCGAAATTCACGGGTTGGAATTCCCGCGCTCGCTAACACGCGCGCCGGCCCGCTTCAACCGCGACGGAAGGTTAGGGTATGCGGGAGTCGATGTGGAAGGCGATCGCCATCAACAGGAACGCGAGGAAGGAGGCGATCATGCGGACGAAGTTCCAGAACACCCATTTGCTCTCATAGGCCGCGCGGATCGCGGATGGTTCCGCAATTCCGGAGGCCGGCCCCTGTGCCGCCAGCCATTCGTTGAGCGGCACATTGATAGTCATCGTCAGCAGCAATCCACCGCCGATATAGAGCAGCGCGGCGGCGGCGATCAGCAGGCCCTTCGTGCGGAGGATGTCGCGCCAATGCATGAGAACCGCAAGCGCCGAAAGCAGGGCGGCGCCGAAGAAACTCGGCGCGAAGGCGGCGTTGCGGATCGTCGCGTTCACCGATTGCATCGCCGCGATGAAATCGCGATCGGAGAGAATTGCGAAGCCGCGCATCACCGAAACCTCGTAGGCATAGAAGAAGCCGGCAATCAGCCCCAACGCTGCTGTGGCGGCGAGCAGGACCGACGCCCGCAGGTCGAATCCGCGCGCGCGGGCGTTGATCGAGGATGCCTCATTCGCCAGAATTTCGGGATTTGTCTTCATGGAGGGCGCCTTTCCGTGTTGCCCGAACCGCGTGTATCGGCCCCAAGCATGCCTCATCGTCGCCCGGCTTCTGCCTAGACCAGCTTCGCGCGGCGGTCGAATGAACAATCGGAAAGGTTGGGCGTTACTTCTTCTTACGGAACGCATCGAGGCTCACCACCTCTGCGCCGGCCTGAGGAGCTTCGTCCTGAACGGGCTCGTCTGAATCGGTCGGGGGCGCCGCGGCGCCCTCCTTCTCCGCCGCCGGTTTGGATTTCCGGCGCGGCTTGTCGGCGCTTTTCGGCTTGGCCGCTTCCTCGATCTTGGCGATGGGGGCGGCCTGAGCCTCCTCCCCCTCGGTTTCATCGCCGGAATCGTTATCAGCCTGCGCCTCGTCGGGCGAGAATTTCAGGCCGAACTGCACGGAAGGATCGTAGAAGCCGGTCAGCGCGTCGAAGGGCACATGCAGCCTTTCCGCGATGCCGCCGAAGGAAAGCCCGACCTCGAACCCGCTCTCGCTGACCTGGAGATCCCAGAACTGGTGCTGGAGCACGATGGTCATCTCTTCCGGATATTTCTCGAGCAGGCGCGGCGAGAGCTTTACGCCCGTCGCCCTCGAGCGGAAGGTGATATAAAAATGGTGATCGCCGGGCAGGCCGGAACGGCCGGCTTCGATGAGAACCTTGCGCACAACCCCGATCAGCGCTTCCTGCACCATAACATCATAGCGGATCAGGTCTTCGGATTGCGGTTCGGTCGTCATTCGGCGGATCGTTCTCGATTGCGGGGCCAGCGTGATTCACGCCCGGATAGCGCCCGAAGGTAACGGAAGTTGTCGCGCGCTGCCAGAGGGAAGTGGCGCGAGGGCAAGGTTGCGATCGAGGTGGGAAGGGAAATCCGGGCGGGAGGAGAAATGGCAGGGTTCTGTTGCCAGGCCCCTGCCGGCCCCGCCCTACGGTGCTACCCGCAAGGACTTAGGTTCGGAATTCCAAACCGCTTACGCGGCCTGGGCAACCGGAGCATAGTTGTCATTCGCAACTATAGGTTTGACCCGATAACGGCGGTATCATGCCGAGCAAAAGTCCACCCTTTACGCCCTCGTCGATCCTGTTTCGCCCCCGCCGCAACCCAGCACGCTGAGTTGCGGTGGAGGCGCCGGGTACCGCCCCCGGGTCCGATGGGTTTATTCCGATAGCCGTTTATCGCCATAGTCGTCCGAGGACGACATCGCCAATATAGGCGCGGCCCGCGCCGATTTGAAGGGCGAAAAGCGAAAATTGCTGCGCAACGTGCCGCACAGCGCGCTTTCCGTGAGATCTATGGTGTTTTGGCTGGAATCGTGTTCCATTCTCATCGCCGCCTTTGTGGCGCGAGGGGAACATCCTGTGGGAGGGAATACCGTATGGACCATCTTGCCGATGTGAAGAAATATACCGCGAAGGTCGATGAAGCCGCTGTCGCTGGCATGGCCAAGACCTATGCGCTTGTGATGAGCAAGCCCGATACACGCTACGTTGCCGCCTCCGACCCGGATGAGGTCAAGCGCGTGGTCGACAATTTCTGCAAAAAGAAGCTGGGCCGCAAGGAGAGCGACGCGGATCTGACAGCCGTCGTCAAGGCGCAATGCGAGAAGATGAAGGCGGACCGCACCAAGTCGCGGATCACCGTCTATTATCTCATCGCCGAACATTTCAAGGCGCTCGGCATGTTTCACCCAAAGGCGTGACGCCCCGGACGATCAAGAAAAAGCCGTGGATGGCCGGGCCTAGCCCGGCCACGATCGTTTTATCAGGATAAGAGAAGCGCTCGAGCGTTTCGCGAAGGTGAGCCCATGCAGCCCTATCTTGATCTCATGCGCCGCATCCTCGTTGAGGGCACACCCAAATCGGACCGCACCGGCACCGGCACGCTCTCGCTTTTCGGGGCCCAGATGCGCTTCGATCTCAGCGCCGGCTTTCCGCTGGTGACCACCAAGAAGCTGCACCGGAGATCGATCGTCCACGAGCTGATCTGGTTTCTCGCCGGCGATACAAACACGAAATACCTCACCGACAACAAGGTGACGATCTGGGACGAATGGGCCGATGAAAACGGCGATCTCGGCCCGATCTATGGCAAGCAATGGCGCAGCTGGCAGAAGCCGGATGGCGGCGTGGTTGATCAGATCGCGCAATTGCTGGTCGATCTGCGCAAGAACCCGGATTCCCGTCGCCTGATCGTGTCCGCCTGGAACCCGGCGGATATTCCGAAAATGGCTTTGGCGCCCTGCCATTGCCTGTTCCAGTTCTATGTCAGTCCGGGCAATAACGGGCGGCAGCGGCTCTCCTGCCAGCTTTACCAGCGCTCGGCCGATTTCTTCCTCGGCGTGCCGTTCAACACGGCTTCCTACTCACTGCTCACGCATATGATCGCGCAGGTCGTGGATATGGAACCGGGTGATTTCGTCCATACTTTCGGCGATCTGCATCTTTATGCGAACCATATCGAGCAGGTGAAAGAGCAGCTCTCGCGTGAGCCCCGCCCGCTGCCGCAGCTCCGGCTCAACCCTGTGGTGAGGGATCTTTTCGCCTTCCGTTACGAGGATATCGCGATCGAGGGATATGATCCCCATCCCGCCATCAAGGCGCCTGTCGCGGTGTGATGATGACGGTCGATCTTGCCGAGCTTCAGGAGAAGATCGTTGCGGCGTCGCATCGCTATGCGGCGCATTACGGCATCGCGCGCACCGAGGATTGGGTGGTGCTCAAGCTTTCGGAGGAAGCGGGCGAGGCGGTCCAATCCTATCTCAAGCTCTCGGGGCGCTCGCGCCACGGGGCGGTTGATCTTGAGGCCGGGCGGTACGATCTTGCCGGCGAAGTCGCCGACCTCATCGGCATGGCGCTGATCCTTGCCGCAGAGCAGAAGCTCGATCTCGTGCCCGCCTTCGAGCGCAAATGGCGGATTTCCCTTGATCCAGCCTCTTCAAAGGATGAGACATGAAAACCGTTCTCGTCGCGGCTGTCGCGAAGAACGGCGTGATCGGCGCCGATAACCGGCTGCTCTGGCGGCTCAAGAGCGACATGAAGCATTTTCGCGCGCTCACCATGGGCCGGCCCATGATCATGGGGCGTAAGACTTTCGAATCCATCGGCAAGCCCCTGCCAGGGCGCCATACGATTATCCTGACGCGGGACACGGGGTTCACCGCGGAAGGCGCGGAAATCGCGCTCACCATGGAGCAGGCGAAGGCGCGCGCGATCGCCTTCGCGCAGGCCGCCGGGCAGGACGAGATCATCATTGCCGGCGGCGGCGAGATCTATGCCGCCTTCCTGCCGATGGCGGATCGGCTGGAGATCACCGAGATCGATCTCGAACCGGAGGGGGATGCCCGTTTCCCCGCCATCGACCGGGCGGTATGGCGGGAGACAGAACGGCGCGCATTCACCAAATCCGCCGATGACGAGGCCGCTTTCGCCTTCGTAACCTACCTGCGGCGTTGACGTTCCGGGCAATACACCCCAAATGGAAATGGCAACGACCTTCATGGCCGGAGAAAAGACCCTGAAATGAGTAACGGACCCTGGCAGCCGCGTGGGCAAGGCCCTCGCAATCCGAACCCCTGGGGCGGCGGCCCTTCCGGCGGTGGACGAGAACCGCCCGATCTTGAGGAAATTCTCCGCCGTTCGCAGGACAAGCTGCGCCGCGTCATGCCGGGTGGCGGCGGGGGCGGTGACGGTGGTGGCCTCGGCAAACTGGGGGCTGTCGGCATCGGTTTTCTGGCCTTGCTCGGCGCGGCCGGCTGGCTCGCGACCGGGTTCTATACCGTCCGCCCGAACGAGATGGGTATCGAGCGTGTCTTCGGTAAATTCGAGGCGATCACGCCGCCGGGTCTGAACTGGAACTGGCCGTATCCAATCGGCCGGATCGACAAGCCGACGATCGGTGTGCAGACGATCGAGATCGGCTTCTCTCGCGGGGAAACCCGGCGTACGACGACGATTTCGCGCGGGGATATCCGCAAGGAGAGCCTGATGCTCACCGGTGACGAGAACATCGTCGATGTCGAGGTCTCGGTGCTCTGGCTGGTGGATGCGAAGAAGCCGCAGGATTTCATCTTCAACCTCAAGAACCCGGAAGGTACGGTGAAGGCCGTCGCCGAAAGCGCCATGCGTGAGGTGATCGGCAAGCGCGAGATCCAGCCGATCCTGACCGGCGCGCGCGCCGAGATCGAGCGTGCGGTGCAGGAATTGATGCAGAAGACGCTGAACGCCTATGGCGCCGGCATCATCGTGCAGCAGGTGCAGATGCAGAAGGTCGATCCGCCCGGCGAGGTGATCGACGCGTTCCGCGATGTTCAGGCCGCGCGTGCCGACCAGGAGCGCATGCAGAACGAGGCGCAGACATACGCCAACAAGGTGGTGCCGGAAGCGCGCGGTGAAGCCTCGCGCATCACCCAGCGCGCCGAAGCCGAACGCGAGCGCCTGATCGCCGAGGCGAAGGGTGAGGCCGCGCGCTTCATCGCCGTGCTCGACGAATACAAGAAAGCGCCGATCGTAACCCGCCAGCGGCTCTATCTCGAAGCGATCGAGCGCATTTATGGCGGCATGGACAAAGTGATCCTCGATCAGGGCAAGCAGGGCAATGGCGTGGTGCCGTTCCTGCCGCTCAACGACATGCTCAAGAAAAACCCGAACGAACAGGGCAAACGCTGATGTTCCGCTCCGCTCTCGGCATTATCCTCGCCGCCATCGTCCTTATCGGTGGTTCCTCGATGTTCATCGTCGATCAGACGGAACAAGCGCTTGTCGTGCAGTTCGGCCAACCCAAGCGTGTGGAGAACACGCCGGGCCTCAAGTTCAAGCTGCCCTTCATCCAGAGCGTGATCTCGATCGAGAAGCGCATTCTCGATCTCGACACGCCCTCGGTCGAGGCGATCACCGCCGATCAGAAGCGCCTCGTCGTCGATACGTTCGCGCGCTACCAGATCAAGGACCCGCTGCGCTATTTCCAGGCGACGGGCGGCTCCGCGCCGCGCGGCAACCAGCAGCTCGGCACCTTCATGGATGCGGCCCTGCGCCGTGTGCTGGGTGAATCGACCTTCCTCCTCGTCGTCAAGGAAGACCGTTCGGGCCTGACCGCGAAGATCCGCGATCAGGTGAATTCCGAGGCTTCGGCGCTCGGCGTCGCGATCGTCGATATCCGTATCCGCCGGGTCGATCTGCCGGAGCAGAACAGCCAGGCCGTGTTCAACCGCATGAAGACCGAGCGCCAGCGCGAGGCTGCGGAGCTGCGCGCGCAGGGCACGGAATTGTCGGATCGCATCCGCGCCCAGGCGGATCGTACCGTCACGGTCACGCGTGCGGAAGCGGATCGCCAGGCGCGCGAAGCAACGGGTAAGGGCGAGGCGGAACGTACCAAGTTGCTCGCCGATGCCTATAACCGCGACCCAGAATTCTTCGCCTTCTACCGTTCGATGCAGGCCTATGAAGCCGGTCTCAAATCCGGGGATACCCGCATGGTGATCACGCCCGATAGCGAATTCTTCCGCTATCTCAACGACCCCGCCGGCAAGGGCGCCCAGAAGGCGCCGTGATTGCGTAAAACAGCGTTCGGGGCGATACTGTGCCCCGAACGATGAAATAAAAAAGCCGGTGCGCCTCCAGGAAAGCGCCGGGCGGGGAGTAGAGCCGCGATGGGTGTGACGACGAGGAATTGCGAGGGCGTCGATGAGTGATCTGCTCACGGCTCTCGCGCTCATGCTGGCGATCGAGGGGTTGAGCTTCGCGGCGTTCCCCGGGGCGATGCAGCGGGCCCTGCGCGATGCTTCAGAAATGCCCGAGCGCATGTTGCGCCTCCTCGGCTTCGGTGCTGCTTTTGTCGGTGTGATCCTGGTTTGGGTTGCCAAGGGATTTCCGGCGCTCAAACTCTTGTGAACGCCCTAAAAAGCAAGGATTTGGTCGCGCTTGTGCCGCAATTATTCCCTTTGTGTGGGAGCGTCGCGGGCGGCGACAGAATGGAGATCGTGGAGATCATGATGACGGCGCACGCTGTTCAGAAAATGGAACCTGTTCGAATGAAGGTTGCGCGGCCCGCAAGCGCGGAGGCGCCTTCGCGCATCGCCCGCCTGGCTGGTGCGCTCGCGCTGTCCTTCATGGTCCTCGTCCCTTCTTGGAGCCCGGCTCTGGCGCGCGGCCCCGAGGGGATCGCGGATGTCGCCGAGAAGGTGATGGACGCGGTGGTGAACATCAAGGCGTCGCAGCGTGTGGCGCAGCGCAACGTGCCGCTGCCGCAATTGCCGCCGGGCTCGCCTTTCGAGGATCTGTTCAACGACTTCTTCAATCGGCGCGGGCCGAATGGACAGCCGGGGCAGCCGGGGCCGCAACAGCGCTCCTCCTCGCTCGGTTCCGGCTTCGTGATCGACCCTGCCGGTATCGTGATCACCAACAACCACGTGATCAACGAGGCGAACGAGATCGTGGTCGTCTTCAACGACGGCACGGAGCTCAAGGCCGAGATTGTCGGCAAGGATGCCAAGACCGATATCGCGGTCCTGAAAGTGAAGCCGGAGAAACCGCTCAAGGCCGTCAAATTCGGCGACAGCGACAAGATCCGCATCGGCGAATGGGTGATCGCGATCGGCAATCCGTTCGGGTTCGGCGGCTCGGTTTCCGCGGGGATCGTGTCGGCCAAGCAGCGCAATATCCGTTCCGGCCCCTATGACAGCTTCATCCAGACCGATGCGGCGATCAACAAGGGCAATTCCGGCGGCCCGCTCTTCAACATGGACGGCGATGTTGTCGGTATCAATACCGCCATCATCTCGCCCTCCGGCGGTTCGATCGGTATCGGCTTCTCGATCCCGGCCACGCTCGCCATGCCGATCATCGATCAGCTGAAGCAATACGGCGAGACCCGCCGCGGTTGGCTCGGTGTCGCGATCCAGGATGTCGATGACGATACTGCCGATGCGCTCAAGCTCGGCAAGGCGCGTGGCGCCATGGTCATCAATGTTGATGAGAAGGGCCCCGCCAAGAGCGCCGGTTTCGAGCGCGAGGACGTGATCCTCAAATTCGACGGCAAGGATATCCGCCGTTCCAACGATCTTCCGCGCATCGTCGCGCAGACGCCGATCGGCAAGGAAGTCGAAGTTCTGGTCTGGCGTGGCGGCAAGGAGATTTCCCGCAAGGTGACGCTCGGCAAGCTGGATGAAAACCCGCAGCAGGCATCGCTCAGCCCGACCCAGACGCAGCCCGAAGGCGCGACCAGCTCCCTGCTCGGCCTTGATCTCGCGCCGCTCAACGCCGAGACGCGCCGTCGCTTCAACATCAAGGACGGGATCGAAGGCGTGGTGATCACCAAGGTTGCGCCGGGATCGGCGGCCGAGGAACGTCGCGTTTCGGCGGGCGATGTCATCGTCGAGGTGCAGCGCGAGAAGGTCGCTTCCGCCGCCGATATCCGCAAGCGGATCGATGCGCTCAAAGGGCAGGGCCAGCGCCGCGCGTTGTTCTACATCGCCTCCGGGCCGGAAGGCACCTTGCGCTACGTGACCCTGCCGATTCAATAGGCGAATAGCGAATAGGACAGAAACGGGAAACGGCGGAAAAACCGCCGTTTTTTGTTGCGCCGTTCCCGCCTCCGCGATGGCCGATCGCTACGCGCTACGCGCGATCTCCTCATCCCGATAACCCTGGAAATAGATCAGCGCGGAGAGATCGCCGTGATCGATCCGGGTATGCGCGGCTTCGGCAACGATGGGCTTGGCGTGAAACGCGACGCCAAGGCCCGCTTCGCCCAGCATCGCGAGATCGTTGGCGCCGTCGCCCACAGCGAGGCTGTCCTCATGGGCAAGATTGAAGCGGGTGCGCAATTCGATGAGGCTTTCGCGCTTGGCCTCTTTGCCGAGAATGGGCTCATGAACGATGCCCGTGAACTTGCCATCGGCAATATCGAGCAGGTTCGAGCGATGCATGTCGAAGCCAATCATCGCGGAGATCGGTCCGGTGAAAACCGTGAACCCGCCCGAAACCAGCGCGGTATAGGCGCCATGGGCCTTCATCGTCGCGACGAGCGCCTTGCCACCGCCTGTCAGCGTAATTCTCTCGGTGATCAATCGATCGACTGATGAAGCATCCAGACCTTTCAGAAGCGCCACGCGCTCGCGCAGGGCTGGCTCGAAGGCGATTTCACCGCGCATCGCGCGCTCGGTAATGGCGCTGACATGGGCCTTGAGGCCGACGGCATCCGCGAGCTCGTCGATGCATTCCTGTCCGATCATGGTCGAGTCCATATCGGCGAGGAACAGCTTCTTGCGCCGCCGGGCGCTCGGCTGGACGACGAGATCCACGGGCAGGCCCGCCAAGGCGGCGCGCAACGCCTGCGCATGGTCATCCGCTTCCTCCGACGCGATGAAGTGGAGATCCACCGCCCGCGATGGAGAGAGAATCGCTACCTCCGCTTCCGGCAGGGTGGCGCGCGCGCGCGCGATCGCCGCGAGATCGAGGCAGGGCTCAGCCGGTGCGCTGACGAGCGTCGCGACGAGGGGGCGGGGCGCGGAGTCGGTCATGTGGCTCGCAATTTGGTTGGCGGCAGATTAGGAGAGGGGTATCGACCAGAACCGGCGATTTTCCAAGATGGTAATTGGCACGAGGGACATGGTTGGTGCGAAGGACATGGCCGACAAGCCTTTTGCAACCCTGATCGCCGGTCCGACGGCTTCCGGCAAATCCGATCTCGCGATGCAGCTTGCGGCGCGATGCGATGGATTGGTGGTCAACGCCGATTCCATGCAGGTCTATGCCGATCTGCGTGTTCTTTCAGCGCGTCCTACCTTGGCGGATGAGGCTCGCGTCCCGCATCGGCTCTATGGGTTCGTCGCGGCGGGGGAGGAATTTTCCGTCGGGCGCTACGAGGCGGCGATCCGTCCCCTGATCGAGCAGGCGCGGGCGGGCGGCGCGCCGCTTGTCATCGTGGGAGGGACGGGGCTCTATTTCCGCGCCTTGACGGAAGGGCTGATGCCGACGCCGGAAATTCCAGTCGCGATCCGCGAGGCCTGGCGACGCCGTGCGGCGGAAGGGCATGATCTCTGGGCCGAGCTTGCTGGGCGCGATCCTGTCCGGGCCACCGCCCTCGCACCGGCGGATACGCCCCGTCTCCTGCGTGCGATCGAGCTTCACGAGGCGACCGGGCGCATCTATTCCGAATGGCTGGCCGAGAATCCTGGCACACCTTTGCTCGCTGCTGGCGAATTTGAAGGCGTTTTCGTTGATCCGCCACGGGATTGGCTCAACGCGCGGATTGAAGCGCGTTTTGCCAAGATGGTGGAAGCAGGCGCGCTCGAGGAGGTGCGCGCCCTTCTCGGACGCGAGTTGCCGCTCTCCCGCAACCTCGGTGTGATGAAGGCCCATGGCGTCCCGCATCTCGCTGAGTTCATCGAGGGGCGCATAAGCCGCGAGGATGCGATCGAGCGCGGCGTCAGCGATACACGCCGCTACGCGCGCAGGCAGGTGATCTTCGCGCGCAAATATCTGGCCGGTCCGGCCTGGCGATGGGTGCGTCTTGCCGAGGATGCGCTGATTGGCTCAGGCGGCGGCGGTCGCATCGCCGTCTGAATTCTCAACCCCGCCGGTTGCTTCGATCGCAACCTTGTTCCGCCCCGTGCGCTTGGCGGTATAGAGCGCGCGATCCGCTCGATCGATGAGATCATCGAGATCAGAAGATCGGCGGTTGAGCGCGACGCCAAGGCTGATCGTGGGGCGGATTTCATGTTCGCCGACAATAACCGCGGTTTGCTCCACGCGGCGCCGCAGCTTTTCGGCGAAGGCCATGGCGGCATTCGCATCGGTGTCTGGCAGGAGGACGACGAACTCCTCGCCGCCCATGCGTGCGGCGATATCGAGGTGAGCACGCAGGGGCGCCTTGATGATATCGACAACCCGGCGAAGCACGGTATCGCCGGCGGCATGGCCGTAGGCGTCGTTCACGCGCTTGAAATGATCGATATCGATCGAAATGATGGCGCAGGGGCGATGGGCCGTCTGGGCTTCGGCAAGTTTAAGTACGGCGGAGTCGCGGAAGGCACGACGATTGGGCAGGCCGGTCAGCGGATCAAGATGTGCAAGTGACCAGAGCTCCTGTTCCAGGGCGCGGCGCTGTTCCATCTCGTCGAGCAACATCTTCTTCTGATGCTCGGCCTCCAGCATCGTGCGCTTCATTTCGGTGATGTCGATCATGAGGATCAGGATCCCGTCGCGCACCGGGACGGAATGGACCTGATACCAGCGTGAGCCGTTATCGCCGAGATGGTGGTAATCGAATTGCTGCTGCTTGCCGGTGCGCAACGCGGTAAGATGGCGATCCCACCCTGAGCCCGAGCTTGTATCGCCGAAGACCTGACGAAGGCTCGTGCCGACGAGATCCTCTTTGTCGGCATGGCCGGAAAGTTCTGCGGCCCGTTCGTTCGCTGCCCTGATCGTGGCATCCACGATTTCGCCGTGCTCATCGCGGGTTGGCGCCGCGCGGAAAAGGCCGCAAGGCAACGCATTAAGCAGATGGCGCATGTATTCATGCTTGTGTTCGCGCGGGATGCAGAGCGCGATGACCATTCGACCACCTTCGCCCGGATCCATCGGAAGGAAGAGGCATTCCCAGCGGTGGACGGCCGCGAACTGGCCCGTCGCATGGTCGATGAACACGGCGTCAAGGGTTGATAAGGCTTCGAGCGCCCCTTGCCGGAACATGTCGGCAGTGACCTGTGAGATGTTTCTCGTGGTTTTCTGGGCGAGCGGCATCCCGCTATCGTCGGGGACTTCCGCGCCTGCGAAGAGGAAGAGGAACTCCTCGTCTTCTCCCTGCTCCATCACGATCAGATTCTTGCCATAGGCACGCATCACATCCCTGTCGAGCATACCCACCGTAATTTGTTTGCCCGCCGTCCGATGGTCACGGAACAGTTTGAGGAGAAACGCTGCCTCGGCGCTTCTCAGGCGGACTTCAAGATCGGCGGTATACAACTCGTCGGACACGCTGGGACGCCTACAAGAGAATGAAGAAAATTCAGACAAGTCTAACGCGCAACAGCCTAACAAAATCTTCTTCTGCGTGCAGAAGCAGGGCGCCCCGTCTCGCCCTTGATCCTTTTGCGGATTGACGCCCTTCAAGCGGGCATGTAGCGTGCGCTTCGTGAATTCGAGGAAGATGATGTCGCTTCTTATTGTACCATGCGCGCCGAGAAAGGGACTGGCCTGAGGCCAGATTTTCCCCTGACCGGCGCGCATCCAAAGGCCCCCAAGAGGGCCTTTTTTGTTGCCCGGCTTTCTCTCGATGTATGGCATTTGCGGAAGCGGCCACGAGCCGCAGGAGTGGATGATGAGCGAGACGATGACTGGCGCCGAAATGGTGGTGCGCGCGCTGCAGGATCAAGATGTGCAGCATATATTCGGCTATCCCGGCGGCGCGGTCCTTCCGATCTACGACGCGCTGTTCCAGCAGAATTCGGTCGAGCACATTCTCGTGCGCCATGAGCAGGGCGCGGTGCATTCGGCGGAAGGCTATGCGCGCTCCTCCGGCAAGGTCGGCGTGGTGCTGGTGACATCCGGGCCAGGCGCGACGAATGCCGTGACCGGGCTGACGGACGCGCTCCTCGATTCCATTCCGCTCGTCTGCTTCACCGGGCAGGTGCCGACGCATCTGATCGGCTCGGATGCTTTCCAGGAATGTGACACGGTCGGGATCACCCGGCATTGCACGAAGCATAATTACCTCGTCAAACGCATCGAGGATCTGCCGCGCATCATCCATGAGGCGTTCTACGTCGCGCGTTCGGGGCGCCCCGGCCCGGTGGTGATCGACATTCCCAAGGATATCCAGTTCGCGAGCGGCACCTATCTCCCGCCAGGCGACATGATCCACAAATCCTACCGCCCGAGGACCGAAGGCGATTCTTCGCGCATCGAGGCGGCGGTGGCGATGATGGCCAAGGCCAAGCGGCCGGTCTTCTATACCGGCGGCGGGATCATCAATGCCGGCCCGGAAGCGAGCCGCTTGCTGCGTGAATTCGCCAAGCTCACCGGCTTCCCGGTGACCTCGACCCTGATGGGGCTCGGCGCCTTTCCGGCGAATTCGCCGCAATGGCTGGGGATGCTCGGCATGCACGGCACTTACGAGGCCAATCTCGCGATGCATGGCTGCGATCTGATGATCAACCTGGGCGCGCGTTTCGATGACCGCATCACCGGGCGTCTCGATGCTTTCTCGCCGGATTCGCGGAAGATCCACGTCGATATCGATCCGTCCTCGATCAACAAGAATGTGAAGGTCGATCTCGGTATTGTCGGCGATTGCGCCAAGGTGCTCGCCGAAATGGTGCGCATCTGGAAGGAGAAGAAATATCAGCCCGAAGCGGAGGCGCTGAAGGGCTGGTGGGGCGAGATCAACAAGTGGCGTGGCCGCAATTCGCTCGGCTACGCCCGGTCGAAGGACATCATCAAGCCGCAATATGCGATCGAGCGGCTTTATGAGCTGACCAAGGACCGCAACACCTATGTGACGACGGAAGTGGGCCAGCACCAGATGTGGGCCGCCCAGCATTTCCACTTCAACGAGCCCAATCGCTGGCTGACTTCCGGCGGGCTCGGCACGATGGGCTACGGTCTTCCGGCGGCGATCGGGGTTCAGAAGGCGCACCGGGATGCGCTGGTGATCGATATCGCGGGCGAAGCCTCGATCCTGATGAACATGCAGGAAATGTCGACGGCGGCGCAGTATCGGCTGCCCGTGAAGGTGTTCATCCTCAACAATGAATATATGGGCATGGTGCGCCAGTGGCAGGAACTGCTCCATGGCGGGCGCTATTCCGAGAGCTATTCGCAGGCCCTGCCGGATTTCGTGAAGCTCGCCGACGCCTATCATGCACATGGCATCCGCTGCGCGGACCCGGCCAAGCTCGACGATGCGATCCGGGAAATGATTGATTACCCCGGCCCGGTGATCTTCGATTGCCTTGTCGCCAAGGAAGAGAATTGCCTGCCGATGATCCCCTCGGGCAAGGCGCATAACGAGATGATCCTGCCGGATTTTGCTGGCGAGATCGGCGACGTCATCGACGCCAAGGGCAAGCAGTTGGTGTGAGGCGGATTCCGCACGCTCCGCTATCGCGCATCAAGAGGCACTGAAATGAAATCCCATTATTCCGATCCGACTACCTCGCAGATCGTGGAGCGCCGCGTGCTCTGCGTGCTGGTTGACAATGAGCCGGGCGTGCTCGCACGCATCGCCGGGCTGTTCTCGGGCCGCGGCTACAATATCGAGAGTCTCACGGTCTCCGAGACCGAGCACGAGAAGCATCTCTCGCGCATCACGATTGTGACCTCCGGCACGCCCAACGTCCTCAACCAGATCGAGGCGCAGCTCGACCGCATGGTGCCGGTTCACCGGGTGGTGAACCTCGCCGCCAAGGCATCGATCGAGCGTGAGCTGGCGCTGGTGAAGGTGTCGCAGAATGGGCCGGACCGTTCCGAACACCGCATGGAGGCGTTGCGGCTGGCCACGGCTTTTGGCGCAAAGACCGTGGACGCGACCCTGAATTCCTTCATTTTCGAGCTGGCCGGTCCGGCGGATGATGTCGAGCGCTTCATCAACCTGATGACGGCGATCGGCCTCGTGGAGGTCTCGCGCACGGGCGCGGCGGCGATCGGGCGCGGCGCGGAACCCATGTGATCCGATCGATTGATCCGACCGATCACAAAAATCGATGCTGCTTTGAAAAGATGTCGTTGGCGGGCGCGCTGCCCGCCGTGTTAGCGCTGTTTCCGTCGGGCGGGAGCCTGTGCCGGAGAGGACATCATGCCGCTCGAACTGATGGTCGCTTTTGTCGGCTTCGCTTTTGCAAGCTCGATCACGCCCGGCCCGAACAACATGATGCTCATGGCCTCGGGCATGAATTTCGGGTTCCGCCGCACGGCGGCGCATTTCTGGGGTGTGCAGATCGGTTTCACGGCGATGATGATCGCGGTCGGGCTTGGGCTCGGGCAGGTTTTCGAGCGCTATCCCATGGCTTATACCGCGCTGAAGATCGCTGGCGGGCTCTACATGCTTCACCTTGCCTGGAAGATCGCGACTTCGGGGCCGGTCGACGGTGAGCGCGAGGTCGGCACGCCTATCGGCTTCTGGGAGGCGGCGGCGTTCCAGTGGGTGAACGGCAAGGCCTGGGTGATGGTCGTGGGCGCGGTCGCGGCCTATACCGTGCCGTCGGATTATACCGCCTCGCTCTTCATGATCACCTTTCTCTATATTTTCGTGGGCGCGCCCTGTTCCATCGCCTGGATCACCCTTGGCGCGCTGATGCGCAATATCCTGCGCGAACCGCGCGCGGTGCGGATATTCAACGTCACCATGGCGGTGCTGCTGGTGGCCTCGCTATGGCCCATCGCCGCTGAATTCTGGCCGCGGTGACGAAAACGCCGAAAGCATTTGACGTGCGGGCAAAGTTCCGCTTATCTCCAGAACCGTAACGTACGGTACGGAAGAGACTCGCAAGCATGCCCGACAAGGGGGAGACGATCTGGAGCCAGCGCCAGCAGGATGTGCTGGAAACTGTGCTGCGTCTGCTTGTCGAAATGGGCGACCGCGTGACGATGAGCGCCGTGGCGCGCCACGCCAACTGCTCCAAGGAAACCCTGTACAAATGGTTTGGTGACCGCGACGGGCTGCTCACGGCCACGGTGAAATGGCAGGCCTCCCGGGTTACCTTCCGCGCGCTGGAAGACGCCCGGCCAGACCTGGCGGCCGTGGAGGCGAGCCTTACGGATTTCGCCGCCAACTGGCTGAGCGTGATCTCTTCCGAAACATCGCTGGCGCTCAATCGCGTGGCGATCGGACAGACCGGCGCGGACAAGATGCAGCTGGGGCGGATCGTGCTTGAAAACGGTCGCTTCGCGCTTGGCGCGCGGTTGAAGCCCTTGCTCGAAGCGGGCAGGGAGGCCGGCATCCTTGCTTTCGAGGATAGCGAGACAGCGTTCCGCGTCTTTTTCGGGCTTTTCGCACGGGATATCCAGATCCGGCTTCTGCTGGGCGATGATCTCAGGCTCTCGCCGGATTGCATCCGCCTCGAGGCGGCGGAAGCGGCCCGTCAGTTTTTCAAGCTCTTCGCCTCTCCCGAAAGGGCGGGGGCGCTGAAACCATGATCCCAATCACGTGATCCCAACCCAAGGAAGGAACGACCCATGCGCGTTTATTATGATCGTGACGCTGATCTCAACCTCATCAAATCGAAGAAGGTTGTCATCGTTGGCTATGGCTCGCAGGGCCGCGCCCATGCGCTCAACCTCAAGGATTCGGGCGCCAAGGAAATCCGCATCGCGCTGAAGCCGGGTTCGCCGACGGCCAAGAAGGTCGAGGCCGACGGGCTTCAGGTGATGAGCGTCTCCGAAGCCGCCAAATGGGCGGATCTGATGATGATGGCGACCCCGGACGAGCTTCAGGCCGATATCTACAAGAACGACATCGCCCCCAATATCCGTGACGGCGCGGCCATCGCCTTCGCCCACGGCCTCAACGTGCATTTCGGCCTGATCGAGCCGAAGAACACGGTCGATGTGGTGATGATCGCCCCGAAAGGCCCCGGCCACACCGTGCGCGGCGAATACCAGAAGGGCGGCGGCGTGCCGTGCCTCGTCGCCGTGCATCAGAACGCTTCCGGCAATGCGCTTGAACTCGCCCTTTCCTATGCCTGCGGCGTGGGCGGCGGGCGTTCGGGCATCATCGAGACCAATTTCAAGGAAGAATGCGAGACCGATCTCTTCGGCGAGCAGGTCGTGCTTTGCGGTGGTCTGGTGGAGCTTATCCGCGCCGGTTTCGAGACGCTGGTGGAAGCCGGCTATGCGCCGGAAATGGCCTATTTCGAGTGCCTGCATGAAGTGAAGCTGATCGTCGACCTCATCTACGAGGGCGGTATCGCCAACATGAACTACTCGATCTCGAACACGGCGGAATGGGGCGAATACGTTTCCGGCCCGCGCATCATCACCGCCGAGACCAAGGCCGAGATGAAGCGCGTCCTCAATGACATCCAGACCGGCAAGTTCACCTCGGAATGGATGCAGGAATACCGCTCCGGCATGGCGCGGTTCAAGGGTATCCGCCGTCTCAACGACAACCACCAGATCGAGCAGGTGGGCGAGAAGCTGCGCGGCATGATGCCGTGGATCGGCAAGAACAAGCTCGTCGACAAGGCGCGTAACTGAGCATTTCCGGCGGAGGCGGGACGACCCCCGCCTCCTATGGGCTCGGCAGGATCAGGCTTGTCGATAAATCAAGTTATTGCAGGGGAGGGGCGGCTTGTGCTGCCCCTCTTTTTTCGGCCATTCTGAGGCCATGTCCTCGCACCCCTTCCGTCTTGCGACATTCAATGTCGAAAACCTCTTCTCCCGCCCCGATTTCTGGGATCCGCAGCGCCGGATGGACCAGCAGATCGGCAATGTCTTCTTCGAGGACCGCGAGGAGGCGATCCGCGCGCGCCGCATCGCCGAGGCCACGCTGTCGGATGACAAATGCCAGTTGACCGCGCTCGCGCTGCTTCAGGCGAATGCGGATATCATCGCGCTTCAGGAGGTCGACAGCGAAGCCGCGCTCAAGAGCTTCCGGGAGAATTACCTCAAGAAGCTCGAACGGCCCCATGTGGCGCAGCGCATGCGCGAGGTGATCTTCGCCGAGCCACGCCCGGATGCCGAGCGGGTACGCCGTGCCCGTGACATGGCGATCGCGGAGGTAAATTACCGCTATCTCGCGGTGCCCGAGGGCAATGACCGGCGCGGAATCGATATCGGCCTGCTCTCGCGGATTGGCTGGCAGGGTTTGCGCTCCCACGCTGCCGTGACCTTCGAGGATATCGATGTCTGGCCGGAAGGGATCGAGACCTACAAGGAAGGGCCGCCGGAAAACCCGCGCTTTGTCGAGCGGAGCAACCGTGTCTTCAAGCGCGATCTGGTGGAGGTCGATTTCATCATCGACGGGCGGCCCTTCACTTTGTTCTGCTGCCACCTCAAATCCATGACCGGCGGGCGTGGTCCGACACGGATCATCCGGACCGCCGAGGCGATGGCGGTTCGCGCGCTGATCGAGCGCCGCTTCGCCGATCATCACGGCGGCCCCGGCAATGCCAATTGGGCGATCTGCGGTGATCTCAACGATTACATGGAAATCGACGGCGAGGGCGATATCCGCGATTACGTCACAGGCGAGGACAGCCCCGGCGCGCTTGGTCCGCTGCTGGATGACGGATTCGCGGTCAATATCATGGCGCGCCGGGAGCGGAAGGATCGCTGGACGACCTATCACGCGCCGGACGATATCCATTGCCAGCTCGATTATATCTTGCTGTCGCCGCGCCTTGCTGCGGCCAATCCGAACGCGGTGCCGGAGGTTATCCGAGCCGGGCTGCCCTATCGCGCCACGCGCTATGAAGGGCCACGCTTTCCCCGTATCGGCTGGGACAGGCCCAAAGCCTCTGACCATTGCCCGGTGGTGGTGGCGCTGAAGCTTCCGTGAGAGCGGGCCGTTGTTTCCGGAACTGGCTTTTTCAAGACCAGGCGCGCCGGGAGCCTGCGTCTTTGGGCTTGTAACGTTTTCTGGAGTGACCTAGCTTCCCCGGCAAGAAAACGAGAGGGAAGCGCCTTGCCGATCCTGTATTTTTGCGGCCTTTCTGCATGACCGGCGCACTTCCGGCCGTCCAGCTTAACGGCGTTTCCGTTGTCTATGCGCTCGCGGGAGGCGGGCGCTATGAGGCCGTGCAGCCGGTGGATGTTCGTGTCGCCGAAGGCGAGTTCGTTGCTATTCTCGGGCCGACCGGGTGCGGCAAATCGACCCTTCTCAATATTGCCGCCGGGCTCATGCCGCCTTCTTCCGGCGAGAGCGTGATCTATGGCGAGAAACTGGCGGGCCTCAACAGCGTTGCCGGATATCTTTTCCAGCAGGATGCGTTGATGCCGTGGAAAAGCGCGCGCGACAACGTGGCGATCGGGCTTGAGGTCGCGGGCATGGCGCGTGCGAACGCGCTTGCGGCGGCGGATTCAATGCTTGCCAAGGTGGGGCTTGCGGCTTTCGGTGATCGCTATCCGCACCAGCTCTCAGGCGGGCAGAAGAAGCGCGTGGCCTTGGCTCAGGTGCTGGTCCGGCGGCCGAAAATCCTGCTGATGGACGAGCCCTTCGGCCCGCTCGACGCGCAGACGCGGCTGATCATGAGTGAATTGCTCCTCGATCTCTGGCAGGCGGACCGCAAGGCGGTGATGTTCGTGACGCATGATCTTGACGAGGCCATCGCCCTGTCGGATCGTGTGCTGATCATGTCCGCCGGTCCGGCTTCGCGTATCATCGGTGATTTTCCCATTCCGCTGCCGCGTCCGCGCAATATCGCCGAATTGCGCGGCGAACCGGAATTCCACCGCCTTCACGCGCTGATCTGGAACGCCCTGCGCGACGAAGTGCGCAAGACCTATGGGCTGACCAGCGCCGGGAGCGCAGCATGAGCCGCGTGAAGCTTCTCTCCTTGCAGGTTCTCGTGGCGCTCGTGGCGCTTGGCCTTTGGCATATCGGCTCGACGATTCCGTTCGGAACGGGGGCGAATGGCAAGCCGTTCTACCTGCTGCCGCAATTCTTCTTCTCGACGCCGGGCGCGGTGATCGGACGGGTTTTCACGATGTTCGCCGACGGGTCGGTTTACGCCCATCTCTGGATCACGCTGGTCGAAACCGTTCTGGCTTTCACCATCGGCGCGAGCCTTGGCATCCTCATCGGCTTCTGGTTCGCGCGCAAACCGCTGGTGGCGGCGGTTTTTGATCCTTATGTGAAGATGATGAACGCGCTGCCCCGCGTCGTGCTCGCGCCGATCTTCGCGCTCTGGTTCGGCCTTGGCATCTGGTCCAAGGTCTGGCTTGGCGTGACGCTGGTTTTCTTCATCGTGTTCTTCAACGTGTATCAAGGCGTGCGCGAGGTGCCTCAGGTGGTGCTCCAGAACGCGCGGATGCTCGGCATGAGCGAGCGCCACCTGCTGCGCCATGTCTATTGGCCGGCGGCCTTGTCCTGGGTTTTCTCGTCGCTGCACACTTCCGTCGGGTTCGCGGTGGTCGGCGCGGTGGTCGGGGAGTATCTCGGCTCGTCGAAGGGCCTGGGCTATCTCATCCATCAGGCGGAAGGGGTGTTTGATGTCACGGGTGTCTTTGCCGGCATGGTGATCCTCATGATCTTCGTGATGGCGATCGATTTCCTCGTCACGCTGATCGAGAAGCCCTTGCTTGTCTGGCGCCCCGGAGAGACAAAGACGGTGTGAATGCCGGAAGAATGACCTAGGAGGAAAAGCATGAAAGCGCCCACACGTCGCCTTGCACTCGCTGCCGGACTTGTTCTTGCCGGCCTTTCGACTGGAGCATGTTTCGCCCAGAGTTTCCCCAACAAGCCGGTCACGATCGTGGTGCCCTTCGCGGCGGGCGGCTCGACTGATATCGTGGCGCGCATCGTCGGCCAGCGCATGGGCGAGTTGCTCGGGCAGACCGTTATCATCGAGAACCGCGCCGGCGCCGGCGGCAATGTCGGGGCGAACGCGGTCGCCAAGGCCGCGCCGGATGGCTACACCATCCTCATGGGCACGATCTCGACCCATGCGATCAACCCGGCGGTGTTCAAGTCGATGCCGCATGATCCGGTGAAGGATTTCGCGCCGGTCTCGCTGCTCGCGCTGGTGCCCAGCGTGCTGACCGTGGCGACGAATTTCCCGGCGGACAACGTCAAGGGGATGATCGCCGAACTGAAGAAGAACCCGGGCAAATACACCTACGCTTCTTCCGGTATCGCGACTCCGCAGCATCTGGGCGGCGAGCTGTTCAAATCCATGACCGGCACCGACATGCTCCATATCCCCTATCGGGGCGGCGGGCCTGCCCTGCTTGATGTCGTCTCGGGCAAGGTGCCTTTCATCTTCGACAACCTGCCATCCTCGGCGGAGATGATCCGCGCCGGCAAGGTGCGCGGCTTCGCGATCACGACCAACAAGCGCTCGCCGGCATTCCCGGATATGCCGACGATGGAGGAGGCGGGGCTGCCCGGCTACGAGATCTATTCCTGGAACGCGCTCTTCGCCCCGGCGGGAACGCCCAAGGAGGTGATCGCGCGCCTCAACGACGTCGCCAATCAGGCGGTGCGCGATCCCGCGATCGCGCGCAAGCTCAACGATCTGAGCGCGGAAACGGTTGGCTCGACGCCGGAGGAACTGGGCGAGCACGTCAAGAAGGAAATCGCGAAATGGGGGCCGATCGCCAAGGCTGCCGGCGCGACGCTGGAATAAACGCCTTTGCGAACAGCATCCGATGCAAGGAGATCGTCGATGATGGAATTTGACAGGCGCCGGGTGATGGCGCTGGCCGGAAGCGCGATTGCGGGCGCGGCGCTGAATGGCCCCGCACGCGCGCAGAACAAGCTCATGATGGGCGTGGGAGGCAAGCCGCTGCTTTATTACCTGCCGCTCACAATTGCGGAGCGGAAGGGCTTTTTCAAGGAATTCGGCCTCGATGCCGATATCAATGATTTCGCCGGCGGCGCAAAATCGCTTCAGGCGTTGGTGGGAGGCTCGGTCGAGATCGTCGCCGGGGCCTACGAGCATACCTTGCGCATGCATGCCAAGAACCAGGATATCCGCGCGGTAATCGAGATGCTGCGCTTCCCCACGATCGTGATCGGCGTGCGCAAGGATCTCGTCGGCAAGGTGAAGTCCGCGGCGGATTTCAAGGGGCTGAAGATCGGCGTCACGGCGCCGGGTTCGTCAACCTACATCACTTGTGTCGCCGCGATGGCGAAGGCGGGGTTGAAGGCGGCGGATGCCAGCTTCATCGGCATCGGCGGCGGCGCGAGCGCTGTTGCGGCGATGAAGAAGGGTGAGATCGATGTCATTTCCCATCTCGACCCGGTGATCGCCAAGCTCGAACAGGATGGCGACATCGCCGTGCTGATCGATACACGCACCGAGAAGGGCACTTTCGATCTCTTCGGAGGCACCAACCCGGCCTCCTGCCTCTATGTGAAGCAGGAGACGATCGAGAAGAACCCGGCGCTCGTGCAGGCCTCCGTCAACGCGATCTACAAGGCGCTGCGCTGGATCGGCAAGGCGAAGCCGGAAGAGATCGCCGATGCGGTGCCGGAAGCCTATCATCTCGGTGACAAGGCGCTTTATATCCGCGCCGTGAAAGCTTCGCTGCCGGCCTTTTCCGAAACCGGGATCATGTCGCCCGCCGGCATGAAATCGGTCTACGATACGCTGAAGGCGCTCGACAGCGAGATGGCGAATGCCAATGTCGAGGTCGCGAAAACCTTCACGCCGACCTTCGCATTGAAGGCTGCGCAAAGCGTGACGTGAGCCATCGACGATCCTTGCTCCGCCTCGCGGGGCATGTGACAGAATGGAAGGGAAGGGGCGGCGCGATTGGCCGCCCTTCCTGTATGGAGCCGGCACATTCATGAATATCTTGTCCATTCAGTCGCATGTGGCCTACGGGCATGTGGGCAATGCTTCCGCGACCTTTCCCATGCAAAGGCTGGGCGTTGAGGTCTGGCCGATCCATACCGTGCAATTCTCCAACCATACCGGCTATGGCGCCTGGCGTGGGCAGGTTTTCGACGCGGGGCTGATCCGGGAACTTGTGACGGGTATCGCCGAGCGTGGCGCGCTTGAACGCTGCAACGCCGTTCTTTCGGGCTATATGGGCTCGCATGAGACGGGGGAGGCCATTCTCGATGCCGTCCAGCGCGTCAGGGCGGCGAATCCTTCTGCGCTCTATGCCTGTGATCCCGTGATCGGCGATGTCGGGCGCGGTGTCTTCGTGCGGCCAGGCATTCCCGAGTTCATGCGGGAGAAAGCCGTTCCGGCGGCGGATGTCATCACACCCAATCTTTTCGAACTGGAACTGCTCTCGGATGTGCCGACGCGCGATGCCGCGGGATTGCGCAAGGCGCTGGCGAAAGTCCATGCGCTTGGTCCGCGCATCATTCTCGTAACCTCGGTGAGCGTGGCGGATACTCCAGCTGATGCGCTCGACCTCGTGGTGTCGCATCCCGACGGAGTACACCGGATGCGTACGCCGAGGCTCGATTGCAACGTCAATGGCGCAGGCGATGCGATCGCCGCGCTCTTTCTCGTCCATTGCCTGCGCAATGGAGACCCGGCACTGGCCATGGGGCAGGCAGGCGCTTCGGTCTACGGTCTTCTCAAGCGCACCGTCGAAGCCGGCTCACGCGAGATCCTGACGGTCGCGGCGCAGGAGGAGTTCGTCAATCCAAGTCGGAGTTTTGCGGTCGAGCCACTTTAAAAAAAAAAGGCCGGGCGAACCCGGCCTTTTCCGATGAGAGAGGTGATCAGAAGCGGACCTTGCCCTTGATCGCCTCTTCAGCGTTCTTCGGCACGACATTGCGCGCGACGAAGTCGTTCCAATCCTTGAACTTGCCGCTCTTGGTCCGCGCTTCGATGATGTCCTTGGCGCGGGCCGGGCCGATCTGCGGCAGCTTGTCGAGTTCATCCGCACCGGCGGTATTGAGGTTCACAAGCGTGGCCTGAGCGGCGGGCGCGGGAGCGGGCGTCGCGGCTTTCGGCGCAGCAGGCGCCTGTGCGGCAGGGGCCGGAGCCGGTGTTGCTGCCTTCGGCGGCTGTGCAGGCGCGGTCGGCGCGGCGGGCGGGGGCTTCGGCGCGTTCGGATTGGCGGCCGGTGCCGTACCCTGAGCGAAAGCCGCGCCCGAGCTGATGAGCAGGATGGCAGCGGTGCGGAGGATGAAATTCTTCGACATACCCAGACACTCCTTTGAGTGTATCCCCTGTTGCTCACGCTTTCGCCTGTGGGGAGGGGGCGAAAGCGAAGGGCGGGAGCGGGCCATCGGCGGCCCCGACCTCATGAACCGGAAGCTACACATTGCTGCGTGAATTGTCCTGCAATGTGCTGTTTGCTTTCTGTTCATCTGGCGACTTCTCAACAGGCGGGGCTAAAACCGGCGTCTGGATCGGTATGCCCATCTCGGCATAAGGTGCGCCGACCCGCACCATGCTCAAGGCACCGCAACCGGAGTTTTCATGCCCCGCCATTTTCACACGCTCGATGTTTTCACCGCGCGCATTCACGAGGGTAATCCCCTCGCCGTCGTCATGGACAGCGAGGGTCTCGACGATGCCGCGATGCTCGCGATCACGCGTGAGTTCAACCTTTCCGAGACCGTCTTCGTCGCGCCGCCGGATGACCCTGTGAATACCGCGAAGCTGCGAATCTTCACGCCTGGCGGAGAGCTTCCCTTCGCGGGGCACCCGACGATCGGCACCGCGATCCTGCTGGCGGAGTTGCGTGCCGCGGGTGAACTCGGCAACGGCGTGGTGATCGCCCTTGAGGAAAAAATCGGGCTTGTCCGGGTCGAGGTGCGTCGCAAGCCGGGGCAGGCGGCGCGTGCCATGTTCGAACTTCCGCGCCTGCCGGAGAATCTCGGCCTCGCTTTCGATCCCGTTTTGGTCGCCGGAGCCTTGGGGCTAGATCCGCTTGATCTTGGTTTTGGCGCCCATGGGATTTCCGCCTGGTCTGCCGGAACGCCGTTCGTCATGGTGCCGGTGAAGGATCTGGCGACCATCGCGCGCGCGCGCGTCGCGGATATCAACATGTGGAAACCCGCCTTTGGCGCCACCGGAAAAGGGGCGGCGTTTCTCTACACGCGCGAGACCATGGATCCCGCGCATCATGTCCACGCCCGCATGTTCTCGCCTTTGGGCGGGATTCCGGAAGATCCGGCGACCGGATCGGCTGTTGCCGCCTTTTCAGGGCTCGCCGCGACGGTCGAACGGCCAGAGGATGGCCGGCATCAGCTCATCATCGAGCAGGGTTATGAAATGGGTCGTCCCAGCCAGATCGCGCTCGATCTCGACATTCGCGGCGGGCGTCTGATCAGCGCGACGATCGGCGGTTCCGCCATCCGCGTCAGCGAGGGGCGACTGCTGGCATGAGTAGCTCTTCCGAGGTTGTCGCGATCGAGGGAATCGACGCGGTTGTCGAGCCTTATGATTGGGTGTTTCCGCGTGAAAACGAAGCCGACATTGACGCCTTCTGGAGGGCCGAGATCGAGGCCAAGCCCGCGCTCTATGATGGCGAGGTGCTGATCCAGCATCGCGGCGCGCTGGAGGGCGGCATTTTTCGCGCCGGCTATTCCTTCACGCGCTACAAGCCTTTTCTCGCCTGGCATCGGATGGGTTTTCCCGGCGCGCCGGTGCGCAATGGCTTCGCCGTGGCGGCGCTGAGGACGCGGGACGGTGCCTATCTCCTTGGCGAGATGGCGGCCCACACGGCGAATGCCGGCAAGATCTACTTCCCCGCCGGCACGCCGGATCGCGGCGATGTCCTGCCCGACGGCACGGTTGATCTTGCCGGCTCGGTGCTGCGCGAGCTTGAGGAGGAGACGGGATTGCGCGCGGCGGAGGTGCGGGTCGAGCAGGGCTGGAAAATGGTTCTGGGCGCGGTGCGCGTCACATTTTTCCGCCCGGTTCTGATCGATCTTGAAGCCGAGGACGCGCGCCGCTTGATGCTGGCGCGCATGGCGCAATTGCCGGAGCAGGAACTGAGCGATATCCGCATCATCCGAAGCCCGCGCGATTTCGACCCCGCGCGGATGCCGGTTTTCCTCACCTCCTACCTCGCCTGGGCCTTTGGCGAAGGGAGCTGAGCCTTGCGGTCATGTCCGCGCGCGTATCAGGGATAGCCGAAACGGCTCTTTGTCGCCCTGACATGCGCGCTGGCACCGCCCGAATTGCCGGCGGCGCACATGGAATCGGCCTTCTTCATTTCCGCTTCGATCTGGTCGTAAACGCTTTTTGTCGTGTGGCCGGTTTCAAGGTCATTGGCCTGAATCGCCCTGAACCGCGCGATATCGCCGGTGCAGCCCGCGCCTTCCGGCAGCTTGAAATTCGTTGGGGTGATCGAAACGCCGCGTGGCTCCTGGGCAGCCGCAGGTTTGGGGGCCTCGGACGTGCTCTGGCAGGCGCCGAGCGCGAGGAGGGCGGAAAAGGTAAGGACGAAACGCGGCATGGGAACCTCTTGAGAACGAATCGAGCGAACTGCGCCGGCAGGAATAGCATGTTCCATGGCAGCAATGGGGCGATCATTCTTTTGCCGGGCCGGCTTGCGGAACGGGCGATCCTCGGTTACGCTCGGTCTATCGTTATCGAAAGCTGAGTTTCAGTCTCACGATGAAGTCGAAACGCGCCCGCGCTATCGCCATCACCGCATCGCAAGATGCGGCGGCCGCTTATGCGCGCGCCCTTTCCTTCCTTGGTCTCGGCCTTCTCCTTTCGCTCGCGCTTCTTCTTATCAGCCCCTGAGGGCCGTCCGGGCGCGCGCCTGGGCCTTCAGGGGAGTGAAACGCACAAGCCCCCGTTTTCCCGTTGATGTATGCCTCGCTTCGCGCCAGAACGCTGCGCGAGCGTTGCGAATGAGCCAAGGATCAAACCGATGTCCTCCGACAAGAATCGTGTCCTGATTTTCGACACCACCCTGCGCGATGGCGAGCAATGCCCCGGCGCAACCATGACCTTCGAGGAAAAGCTCGAAATCGCCGATTTCCTCGATGAAATGGGCGTAGATATCATCGAGGCCGGGTTTCCCATCGCTTCCGAAGGGGATTTCGAGGCGGTGAACGCGATTGCAAAACGCGTGAAGCGCGCGACCGTCGCGGGGCTCGCCCGCGCCATCAACGCTGATATCGACCGCGCCGGCGAGGCGGTAAAGGCGGCGCAGCGCGGACGCATCCACACTTTTGTCTCGACCTCACCGATCCATCTCGCGCACCAGATGCGCAAATCCGAAGCCGAGGTGCTCGACATCATCGCCGCGACCGTGGCGCGGGCGCGCAATCTCGTTGAGGATATCGAATGGTCGGCGATGGATGCGACCCGCACCCCGATCGAGTATCTCTGCCGCTGCGTCGAAACCGCGATCCGGGCCGGCGCGACCACCATCAACCTGCCCGATACGGTGGGTTATGCCACGCCGGATGAGTATCGCGACATGTTCAGGGCTGTTCGGGCGCGCGTTCCCGACAGCGACAAGGCGATTTTCTCCGTGCATTGCCACGATGATCTCGGCCTCGCCGTTGCCAACTCGCTCGGCGGGTTGGAAGGCGGGGCGCGCCAGATTGAATGCACGATCAACGGGATCGGGGAGCGCGCAGGCAATGCCGCGCTCGAGGAAATCGTCATGGCGATCAAGACCCGTGGCGATGTTCTCCCTTATGAGACCGGGATCGATAACCGCATGCTGACACGCGCCTCGAAGCTCGTTTCCGCCGCGACCTCCTTCCCCGTGCAATACAACAAGGCGATCGTCGGCCGGAACGCCTTCGCGCATGAAAGCGGCATCCATCAGGACGGGATGCTCAAGAACACCCAGACCTACGAGATCATGACCCCGGAATCGGTCGGCGTGTCGAAGACCTCGCTCGTCATGGGCAAGCATTCGGGCCGCAACGCTTTCCGCGACAAGCTCAAGCAGCTCGGTTACGAGATTTCCGATAACCAGCTCGAAGATGCCTTCGTGCGCTTCAAGGCCCTCGCCGACCGCAAGAAGCACATCTACGACGAGGATATCGAAGCTCTGGTCGATGAGAACATCGCCACGCGCGAGGACAGGGTGAAGGTGCTGAATCTTCTTGTCGTCGCCGGGACGAACGGCCCGCAATCGGCGGTGCTGACACTTGATATCGATGGCCAGCATCACACCCGTCAGGCAACCGGGAACGGGCCGGTGGACGCGACTTTCAACGCGATCCAGCAGATGATTCCGCATCAGGCCAAGCTGGAACTCTATCAGGTCCATGCGGTGACCGAAGGAACGGATGCGCAGGCAGAGGTCTCGGTGCGCCTGGCCGATACCGAGGGCAAGCTCGTCACCGGCCGGGCCGCAGATCCGGATACGCTCGTTGCATCGGCCAAGGCCTATATCGTGGCCCTCAACAAGCTCACCTCGGCGCGCGGAGCGGGTGACCCCCGGCTTCATGCGCATCACGGCGCGGCTTAAGGGCTGATCATGCGGCTTGGCGTTGATCTCGGCGGAACGAAGATCGAAATCATCGCCCTTGACGCTTCCGGCGGCGAGAGGCTTCGCCGCCGAATTCCCACGCCGCGCGGCAGCTATAAGGGCATCGTCGGCGCCATCGCGTCTCTGGTGACGCAGGCCGAAGGCGAACTGGCCGCTTCGGGCGATGTCGGCCCACATAGCCTGGGCATTGGCATGCCCGGCGGTATCTCGCCCTTTACCGGGTTGGCGATGAACGCCAATTCCACCGAACTGAACGGACAACCCTTCCAGGCTGATCTCGAAAAGCTGCTGGCCCGCCCCATCCGCTTCGCGAATGATGCCAATTGCCTCGCCGTTTCCGAGGCGGTGGACGGCGCGGGCGCCGGTCGGCGCGTTGTCTTCGCGGCAATCCTCGGCACGGGATGTGGCGCCGGCATCGCCCTTGATGGCCGCTCATGGGAGGGGCCCAATCGCATCGCCGGGGAATGGGGGCACAACGCCTTGCCCTGGCCGAGTGTCGAGGAGGTGCGGGAAGCCTCGCGCTGCTATTGCGGCAAGCTGGGCTGCAACGAGACCTGGATCTCCGGCACCGGCTTTCAGGATGATTTCCGGCGCGAGAGCGGCAGAAGCCTGCCGGCCGCTGAAATCGTCGCGCAGGCGGTGGATGGCGACGTGCGGGCGGCGGCGGCTTTCGAGCGCTATCTCTCCCGCCTCGGGCGTGCGCTTGCGCAGATCGTCAACCTTCTCGACCCGGAGGTCATCGTTCTGGCTGGCGGCATGAGCAATGTCCGCGCGCTCTATGAAAGGCTGCCGGCAGCGATCGCGCCCTTTGTCTTCTCGGAGAAATTCATCACGCCCGTCCTGCCTGCGCGCCATGGTGATTCCTCGGGCGTGCGTGGCGCGGCTTGGCTGTGGGAATCGTGACGGCGATGCTGCAGGTGTGACCTTTCCGCCATAGGCAGATGCCGGGCGGCGCGAGATCATGCCCCCTGTTTCAATGGGGGAATATTATGCATCGTCAAGATATCGCGCGGCTCGCCTCGCTGACCGGCCTGCTGGCGCTTGGTGCCTGTGCCACCGCGACACGCGGCACCACCAACCAGATCCAGATCAATTCCGAACCGCCGGGCGCCAGCGTCACCACCTCGCTGAACCAACAATGCACGACGCCGTGCACCATCACGGTCAGCCGTAAGGACGAATTTTCGGTCGTCTTCTCGCTGCCGGGGTACGAGGACCAGACCATCGCCGTGAAAACGCAGGTTGCGGGCGCTGGGGCCGCCGGCTTCGCAGGGAACGTGCTCGTTGGCGGCGTGGTGGGCATGGGCGTGGACGCCGTCACGGGCTCAACGCTGGAGCATCAGCCAAACCCGGTCATCGCCGTGATGCGCAAGCTCGCCCCTGCGCCGAAGGCTGATCCGAAAGCCCGCCGCGCACCCGCGCCGAAGGCCCGCGCGACCCCCGCGCCGAAGGCTGAAAAACCCGCCGAGGAAGGCGAAGGATAATTCTCGCGAATGAGGCTTGCCAAGCCTTAGCCGATGCGGTATCGAACCGACCTCGCGCGGGGTTCCCGCGCGTTGCCTTTTTGAAGACGATGGCCGAAACGCGGCGCTAATCTTCCAGAAGGCTTGGGTGTGTAGCTCAGTTGGTAGAGCAGCTGACTCTTAATCAGCGGGTCCAAGGTTCGAATCCTTGCACACCCACCAATCCGCTGGATATTTTCTCACTGCAGACATGACGAAGCTATCCGGTTTTCCGGCTGCGGGCCTGTCCGTTGCTCGATCGTTGGACCATGGCGAGCAGACAAAAAGAAACCCCGCCGAAGCGGGGTTTCAAAGGTTCGATTTCGAAGGAAATCAGAACTTGTAGTTCAGGCCGGCGCGAACGATGTGACCCTTGGTGGTGGTGTTGATACCAGCGCCATAGGTGTACTTGCCGAGATCGTAGTACAGGTATTCACCCTTCACGGTGATGTTCCGGGTGATCGCGGCTTCAGCGCCGGCACCGATGGTCCAGCCTGCGCGGAAGGACGAGCCGGTGACCGCACCGGCAGAGCCCTTCACGTCACCCATGGCGAGACCGCCGGTGATGTACGGCATGAAGCGATCGATCGCGTAGCCGAGACGACCGCGAACGGTACCGAACGAGCGGATATCGGTGCGGCAGCCCGGCGCGACGCAGTTGAGATCGGTGCTGCCCTTCAGGCTCGACCAGGCGTAGTCGGCTTCCGCGCCGAGAACCAGGCCGTTGGAGAGCTGATAGTTGTAACCGATCGTCGCGCCGACAAGGCCACCCTTGTTGTTGATGGTGCCGGAAGTAACGGCGCCGTTGGAGTGCTTGTTGCTGCCCCAGCCGTAACCACCCTGAACACCGACATAGAAGCCGGTCCAGTTATAGGCGGCCATCATCGGGACGACAGGGGCGGCCGGCTTGCGCGTGCCGAGATCGGCAGCCTGGGCGGCGCCGGTGGCGAGAAGGCCGAAAATGGCGGCTTTCGCGAATTTGGACATCATGGGATTACCTCTTTAGTTTTAAGTACCGAACTCATCTTGGCGCTCTATAACGCGATGCAGCATGGTTGTCTGTATCCACGCGGCAACACCTTTAGCACTGGTGGGGTAGGGTTAATGAATTTGCCGTGAACCGCCCGCCTTGATGTCCGTCGGATGGCACTCCGCACATACAATGGTGGCGGAAACGGGGCGTGATTCACCTTCATGGCAACGGCTTAACAGAATCGCGAAGATTTTGTGTTCATTCTCCCTGCTTTCGACGGGTAGAGACGAGGCGGCAGAACGCGATGGACAGGCAAGGGGCGCAGGACGGGGAAAGTTTGAAATCCGGTTCTGCTGAATCCAAAAGTGCCAATGAATGGGTGACTCGCCAGAGGTTGATCGCCCTCGTTCTGGTCTTTGATGTCTCGACGCTGGTGGCCGTTGGGCTTTTCACTGCCATGCTTCTGCTGCCGCCGGCTCATCTGGCATCATGGCAACCTGTTTTCGTGATCGGTGCGATCTGCCTGGTCTCAGTCTATGTCCACCAGCGCCTGTGGGGCTACACGATCGCCTCTCTCGGTGCTTTTCCGAGGCAGACGAGGAGCCTTCTGCTCGCCATTGTCGCGGGTTTCATCAGCGTAGCCGGATTGATGTTCCTTTCCGGGGTTGAGATCAGCCCCTTCCGATTGTGGTTTCTGGGCTGGCTGTTGCTCCTTCTGATCGTCCTGCCCTTTTTCCGGCTGTTCGTTTCACGCAGCATCGCGCAGGCGGAACGGCGCGGCGAGCTGGCCCGGCGCGCGGTGATCGTGGGGGGCGGCAAATCCTGTGAGGACCTCATCGCCAGGCTGGAATCCTCCCGCTCCAACGCGATCCGCATCCTCGGTGTATTCGACGATCGCGATGACGAGCGTTCACCGGAAACAGTGCGCGGTTATCGCAAGGTCGGCACCTTTGCGGAGCTGGATGGGTATTGCCGGCAGAACAGGGTCGATCTTCTCGTGGTCGCGCTGCCCGCGACTGCGGAAGAACGCATCCTGCACCTGATGAAGAAGCTCTGGGAATTGCCCATTGATGTACGCATCGCCGCCCATGCCTCGAAGCTCAAACTCTCGAAGCGCGCCTATTCCTATATTGGCGACGTGCCCTTCCTCGCGGTGTTCGATCGTCCACTCTCGGATTGGAACGCGACCGTCAAATGGGCTTTCGATTTCGTTGTCGCGGCGCTGGCGCTGGCCGCCCTATCGCCGCTCATGGCGCTGATCGCGCTGGCGGTGAAGCTTGATTCCAAGGGGCCGGTTTTTTTTCGCCAGAAGCGCCATGGCTTCAACAACGAGATCATCCAGGTCTTCAAGTTCCGCTCGATGTACACGGAATTGACCGATCACAATGCGAGCAGGCAGGTGACGCGCGGCGATCCGCGCGTGACGCGGGTGGGACGCTTCATCCGGAGGACTTCGCTCGACGAATTGCCCCAGCTCATCAACGTGCTGCGCGGCGAATTGTCACTGGTCGGTCCGCGTCCGCACGCGATCGAGACGAAGGCAGGCAACCGCCTCTATCAGGATGTTGTCGACGGCTATTATGCCCGCCATCGCATGAAGCCGGGGATCACGGGCTGGGCGCAGATCAACGGCTGGCGTGGCGAGACCGATACGGTGGACAAGATCGAGCGCAGGGTGGAGCATGATCTCCACTATATCGAGAACTGGTCGCTGGCCTTTGATGTCTACATTCTCGTCATGACCCCCTTCGCGCTTCTGAGCACGCGCAACGCCTACTGACGCCTGCTGCCACGATGGGGATGTGTGCGTCTGCGCACAGCCGCCGGATTATTCCTCGCTTACTGTGCCGGCAATCTTTTGTCGCGGGAGAGGCGTATGGAGCTGGAGGTATGGGGTGCACGCGGGACCAGTCCGGTTTCCGGGTCCCGCTTCAACCATTATGGCGGGCACACGGCCTGCCTTGCACTTAGGGCCGGCGAGGATCTCGTGGTTCTCGATGCCGGCTCCGGCGCAGCTGCATTGGGCGAGAAACTGGTGCGGTCCGACATCCGCCGTGTCCATGTCCTGCTCAGTCATTTCCATCACGATCATGTCATGGGGCTGCCCTATCTGGTCCTCGGAGCCGGGGCAGGGCGGCGTCTCGCGATCCATGCCTGTGGTCTCACCGCGGATATGCTGCGCGATAGCCTGTACCGACTTTTTTCCGAGCCCTATTTCCCTGCACAGGAAACGCAGCTGTTTTCCGGCGTCTCGCTCCACGCCCACGCCGCGGGGGACGCGTTTTCGCTTGGGGAGGGGACGCGCTCGGGCGGGACCGTTGCCGTTCGCGCCGAGCCGCTTCGGCATCCCGGTGGTGCCTCGGCCTTCCAGCTTGCCGGATGCGGGAAAGCACTCGCCTATGTGACGGATATCGAGGAATCGCCGGAACCGCCGCCAGCGCTCATCGAACTCTGCCGCGGGGCGGATATGCTCGTGCATGATACGATGTTCACGGGCGAGGAAATCGAGACGCGACGCGGCTGGGGGCATTCCACCATTGAGGCGGCATTGGCTCTGGCGGAGGCTGCCGGGGTGCGCAGGCTTGCCGGCTTTCATCACAATCCGTCCCATGATGACCTTGTTCTGTCCCGACGCGATGAGGAAATCGCGGCCAGGCGGGCAGGCGCCTTCCTGCTGCGCGAGGGGCAGGTTTTCCACATCTGAGGGGAGAGGAACACGCATTTCCGGTGTATTTTCCCGGTAATCGAAGCCAGAGCCTAGATGTAGCCCTGTCGCGTGTACCTTGATGGGGGAGTGCCGCATGGTGCCTGCCCGGCATGTCCGCGGCGAGGTTGCTTTTCGGTTTCTTTTGTAACTATCTAGCTCGCGGGTTCGTCCAGAACGGGAGAAGACCAACATGGAACGACGCCATTTCCTGCGTATCGCCGGGCTCGGCGTCGCCGCGCCGGCTGTCATGCGCGTGAGCCGTGCCAATGCCGCCGAGGTGACGCTGAAGATGCATCACTTTTTGCCGCCGGTTTCCAATGGCCATGCCCGCTTCCTCAAGCCCTGGTCGGACAAGGTTGCCGCGGAATCGGGCGGGCGGATCAAGATCGACATCTACCCCTCGATGCAGCTTGGTGGTGCCCCGCCCCAGCTTTTCGATCAGGCACGCGACGGCGTGGCCGATCTGGTCTGGACCCTGCCGGGCAATACGCCGGGACGCTTCCCCGGTATCGAGACTTTCGAGCTTCCCTTTGTTGCGGCCAAGAAGGCCATGACCAATTCGAGGGCGCTCCAGCAATTCGCCGAGCAGCATCTGAAGGATGAGTTCCGCGAAGTGCACCCGATCTGCTTCTGGACGCATGACCATGGCTTGCTGCACACAAGCAGGCCGGTTGCGCGGATGGAAGACCTCGCCGGCATGAAGATCCGCTTTCCCACCCGCCTTGCGGGCGAGGGGCTCAAGGCGCTTGGCGCGAACCCGATCGGTATGCCGATTCCCCAAGTGCCGGAGAGCCTTGCCCAGAAGGTCATCGAAGGCTGCGTGGTGCCCTGGGAGGTCGCGCCGACGATCAAGGTGCATGAGCTGGTGAAGAACCACCTCGAGATTCCGGGCTCGCCGACCTTCTATGTCGCCACCTTCGTCCTGGCGATGAACAAGCCGAAATACGAATCGCTCCCGGCGGATCTCAAGGCGGTGCTGGATCGGAATTCCGGCCTCGTCGCGGCCGAGATGGCGGGCAAGGTCTGGGATGATCAATCCGTCACCGTCTCGGAGATGATCAGGAAGCGCGGCAATAATGTGAGCACGCTCTCGGCGGAGGAATATACCCGCTGGCGCAAGGTATGTGCGCCTGTCACCGAGACCTGGATCAAGGCGGTGAAGGAAAAGGGCCTCGACGGGGGCAAGCTGCTGGCTGCGGCCGAAGCCCTTCTCGCCGCGCATGCTGGCTGACGGCACGGCCGCGATGGAAACGAATCCTCCGCAAGGAGAGGAGCCTTCCCGCTTTGGCAGGCTCTCGGGCGCGATCGCGCTGCTGGGCGGCGCGCTTGCAGTGGGGGTAGGCCTGCTGGTCAGCACGAGCGTGATCCTGCGCTGGTGGGGCCTTGGTGGAATTCCGGGTGATTTCGAGCTTGTGCAGATGCTGACCGCCGCCTCGGTCTTCTGCTTCCTGCCGCTCTGCCAGCAACGGCGCGGCCATGTCATCGTCGATGCGGTTTCACAGGGCTGGCGCTTGCCGCTGCGCCGCCGCGTCGACGGGGTGTGGGAAATTCTCGCGGCTGGTGTTTTCGTGCTGATGGCCTGGCAGCTTGCAGGCGGTGCGCATGGCATGAGCGCTTCCGGCACCAACACCATGGTCCTCGCGCTGCCTGTCGCGCCCGTCGTGTGGTTATGCGCGTTGCTATGCGGTTTCCTGGCCTTTGTCGCGCTGGCGAAGGGGCTGGAGAACCTGCGCCAGCATAGCCGGGAGGGCTGAATGAGCGGCAACGCCATCGCCCTTGCCGGCTTTGCCGGGATGCTGGCGCTCATCGCAATGCGGATGCCCGTGGGCCTCGCGATGCTTGTGGTTGGCGGGCTTGGCTATGCGGGCTTTACCGGCGTGCCGGTTTTCCTCAACTACCTCAAGACCACGCCCTATTACCTCTTCTCGAATTATACGCTGTCGGTCATCCCGCTTTTCGTGCTCATGGGGGCCTTCGCGGAGAAATCCGGCCTCTCGACCGGGCTTTTCCGGGCCATGGCGGCGCTGGTGGGACATCGGCGCGGCGGCATGGGCATGGCGGTGATCGGCGCCTGCACGGCGTTTGGCGCGATTTGCGGCTCCTCGGTTGCGACGACCGCGACATTCGGGCGCACGGCGCTGCCGGAGCTGGTGAAGCTGCGCTATGCGCCGGGGATAGCGGCAGGCACCGTGGCGGTTGGCGGCACTCTGGGCGTTCTCATTCCGCCCTCGGTGATCCTCGTCGTTTATGCGATCTCGACGGAGCAGAACATCGTCAAGCTTTTCATGGCGGCGCTCATCCCCGGCTTGATGGCGGCATTCTTCTATCTCGTGGTGATCGCGATCATGGCGCGGCGGAACCCCGATTCCATGCCGGTTCAGCCTGCATTGCCCTGGCGAGCACGCCTTTCGGCGCTGGCTTCGGTCTGGCCTTCGCTGCTGATTGCGGTTCTCGTGGTCGGCGGCATCTATGGCGGGATCTTCACGCCGACGGAGGCAGCTGCCATCGGCGCGATCGCGGTTCTCGCGGATGGGCTGATGCGCCGCGCGCTCGATTGGCGCCGGATACGGCTTGCGCTCCAGCAGACGGCGGAGACCTGTGGCATGATCTTCATGATCCTGCTCGGCGCCGAGGTGTTCAACGGCTTTCTTGCCCTCACGCAGCTGCCCGCCAATGCCGCCGAATGGATCGGCGCGCTCGGCCTTTCGCCGTATTTCGTGCTGATCAGCCTGCTGGCTTTCTACATCCTGCTCGGCGCGGTGATGGACGAACTGGCGATGATCCTGCTGACGCTGCCGGTTTTCTTCCCCATCGTCACCAGCCTCGATTTCGGCATGTTTCCGGATGAGGTCGCGATCTGGTTCGGTATTCTCGTGCTCATCGTCGTGGGGATCGGGCTGGTGGCGCCGCCGATCGGGCTGAATGTCTTCGTGATCGCGGCGATCGCGCGCAACATTCCGGTCGGGGCGATCTATCGCGGGGTTATTCCCTTCGTGCTGGCGGATATTCTCCGGCTTTCGCTTTGCGTGGCGTTTCCGGCCCTGTCATTATGGCTCGTGAGAGTCTTGAGTTGAGGTAATCCCAATGATCACGGATCTAGCCCGCGACGATATCAAATCGGGCCTTGCTGCCGGGACCATGCTGGTCGTCGATGTGCGCGAACCGCACGAATACGCGGCGGGCCATATTCCAGGGGCGATCAATATGCCGCTTTCCGCCTTCGATCCCCGACGCCTGCCGATGGATGAAGGCAAAAGAACCGTTCTTTCCTGCGCTGCGGGCGTCCGCTCCATGCAGGCGGCGATGCTCGCGCGCTCTGCGGGTGTCGCGATTGACGCGCATTACCGCGGCGGCTTCAAGGATTGGCTGATGGCCGGCGAGCCGGTCGAGCGCTGAAACCGGATATTTGTCCGGGCAAGGGGCGCTTGCGGGTTGAAACCTTGCATCGCGGGGTTATCATTCCCGCAACGGCGGAACGGTTTCCGCGCGGGTTCTGGAGTTTTCCATCTCCGGGGCTCTCTTCTCTCGGCTTTCAACCAGCGAGCATCACATGCGTCCAATGAAATTCGGCATGGGCCAGGCGCTCACGCGCGTGGAAGATCAGCGTTTCATCACCGGGCAGGGACAATACGCGACCGATTATCGCGCCAAGGGCGAATTGCGCGCCTATGTGCTGCGCTCTCCCCACGCCAGTGCGACATTTTCCTTCAAGAACCTTGCGCATGCGCGCGCCATGCCAGGTGTCGCCTTGATCCTGACGCATGCGGAAACGGCGCATCTGGGCGATCTGCCCTGTCAGGCACCGCTCAAAAACGGCGATGGTTCGCCGATGGTGCCCACGGCCTATCCCGTGCTGCCAAAGGACCGCGTGCGCCATCTTGGCGAAGCAGTTGCCTTTGTGGTTGCGCAGACACTCGAACAGGCGCGCGACGCGGCGGAGGCGATCGAGATTGTCTGGAAGCCGGAAAAGGCCCTGCCTACGATGGTGGCGGCTCTGGCTTCCGGGGCGCCGGCAATTCACGCCAATGTGCCGGGCAATATCGCCTTCGATACGATTCTCGGTGATCGCGAGAAGACCGAGGCGGTTTTCGCGAAAGCGCACCGGGTGGTTTCGCTCGATCTCGTCAATAACCGCATCGTGCCCAATTACATGGAGGCGCGATCGGTCGTCGCCGAGGTCAAGGGCGAGAATATCACGCTCACGCTGGGCAGCCAGGGCAGCCATGGCCTGCGCGATACGCTCGCGAAGGCGATCTTCAAGGTCGATCCTGCGAAGGTGAGGGTCGTCACCCCCGATGTCGGCGGTGGTTTCGGCACCAAGAGCTTCATGTATCGCGAATATCCCCTCGCGACTTTGGCCGCCCAGACGCTCGGCAAGCCGGTGCGCTGGGTGTCGGACCGTTCCGAGCATTTCGTCGCCTGCACGCATGGGCGCGACAACCGCACCCGCGCGGAAATGGCGCTGGACGAAAAAGGGCGCTTCCTCGCGATGCGGGTGACGCTGGATGCGGATATGGGCGCCTATCTGTCGCAATACGCCCCGTTCATTCCGTGGATCGGTTCCACGATGCTGACCGGGTGTTACGACATTCCCGTGGGTTATACGCGGTTGCGCGGCATCTACACGCATTCGGTGCCGGTCGATGCCTATCGTGGCGCCGGGCGGCCCGAGGCCGCGTACACGGTTGAGAGGCTGGTCGATTTCATTGCCGACGAGATCGGCATGGATCGGATCAAGCTGAGGAAGATGAACCTCATCAAGCCGAAGAAGATGCCGTACAAGACGGCCACCGGGCGCGTCTATGATTCCGGTGAATTCGCCGCGCATATGGAACGCGCCATGGAGATCGCGGATTGGAAAGGCTTTCCCGCGCGTCTCAAGGCGGCGAAGAAGGCAGGTAAGCTGCGCGGTATCGGTTTGGGCGTCTATATCGAGGCTTGTGGCGGCGGCTCGGCCGAGCCGGGCTATGTCACGCTTGAGAAGGATGGTAGCGCCACCGTGCGCATCGGCACGCAATCCAACGGGCAGGGGCATGAAACCGCCTATGCCCAGCTTGTCTCGCAACATCTCGACCTGCCGCTCGACAAGATCCGGGTGTTGCAGGGGGATACGCGCGAGACGCCGACCGGGAGCGGCACGGGCGGGTCGCGCTCCATCCCCGTGGGCGGCGCGGGCGTTGCCAAGGCGGCGGAACTGCTGGCGACCAACCTCAAGACTCTCGCCGCCGAAGCGCTTGAAGCCGGTACGGGGGATCTGGAGATTGCGGAAGGGCGCGTGCGCATTGCCGGCACCGACCGCGCATTGACCTTCAGCGAGATTGCCATGTTGCCGGGCGCGAAGCCCGCGATGCTTTCGACCAAGGCGGAGTTCAAGCCGCCGGAGGCGACCTATCCGAACGGCACGCATGTCTGCGAGATGGAGATCGACCCGGAAACCGGGGAGAGCCGCATCGTCAATTATGCGATCGTCGACGATTTCGGTGTCACGCTCAATCCGCTGCTCCTCGCCGGGCAGATCCATGGCGGCGCGGCGCAGGGAATCGGCCAGGCGCTGGTCGAGCGCTATGTGATGGATGAGAGCGGGCAGCTGCTTACCGCCAGCTTCCTCGATTACGCGATGCCGCGCGCCGACGACATGCCGGATTTCACCTTCGAGACGCGCAACGTGCCATGCGTGACCAACGCGCTCGGCGTGAAGGGGGCGGGCGAGGCCGGTACGATCGGCGCCGCGCCTGCGGTGATGAATGCGCTGGTGGATTGCCTTCGTCGCGCCAAGGGAATTCGCCATATCGACATGCCGGCGAATGCGCAGGCGATCTGGCAGGCGCTGCGAAGCTGAGTGTTTCATGCGTGGGTGCGATCACAAAACAGTGATTGCGCTTCTGTTTTGCGTTTCTGCAAGATTTCCTGGCTGGACAAATTCCACTCTTGCCGCGACCTTGCCGGTCCACTTGCTGCGTGACGAAAGTTCGCGCCGCGTTTTGCCGGAACTGAGAAGAGGAAATTCCATGCGCCGTATCACCGTTCTTGCAACCTTTCTGGCTTTCGGCGCGGGCGCCGTGCTCGCCCAGTCCAACGTCATTGACCAGCGCAAGGCTGAAATGAAGGCGATGGGCGGCGCGGCCGGCTCGATCAGCAAGATGATGAAGGGCGAGGAAGCCTTCGATCTCGCGAAGGTCAAGACCGGGCTTGAAACCCTGGCCAAATCCGCGAAGGCCAGCGTCGCGCTCTACCCCGCCGAATCCAAGACCGGCGACACCAAGGCGCTGCCCGCTATCTGGGATAACAAAGCCAAGTTCGATGGCCTCTTCGCCAAGCTCGAAGCGGATGCCAACACCGCGCTCGCCGCGATCAAGGACGAAGCCAGCTTCAAGGCGGAAGCCGGCAAGGTTTTCGCCAATTGCGGTGGCTGCCATACCGATTTCCGCGCGAAGTAAGCTCTGCCGCTACCGGGCGGAATGATCCGGGCATGGCGGGTGGACCGGCATGCCCTTTTCCCGTTCAGGGCGATTGATGAAGGAGCGGGATATGGCAAAATGGATCGGGAGGCTTGCGGCTCTGGCCATTCTGGGGCTGGCCGGCTTCTGGCTTGTCACGGAGCCGGCGGTTCAGCGCCTGTGGTTCGCAAGCGCGCCGGCAGCCTCTGGCGAGATCGATCTGGCCAATGGCCGCACCATGTTCTTCGCGGGCGGTTGCGCCTCCTGCCACGCCACGCCGGGGCAGGGCGACCGCCTGAAGCTCGGCGGTGGACTCGCGATGCATTCGCCCTTCGGAACGTTCCACACGCCGAACATCTCGCCTCATCCGCGCGATGGAATCGGCGCCTGGAGCGTGGAATCCTTTGTCACCGCCATGCGTGAGGGGGTCTCGCCGGACGGTCGTCATTATTACCCTGCTTTCCCCTATTCCTCGTATCAGCGGATGAAGGCGAAGGATCTCGCTGATATGTTCGCCTTCATCAAGACCTTGCCGCCGGTCGAGGGCCGCGCGCGCGATCACGAGGTCGGCTTCCCGTTCAATATCCGCCGGCTGCTTGGCGGCTGGAAGCTGCTGCATCTCGATGGCAGGCTTTTCGCGGCCGATCCCACGAAGGATGCGGAATGGAACCGCGGCGCTTATCTTGTCGAGGGCGCGGGCCATTGCGCGGAATGTCATTCGCCGCGCAACCCGCTGGGCGGGATCGTGACGGCAAGGCGCTATGCCGGCGGCATGGACCCCGAGGGCAAGAGTTTCGTGCCGAACATCACGCCGCACAAGGATGGGCTCGGCGGCTGGTCGAAAGGCCAGATGGCGGATTTCCTGAAGACCGGAGAGACGCCGGGTTTCACCTCCGCCGGCGGGTCCATGGCCTCCGTCATCAAGAACATGGCGGAGCTACCGGATGCCGACCGCGCCGCGATGGCGCGCTATCTGGTCGAGCTGGCGCCGCTTGAGACCAGGAAGCCGGCGGGAAAGTAAGGGGCATAGCCCCTTATTCCATGACGGCGGCCTTGAGGATTACCACCATGGTCGCGTGGCCGGGTTCATCGCCGATGCAGCGGATGATATGCTGACGGTCGCAGCGATAGCGCAGGCTTTCACCGGCGCGTGCTGTTTCGACGCCCCCACCGACCTCGACCTCGAACGTGCCCTTGATCACCGAGAGGTTTTCCACCGACCCGCGCTGATGCGCATCCGAATCGAGCACGCCGCCCGGCTCCGCCTGCAAATCGTACCATTGCAGCCATTCCACGGTTTTCAGCCAGCCGATGATCGCGAGGCGCAGCTTGCCGTCATCCGAGACGAGGATCGGGGTATCCCCGCGCGAGGATTTCTCGATGAAGGGTTCCTCGTCCGAGGAGACAAGGAAACGCTCGATCGAGACATCGAGCGCCTGGGAAAGCCGCCAGATCGTGGCGAGCGTCGGGTTGGTCTCGTTACGCTCGATCTGGCTGATGATCGATTTGGCGACGCCGGATTGTTCCGCCAGTTCGGAGAGCGAAAGATTGTAAGCCTTCCTCAGCCGCTGGATCGTCTTGCCCAGCTGGCCCGAAAGCGCTGCGGCACCGGCTTCCATTTCGCGCGGCTTTTCCTTTTCCTGCATCGATTTTCCAGTCGGATCTGCGTGGCGCGAACGCATGGCGCCTTAACAGTACTAGCTTTGCCCCAGTGCATGGCGCGATGCAAGATTTTCGGCTATCGGGAGGTAACCTGAAGGAATGCGACCCATGAGCGCTGTTGAACTATCCGGCTCCGAGGATCTGGCCACCGGCCACGCCTCCTCCGACTTTTCCCACGCCGTGCCAGTTGAAGGCTTTGATCCCACGCTTGCCGATGGCAGTTTCACGCTGCTTGACCGCGAGGGGGGGCTACATCGCCTGCCGGGACTCGCTGGCTACAGGATGATGGAGATCATCCGCGATTTCGGCTTCGACATCCCCGCGATTTGCGGTGGCGCAGCGGCTTGCGGGACATGCCATGTCTATGTCGAACCGGGGGACATGGCACGCCTTGCCGAGCCGAGCGAGGAGGAGAGCTACCAGCTCGACCATCTGCTCACCTATCAGCCGCAATCGCGCCTTTCGTGCCAGATCATCTGGGATCGCGCGGTCCATGACGGGATGCACGTCGCGCTTGCGCCCAAGGAATAGCGATCTCAATAGCGTTTTCCGGCGAAGTGGTTTCCGGTTCGCCGCCGAAAACGCGTCAAGGAAGAGCAATAGCGTTTTCCGGCGAAGTGGCTTCCGGTTCGCCGCCGAAAACGCATCCTGGTTCAATCGGGCTATTCCGAAAGGCTCATCGCGTCGGCGAGCGTCACCTGCCGCCACAGGCGACCGCCGCTTTGCGATGCGCGCAGCGAGTTGAGGATGCGTTGCCCGATGGCGCTTGCGCCGATCCGATCCTCGATGAGATTGCGGGCCTCGCGTCGTGCGCCGGCAAGGACATCCGTCGGTATGCGCCGCAACTGCACCTGATGATCGCGAACGAGGCGAACGAGCGCGCCGGAATTCTCGCTTTGGGCCTCCGTCAGCCCGCGTGCATGGGCCTCGATGCCCGCGACCTCGAGGATCGCGCGCCATTCCGCCGGAAGCTTCTCCCAGGCGGCGAGATGCACGATGAGTTCGGCGGGGCCATTGGGTTTGTTGAAGCCCGGCGCGTAATAATAGGGCGCGGGCTTGTAAAGCCCGAGGGGCAGGTCATTCGCGGGCGCGAGAAATTCGGCTGCGTCGATCGTGCCGCTCGAAAGCGCGATGAGCAGATCGCCGGGCGCGATGGAGAGCGGCACCGCGCCCAGCCGCTGCCAGACCTCGCCGCCTAGACCCTGCACGCGGATCTTGATTCCCTTCATATCGGTAAGGGATTTGATCTCCTGCTTGAACCAGCCGGCCATGGAAGGGCCGGTATTGCCGGCGAGCAGCGGCTTGGCGCCGAAGGGGCGATAAAGTTCGTCCCACAGCGCCTGCCCGCCGCCGCGCTCAAGCCAGCTCTGATGTTCGAGCGCATAGGAGCCGAAAGGCAGGGTGGTGAAGACATTCGCTTCCGGCATCTTCCCCTGCCAATAGAGCGGGGTGGAATGGCCAAGCTCCACCGTGCCGGTGCCGACGGCATCGAGCACCTGAAGCGCCGGGACGATCTCACCCGCGCCGAAAAGCTGGATTTCGAAACGTCCGCCGGAAAGCTCGCCGACCCGCTTGGCGATATGGGCGGCGGCGATGCCCGGTCCCGGCAGGTTCTTGGGCCAGGATGTCGCCATGCGCCATTGGAGACGTGTCTGCGCGTGGACAGCCGGCATGGCGAGGGTTCCGGCGGAAACGGCCAGCGCGGTGCGACGGGAAAACAAGAACATCGGAACCTCCCTGGCTTACCAGTAAGCGTGGAAATGATGCACGGGACCATGCCCCTGGCCGATTTCCAACCGTTCCGAGGCGGCGATCGCCCCATGAAGATAGGCTTTCGCGGCATGGCAGGCGGCAGGCAGGGCCGCTCCTTTCGCAAGCTCCGCCGCGATGGCCGAGGAGAGTGTGCAGCCGGTGCCATGCGTGTTTTTCGTCACGATGCGCGATGCACGAAGACGCAAGCTTCCCCCCGGTGTGACCAGCAGATCCACGGCTTCCGGCCCTTCCGAATGCCCGCCCTTGACCAGCACGGCCTTCGCGCCGAGCTGGAGGATCACGTGCGCCTGTGCTTCCATCTCGCCTTCGTTTCGGGCGATTGGTCGGTCGGCGAGTTGCGCCGCTTCCGGCAGGTTGGGGGTAATGAGGTCGGCGCGGGGCAGGAGGCGTGCGCGCAGCGTCTCGACGGCCTGCGCATCGATCAGCGGATCGCCGCTGGTCGCCACCATGACCGGATCGAGAACCACCGGGCCTTTGAAATCCGCGAGCCCTTCCGCCACGGCGGCGACGATTGCGGCATTGGCGAGCATGCCGATCTTCACCGCGCGGATATCAAGATCGGCAAGGACGCTCCTCATCTGCGCCGCGACGAAATCCGGCGGTACGGCATGCACATCCTGCACGCCTTGCGTGTTCTGGGCCGTCAGCGCGGTGATGACGCTCGCGCCATAGACGCCAAGGGCGGAAAAGGTTTTCAGATCGGCCTGAATCCCGGCGCCGCCGCTGGAATCCGAACCGGCGATGGTGAGCGCGATCGCACTCTCTTGCAGAGTATTTCTGGCCCGTTCCAGGCGACGAAGGTGTCGCCGGCGATCATGCGGGAAAGTGTGCATCATTCTCCCCTTTCATGCAGGTGGATCACATTCAACCGCGCTTCGATCGTGTGTTCATCGAGCGCGGCAAGGGCGTCGATCAGGCGTACCGCGAAAGTGCCGGGGCCTTGCGCCTCGGCGGCGGCGATCTCGGCGGCGATGTTGAGGATCGAAACGCCGGAGATCGCGGCATGGAACGGATCACTCTCGACGCTTGCCATCGCCGCGAGGATCGCACCCAGCAGGCAGCCGGTGGCGGTCATCATGCCCAGATACGGATGTCCGTTGGCGAGTTTGGCTTCGCGCGTGCCGAGCCGTACATGGTCCTGCGCGCCGGTCACGAGCAGGGCGGTGCTCTCGGGTACGAAGCACGAAAACGCTTCCGCCTCCTGCCGGTTCGGCTTCATGATGAAGGGGGCGTGCGCGAGAACCTGTCGCGCCAGTGCATGACGGGCGGGGCTTGTATCGGCGAAGGCCGGATCGAGCACGAACGGCTTGCCCGCCTTGGCCGCGATGTCGGCGGCATGCGGAATGACGGCGAAACGTTCCTTGTCCATCATGCCGAAATTGAGCAGGAGCGCCGACGACGCGTGGATGAAGGCCGCGCATTCTTCCATGTTGGCGGTCAGGGTAGGGTTGGCGCCCAGCGCGATCAGCCCGTTCGCGGTGATTGTATATGCGATCGGCCCGGTAATCGCATGGATTCTCGGATGTTCGGCGCGAAGCCGGGCGAGGTTCGCCGCGATCCGTTCGGCCAGATTTTGGCGCGCGGCATCCGCGACGTTATCGGGATGCGGCAATGCTGGTTCTGTCATCGGACAAGCTTTCCTCCGCCGGAACGACCCGGATCAGGTTCAATGGGTTGGCATCTTGCCTCTCAGCGCTCCCGGAAGAGGAGGGCACCCCAAGCTTCTTTTGTGAGCTAAACCATGCCCCCGATGAAAGCAAGCCGCGCGGCTACACGGCCCTTTGCGCGGAGGCTTCGCTCTGCTTGGCGCGGTCGATCCCGAGCTTGCGCTCGCGCAGGATGACGAAAATTCCCGCTGCCGAGACGATCGTGGCGCCGATCAGCACGGCGCTTTCGGGAATCTTGGAGAACAGGAAATAGCCCCAGGCGATCGAGAAGATCATCGCGGTATAATCGAACGGCGCGATGAGGGAGGCCGGCGCGCGGCGATAGGCTTCCGTGAGGAAAATCTGTCCGAACCCGCCGAGAACGCCGATCAGAAGAAGCAGGATCGCCGGCCAGAGGCCGGGCGAGACCCAGGCCCAGCGTGGATCGAACGCGCCGCCCAGCACCGAGATCATGCCGAAAGTGGTGGTGATCAACGAGAAATGCGTGACGATGGAAGCGGTGGTCTCGGTGGCGGTGAGTTTTCTCACCTCGATCATCGCGAAGGCGGCGCAGATGGCGCCGGCAAGGCAGAAAAACGCACCGCGCGCCCGCGTATCGGAATCGGAAAGCAACAGCGCTTCGGCCGAAAGATGCGGCCAGAGCATCACGATCACGCCGCAAAAGCCGATCAGCACCGCGCTCCAGCGATAGAGGCGGACTACTTCGCCCAGGAGCAAGGCAGCCAGCACGACCGAGAAAAGCGGCGCGGCGAAGGAAATCGCCGTCGCATCCGCCAGCGGCAGCGCGGCCAGCCCGGCGAAACCGAAGAACATGCCGGCAGAGCCGATGAGCCCGCGTTTGATATGCCCCATGCGGTTGGTGGTGGCGAAGGCGGTGTTGAGCCTGCCAACCAGCGCCAGCCAAACGAAAACAGGGATCAGCGCGAAAAACGAGCGGGCGAACACGACCTGGCCGACCGGATAGCCACCCGGCGGGCCGGGGATCACCTCCAGAATCTTCACCACCGCGCCCATGAAGGAAAAGGCGAAAACCGAGGCAAGCTTGAAAAGGATACCCAGAAAGGGCCGTGCGTCGGGAGCAGGCTCCTGCATGGCGGGTGCGGAGGGCGGCAGGACAGCGTGCGGATCAGGATCGGGCATCGGGGGAGAATAGCCGCGCCGCGCACGGCTGCAATGCTTATCCGCTTCGATTGTCATCTTGTCATGCCGTTGTCACCCACGCGGGCTAGGCGTCGCCTGCCCCAAGCCGGGATATCCATGGGAAACGGGCAGGCGAGGAGGTTCCTATGCGCGACGAACAGCCCATCCGCGTCCGCACGATGTTCATCTCCGATATCCATCTGGGAACGCGCGGATGTCAGGCGGAATCCCTGCTCGATTTCCTGAGAGCCTATGATTCCGATACGATCTATCTCGTCGGCGATATTGTCGATGGCTGGCGCCTCAAGGCGCGCTGGCACTGGCCGCAGGCGCATAACGATGTGGTCCAGAAGCTTTTGCGTAAGGTGCGCAAGGGGGCGCGGATCATCTACCTGCCCGGTAATCACGACGAATTCCTGCGCGACTATTGCGGAACACGCTTCGGCGGGATCGAGATCATCGACCGCTGCATCCATGTCGCGGCGGATGGCAGGCGCTATCTCGTCCTGCACGGCGACCAGTTCGATCTTGTCGTGCGCCATGCCAAATGGCTCGCGAGCCTTGGTGACGGCGCCTACACCTTCGCGCTCTGGCTCAATACCTGGCTCAACCTGGTCCGGCGCAAGCTCGGCTTTTCCTATTGGTCGCTTTCCTCCTGGGCCAAGCAGCGCGTGAAGAACGCGGTGAATTTCGTCGGGCGCTTCGAGGAGGTTCTTCAGGGCGAGGCCCGGCGGATGCAGGTGGACGGCATCATCTGCGGGCATATCCATTCGCCTGCCCTGCATGACAGGCTCGGCATCGGCTATGCCAATACCGGCGATTGGGTCGAAAGCTGCACGGGGCTGATCGAGCATTTCGACGGAAAGCTGGAGCTGCTCCACTGGCATCGCCGGACGGGGGAATTGCTGCCATTGCCGCTGCCCTTGATCGAGGCGGCGGAGTGAGGCCCGCCACGATGAAGCCGGATGACGGGGGCGGCGCACAATTGCGCATTCTCGTCGTCTCCGATGCGTGGAAACCGCAGATCAATGGCGTGGTTCGCTCGCTTGAAGCGCTTGGGCGCGAAGCCGGGCAGTTTAACGCAGCCATCGACTTCCTGACGCCGGAGGGCTTTCGCACATTCGCGCTGCCAACCTATCCCGAGATCCGCATGTCGATGGCGCTGCCGGGAAAAGTGTCGTCGCGGCTCGCAGCGGCGCGGCCTCACCATATCCATATCGCGACTGAAGGACCGCTCGGCATTCTCGCGCGGCGGCATTGCCTGCGCAGCGGCCTGGCCTTCACGACGAGCTATCACACCCGCTTTCCCGAATATGTCTCCGCCCGCCTGCCGGTGCCGGAGAGCTGGTCCTATGCGGCCCTGCGGCGTTTCCACAATGCCGGGAACGGGATCTTCGTCTCGACGGCCAGCCTGGAGGCGGAACTCGCCGGGCGTGGGTTCAAGCGCCTCATGCGCTGGACAAGGGGAGTCGACACGCGCCTCTACACGCCCGCGCGCCGGGAGGAGACCGGCCTTGCCGGCCCGGTCATGCTCTATGTCGGGCGGATCGCGGTTGAGAAAAACCTTGAGGCCTTCCTGTCGCTCGATGTTCCGGGAACCAAGGTCCTTGTGGGCGATGGTCCGGCGAAGGCGGAGCTTGAAGCCCGCTTTCCCGAGGCGTGTTTTCTGGGGCTGAAGGAGGGGGAAGCGCTCGCGCGGATCTATGCTTCGGCCGATGTCTTCGTCTTTCCGAGCCTGACCGATACGTTCGGAATCGTGCTGATCGAGGCGCTGGCCTCGGGATTGCCGATCGCGGCTTTCCCGGTCACGGGGCCGCTCGATGTTGTCGGTAAGGCGCCTGTCGGCATGCTTGACCTGGATTTGGCGGCGGCCATTCGCGGCGCCATGACGTTTTCACGTGCTGATTGCGTCGCCCATGCCCGTCATTTCACCTGGCAGGCAAGCGTCGGCCAGTTCATCGCCAATATCCGCCATTGCATGGCGGAACGGCGCATCGCGGCCTGACGGGATGCTTCAGCGGAAGGCGCGAAGCTTTTCTTCCGTCGAAAGCGCGTCGTAAGGGGTTTCGGGCAGGCTTGCCGGTGCTTCCTCGGCAACCGGAGCTTCGGCCTCAAGTTCGAGCAGATCCGCGCCGACCATGGTCGGCTCGTGATGCTCGACGGCGGCAGGAACGAAGAAATCGAACGTTTCGTCGATTTCCGCCTGATGCGCCTCGCCAAGCCAGATATCCGAAGCCGACTTGCGGACAGGCTTGACGTCGTTCTCGGCGATCATCCGCTCGTCGGCATGGAACTCTTCCGCGAGGCCGAGCGAATCGAGAATCGCTTTCAGCCGCTCATCGATGAACTTGACCGCTTCGACCACCTTGCGGATGCGATGCGCGGTGAGATCCTGAAAGCCGCATGCCGTGTAGATTTCCGTCGCGCAGGCATCGAGCTTCTCGCAATCTGCTTCGTTGCCGGCCTGCTCACGCATGGTCCAGGCATATTCCTGCACGCGCTCCGCGGCGGAAAGGATGTTGGAGGTGGCGTGTTCCGTCATGGCGACGACGCTGGTCAGCTCGTCCGAGGCGGACACGACCTGCAGGGAGGTTGCGCCATCGGGCTGGATCTCCCGGATTTCGCGCTCGGCGCGTGAAATCGCGCGCGCCATTTCGACGATATCCTCGACGAGGGCATCCTGGCCGCCGCCGCGCTTGCTCATGCTGCGCTGGAGACGATCGATCGCATCGAGCACGCTGACCGTGTCGGCCTGCCGGTTCCGGCGCGCATATTCGGCCAGAAACCAGCGGCCACGATTGGTTTCCATCACGGCAGCTTCGATCTGCTCATAGGCGTGTTCGTCATCCGGTGGTTTGACGATCATCGAAGACATACAGAAAACCTCGCGCGCATGACTGGCGAACCAGATATGAAACTGCCGGAATTGGGTTAAGACTTTGTTAGAATGCACGTTTCGGTTGCTGATTTCTGCGCCTGGATGTGGAAGGCGCTGATGCCTCCCTCCACTACGCTTGACGCCGGCGGCTCGCGGGTGCTAATCCGGGTTGGCGAGGCGGATGAAAGCTCCGGCCCCGTTTCCGGGACAAGATGGCGACACCGAAGGCAATCCGGCACGACAGATCTGCGGAGGGATTTTCCCTCACCGGCACCTGGAATGCCGAACATGCGCAGGATCTCGAAAAACTGATCGACGGCGTTTTCGCCGAACGCGATTCGCTCCCGCCTGGCCGGGTTACGCTGGAATGCAGCGAGGTCAGCGGGCTGGATACGCTCGGCGCCTATATCATCCACAAGTTGCGCAACGGTCTTGCGGCGCCAAATCGGGAGGTCGTGCTGGCCGGGCTCGATTCCTCGCGCCAGATGCTGATTGACGAAGCCTCCTACACGCCCAAGGCGCCACCCGCGCGGCCTGATACCGGCGGCGCCTACCACATGCTGGCGGATATCGGCGAGGCAGTCGTCAATGCGGGCCGAGATCTTGCGAGCGGGGTCGCGTTTTTCGGAGCGGTCGTTGTCGCGTTGGGGCGGCTGCTGACAGGCCGGACAAGGCTGCGCCTTCCCTCGCTCGTCACTCAGCTAGAGCGTGTCGCCTTGCGCGGCGTGCCGATCATCGTGCTTATTTCCTTCCTTGTCGGGGCGATTATCGCCCAGCAATCGATTTTCCAGCTCCGCACCTTCGGAACGGTGCATTTCGTGGCGGATCTACTCGGCATCCTTGTGCTGCGCGAACTCGCGGTTCTGCTCACCTCGATCATGATCGCCGGGCGTTCTGGCTCTTCCTTCACGGCGGAGCTGGGCTCGATGAAAATGCGCGAGGAAGTCGACGCGCTCGAGACGATGGGGCTTGATCCTATCGAGGTGCTGGTCATGCCGCGAATTCTCGCGCTGATCATCGGCCTGCCGCTGCTCACCTTCATTTCCGCGATGGCGGGTATAGCCGGCGGTGCCGTCGTAGCCTTCTTCTATGGCGGGGTGAGCACCGAGGTGTTTTTCAGCCGCCTGCAGGGAGCGATCGGGCTCAATACGTTTCTTGTCGGCATGATCAAGGCGCCTTTCATGGCGCTCGTCATCGGAATCATCGCCTGTATCGAGGGTTTTGCCGTGCGCGGCAGCGCTGAAAGCCTCGGCACGCATACCACGGCCTCGGTGGTGAAGGCGATCTTCGTGGTGATCGTCGTCGACGGGCTTTTCGCGATGTTCTTCGCGGCGATCAATTATTGAGGCGGGCGCTGATGGCGGAACACGACGAGGATTTCCCCGACAGGCAGACCGCGCGCCCGATTATCGAGGTGCGCGATCTCGCTGTGGGATTCGGCGAGCGGCTGATCATGGATGGTCTGTCGCTGGATGTCCGTCGCGGCGAGATCCTGGGCGTGGTCGGCGCCTCGGGAACCGGCAAATCGGTGCTGCTTCGCACCATTATCGGGTTGATCCAGCAGCGGCGGGGCAGCATCCGCGTTTTCGGGCATGACATGGCCCGGCTCAGCCCCGAGAAGCGTCGGCTGATCGAGAAACGCTGGGGCATCCTTTTCCAGCATGGTGCGCTGTTTTCTTCCCTCACCGTGAAGCAGAACATCCAGTTCCCGATGCGCGAGTACCTTCATCTCTCCGAGGAACTGCTTGACGAAATGGCGATGGTGAAGCTGCGGCTCGTCGGGCTCAAGCCGGAAGCGGCCGAGCGCATGCCTTCCGAGCTGTCAGGCGGCATGATCAAGCGTGTGGCGCTTGCGCGTGCGCTGGCGCTGGACCCCGAGATCGTCTTCCTCGACGAGCCGACTTCCGGCCTCGATCCGATCGGCGCGGCGGATTTCGACGAATTGATCGCGACCTTGCAGAAGACTTTGGGCCTCACGGTTTTCATGGTAACCCACGATCTCGACAGTCTCGCGGGGATCTGCGATCGCATCGCGGCGCTCGGCGACGGCAAGGTGCTTCACGAAGGACCGCTGGACGAATTGAAGCAGCAGAAGCACCCTTGGCTTCAGGCTTATTTCAACGGCCCGCGCGCGCGGGCGAGCCACGTTCACACCGCATCGGCTGCGGCCAAAGGGTGAGCGGGGAGGAGTTCGGATGGAAAACCGCGCGAATTACGCTCTTGTCGGCCTTTTCACGCTCGCCGTGATCGCGGGGGCCTTCGGCTTCGTCTATTGGTTCAAGCGCAGTGGCGAGACCGGCGAGAGGCGGGCTTACCGCCTTGTTTTCGTCGGTTCCGTTTCGGGGCTCTCCAAGGGGTCGACGGTACGCTTCAACGGCCTTCGGGTCGGCGAGGTCATGTCGGTCGGCATTCTTGAATCCGATCCCGGCAAGGTGGTCGCCACGATCGAGGTGGACAAGACCACGCCGATGAAAACCGATACGCGCGCCCGCCTCGAATATCAGGGCCTGACCGGCGTTGCTTCGGTGCAGCTTACGGGCGGCGAGGCGCGCGCGCCGGACCTCGTATCGAGCGATTCCAAGGGGGCGATCATCCAGGCGGACCGCTCGGATTATCAGGACATTCTCGAGACCATCCAGCGCCTTTCCGGGAAGATCGATGCGGTGCTGACCCGTGCCGATACCGCGCTCGCGCAATCCGAAGGCTCCTTCGTGGCGACGATGCGCAATGCCGAGACTTTCTCGAAGGCCCTGGCGGATAATTCCTCGGGCGTCGCCTCCTTCCTCTCCAATGCCGGCGAGATGAGCCAAAAGGTGGCCTCGCTTTCGGCCCGTCTCGAACGCTTCACCGATCAGGCTGAGGCGCTGGTCAAGGCAGTGGAACCGAAGGACGTGGAACGGGCGGTGAAGAACATCGCCGATTTTTCGGAGGCGCTCGGCAACAACAAGCTGGCGGTTTCCGACATGCTGAAGGATGTTGCCCAGCTCGCGAAGAACCTCAATACCAGCGCTGCGAAACTTGACGGTGCGCTGGAGGAGATCACGCGCGTCGCCAAGGCCATCGATACAGACAAGGTTGATCGCGCGCTCGATGGCGCGCAGAAATTCGCCGATGTGCTCGGGCGCAATGCGCAATCCCTTGACGAGACGTTCCAGGAAATCTCGCGCATTACCGACAAGGTTTCGCAATCCGCCAACCGGCTCGACAATGTGATGATCGGCGCGGAGAAATTCTTCGGCGGCGGTCAGGACGGGCAGGCTGCGGGCATGATGAACGAGATCGCCGAGACCGCGAAGGCGATCCGTACGCTTGCCGCCAATCTCGACAAGCGCACAGGCGAGATCACCGCGGGCATCAACCGCTTCACCGGGCCGGGTTTGCGCGATATCGAGGCGCTCGCGGCTGAATCACGCAAGGCGGTTGGCGATCTTTCCCGCGCCGTCCGCTCGCTCGAGCGCAACCCGCAGCAGTTGCTCTTCGGCGGGCGTTCCAATATCCCGGAATACCGGCAATAGGGTTTCATGATGGGTTTCGAGATGTCCAATGAACGAGCCTCCCCGGCGGCTTTGTCGCGCCGGAGCGTTCTGGCGGGGCTGGGCCTTGGCGGCGCTTTCGCGCTGGGCGGATGCAGCTCCGGTGCGGCGCCGGCGACCTATGATCTCGCGGCCCCGCGCGACGGCATCACCTCCGGGCGCGGCAAGGGGCTGATCGTGATCGCCGAGCCGCAGGCGCTGCAAGCGCTGGATTCAAACCGGGTGGTTGTGATGACCCGGGGCGGCGGCATCGCCTATCTGCCGGATGTCCAGCTCTCGGATCGCCTGCCCAAGCTGTTTCAGGTTCGCCTGATCCAGACCTTCGAGAATGCGAGCCGCATTCAGGCGGTGGGAAGGCCAGGCGACCGGCTGTTGCCTGTCGCGCAGATCAACTCCGAGATCCGCGCTTTCGGTATCGATGAGGCCAGTGGTGAGGCGCTCGCGGAAATCTCGGTCAAGATCGTCAATGATCGCTCCGGGCGCATTCTCGCGGGGCATGTTTTCACCAGCCGCGTTCCCGCCGGCGGGAGCGCTGTCGCCGCCCTCGATCTCGCCAATCAGGCTCTGATGCGCGATATCGTCAAGTGGGTCTCAGCGCGGATCTAAGCTGCTTTTTGCCGTTTGGAGCAGATTTCGAGAAAAGCAAGTTGCAACATATGGTTGCGTTTCGTTCCCGAATCAATCTCTGAGCTTCCCGGCGTTTTTACCCGTAGGCGGCCAGATTGAATCAAAATCTCTGGGGATCACAAAAACTGCATATGCAACTTATAGTTGCATATCATTCTTGAATCAATTTGCGTGCAACGGTTTCGTCTCCGAATCGATGCGTTTTTCGTGCAGATGACATGCCGTTTCCGATGACAAAAAAAGGCGGCCTGAAGCCGCCTTTTCATCACTTGTCACGCCTCGGGATAAATCAATCGAAGCGCCCGGCGGCGTGCGCCAGCATCGTATAGACCTTGCCGGTCTCCGAGGAGAGGTAGGTCCGGGCGATCATGGAGTCACGGTCATCGCCCGCAACCTCGCCCAGCAGGCGCTCGAACTGCGCGATATAGGCGTCCACCGTTTTGCGGAACTCGTCATCCCGGCGATAGCGGCGGCGGATATCGTCATAAGCCTCCTGCCCCTGAAGGGTATAGAGCCGACGCGTGAAGACGTTGCGCTCGCCCTTGCGATAGCGATCCCACAGTTCGATCGCAGCCTCGTGATCGATCATCCGCGCGATATCGACCGAGAGGGAATCAAGCGATTCGATCCGGTTGGCGGAACCCTGCTCGCGCCCGTTGCGTGCCGGCGAGGGGAGGGGCGCGGCTTCATCCGAGGCGCGCTCAAGAAGCCCTGAGAGCCATGAGGCGCCGGCCGCGCGGCTCTGCTGCTGCGGGGGCTGGATCGGTGCTGCCGGGCGGGTGGCGCGCGGCGGTTCGACACGCGGGGGCGCGGGAGGCGGCACCGGCGCGGGCGCCGGTTCTGCTGGCCGGAAGCTCATGCGCTGCGCGTCCATTTCCGAGCGGCGCGGTGTGGCGACATCAAGGGCCGGGGCCGAGCGGGAGACGATCTCGTTGAGTTCGCCCAAGGCGCGGATCTGGTCAGTCACCACGCGCTTGAGATTGCCGGAGGCTTCGCGGGCGGCATGCGGGATTTCGAGCCCGCTCGATTGCAGGGCCTGCCGTGTGGCTTCCAACTCCGCGAGCACGTCATGCGAAGCCTGGCGGAATTGCGCGGCCGTTGTGGCAAAACCTTCGAGCTGGCGCTGGAAGAGGGTCGACATTTCGGCATTGGCCTGCTCATAGGCCGCGCGCAGCGAGGAGGCCGTACGCTCGCGCTCCTTGCCGGATTCGATGCGCACGCGCTCGAACTGGGTACCGATCGCGCTGGCTGCGGCTTCGGCGCTCTGATGCACGAGTGTGCTTGCTTCGCGTGCCTTTGCTTCGGCTTCGGTGAACTGATCACCCACCAGAGCCGAGAAGGAGCGCAGGAGGGATTCGATATCCTCGGAGCGGGAATCGAGCGTGGAAACCAGCTTTTCGAACAGCGCGTGGCGTTCGTCGAGCAGGCGATTGACCTTGTCCTGCGTCGCGGCGAGGTCCGCACTGACGCTCTGGAGACGGCCGGTGCGGGCATCGAGATCGCGGCTCATGCTCTCGCTATGGGTGAGCACATCGCCCGATGCGTTGCGGATTTCCTCGACCTTGGTGGAGAGGGCTTCCGCGCCCTCGCGCGAGGCGGAGAGGATGGCGGCGAGCGTGGCTTCCAGCCCGCGCACGCGCTCGCTCATGCGGCTCTCGACCTCGGTGAGGTTCTTGGTCGCGGAACCGACGATCGAGTTGAGCAGCTGGTTCGCATCCGAGAGGCGGCCGAGCAGCGCGGAAACCTCGGTGCGCAGCTTGTCGTTGGCTTCGACGAGTCCGGTGAGCGAGGAGGCCGAGCCACTGGCGATCGCCTCGTTGAGATCGGTGAGCGAGGTCGTCACGCGGCGCGACAGATCCTCGGTCGCCAGTTCCAGGCTGGCGACGATGGCATGGCCGCGCGTTTCCATCGTGTCGAGGAAGCCGCCGCTCTTCTGGTCGAAAAGGCGGGCGATATCGTCCGATTTGGTCGTGAGGCTTGTGGAAAGCGCCTCGGCGCGGGCAATGATTTCCTGGCCGACATCACGGCCGAGGGTTGCGAGCGAACGCTCGACCTCGCCGGCGCGCAGCATGATCGTTTCCGCGCTCTGGTCGAGCCGGTTGCCGATCCGCTCCGCCGCCGCGTCGGTCTTCGATTCGATGGTCGCGAGATGCTCGCCGAGCGGGTCGACGACGCGCGAGGAGAAGGCGGTGACCTTGCCCTCCAGCGTGCCGAGCAGTTGCGTGCCGCTGTCGCCGATGACGCGGGAGAATTCCAGCGTGCGCAGGGCCAGCGTGTCGCCGAGCTTGCGGGCGCGGTCGTCGAGGCCGGTTTCGATGCGGTTGAGCAGGCTCTCGAGGGTCGAGGTGACCTCGCCGGTGCGGTTCTGCAGCGTTTCCGTAAGGCTGGCCGAACGGGTGATAACCGTCTGTTCGAGCGAGTCGGCCTTGCCCACGAAGGCGTGTTCGAAGGCTTCGAACTTCTCCGCGAGGCCCGCCGTGCGTGCCGTCACCGTTTCGGCGAGAGAATTGGCATTGGCGCCGAGGGCCTCGTTGACGCGCGCGCCCTGCAAGGTGATGGCCTGCACGACATCACGGCCGGAAAGGGCGAGCTTCTCGGTGACCGTGCTCGCCTGTTCCATAAGGGCGGTGCCGAGCTGGTCGATCTCGCTCTTGAGACCGGCACTGGCTTCCTGCGTCCGTTCGCCGATGAGGCTGGCGAGGCTCTCGCCGGCAATGGCGAAGGCTTCGTTCGCCTGCGCGATGCGCGACGAGAGCATTTCCGCGAGCGAGACGCCGCGTTCTGTGAGATTGTTTTCGAGGGTCTCGGTCTGCTCACGCAGCGTCGTCTCGATGGAGCCGACGACCCGTTCGAGATTGCCGGCCAGCATCTTGCCATGGCCGTCGAACAGGCCGGAAAGGCGCTCGGTGCCCGCATCGAGATGGCGCTCCACGAGGCCGGCCTTCTCCTCGAGCGTCTGCCCGAGGATATCCGTTGCGCCGCCGAGGCTCTTCTCGAGGCTTTCCGCCTGCTGGCTGAGCACTTCCGCCAGGCGGACGGTGCCGCCATCGAGATTGGCTTCGATGAGGCGCGCATTCTCGTTGATCGAGCGTTCCAGCGCGCCGGCATGGCCGACGATCTTCTCCGCCAGCTCGCTGCCGCGCGAGGCGATCTCCTCCGCGATGCGCGTGCCCTTCTCCTCGATGAGGCGGCCCGATTCCAGCCCGCGCGCTTCCATCGCCTGGATGAACTCGCTGGAGGCGATGCGCATCGTCTCGTTGATCTCGACGGCGCGGCTGCCCACGGTCTCCATGATCGAGCGACCATTCTCCGCGAAGGCGGAGTTGACGATCGAGGCCGTCTCGTCGAACTCGGCCTTGAGCGCCTTGCCCGCCTCGCGGAAGGTTGCCGCAGAGACGGTGAGGCTCTCCTCGACATCGCGCGCAGAGACGGCGGCGATTTCCTGGAAGCGGATGGTCGCGGTCTCGGAAGCGTCCGCGAAGGCGCGCGTGGCGCCCGCGGTGGCTTCGACAAGCATGGAAGCGGTGTTCTCGCCCAGCTCGCGCAGTGTCCGACTCGAATTTTCGCTCACTTCGCCCAGCGACTGGATGGTCAGCGCGCTGGCATCATGGAATTCGGCGACAATGGATGTGCCGGTGTCGCGCAGGGCAGCGGTGGTTTTCTCGGCGGCTTCCGCGATGGCCTGGTTGGTGGCCTGGCTGTGCTCCGCCAGGGAGGCGGTCAGCGTTGCGGTGCTGTTGCCGATGCCGGCGACGACATCGCGCGAGGTGCGCGAGAGTTCCGTGGATACTTCGTTGCGCGCGAGGGTGAGCGCGGCGGTGGTCTCATCCGTGACACTGGCGATACGGTCGGCCATTTCGGCTGCCCTGACACCAATGACATCGTTGAGCCTGTCTGCTGCCCGATCGAGTGCAGTGACGATCTCGTCCTGCTTGCCGCCGATCATGAAGGAAACACGCCCGCCTGCTTCATCCACCGCAAGCGAGATAGAGGAACTGGCCTTGGCAATATCGGTCGAGAAGCCCTGATGCGCGACCTCGATCGTGCTGCGGATGCGCTCGGCGGTGGCCATGATGGCCTCGCGCTCGGCTGCCAGCTCGTTTACCAGCGCGCGCATCTTGTATTCGTTGTCCGCGTAGGAACGCTCGAGCGCGGTTACCTCGCCATGGACGATATTCTCGAGTTCGCCCGCACGTGCCACGGCACGCTCGATTCCATCGCCGATCGAGGAGACTTCACGGCGCACGGCCTGACCGAGCGTGAACACGGTCTCGGTGCCGGCGACTTCCGGCTCGGCGAGACGGGCGGCGACTTCCGCCATCACCTTTGCCGAGATCTTCATCTCGCGCGAACGGCGCTGGAGCATCGCCATCGAGAACAGGAAGAGCACCGGCACGACAAGCGCCAGGGCAGCGAGCAGGATCATGCCTTCCGAGCCAGCGCGCAGGCTGCCCTCGGCGTTGAGAAGCAGGCCGTCATTGCGCGAGAAGACAAAGGCGCCCGCGGCGAGCCAGACGAGCGACAGGACGGCGGCGACCAGCAGCGGCGTGCGGGGGGCTGCATCGGCGAGCGGCGCGAGCAGCTCCGCGACATTGGCGCGCTTGTCGTCATTGGCGGGAAGGACGGGGCTGCGCGGCGAACGCGGCGGCATCGCCGGCTGGGTGATGCCGAGATCCGGCGCGGCGGGCTCGCTGGCGCGGGGCTGGGCATTGCCGGGACGGCGCGGCTTGATGATCGGGGCTTCCGGCGCGGCGGCTTCCTTCTCGCTTCCGGAGGTGGCCTTCACCGCCTCGGCTGCGGGGGGAGCGATCTCGTTACGGAAGATATCGACTTCGTCGACGCGCGGCAGGCGCGGCGTTTCCGGGCCGTCCTTCGCCTTGGAGGGCTCGCCGGCAGGGGACATACCGAGCGCCTCCTCGATCGCCGAAAGAGCGGCTTCCGAAGCGTCCTTGTTCTTCTTATGCGTGGCCATACGCGGTTCACCCCTGCCTGATGCTCGCTTCGGAACGGATTCCGGAGCGGCCCACCACCTGCCCGGAACACGGGCAGTCGATCAAATTCGGTCTTAGTTTACTTTTTTAACGGAGCTACGGAAACATAAACTGTTAACGATCTCAAATCGTCGTTAACGGGTTGGCGACCCTGTCGATGGAATGGGCGACCTTCGTGGTTTTGGATTGGGGCTGTATTAAGGTCGCCATGCCAGCCTGAAGCTCCGGCAACAACGGCAGGAAAGCCATGTCCATGAACGCAATCGGACAGCAGGACGAGCCGCTGATCTCCCGCGAGCGCCCCATCGATCTTGTTCATCTGGCGCGCCAGACCATGGGCGACAGGGCGCTTGAGGCGGAAATCCTCCAGCTTTTCGTGGGGCAGGCGGCGAGTGTCCTTGCCCGTCTCCAGGCAGCGCAGGATGCGCGCGCGCGCGCTGATCTCGCGCATACGCTCAAGGGCTCTGCACGCGCGGTCGGCGCGTTTCGTCTCGCGGCGGCGGCACAATCCTGCGAGAATATGGTGGAGCAGTCAGGCTGGTCCGAGGCCCTTGCCGGGCTGGAAGCGGCCACGCATGAAGCCCTTGCGGCGATCGAGGGTTTTCGCCGCGCGGCTTGACGCGCCTCCCGCTCCTTTCGATTTTTTCTCGCCAAGCGCGCGCTGAAAGCGTATGGCCCCGCAAAGCGCTGTTTGCGGAGGAATTCATGGCTGAAATCACTTTTGTCGCGCATGACGGAACCCGTCGCACGGTTCAGGGCGAGAATGGCTCGACCGTGATGGAGACGGCGATCCGTCATGGTGTTCCCGGCATCGACGCGGAATGCGGCGGCGCCTGCTCCTGCGCGACCTGCCATGTCTATGTCGACGAGAGCTGGAGCGAGACGGTGGGGCGGCCCGGGCCGATGGAAGAGGACATGCTTGACTTCGCCCATGATGTCCGCCCCGCATCGCGGCTTTCCTGTCAGATCAAGGTGAGCGATGCGCTTGACGGTCTCGTTGTGCACACGCCGGCGCGTCAGGCCTGATTTTTTCTCACACCCCTGTGAATTGAGGGTGACGAGGATATCGGCTTTCTCGAAAGGGAAAAGCCGGAGCCTCCCATGCAGACACTTGTCCTTGCCTATCTCGCGGGCGCGTTGACCACGCTCAATCCCTGCGTGCTTCCCATGATCCCCTTCGTGCTTGCCACGGCCTTGCGGGAGGGGAAATGGGGGCCGCTCGCGCTGATGGCGGGCATGAGCGTGACCTTCACGCTGCTCGGCACGCTGATCGCCTCGATCGGTCCCGCGATCGGGCTCAGCCAGGAGAATATCCGGCTCGGCGGCGCCATCATCATGATCGCGATCGGCCTCGCGATGCTCATCCCGCAAGGGCAGGCGGCCTTCGCGACCGGTTTCGGGCCGCTTGCCGACAGGGCTTCGGGCGCGCTCGACAGGCTCTCCCTTTCCGGGAATGCCGGGCAATTCGTCACCGGCCTGCTGTTGGGCGCGATCTGGTCGCCCTGCGCGGGGCCCAGCCTCTTTGCGGCGATCGGCCTCGCTGCCCAGACCGGTACCGTGCTTCAGGCCGCTATCGCCATGGCCTTTTTCTCGTTCGGCGCGGCAAGTGTGATGCTCGCGCTCGCTTATGGCACGCGCGAGGCGCTTGGGCGGCGCAAGGCGGCGCTGATGGCGTTTGCCTCCTCCGGCCAGGGCAAGCTGGTTTTCGCGGCCCTGTTCATCGCCATGGGCGTCGCCATTCTCGCGGGCTGGGACAAGGCCGCCGAAGCGGCTCTTGTCCGGGCCATGCCCGATTGGCTGGTCGATTTCACGACGCGGATCTGACCCGTCACTCCGCCGCGGCCGGTGCCTGCCTTGCCGAGAAGATCGTCTCGTTGCCCGGCTTCGGGTGACGGGGCACCAGGAAGGACAAGGCCAGCGAGGTCGCGGCGATCCCCGCGCCAAGCAGGAAGACGAAGCTCGGATTCTTGAGCCAGATCAGCCCGAACGTCACCGGAATCACCACCGCGGCGATGTGGTTGATGGTGAAGGCGCAGGCGGCGGTGGGCGCCATGTCGGCCGGGTCGCCGATCTTCTGGATATAGGTGCGCTGGGCGATGACAAGGGTACTGAACACGCCATCCGCGATGAAGAGCAGCGCGGCCATCCAGCCGGCACTCGCGGCGGCATAGCCGAAGAAAATCGCGATCAGCGAGATATTCTCGATGGTGATCGTCCTTCTCTCGCCGAGATGGCCGATCAGCGCGCCCAGACGCGGTGCCGCGAACACGTTGAGCGCCGAAGTGGCGAGCAGCAGCAACGCGATATCCGGCACCTTGAAGCCGAATTTCTCGACGAGAAGAAAGGCGGCAAAGGTCGTGAAGATCTGCCGTCGCGCGCCGTTCATCAGCGTCAGCGCGTAGTAGAGCCAGTATCGCTTCCTCAGGATGATCTTCTTGTGTTGGGGCACCTCGCCCGCGAAGCGGTTGAACAGGCTCCAGGCCGCCAGCGTGAGAAGCGTGCAGGACACGCCGATAATGGCGAAGAGTACGCCGTAATGCGTCAGCCCCAGCCACCAGAGGAGGGCGAGCCCGCCATAGGCGGTGAAGGAAGCCGCCGAGCCCGCGCTCGCCACGCGCCCCAGCAGGCGCGGGGCTTCGCTCTTGGGAAAGAGTTGCAGCGAGAGGGACTGGTTGACCGTCTCGTAATAATGAAAGCCCACCGACATGATGAAGGTGGTGACCAGCAGGCCTGTCAGCGTCGGGAAATACCCTGTCACGGCGAGCCCGCCCGCCAGGATGATCAACGAGACATAGCCGAAAAGCTGCTCGCGCATCATCAGGAACCAGATGATGGCGGTGAAGGCGAGAAAGCCCGGAATTTCGCGGATCGTATGCGCGAGGCCGATATCGGCGCCGGTGAAACCGGCGGCTTCCTTGGCGAAGTTGTTGAAAAGAACGTTCCAGCCGGCAAAGCCGAGAAAGTTGATGAAATTCAGCGCCATCAGGAAATAGACAGGCTGCGACCGGAAGCGGGATAAAAATCCGGCATCCTCGGATAGTGCGGGTTCGGAGGACATGGCTCACACGGAATGGAGGAGGGGTTGAGCGAATTCGCGCCTTTTTCTCCTGTGCGTCAACCTCAAACGCCGCGGGGGCGGTGGAATCGGGTTTCTTCTTTGGACAGCCTTTGAAATGCCACCTTGTCACGCCTTGTTGGGCCTGTTTTGATGTCGCGCAAGGTCAGGCATCCCGCCGTGAAATAGCCTTCGGGTGTTCGGCGACGATGCCGCACAAGCAAGAGGGCGAACCATGTTCAAGAAGATACTCGTTCCCGTCGATCTCAGCGACATGGCTCTGGCGAAGGCCGCGCTGGAAAAGGCCAAGGGTTTGGCGCAGGGCTGGGGAGCCGATCTCCGGCTTGTCTATGTGATGCCGATTGTCCCCTCGACCTATCTGGAATACGTGCCGGCGGATTTTGAAACCGGCGAGCGGTCGCGCGTCGAGAAGGAACTCAGCGATATCATCGCCAGCCTCGGCCTTCCGGCTGACAAGGTCTCGAAGGCGATCCGCGCCGGCGGCGTCTACCACGAGGTGCTCGCGGAAGCCGAGGAATCGAAGGCGGATCTCATCGTCTGCGGCTCGCATTGGCCGACGCTTGCCACCTATCTGGTGGGCTCGCACGCAACCAGCATTGTCCGCCACGCCAATTGCTCGGTGCTGGTGGTGCGCACCCACTGAGCGGGCTCAGCCGGGCGGAGGCATCACCTCCACCGGAATGGAATCGGCCGCGAAAATGCGCGGCCGATTGCGCCTGAGATAGTCGCGCAGCCAGAAGCCGAAATAGAGCGCCGAAAACCCCGCCAGCCCCGCGAAGAGATAGAGCGGGACGGTGAGGAAATAAGGAATGCTGGCCGCGAGCAGCGCGAGCAGCGCCAGGCCGAGAATGGCCATCGCGCCATGATGGCGCCTGCCGATTCCGGCTTCGAGGCGCAGGGCGGGGTTGGCGTGCGCCGCCCGCATCACGAGATCGGTGACGAAAGCGCGGTATTCCGCATCCTGTCGCTCGACGGCGATCAGCGATCGCCAGGAAATCGTATCGAAGCGGATCGATTTCCCGTCCCGCGCGCGGATTTCGCAACGGAAGGCGAGCCGCGCGAGGTTCTGGGGCGCAAAGACAAGATGGATAAGCTCGATATCCTTGAGCGGGTATACCTGCCGCGAACGGCCCCGCTCCGCCGCGACCTGCCGGTCGTCAAGCTGCAATTCGAGTTCGCTCGAATAGGGTTTGGGGCGGTGGCTGTAGAGATGGACGGGCGGGTTCATTTCCATCCTTGATAACGTTTACGACGGTTCCCTCGCTTCCTTGCATGTTCCCGCAACCCGCGTCAAAAGGGGATGTGGCATCATGCCGCGATCACGGCAGGGTTTCGAATGCGCCAGCTTTTTCTTCTCCGTCACGGCAAATCCGCCTGGCCCGACGGCGTGCCCGATCACCAACGCCCCCTTAATCCCCGCGGAATCCTCGCCATCCCGATGGTGGGCCGGCGCCTCGCCGAGATCCAGCCGGATTTCGACCTCGTGCTGGTCTCGGATGCCCGGCGCACGCGCGAGACCTTCGCACGGCTGTGCGAGGCGATGCCGGCGCTGCAAGCGCAGTTTCTTCCGGAAATCTACGAGGCGCGACCTGCCGCACTCCTTGAAGTGGTTCAGAATTTACCCGCGAGCGCGCACAACGTATTGATGATCGGGCATAATCCCGGCTTTCACGCGCTCGGACTCTACCTTGCTAATCCCGTTTCCGGCGATGGCGAGGCCCTGCGCCGGCTGGAGCGCAAGCTTCCGACATCGGGGCTCATCCACCTGGCTTTCGAGGGGGAATGGACGGGGCTTGATCGCGCCGGCGCAGCCCTGCGCCATTTCGTCACGCCCTCGCAGGTTGGCGGCGTCGACGAGGATTGATGCGCTTAATTCCCGCGCCGGCCTTTCGGGCGCTAGCAACCACTGAATCAAAACGCCCGCCTTCTGCCGGAAGACGGGCGCCGTGATGTTGCCTAACGGAATTGAGCAGCCGCTCAGAGGCCGCCCATCGGATGATGGAGCGCCGGGTCCTTGTGGCGCAGCAGCTTTGGGCTCACGCCCTTGCAGATCTGGAATTTGTCTTTGCTGAAGATCGCGGGGTCCTTGACCGCCACCATATTGAACCCATGGGGAGGGCCCTCGAGATAGACATCGGCGGCAGGAATGATCTCGATCGGCTTGCCGGCCATGTCGTAGTTCGAGTTGAAGTCGCGCACCGCGAAGGCGTGATAGCCGAAGCTCTTCAGGAAGCCGATCAGGTCGGTGTTCTCGAGCCCATGGGTCCAGTCGACATAATGGCGATGGACCTCGAAAACGATTTTCGGCGCTTCGCCGACGGGTTTTGCGAGGAAATTCTTTGCACCCATCAGGGCGCGATGCTCGGCGCCCTCGATATCGACCATGATCAGGTCGAGCTGTGTCGCGCCCGCGGAGGCGAGGTAACCGTCGATGGTGACGGTTTTGAAGGCATCGCTGTCCGTGCCCTCAACGGCCTGCGGGTGCGCGACGGAATCGTGGCCAACCAGCACGATCTGGTCGTTGCTGTTGTCCCAAAGACCTTCCGGGCGCGGGATGATGTTGCCGATATTGTTCAGCTTCGCGTTGCGGGCGAGCATCTCGCGCTGGCCGCTATCGGGTTCGAAAGCATGCACAGTGCCGCCGGTCTTTGCCGCTTCCTTGGCGATGAGGAGCGCGTGGTCACCGAAATAGGCGCCGCCGATCACCACCGTCTTCGCGCCGCGCGCCAGGTGCACGAGCAGGCGTGTCGTCTGCGGTTCCCAGGCGTGATCCGGCGTGGCGGGATGCGACATCACGAAATCGCGCGTGATCTTGGAGCGGTAGAGGAATTCGAACTGCGTGCCGTCCGAGATACCCTTGCGGACGACATCGTCGTCGGAAAACAGCGCGTCGACGATCGGCCCCGTGATCGCGTCACGCGGATCGAAGCCGGGGGCGGAGAGGGCGTTTTCCAGTTCGACCAGCTTCTGGATGAAAGCATCGCGCCAAGCCGTGTTGCTTTTGATCTGCTCGATGGCCTTCGTAAGCTTCTCGCTGCTCATGGAATTTCTTTCCTCTTTCCGCTCCTGAGGGAGGTTTCATGCGAATCCGGCGCGATCGTCGCGTCAGGGCGCCAATATTTCGTTAACGTTGATAAAAAATTGCGTCGCGGCTCAAGGGCAGGGATCCTCGTCGTCTTAAACACACAAAGCGCTTGAAACCCCACGCGCGCATTGCCATTCCTTTGGCATGAGTGGAAAATCCTCGGTACCCGGCGCCGGGCTGTGGCGCGAGACAAAGGCCGGGGCGGTGCAATTCGGCTCGGCGATCGCGCGGCTTGGCTCGCCGACCATCCGCCTCGGTGTCACCGGGCTTTCGCGCGCGGGAAAGACCGTCTTCATCACCGCGATGGTCCATGCGTTGCTCGCGGGCTCGCGGATGCCGGCCTTTCGGGTGATGGGGGAAGGGCGCCTCGCCGGGGCAAGGCTCTCCGAGCACCCGGATGGCTCCTTGCCGCGTTTCGCGTACGAGGATCACCTCGCGACGCTGACCGGGCCGGAGCGTGCCTGGCCCTACTCAACACGGCGGATTTCCGCGCTGAGCCTCGAACTCGCCTATCGCAGCAAGCGGCGCTATCTCGGCGGTCTGATCGGGCCCAGCGGGCTGATCGGCACCGGGGAGGCCGCGCTTGCGCTTGAGATTGTCGATTACCCCGGCGAATGGTTGCTCGATCTGCCGCTCTTGTCGAAATCCTATGCCGAATTCTCCGCGGAGACCTTGAAGAAAGCGGGCGAGGGCGCGCGGCAGGCGCCGTTCGCGCCTTTTATCGCCGCTTTGGCTGAAACGGATGCCGCGCTTCCTTCCGAGGAAACACGCGCCCAGCATCTCGCGCGGCTTTTCACACAGGCCTTGCGGCAATGCCGCGAGGAGGGGCGCGAGCTTTCCGCGCTCGCGCCGGGGCGTTTCCTCATGCCGGGAGACCTTGAAGGCGCGCCGGCGCTGACCTTCGTGCCGCTGCCGCCGGGAGAAGCGCCGGCAGGGTCCTTGCGCGCGTTGATGATGCGACGCTACGAGGCCTACAAGGAAAAGATCGTCCGCCCCTTCTTTACCGATCACTTCTCGCGCATCGACAGGCAGGTCGTGCTCGTGGACGTGCTCGGCGCCATCAATGGCGGTCGTGAGGCGCTGGCGGATCTCGAGGATGCCCTGGTCGATGTGCTCGCCGCCTTCAATCTCGGCGCGAATTCGCTGATCTCGAGCCTTTTCGCGCCGCGTGTCTCGAAGCTGCTTTTCGCGGCGACCAAGGCCGATCACCTCCACCATGCCAATCACGAGAAACTGGAGGCGATCCTTCGCGTGCTGGTGCGGCGCGCCCAGTTCCGCGCGCAGGGCTCGGGTGTTCCCACCGATGCGCTCGCCATTGCGGCGATCCGGGCGACGCGCGAAGTTGTCGCGCGGCAGGCAGGCGAGGAGCTGGCCTGCATCGCCGGCGTGCCGCTCGCCGGGGAACATCTTGATGGCGAGACATTCGACGGCGAGGGCGAGGCGGCCTTCTTCCCCGGCGATCTGCCCGACAATGTCGAGACGCTTTTCCGCGAGGCGCCGCCGGCGCTGAAATTCCTGCGATTCCGCCCGCCGGGCGAGGAAGCGCGCAAGGCGGCGGGCGGATTGCCGCATATCCGCCTCGATCGGGCACTGGACTTCCTGCTTGGAGATGCGTTGCGATGAACCGCAAGAGCGAGCCCCCCGAGACGACACGCGCGCCGCGCGCTTTCCGCCTTGATCCCGAAGGGCGGACGGAGGCTGCGGAGATCGAGGCGACGCCCGATTTCACCGCGCTGCCGGATGATCTTCGCGAAACGCCTCCAGTGCCCCGATCTTCCTGGCTCCGGACACTTTTCTGGTCTGCCCTCGGCCTTCTTCTCACGCTGGCGCTGTTCGATGCCGGCTGGGCCCTGGCCCAATCCCTGGCGATGCGCGCGCCTTGGCTGGAGCAGGTGGTATGGGCCTTGATGGCGCTGATGGCCCTGATCCTGCTGATCTGGTTGCTTCGGGAGATGATGGCGCTGTTCCGGCTCCGGAAAGTATCGGCCTTGCGCGCCCGCGCCGAAAGCCTGGCCGACATACCGGAGAGCGCCAAGGTTCGGCGTTTCGCGCAGGATCTTTCCGCCTTCTATGCCCGCGATCCAGCAGGAAGCACCGCGCAGGCGGAGCTTGCGCGCATTCTCGACGAGATCCATGACGGACCGACCTTGCTCGCGCTCACGGAACGCACGCTCCTGAGCGAGCGCGATGCACGTGCGCGCAAGGCCATCGCGGAGGCGGCGCAACGTGTTTCTGTCGTCACGGCGCTTTCTCCGCGCGCCATCGTCGATATCGCTTTCGTGCTGGTGCAGGGTGTGCAGTTGATCCGGCGCCTGTCCCAGATCTATGGCGGCCGGGCGAGCGGAGCAGGCCTGCTTCGCCTTTCGGGGCGCGTGCTGGTGCATCTGCTGATCACCGGCGGCGTGGCGATGGCGGACCAGCTCCTTTCCCAGGTGGTTGGCGCAGGGCTTGCCGCGCGCCTTTCGGCAAAGCTGGGCGAGGGGGTGCTGAACGGCGTGCTGACCGCGCGGGCAGGAATTGCCGCTGTAGCCCTGTGCCGGCCCATGCCCTTCCGGGAAAATGCGCCAATACAACTATCAGAAGTTGTAAAAATATCAATCGCTCAATGAGTAATTGCGGAAATTCCTGCCCTCCTCCCAAGGAAAAGGGCGTTTTCTTCCAGCAACTATTGCGTGTATATTGAATTAACCCCTTGAATTATATGACCTGATCGCTCTGGCACGGCCCTTGCCAACTTGAATGCCAAGGCAAGGGGTTTGTCAGGTCTCGCGTTTTACCCCTCGCCGCCAGTTTTTTTCAGAGCGACGGGGTTCGAGCTCATGGGTATCTTCGGTGCAATGACTACGGCGATTTCTGGCCTCAACTCCCAGAGCTTCGCCCTCGAGAACATCTCAGGCAACATTGCCAACAGCCGCACCACCGGCTTCAAGCGGGTCGACACATCCTTCGTGGATATGGTGCCGGATCTGCCGCCGCGCCGCGAGCGCTCGGGTTCGGTGAGCGCGTTCAGCCGCAACACGGCGAGCATCGGCGGCGATATCGCCGACAGCCAGATCAAGACCAATATGGGCATCACGGGCGAAGGCTTCTTCGTCGTCAAGGCGAAAACGGGCGATGCCGCCGGCGCGCCGCTCTTCGCGGGCAAGCAGATGTATACCCGCCGCGGTGATTTCGATCTCGATCGCAATGGCTATCTCGTCAACGGCGCGGGCTATTACCTGATGGGCTTCCCCATCGATCCGGTGACGGGTGCGGTGACGGCCTCGACGCCGGGCATGCTGCGGGTTTCCAACAACAACCTGCCGGCGCGCGCGACCACCACGGTCGAATACAACGCCAACCTGCCGAAATATCCGCTGACGACCAACGCCAATCCGCTGGTCCCCAACTCCGAACTGCTGACCGGCGCGCTCTATACCGGCGCCACGATCGCGGCTGCGGATGAAACCCCCTTCCTCAACATGACCATCGCCGGTCAATCGGTCACGGTTTACGATTCCGCAGGCTCGCCGGTGAATGTCCAGATGCGCTGGGGCAAGACCACCAACACCGCGCCGGAGACCTGGAGCCTCTATTATATGTCGGACTCGAACGCGGTCGGCCCGGCTGCGAAATGGACCCGCGTCGCCAACAACGTCCAGTTCAACGCATCCGGCCAGCTCACCAGCCCCCCCGGCGGCGTCATCACCGGCACTTATACGGTGAACGGCGTCACCACGGGTTCGATCAACCTCAACTTCTCGTCGAACGGCCTGACCCAGTTCGCCGATCCGAACGGCCAGATGCGGCCCAACCGCATCACCCAGGACGGTTATCCGACCGGCTCGCTGGAGGATGTCGCGGTCTCGGATGGCGGCAAGGTCGTGGGCTCCTATTCGAACGGCCAGACGGTCGCGCTGGCGGAAGTGCCGCTGGCGCAGTTCGCCTCGGATAACCAGCTCAAGCGCGGTGATGGCGGCGTGTTCGAGGAGACGCTCGAATCCGGGCAGGCGCTGATCGGCTCGGCGGGCCGTGCGATTGTCGGTTCCTCGACCGAGCAGTCCAACGCGGATATCGCGGACGAATTCTCCAAGATGATCGTCACCCAGCAGGCCTATTCAGCCAATACCCGCGTGCTCACCACCGCCCAGAGCATGATGCAGGATGTGATGAACATCATCCGCTAACCGGAGGGCCGCTCCGGCGGCAAAGAGAATGACCATGGGTTCCGCAGCGTATCAGGCGAAAAGCACGGGGGAGGACAACACCTCCCACCGGGCGATCGCTGGCGCCGCGGGGCCCGGCAAGCTTTGCCGGTTACCCGGCAAAGGCGACGCGCCTCGAAGGAGGGGAAGTCATAAACGCAACCATAAGTTGTTGAAAACAAAGAAGCGCAACCTTGGCACGAAATATGCGGGTCTGTGGGCACGGTCCACGGGCGATGCATGGCGCATCGAACGGTTGGCCGGGCTTACCCTGCTGCCAGACGAGGTTGTGTCCATGGGCATTTTCGGTGCGATGACGACGGCGGTTTCCGGGCTTTCGGCCCAGAGCTTCGCCCTCGAGAACATTTCGGGCAATATCGCCAACAGCCGTACGACCGGCTTCAAGCGCGTGGATACGGTTTTCTCCACGCTTGTCCCAGACCTGCCGTCACGGCGTGAGATTTCCGGCTCGGTTGCCGCCTATAGCCGGGGTACGACGACCGTGCAGGGCGATTTCCTGCCCAGTCAGATCGCGACCCATATGGCGCTGACGGGCGAAGGGTTCTTCGCCGTCAAGCAGCGCACCGCCCTGGTCGACGGCTCGCCTGTCTTCGCGAGTGCCGATTCCTATACGCGGCGTGGCGATTTCGAGGTGTCGAGCAACGGCTTTCTGGTGAACGGTGCCGGTTTCTACCTCATGGGCTACCCGATCGACGCCAATACAGGCTCCGCTGTCGGCTCGGCCTTGCAGGTTCTGCGGCTGAACAACGACAATCTGCCGGCCAAATCGACCGAGATCATCGAATATCGCGGCAACCTGCCGAGCTATCCGCAGACGGAGCAGGCGGACAGCCTCCTTCCCGGTTCCGAATTGCTCACCGGCGCGGCCTATACGGGCGCAACCGTCGCGGCAAGCGACGAGACCGTGTTCGTCGAGCGCACGATCGCCGGGCAATCGATCACGGTCTACAACGCAATCGGCACGCCGATCGATGTGCAGCTGCGCTGGGGCAAGACCTCCAACGCGCCTTCGACCTGGAGCCTGTATTACCTTTCCGATTCCCTCGCCTCCGGCGCGGCGCCGAAATGGTCGCGTATCACCAACGGCGTGACCTTCGATACCAATGGTCGCATGACTGCGCCGGCGAGCGGCATCATCACCCAGACCTTTACCGTCAATGGCGCGAGCAGCGGTCCCATCGACATGAATTTCGGCCTTACGGGGCTGACGCAGTTCGCGGATCGCAACGGCGCGCTCTCGCTCAATACGCTCAGCCAGAACGGTTATCCCTCCGGTGTGCGCAAGAGCATCCAGATCGGCGATGGTGGGCGCGTGATGGGCGTGTTCTCGAACGGGCAGACCGTTCCGCTTGCGCAGATCCCGATCGCGCAGTTCCCGGCGGATTCCGCGCTGATGCGCCGCGATGGCGGGGTCTTCGAGGAAACACTCGAATCCGGCCAGCCGATTTTCGTCGATGCGGGCCGCAATCTGATCGGCGGCAATCTTGAAGGCTCCAATGCCGACGTTGCCGATGAATTTTCGAAGATGATCGTCACGCAGCAGGCCTATTCGGCCAACACGCGGATCATCACCACAGCACAACAGATGTTGCAGGACGTCATGAACGTCGTCCGGTGACGAGACCCGGCCGGATTTTCCGGCTCGGGTGTAGGAGGAAAAGATGGGTTTGTTCTCCGCCTTGCAGAATGCCGTATCCGGCCTGACGATCAATCAGAGCCAGATGAGCCTCATCTCGCGCAATATCGCGAATGCGGGCACGGTGGGCTACAGCCGCCGCGTGATGACCACCAAGGAGACGAGTGCGCTCGGCATCAATGCCGGCGCCGTCCGCGAGGTTTCGGTCGATCGCGTGCTCGACGATCTGCTCCAGAAGCAGATGCGGCTCGAGGCCGGCGGCGCCGCCTATTCCGCCGTCCGCGCGGATTACCTCAAGCGCGTCGATACGCTGTTCGGCCAGCCGGGCAGCGCCGCGGGGCTCAATACCATCTATTCGAAATTCTCGACGGCGATCCAGCAGCTTGCCGGCGATCCCGCTTCGCCGACGATGCGCCTCAACGCGCTCTCGCAGGCGCAGAGCCTTGCCGCTGGACTGAACAGCCTCTCCGAGAATATCCAGCTCATGCGCGGCGAGATCGAAGCGCGCATCGCCGACAATGTTGCCGAGGTGAACGGTCTTCTCGATGGTATCGAGCAGACCACGCGGAAGCTCAACGAGACTTTTGATTCCGCCACGCGGGCGGGCCTCCTCGACGAGCGCGATAAATATGTCGATCAGCTCTCGACCCATTTCGATCTGCGCGCCTTCGATAACGGGGCCGGCAATTTCAATATCTACACTTCCGGCGGTGGTCCGCTCTTCATCGAGGGACGCAAGCTTCGCCTCCAGTTCGACGAGCGTTTCGCCGTTTCCCCGGATTCGCTCTACAATCAGAATGCGGCGATCAGCGGCCTCGGCCATCTCATGATTTCCGATCCTGTCGGTGGTGCCGTTGATCTCAACCGCAACGGGCTGATCAAATCGGGCAGTTTCGCCGCCTTGTTCGACCTGCGTGACCGTGCCCTGGTAGAAACCCAGGCGCAGCTCGACGAATTCGCCGCGGCGGTCACGACTTCGCTCGGCGACCAGACAGTTGCGGGGGTGGCGGCGACGCTGGGACCGCAGCAGGGCTTCACGCTTGATCTCAACGCGCTTCAGAGCGGTAACGTGATCACGCTTGAATACACCCCGCTGCCGGGCACAGCGAAGCAGAAGGTCTCCTTCGTCAAGGTCAACAACCCGGCTGCCCTGCCGCTCGCGGCCGGCGCCACGGCGGATCCGAACGATATCGAATACGGGATCGATTTTTCCGGCGGTATCGGCCCGGCGATCACGGCGATCGGCACGGCGCTTGGCGTCAATTTCACGACGACCAACATGGGTGGCGGCGTTGTCCGCATCCTCGATGACGGCGGAACCAACACCCGCATGAACGCGCTTTCCGCCCGCGCCACGGTTACGGCGCTGACGGATCAGGGGCTTGCGCTTCCGTTCTTCGTGGATGGCAGCGCGGGGTCGCAGATTTATACCGGCTCCTTCGACAGCGGTCCGCAGAAGCGCGGCCTTTCGAACGGGCTTCGCGTCAACCCGGCCCTGCTCGCCGATCCCAGCCGCCTGGTGGTCCATACGACGATCCCGACGCCGACCCTGGCCGGCGATCCCGCGCGTCCGACCTTCCTGCGGGATCAGCTCCAGAACTGGCAGACCGATTTCACGCCGGCAATCTCGCTCACCGGCTCGACCTCGATCTATCGCGGGACATCCGGCCAGTTTCTCGATCGCGTCATCGCCACGCAGACTCAGGCCGCCACCAATGCCAATGCCCTTTCGGAAGGGCAGGAGGTCGTGATGGCGGCGCTCCGGGAGCGTGCCGCCGATATCTCCGGCGTGAAGACAGACAAGGAAATGACCGATCTGGTCGAAATCCAGAACACCTATGCGGCGAATGCCCGCATCGTTTCCGCCGTTCGCGACATGTTTGACGCACTTCTGAGGATCTAAGCCATGTCCACATTCTCTACACTTTATCCCTTCGCCGGCGGCAACATCCGCCAACGTCACCATGCAAATCGGCTCATGGATATGCGCCAGACGCTGGATGATCTCGTCCGGCAAATGTCCAGCGGGAAGAAATCGGAGACTTATGGCGGGCTTGGCGAATCCCGCGTCTCCTCGCTCACATTCCGCAATCAGCAGGAAATCGCGAACGGGTTCACGGATGTCATCGACGTGACGACCATCCGTCTGCAGGTCATGACCCGCTCGACCAATGAGATGCGGACCCTGGCCGAAAAGGCACGCAGTGTCATGCTCGGCACGCGCGGTACCGGCGGCTACCCCGAAATCACTTCGGCGGTGAAGCAGGTGCAGGCGCAGTTCGAGCAGATCGTCTCGTCCCTGAACGACCAGCACGAGGGGCTCTACCTCTATTCGGGCCGCGCGCGCGATGTGCGTCCGGTTGTCGATGCCAATACGATGATCTGGGGCGACGGCACCAATGCCGGCCTGCGCCAGGTTGTCGACGAACGGCGTCAGGCCGATATCGGGACCGGCAACGGCCGTATGCTCTCCACGAATGTCGGTACCCTGACCACGCTCTCCGAAGATGCTGTCGGCAATCCTTTCGGCATCAAGCTTGTGCCCGGCACGGCTGGGGGCGGCATGACCAACGTCACGGTTGTCGGTCCGGGTGGCGGTCCCACCAATATCAGCTTCAATTTCACCGGGCAGCCGAACCCAGGGGAGCGCGTGACCTTCACGATCACGCTGCCGGACGGCAAGACGAAGAATATCGGCTTCGCCGTGGGTGTCGCCGGCGCCGCGGACGATACCGTCTTCAACGTCGGCGCGACGCCGGCGGATACAGCGCTGAACCTCAAGAACGCCATTGATGGCAAGCTGTCCTCGCTCGCCAGCGGTGAATTGCGCGAGGCTTCCGCCAAGATCGCTTCGGAGCAGTTCTTCTCGGGTTCGAACACGGTGTTCCCGCCGCGTGTCCAGCCGCCTTTTGCCACCTCCACCAGCTACGCTGTTCCGGGCACGCGCCCGACGGTGATCTGGTACAAGGGAGACGACAACCTGGCAGTTGCCGCGCGCGATACCCAGCGTGCCGCCGTGGATAGCGGAACCTTCATCAGCTTCGGCGCCCGCGCCAATGAAGCGCCGCTGCGGGATACGCTCGTGGCGCTCGGGATGTTCCTCTCCGAGGATTATCCGCCGAATGTCGCCTCGACGAAGGATCGCTTCGATGCGGCGACTGGCCGCGCGATCGAGATCATGAACACGACGGGAGGGCCGAACGCCATCCTCCAGATGAACAGCGATTTCGGACGCTCGACGGCGCAGGTCATCGAGACCAAGCAGCGCCATAACGACCGCAAGGAGTTCCTCTCCGGCCTGCTCGCGGAAATCGAGAATGTGGACAACGAGGAAGTCGCGGTGCGGCTCACCTCCCTGCGCACCCAACTGGAGGCCAGCTATCAGGCCACGGCGCGGGTGTCGCAGCTCTCGATCGTGAACTACCTCTGATCGCGGGCAGCGGGCCTCCTGGCCCGCATCGTGGTTCCAACGGGCGCTTCGGCGCCCGTTTTTTTTGTCGCTCTTCGTCTTGGGGGGCAGCACAAAAAAGGCGCCCCTTGGGGCGCCGTTTCCGATCAGCTGGTGGTGAGGTTGTCGTGCCTCGACGGCCCCGTGCGGTTCAGATCGCAGCGGAGAGGGGCTGGCGCTGCTCCGGCGCCGACTGGCGCATGTCGGCTTCCGCCTTTGCCATAAGGCCGGCTGCGATGCTCTGATTGATCTCGATGAGCAGATCGAGCTTGGACGGGTCTGGCTCGAACAGAATGCGCATGCATTGGTTGATGATAAACCGGCCAAGGCCGATGATGTTCTTGCGCAGTTCCGGCGGCAGCGTGCATTCGGCATCGGTGGCGGAAGCCAGGAAGATGGCCCAGACCTGCCTGTTGTGCGAGAGCGGCTCGTCGATGACGGAAACGCTCGGATCCCAGTTTTCCTTCAGAGCCTGAAGCTTGCTGGCTGCCTTGAGGAGCGCACGCGCTTCCAGCTCACGCTGACTGAGCGCTAGCGACTGCGTCTTCGCGTAGGCTTGAATTCCGTGCTGCATGCTCGAACAACGTCCTCTCGTACGCCAGAAGCCTTTTCGCTTCCTTGAGGGCTTTATAGAACTCAGCGTTTAAGATATGGTTGTGAATGGCCATCAATATGCCAGTAGAACTTGGGACAGCTTGCTGAAAATCTGTCGCAAATTTGTTGTAAAGGCCAATATTCTCGGACACTTTACCATCGATATACATGAGCTGGATGGCAAGATAGATCAGCTTCGCGGGCGTGTCGGCCGATTTTGGGCTGAGAATGTCTTTCTCGCGCAGGATCGGCGCATGGCCTTCGATGATCAAGCTGGTTCGCTGATCGCCATTTCTGACCACCGCGGTTCCGATGATGATGCGCTCGTTGGGTTTGAGCTCAACTTTAAGGGCCACGGCTGGCCTCCTTCCTTGGAGAAAAGCTGATCATAGGGGCGTAAATAACTCGTTTCGCTTTGGACGAATCTGACCGACTCGGTGCATGAATGCAATCTCTGGTAGAAGAATTAACAAACTATTTACTGTGAATGCGGCTTTCTTGCCGAACCAAGCAAGGGAGGGAGCGATGAAATGGGTTGAGGCCGTGCCGGCGCCGGGCAAGAGCTGCGGCACCTGCTCGCTCTGCTGCAAGCTTTTTGATGTTGATTGGCTTGATAAACCGAAGCCAGCCGGCAAATGGTGCCACCATTGCCAGCCGGGGCGTGGCTGCGCGATTTGGAAGGATCTGCCGAAGCAATGTGGTGATTATTATTGCGTCTGGCGGATTGACCCGGCGCTGGCGGCGGAATGGCGGCCCGACATCGCGCGGTTCATCATCACCCACGCCCATCAGGATGCGCCGCTTGCGCTTATCGTGGAGCCCGCTTTCCCCGACGCGCATCGCAAGGAGCCTTACCGCACGGAACTGGCGAAAACCGCGCTTGGCATTCTTGAGGGCAGGGGATCGACAATTGTTGTCTTCACGGGGCGCAAACGCGCCTTGATTTTCCCCGATTGCGAGATCCCGATTCCCGATGGGGTCGAGCTGCACGAGATCCGCATTCGCAAGGAGGGGGATGTCTGGCGGCCGGTCTTCCCGCCGCAATCCCTGGCGGCGACCGGCTGATGCCGGCCGCCGGTATCGGGCTCAGCCGACGCGCTTGAGAAAGCCTTCGGAAGCCACGCTCACCATCAGCTTGCGATCGAAATCCAGGTCGATCGCGAATTCCGGGTGCGACTTCAGGAAATGGCGCAGGGCGGTCTTGGGATTGTCTCCCGGCGACCACGGACGGTCTGGGAAAAGATCGGCGGGCATGTCCTCGACGAAGCTGTCGAACACCACGCAATAGGACCCCTTGGACACCATCGGCGCATAGGCTTCGAGTTCGCCCACGACATGATCGTGCGTATGCATGGAATCGAGAAAGACCATGACTTTCTGGTGGCCTTTCGCGGCTTCCTTCACCTTGGCCACGGTCTCCGGTGCGATGGACGATCCCTCGACGAGATGGAGCGTCCGGCTGAGCGGATGCGCGTCAAGCGCAGCACGATTATGGGCGCGGATGTCGATATCGATGCCGATGACTTTGCGCTTGGAGGCGCGCGGGTCGAGCGTGACGCCCTTTTCCATCGCCTCGCAATAATCGAGCATGGCGAGGATCGAGGCGGAAAGGATCAGCGAGCCGCCATGCGCGATGCCGGTCTCGATGACCAGATCGGGCTTGACCTGCCAGATCAGCTCCTGCACCGCCCACATATCCTGCGGGTACTGGATGATCGGGCGACCGAGCCAATCGAAATTGTAGACGTATTTCTTGCGCATCGAGGCTTCGAGCCAGGTTTGCGACAGCCGGCGGAATTCCGCATCCTGGGCATAGGCGGCAAGCCTTTCGCGGCGTTCCTCGGCGAATTGGGCGACCGGGTCCATGGGAAACTCCATTCTCGTTATTCGGGATCAACAAGGGAAATGTCGGTCTTGAGCGTGCCGAACACGCTTCGGAGCACGTCGCGTGGCGCGAAGGCGAATTCCTCGCGCAGGCGCGTGATGTCGATGACGGGAAAATCGAGGACCGGCGCGTTCGGCATCACCGCGACCGAGCATCCGGTGCGGGCGGAAATCCAGTAGGTCCATTCGCGATGGCTGATCTTCTGCCCGCTCGCGAGATTGTAGAGCCGGTAGCGTCCGCTTTCGGCGATGCGCGGCAGCATCGCCACCACATCGTCGATATGGATGTAATCCTTGGCCGAAGTCAGCGCCGAGCGCAGGAGAATGCCCCCGCTTTTGGCCTCGCGCAGCAGCGAGGGCAGGAAATTCTCGCTCTCGGCATCATCGCCGCCGATCACGTTGGAGAGCCGCACCGCGCGCACCTGCGCGCGGCCGCCATGCAGGCAAAGGCTCTCGCCCATCAGCTTCGAGAGATTGTAGAGATCGGAAGCGCTGTTGGGATCGACCGAGAGCGCGGCATCCTCCCGCCCCACCTGGCTCGATCCGTATACGCGGGTGGAGGAGAGATAGGTCAGGCTCGAAAAATCCGCGCGCGCGAGCATCTCGCGTAGCAGGCAGACATGCGCCTCCACGGTATCGAGCGGCTTGGTGCGGAAATCGGCTGTGATGCCGATCGTGTAGATCGCGTGGCCGAGCGGGCGATCCCAGATCGTCCTGTCACCCCGTGCCGGCGCGGAAACATCGTGACCAAGCGCGCGCAAATGGGACACCAGCCGTTGGCCGATGGTTCCTGTCGCGCCGAGGATGGTGAAATGGCTCACGCGACCTCCAGCCCGGGCACGGCGGTGACAAATTTACCGCCCCATTCGCGGATATAGGCGAGCTGGTTCATCACCTCCGCCTTGATGTTCCAGGGCAGGATGACCACGAGATCCGGCCGGTCGGCCTTGAGATGCGCCTCGGCGACGATCGGAACACGGCTGCCGGGCATGAACTTGCCCTGCTTCGCGGGGTTGAGATCAACGACATAAGGAACGAGATCCGGCCGGGTGCCGGCGAAATTCATCAGCGTGTTGCCCTTGGCCGCCGCGCCATAGGCGCCGACCCTCAACCCCTTCCGTTTCGCCTCGATCAGGAAGGCGGTGAAATCGTCCTTCACCTTCTCGGCGCGCTTCTGGAAGGCGGCGTAGGTCGCGGCATCCTTCAGACCGGCCTTTTCCTCGCGCGCGAGAATGTCCGCCACGGCGGGCGTGATCGCATGGCGGCCGGTATCGGCGCGCATGGCGAAAACTCGCAGCGAGCCGCCATGGGTGGGGATTTCCTCGACATCGAAAACCGTGAGCCCGTTCGCCGCGAAGATGCGGTGCACCGCGGTCAGCGAGAGGTAGGAATAATGCTCGTGATAGGCGGTATCGAACTGGTTGAACTCCACCATCCGCATGAGATGTGGGAATTCAAAGGTCGAGACGCCTTCGGGCTTCAGAAGCCGGGCGAAGCCGCCGGCGAAGTCGTTGATGTCGGGCACATGGGCGAGCACGTTGTTGGCGGCGGTAAGGTCCGCCTGCCGCCCCTCGCGCGCCAGCTTGTCGCCGAGCGCGACGCCGAAGAATTCCTCGACGATATCGATCCCCCTGGCGCGAGCGGCATCGGCCGTGCTTCTGGTCGGTTCGACCCCGTAACAGGGCACGCCCGCGGCCTTCACATATTGCAGCAGATAGCCGTCATTGGCGGCGATCTCGACGACATTCGAGCCTGCGCCCAGCCCGAAGCGGGTGATCATCGCCTTCACGTAAGTCTCGGAATGCTTCAGCCATGAAGCCGAGAAAGAGGAGAAATAGGCGTAATCCTCGGTGAAAAGCGCCTCGCGCCCGGCATAATCCTCGGTCTGGACCAGCCAGCAAGCATCGCAGGCGAGCACGCGCAACGGAAAGAACATTTCGGGCGCATTGACCTTGTCCGCGCCGAGATAGGCGTTCGAAGGCGGCGCCGTGCCGAGATCGAGAAAGGGCAGGCGGAGCTTGGTTCCGCAATGGCGGCACTTCACAGCGTTACTCCTCGGAAATCAGGCGCGATCATAGGATGATTCCGGTCGCGTTCGGAAAGTGTCGGTGAGGGCAGGGGCCATGCGATCGCGAGCTTCGGATCGAGCGGCTGGAGCCCGCCTTCCGCATCGGGCGCATAGGGCGCGGAATGACAGTAGAGCATCTCGACATCCGCGCTGATGGTCTGGAACCCGTGGGCGAAACCTTCCGGGATCAGCAGGGCGCGGTTGTTCTCGGCCGAGAGTATTTCGCCGTGCCATTGGAGAAAGGTCGGCGACCCGGCACGCAGATCCACCGCGACGTCGAAAACCGCGCCGGAAAGGCAGGTGACGAGCTTCATCTCGGCATGAGGCGGGTGTTGGAAATGCATGCCGCGGATGGTCGCCGGATGCGCGGTCACCGTATGGTTGATCTGCGCGATCGGTTTGGTCCAGCCCGCGGCCGCAAGTTCCCCGGCGCAGAAGAGGCGCGAAAGCGATCCGCGTGTATCGCCGAGGCGTTGCCTTTCGACGATTTTCAGCCCCTCAAGCGGCGTGGAATGCACCGTGAAACGGCTCATGGCCCTGCCTTGCTCGCCGCGATTCCGGCCTCATAGGCCGCGATCTCGGCCTCGCAGAGCATCCGGGCATCGGCGCCCGCGTGCTGTGCGCGATACCAGGCAAGGGTGCGGCGGACATTCTCCTCGATGCTCCAGAGCGGCTTCAGCCCGAGCATCGTGCGTGCCTTCGCGGTTTCCAGCGCGAGCCAGCCGGCCTCGTGCGGGCCTTGCGAGCCGTCGCCATAGGCCACATCGCCACCGCCATTGGCGGTGCGGGCGATTTCGATCACGTCGCGCACGCTGGCGGCTTCATGCGTATGCGGGCCGATATTGTAGGCGCCGGCCAGGGCCGCGTTGTCCCAGAGCTTTTCGGCAAGCCTGAGATAGCCATGGAGCGGTTCGAGCACATGCTGCCAGGGGCGGATCGCCTCCGGTCGCCGGATCTCCAGCGTCTTCCCGCCCTGCCAGGCGCGGATCGCATCGGGGATCAGCCGGTCCTCGGACCAATCGCCGCCGCCGATCACATTGCCGGCCCGCGCGCTCGCAACCGCGACACCCTGCTCCTTGAGGAAACTGTCGCGATAGCTCGCCACCACGATCTCGCTCGCGCCCTTCGAGGCGGAATAGGGATCGTAGCCGCCGAGCGCGTCTTCCTCGCGATAGGGATAGGGCGTCTCGCGGTTATGATAGACCTTGTCTGTCGTGATCACCACCGCGACTCGCACGCCATCAAGCCCGCGCAAGGCATCGAGCACATGGGCGGTGCCCATCACGTTCGCTGCGAAAGTTTCGACCGGCTGGCGATAGGAGGCGCGCACCAGCGGTTGCGCGGCGAGGTGGAGCACGATGTCCGGCTGCGCATGGCGGATCAGCGGCGTGAGCGTCGCGCTGTCGCGGATATCGCAGAAATGACTCTGCGCGCAGGCTTCCTTGACGCGCGCGAGCATGAACAGGCTGGGATCGCTGTTCGGCGGCAGGGCGATACCCGTGACCTCCGCGCCGAGGCGCGAGAGCCAGAGGGCGAGCCAGCCTCCCTTGAAGCCGGTATGGCCGGTCAGAAGGACCCTTTTTCCGGCCCAGAAGGAGGCGAGGGGCGGCGTCACCATGTTTTCCAGGGGGCCTTGCCCGACGCCCAGAGGTCCTCGAGCATGTTCTTCTCACGCAAGGTATCCATCGGTTGCCAGAAACCGTCATGGGTAAAGGCGCGCAATTCGCCCTCGGCGGCGAGGCGCTTCATAGGCTCAACCTCCCAGCTCGTCGCGTCGCTGTCGATAAGGTCGATCACGGCCGGCGAGAGCACGAAGAAGCCGCCATTGATGAAGCCGCCCTCGCCGCGCGGCTTCTCCACGAAGCCGCTGACGCTGTCGCCTTCCATCTGCAGCACGCCGAAGCGTCCCGGCGGCAGCACCGCTGTCACCGTTGCCTTGCGGCCATGCGCCTTGTGGAAGGCGATGCTCGCGGAAATATCGACATTGGAAACGCCGTCGCCATAGGTGAGGCAGAAGGCTTCCTCGTCGCGCAGATAGCGCGCGACACGCTTGAGACGCCCGCCGGTCATCGTATCCTCGCCGGTATCCACCAGCGTGACGCGCCAGGGCTCGGCCTGCTCGCGGTGCACTTCCATGCGGTTCTTGGTCATGTCGAACGTCACGTCCGACATGTGGAGGAAGTAGTTCTGGAAATACTCCTTGATGACATAGCCCTTGTAGCCGCAGCAGATGACGAACTCGTTCACCCCATGCGCGGAATACATCTTGAGGATATGCCACAGGATCGGCCGTCCGCCGATCTCGATCATCGGTTTGGGGCGCAGATGCGTCTCTTCCGAGATTCGTGTACCCAGCCCGCCGGCAAAAATGACCGCCTTCATGCGCGTTCCTCGTTATAGCGACGTACCATCTCGATATACCCCGCTTCCAGCCCGCGGGTGCGCGCCTTGCGATCGAGGAAGGGGCTTTCCTTCACGCGATCACGCAGACTGGCCCGCAACGCTGCCAGCGCCTCGATGTCGGAAGCCTTCTCGACGGCGCGCTGAACGAACTCCGCTTCCGTATCCACCACCCAATCGGAAAGCCCCATCGGGCCAAGCACCATGATTCCATGACGCCCGACCGAGGGGCGGTCCTTCTTGGAAAGCACGGGAACGCCCATCCAGAGCGATTCGAAGGTCGTCGTACCGGCATTGTGGGGCCAGCAATCGAGGCTGATATCGAATTCGTGGTAGCCGGCCCAGTGGGGGGTGGTCGAAACGAGATCCACCTGATTGCGGTCGAAGCCGAGCTTTTCAAGCCGCGCAAGCACCCGATCGCATGTTTCCGGATCGCCGAACGGCTTCTGGTCCAGCCGCAGGCGGCTGTTGGGAACGCGGTCGAGGATCTCCTTCCAGACCTTCAGAAGCGAATCATTGAAGCGAATGATGCGCGACATCGACCCGAAGGTGATGTACCCGTTCCGCCTTGCTGGCAATTCAGCGACATCCGGTGTGAACTGCACAGGCGGTTCGTAGCCGTAAACAGGGGCGGCCACGCGGATGATCTTTTCGGTAAAGAACTCATCACAACCTTCGGGGGTAAAGAGTTCGTCGCCAATAAAATAGTCGATTTCCTTCATCCCGGTCGTGTATCCATATCCGAGATAAGTTGCCTGGATAGGGGCGGGACGCATTGCGAGTGCTTTTAGACGATTTCCTGCTGTGTGACCTGCCAGATCTATAACAATGTCGATGTCGTCAGCATGCATCCGCTCTGCCACCTCTTCATCGCTCATATCAACGACATCAATCCAGTAATCAAAAAACTTCTGTGCGCTTGCCGTTTGAGCATCAGGTTTAAAGACATTTGCATAGGCATAGATCTCGAATTTCGAGCGATCGTGAGACATAAGAATAGGTAGTATAAAATACATCACGACATGTGCGCAGAAATCGCCCGATGAGTAGGCAATTCGGATGCGACGATCGCGAATTGGCTCTCTCTTTGAATGATCAAAAATCTTTTCTGTCTTTAATTTGGCGCCATAGGATTTGTATTCATTAAAAACCTCGGCAGCTGTTCGTTGCGCATCGTAGTTAAGCGCAAAAAGAAGGGTTGTCGGAATCTCCATGTTGTTGGGATCGATTTCGATGGTTTTTCGATAAAGCCGCATGGCCTCTTCGCCCTCCCCAAGAACGACGAGGGAGTTCGCGCAGGCCGCGATATAGTCAGGTTTCTGATCGAGTTCGAAAGCGCGCCGGGCCGCTTCGATCGCTTTCACAAAGAGATGCTTCTCCTGATATGCCGTGCAAAGACACATCCAGATTTCGGGATTGTCAGGGTGTTGAGTTGACAATATTTCTAGGATTTTTGTTGATTCATCAACATAGATTTTCTGTAGTCTGAAGACATTTGCTAGATTCATTTTGGCATTTACATTGCCTGAATCTATTTGAAGAGCTCGACGGAAAGCGGATTCTGCTTTTTTCAGCTGACTCCTGTGACCGTACACAACCCCCATATTAATAATATTCTCAGGGTAGTTGGGGTTGATCGCCTCTGCCTTTTCACAAATTTCCCAGGCATCATCGAAGCGCTTCTGTTGGATGCGTAGATTGGCGAGCGTTGCCATTGCAGCAATGTTGAGGGGATTGGCCCGCAATGAACGCTCAAGAAGCGTTTCCGCAGCGGCGAGTTGCCCCTCGCGCTTGATGATTGATGCAAGGTTACCCAATACTTCTGAATTACTTGGGTAGCTACGGATTAGTTTCTGGTAGGCAGCTTTTGCCTTAGGCAGTTGGCCTTTGATCTGAGCCTCGACGGCGCTTTCGAAAAGTTGCTGCGCTTTCATTCCCGGCTCCAAGCTTCTGTTGGGATCCGTTACGATTTCCTGCGTGACGGGACCTGACGAAACTCCCGGCCGGAGAGACCGTAGGCCATGGGAAGCCAAGTCCTAACCAGAGCTAAAGGAAGAGGGTTAACAATTCGGAACCGGGCAGGAGAGTTGCTGCGAGCAAAAGAAAAGGGCGGCAGGTTTCCCTGCCGCCCCGATTTTCGCCTGGATCTTGCTTGCTCAGCCGAGGAGGCGGAGCAGGCTCTGCGCGTTCTGCGAACCGGCCGAGAAGGCCTGAACCGCAAACTGCTGCTGGGTCTGCAGCGCAGTCAGCTTCGCCGATTCCTCGGCGACGTCGGCGGCCACGAGATCATCACCCAGCGTCTTCAGGTTGACCGAGAACTCGCGGTTGAGGTCATAACGATCCCGGACAAACGAGGAGTAGTTGCCGAACTGGGCGGCAAGCTTGTCGACGTTTGCCTGAGCGTTCTGAACCTGCCCCAGCGACAGCTCAATGTTGGTGTTCACCGTCCAGGTCGTGCCAACCGTGGTGAGGGCAAGGAAGCCACCGGTCGTCACGTTGACACCGCTGATCGCGATCGGGTTCGCAGCGAACTCGTTCAGGATAATGCTCATGCCCTGGCCCTGGAGCAGGTTGCGCCCTGCCTGAACCGGGTTGTTGTTGATCAACTGCGTGATTTCGTTCTTGTAGGATTCGTACTGCTGGCCAAGTTCAAGGCGGCGGTCATTGTTGTTCGAGCCGAGGATCGGGTTGCCCTGAACCACCGGCATGCCAGCCGTGACGTTGAAGCGGCCTGCGCCGGCGTTGGAGTCGAAGTTGCCGGTGCCGTTCAGGACCGTCATGGCCGTGCCGTCGAGCTTGCGCAGACGGAGGAAGCCGCCGGCCGCGAACTCAGCCTTGACGCCGGAATTCATCGCGTTGATTTCCGCCACGACAGCATCATAGCCCTTCGCCGTCGTCGTCGACCAGGTGCGCGCAACGCCATCGGCGCCAACGAACGAAATCGAGGAGTTGGCGGAAGCGCCAGTGCCCGGAAGCGACGAAGCGGTGGTGACCGCGCCGCCGGTGCCGAACTTCATGCCGTTCGGCGTCGTCGCGGCAAAGCCGGTCGGCATCACGGAGCCGTTGGCAAACTTGGACGCGACGTAGGTGCCGTCATAGCCCGAATTGATGCCGGTCAGATCGTCAACAACCTGCTGCGAGGACGAGCCATCGATCGAGAAGCCGGTCTTGCCGTCGGTCGAGCGGAGGATCAGGCGCGGCGCGGCGGCGTTCGATGTATCGAACTTGATTTCAACGCCAATGTTGGCCGAGTTCAGCGCGTTGGCGACGTCACCCCAGCGGATGTTGGCCGAAGAGCCGGTACCACCAGTCGAAGCGCCGAAGTTGAAGGTGAAGTTCTTGCCGGTATCCGACGTGATCGAAAGGCGCATGCCAGCTGAATAGCCGGTCACGAAGGTCGTATCGCCAACGTTGGCAGTCGGCGTCGCGGCAACGGTCGGCGTGGAGCCGGCGTTGAGGGCCTGCGTCGCCATCGAGTTCATCTGCTGAAGCAGATTGCGGACCTGCTTGAGCGTGTTGTCGGTGGATTCGAGGGTCTTCAGAGCGGTCGAGATGTTGTTGTTGACCGCGTTGATGTTCTTGGAACGGCTCAGCATCGTCTGCGACATCGTGTAACGGGTCGCGTCATCGGCCGCGCCGAAGATCGATTTGCCGGTGGCAACGCGCTTCTGCGAAACCTGGAAGAGCTGGTTCGTGGTCTGGAGGATCGAAACGTTCGCCGCAGTGGCGGCATTGAAAACGACAGACATGATTGCACCTTCTGTTGCAAGTTGGCTCAGACCATCCTGGCCTGATCATCAATCGGGCGGATAACCGCCTCGAAGACGGGGTGAAGGTGCTGTCCCGCAGGCTAAACAGAAGTTAATTTCGCTCCTTTCAGCGCTCCCGTGCGTTTTTATGGTTAAGGTGACGCCAATTGATATGCTTTACACCTAGTAAATATTTCAGAAAATAGTGGGAATAGCCTAGATTATCAAATGGCTGAAGTTTCTGCCACGATATGCGGCTATGAGCGCTCAGTGTGCGCAGCAAACAGAAAAAAGCCTGGTTGCCCCGACTTCCCCATGGGAAAGCGATGACAACCAGGCCCTAAGTTCGGCCGGAGAACAGAAAGCTTTATCCGCCGAGCAGCGAGAGAAGCGAGCGGCTGTTCTCGTTGCTGATCGAGAGCGACTGGACTGCGAATTGCTGGCGCGTTTGCAGCGCGATCAATGCGGCGCTCTCCTCGCTCACATCGGCGGCGACCAGCTCGTCGCCCTGGGTCTTCATCTCGCTCTGGAAGCTCTTGTTCATCTCGTAGCGGGAACGGATGTAGTTGTTGAAGGTGGCGAATTGGGCCTGCAATTCCCGCAACAGGGTCTGCGCCTGACGCGCCTGCACCGATGAGGTCTGGATATTCTGCTCGTTGACCCAGCTCGCGCCCGGTTGAGCCATGGTCAGATAGCCCGCGGCAGTCACCAGGACGCCATTGATGCTGAGCGGCGTGCCGGCGAATTCATCCATGATGACGTTGATATTCTCGCCCTTGAGAAGATTCCGTCCATTGGGGACGGGATTGTTGGCGATCATCAGGTTGATGTTGCTCAGCAGCGCATCATATTGCTCGCCATAAGCGAGGCGCAGCGCATTGTTCGACGAGAGCGGGGCTGTATATCCGACAGTGATGCCGTTGAACCCAACGGAGCCGCCGGAGGCAAAGTCGCCGCTTGCCGCGACGATCTTCATGTCCCCGCCGTTCAAATTGCGCAAACGCAACTGGCGCGGACCCGCTGCGCCCCCGGTCTGATTGACCAGCTCCGCCTTGATTCCAGATCCCAGTGCCGTGACATCCGCGATGAATGCGCCAACGGTCGTCGCGGCACCGTAGTTCAACGTGCGGAAGCCGCCATTGCCATCCTCGAAGACAATGCTCGACCCCGCCGCGATAACGGTTGCCGGCGTAACACCTGCCGGGATTGTTCCGGTGACACGGCCGCCATAGGTGATGGTAAAGCCGGTTTCGTTCGCGCCCGGAGCGGCGAGGCCGTTGGCGAAAAGGTTCGTCGCGTTGAAGGTCTGCCCGCTCGGCGAGGTCAACCCGACCAGGTCGTCCATGACGTTCTGGTCCGAAATGGCATCGAAGGAGAAGTCCTTCTGGTTGGGCGCGAAGAACTCGATGTTCTTTTCGCCCGCCGTGGCGCCGGGGACAAACCGCGCGATCACGCCGATATTCGCGGCGTTCAGCGCGTCGACAATCTCACCCCATGTCACGGTGGTAGAGCTGAAGGTGTAGGTGAAGTTCCTGCCGCCATCGGAGGTGATGGAGAATTTCGAACCGATCGAAACACCGCTCACGATTGCGGAGGGCTGGATATCGGCGGTCGTATGTGCGCTGCGCAGCCCGGAAGCGCCTTCATTGAGCGCGCGATTGGCCAGATCGAGGGCGGAATCGACATTGCCGATCATCGCCTTGAGCGTCTTGTCGGTTGCTTCGAGCGTCGCAAGCCCGAGGGCGATATTGTTGTTCACGTCGGCAATCTGCCGGCTGCGCCCGAGGACGGATTCGCTCATGGCGAAGCGGGTGGTGTCATCCGCCGAGGTGAAGACCTTCTTGCCGGAGGCGACCCTTTTCTGCGTGATCCCGAAAAGATCATTCGTACGCTTGAGGATGGAGACGTTGAGATTCGTCGCATCGTTCATCAGGATCGTCATGCATCACCTTCTGTGGAACGTCTCCGGTCCCTTGCCGTCCCGTCAGCTTTCTGGCTGCACGGAATGGAACGGCGTTCTGGGACTGTGACCGGCCTTCGAAGGGGGAGGATGTCAGCAAGGGGCTAAGGCTTGGTTAAATTTGGTAACCTTAATGAAAAATGACCTGTTAACCATGATGCGGCGCGGCGCAGCAAAAAGCCGGGCAGGGGCCCGGCCTCCATCAATCAGAAAGGGAAGTCACTTCCCGTCGCCCTCGGCGGCCTTGATGTAGGCGCGCAGCTTGAGCAGCGATTCATAGGGATATTGCGTGACGGTCTGCTTCGTCTCCGGATCAATGACGCGGTAGACGAGATCGCCGGTCTCGCGATCGGTTTCGATCGAGCTTTCAGTCTCGCGGCGGATGGATGTTTCTGCGCGCCGCTGATCGCGCGACCAGCGTGTCTGTTCCGAGCCGGCCTGCGCTGCAACGGCTACGGGCGGTGCGAGGTCGGTGCGAACCGCCTCGCGCACGGGGGCCGCATCGGGCCGGGTGTGCGCGAGAGGGATCTGTGCAACCGCGCTGGAAAGGCGGGTATCCATGATGCTTCTCGCTTCCGGCGGACATCCACGTTCCGCCAGTGCCGAGAATAGGCATGACCGTCTTTACGTTCCGTTCAGAAAAATGGTTGAGACGCGATGAATCAAATCGCGAAAATTCGCGATAAATTAAGACTTCTGGTGCAGCCGCACGCCAGACTTGCGGGCAGGAAAATACTCCGCTAGCTGACCTTGGAAATCGCCAGCGGTGCGGTGCCCGGTTTGCGGGAAATTCCGGCGCGGTGATAGGTTTTCGGGCTTGAATTCCTGCCGACGGCGTCGGCGAGATCGCGCATCAACCCCTCCGATACGGTGCGCGCCGTCGCTACCACAGCCATATTCAGGGCCATTGTGGCAGAGAAGACCTCGTGCCGGTTGCGCAACTCCTCGAGGCGTTCAGGCTGGAAACGGCCGATGGCGATGGCGTTGTTCTTCAGCGCTTCGAGGCAGCGTGTATAGACTTGGGCGGCTTCGTTCTTTTCCATCGCGAGTGTCAGGGCATCGCGCATCTTGCCGGCCTTGAAGCGCCGGGTTTCCTCCTCGATCAGCGGTTCGAGACGGTCGAGTGCCTCGAGCGCGGAGAAGATCAGCGTATCAGCTTCCTCCGGTTTCGAAACTCGGATGCGGGTATCCGCCTTTTCAGTTCCGGGGGGGCTGGACCGCATGGGACGATGACTCCTGATGACGCAACATTTCACGGTAGATCGCCGGCGTGAGACCGATCCCGCCCTTGGCCGTGATCGATTTGCCGTATTCCTCGATGAGCATGCCCCGCCAGGTATCCTGGCCGGTGGCTTCGGTGCCCATCGCGCCTTCGCCCTTCACGCCTTCGAACATCGAACCAACCATGGTCTGGAAGAAGTTGGCTTCCAGACCCTGCGCGGTTTCCCACGCCTTGCGGTTGACAGGGGTGCCCTTGGGCAGGAGACCGGCGGACTTGGCGCGCTGGATCTCGGCGGCGAAATTGGGGTTGGAGGCGATGGGGTTCATCACATCACCTCGATATCGGCCTGCAGCGCGCCGGCGGTCTTGATGGCCTGAAGGATGGAGATCAGGTCGCGCGGGCCGACGCCCAGGGCATTGAGTCCATCGACCAGTTCCCGCAGGGACACGCTGTCCTTCACGATGGCGAGCTTCTTCTTGTCGTCGGTATCGACCCGGATTCCGGTGCGTGGCACCACCGTGGTCTGCCCGCGGGAGAAGGGTTCGGGCTGCGAGACTTCCGGCGTCTCGGTGATGGTCACGGTGAGATTGCCCTGCGCGACCGCGACCTGGCTGACGCGCACGTCCTTGCCCATCACGATGATGCCGGAACGCTCGTCGACAATGACACGGGCGCGTTGGTCGGGCTCGACGCGCAGCTGCTCGACCTCGGTGAGCAGGCGGATCATGTTGCCCTGGAAGCCGCGCGGCACCTGGATCGACACAGTCGAAGGGTCGGTCGGTTCGGCCGAATCAGCGCCGAGAAAATCATTGATCGCGGCGGCGATACGGCGGGCGGTGGTCAGATCCGGGTTGCGCAGCGAAAGGCGCAGATTCTGGAGATTGTTGAGGCGAAAATCGACTTCGCGCTCGATCAGCGCGCCGTTGGCGATACGGCCGACCGTGGGAACGCCCCGCGTGATCTTGGCGGCGTCGCCCTCGGCCTGAAAACCGGAAATGGCCAGCGAACCCTGCGCAACCGCGTAAACCTCGCCATCGGCGCCCAGAAGCGGCGTGGCAAGGAGCGTGGCACCCTGGAGGGATTTGGAATCGCACATGGCGGAGACGGTGACATCGAGCCGCGTGCCCTGAGTCGCGAAGGCCTGAAGGTTGGCGGTCACCATCACGGCGGCCATGTTGGCGGTGCGCATGTTCGCCTGGCGCGTGTTGACGCCGAGACGCTCCATCATCGCCTGAAGGGACTGGCGGGTCATCGGGCAATTGTTGAGCGTGTCGCCGGTGCCATTGAGGCCGGTGACGAGGCCATAGCCGACAAGCTGGTTCTCGCGCACCCCTTCGACGGAGGCGAGATCCTTGATGCGCGAAAGTGCCGAAGCTTCGCTCGCGCCGAAGGCGCCGATCGAGGCTGCGCCGAGACCGATGGCCAGCGCGATATCGCGCAAGCGGCCTTTAAGTCCGGTAATCTGTGCCATCATCTTCATTGCCTGCTGCTCCTGGCGTATTCTTCGGCAGTCCGGTCGGGCAAAAACCCTCGCAGATGGAAAATTGGGTGAACGTACGCGAGACAGGAGCCGTCCACGCCTATTCCTTGCGAAGTGCGTGCCAAGCAAAGGTCCCGTCTAACAATATGAAAAATAAGGAGTTTGGTTTTCTGGCCGATCTCACGACGCGCAGGATTGCCCGGAGAAAAATGCCCACCCGGCAAAAAACGCCCACCATGGTTACCGCTGCTTAACCAGCTTCAGCGAAACTCATGTCATCGGATCGCAACAAAAGCCCTTCGAAGGCATCATGGAGGCGATCCAGGTCCGAGGAAGCGGGTCAGAATGCGCATTGTTGAACAAAAATCGGTTGGGAATGTCGGTGGCGCACGCGGGGCGCGTGGCGCGAGCGGTTCTGGCGCGCGCTTTACCATTGATCAGGGCGCGACCAGCACCAAGGCCGAAGCCAAGGCACCGATTTCGATTCTCGGTGGTCTTGAGGCGCTGATCGCGATCCAGTCCGAAGACAATACGCGCGAGAAGCGCAAGCGCAGTCTCAAGCGCGGACAATCCATGCTCGATGTGCTGGACGAGTTGAAGCTGGCGCTTCTTTCCGGCCATCTGCCGGCCAATATCCAGTCCCGCCTGGGCATGGTGCTTCAGGATACCGGCGCGAGCGGCGATCCGCGCCTCGACGGGATCGTCGACGCCATCGAGCTGCGTGCGGAAGTCGAACTGGCGAAATTGCGTCAGGCGCAGCGCCGCGAGAGCTGATACGCAAGTTCCTCATCCGCCCCCCCGGAAGCGTCATCCCGGTTTTTTTCCCCATTGCGATTGTTTCGTCATGATGAGGGCGCTATACCCCCCGGCGACAAGCTCGACTTGAACCGAGGCGAGGCGATGGCGAATACCAGTACGAGTAGCAGTACCGGCCGCAAGGCGATTTCGCTCGAGCAGGGCTACCGCCCGAGCGATGACGAACCTTTCATGAATGACCGTCAGCGTGAATATTTCCGGCGCAAGCTGAATGCGTGGAAGGACGAGATCATCCGTGATTCCGAACTCACGCTGACCGCGATGCAGGCGGATAGCGATTCGCATCCCGATCTTGTCGACCGCGCCTCTTCCGAAGGGGACCGGGCGATCGAGCTGCGCGCGCGCGACCGCCAGCGCAAGCTGATCGCCAAGATCGACGCGGCGCTCGCCCGTATCGATGACGGCACCTACGGCTATTGCGAGGAGACGGGCGATCCGATCTCCCTCGCGCGGCTCGATGCGCGGCCGATCGCGACATTGTCGATCGAGGCGCAGGAGCGTCACGAGCGCCGCGAGAAGATCTATCGCGACGATTGACGGCACGGGGCGGGAAAATTCCGTACCGTGTCCTGCGCGCGCTTTTTTCTTGCGCGTGATCCATTACGCTCGCCCGGAACGGAAAGGGCGATAATGGCTTTGGCCTCTCCACCTTCTGGCCTGAATATCGCGCGCCGGTTTCTCGGAACCGGTGCGCCGCGCCTGCTTGGCCTGCTTGTGCTGCTGGCCATGCTGGGGCTGCGCTATGAGGACCCCGCGCCGCTCGAGCGGCTCAGGCTCGCGCTGTTCGATGCCTATTTCAACCTGCATCCGCGCTCTGCGCTGCCGGGAGGCAATGGGCCGGTTGTCATCGTTGATATCGATGAGGCGAGCCTGCGCCGTTTCGGGCAATGGCCGTTCTCGCGCGCCTTGCTCGCGCGTGCGGTGGATGCGGCGCGCGAGGGCGGTGCAGCGGCGATCGGCTTCGATATCGTCTTCCCCGAGCCAGATCGACTTTCGCCGTCGCGTATTGCGGAGAATGTCGCTGATCTGCCGGAGGCGATCCACGCCGAACTGAAGACGAAGCCAGATACGGATGCCCGCTTCGCCGCTGCGATCGAGGCAGGGAAGGTGGTGCTCGGTCGCACCGGGTTGAACGAGGACAGGAAAGGCGGCTTCTCCGGCGCGGGGATGCGCGGTTTTGTCGAGGCACGCGAACCCGCCTTGCCGCTTGCGACTTTGGGCGGCGATCCGCTGCCGCTTCTGCCGACTTACCCTGCCTTGCTGCGCAATATCGAGATGCTCGAAGCGGCGGCGGCGGGAATCGGGATCTTCTCGATCATCCCGGAGCCGGATGGCATCATCCGCCGTGTGCCTTTGGCCTTCGCGGAGGGCGGCAAGCTCAGGCCCGCGCTTTCGCTCGAGATCCTGCGCATCGCGACAGGCGGTGGCGCTTTGGTCGTCAAGCGCGACGAGGCGGGCATTTCCGGCTTTGCCGTCGGTGGGCATGCGATCCCCACTGAACGCGACGGGCGGCGCTGGGTCTATTACTCCCGCCACGATCCCGCGCGTTTCGTCTCCATCGCCGATCTGCTGGACGGCAAGCTGCCGGCGGGACGGCTGGAGGGCAAGATCGTCCTTTTCGGCGCCTCCGCCATCGGCCTGCAGGACCTGCGCGCGACACCGCTCGAACGCGCGATGCCGGGCGTGGAGATCCACGCGCAGATGTTGGAGACGATCCTCTCCGGCGAATCGCTGGACCGGCCGCATCTTGCGCTCGGCGCCGAAGTGCTGGCGGCCGCTCTGCTCGGCCTTGTCATGATCGCGCTGGTGCCGTTGCTGGGCGCCATGCCGGCGCTCTCCCTCGGCGCCTTGCTTGGCGCGGCGACGCTTTTCGTCGGTTGGCACCTTTTCGTTAGCCGCGGCCTGCTGATCGATACCGCTTTTCCGCTGCTCTCGGGCTTTGCGGTGTTCCTCACGCTCGCTTTCTCGAATTACTGGCGCGAGGAACGCCGCCGCCACGAGATCCGTACCGCGTTCCAGCATTATCTCGCGCCGAGCCTTGTCGAGAAGCTGGCGCGCGAGCCGCATCTGCTGCGCCTTGGCGGGGAGACGCGCGAATTGACGATCCTCTTCTCGGATCTGCGCGGGTTCACGGCGGTGGCCGAGAGTATGAGCGAGGACCCGCAGGCACTGACGCATCTGATGAACCGGCTGCTCTCGCCGCTTTCCGCCGCGATCATGGCCGAGGGCGGCACCATCGACAAATATATGGGCGATGCGGTGATGGCCTTCTGGAACGCGCCGCTCGACGAGCCCGACCACGCCGCCTGCGCCGCTCGCGCCGCGCTCGCCATGCGCCGCGCGCTCGATGCGCTGGAGGCGGAACGCCGCGCCGAGGCGGCGGCGGAGGGCAAGCCCTTCCTGCCGCTCGAAATCGGCATCGGCATCAATACCGGCATGGCGGTTGTCGGCAATATGGGCTCGGAATTCCGCTTCGACTACACCGCCCTTGGCGACGCGGTGAATCTCGCGCAACGGCTCGAAGGGCTGACTCAGCGCTATGGCGTCCCGATCCTCATCGGCGAGGCGACGGCGGCGCGGCTCGAAGGCCGGTTCGGCCTGGCAGAGATCGATGCCGTACAGGTCAAGGGCAAGAGTGAAGCGGCCCGGGTATTCGCCCTCGGCGGGGCTACGCTCCCATGAAGCTCGACCGCCGCACCGCGACCTCCTCGACGATGTGGTCGATCACCGCGCGGATGCGGCCGAGGCTTTTGAGATCCTCGTGGACGACCAGCCAATACCCGCGCCGCGCCTGCCGCTCGGGCAGCACCTGCACGAGATCGGGAATGCCCTGCGCGATGAAGTGATGGAGCACGCCGAGGCCCAGCCCGGCGCGTACGGCCTCGGTCTGCCCCGCCGCGCTTGCGGCTTCGAGGCTGGTCGCATGGCTGCCGAAGAGGTCGGAGACATAGGAGAGCGCGTCCGAGAAGGCGTAGCTGTCGACATAGCCGATGAGGCGATGCGCGGCGAGATCCTCCACGGTTCGGGGTGTTCCGGCGCGGTCGAGATAGGTCCTCGCGCCGAAAATCCCGAGGACATGCTCGGTGAGCTTGCGCGAGACGAGACGCCCGGCCTCGGGCGCTTCGAGCGTGATCGCGAGATCGACCTCCCGGCGAATGAGCGAGGTGGCGAGCGGCATCGGCACGAGCTGGATATCGATGCCGGGATGACGGCGCAGAAAAGGCTCCAGCGCCGGGATCAGGAAATACATCGAGAACCCGTCCGGCGCGCCGATGCGCACGGTGCCCGATAGCTCGACATCGCGCTGGCGCAGATCCGCCTGCGCTTGCAGCATCTCGCTTTCCATGCGCTCGGCATGGGCGAGCAGGTGGTGCCCCGCCTCGGTGAGGGTGATGCCGGTGGTGGCGCGTTCGAACAGGGTCGCGCCCAGCGCGCCCTCCAGCGCGCTGATATGCCGCGCGACCGTCGCCTGGTTGACCCTGAGCGCGCGCGATGCCGCCAGAAACTGGCCGCGCCGCGCCGCCGCGAGGAAGGTGCGCACGAAATCCCAATCCAGCGGTGCTTCGCGTTCCGACATCTTGTTTCCCCGGCGATATCTTGAAATTCGCAGAACAACCACGCGATTTCAAGGATTGAGACGAGAATTTTGTCGTGGCACGAAAGCGGAAATGGGAGAAGATCATGCTGCCCAAATCCGAAATTCCGATCCTTCAGGGGCCGATGCTCGGCGCTTCGACGCCGGATATGGTTGTCGCCGCCTCCCTCGCGGGCGGCATCGGCTCGCTCGGCGCGGCAGGTTATGCGCCAGGCGCGCTGACCGAGGCGATCACGGGGATCCGCCAGCGCGTCGGTGGGAAGCCGTTTCTGATCAATCTTTTCGTGCTCGAACCGGCGCGGCCCGATGCAGCGGCACTCGCGAACGCCATGCGTCAGCTTGCGCCATGGCGGGCGGAACTCGGGCTTGCGGAACAGGCGATTCCCAACAAATGGGCCGAGGATTTCGCCGCGCAGTTCGATGTGCTGGTTGAAACCGCGCCGCCGATCGCGAGCTTTACTTTTGGTATTCTCAGCGCGGAGCAATGCGCGCGGCTCAAGGCGCGCGGCATCGCGGTTGTCGGCACGGCGACGACAGTGGCCGAAGCACGCGCCTGGGCCGAGATCGGCGCCGATGCGATCTGCGCCTCGGGTTTCGAATCCGGCGGGCATCGCGGCACGTTTCTTAAGCCGGTCGAGGAGAGCCTTGTCGGCGTCGTGTCCCTGGTTCCGGCGATCCGCGCCGCCACCGGCCTGCCGGTAATCGCCGCCGGCGGCATCATGGAGGGGCGCTCGATCGCGGCGATGCTCCAGCTTGGTGCCGAAGCGGTTCAGATGGGAACCGCTTTCCTGCTCGCAGAGGAATCGGCGATCTCCGCGCCGTGGCGGGCCGAACTCAAGGGCAAGGACGCGGATGCCACGCGGCTCACCCGTGCTTTCTCGGGGCGCTATGCCCGTGGCCTTGAAAACCGTTTCCTGCGCGAAATGGCGGACAAGGAAATCCCGCCCTATCCGATCCAGAACGCGCTGACGCAGGAATTGCGCGCCGCCAGCGCCAGGGCGGGGCGTTCCGAAATGCTTTCGCTCTGGGCGGGGCAGGGGGTGCACGCGATCCGGGAGGGGCGGACAACGGATCTCGTGCGCATCTTCTGGGACGAGGCGCGCGCCGCGATGCGTGATACGCTCGCGCGTTTCGATCCTTGATCAACGTAACTGGAGATTCGCCGTGACGATGAAGCTTTTCTACTCGCCTGGTTCGGTTTCCCTTGCCTGCCACATCGCGTTGGCGGAGGTGGGAGCGGATTACGAGGCGGTTCGTCTCGATTTTTCCAAGGATGAGCAACGCAAGCCGGAATACCTCGCCATCAACCCCAAGGGGCGTGTGCCGGCTCTGGTGACGGAACGCGGCATTCTGACCGAGGCGCTCGCCATCCTCGCCTATATCGCGCAGGCCTATCCGCAGGCGAAGCTTGCGCCGCTCGATGATCCCTATGCCTTTGCGCAGGTGCAGGCCTTCAACGCCTATCTCGCCACCACGGTCCATGTCGCGCATGCGCACCGGATGCGCGGCTATCGCTGGGCGAATGAGGAGGCATCCTTCGCCGATATGCGCGGCAAGGTCGCACAGAACATGGCGGAATGCTTCGAGCTGATCGGCGCCGAATATTTCAAGGGGCCATGGGTGATGGGCGATCAATACACGATCTGCGATCCCTATCTTTTCCGTCTTGCGGGCTGGCTTGAGGGAGACGGGGTGGAGATGGCGCGCTTCCCGTGGCTGGTGAAGCATTTCGAGGCGATGCGCGCGCGACCGGCAACGCGCCGGGCGCATGAGGAACAGGGTTTGCCCGTCTGACCGGGCCTGAACATCAACCAAGAGGGAAGATCATGATCACCTACGGGCATTTTATCGGCGGCAAGGCCGTTGCCGGCAAATCGGGCCGCTTTTCGGATGTTTTCCAGCCGATGGATGGAAGCGTGCGCGGCAAGGTCGCGCTTGCGACCAAGGATGAGCTGGCCGCCGCCGTCGCCAATGCCAAGGCGGCGCAGCCGGCTTGGGCGGCGACCAATCCGCAGCGCCGCGCCCGCGTGCTCATGAAATTCCTCGACCTCGTCGCCAAGGCTACCGATGAACTTGCCGAGACCCTCGCCCGCGAGCACGGCAAGACCATCGCCGATGCCAAGGGGGACATCCAGCGCGGCGTGGAAGTCGTCGAATTCTGCATCGGCGCGCCGCATCTGATGAAGGGCGAGTACACCGACGGCGCCGGGCCGGGCATCGACATCTATTCCATGCGCCAGCCGCTTGGCGTCGTCGCGGGCATCACGCCGTTCAACTTCCCGGCGATGATTCCGCTCTGGAAGGCCGGTCCCGCGATCGCGGCCGGCAATGCCTTCATCCTCAAGCCCTCGGAGCGCGATCCGGGCGTGCCGATGCGTCTCGCCGAGCTTTTCCTCGAAGCCGGCTTGCCGCCGGGCATCTTCAACGTCGTCAATGGCGACAAGGATGCGGTGGATGCCATTCTTGATCACCCGGATATCAAGGCGATCGGCTTTGTCGGCTCGACCCCGATCGCGGAATACATCTATTCGCGCGGCTGCGCGAACGGCAAACGCGTGCAATGCTTCGGCGGCGCCAAGAACCACATGGTCATCATGCCGGATGCCGACATGGACCAGACGGTGGATGCGCTGATCGGCGCGGGCTACGGTTCCGCCGGCGAGCGCTGCATGGCGATCTCCGTCGCGGTGCCGGTGGGCCAGAAGACCGCCGACGAGCTGGTGAAGCGCCTCATTCCGCGGGTCGAGGCTCTCAAGATCGGTCCCTCGACCGACAGCTCCGCTGATTTCGGCCCCGTCGTGACGGCGGCGGCGCTGGAGCGCATCAAGGGCTATGTCGATCTCGGCGTGAAGGAAGGCGCCAAGCTCAAGGTCGATGGGCGCGGCTTCAAGATGCAGGGTTATGAAAAGGGCTTCTATATGGGCGGTTGCCTCTTCGACGAGGTGACGCCGGATATGCGCATCTACAAGGAGGAGATTTTCGGCCCGGTGCTCTCCGTGGTCCGCGCGCCGGATTACGCCGAGGCGATCCGCCTGTGCAACGACCATGAATACGGCAATGGTGTCGCGATCTTCACGCGCGACGGTGACGCGGCGCGCGATTTCGCGAGCAAGGTCGAGGTCGGCATGGTCGGCGTGAACGTGCCGATCCCGGTTCCGATCGCGTATTACACCTTCGGCGGGTGGAAGCGCTCGGGTTTCGGCGATCTCAACCAGCACGGCGCGGATGCTTTCCGCTTCTATACCAAGACGAAAACCGTCACCGCCCGCTGGCCTTCCGGCATCAAGGACGGTGCGAGCTTCGTCATTCCGACCATGGGCTGAGTGCGAGCGTGAGGAAAATCCGGCCCGGCAATTTTTCGCCGGGCCGGCAACACGCCGCATCGAGTGGTTCACGCATTATTTAGAAAACTCTCCCATACCTGTTAAAACTCAACCAAGGGTTGCAAGGTGTGGTATGGCCGGTCTCCAGTTCTCTCCGCTCAAATGGTTTGCGAATCTCAGGATAAGAAGCAAGATTTTGGTGATGGTGGCGGCGATCGCTTCAGTGGCGACCGTCTCCACGATCCTGATCATACCCAGATTCCAGGCGATCGATTCCTCCACGGACCGGGTAGTTGAGCGGCGCGCGCCTTCAGTCGTGATGATCGCGGGTTTCGCGACCGGCAGCAAAGCATCTACCGCTGATCTGCTGGCTTACGCCATTACGGGTGATCAAGCCTTCGAGCGTCGTCGCCTGGCCCATTGGGAAACAATTGCTGCATTGCAAAAGAGATATGATGCCGTGCCGCATACTACGAAGCGCAACATTGACGACCGTAACATGATGAATGCGGCGCTCATGCGCCTGCGCGCGATGCAGGATGGCTTGGTGGCTCTGGTAAAGTCGGGGCAGGTCGACGACGCTGCCATCAAGGAAGCCGTCACGACCAAACTGGAGCCTGCATTGGCGGAAGTCTCAAGTATTCTTGTCAGCAGTGACGCCAAAAGCGACAGCATGATGTCTCACCTCCTGGCGAGCCTTGTAAAGGATGTGGGAGAAATCAACACGGCGTTTGACGCGCTGATCACCATTGTCGGGATCGCCGTGGTCGCTTCTTTTGTCATGCTCGCGATCGGGTGCTGGGGGCTCATCCTTTCCATTGCAACCCCCCTTGGGGGACTCGCCAACGCGATGAAGGCTTTCGCTCGGAAAATCTACAAAGCGGATATTCCGGCAGAGGGACGCCAGGACGAACTGGGTGATATTGCCTCGGCTCTCACGATTTTTCGCGATGCGCTCGAGCAGCGTGACGCCATGGAAGTGCAGGAAGTGGAACAGCAACAGGCGGCCGCCAAACGTCAGAAGCAGGTCTTTGAGCTGATCGCGAATTTCGAGGTGATGGCTGAAAAGGTCGTGAACACCATTGCTTCCGCTTCCACCGAACTTGAAGGCTCCGCGCAGCTGCTCTCCAGCTCGGCCCAGCAGACGACCGGCGAGGCGACCGCCGTTTCCGCCGCCGCGCACCAGGCCACCGCGAATGTCAACGGGCTTGCCGCGGCGGGCGAGGAATTGTCGGCTTCGGCCGGTGAAATCGCCCGGCAGCTGCGCGCCTCCACCGATGCCGCGCGCAATGCTGTCGAATGTGTTCGTTCCACGGATAGCGCCGTGCAGGGGCTCTCGGGCGCCGCCAACAAGATCGGCGCGGTTATCGGGATCATCAACGGGCTTGCCGCACAGACCAACCTGCTCGCGCTCAACGCCACGATCGAGGCGGCGCGCGCGGGAGAGGCGGGCAAGGGCTTCGCGGTGGTCGCGAGCGAGGTCAAGGAACTCGCCAACCAGACAAGCCGCGCGACGAGCGAAATCGCCGAGACGATCACCGAAATCCAGCAGATGACCAACCAGACCGTGAACGCGATGGGGCAGATCGACGATGCGATCAAGGTGATCGACAGCGCGACGGCGGAAATCGCCGGATCGGTTGGCGAGCAGGAGCGGGCGACGCGCGAGATTGCCGTGAACGTGCATCAGGCCGCGCAGGGCACCGAGGAGGTGAGCCGGGCGATCATCAATGTCTCGTCGGTGGCGACGGATACCGCCGAAGCGGCGACCCGCGTGCTGGGCGCGGCAGGAATCCTCTCGCGCGAATCCGAGACAATGCGGACTCAGACCCAGGGCTTCCTCGCAGCGGTGCGCGCCGCCTGATCCGCGGAAGGTCATTGCGTGCCGCTGGCGCGCATTTGAGCCCGGTCACTGGAGGAAAGCTGGTTTCAGCCGCTAATGCGGGCGTAGCAGCAGCTCCTTCTTCCTTAAGTGTCGAGAGCTGGGTAACGCTTCGATCAAAGCGCTATCTATTTCTTGACACTCGCCTTTTTTCCTCGCGGCAAGGTGAACTTAACGCAGGATTTACCTTGTCTGTTAACGCTACTTTTAGTTGTGATTATTATCTTTTCACTCGCGTGGCGGGAATATGAGGGCAGTCTTGCCCGAGCCTCTCCGCCTTTTGCATGATCTGGGGACAGATAGAGGTGAAGCTATGAGATTGTCATCGCTAAAGCTGATGTGGCAAATTTTGGTCCCGCTATTCCTTATTTCGGCCTTGGGTATTTCGATTCTTGTCTACCGAAGCGGAACCGAAATGCTGGCGATAGACAACAAGTATTCGCTTCTTGTCGAGGATGTCGCGGCTGGCAATATCGCATTTGTCCGTGTTAGATCAACATTTGCTGAGTACAATACTCAGCTTCTCATTAAAATGGAGGAGACTGAAGAATTAAAGAAAGCTGATAATACAGCGTTCTTTGAGGGGATGATTTCAGACATATTTACGCAGTTTAATATAGCGAAAAAGAAATTGCCTGGATCAAAGGATGCTCTCGCCAATTTGGAAAGAGAGTTGAATGCTTCTCTTGCTGTTTCCAGATCCATCCTCAAGGACATGGTGTCTGGTGCTTATAGCGCGGATCGCAAGAAGCTGGATGCCTATAAGGAGAGCGTCCTGAAAGTCCGTGATGCAGTGCGGAGCGGGGTCGATGCCTCCCAGAAACTCATGGTCGACGAGTCGACCGAAGCCACGAAGGCGACTTACGCTACCATCAACACCATGGTGATCGGCGCGGCGGTTATTCTGCTCGCGATGATGGTTATCACCGGCGCGTTGGTTCGCTGGGGGATTTCGGGACCGATTACGCGCCTTGCCGGGGGCATGGAGCGCCTCGCCAAAAGCGATATCATGGTCGAGATCGAAGGCGTGGACCGCAAGGACGAGGTCGGCCAGATGTCGCGTGCGATGCAGGTCTTCAAGGACAATTCGATCCGCATGCGCGAGCTGGAAGCCGAGCAGGAGCGCGCCAAAGCCGCCGCGGCCGAGGCTCGCAAGCAGGAAATGACCGAGCTCGCCGACAAGTTCGAGCGCGCTGTCGGGACTGTCATTTCCTCCATCGCGGCGGCCAGCAGCGAGTTGGAAGCCTCGGCGAGGAATCTCTCGGGTTCCGCCCAGCAGACCACGGGCGAGGCTGCGTCGGTTTCGGCGGCGGCGCATGAAGCGACCGCCAATGTCAACGGGCTTGCCGCCGCGGGTGAGGAGCTTTCAGCCTCGGCCGGCGAGATCGCACGGCAGTTGCGCGCCTCGATCGATGCCGCGCGCAATGCTGTCGAATGCGTGCGCTCGACCGATTCCGCGATTCAGGGCCTCTCGGATGCTGCTGGCCGGATCGGCGCCGTGATCGGCCTGATCAACGGCCTCGCGGCGCAGACGAACCTCCTCGCGCTCAACGCCACGATCGAGGCGGCGCGCGCGGGCGAGGCGGGTAAAGGCTTCGCGGTCGTCGCCTCCGAGGTCAAGGAACTCGCCAACCAGACGAGCCGCGCAACCAACGAGATCGCGGAGACCGTGACCGAGATCCAGCAGATGACCAACATGACGGTTTCGGCGATGAGCCAGATCGACGAAGCGATCAAGGTGATCGATGCGGCGACGGCTGAGATTTCCGGCTCCGTCGGCGAGCAGGAGCGCGCGACCCGCGAGATCGCGGTCAATGTAAGCCAGGCGGCGCAGGGCACCGAGGAGGTCAGCCGCGCGATCGTCAATGTCTCGCAGGTCGCCAATGACACGGCCTCGGCAGCTTCCGAGGTGCTTTCGGCGGCCGGCGATCTGTCGAAGCAATCCGAGACGATGCGCAAGGAAGTGCATCACCTCCTTATCGCGGTGCGCGCGGCCTGAGGCCAATCGCGCAAGCGCAGAACAACAAGCGGCGCAGGGCGAGATCCGTCCTGCGCCGAATTCCGTTAAAGACGGGCGGGGTGGATAAAGGGCCAGGGCGAGGATTCCGATCCACGCGCGGAGGGAATCTCGATCAGGGCAGGTTGATCCCGCCGCAAGGCTTCCGCCAGCACCGGCGCCAGCGCGGCCGGGCTCTCTACCCGATGTCCCGTCACGCCAAAGGCTTTCGCCAGCATCATGAAATCTGGATTGACCAGATCCGCGCCGATGATGCGGTTGCCGAAGCGCTCTTCCTGATCACGGCGGACATTGCCATAGGCATTGTTGTTGAACACGATCGTGACCAGCCCGATCCCGTATTGCCGGGCGGTGGCGAGTTCCTGCACGGCAAAAAGCAAGCCGCCATCGCCGGTGATCGAAACCACGGGCTTGGCGGGATTGGCGGCCTTCACGCCCAGCGCGGTCGGGAAGCCGAAGCCCAGCGTCCCCTGGAATCCGCTCGAGACATAAGTGCGCGGGCGATGCACGGGATAGCCGAAATAGCTCGCAAAACCGACCTGACACAATTCCTCGACGAGAAAACCATCGGCGGGCAGGGCGGCGCGGATCACCTCGAGATAATCCAGCTGGGGCTGGACCTGCCGGATCTCCGCTCCGGCCTGCATGCGCGCCTGTTCGATAGCGGCGCGCTTGTCCGCCGGCGCGTGTCCCGCTTCTTCCAGCGCCGCCAGCAGGGCGGGGACGACGACCGCGCAATCGCCGACGATCCCCGCCTGCGGCGGGAAGCGGAGCATCTCCTCCGGGTCGACATCGATGCGCAGCAGAACCGGCGGTGTTTGCGGGCGTTCGACGCGCTGCGATCCCGGTTGCCAGCGCATATAGGGCATTTCGAGCCTGGAACCGATGCCAATCAGCAGATCGCATTGCGCGAAATATTTATGCGCGGCATAGGAGGAGAGCCCGTAAGGCCCCGTTTCATCGACAACGCCGCGTCCGCCCCGGAAGGCCGCGACCGGCGCGCCAAGACGTTCCGCAAGGCGAAGAATGGCTTCCGGCGCGTGCTGCGCGCCCGTTCCGACCATGATCATCGGCTGCTTCGCGTCCCGGATCAGTTCGATCGCGCGCCGGACAGCCTCGGCATCGGGAGCTGCGGGGGCGGGGAGGATCGCGCGCTGCGCCGCCGGAACCGCTTCGCTGGAGGCCATCGTGTCCCAGCACATTTCGAGGGCGACCGGGCCGGGGCGTCCGGTCTGCATCTGGCGGAAGGCTTCCGCGACGAGTTCCGGCGCATCGGCGGGGCGCTCAATGCGTTCGGCCCATTTCACGAGGCTGCGCATCGTGCCGAGCTGATCTGGAATTTCGTGAAGATGCCCCCGCTTCTTGCCCAGATAGGAAGTCGGAACCTGCCCCGTGACGCAAAGAATCGGCGTGCAAGTGCCCCAGGCGGTTGCGAGCGCCGCCGTGGTATTGAGCATGCCCGGCCCCGGCACGACGGAATAGACGGCGGGTTTGCCGGTGGCGCGGGCCGCACCGAAAGCCATGTAGCCGCAGGTCTGCTCATGCCGCGCGCCGATGGTGCGGATATCCTGCGCATGGCGCGCCAGTGCATCGAAGAACGGATACATCTGCGCGCCCGGCAGGCCGAAAACCGTATCGACGCCCTGCGCTTTCAACCCCTCGACGATTGCCTCGCCGCCGGTCATGGTCCGGGTCATTGGTAACTCCTGTGACTAATTGGGCGTTTTTCTCCGAGATCTGCTTATGCCGCATTGATTCAGCCCAATTGCATTCCGGGGAGTGTCGCCGTGATGGCCTCGGCATATATGCCGCGCTTACAAGAAGGGCGTGTCAAGTCTTCCTCGGCCTGTCAACCTTCATGCAGGGATGCTGGCGCGTGCGAGGCGGATTAAGCGGCGCTATCGCGTGATGCAGTCATCGATGAGCGAGAATGATTCATCTTGTTTGAGCGGTGCTCAAGAGACGGCCAGTCGCGGCGGTTTCTTTGGCCTCTTTTGTTGAAATCGCCGTATATTTTATGTAATTCCTGTTGTTCCACGTGGTGCCTTGGGATGACAAGATGCGCGATCGCTGATAGGTTTGAGTGAGTATTGCTCAATTATGTGGTCGTCGCTTTCCCATGGCCTTGCGTCTTCCCCCGCTCGCGACCTTGCGTATTTTCGAAGCCGCTGCCCGGCTCCAGAGTTTCAAGCTCGCGGCCTCCGAGATCGGGCTGACCCCGAGCGCGGTGAGCCATGGCATTGATACGCTCGAAAAATGGCTTGAAGTCCGCCTTTTCGACCGTGCGGGCCGGACGGTGACACTGACGGAAATCGGTCGCCAGTACTTGCCTTACGTCGCCGAGGGGCTGTCCATGATCGGTGTGGGCACCGAGCGTGTTGCATCGGGGCCGCATCGCAAGCGCGTTTCGGTCTCTGTCGCGCCGACCTTCGCGATGGAATGGCTTGTGCCGCGCCTCGCGCGCTTCAATGCCCTCCACCCGGATATCGCAGTGCTGATCGATACCTCGCACAGGCAGGCCCTGTTCCCGCTTGATGGCGTCGACCTTGCCATCCGTATGGGCAAGGGGCCATGGCCCAATACGAACTCGCAATTGCTGATGCGTGAAAGCCTCGTGCCTGTGGCGTCGCCCGCCTATCTGGCCGGCCTTGGTGGCGCATCGGGACTGGATTGGGCCAAAGCGAAATTCATTCACGTCTCTTCCGTCGAGAATGATTGGTCCTCGTGGTTTTCCGGCGTCGGCCTGGAAGCACCCGACGGTGCAAGCCATCTCCATTTCGATACGGTTCATCTCGCGCTGGATGCGGCGGCGGAGGGGCTGGGCATCGCGATCGGTCGCCTGCCGCTCCTCGACAAGCATCTCCATTCGGGGCGGCTCGTGCGCGCTTCGGACAGGGTGCTCCCCATCGAAACCGGCTATTGGCTCGCCGCCCCGCCCGGAGACGAGACACGCCGGGAGATCCGCGCCTTTCAACGCTGGGTTCTGTCGGAGATCTCGGGAGAGACGCGCCGAAGCCAAGCTGCCGAATAGCCGGCGCCTCACGCAAAGACATGAAGGGACAAGCTGCGTCTGTTGCACGGCAGGATTACGCTTGGCTGGCCTGTGCATCTGCTGGATGTAATACTATTACATTTTTGTCCTGCTTCCACCGATGCGGGGTTGCGCCGTTGCCTCTCTTGAGCTTCATTCAGGCAAAAGCATACGCGCAGGCGATGCCCGTTTCCGGATTGCTATCGTGACAAATGACACTGAGCGCGCCTCATTGCGCGCAAGCGGCGGGAGTATCCTGCCGAGTATAGCCCTGCGCTTGGCTGCGACGGGGCTCTTCGCTCTCATGACATTATGCGTGCGGCTCGCTTCTTTTGATGCGCCGGTCGGACAGATCATGTTCTGGCGCAGTGCGGTGGCCCTCATTCCCATCGTCATCTATTTGATGATCCTGGGGCAGTTTCCCGCCGCGCTGAAGACTGCCATTCCCATGGGGCATTTCCAGCGCTCGCTGATGGGGTGCTCCTCGATGTTCTTTTCCTTCGTGTCGATTGCTTATCTGCCGCTCGCGCTGGCATCGGCGATTGGGTACATCTCGCCGATCATGGTCGTGCCGGCGGCGGCGATCATCCTGCGCGAGCGGCCCGGCCTGCTGGTCGCGCTGGCGGCTTTGGCGGGCTTCGCCGGTGCTCTGGTCATGCTCTGGCCAGCCTTGACGGGCCCCACGCTCGATATCGGCACGTTGATCGGCGTCGGTGCCGGCTTCGCCATGGCCCTGACGACCGTCATCACAAAAATTCAGGTCAAGAATCTCACCGCGACCGAGCCTCCCGCGACCATCGCCTTCTACTTCGCGCTGTTCTGCGCGCTGGTGAGCCTGGCCAGTTTTCCCTTTGGCTGGATCACGCCGAGCTGGAGCGTGATGGGCTGGCTGGCCGGGGCGGGCATCCTAGGCGGATTGGCCCATATCGCGCTGACCGAGGCTGTCGCCCGCGCGCCGGTTTCCGCGCTGGCCCCGTTCGAATATACCGGCCTGATCTGGGCCTTGGGGCTGGATCTCGTGGTTTTCAGCCATGTGCCGAGCACGCATGGCTTGGTCGGAACCGCGATGATCGTCGCCGCGGCGGCGGCGGTCGCCTTCGGGGACAAGCTGGTGCCGCGCAAGGCGGCGTAAGCTTGTTCAGAGAGTAAGGGCGGTCACCTGAACCTCGTTGGCTAGCCTGTCCATATCCGTGGCGAGGCCAAGGCCGGTTCCCGGGCTGAGCAGCGCCGCCGACCCCGCCGCGACGCCTTGCCGCAGGGCATCTTCCGGCGATTGCCCGCGCGCGAAGGCGAGGGTCAGCGCGCCGACGAAACTGTCGCCCGCGCCGACGACGCTTTTCACGTCCAGCGCGAGCGGGGGCGCGAACAGCGCGCGTGCTTTATCCTGGTCGTCTTTGCCCACCAGCAAGGCGCCTTCGCTCCCGAGTGAAAGCGCGACCCAGCGGGTTTTCCCCTGCGACACGTAATCCCGGCCGAGGCGGGCGAGGTGAGAAACATCCGCCTCCCCGGCCTTGGGCGGCGCGAGGCCAGCCAGTTCGTGGAATTCCTCGATATTCGGCTTGATCAGGAAAAGCCCGGTCTCCAGCGCCGCCACGAGGGCCGGGCCGGAAACATCGACAACGGCTTTCGCGCCCTGTGCCTTGGCAAGCGCGGCGGCACGGGCATGGAAATCCTCCGGCATTCCCGGCGCGAGCGAACCGCTGATCACCGCATGGGCGGCATCTTCGCACTGCCGCTCGAAAGCACGCAAAAGCGCGCGCCATTCCCGGGAAGACAGCGGAGGACCGGGCAGGACAAAGCGATATTGCGCGCCGGTTTCCTCCTCGAAAACGGTGACATCCTCGCGCGTATCCTCGCCGACGGGCACGGCGAGCATGTCGATCCCCTCGCGATGGACGAGCTGGCCGAGAACCGTACCCGCCGCACCGCCTGCGGGGAAAACGGCGCGGACATCGCCGCGCAACCGATGGATCACGCGCGCGGCATTGATGCCGCCGCCGCCGGGATCCTTGCGGGCCGGCGCGCAGCGCAGCTTCATGAAGGGTTGCAGGCGCGTCACCGAGGTCGAAACATCGAGTGCGGGATTCGGGGTGAGCGTAACGATTTTCGGTGGGCGGTGATGGGGCACGTGGCGCCTGTCAGCAGGAGGAATCAAGTTGCCCTGATCGTTTCACGATCCGTGTGATTCGTCGCGCAAAAATCCTCTCAGGTGGCAGGCGGGGTTCAGGGTGTTGCGCCTCGGCTCTGCCGCCAGCGCAGGAACAACACGCCGATCGTGACCGAAATCGCCAGCACCACAGCGAATTGCGCTGCCGGTCCTTTGAGGAAAATGGCGTAATCGCCTTCGGAAATGGTGAGCGCGCGGCGGAAATTGATTTCCAGCCTGTCCCCCAGCACGAAGGCGAGCAGCAGCGGCGCGATGTCGAATTTCATCAGGCGCAGGAAATAGCCCAGCAAGCCGAAAGCCGCCATGACGCCGAGATCGAAACTCGATGCCTTCACCGAATAGACGCCGATCAGGCAAATGAGCAGGATTGTCGGTGCGAGATAGCCATAAGGCAGGCGCAGCATCGAGACGAAAAGCCCCACCAGCGGCAGGTTCAGCACCACCAGCATCAGATTGCCGATCAGCATCGAGGCGATGAGTCCCCAGAAGATTTCCGGGTGCTGCGCGATCATCAGCGGGCCGGGTTGCACGCCATGGATGGTAAGCGCGGAAAGGAGCACAGCGGTCACCGGGATCGCCGGGATGCCGAGCACGAGCAGCGGGATCATCGCCGCGCCGGTGGTGGCGTTGTTCGCGGTTTCCGGGCCGGCGACTCCCGCCACCGCGCCCTGGCCGAATTCCTCCGGGCGCTTGGAAAGCGATTTCTCGACCGCGTAAGAAGCGAAGGTCGATACGATATGCCCGACGCCGGGCACGATGCCGAAGACGAAGCCGATGAAGGAGCCGCGCAAAGTGGGCATCGCGGCTTCCTTCAGCTCACGCCGGTTCGGCAGCATCTCGCGCAAGGCGGGCGCTTTCGGGCGTTCGGTGATCGTCTGACCGAAGGACATGAGGATCTCGGAAACGCCGAACAGCCCGATCGCCATTGCCGCAAAGGAGAGGCCGTCGGCGAGCTGGAGCGAGCCGAAGGTGAAGCGCGGTGTCGCGGTCAGCGGATCAAGCCCGATCATGGCCAGCAGCAGGCCGAGCGCGATCATCGTCGCGGTTTTGAGCAGCGGCCCCGTCGCGGCGAAGGCCGAGATCCCGAGCGCCACGAGCAGGATGGTGAATTCCGCCGCCGGACCGATCGCGAGCATCGCATCCGCGAGGCGGGGCGCGACCAGCATCAGGCCGATCACCGAGAGCACGCCGCCGACGAAGGAGCCGATCGCCGCGATCGAGAGCGCCGCGCCGGCACGCCCCTTCCGTGCCATTTCATAGCCGTCGATGCAGGTGACGACGGAAGCCGCCTCGCCGGGAATGCGCATCAGGATCGAGGTGGTCGAGCCGCCATACATCGCGCCGTAGAAGATGCCGCAGAGCATGATGATCGCGCCGGTCGGGTCCAACGAGAAAGTCAGCGGCAGCAGCAGAGCCATCCCCGCGAGAGGCCCGAGCCCTGGCAGGACGCCCACGATCGAGCCCCAGAAGCACCCGATAAAGCAGAACAGCAGGTTGCGCGGCTGAAGCGCGATCCAGAGCCCATCAAGGAGAAAACCGGCGGATGTCATGAATGGCTCTTCGAAAAGGGAATGGGATGGAAATCAGCGGAACAGGATCTCGCCGATCACCCCGTAGGGCAGGCCGACGCCGAGCAGCTTGGTGAAAAGGTACCAGAGCCCGGCCGCGACCAAAGCCGCTGCCGGCGCGGCCCGGCGCCAATCCGCGCCGCCGAGCCAAATGAAGCCGCCGAGAAGGAAGAGAAAGGTTGCCAGCATGAAGCCGGCGCTTTCGAAAAAGGCAGCCCCGAGCAGCAATCCGGCGATCGCCACGAGCTGCTTGCCGCCGGCGATCTCGACAGGTGCGGTATCACGCCGGATCAGCGCGCGCAGGGCGCTGACCACGCCCATCGCGGCGACGAAGCCGCCCAGCAGCATCGGAACGGTGCCGGGGCCGGGAATGCCGGCCTCATCGGGCGGCGGCAGCCTTCCTCCGACGATAAGGAAGAAAGCGCCGGTGCCCGCGAGCATCAGCCCGGCGGCAAGTTCCGCCGCCCAGCGAGGCAGGGAGAGAGGCATCGCGCGGCCTTACTGTTTCTTCTCGATGCCGAGTTCCTTGGCGACGGCGCCCAAGGCGGCAAGCTCGTCGCGGATGAGCGCGTCGGTCGCCTTGCCGTTGAGGACACGCGATGTCGCGCCCTGCTTCGCCATCGCATCGCGGAACTTGTCCGAAGCCGCCGCCTGGATGAAGGCTTTCTGCAAGGTCTCGAAGACTGCCTCCGGCGTGGCCGCAGGCACAATCAACCCCCACCACAGCACGGTTTCGGCTTTGTCCAGCCCAAGCGCGGAGAGACCTTCCGCCTTCGGCACGGAAGGATTGCGCCCGGCGGAAGTCAGCAGCAGGCATTTCGCCTTGCCGGCCTCCACATGTGGCAGGATCGGCGGGAGCGAGCCGCCGTAGAAATCGACATGCCCGCCAAGGAAGTTCTTCGCGGTCTCTCCGGCGCCCGCGAAGGGGATGCCGCGCAGCTTCACGCCGATCGAGGAAAAGACCCGCTCCGCGGCCAGTTGCATCGTGCCGCCCACGCCATCATTGCCGTAGGTGTATCTGGTGCCGGGCTGCTTGAGTTTCTCGACGAGCTCTTTCGCATTCTCGGCCGGGAAATCAGGCCGGACGCACAGCACGTAGGATGAATAGCCCACCGACATCACCGCGCGATAGGAATCGGGCGTGTACGCCACGTTGAGGCTGTGGGGTGACGTGGTGAGCGGCGAATTCCAGATGAAGCCGATCGTGTAGCCATCCGGCTTGGCGGTCACGATCTGCGTGGTGCCGAGCGTGCCGCCCGCGCCGCCGCGGTTCTCGACGACGAATTTCTGCTTGAGATCGGCTTCGACAATCTCGGCCAGAACCCGGGCGAAGACATCCGTGCCGCCGCCTGTCGGGGCGGGGACAATCATCGTGACCGGGCGCGAAGGATAGTTCTGGGCCGCGAGCGTGGCGGGTAGCGCGAGCAGGGCTGAGGCCGCGCCGACCAGCGCCAGCGGCAGACGAAACACGATATGGCGGGAGTCGTTCCGGCACGATTTGGTGTAAATTGTCACATCGATCTCCTTCTGGAAATGAATTCAATGCTTTCTGTGCCGCCATTCGGCCGATAACCATCTCTTGAGGCTTTTGTTGCAAGACGCAAGGCCGCGTTTACAATTTGGTTACCATTCTTATCCGGATATTCCTCGAGCGCGGTCGGGACCATGCCTTTTATTGATACTCATGCGCATGTCTTCCTGCGGTCCCTGCCGATGGTCACGGGGCGGCGCTATACGCCCGGATACGATGCTTCCCTCGCTGATTACATGCGCGTTCTGACCGATAACGATATCGGATGCGGCGTTCTTGTTCAGCCCTCGTTCCTGGGAACAGACAATTCTTATCTCCTGAATGCTTTGGAGCGCTATCCGAATGCGCTTCGCGGTGTCGCCGTGGTTGATCCCTCGATTGGTGAAGACGACCTCATCGATATGAACCAGCGGGGCATCGTCGGTATCCGTTTCAATACGATCGGGCGCGATATCGACGAGATCGCCACACCGGATAACCGGAGCCTGCTCAGGCGGATCGCGGCGCTCGGCTGGCATGTCGAGGTGCAGGCGCAAGGTGGCGATCTACCACGTATTTTCCGCCATCTCGATTCCTTCGACGGGCATGTCGTCATCGATCATTTCGGCCTGCCAGACCCGCGCCTTGGCCTGCGTGATCCGGGTTTCCGGCACCTTCTGCGCGAGGGGGAGACGGGGCGAACCTTCGTCAAGCTCTCGGCCGGGTATCGCTGCCGCGGCCTTGATGTTGCGCCGCTCGCCGGTGCGTTACTGGCGACCCTCGGCCCCCGGCGCCTGCTCTGGGGCAGCGATTGGCCATGGACGCAGTTCGAAAACGGTCGCACCTACCCTGGCATCGCGGCAGATCTGGCGCGATGGCTGCCGGATCTTTCGGCGCTTGACCAGATCGATCAGACGGCAAGCGGCCTGTTCCGCTTTTCGCTCCCGCTCCATCAGGCGATGCATCGTCAGCGCAAGGTTGCGTGACCGGCTGCGGCTGCAGCTTTACTTCCAAAATACAACCTTAAACTGAAAACAAGGGAATCTTATCTTCATTTTTACCATGGAGGTGAAGAGCTTAGCGCCGGCGGCCGCCCTGAAAGTCTTCCTTAAATCCTCTGGGCCAGATCCTTCCCCCATAATTTTGGCGATACAACCGCCCGGCACCAGAATGGGTGACCGAAATTTTGACAGGGAACTAACGGGGTCCACAATGTCAGTTATTGCCCTGCGGCAGAAGCCGCAGACCGAGGAGAAGAAGCTCGCCCGCCGCGCAGGCCGCGTGCTGGAACTGGAGCGGCAGATTGACCGCCTGTTCCGCCGCCTGCGCCTTGCGGTTGTTTTTGGCGGCGACAAGCAGGTCGAGGGCGCTGTTATCGAGCCCACCGGCAATCCACGCTCATGGAAGAGCTATGAGACCGTCGCCCGCGATATCGCCGCCTCCATGGTGCGCGCCGGCTGCAAGCAGGTCTCCCTTATGCCGGACGATATGCGTCTGGGCGACAATCTCAGGGCGCAGGATGCGCATCTGGCCTGGCTGAACACGGGGGGCGTTCAGGGGCATTGCTCGGTGGCTCATGCGCCGGCGATGATGGAGCTGTTCGGGATTCCGTATATCGGCCATGACCCGATGATGGCGGGCATTCTCGATTCCAAGCATGTCTTCAAGCGCCAGCTGCGCTCCGCCGGCCTGCCGACGGCCTCCTTCGCGATCGTTCTCCCCGAGGGTGCCGGCTACCTGCCGGAGCAGGACCCGGTCTTCATGAACGCTTTCGGCGAGCAGGAAGGTCCGTTCATCGTGAAACCCGTCTCGGGTCGCGCGTCGCTCAACGTACTTTATGTCCAGAGTCGCGCCGATCTGGCCGCGGCGGTTGACGAGGTCTATGCCCGGACCCGCAACTATGTGCTGGTCGAGCAATATCTCTCAGGCGCTGAATATTGCGTGGCGATCGGCGGGCCGGTGATCGCCCGCGGCGGCCGCCTCGAGCGCCTTGATCATCCCTTTGTGTTCTCGCCGCTCGAACGTGTGCTCGACAAGGACGAGAAGATCTTCACCTCGATGGATCTGAAGCCGATCTCCGGCGAGCGCGCCCGCCTGCTCAATTCGGAGAGCGATGCGAAGGTTCGCGCCGAACTGGAGGCGCTGGCCATCGAAGTCTGGCGGCAGCTCGGCATCGAGACGCTGGTGCGGCTCGATATCCGCGCCGATGCGCAAGGCAAGCTTCATATCCTTGAGGCCAATCCGAAACCCGATCTCAAGGCGCCCGAAGGGGTGGTGACGAGCCTCGTGGCGATGGGTTTGGCGGAATTTGGAATGACTTACGACGATCTCATCCTGTCGATCTTTGCGGATCGCGTCGACACGCTGCTCAGTCAGCGTCGCGGCAGCGCGGACCGCCTGGTGCGGCTGGTTTGATCGCTAAAGAAGACAGGGGTCGGGGATGGAACTCAATCTTTCACGTGGACGCAGGATTGCCGATACCGCGGCGATGCTGGTGGTCGCGGCAGTATCGCTTCTGACCCTCATCTATATCGCTTTCGGCGAGGCGCGGCGCAATTACGAGCATTTCCAGATCGAGAAACTGGTCTCGCAGGGGCAGGTGGTCCAGAGCGCGGTGGAAACCTTCGTTCGTCCCGGCCTTCCGATGCACCAGTTTGTCGGCTTCGCGACGATTGTGGATTCACTTGTCGAGGCCGATCCGCTGATCGACAACATCGCGGCCTATGGCGCGACCGGCGAACGTGTCTTCTCATCCGTCACCGGCGCGCAGATCCAGCTCCTTCCGGCGTCGCTCGGACGCCGGCTCGACAATAACAGCCAGGCGGAGGTCCGCCAGACTTCCGACCAGCTCCAGGTTGTCCTGCCGATCAAGAACCGCTTCGAAACGGTGGGCTCGATTGTTCTGTCTTCTCCACGCGGCAAGGTAGCCTCCAAGGTCGAGGAAGCTTTCCGCCCGCTCGCCATGATCGCCGCTTCGGCGGCGCTGGTCTTCACCGCTTATGTTTTCTTCATCAGCCAGCAGACGGACCAGCGCCGGCGCGCGCGTGCTGTCGCCATCGCCTTCGCGCTGCAATTCATCCTTGTATCGGTGTTCGTCGTTCACACGCTGCTGACCGTCTACAATCAGGGTGCGCAGTCACGTGCCAAGGCGATCGCGGATTCGCTCGCGCAGCGTCTCGATGATGTCGTGGCCTATGGGCTCAGCTTCGATGAATTCACCGGGGTGATCGCGCTGGTGGACGAGTACAAGCGTCTCAACCCGGAGATCCGCTCTGCGGCCCTGACGATCGGGGAGCGTTTGCGCGCCCATTCTAACCCGGTGCCGAAGGAGGACCGCTGGATCTCCAATCCGAGCGACTTCGAGTATTCCGTGGTTCTGACGCCAAGCGACGCGCCGGTTCCCATCCGCGTGGTCGTCGCGATGCCGAAGGATGTCGTCTACAAGCAGGTTATCCGCTCGGGGAAGAACTTCGTCGCCCTCTTTGTCGCCTGCGCGCTGATCGCCGCCCTGTTCATGGGCGTTGCCCGCTCGCTGCAATATGTCAGCGCTATCAACCGGCAGGGGCATGAGGAGGTCGATCTCGAGGCGCGTGAGACCGCGACGCTCAATCTCGTCAAGCCGGTCTTCTTCCTGGCTGTGTTCGTGGAGCATCTGAACTACGCGTTCCTGCCGCAGCTCATGCATGAACTGACCGCGCAGGCGGGATATTCCATGGCTTTCGCCTCGCTGCCGTTCCTGGCCTATTACCTCTTCTTCGCGCTCTCGCTGGTTCCGGCCGGTCGCCTTGATGCCAATCTGGGTTCGCGCAAACTCATCATCGCCGGCATGCTCATGGCGGGTTTGGGCATTTTCATGCTCTCGACCATGCGTTCGATCGAGATGGCGACGCTCGCGCGCGCCGTGGCTGGCCTGGGGCAGGGGACTCTTTTCATTGGCGTCCAAGCCTATGTGCTCGCGAATTCCTCCGCGAACCGCAAGACCAGAGCCGGTGCGGCGATCGTGTTCGGCTTCCAGGCCGGGATGATCGCGGGCATGGCGATCGGGTCGCTGCTGGTCTCCTATATCGATGCGAAAGGCGTGTTCCAGCTCGGCACGGTGATCGCGCTGGTGACGACCCTCTATTCGACCGCGGTGCTGCCTCAGGCGCATGCCATCAATCCGGGTGCGCAACGCTCAGGCGCGGCCTGGCGCGATGTCGGAAAAATGCTCACGAACGGGCCGTTCCTGCGCGCCATGATGCTGATCGGCGTTCCGGCAAAAGCCGTTCTTACCGGCGTGGTCCTCTTCTCGCTGCCGATGCTGCTGACCAAACAGGGCTATGCGCGCGAGGATATCGGCCAGTTCACCATGCTTTATGCCGGTGCGGTGATCCTCGCTTCCTCCCTCATCGCTTCCTACGCGGATCGTTCGCGCCAGACCGAGCGGATTCTGGTCATGGGCGGTGTGCTGACTTCGCTTGGGCTTGTGATGATGTCACTTGTCAGCACCGATTTCGTCACGACCCAGAACGCCAACCCGTTCATGATGAGCATCATCATCGCGATCGGCGTGAGCATCATCGGCATCGCCCATGGCTTTATCAACGCGCCGGTTGTCACGCATGTCGCCGAAAGCCGCATCGCCGCCGAACTCGGTGTTTCCAATGTTGCCTCGACCTATCGGCTGGTCGAGCGCTTCGGCCATATGCTTGGCCCGGTCCTGATGGGGCAGGCGTTTCTCTATTTCGGTGCCTCCTGGGAGACGATCGGCTGGGTCGGTGCCGGGGTGCTGCTACTTACAGTCCTCTTCCCGAGCGCGCCTGAAAACCAGGACAGCGCCGTCAAAGAACATGCGGTGACCTGACATGATCCATTCGACACAGAATTTCGATGAATCGACCGGGCTTTCCCGCCGTGCATTGATCGGCGCGGTTGCCGCGACCTGCACATTCTCCTCGGCCTACGCGCAGGATGCAACGCAGGACCCGCTGCGCGGCGTCGTGCCCGATACGTCAGCCAAGGTTCTGCCCGAGAAACAGGCTTTCTGGAGCTGGTTCAAGTTCCGCCAGTCTGTTCTCGACACCTGGATCATCAAGGCGGACCCGAAAAGCGAGTTCTACGTTCATGCCAGGCCGCTGCGGCTGGGTCTGGCCACGCCGCAGAAGAAGGTGCTGGTGATGTATCCGCGCGCTTCTTCCGCCTATGATGTCTCGATCACCAAGATCTTCTCGGTCTTCGAGGACAAGCTGCTCGATGCCGAGGTCACTGCGGCGAATTTCAATAACAACGATGGGGAAGGGCGCGAGGTCATCCGTTACGCCGAGGCCGGTGCCTACGATATCATCCTCGCGATGGGCTCCGAAACCACGGCATGGCTCTGGGCGCATTACAAGAACGGCAAGATCCCGGTGGTGTCGGTCTGTTCCAAGGACCCTGTCGTGCTGGGGCAATCGCCCGGCTACGAGCAGGGCTCGGGGACGAATTTCGCCTTCACTTCCCTCAACATGCCGATGGACGCGCAGATGGCGTATGTCCACGAGCTGAAGCCGAAGCTGAAGAACATCGCCGTTCTGGTCGATTCGAAGAATCTCAGCGCGGTCGAGACGCAGTCGAAGCCCGTTATCGATTATGCGAAGAAGCGCGGCATCCGCGTCATGGATCTGGCGGTGGCCAATCCCGCGCACGCGAAGGAGGAGTTGGCCCATCTGGTCACCGCCGCGACGCAGCAGATGCAGCGCAATGATCCCGATCTGAAGAACTCGTTGTTCTGGCTGACCGGCTCAACCTCGATCTTCAAGGAAATCGAGACGATCAACAAGCATGCCGGCACGGTTCCCGTTGTGGCGGTTGTCCCGGAGATCGTGAAGGAGGGTGATCACACCGCCGCGATGTCCATCGGCATCAGCTTCGAGTCCAATGCCCATCTCGCGGCCGTCTATGCCGTGGATATCCTCAACGACCGGGTCAAGGCAGGCGCGCTGAAGGTCGGCGTCGTATCTCCACCCGATATTGCGATCAGCTTCCGCAAGGCGCGGGATATCGGAATGACGGTTCCGCTTTCCCTCTTCGAGGCGGCAGGCACGATTTACGATTACGACGGTGTCGCCGTGCGCATTGATGGCGCGAACGTCACCAAGAAAACAAATTGATTGGGAAGCACCCCGCAGAAGCAGGGTGCATAATCTGGTTGGATAGAAAGCCATGAAAACGAACGCGGCACGCCTTGCCGAGAGGGAAACTCCGCCCCGCAAGAGAGGTTCTCAGGCTCCGGCGGGAAGTTTTTCCGGCCTTCAGGCCGAGCTTCTTTCGCGTGCGGTCGCGGGGGAGGCACTCGAAGCGCTTTACGCGCGCGCTGCCGAGTTTGTCGAGCGGATGTTGCCGGGCGCGACATGCATGATCGAGATCGCGGAAACGCAGGTTGTCGCCGAATATCGCACGCCCCGGCTGCTTTCCGATCCATGCCGGGACCTATGCGCGATTGCCTCGCCGCACTCGAACCTTGCTAAGCTGGTCCTGAAGACCGGCATGGCGGTGGAGTGCGACTCCTTCGCCCGCGATCCCGAATGGCATGCTTTCGGCCTTCGTGCTGTTGTCGCCGGGCTTGTTTCCGGTTCGGCCTATCCCCTGATCGCGGATGAGGCCGATGGTGCCTTCGGGGTTCTCTCGGTTTATGCCGCGAGAGAAGATCAGCTTGACGGTGACCAGCGTCGCCGACTGGAAAGCCTCGCCGCAGTGCTTTCGCAATTGCCGACCATCGCCAATTCGCGCGAGCATCTCCGCCGGGCGGATGACCGCTTTTCCGAACTGGCATCGACGATTCCCGGCGTGGTTTACCAGCGCGTCGTGCGGCCGGACGGAGATATCCGCTACACCTATATCAGCGAGGGGGCCAAAGAGCTCTTCGGGGTCGATGCGGAGACGATCGTGCGTGATCCGCAAGCCCTGTTCAATCATTACGGCGCCGAATACCGCGCGAGCTTCCGCCAGAAATTGATCGAGGCCTCGAAGACGCTTTCGATCTGGGATGTCGAGGCGCAGATCGAAAGGCCGGACGGCACGACCCGCTACACTCATGCGATCGCGCATCCCAAGCTTGAGGAGGATGGCTGCGTCGTCTGGACCGGCGTGATCCTCGATGCCACGCGCATGAAGCTCGCGGAAGTCGAGGCCGCCGCTGCCGAGACGCGCACCCGCGAGGCGATTGCCGAGAGCTTCACGCAAGGCCTGCTTCTCTTCGGGCCGGATGGCCGTCTGGTCGTGCGGAATTCAAAATTCCTCTCCATTAATCCGGGGCTTGAGGCTGTTGCCGTCGCCGGCGCTTCCTACATCGATGTTCTCAAGGCCGAACTCGACCCCAAGCGTCCCGGCCAGATCATCGAGAGCGACGCGACGTTCGAATTCTGCGAGCGCATCGCCAAGCACAACCGCAAGATCGGCGCGGTATTCGAGCGCCAGATCGCGGGTGACCGCTGGATCCTCATCAACGACAACCCCACCGATGCCGGTGGCAAGGTTGTGCTCTATACCGATGTCACCGAACTCAAGCGCCGCGAACGCCATATCGAGCATATCGCCCATCACGACGCGCTGACCGGCCTTCCCAATCGCGTACTCTTTCGCAAGAAGCTCGAAGAGGCGCTTCAGCGGGCTGAACAGCAGCAGGCTGGCGATGTCGCGGTCATCTTCATCGACCTGGACCGTTTCAAGGCGGTCAACGATACTCTCGGCCATCCGATCGGCGATGCGCTGCTCCAGATTGTCGGCAAGCGCATCCAGGAATGCCTGCGCCTCGGCGATGTCGCCGCGCGCCTCGGCGGGGACGAATTCGCGGTGATCATTGCCCGCGACGCCCATACCGAGATGCTCACCTCGCTCGCCTGGCGTCTGATCGACGTGCTCAGCCGCCCGACTGAAATCAACGGGCATTCCGTGGTTGTCGGGGCAAGCCTCGGCATTGCTTTGGGCCGGGATGGTGCGGATGCCGCCGATTTCCTGCTCAAGAGTGCCGATCTTGCCGTCTACCGTGCGAAATCGGATGGAAAGGGTACGTTCCGCTTCTTCGAGGCGGAAATGGACGCAGTGGCGCAGGAACGCCGCAGCCTCGAAATGGATCTGCGCTCGGCGATCCAGCTCGGCCAGCTTCATGTCCATTACCAGCCGCAGGTGGATGTCTTCACCGCCCAGATGGTGGGCGCGGAGGCGCTTCTGCGCTGGAAGCACCCCGTCCGCGGCAACGTGCCGCCCTCCGAATTCATTCCGCTCGCCGAGGAGACCGGGCTCATCACCGAGATCGGCCCCTGGGTCCTGCGCCGGGCTTGCGAGGATGCGGTTAAATGGCCGCTCGCCGCGCGCGTGGCGGTCAATTGCTCGCCGGCGCAGTTCCAGAATGGCGGCTTCGTCGATACCGTCAGGCAGGTGCTCCAGGAGACCGGCCTCAAGCCGTCGAGGCTTGAAATCGAGATCACGGAATCCCTGCTCATCCGCGATACGGATTCCAATCTCAAGACGCTCTGGGGGTTGAAAGAGCTTGGCGTGCGGGTGTCGATGGACGATTTCGGCACCGGCTATTCCTCGCTCGGCAATTTGCGCTCCTTCCCCTTCGACAAGATCAAGATCGATCGTTCCTTCATCAACGACCTCAAGAACTCGGTCGATGCGGCGGCGATCATCCGCGCGGTTGTGTCGCTGGGGCGCAGCCTCGGCATCACGACCACGGCGGAAGGGGTGGAGACGCGCGACCAGCTCACCTATCTCAGGGCCGAGGGCTGCTCGGAAGTCCAGGGCTTCTATTACAGCGAGGCGCGCCCCTCGGAGGACATCCATAACATGCTGGTGAATTCGCCCAACGGGGTCATTCACCCGCGCTGAAACGATAAAACCCCCGGATCCGCGAGGAGCGACGATCCGAGGGTCTTTCAGGCCTCGTCGCCCGCAAAGGGGGGAGCGAGGGGCAAAGCGAGGCCGGTCCCGCCAGATGCGGGTACGCGATACGTCAATCTGGCGGAAGGAGCAGGCGGGGCATGGACCCCGCGCCGCAAAGAGGTGAGCCGTTGCGTCAGAACGGCAGGATGATGTCGAGAACCTGCTGACCGTAGCGCGGTTGCTGCACATCCGTGATCTGCCCGCGGCCGCCATAAGCGATGCGCTGCTGGGCGATTTTCGAGGAATCGATCTGGTTGCCGGCCTCGATATCCTCGGGACGCACCACACCGGCGACAATGAGTTCGCGCACCTCGAAATTGACGCGCACTTCCTGCTTGCCCTCAATCACGAGATTGCCGTTCGGCAGCAGCTGCGTCACCACGGCGGCGATATCGGTCACGAGCTGTTCGGAGCGCTTGACCGACCCTTCGCCCTTGGAAGACGTGGAGGAACCGAGATCGACAAGCCCCTTCGGGGTCGCGCCGCGTGCGAAAAGCTTGTGGAGCCGGTCTTCCTGGCCGAAGAAGCCTTCGGCATTCAGGCCTTCCTTGTTGCTGCGCGAACGCTCGGTCGAGTTGTCGATCGCGGCCTTGTCCGTGATGCGTACCCGCACGGTGAGAAGATCGCCGACCTGCTGTGCGCGCTGATCCTTGAAGAAGGCGCGGCTGCCGGTGCGCCAGAGCGAATTCGCCTGGAAGCTCATCGGCTTGGGTGCCGGCATCGGCATCTGAACCGGCTTGTAGCCCGGTTGGGAAGTCGGATTCTCGATCGCGGAAAGGGCAGGGGCCTTGCCGACATTCGACAGGCGGTCTAGCGAGCCGCAGGCGGAGAGCGAGAGTCCGGCGGCGGCAAGGATGCCGAGGCGGAATGTCTGGTTCAGCAGCCGTTCGGAAGAGAAAGAGAGGCGGGACATGACAAAATCCTTTTGAAGGCTTACTGGCGGCGCGCGGTCGTGGCGTCGGCGACCGGCGGTGTCGGCGGCGTGAAATGCGTGATGCTGATCTGGCCCTGGCCCGTGACCGTGCCTTCGACCATGCGTTTGGATTGCGGATTCTGGATCTTCACCGTCTCGCCGAGCGCGCCGTTCTGCTGGACGCGGCCGCGCATGGTGAGCTGGAGCCCGCCCGAGGAATAGGTGACCGTGACGAGCTGGTTCTTCTCGACGAGGATCGGCTTGGCGAGATCGGCGGTACGGACGGTTTCACCCGCGCGCAGGGCGCGACGCGAGACCATACCCACCAGATCTGAGGCGGTGACGGCGATATCATTGCCGACCTGGCTGGCAGGACGGCGCACCAGCGCGACATCGCGCGACTGCACGGTCTCGCCGCGCTCGACATCATTGACGAGAACCGCGATTTCGCGCGTTTCCGCGATGCTGCCGGTGATGGTCCAGGCATCGCTGTCGGGCGAGCCCGCCATCGCGATCCGGGCCTCGAAGCGACCCGAACGTGGATCGCGCAGCAGATTGACCACGCGGATCGCGCCACCCTTCGACGAATCGAGCATGCGGGAGCGGACCTGCTCATCGAGAACGACCTCGATCTCGCCCTTGCCGCCCTGCTCGGCAACAGCCTTGGCGATGGTATCCTGCATGTAGGCGCGGGAGATCGCGCGGCCGGTCCGCACAACGATCACCGAGCGGAGAGTTCCGATCTCGACATCGTCGATGCCCATTTCGCGTGCCGCGGCGACAACCCGCTCGGCACGGATCGTGCCACGGGCTCCCGGCGCAGGCGCGGCGAAGACCGGAATCTCGGCGCCCCGATCGAGGCCCTCGATGAGATCGCCCAGGCGGATCTGGTCGCCTTCGACCAGCGCCTCGCCCTTGAGACGCGGGCCGGCAAGGGCCGGACCAGCCAGGAGAAGGGCCGCGAGAGCCGTTCCGGCGAGGAGCTTGGTGAAAGACATGAGGATTCCTCCCGTCAGCCGCGGAACATGTTCGAGGTCGCGCTCAGCATCTGATCCGCGCCTGAAATGACCTTGGAATTGAGCTCGTAGGCACGTTGGGCCTGGATCATCGCGGCGATCTCGGTGACCGCGTTGACGTTCGATTCCTCGAGATAGCCCTGCTGGAGATTGCCGAACCCTTCCGAGCCCGGCGTGCCGTCGATCGCGGGGCCCGAGCCCGGCGTTTCGAGGAAGAGGTTGTCGCCGATGGATTCGAGACCGACCTTGTTGACGAAGCGGCTCATCGTGAGCTGGCCGAGCTGCTGTGGGGCAATATTGCCCGGCAGCATCGCCGAGACCTGGCCGAGCTGATTGATCGCCACGCTGGTCGCATCCTGCGGCACCGTGACGCCGGGATCGACGAGATAGCCTTCCTTGGTGACGATACGGCCTTGCGAATCCGTCTCGAAGCCACCGTCGCGGGTGAAAGCGGTGCGCCCGTCGGGCAGCTGGATGCGGAAGAAGCCCTCGCCGCGGATCGCGACATCGTAGGTGCGCTCGGTCTGCGAGACGTTGCCCTGGCTCATGATGCGCGGCGTGGCGACGACCTTGGTCCCCGAGCCGATGAAGACGCCGGCGGGAATCTGGGTGTTCTGATCCGATGTCGGCTGGCCGGCCCGGCGCTGGTGCTCGTAGAGCAGGTCCTGAAAATGCACGGTCTGGCGCTTGAAGCCGGTCGTGCGCATGTTGGCGACGTTGTTCGAGATGACCTCGACGTTCTTTTCCTGGGCCATCATGCCGGTTGCGGCGGTATAAAGGGCGCGCATGGCGAATTCCTTTCATGGACGCGCGAGGGCGGCCGGAGAACGGCTCCGCTGCCTCGACGCAAGATCAAACGGGTACTGGAACGCAAACCGGGCAACGGCCCGTATCAGATCGGCTCGCCAAGCTTCTGGATGGCGGTGCGACGGGTCTCGTCTGTCCGCGCCATCATGTTGGCGATATTCTGGTATTGCCGCGTGACCTCGATCATGCGGCTCATCTCGACCACCGGGCTCACATTCGAGCGCTCGACAAAGCCGGCCTGCACGCGCGCCTGAAGCGCGGGCTCGCCGGGATTGTTGGCGGTGAAAAGGTTGGCGCCGGCATTCTGGAGAACCTGCGGGCTCTGGAAGCGCACCATGCGCAACTTGCCGCGCGTGCCGTTGGAGGAGGAGACGGTGCCGTCACTCGCGATGCGGATATCGCGCTCCTCGCTGCCGAAGGCAAACGCGCCCTGCTCGCCGATCATCGCGTGCCCGTCGGAATTGACGAGATCGCCGCGGGCATTGAGCATCAGCGCGCCGTTTCGCGTATAGCGCTCGCCATTCGCGGTCTGGACCACGAAGAAGGCATCGCCGTTGATCGCGATATCCATCGGGTTCTGCGTCGGCTCGAGCTTTCCGATCGAGGCGTCGAGCGGCGTGCCGCGATCGACGACGAAGGAAACGCGGCGATCCTGCCCACGCTTGAAAGTATCGTCAGATGCGACAGGCATCTGGAATTCGCGACTGTCGGACATACGGCGCTTGAAGCCGTTCGTCTGCACGTTCGCGACGTTGTTCGCAATGACATCCAGTTCACGCCTGAGCGCCATCTGGCGCGACAGGGCGACGAGAAGAACGTTCTCCATGGAACGATTCCTCCTTGCTCCTCGGTTAAGGCCTCTTTCCTCGCTCCCCAGCGCGAAAGGTGCCGATGCGTTAACCATAACAAGAGGCGTGCCAGAATCCTGTTTTCGGAAAATACTTTTAAAAACAGAGTGATAAATAATTTGGTGCGTTAAGGGGTGCTGGGCCTGTTTTGCCAGTCGGCAGAAATGAACGGGCAAAATTTGCCGCATGGCCCGGAAAAGAAAGCCTTCGTTAACCAACCTCGCCCAAGGTTCGGTGCATCGACGCTCCGCACGATTCAGCGCGGGCGCTAACCGGACCGAAAAGAAGCTGAGGTGATGGGTCATGGCGGCGACAACGGCGAAGCCCGACGAACTGCCCGCTGAGGGCGAAGAGGCCCCGAAGGCGGCAGGCGGGGGCGGCAAGAAGAAGCTCATCATTATCGCGGCCGCGGCCCTGCTGGTGCTGGGTGGTGGCGGCGCCGGTTTCTATATGTGGCAGAAGGGCAAGGCCGCCGAGGCCGAGAAGGCCCAGGCGAAGAAGAAGACCGTCTTCTTCGATCTGCCCGAGATCACCACCAATCTCGCGATGCAGCCTGGTCAGGAGCGTCCCGTCTTCCTGAAGCTGAAGGTGGCGCTTGAGATCGAGGACCAGAAGATGGTGGCCGAGATCACGCCGCTCATGCCGCGCGTGATGGACAATTTCCAGATCTTCCTGCGCGAGCTGCGTCCTTCGGATCTCGAAGGGTCCGCCGGTCTCTATCGCCTCAAGGAGGAGCTGGTGCGGCGCATCAACGCGGCGGTTTATCCGTCCCGCGTCGAGGCGATTCTCTTCAAGGACGTGCTCGTCCAGTAGTTTTTGATCCTCGTTCGGCCGGCCGAAGCCGCGCCTTATGGAGAGACTTTCGTGGCTGATACACCCGAATCACAAGACGATCTTGCCGACGAATGGGCCAAGGCGCTGGGAGAAACCGGCGATGGCTCGGAAGCGGGCGGCGACACGCGCCCGGCCGATGCCGGGCTTGACCTCGATCTCGGCACCGGCCTCTTCCTCGATCAGGAAGAGGTGGACACCATCTTCGGCTTTGATCCCGAGGATGCCGACCAATCCAAGCAGAACGGCGTCCGGGCCATCGTCGATTCGACGGTTGTCTCGTATGAGCGCCTGCCGATGCTCGAAATCGTGTTCGACCGTCTGGTCCGCACGCTCACGACGACCTTGCGCTCCTTCTTCTCCGATAACGTGGAAGTCTCGCTCGATGACGTGACCTCCGTGCGCTTCGGCGATTACGTCTCCTCGCTGCCGCTGCCCACCATCCTTTCGGTGTTCAAGGCGGAGCCGTGGGAGAATTACGGGCTCATCACCATCGACAGCGAGCTGATCTATCTCGTGATGGATGTGCTGCTCGGCGGTCGGCGCGGGCTCTCCAATTTCCGCATCGAAGGCCGTCCTTACACCACGGTCGAGGTGAGCCTGGTCAAGCGCATGCTCGACCTCGTGCTCAGCGAGGCCGAGGCGGCCTTCCAGCCGCTTTCGCCGGTCAAGTTCCAGGTCGAGCGTATCGAAACCAATCCGCGTTTCGCCTCGATCACCCGGCCGGCCAATGCCGCGATCCTGATCGCGCTCGCCATCGACCTCGAAGGGCGCGGCGGGCGAGTCGAATTGCTGCTGCCCTATGCGACGATCGAGCCGATCCGCGAGCTGCTGCTTCAGTCCTATATGGGCGAGAAGCTCGGGCGCGACCACATCTGGGAAGGGCATCTCGCCTCCGAGATCTGGCAGGCCAAGCTCGATATCGAAGCCGTGCTTCACGAGACCCAGATGCCGGTGAACCGGGTCCTGGATCTCAAGGTCGGCGATACCTTGATGCTCGATGTCCGCGGGGAGCCGATGGTTTCGCTCCGTTGCGGCAATCTGCTGGTCTCCCAGGGGAGAATCGGCAGAATGGGCGACAACATGGCGATCGAGATCGCCAAACCTCTCAGGCGGTCGAGAACGACCTTCGCAGCTTTTGAACAAGGCGCCTCTGTGCGGCGTGACAGGTGATCCATGACGGGCAATATGGGGATGATGATCGAACTGGTTGTCGTGGGGCTTCTCGCGGTGACGATCGGCTATTGCACGGTCCTTGATCGCCGCCTGCGCGCCATTCGCCAGGATGAGCAGGTCATGCGCAAGACCGTGGTTGAACTCGGCGCCGCGACGGAACGTGCCGAACGTGCGATCGACGCGCTGCGCAATACCCTCGGCGATTGCGACCGCACGCTCGGCGAGCGGCTGCGCGTCGCCGAGCGCTATGCGGCCGATCTCGAGGAGCAGATCCGCTCCGGCGACGATGTGCTCAACCGCATCAGCCGTATCGTTTCCTCCACGCAGCTTCCCTCCGAGACTGTGCCGGCCGAAGCGCCGCGCGCCGGTTCTCGCATCAGCCAGACGCTTGCCGCCGCGCAGGCCCTTGCCGCGCAGACCCAGGCCCGTTCGCTTGAAAAGGCACACAAGGAAAACGTGGCATGACCAAGGTCCGGCTCCTTCCTGTCCTGATCTTCGGAATGGTCTCGCTTCTGACGATCAAGCTGATCTCGATCGGGCTCAGCTTGCCGCCAGGGCGGCTTTCCCCCGGCACCGGGCCCGGCGATCCTTTTGCCCGCGCTATCAACATGGCGCGTGAAGGGAGCAACCCCGATGCATTGATCACCGGGTCCGTGCCCAAGAAGGATGACAAGAAAGCCGAGGGCGAGGAGGAAAAGGTCGGTGGGCAGCCCAAGCCGCTGACGCCGGAGGAGAAGGCCGAGCGCGAAAAAGCGCGCGCCGAACTTAAAGCCAGGCAGGAGCCGGAAGGTGTCCGCTACCCACCCAATCCGGGTGCGGATGGCAGCCAGAAAATCGCCTCCAGCCCGGCCGAGCGTGCCTTGCTTGAAAAGCTCAAGGATCGCAGCAACGAGATCGAGGCGCGCGACAAGGAAATCGAGATGCGCGACGCCCTGCTGCGCGCCGGCGAGCGCAAGCTGGACGAACGCATCGGCGAGTTGCGGACACTCGAGAACCAGCTTGGCGGCGCTGCCAGCAAAAATGACGCCAAGGCCCGCTACAAGCCGCTGGTCGTCATGTATGAAAGCATGAAGCCCAAGGAAGCGGCGCGTGTGTTCGACCGCCTCGATATCAAGGTCCTGATCGATCTTGTCGGGCATATGAACCCGCGGAAGGTTTCGGAAATTCTCGCGGCGATGGACCCTGCCGCCGCCGAGAAGCTCACGGTCGCCTTGGCCCGCCAGGCAGCAGCCAGCGATGCCCAACTGGCGGATGGCGCCGGTGCGGGCGCAGATGCGGAACTTCCACGCCTGCCGGCAACGCCTCGCCGCTGACCACACGGAAAAACGCGGTTCCGGGCAATGCCCGGCGCCGGATTAAGACGACGTTAGGCATGCCTGGCTAGAGTATCGTCCAGTTCCGCGTTCAGGTTTGGACAGTCCCGTGTTGCGTAATCGTTCTGTCGCTCGTGTTCTAAATGCCGCCCTGCGCCATGTTTTCGCGCCGGCGCTTCTCCTGATCGCCGCGCTTTCTCCCTCCCTTGCTGCCAAGGGAACGGTCTCCGGGACGGAGATGCAGGGCTACGGCCGCATGATTTTTTCGCTCGATCAGGAAGTCGGCGCGAAAATGCGCGTCATCAACTCCGTTCTTATCGTCGAGTTCGATCAGGCGGTTACGGTCGATGTGGAGAAGCTGAGCCAGCAGCTTCCGAGCTATATCTCCATCGCCCGTGCAGACCCGGACAACCGTTCCTTCCGCTTCGCGCTGAGTGATCGCTTCAAGGCGGACCTCAAACAAGCTGGCGAGCGGATCTATCTCGATATTCTCTCGACCAAATGGCAGGGCCATCCGCCCCCGCTTCCCGCCGAGGTGGTGCAGGATCTGGTACGGCGGGCCCGCAACGCGGAGGACCAGCTCAGGCGTGCGAGCCGCGATGTCGAGAAGACTGCCCTGCGTGATCTTGATGTCCGTATCGCGACGGCCCCGCGTTTCAAGCGCGCGGTCTTCCAGATGCCGCGTACTGCGCCGGTGACCTTCACCGAGAAGAACGGTGAAATCTCGCTGGTTTTCGAAGCAAATTTCCGTGTCTCCGCGGATCTCCTGCGGGCACGGCTCGCGGGTTTGATCCGTGATCTCGACATCGAGACCGGAGAGGATGTCCTCAAGATCCACCTCCAGCCGGCGGAAGGTTTCCAGGTCCAGGGTTTCAGGGAAGACGACGCCTTCACGCTCGATTTCTCGCGCGCGGATGGCAAGCCTGTTGATCAGGCGGAAGCAGCGCCGACCGCGCCGCCCGCCAAGCCTGAGGCGGCCTCTTCGCAAAAGGCGCAGAATGGTGCGCAGCCCGTGCCGAAAGCAGCGCGCTCCGGTTCCGAGCACGGCGCACCGCCTGCCGTCGGTGCCCCGTCCCAGCCGAAGATGGAGGCCGGGAAGGGGCTTACCATCAAGGATCTCGCCGCGATCGAGCCGCCAATTGCCGCGCGCGTCGAGCCGGGGAGTGATCCGCAGGGTTTCGCCATCCGGCTTGTGAACATTGCGGATGCGCCTGTTGCGGTGATCCAGCGCGGAAAGTCGCTGCTGGTCGTGGTTGAGGCGATCGAGCCGGTCAACATGCCCAGTATTCCGGCTGAACTTGCCGGGAACATCGAGGGGTTGAACGTCACGCGCCAGCGCAGTGCTTCCGTACTGACCATCGTGCCTGCGCGAGAAGGGCAGTTCTGGCTTGCCCGAGGCGGCAAGGATCTCACCATCCAGCGTGGGCATACGCCCGACGCGGACGGATTTTCCGGCACCCCGGTCGAATTGCGCCGGGGATTTGATGCGAATGGCAAGGAAGCACTGGAAGCGCTGGTCGGCGGCAGCGGTGCGCTGCATTTCGTAGACGACCCGGTTTCTGGGCAGAAATTGGGCATCGTCCCGGCGCCCTTCGCGGAGATGGCCACGCCCAAAGGCTTGGCTTTCGCCGAATTCTCGGTGGAACCGACATTGGCCGGCTTTGCTGTCCTCCCGATCGACGAGGCGGTGACCATCCGGCGCAACCCGGAAACGCTCGTCATCGGGCATGAGATCAAGCTCAACCTTTCCAACCTGCCCAAGGAGATGCTGGAGCCGCAGAAGGGGCGCCGGCCTCAGCAGGCGTTGATGCTCGATATCAATGGTTGGCAGGAAGACAGTAAGGGCAATATCCGCGAGATCGAGCGTGCTTTGCTCAAGGTGGCGGCTGAATCCCCGCGCGTGACGCGGTCGGAGGCACGCATCCGGCTCGCGCGGTTCTATGTCGCGAATGGTCTTTACCCGGAAGCGGCCGCGGTGCTCGATGTGCTCGCGGGGGACGATAATCCGGCGGCTTCCAGCAAACAGGCGCTGGTCCTGCGCGCTTTTGCCGCCACCATGATGGGGCGTCTGGTGGATGCCACGCGCTTCCTCAGCGAACCGGCATTCGCGATGGAAGGCGAGCAGAAGCTGCTTCAGGCCGTGGTGGATGCCAAGGCGATGCACTATCCGCAGGCACTCGCCAATTTCCGGCAATCGACCGGCGAGCTGGAGCGCTATCCCGAGGCCTTGCAGGCGCAATTCCGTCGCCTTGCGATCGAATCCGCGATCGAGGCGGGAGACGCGGCTTTTGCGCGTGACCAACTCCTCGCGCTCGAAAAAGTGGATTCACGTTTCCGCGAGCCGCATCTGCTTCAGCTCCTCGCCGGGCGCCTTGCCGAAATGCAGAACCGCTATGCGGATGCCTTCGCGGCCTATTCGCTTGCCCAGCAATCACGCGACCGCTCGATCGAGGCGGAGGCGCGCTATGGACGCGCCAGTGCCGGCCTCGCCGATGGCAGGCTTGCGCCCGAGGATGCCCGCTCCGAATTCGAGACCCTGACCGCGATCTGGCGGCGCAGCGAGGTGGAGCTGAAATCGCTTGAGAAACTGGGCGAATTCTACGCCGCCGAGGGGCGGTGGCGCGAGGCTTTCCTCGCCGCCCAGCGCGCCACTTCGATGATGCCTGACCACCCTACCACCCGGCGGCTGGAAGAGGCGATGGGACGGCGTTTCGAGAGCATCTTCCTCGACAAGGAGGGCGAGAAGCTCTCCAAGGTCGAGGCGCTGGCCCTCTACCAGGAATTCCGGGCGCTGATTCCCGTCGGTCGGCGCGGCGATGAGATCGCCCGCCGGCTGGCGGAGCGCCTCAACGACCTCGATCTCACGGCCGAAGCGGCGGAAATCCTTGAGCATCAGGTCAAGAACCGCCTGGAAGGCGTGGCCCGCTCGACTGTCGCCGCGCGTCTGGCCGTCATGCAGCTCACCAATCGACAGCCGCTTCAGGCGCTGAACACCTTGCGCAGCACGCGCCTCGCCTCCCTGCCGGATGAGCTGCGCCGCGCCCGCACGCTGCTGGAAGCGCGCGCGCTCGGCGACCTGCTTCGGACCGAGCTTGCGATCGAGATTCTCGCCAATGATAGTGGCGAGGATATCGATCGTCTGCGCGCCGATATCTACTGGAAGGGCAAGCGCTGGCGCGAGGCTGGCGAGACCTATGAACGCATTCTCGCGGATGCCTGGCAGCGCGAAGAACCGATGGACGATGCGCAGCGCCTCCTCGCCATGCGCTCGGGCCTTGCCTATGTGCTGGGAGACGAGAAGCTTTCGCTCGACAGGCTGCGCTCGCGCTATCTGCCGAAAATGTCCAAAACCCCGGATGCCGGCGCCTTCGCCCTGATCACGAACGACAAGACGAAGAAACCGCAATTGCTCTCGGATGTCGTTCGCTCGGTGGTCAATGCCGATACGATGACGGAGTTCCTCTCCGCCTATCGCAAGCGCTATCCCGAATCTGGTGGGCAGGCCCGTCCCGTCCGCTCGGCCGGTGATGGACGCCAATCCACCCTGGATCAGCCTGTTCCGAGCCGTGGGTGACGCCGAGCAAGTCGCTTCCTCGCATTCGCACGAACTGAAACGCATCGCCCCCAGGGGCGGTGCCCGCCTTTCCCGGCCCCAATATCTCGCTAGAGCGTGCCGAAGCTCTGGACCAGCGAGCCGGTCACCAGCCGCCAGCCATCGACAAGCACGAAAAAGATAAGCTTGAACGGCAAGGATACCGTGATGGGGGGCACCATCATCATGCCCATCGATATCAGGATCGACGAAACCACGAGGTCGATGATCAGGAAGGGCAGGAAGAGCAGGAAGCCGATTTCAAAGGCCCTGCGCAATTCGGAAATCATGAAGGCCGGCACCAGCGTGGTCAGGGATGTCGCTTCCGGCGTCGTGGGGCGCGGCTGGCGCGAAAGTTCGATGAACAAGTCGAGATCCGTCGGGCGGACATGCTTGAGCATGAAGGCCTTGAAAGGCTGCGAGGCGCGCTCGAACGCCTCGATCTCGCGCACTTCACCGGCGAGGAGCGGGCGGACACCCGCGTCATAGGCCGCCTGGAAGGTCGGCGCCATGATGAAGGCCGTCATGAACAGGGCCAACCCCGTCAGCACCGTATTGGGCGGCGAGGATTGTGTGCCGATCGCGGTTCGAAGCAGGGAGAGCACGATCACGATCCGCGCGAAAGAGGTGACCATGATCAGGATCGAGGGGGCGAGCGAGAGGACGGTCAGCAGCGCGACCATCTGGAGCGCGCGCTCGGTCACGCCCGTTCCTTGCCCGAGATTGATCGAGATATCCTGAGCATAGGCCATGCCGGCCATGCCCAGCCCGAAAGCCACGATGCAAGCGATCCGGCGCAGCAACGAGGCTGACACCGCGATGCGCCTTGGCGCGGCGTTATTCCGGTCCTGCCGATAGGTAGGCATCACTTGTCCTGCTTTCCGCCGGGCGAAGGACGTCCGAGCAGGCGCGCCATCTCCTCTTCCAGAAGATCCATTTCGCTTTCCGCCGCCGCGCCCTTTTGCGCGACGGGCGGGGAGGGCGGTGCCGCGGATTCCACCGCACCGGGAAGACCCGGCAATTCCGGCGGCAGGGGAGGCAGCTGTTGGGGCGTTGGCGCGGGCGGTGCTGGAACCGGGGCCGCCGGTGCCGGGGCGGGTTCAAGCGGAGCGGGGGTGCGGCCCATCGGCGGAACCGGCGGGATGGGTTTGTTAAACGGCGCGCGAAGCTGACCGCTCAGGGGCTTCTGGAGAACTTCGTTCAGTCGCTTCGCCATGTCGCTCATCGGAGCGGGCCGGGGCGGCGGCGCCTCGGCGGGAGGCGGCGGTGGCGGAGCGACCGGTTGGGGCGCTGGGATTGGGCTGGGCGCGGGGGCGGATGATGCCTGTGGCGGCGGTTCGCTGCGCAGCTGGCGCGCCTGGGCCTGCTGTTGCTGGGCGACCTGCATGGCCGCGAGAGCCTTTTCGAAATCGTCGTCGATCTGCTGGGGCGTGCTCGGCGGCGCCTGTACGATCTGCGGTGCGGCGCGCGCCGAGACGGCGGGTGCGGAGAGCGGCGCCTGCGTTGCGGCGAGCGGTTGCTGCGCGCGCGCGACCGGCGCAGGGCGCGGTTGGGCAGGCGGCGCGATCGAGGCGGAAGGCAGAGCCGGCGTCATGGCAGGTGCCAGCGCAGGCTCAATACGGACGGGTTCCCCCGTAAGCGCGGCTTCGGCGGCTTGGACGGATTCCTGATCCGGGCCGCGCGTCGCCCCGCGATCGCGAAGAGCACGCTCGTTGCGGGCGATATTGGCCTCGACAAGAACATCGTTCGGGCCACCGATGAGCAGGAGATGCTCGACATTGTCACGCCGGATGATGACCAGGCGGCGACCGTCGCGATCGAGCGAGAACGCATCCGTGACGGCGAGGCGTTGAGGTCGGCCACCTCGGCCCTGTCCTCCGCTGATATTCAGGCTCGGGCGAAGCATCCGCACGAGCCAGACGGCCAGCGCCATCACGATGATGAGCAGGACAAACGACAGGCCGATCCACAAGGCGGCGCTCATCGTGCCGTCGCCCAGCCCCAGTTTCTCGATCAGGCTTCGCATTCGAACTCCCGAAATCTCCCCGTCGCGCCGGGGAACGCATCTTCACGCGCAAAACGCATCGAAACCGGGGAAGAGAACGATCCCGCATTCGAATCGATACTTCTTACCAGCCCGCGCCGCGCGGGTCTTGATGCTGTTTTGCTCAACCCGACGTTAATCACAATTAACCCGACGATCAAACCCCTGCTTTTCCGGGAGATTTCGGGACAAAATCGCGCGGAACTTAACGGCCTATTAACCATGAAGAGGCAAAATTTTCCTCAGGAAGGGCCCGAATGGCCGAATTTGCCGAGGCATTAATGATTCATGATCTTCCCACTTTCGCGGCGCTCAAGGAGCGGATGCGATTTCTCCAGACCCGGCAGAAGCTGCTGGCGGAGAATGTTGCCAATGCGGATACGCCCGGCTTTCGGCCCAAGGATATCCAGCAGGGTGTGGATCCAGCCTCGCGGGGGGCGGATCAGACGCGCAATCTTCCCACAAGCAGCGTGGGCGGCGGTGTTCGCGTCGCGGTGACGGACCCCAGGCATCTGGGCGGCGGTTCCGCGGCGGGTGTCAGCGAGGGGCGTGGCGCGATTTACGAGACGCGCCCTTCCGGCAATTCGGTCGATCTCGAAAACGAGATGCTGAAAGTGTCTCAGAACCAGATCGATTTCCAGACCGCCGCGAACATCTATCAGCGCGGGCTGGCGACGTTGAAGATCGCGCTTGGGCGCAAGGCGTAAGGAGCTGAAAGATGGATTTTCTCCGTTCCCTCACCGTCGCCGCTTCGGGCCTGCGTGCGCAGGCCGGACGCATGCGCGTCATTTCCGAGAACATCGCGAATGCAGATACCACCGCCACGCGGCCTGGCGCGGATCCCTATCGGCGCAAGGTCGTGACCTTCCAGAAAAATCTCGACCAGGCGATGGGCGTGAATACGGTTCAGCTGGGTCAGGTCAAGCGCGACCGTTCCGAGTTCAAATCCGTCTACGAGCCCAGCCATCCCATGGCGGATGCGCGCGGCTTCGTGAAGAAGCCCAATGTCGATTCGCTGATCGAATCCCTCGATATGCGCGAGGCGCAGCGTTCCTACGAAGCCAACCTGAACGTGATCTCGACAACCCGGCGCATGCTTGCCCGGACGCTCGAGATCCTGCGCGCGTGATTTTACCGAATCATTTATGGAGAACACCATGAAGACGATGACAACCCCCGGTTTGGCTGCTGGTGCTTACGCACTGGCCCAAAAGCTGAACTCCAACCCGGCCGCGATGGCCGCCAAGAGCGCCAGCGATGCGAACAGCTTCGCGGATGTTCTGGAGGCGACCGTCGGTCGTGCCCACGACGCAGGCAAGCGCTCCGACGCATTGGCGATGCGCACGGCCGGCGGCCAGCCCACCGATCTGGTCGAGGTGGTCACGGCAGTTGCCGAGAGCGAGGCGGCGCTCGAATCGCTCGTCGCTGTCCGTGACCGCGTTGTCGCCGCCTACGAGGAAATCATGCGGATGCCGATCTGATGACAGCTGCCGAGCTGATCGAACTCTCACGCGAGGGCATCGTCACCTTTTTCAAGGTTGGCATGCCGGTGATGGTGATCGGCCTGCTCGTCGGCGTCGTGATTTCGCTTTTCCAGGCCCTGACGCAAATTCAGGAACAAACCTTGGTCTATGTGCCGAAAGTCGCTGCGATTTTCGGCTCGCTTCTCCTGCTCCTGCCTTTCATGGCCGATGGCATGGCCACCTATATGGCGCGGATTGCGGCGCGCATTGCCGCCGGTAATTGAGCCCCCCCGCCCGGAACGGGGATCGCCAGAAACGCCGAATCGGTGGATGATTCGGCATGACCGTTTCCCTCCTTCCCGAATTCGCGATCGCTTTCGTGCTCGTCTTCGCGCGGATCGGCACGATGATGATGCTCGTGCCCGGGTTGGCCGAGCGGACGACGCCGGTGCGCGTGCGGGTGGGCCTTGCGGTGCTCGTGGTCTTTCTGGTCCTGCCTTTCGTCCGGGCGGGCATGCCAAAAACCCTTCAGGATCTGCCCATGGTGGTGCGCCTGTTGATCGGCGAATTGCTGGTGGGGTTCACTTTGGGACTCAGCGCCCGCTTCATGATGTCCAGCCTTCAGACTGCGGGCGTGCTCATCGCCCAGCAGATGAGCCTGGCCTTCACCATGACGCTCGACCCCACCCATGGCGATCAGGGGCAATCAGCCTCGATCTCGAATTTCCTGCTCCTGCTGGCGATATCGCTGATCCTGGCCACCAACCTGCATCATGTCGCGCTGATGGGGATTGTCGATTCCTACCGTTCCTTCGCGCCGGGCCAGGTTCCGGAAACGGGGGACGCGGCGGAGCTTGCGCTCTCCATTGCCGCCATGTCCTTCGCGGTCGGGTTGAAACTCTCGGCGCCATTTCTTGTCTTCGGCCTGGTATTCAACGTCGGGCTGGGCATTCTCTCGCGCATGATGCCGCAATTGCAGGTCTTCTTTCTCGCGATGCCGGCCTCGATCCTGCTCGGGACCATCATCTTCATGCTGGTCCTTTCGCTCATGATGGATGGTTTTCTCCAGAGTGCGGCGCGCGTGCTAAGCACGGTCTTTCCTGGAGCATCGTGAGCCATGGCTGAGGACACCGACCAAGAAGACAAAACAGAAGACCCGACCGATCGTCGAATCGAACAAGCGATCGAACGCGGCGACGTGCCCAAGAGCATGGAAGCGGCCACCTTCTTCATCCTCGCGGCGGGAATGCTGTCGCTCGTCATCACCGGCTCGGTGGGCACCAATGACTTCGTCAGCGGCATGCGGGCTTTTCTCGGCAATGCCCACCAGGTCTCGATGGATCAATCGGGCTTGATGAGCCTTGCCCGCTTTTCCGCTGTGAGTTTTTTCTCGGTCATTGCCATCCCCTTCGCCTTCGCCTTCATCGCCGCGCTCGGCTCCGGCATGATCATGCATCGCATGCTCTGGACCACCGAACCTCTGATGCCGAAGATGAACCGCATCTCGCCGATGGCGGGGTTCAAACGGCTTTTTGGGCGCGAGGCCTTCGTCCAGTTCATCAAGAGCCTGCTCAAATTCGCCATCGTCTCGGTGGTGATGGTCATGGTCCTATGGCCCGAACGTGCGCGCCTGGGCACGCTTGTCCAGCTCGATCCCGCGAAGATGATGGATGCCAGCCTCGTCCTGTCGTTGAAGCTGCTGGGGAGCGTACTGGCCATCTACGCCGCGGTGGCCGCGCTTGATATTTTCTACCAGCGCTTCTCCTGGCGCCAGCGCCTCAAGATGACGCGCGAGGAAATGAAGCAGGAGTTCAAGGAGACCGAAGGCAGCCCTGAGATCAAGGCGCGCATCCGCAAGCTGCGGATGGAAATCCTGCGCCGGCGCATGATGTCGCAGGTGCCGCAATCCTCCGTCATCCTGACAAACCCGACCCATTATTCCGTGGCTCTGCGCTACGAGGCCGGGATGAACGCGCCGGTGGTGATGGCCAAGGGCGTGGATTCCCTTGCCTTGCGCATCCGCGAGATCGCGGGGGAACACGATATTCCGATTGTGGAAAATCCGCCTTTGGCGCGCGCGCTTTACGCACGTGTGGACATCGATCAGGAAATCCCCGAAGAGCATTACAAAGCGGTTGCGGAAGTGATCGGATACGTGATGCGCTTGCGCCGCCGTTGAGCGCGGCGGACAGGCTAACATTCCGGATGGCGGATTTCCGGGGGAACAGGTGACGCGTTGATGCTGAAGGAGAATCCCGTCGGAGCGCCGATCGACCGCAGCCAGCGTCAGGGCTCACCCCTGCTCCTGCTGCTGATCACGCTGGTCGTGATCGGTGGCGTTCTCGCCGTCTTCTATCTCGATGAACAGCAGCATTCCGCGGGAACGACCCTGCTTCTCGGTGTTTTCGCCGCGGCGGGCGTGCTGATGTCCTTCCTCTACGCGATGGGGATCATCCAGCCCTCGGGGCGGGCCGCGCGCAATGACATCACCAAATCCATCATCGACACGGCGCAGGAAGCGCATCTCGTGATCGATCGCGAGGGCAGGGTGCTTTACGCCAATGCAGCCTATCAGGCGCTGTGCGGCGGCATGATGGGGCGTCTGGCAAGCCTGCGCCCGGTGGAACGGCTTTTTTCCGGCGCGCCGGAGGTGAGCGAGGCTGTCTATCGGCTCGCGCAGGCGGCGCGCGAGGGGCGGCGCGCCTCCGAAACGATGCGTCTCGTGCCGGCACTGGCAGGCGGCGCGCCTTTCGCTTGGTATCGCGTGCGCGTGCGCCCGCTTTCGCGCGCGGGAGAGACCCTGCAATTCTGGACCGTCTCGGACATCACCCGTGATCGCGAGCGCAGCGAGAACGAATTCCAGGAACTCCAGCAGGCCATCTCCTATCTCGACAACGCGCCGGCCGGCTTTCTCTCCGTGCGCCCGGATGGGCGGCTGTCCTATGTCAATGCGACGCTGGCCGATTGGCTCGATCTCGATATCGCCGAGATCGCCGACCAGAATCTCGAATTGCGCGACCTCGTCTCCGGCGGCGGCGCGGCCCTGATCGCTTCGGTTCAGGGGGCGCCTGGCAGCATCAAGACCGAGACCATCGATCTCGATTTCAAGCGCAGGAACGGCCAGAGCCTGCCCGTTCGCCTTGTCCATCGCCTTGCCTTCGCGGCGGATGGAACGCCCGGCCCCTCGCGTACGCTCGTGCTCAACCGCAGCTCCGGCATGGGCGCCGATATCGCCGAGGGATTGCGGGCGGCGGAGGTGCGCTTCGCGCGCTTCTTCAACAACTCGCCCCTCGCCATCGCCACTCTGGGGGGCGAAGGGCGCATCGAGGCGACCAATGCCCGCTTCGCCGCGCTTCTGCCTCCCCCCAATGCGGGCAACGACCAGCGGGACCTTTTCTCGCTCTTCGTCGCGGCGGACCGTGCCAAGATCGAGGCGGCCTTCCGGGATGCCGCGGCGGGCAAGGGCGAGCTTGATCCCGTGGATGCGATGCTCGAAGGGGATGGCAGCCGCTCGGCGCGCTGCTTCTTCGTGCCTTCCGAGCTGCGCGGCAGCGATGGCGAACTGGCTCTGGTCTATCTGGTGGAGACGACGGAAGAGAAGAAGCTTCAGGAGCAGTTCTTCCAGTCGATGAAGATGAATGCGATCGGCCAGCTGGCCGGGGGCGTCGCGCATGATTTCAACAATCATCTCCAGGCCATCGTCGGGTTTGCCGATCTCCTGATCGGCAATTACCGCGCCACGGACCCGCGCTATCAGGATGTGATGCAGATCAAGAATTCGGCGAACCGGGCGAAGAGCCTCGTGCGCCAGCTTCTGGCCTTTTCGCGCCAGCAGACCCTGCTGCCTGAGACGATCGATCTTGGTGAACAGCTGAGCGATCTCACAAACCTGCTCAAGCGCTCCATCGGCCCCAATGTCGAGCTGGATGTGCGTCACGGTCGGGACTTGTGGGCGATCCATGCCGATCCCGCCTCCTTCGACAACATGATCATCAATCTCGCGGTCAATGCGCGCGATGCCATGCCTGCGGGCGGCAAACTCGAGATCCGCACGCGCAATGTCGAGGCGGCGGAATGCACAGCCTTCGCTGTCGAGGGTATGCCGGCCGCTGATTACGTTCTGGTCGAGGTTGCGGATACCGGCACCGGCATGAGCGAGGAGGTGCGCAAGAAGATCTTCGAGCCCTTCTTCACCACCAAGGATGTCGGGCGCGGTACCGGCCTCGGGCTTTCCTCGGTCTATGGGTTCGTTACGCAATCCAACGGATTCATTGCCTGCGAGTCGGAACCGGGCAATGGCACGACCTTCCGTATCTTCCTGCCGCGCCGCGAGCGTGTCGCCGAGACCGCAGCCCCGACGCGGGGAGAGGGGGATACGAGCACCAGCGCCGCCGCGGCGCCGCCTCCGATCACCGATATGACCGGAAAGGGCACGATCCTGCTCGTCGAGGACGAGGATGCAGTCCGCAATTTCGGTGCCCGAGCGCTGCGTTCGCGTGGTTATACCGTAATCGAGGCGGAATCCGGCGTCGACGCGCTGGCGAAAGTCGGCGACGGCATCGACCGTATCGATCTCGTCGTGTCCGATGTCGTGATGCCGGAAATGGACGGCCCCACGCTGCTCAAGGAGCTTCGCGCGCGCAAGCCAGAGCTCAAGGTGATCTTCGTCTCCGGCTATGCCGAAGAAGCTTTCCGCAAGAATCTGCCGGATGGGCAGCAATTCGACTTCCTGCCCAAGCCTTTTGGCCTCAAGCAGCTTGTCGAGACGGTCAAGAGCGTGATGAGCTGAAGCCCGAACGCCTGCGCATTTTGTCGAGATGGCAGATGTCATCTCGGAATTCGTCCGGTCGGGCTGCGGAATGACCCTGTATCGTGACGAGCCTGCACAGGATCATTGAAGCGCAGGACGTCTTAATCGTCCGAGATCATGCCACCGTCATACGAGGCCATGATCCTGCCGAGGGCGGCGCGCGCGCGATCATCGAACGGCGCTGTCTCTTGTGCTTGCGTCGAGACGGGCCAGTTCCGGTCCCCATGGAGGAGGGCTTGCAGGGCTTCTCCCTGTTCCAGCCCTGCCTTTCCGCTCGACTTTGCCAAAAGCGCTAGGATCTCCGCCTCGCTCAATGTTCCTATCGTTGCCAGAAACCCCTTGATCAGGCGTTCCGTGAGCATGCGGTCGGGATGAGCGACATTCTCATGCGCGCGGCCAAGCTCATAGAAATGGGTAACGGCATTCCAGGGTGTCGGTGCGGCAGGAAAACGACCAACAAGCTCTTCTTCTTCCTTCCGAACGTAAAAGCGATTCAGTTCATCCGTGAAAGCGAAGAGATAGCCATTGCCGGTCAGGATACCCTCCCAGCTTTCATGCGCGGGCAGGGTCGAGCCAGGCTCTATGGCCTCGATGCAGAGGATGGAGGGGCGGTGACGCCTCCAGTCAAGGCCGGAAAGCACGTCGCCCTCCGCTCCTTCGACATCGATTTTCAGGAAATCGACATGCGGTGCCTGAATCTCGTCAAGCAAGCCGGAAAGGCGGCGAATCGGCTTGCGCTCACTGGCATAACCGGCGCCAAATTCTGCTGCCCCACGCGCGTGGCTTTCGATGATGGTCGAAAAGCCGTGCAGTCGATCGACCTTATGGAAGGTGACCTCGCCATCCTCGCGCCCAATCAGGTGATTCGCCACGAGATCGCGCGGTCGAATGAGGCGATAGAGCGCCGCCAGATCTTCCTGCGGCTCCACAACCAGACCCCGCCACCCCTTGAGGTAGAAGTGGAAGCTTACATTGTCCGCGACAGGGTGGCCTCCGCCAATATCGACATAGAAGGCATCCCTGCGCTCTCCGAGAACAAGATCGAGGTGAAAATCCTCAAGGCGCTGGGCGTAGGAAAGGTTCATCGGTGCCGCTTTCGATCGCCGCTTCGCGGCCTCTGGGTGATTTGCATGGGAAATCTCGGGAAGTCAAGGAACAAAAAAAGAACTTTACAACGAGAACAAAGGGTGAATAAGCTTGTCGTTGAACCTACTGCGCCGATGCCCTAAGGAGGTTAACGTGTCCCAGGCCCAACTCCGTCTCGTCGAAGGATCCTCCATGGATAAGACCAAGGCGCTCGATGCCGCGCTCTCCCAGATAGAACGTGCCTTCGGCAAAGGCTCGATCATGCGCCTCGGCCAGCAGAAGGTGATGGAGATCGAGACGGTGCCGACAGGCTCGCTCTCGCTCGATATCGCTCTTGGTGTCGGCGGCTTGCCCAAAGGGCGCATTGTTGAGATCTACGGCCCCGAATCGTCGGGTAAGACGACGCTTGCCTTGCATACAATTGCCGAGGCCCAGAAGGGGGGCGGCGTGTGCGCTTTCGTCGATGCAGAGCACGCGCTGGACCCTGTTTATGCCCGCAAACTCGGGGTCAATCTGGATAATCTCCTGATTTCTCAGCCCGATACCGGAGAGCAGGCGCTTGAAATCACGGACACGCTCGTTCGCTCTGGTGCGGTTGACGTTTTGGTCGTCGATTCAGTCGCTGCTCTGACACCGAAGGCCGAAATCGAAGGCGAGATGGGCGAGATGCAGCCCGGCCTGCAGGCGCGCCTCATGAGCCAGGCGCTGCGCAAGCTTACCGGCTCCATTTCACGCTCGAACACGATGGTGATTTTCATCAATCAGATCCGCATGAAAATCGGCGTCATGTATGGCAGCCCCGAGACGACGACAGGCGGTAATGCCCTGAAATTCTACGCCTCCGTCCGGCTTGATATTCGGCGTGTGGGCTCGATCAAGGAACGTGAGGAAGTTGTCGGTAATACGACTCGGGTGAAGGTGGTGAAGAACAAGGTCGCGCCGCCTTTCAAGCAGGTCGAGTTCGACATCATGTATGGCGAGGGCATTTCAAAAACCGGCGAGTTGGTGGATCTCGGCGTCAAGGCGGGCATCGTCGAGAAGTCCGGCGCCTGGTTCTCCTATGACAGCCAACGACTCGGACAGGGGCGCGAAAACGCCAAACAATTCCTACGGCAGAATCCCGAAGCGGCGAACCGGATTGAGCAGGCTATCCGGCAGAATGCTGGATTGATCGCGGATTCCATTCTCGCGGCTTCGCCGGGGGAGGATGACGGCGATAGTTAAGTCCGCTTTTTGAGGCTGGTAGCCTTCGGGTGCATGGACAGGCTCATCGACGGCAACTAGAACCAGAACACGATAAACCTCCTCAACGCGGAGAATTGGGTTCTGGCATGAGTGGCGTCAACGATATCCGGTCGACTTTTCTCGACTTCTTTGGAAAGAACGGGCACAGCCTTGTGCCCTCTTCGTCCCTTGTTCCGCGCAATGACCCGACCTTGATGTTCACCAGCGCCGGCATGGTGCAGTTCAAGAATTTATTCACTGGCGTTGAGACCCGAAATTATACGCGTGCTGCAACATCCCAGAAGTGCCTTCGCGCAGGTGGCAAGCATAACGATCTCGACAATGTCGGATATACGGCGCGACACCATACTTTCTTTGAGATGCTGGGCAATTTTTCCTTCGGGGATTATTTCAAGGAAGAGGCAATCCACTACGCATGGACGCTGGTGACGCGGGAATACCAGCTTCCCAAGGAAAAGTTGGTTGTCACGGTCTACCATGACGACGACGAGGCCTTCGGGCTCTGGAAGAAGATTGCTGGTCTTCCTGATGAGAAAATCATCCGGATCGCCACATCGGATAACTTCTGGTCCATGGGGGATACAGGACCTTGCGGGCCCTGTTCTGAAATCTTCTACGACCATGGTCCCCAGATCCAGGGTGGCCCACCAGGCTCCGCGGATGCCGATGGTGACCGCTTCATCGAGATCTGGAATCTCGTCTTCATGCAATACGAGCAATTGGCGAGCGGTGAGCGCATCGCCTTGCCGCGCCCGTCGATCGATACGGGCATGGGGCTCGAGCGCATTTCAGCGGTTCTCCAGGGAACCCATGACAATTACGAAACGGATATGATGAGAGCGCTCATCCAGGCGGTGGAGGACATGGTCTCCGTCCGTTCGGAAGGCGCACAGAAAGCCAGCCATCGCGTGATCGCGGATCATCTGCGTGCCGCGAGTTTCCTTGTCGCTGACGGCGTGCTGCCCTCCAATGAAGGACGCGGCTATGTCGCGCGCCGCATCATGCGGCGGGGGATGCGTCACGCGCAGTTGCTTGGTGCCAAGGACCCGCTGATGCATCGCCTTGTTCCGGTTCTCGTGCGGGAGATGGGGCAGGCCTATCCGGAGCTTTTGCGCGCGGAAGCGTTGATCAGCGAGACCTTGCTTCTTGAGGAAAAGCGTTTCCGCAAGACCTTGGAGCGCGGTCTTGCCCTGCTTGAAAATGAAGCGGCGCCCCTGGTCGCGGGGCAAAAGCTGGCGGGGGAAACCGCATTCCGGCTATACGACACCTATGGTTTTCCGCTCGATCTGACGCAGGACGCACTCCGCGCGCGGCAGATTGGTGTTGATACCGATGGCTTCAACGCGGCGATGGCGCGCCAGAAAGAGGAAGCGCGCGCAGCCTGGGCAGGCTCCGGGGAGGCGGCGAATGAAACCATCTGGTTCGGCGTGAAGGACAGTGTCGGCGCGACGGAATTCCTTGGTTACAGCACCACGACCGCCGAGGCCATGGTCAGCGCGATCGTGCATGAGGGAGCCTTGGTGGACAGGGCGGGCGAAGGAAAAGCCGCGCTCGTTTTCAACCAGACACCTTTTTACGGCGAATCCGGTGGTCAGGTCGGCGATCGCGGCGTGATCCGCGGGGAGGGTTTTACCTTCCGCGTGACCGATACCCAGAAGAAACTTGGTGATCTCTTCGTCCATCACGGGGTTGTCGAGCAAGGTACGGTAACGGTTGGCGCGGCGGCGACGCTTGCAGTGGATACGGCCCGGCGGAATGAAATCCGCGCGAACCATTCCGCCACACACCTGCTTCATGAAGCTTTGCGGCAAGTTTTGGGGGATCATGTTGCGCAGAAGGGCTCGCTTGTGGAGCCCGATCGCCTGCGCTTTGATATTTCCCATCCCAAACCGATCACGCTCGAAGAGCTTGAGGCTGTGGAAGAAATGGCCAATGCCGCGATCTTGCGCAATGAGCCTGTGGTTACCAGGCTGATGGGCGTTGAAGAGGCGATGGAATCGGGCGCGCGTGCCCTTTTCGGTGAGAAATACGGTGATGAGGTTCGCGTCGTTTCGATGGGGAGCATCGATACCGCGGAGGGTGCCAAGCCCTATTCGGTCGAGCTTTGCGGCGGCACGCATGTCGAGCGCACCGGCGATATCGGCCTTGTCTCCATTCTGGGCGAGGGGGCGGTTGCTGCGGGTGTCCGGCGCATCGAGGCGATGACGGGGAATGGCGCGCGCCGGCATCTGAACAGCGAGCGCCAGCGCATACGCACAATTGCTTCCACGTTGAAAGTCGGCGTCGAGGACGTCGCGACTCGTGTCGGCGCTATCGCGGAGGAACGGCGCAGGTTCGAAAAGGAGCTTGGCGAGGCCCGCAAGAAGCTGGCGCTTGGCGGTGGTGCCGGCGAGCAGGATGCTTCTGAGTTGATCAATGGTGTCCGTTTTGTCGGAAAGCAGGTTGACGGGGTGGAAGCCAAGGACCTCAAGGGGCTTGTCGATCAGCAGAAGGCGAAGATCGGTTCTGGCATTGTCGCGATGCTGGCTGTCGGAGAAGATCAGCGCGCGGGAATTGTCGTTGGTGTAACCGAGGATCTTGTCGCCCGCTTCAGCGCGGTCGATCTGGTGCGTGCGGCGTCGGAAGTCCTGGGCGGCAAAGGCGGCGGTGGCCGGCCCGATATGGCGCAGGCTGGCGGCCCGGATGGGGCGCGGGCGCCGGATGCGGTGGCGGCGATTGCCGCTCGAATTGCAGCGGCGGGGTGATCCATGGCGCGTCTGCGTTCTCTCGCGATCATACGCAGACGCACTTACGAGATCCTCGATGTCGGCTCGCAGCATGATCCTGTGAGCCGCATCGTCCACCGTGCCTTGGTTGCGCTCGTCCTGCTGAGCGTTGCAGCCACGATCCTTGAATCGATTCCGGCGCTTCATGCGCGCTATCGCATATTCTTCCAGGGGATCGAATTTCTGGCTGGCGGGCTGTTCACGCTCGAATATCTGCTGCGGATATGGGCAACGCCGGAGCATCCACCCTTGCAGCATTTTCCGGTCTGGCGCGCGCGTATCAATTACGCCGGCAGCCCGGCCATGATCATCGATCTGCTGGCAATCGTACCGTTCTATCTGGCCGCCTTCACCACGAGTGATTTCGAGGTGCTGGTCATTTTGCGCTTCCTACGCTTTTACAAGCTCGCGCGTTACTCCCCTGGCATGCGCTCGCTCATCGAAGCCGTGCAGAGCGAGAGGCGCGCGCTGATCGCCTGCCTGATTATTCTCGGCGGTCTCATGATCATCGCGGCGGCGATCATGCACGCGGTGGAGGGGAAGGCGCAGCCCGACAAGTTCGGCACCATCCCCGAGGCGATGTACTGGGCAATCATCACCTTGACGACCGTGGGTTACGGGGATGCCGCACCGATAACACCCGCCGGCAAACTTGTTGCGGGCGGAACGGCGGTGATGGGGCTGGTGATGCTTTCGCTGCCTGTCGGCATCATCGCCACGGCTTTTGCCGAGGTGATCCACCGGCGTGATTTCGTCGTCACCTGGAACATGGTTTCGCGCGTGCCGCTTTTTTCACGGCTTGATGCCTCCGAAATCGCTGCCGTTATGCGCTATCTGCGTTCGCGTGCGGTTGAAGCTGGCGATGTGGTGGTGCACCGCGATGATCCGGCGCAATCGATGTATTTTATTTCCGCCGGCGCGGTGGAGGTCGAGCTGCCGGATCGCCGGATACGTTTGGATGAAGGCCATTTTTTTGGCGAGATCGCTATTCTGCGCAAGGGGCGGCGCAGTGCGACGGTGCGCGCCCTCGAGGCATCGCGGCTGCTTGTGCTGGACCGCGAGGATCTTCTGACCCTGATGGAGCAGAACAGCACAATTGCCGAGCATGTCCAGTCGGTTGCGCAAAGCCGGTTGGGGCCGCATCCGCTGGAACCCTCCGGCGATATCACCGAACCCGAAATTACGCCTTGATCGCACTTCCTGCGAGGAAAAAGGGGCGCCGGCTGGGCGAGCGTATGCTTTTCCGGCCCACGTTTTACCCGGCTGCGGTTCTCCCTGTGCGTGCGGGATACGGGCGCAGGGCGAGGAGCGGCGCCGGCAGATTGGCTTCGAGCCAGGCGGCGATCACGCTCTGCCGCCGGGCGAGATAGATCCCGAGCGCAACAACGAGAAGACCGAAAGCGGAAAGCGCGAAGGGGAAGATCAGCGAATCCTTGAAGACGCGATAGGCGAGATCACTCAGATAGACCATGACCCCGATCACGCCGAGGGCAGCATAGACGCGACGACCGGACCAGACCGCCACCGCGAGAAGCGCGACGTTGATGAGGCAGTAAAGGAATTTCGCCAGATCGCTGTTGGAGGATTGGAAGGTCAGCCCGCCCCAGAAGGTGATGGCGGCGACGATGTGAAGCCAGAAGGCGAAATCGGAGCGCCTTGGGCGCATCTCGTAGGCGCAGGTCAGCACGAAAAGCGCGATGCCGAACCAGAGCGACACTTTGCGGCGGATCTGGAAACTGAAAAGCTCGCTCCCGGTGATCCAGATGGCGAGGTCCATCGAGAGGAACCAGAGGCTGAAGGCCGCGGGAAAGGCAATGAAGGCGAAGGCGTAGCGCCTTGCGGCGAGCAGCGCCGCCGCCAGCGTCGCGATCTCCATCGGGATCCAGCCGCCCTGAATGTAATGGAAGAAATTCCGGTATTGGCCCGGCTTCTCAAAACCGGCCCAGCTGCCTGTCGCATCCTGAAGCGCGAAGACCACCAATGGCACCATTGCAACGGCTGCCGCGACCAGCAGGCCGCCAGGGGTGCGGGTGTCGTCCTTGCGCCATAATCTGTCGCCCATGAACCACAGCCCGAGGCCATAGGCTATTCCGGTTGCGGCCAGCCCGGCGCTGCCCATCGCGGAGAAGGCGAGGGTGGAGAACAGCCCCATCGCGCTCATGATGATCAGTGCGCCGGCATACCAGAGCAGGTGGATGAGATCGAAGCGGGTGGCCGGCGCTGCCGAATTTTCCGCCAGAGGGGGACTGGCGGGCGCGCGCCCCGCGAGAAAGCCTTGCAGCCTCTGGGCCGAGGTGGAATCGATCACGCCCGCCAGGACGGCGGCATCAAGATCGGCTCTGGAAAAGCGATCGGAACTGTTCATCGCGCCACTATGCGAGGCGGTCATGCGCGCAGCAAGTGCGCCAGCGCACAATTCAGGGGAGGCGCGCGCGAGCTGCACACAAAAAAGGGGCCTTCCGGCCCCTTTGCTGTGAGACAGGCGTGGCGGCGATTACGCCCCCATGGCCTTCTGGAGATTCTCGTCGACCTTGTCGAGGAAGCCGGTGGTGGAGAGCCATTTCTGCTCGGCGCCGACCAGCAGCGCGAGATCCTTGGTCATATAACCGGCCTCGACCGTGTCGATGCACACTTTCTCAAGCGTTTTCGCGAATTTCGCGAGTTCCGCATTCTCGTCGAGCTTGGCGCGATGCGCGAGGCCGCGTGTCCAGGCGAAGATCGAGGCGATGGCGTTGGTGGAGGTGGACTTGCCCTTCTGGTGCTCGCGGTAATGGCGCGTCACGGTGCCGTGGGCGGCTTCGGCCTCGACGATCTTGCCGTCGGGCGTCATGAGCACGGAGGTCATCAGGCCGAGCGAGCCGAAGCCCTGCGCCACGATGTCGGATTCCACGTCGCCGTCGTAGTTCTTACAGGCCCAGACATAGCCACCCGACCATTTGAGCGCGGAGGCCACCATGTCGTCGATGAGGCGATGTTCGTAGGTGATGCCGAGTTCCTTGTATTGCGCGGCGAATTCCTTGTCGAAGATCTCCTGGAAGATGTCCTTGAAGCGCCCGTCATAGGCTTTCAGGATCGTGTTCTTGGTCGAGAGATAGACCGGGAACTTGCGCATCAGGCCATAGGCCAGGGAGGCGCGGGCGAAATCGATGATCGATTCATCGATATTGTACATCGCCATCGCGACGCCGCTGCCCTCATACTGGTAGACCTCGTGCTCGATATTCTTGCCGTCGGCGCCCTCGAACTTGATCGTGAGCTTGCCGGGGCCGGGCACGCGGAAATCGGTGGCGCGATACTGGTCGCCGAAGGCGTGGCGGCCGATGACGATCGGCTGCGTCCAGCCCGGCACGAGGCGCGGCACGTTCTTGCAGATGATGGGTTCGCGGAAGATGACGCCGCCAAGGATGTTGCGGATCGTGCCGTTCGGCGACTTCCACATCTTCTTGAGCTTGAATTCCTCGACGCGGGCCTCGTCGGGGGTGATGGTCGCGCATTTCACCGCGACGCCGTGCTTCTTGGTGGCCTCGGCAGAATCGATCGTCACCTGATCGTTGGTGCGGTCGCGGTTCTCGATGCCGAGGTCATAATATTCGAGATTGATGTCGAGATAGGGGTGGATCAGCTTCTGCTTGATGAAATCCCAGATGATCCGGGTCATTTCGTCCCCGTCCATCTCGACGACGGGGTTTGCAACCTTGATTTTTTTCATCGTTCAGAAGCCTCGATAGCGCGGGAAAGGAGTTGCCGGAGCATGAGCCCTGCTTCGCGAAGGACAGGGTTCGCGGCCCGACTGGCCGATGTTGGCCTATAGCATTGCTTTTATGGGAGGCAAAGATTGACGAAGGGCGAAACCCTTGCCGGGTTATTGTGATTTTCGTTTTGGCCGTGCCTTCGCTGCCTGTTTTTCGCCCAGTGCAAGATTGTGGCCCAGGGCCATCCCCACCCATTCCTCCAGCGCGGCCTCATCGGCCAATTGCGCCGGGTCCACGAACCAGTAGCCGGTAAGGGGGCGCCCGCGCATTTCCATCGGGCGCGCGGCGCCGGAAGCTGCGGCGCGATCGTCGCCTTCCGGGCCGGTTCTCACCAACATCCCGCGTTTCGAGACGCCGAGAGCCATATGGCCCCGGATCATGAAGCAGGTGCCGCCGAACATTTTCTTGCGCTCCGGATCAAGCCCGGCAAGACGGCGTGCGATACGCTCTTCCAGATCTTCCATTGTGCTCCTCATGTCACGAGGCTGAAAGCGGGATGATACTCTACGACGCCGCCCTCCTTCGGCAAGGCCTCGGCGTTTCGGACGCGGATCATGAAGGCTTCTTCCGGGATATCCGGCCATTGCGGCCGGATCCCGTGGCGGATCGCAGGTTCGAAACCAAAGCGCGGATAATATCCGGGATGCCCGAGAACGACGATGAAGGGGCAGTTCCTGGCGTCGAGCAGGGCGAGCCCGTGGCGGATCAGCGCGCTGCCCACACCCTTGTTCTGCGCGTCCGGCAGTACAGCCAGCGGGGCGAGCCCCATCCCGGCCGTTGCGCCGTTCACGGTCACCGGAGAAAAAAGGAGATGGCCGATTATCCTGTGCCGTTCCTCGGCGACAAGGGAGAGCATGTCGCATTTTGCAGCGTTGAGCGCCGCGACAAGCCGGCCTTCGAGCGGCCCGCCGAAGGCCGCGTCATGGATCGCGCGGATCTCCTGTTCGTCTTGAGCGCGCGCCGGACGTATCTCGATCATGATCTTTTTATCCGGCGGCATGGAGACTAGCGGAAATACTTGGCGAAGCCGCCTGCCTTTCAGTAGAGAAATAGAGCGCTCCATGCAGCGCCGAAAGGACAGCAAAGACACAGATGGCCGAATCCGACCCCTCTCTCGCAGGTGATCTTCCTGCCCCTGTTGTCATCCTTGTCCGACCGCAACTTGCCGAGAATATCGGCATGTGCGCGAGAGCCATGGCGAATTTCGGGCTTTCCGAGATGCGCCTCGTTGCCCCGCGCGATGGTTGGCCGCAGAAGACACGCATGAAAAAGGGTGCCGTCTCCGCCGCCGCCGGTGCGACGGAAATCCTCGAACACGCGGTTCTTTTTCCCGATGTGGAAAGCGCGGTGGCGGATCTTCACCATGTCTTCGCGACCACCGCGCGCGAGCGCGGGCAGGCGAAGCCGGTTCTCGCGCCTTCGCAGGCCATGGCAGAGACGAAAACGCGGATCGGTGCGGATCAGCACGTGGGTATTCTGTTCGGCCCGGAGCGGACAGGGCTGGAGAACGATGATGTGGCTCTGGCGAGCGCGATCATCACTTTTCCCGTCAATCCGAAATTCGCCTCGCTTAACCTCGCGCAGGCCGTGCTGCTGACGGGCTACGAATGGTATCGCCATGCGATCGGCGAGGCGCCCCCCTTCGATATGCCGGAGATGAGCCCACCCGCGCGGCGCGAGACTCTCCTGTCCTTCTTCGCTTTTCTTGAAGGGCATCTCGATCGCGCGCGTTATTTCTGGCCAGAGGACAAGCGCCCGGTGATGATCCGCAACCTGCGCAACATCATTCACCGCATGAACCCTTCCGAGCAGGATGTCCGCTCCTTGCGCGGCGCGCTCGATCTTCTGGTCAAGCGCGGGCGCCCGCAGGACGACGAGCCGCAATCATAAGGCGGACGCATGGATGCCGGGGCTTGCCTCGAAAGACGGATCGCGCGATGGACGATGATCTGAAAACTCGTCGCGAAATCTCGATGCCCCGGACAAAACGCCAGAAAATCCTCGTTTTCGATTCCGGCCTTGGCGGCCTCACGGTGTTCCGGGAAATCCGCAAGGCACGCCCGGATGCGGATTACCTCTATCTCGGGGATGATGCGCTTTTTCCCTATGGCGCGCTGGCGCCGGATGCGCTTGTCGCGCGGGTCGACAAGGTGATCGGCGAGGCCATGGCGCAATTTACGGCTGATGGCATCGTCATCGCCTGCCACACGGCCTCCACGCTGGTCCTGCCGCCCTTGCGCGCACGCTATGCCGTTCCGATCATCGGCACGGTCCCGGCGATCAAGCCCGCCGCCGCGCTGACGAAAACCGGCATCATCTCCGTGCTCGCCACGCCCGGCACCGTGAGCCGCGATTATACGGCCGAGCTCGTCCGAGATTTCGCGAGCGGGATCGATGTAACGCTGGTTGGCTCCAAACATCTGGCCGAATACGCCGAGGCGGCCCTGCGCGGCGAGCGGATCGATGACGCGGAAATCGCTGTCGAGATCGCGCCTGCTTTTATCGATGGAAATGCCTTTGCAAGCGAAGTGGATACCGGTTCGCGCCAGGCAAAGGCGTCTACAACGAGACAGGGCAAGCGCACCGATGTCATCGTGCTGGCCTGCACCCATTACCCGCTTCTGATGGACCGGCTGGAAAAGCTGGCGCCCTGGCCGGTCACTTGGATCGATCCGGCGCCCGCCATCGCGCGCCGGGTGGTGCAGGTGATGGGCGAGGTTTCCGCAGAGGGGACGGGCGAGGCCCATGCGATTCTCACCGCCGGGCTCGAAGGGAACGAGGCGATGCTGGCCGCGTTCGGGCTTGCGCCGGCGCCTTGACCTCGCCTGCCTGCTCCTGTAGTGAACCCGCTTCCACCGTTTGACGGTGGATTGCGCACCCGTGTCGCGTTGCTCTCGTAACAGCGACTGTCGTTCCCGCAAGGGGAAGAGGAGGGGCGTTCCTAGCCTCGGAAATTTCCGCCTTGGAAATTTTCCGAACCCGTTATCGGGCCGGCTGGAACGCGATGGAGACAGCCCCGCTGTGATGCGGGCTATGCTCGTCGTTTTCCGCTGGCCGCAAAGGAGCCAGCGATGACCAAGCGTCACGAAGCCAAATACAAGATCGATCGCCGTATGGGCGAGAACATCTGGGGCCGTCCCAAGTCCCCGGTCAACAAGCGCGAATACGGCCCCGGTCAGCACGGCCAGCGCCGCAAGGGCAAGCTCTCGGATTTCGGCACGCAGCTGCGCGCCAAGCAGAAGCTCAAGGGCTATTACGGCTCGATCTCCGAAAAGCAGTTCCGTCGCTACTACGCCGAGGCGACCCGCATGAAGGGCGATGCCGGCGAGAACCTGATCGGCCTGCTCGAGCGCCGCCTCGACGCGGTTGTCTACCGCGCGAAGTTCGTCTCGACCGTCTTCGCCGCACGCCAGTTCGTCAGCCACGGCCATGTCAAGGTCAACGGCAAGCGCGTCAACGTTCCGAGCTATCTCGTGAAGGTCGGCGATGTTGTCGAGGTGAAGGAAGCCTCGAAGCAGCTCACCGTGGTGATCGAAGCCGCCGGCCTTGCCGAGCGCGATGTGCCGGACTTCATCGAGGCGGATCACGGCAAGATGGCCGCGAAATTCGCCCGCATTCCCGGCCTTTCGGATGTGCCGTACCCGGTCCAGATGGAACCGAACCTGGTCATCGAATTTTATTCGCGCTGATTTGCTTCGCTTTTGCGTTTCTGGGAAGGCCGCCCTCGGGCGGCCTTTTCTTTTGGAGGCTTGCTGGTTGAGCCTATTCGCTGAATTTGGCGGGAAGGCGTTTGGATGCCAGCCGGGCTCTCGCCAATAAAAAAGCCGCCCGAGGGGCGGCTTTTCCTTTTCGAACCTTTGAAGGGTTCAGAACTTGTAGTTCACGCCCGCGCGAATGGTGTGGAAGGTCAGGCGAGTCTTGACCTGCTCGGTATAGGCAGGAACCGTGAACGCGCTGCCCGGCAGATAGGATGAATCCTTCGAGGAGCGACCGAGATCGGTGTAGAGATATTCGAGCTTGGTCGTCCAGTTGTTGGTGAAGGCATGCTCGACACCGGCGCCGACAGTCCAGCCGATGCGGACACCCGAATTGGTCATCGCCTTGAGATAATTGCCGTTCGAGGCAACCGACCAGCCATCCTTCACCTGCGCGAGCGCGAGACCGCCGGTGACATAGAGCAGGGTGCGATCCATCGCATAGCCGATGCGCGGACGCAGCGTGATCAGCCAATCGGTGTCAACCGAACGGGTGTAGTTGTAGGTTAGCGCCGGAAAGCCACCGGCTCCAACGAGGCTGTAGGCCGTTCGCTTGCGCAGGTCCATGTAGTTGAAATCGACTTCAGCGCCATAAACCATCATGCCGACCTGACGGTTGTAGCCCGCCTGAATGCCGCCGATGAAGCTGCCCGGGCGAAGATTGCCACCGCCGGCTGTGCGAAAATCATTCTGCAGTGCAGCTGACTCGGCAGCCCATGCCCCGCCAAGGCCGAGGCGGGTACTCTGCTGGCCGAAGGCGTAGCCGGCATTGGCGCCGACATAGAAGCCGGTCCAGCTGAAGGCGGCCATCCGCGGCATGACAGGCGAGGCCGGCTTGCGGGCAAGGTCGGCTGCGGAAGCGAGCGAGGCCGAGAGGGCGAGGAGCGCAACGCCACCAAGCACACGGTTAAGGAACATGGGTATCTCCACGATGAATTTTATTATGATCTTTCATCCCAAACTCGTACTAGCACAACTGGCTACGTATGGTAGAGCCCAAGCGATGAAGCCAATGGGATTGCTTGCATTTTAGCGTCAGCGTTGCGTCTGGGCAACATCTGGCGCGTCTTTCAGCGTTGCGTGCGGTAGGCTTGACCCGGATCAAGGCAAGAAAGCGTGGAATGGTGTCCTCTCCGCCCATTCAAATTTTGGAGGCCGGGATGGCGAAGATCGCGTTTCTTGTTCACATCGTGCTGATGACAGTCCTGATGGGTGTGCTGGTTATCGCCGTTGTCACCGTTCCCTCGCTTGCCGAACAGGCGAAAACCCTGATTCCGCTCTCCGCGGCGGTTGGCTTTGTGCTTGCGATTCCTTTCAGCGTGCTGATCTCGAAGCGGATTCTCGCGCTGACCAACGGGCGCTGAGCGCCTCAATCTCCGCTGCTGAGATAGCCGATGACGGCTCTATTGATGCGGTGGAAGAGAGACTCGAAATCGGTCTCGCCTCTCTGGACGGCCGCCTCCGCCATGCCATGCGCGATCGCGATGATGTCGAACGCCATCCTTTCGGGATGCGCGATCTGATGTCGAGCGAGAAGGGCAACAATCAGCGCATGCATCTTCTGCTTGATCGCGAGAAGGTCCTTGTCCAGCGGCAGCCGTCGCTCCGCTGCTTCCAGCGCTTCGGCTAAAGCGGGGCGTTCGAGATGATGACAGAGGCTGGCACGAATGCCCGCTTCGACACAGGCCCGTAAATCGCCGGGATCGACTCCGGCCAGCGCGGCGCGGAAATCATCCAGCATGACCTCACGCATGTTGAGGATAAGGCCTGCAAGGATTGCCTGTTTTCCTGGATAATACTGATAGAGCGTGCCGATCGACACGCCGGCGATTTCCGCGATGTGGTTGGTGGTGAAGGGCGAGGCGGTTTGTCCTTCGAGAATGCGAGCAGCCGCCTCCAGAATCACCTCGCGCGTCGCTCTGCTGCGAGCCTGGGACGGGGTTTTTCGTGGTTCCAGCGCTTTCGCCATCCGTTCCTCGGGAATGCGAGTTTGAAAGCGAGCTATTGCTCATATTATCCGGCGGGCATCAAGGGGATGCGGCGAACGATCGGGAGAATATGAGATGAGCGGGTTCGATTTTCAGGAGCGCCTTGTCCTTGTCACGGGGGGCGCGCGGGGAATCGGATTGCATCTCACCCACCAACTCGTCGAACGGGGCGCGCGGGTTCTCATGGTTGGGCGAGACCTGAACGCCCTAGAAAAAGCACGGAACGAGCATGGAGACCGGGTTTTCATCCATGCCGCCGATCTCGCTCACCCTGACGCGGCGGTGGAGCTGGCGCGTTGGGTCGCAAGAGAACACCCGGATTGCTCGGCATTGATCAATAATGCGGCGATCATGATCCACGAAGATCTGACCAAGGATGGAGACCTTCACGCCGCGGCGATTTCAACGGAGATCGGTATCAATCTTACCGCTCCCATCCAGCTCGCGGCGGCCTTGCTGCCGGTTCTGGCGAAGCACGAGAAATCGCTGATCGCCAATGTCACCTCGGGGTTGGCCATTGCACCCAAGCGCGATGCGGCGGTTTACTGCGCGACCAAAGCGGGCATGCGCAGTTTCACGCGCTCCTTGCGCGATCAATGCCGAAAGGCCGGGCTTGGCGTACAGGTCAGCGAGGTGGTTATGACGCTCGTGGATACCACGCTTTCAAGCGCGGCGAATGCGATGAAGAAATACCCGCCTTCCTTCGCGGCCGCGGATATGCTGGCGGGAATCGAAAAGGGGCAAGATGAGGTGTGGATCGAGAAGACCAAGATCCTGCGTCTCCTCCATCGTCTCGCGCCAAGCCTCGCCTACCGGATCATGCGCGGGCGCTGAGCGCCTTCAACCTGCCGGAAGGCGCTTCAGAAAACCGGCGAAGCGCAACAGGCCTTCCGGCCATGGCCCGTGCCCGGATTCCACATTGATATGACCGACTTCGCCCGCATCCACCAGATCGGAGCCCCAGGCATTCGCGAGATCCGCCGCCACCTCGAAATCGCAGAACGGATCGTTCCGGCTTGCGACCAGCAGCGAGGGAAAGGGCAGGGGATCGCGCGAGGGGCGGAAGCGACGGGAAATGCCCGGCGTGAGATTCTCGCGCTCCACATTGGTCGGCGCGACGAGAAAGGCGCCGGCGATCTGCTTGGTGAAATCCGGCGCGGCATGGACCGCGCTGAGAACGCCAAGCGAATGGGCGACAAGCACGACCGGCTTCTCGCTGCGCGCGACCGCTTCTTTCACCGCGGCGCTCCAGGCTTCAGGCTCGGCATTGACCCAATCCGCCTGCAGGACGCGCCGGGCGCTGGAGAGCTTCGCCTCCCAGCGGCTCTGCCAGTGATCGGGCCCGGAATCGCGGTGTCCCGGCAGGATCAGGATGTCGGCATCCGACGTCTTCATGCGGATTTCCTCCAGGTTCTCAGCTCGCGAGCTTGAGCCCGATAATGCCGGCCACGATCAGCCCGATGCAGGCGAGGCGCGCGGCATGGGCTGGCTCCTGAAAGAGCACGATGCCGAGGATCGCCGTTCCCACGGCACCGATTCCGGTCCAGATCGCGTAGGCGGTGCCCACCGGCAATGTGCGCAGCGCCATGCCGAGCAGCACGACGCTGATCGCCATGGCGGCAAGCGTCAAGGCGCTCGGCACGGGGCGTGAGAAGCCCTCCGTGTATTTCAGCCCGATCGCCCAGGCGATTTCGAACAATCCGGCGAGGAACAGGATGGCCCAGGCCATGCGCTTCAGACCCCGAAGACCCGTGCGAAGATCGTCTCAACGTGCTTGAAGTGATAGTGAAGGTCGAACATCGCTTCGAGTTCTGATTCACGAATCCTCTGAGTCACTTCCGCATCGTTCTTCAGCGAGGTGAGGAAGTCGGCGCCGTGTTCCCAGGTCTTCATCGCGTTGCGCTGGACGAGGCGATAGGCGTCTTCGCGCGAGACGCCGGCCTGCGTCAGCGCCAGCAGCACGCGCTGGGAATTGTGCAGGCCGGAGAGTTTGTCGAGGTTCTTCTTCATGTTCTCGGGATAGACGAGAAGCTTGTCGACCACCTGCGTCAGACGGTTGAGCGCGAAATCGAGCGTGATCGTCGCGTCGGGGCCGATATAGCGCTCGACCGAGGAATGGGAGATATCCCGCTCGTGCCAGAGCGCGACATTCTCCATCGCCGGCATCGCGTAGGAACGCACCATGCGGGCAAGGCCGGTGAGGTTCTCCGTCAGCACGGGGTTGCGCTTGTGCGGCATCGCCGACGAGCCCTTCTGCCCCGGCGAGAAATACTCCTCCGCCTCATAGACTTCCGTGCGCTGGAGATGGCGAATTTCGGTGGCGAGCCGCTCGATTGAGGAGGCGATCACGCCGAGCGTGGCGAAATACATGGCGTGGCGATCACGTGGGATGACCTGCGTCGAGACCGGCTCGACCGCAAGGCCCATCTGCCGCGCAACATGCTCCTCGACGGCGGGATCGATATTGGCGAAGGTGCCCACCGCGCCGGAAATGGCGCAGGTCGCGATTTCCGCGCGGGCATTGAGCAGGCGCGAACGGCAACGCTCGAATTCGGCATAGGCCTGCGCGAGCTTCAGCCCGAAGGTTACCGGCTCGGCATGGATGCCGTGCGAGCGCCCGATCGTCGGGGTCATCTTGTGCTCGATCGCGCGACGCTTGATCGCGGCGAGCAGGCGATCCATGTCCGCAAGCAGGATATCGCTCGCGCGGGCGAGCTGGATGGCGAGGGTCGTGTCGAGCACGTCCGAGGAGGTCATGCCTTGATGGACGAAACGCGCCTCGGGGCCGACAATCTCGGAAAGATGCGTCAGGAAGGCGATGACGTCATGCTTCGTCTCGCGCTCGATCTCGTCGATCCTGGCGATGTCGAAAGTCGCCTTGCCGCCCTTTTCCCAGATCTTGCGCGCGGCCTCGGCGGGAACCACGCCCAGTTCGGCGAGCTTGTCGGTCGCGTGCGCCTCGATCTCGAACCAGATGCGGAAGCGGGTTTCGGGCGACCAGATGGCGACCATTTCAGGGCGGGCGTAACGCGGAATCATGGGGCTCTCGGTTTCGGAAACGGGCGCGCGGCGCCCTCTTGGCTGGAAAAGACGCGGAGCGCGATGGTCGCTTCGTTACACCCGCTTGGCCGATGGCTCAACCGTTTCGTCGGAGGCGGGCACGAGCAATCGCGCCGCCGCGAAGACAAGTCCCGGTAAGGGCAGGGGTAGGAGATAAGTCGGGGATGATATCAGGAACAGCCCGAAGACCTGAAGGAAAGCACCCGCCAGGGCTCTCAGCGTGTAGCCGTCATGAGGTTCGAATTCACCGGCGATGAAGAGAACGAAAAGGACATAGGCGCCCCCCATCGCCAGCATGAAGAACCCGGCGAAAAGAAAACCCGCGCTCGGCCTGCCTGAAAAGCGGCGCGTGAAAACTCTCAGGAGCCGGAAGGCGAGCAGGCTTGCCACCGCGCCGACGAACCCGCCGAAGGCCGCCAGAGCAACGATGAGATAGGTGCGCGCGAACCAGATCTCGCCCTTCAGCGTGATTTGCAGCGCGGTAAGCCCGGCCGCGATCAGCGCGAGGAGGAGGGACGCGCCGAGTTGCTTCACCGACGCCCGGCCTCGCCGGCTTCACGCAAGGCGGCGATATTCGCTCCGTAGGCTGCCCGCCCGCCCTTGAAGGCGGCGGAACCGGCGACCAGAACATTCGCGCCCGCCCGCACGATTTCGGCGGCATTTTCAGGGGTGACACCGCCATCGATCTCAAGGTCGATGGGGCGTTCCCCGATCAGCGCGCGCATGTCGCGCAGGGTTTCCAGCACCGAGGGAATGAAGCTCTGCCCGCCAAAACCGGGATTGACGCTCATGCAAAGGACAAGATCCACCATGTCGAGAACCGGCTTCACCGCCGCCGCCGGCGTTCCGGGGCAGATCACCACGCCGGCCTTTTTGCCCAGCGCGCGGATCGCCTGAAGCGAACGGTGGATATGCGGCCCCGCCTCGACATGGACGGAGATGAGATCGGATCCGGCTTCCGCGAAATCCTTGAGGTAAGGGTCCGCCGGGGCGATCATCAGATGGGTGTCGAACAGCTTGGGCGTCGCCTTGCGGATCGCCTTGATGATCGGCGCGCCGAAGGAGATGTTGGGCACGAAATGCCCGTCCATCACGTCGATATGCACCCAATCCGCGCCCGCGGCCATCATCGCGGCGACATCGGCGCCGAGATCGGCGAAATCGGCCGAGAGGATCGACGGAGCAATCAGGAGCGGGCGCATCGGGGTCAGCCTTGTGTTTCGCGGATCGCGCGCGGTTCCAGTCGGGCCTTGACCGCCTTGAGGATGACCGGCGCGACATAGATCGGGATCTGTGCCAGTGCGAAATAGAGGAAGGTGGGCTGCGGCACCAGTGAAATGATCGGCGCCATTAGCAACCCCATATTGCGAAGGGAGATGCCGATCGCCAGCGCGAAACGGTCGTTGAAGCCGAATGGCGTTGCAAGCCAATAGGCGAGAGCGAAATTGACCGCTGCGACAAGGCAGGACAGCGCCAGCATGCCCGCCATCAGAAGCGGCGCGCGCAAGCTCGTTTCTATCACGCCATCCATCGCCGCGATGGCGAAGAGGAAGAAGAGGACAACCCCGAGGCCATCGAGTTCGCTCTTGATCGCTGTGATGCGCGCCGTTCCCACGAGGCGCCGGGTGACCAGCCCGGCAATCATGCCGCCGCCGATGAAAAGTGCGATCCGTTCGGCAAGGGTGAAAGGGGAGATCGGGACATCGGCGCCCGCAAGCAGGCTCGCGATCATCGGCGATGCCAGCGGCGCAAGGACCATGCCCAGAACGAGAATGGTAAGGGCGAAGCTGTTCTCGATGCCCAGCAGCGCCGCATAGACCGGAGATGCCATCAGCGGCGGGGCCGCGGCCATCAGCGCGATCGCCAGGCGGATCGCCGGGTCAATGCCCGCCATCTCCAGCCCCTTCACGAGCGCGAACCCGACAAGCGGGGGCAGCAGCGTCGAGAGGAGAAGCCCGGCGCCGATTCGTCCTGGTCTGGCGAACACCGCTTTCAGGCCGGGCAGGTTGGCGCGCGCGAAAGCAAGCAGGATGAAGATGAAAATCGTCACCGGCAGGATCGGGCGAAGCGTGGCCGCCAGTTGAGGAAGCGCCAGTCCGAGGAAGACCGAAAGGGCGTAGGCAGCCGCCGAATGGCGGCCGATATAGGCGAGAATCGGGCTGATGAACGGCATGAGGGGTGTTTTTCGGTTTCTCGAAGGGCATTGGCGAAAAATATCGCCGGAAATTCTGGATCACGGGCCTTGAATCGCTATGAAGCATCCATGAGGATTGCCGCAACTGAAAGGGTTTTTCGATGCGGTTTGATGTTTTGGTGCTCGGCGGCGGTGTCGTCGGCACGTCGCTCGCGCTTGATCTTGCCTTGCGCGGGCGTTCTGTTGGCTTGATAGAGAAGGGCGCGCCGGGGCGCGAGACTTCTTTCGGCAATGCCGGGCTTATCCAGCGCGAAGCTGTGATGCCCTATCCGTTCCCGCGCGATATCCGGCTGTTGTTCCAGTATGCGCTCGGCCGGAAGCCCGAGGCGAACTACCACATAGCCGATGTGCTGAAAGTCGCGCCCTTCCTGTGGCGGTATTTCCATGCTTCGAGCAAGGAAGGCCAGCTCAAGACTGCGCAAGCCAATCTCCCGCTTTTCGCCCATTGTCTCACGGAGCATACGCGCCTTGCGACCGCCGCGGGCGTGCAGGATCAGCTTCGTCCGGGCGGCTGGCTCAAGGTCTATCGCAACGAGGCTTCACTGGCGGCCGAGATCAAGCGTGCCGAACAGGAGCTGTCTCGCTACGGCGTTTCGGCCGAGTTCCATGATCGCAAGGGCCTGCAGGCGAAGGAGCCGCACCTCTCGGATGTCGTGATCGGTGGCATCCACTGGAAGGACCCGTTCAGTCTCAACGATCCCGAGGCGCTCACCCTCGGCTATGCCCGCCATTTCGAGGCGCTCGGCGGCAAGATTCTCCGGGGCGACGCCATGTCTCTTGAGGAATCGCGCGATGGCTGGTCCGTGCTGGCGGATGGCACCCGCGTCTCGGCGCCCGATTGCGTTGTCGCGCTCGGTCCCTGGGCACCGGATCTGCTGCGCCCCATGGGTTACAATGTGCCGATGGGCGTCAAGCGCGGCTACCATGTGCATATGAAGCCGAAAGGTAACGCGGCGCTCGGCCTTCCCGTGCTCGATGCCGATATCGGCTATCTGCTCGCGCCGATGGCGAAGGGCATCCGCATGACTTCCGGCGCGGAATTCGCCGCGCGGGATTCACGCGCGACCCCGCTTCAGCTCGAACGTGTCGAGCCCTACGCGAAGGCGCTGTTCCCGCTGGAAGGGCGCGTCGAGGCAATGCCATGGAAAGGCGCGCGCCCCTGCATGCCGGATATGCTCTGCGTGCTCGGCAAGGCGCCGCGCCACAAGGGATTGTGGCTCAACTTCGCCCATGCGCATCACGGATTGACGCTTGCGGCCTCATGCGCGCGATTGATGGGCGAGATGATCACGGGGGAAGCACCCTTTACCGACCCCAAGCCTTACTCGCTTGAGCGATTCAACTGAATGAAGGCGGAAAGCCGTTTGATCTCAACGGCTTTCCGCTTGTTGCGAAGGCACTGATTCCGGGGCTTCACAAGGTGATTCAGGCAGGATTCTCACGCCATGGGCGGGGTCCGGCCAGACTGAATCAGGTCGGCGCTCCAGGCTTTTGTTTTCACGCATTTTCTTTCGATCAACCCATGTCCACGGGGTCGGAAAACGCGCTTGGCTGCGTCATTGCGCGTGGCGCAGCCGCCAGTCCGGCAATGCACCGGCGAAGGCCAAAGCCTTCGCTTCATACACTCCCACCGCCACGGCGCGGGCGAAGCAATCCGCCGCGAGCATGCCGAGTTCGGTGAGGTTCATCATCGGATCGGCAAGCGGAACCGCGCCCGTTGCGGCGGCGAAGATCGTGTCGCCATCCATCGGCGCGTGACTCGGGCGGATCGCGCGGGCAAGTCCGTCGCCGGCCATGATCGCGAGGCGCTTGGCCTGCGCCTTGGTGAGAACGGCATCCGTCACCACCGCGCCGATCGTGGTCGCGGGCTCGTTGGCATGGCCCTTCACCTTGAGGGAGAGCGCGGAGGCGGGAATATCCTGCGGCATGCCGAGCCCGCCGAATTCGGCATCCCGCTCGTAAGGGGCTGCCCAGAAATAGGGACTGTCGCCGATCGTCGCGGAGCCGATCGCATTGACCACCGCGAATGCCTGCACCACGGCGCCGAAGCGCGTGCGGGCATGCGCGACGCCGAAACCGCCCTTGAGGTTGGCGGTTGTCGCGCCCAGCCCCGCGCCGGCAGAGCCGATGGCGAACTCCCCGGCGGCGTTGTAGAGCGCTCTTCGGCCAAGCTCCCAATAGGGTGGCCATTCACCCCAGTTTTTGCCACCGCCATTGAGCAGATCGAAGATGATCGCCTGCGGCACGATGGGAATGCGCACCGAGCCCACGGGCACCCCGCGTCCGCGCGCGAGCAGGGCGCATTGTGCGCCGCCCGCGGCATCGAGCCCGAAGGCCGAACCGCCGGAAAAGACGAGGGCGTCTACCCCCTCCACCGTCATTTCAGGTTCCAGCAGGGCGGTATCGCGACCGCCGGGCGCCCCGCCGAGAATCGAGATGGAAGCGACGGCGGGTTTTTCGAAGAGCAATGCGGTGACGCCGCTGGCGGCGCGGATATCCTCGGCATGGCCGATCGTCAGGCCGGCGATCATTGATCGCGCGCGGCTCTCGGGCCGCGAAAACCCACTCATGAAACGCCCCCAGTACCAAACCGATCGTGGTCCGTTCACCGGCCCATCGTCATCACGACAAGGTGTCCGGTTTCTCCCTTTTTCTCAACACTCTTTCGGGTAAGGAAGGGGAATATACGGGACCAACCCGACCGGGAAATCATGGCGACCGAACTCACGCTTCCGACCATCGCGCTTGCGGGGCTTCTTTCCTTTCTCAGCCCCTGTGTGCTGCCATTGGTGCCGCCCTATCTGTGTTATCTCGCCGGCGCGAGCATGGGGCAGCTCGCGGGTGAGGGAAGCGTGTCGCCGGCGCTCAGGCGCGGCGTACTGGTTTCCGCGCTGTTCTTTGTTCTCGGATTCTCCGCGGTTTTCGTGGCGCTTGGCGCGGGGGCATCGCTGATCGGGGCTGTCCTGCGTGCCTATTCGCATATTCTCGGCCAGATAGCCGGCATCGCGATCATCGCGATGGGGCTGCATTTCCTTGGGGTCTTCCGCCTTGCCTTTCTCCAGCGCGAGGCGCGCCTGGAGGCCGGACAACCTGGAGGGCCGTTCGGCGCCTTCGCGATGGGCCTTGCCTTCGCCTTCGGCTGGACACCGTGTATCGGGCCAGTCCTTGCCGGCGTGCTCGCGGTGGCGGGAAGCGAGGCCAGCGTCGCGCGTGGGGCTGGGCTGCTCGCGGTCTATTCCGCGGGCCTCGGCGTGCCTTTCCTGCTGGCTGCTTTCGCGATGCGCCCGTTCATGCGCTTCATGGCGCGCTTTAGGGCGCATATCGGAAAAGTGGAGAAGGTCATGGGCGTGCTGCTTGTGCTGACCGGCATCGCCTTCCTCACGGGCTCGATCAGCCAGTTTGGTTTTTACCTGCTTGAGATGTTCCCGGCGCTGGCGACGCTGGGGTGAAGGACACGCAGTGTCGTCATTGCGAGGAGGCTTCTCTGGAAGCCGACGCGGCAATCCAGTTTCGAGGCGGATAAGAAAAAGCCTGGATTGCTTCGTCGCCCTGCTCCTCGCAATGACGGAAAACGGTCGCTCGCGCCGGTGAGGGCGGTCGTCATGAAATCGGGTGGCTGCGAAGCTGCGGCTCTGCAATCCTTTCAAGACTGAAAGGAGCCTGCCATGAACCAGAATGCGCGTCTTGCCACCTCTCTTGTCACCCCTCCCGCTGCCGCCGGGGATTTTCCGGTCCGCGTGAAGATCGCAGGTCTTGATCCTGCGGATTTCGCATCGCTCTTCGCCCTTGATGACCTGGCGCTGGCGCGGCAAGGCATCCGCCGCGTGATCGCGTCAGCCGAGCCGGGGATCAACTATCCCTGCCGCGTGAGCCTCGATTTCGCAAAGGAAGGCGAGGAGCTTTTGCTACTCAACTATCGTCACCTCGACAATCCGACCACGCCCTACCGAGCGGAAGGGCCGCTTTATGTCCGGCGCGCTGCGACGCGCTTCAAGGCGGAGGGTGAATATCCGCCGATCATCATGCAGCGCATGATGTCCCTGCGCGGTTACGACAACGACGGCATGATGGTGGAGGCGGAGGTTGCCGAGAAGGAAGGGCTTGTCGCCCTCGCACAAGAGTGGCTGGCAAGGCCGGAAATCGCGCATGTCGATATCCATTCGATGCGCCGGGGCTGCTTTTTCTGCCGGATCGAGCGCGCGTAAGGCGGGGCTGGCCGGAAAACCGGGCGAGGGGCAAAGCACCCGCCCAAAAAGAAAGCCCGCCTTGCGGCGGGCTTTCCTCGTTTCAGGCCGGGCAAGCCGGCCCAATCCGATCTTAGTTCTCGATATAGGTGATCTTGCCGTCGGCACCCTTCTTCCAGGTGTACATGACGTAGTCCGGACGGGTGATGTCGCCCTTCTTGTCGAAGGAGAGCTCGCCGATCACGGTCTTGAACTTCATGCCCGAATGGATCTTCTCGGCAACCTTCTTCGGCTCGAGCGACTTGGCAGACTCGGCGGCCTGCTTGATCACTTCCATCGCCGCATAGGTGTAGAGCGTGTAGGCTTCCGGGTTGATGTTCTTGGCCTTGTAGGCATCGACGATCGCCTTGGCTTCCGGACGGCGGCGCGGATCCGGCGGGAAGGTCATCAGCGTGCCTTCGACGCCCGGACCGCCGATCGTGGCGAATTCGTCCGAGGTGATGCCGTCGCCGGACATCATCACGGCCTTGACGCCCTGATCGCGCATCTGGCGGATGATGAGGCCGCCTTCGGTGTGCAGGCCGCCCCAATAGACGACTTCAACGCCGGCGTTCTTCATCTTGGTGATGAGCGCCGAGAAATCCTTCTCGCCGGTGTTCACACCTTCGTAGAGGACTTCCTTAACGCCGAGCTTGTTCATCGCCTTCTTGGTCTCGTCGGCGAGGCCCTGGCCATAGGTGGTCTTGTCGTGGATGACGGCGACCTTCTTGCCCTTGAGCTTGTCGGCGATGTGCTTGCCGGCGACTTCACCTTGCTGGTCGTCACGGCCGCAGGTGCGGAACACGTTCCACAGCTTGCGCTCGGTGACCTTCGGGTTGGTGGCGGAAGGCGAGATCACGAGAACGCCGTTCTCGGCATAGACTTCCGAAGCCGGAATGGTGACGCCCGAGTTGAAGGGGCCGACCACGAACTTCACGCCGTCACCGACGAACTTGTTCGCAACCGAAACGCCCTGCTTGGGGTCCGACACGTCGTCGCCCTTGGAGAGGGTGATCTTCTGGCCGAGGATGCCGCCGGCCTTGTTGAAGTCTTCCGCCGCCTGCTCGGCGCCGTCCGTCAGCTGCTTGCCGAAAGCGGCGTTCGGGCCGGTGATCGGTCCGGTCACGCCAAACTTGATCTGCGCATTCGCGACGCCGGCAAAGCCAAGCGTGGCGGCAAGCGCAACGCCGGCCAACAAAGTTTTCTTCATCAGGTCTCTCCCTGTGACTGATAAGACGGGTTCACCTCGCCACCCGCGAGCGTTTCCAAACGTGCCTGTTCTGGATGAACCACGGTTGAACCGAACCTTCATGGTTACGGCCTCCATGTTTGAGCACGCCTGAAGCCATCAAAGCCGGTTTTTTATCTTCTGTCACCAGCCAATTAGTTTAGCTTGCAACTGCTTTATTTCCCTTTGCGCCGCCAGCTGAAAAGCGAAGCCTTTTCAAAGGCAAAGTCATATTGACGCGCCATCGCTTCAGCGCGCTGGCTGCGCCAGCCGAGATAGGCGCACAGCGTGATCAGGAGCGTGTCGACAAGATAATAACGCCCGGAGAGCAAGGTGCCCTCGAACAGCGCGAAATGGATGAAGCGCACTGCGCCGCCGAGCAGCAGCATATAGGGCACCAGCATCCAGGCTGGCTTCCAGGTTTTCGCGAGGGCTCTGCCCGTGCGCCAGGCAGCCCAGCCCCCCATCATCACCGTCACCAGCAGGAAGAGCCAGATCGATTGTTCCTCGTAGAGAATGCCTTGCATGGAAGCTTCCCCCTTATGTTTTTTGCACCCGGTAGACGGGCTTCTTGCCGCCGCGGCGGATCAATGGTGGCCGCCTTCGAGATAGGCGGCCTTGACCTGCGGATCGGCCAGCAATTGCTTGCCGGTTCCGCTCATCGTGATGAGGCCGTTGACCATGACATAGGCCCGGTCCGCGAGCTTGAGCGCGTGATACGCATTCTGCTCGACCAGGAAGACGGTCATGCCCTCCTTCTTGTTGACTTCGCGGATCACGTCGAAGATCTGCCGCACCACGATCGGCGCGAGGCCGAGCGAGGGCTCGTCGAGCAGAAGGAGGCGCGGTCGGCTCATCAACGCACGGGCTATGGCGAGCATCTGCTGTTCGCCGCCCGACAGCGTGCCCGCGCGTTGCTGCAGGCGCTCCTTGAGGCGCGGAAATATCGCGCAGACCTTTTCGAGATCTTCCGAAAAATAGGCGAGGTTGTTCACCGAGGCGCCCATCTGGAGGTTCTCGAACACGCTCATGCGCGGGAAGACGCGCCGGCCTTCCGGCGATTGCGCGATGCCGAGATGGGCAATCTCGTGCGTCGGCATCTTGGTGATATCACGCCCGTCATAGGTGATGGTGCCTTCGCGCGCCTGCGGCTTGCCGAAGATCGTCATCATCAGGGTTGATTTACCGGCGCCGTTGGCGCCGATCATCGTGACGATCTCACCCTGGTTGACATCGATATCGACGCCCTTGAGCGCGATGATATTGCCGTAATAGGTCTTCACTCCGCGCACGCTGAGCAGCGGGGCCGTCATATCGGTGCTCATAGGCCCACCTCCGCTTCGATCTTCTCGACTTCCGCCTCGTCCTCGGCGCCGAGATAGGCGGCGATGACCTTCGGGTCGTTCTGAACATGATCGGGCGTGCCGTCCGAGATCTTGGTGCCGTAATCGAGCACCACGACGTGATCGGAAATCTCCATCACGACGCTCATATCGTGCTCGATCAGCAGCAAGGAGGTGCCGTGATCGTCGCGGATGGCGCGCAGCAGGGTGTTGAGTTCGAGGCTTTCCTTCGGGTTGAGACCGGCGGCGGGCTCGTCGAGGCAGAGCAGAACCGGCTCGGTACACATCGCGCGTGCGATTTCGAGCCGGCGCTGATCGCCATAGGGCAGGTCGCCGGCGGGATCATCCGCGCGGTCGATCAGCTTGGTCTTCTCGAGCCAGTATTTCGCTGTCTCGATCGCCGCTTTCTCGCGGTTGCGGAAACCTGCCAGGCCGAGCAACCCGCCCAGGGTCCAGTTGGAGGCGACCATCAGCGGGTTGTGCTGGGCCACCATCAGGTTCTCAAGCACCGTCATGCCGGAGAAAAGGCGGATGTTCTGGAAGGTGCGCGCGACCTTGGCGCGCGCCGAAACCTGGAAATCCGGCATCCGCTCGAGCAGGTAGAGGCTGCCCTCGGGGGTGGTGACCGAGTCGCCCGCCGTATCCGTCAGGGCTTCGACATGCGCATCGATATCGATATGGCCATGCCGAAGCGACATCCGCCCCACGGTCGGCTTGTAGAAGCCGGTGATGCAGTTGAATACGGTCGTCTTGCCGGCGCCGTTGGGGCCGATCAGCGCGGTGATGTCGCCGCGCCCGGCGGTGAAGGAAAGGTTGTTGATCGCGACGAGACCGCCGAAGCGCATCGTCAGGTGCTCGACCTTGAGGATCGGGTCTTTTTCCCAATTCGACATTATGCTGCTCCCCGCAGGATCTGATCCGAAAACCGGGTTCCACTTTTCGGGATCATGCTCAGCCATGCCCCTCTTTCACGAGGTCCGAGGAAACGGCCTTCTTCTCTTTCAGGAAGACCGAGGGTTCGCGCGTGGAGATCAGGCCGCGCGGCTTCCACAGCATCATCAGCACCATGCAGATGCCGAAGATGAGCATGCGGTATTGGGCGGGGTCGAAATTGTCCCCGAAATACATTTTCAGGAAGTCCAGCTCGCGCAGGATCTCGACGCCGCCGACGAGCAGCACCGAGGCGATGACCACGCCGACAAGGCTGCCCATGCCGCCGAGCACCACGATGGCGAGGATCTGCGCCGATTCGAGGAAGACGAAGCTTTCGGGCGAGATGAAGCCCTGCCGCGCCGCGAAGAAGGCGCCGGCGAAACCGCCGAACATCGCACCGATCGCAAAAGCCGTGAGCTTGGTGTTCACGGTGTTGATGCCGAGCGAGCGGCAGGCGATCTCGTCCTCGCGCAACGCTTCCCATGCACGCCCGACAGGCAGGCGGCGCAGCCGCATCGAGACGGCGGCGGTCAGCAGCGCCAGCGCCAGGATGACGTAGAACAGGAAGATCGTGCGGTGAATGGGCGAGAATTCGATGCCGAATTTCGCGGCGAAACCGTTTTCCGTCGCGTTGAAGGGCACGCCGAAGAAGCTCGGCCGCGGAATAGACGAGATGCCGGCATAGCCGTTCGAGAACTCAACCCAGTTGATCAGCACGAGGCGGATGATCTCGCCGAAGGCAAGCGTGACGATCGCGAGATAGTCGCCGCGCAGGCGCAGCACCGGGAAGCCAAGCAGCACGCCCCAGAAAGCGGCGAGGATGCCGGCGACAGGCAGGCAGATCCAGAAGGCCCAGGCCTGCCAGAATCCCTCGCCGATCAATTGCGCCATGAACTCCTTGATGGGCTCAGAGGTGGCGAAGAGCGCGTAGGAATAGGCGCCGACCGCGTAGAAGGCGACATAGCCGAGATCGAGCAGGCCGGCGAGGCCGACGACGATATTCAGCCCCCAGCCCAGCATGATGTAGATCAGGATCTGGACACCGAAATTGTCGATCCATTTCAGCGCGCCCTGCGGTCCCACCGTGCCGAGCACGACGAGCGGATAGACCACCAGGAAGCCGATCAGGACCGGAAGGCCGTATTTCTCGACCTTGATCATGAGCGCCGAACTGGGCTTTTTCTTCTTCACCTCGCTTGAGCGGACGGCATTGAGATAGCCGAGGAAGAGCCGGCCGAAGAAGACCAGCGCCACGATCGTGCCGAACAGGCCGGGGCGGGGCACCAGCACCATCTGGTTGTTGAGCGTCTGGTCGGTCTTGAGGCCGATCAGCAGGGCGAAGAGCCCGACAGCGATCAAGGCGGCGATCAGCGCATCCTTGAAAATGGCGGTCCAGTTAACCACCGGCGTTGCGCGCATCTCGGACATCGATCACACCTTCTCGACTTCGGGTTTGCCCAGAAGGCCCTGCGGCATGAAGATCAGCACGATGGCGAGGATCGAGAAGGCCGCGACGTCCTTGTAGTCGATCGAGAAATAGGCGGACCAGAAGGTCTCGATCAGGCCGATCAGCAACCCGCCGAGCACGGCGCCGGGCAGGGAGCCGATGCCGCCGAGAACCGCGGCCGTGAAGGCCTTCACGCCCGGCACGAAACCGTCGGAGAAGTGCACCACGCCGTAATAGGTCAGGAACATCGTGCCGGCGACCGCGGCCAGTGCCGCGCCCATGATGAAGGTCACCGCGATGGTGCGGTCGACATTGATCCCGAGCAGGGCGGCCATTTTCGCGTCCTGCTCGCAGGCGCGCTGGGCGCGACCGAGCGGGGTCTTCTGGACCACATACCAGAAAATGCCGAGGAGCAGCGCCGTGACCACGATGATCATCACCTGCTTGTAGGAAATCGCGACCTGGAAGCCGTTGCGTTCGAACAGATGGATCGTGTCGCGCATGATCGGCGGGATGGGTTTGTTGCGCGCGCCCTGCGACACCTGCACGAAGTTCATGAGCAGAATGGACATGCCGATCGCGGAAATCAGCGGTGCGAGGCGGAACGAGCCGCGCAATTTGCGATAGGCGACCCGCTCGATCGTCCAGCTGTAGAGCGCCGTGACGACCATCGAGATCAGCAGCGCCAGCATCAGCGCGAGGAAGATGACACCCGCCCCCATGCCGAGGAACGCCGTGACAGCCATGAAGACGATGAGCGCCACGAAGGCGGAGATCATGAACACGTCGCCATGGGCGAAGTTCACCATCCCGATGATGCCGAAAACCATCGTGTATCCGATGGCGATCAAGCCATAGACAGCGCCTAACGTGACGCCGTTAATCAATTGCTGGACGAATACTTCCATCGTTGAACTGAACGCCTCCCACCCGTTTTCTCCCGTCTTGACGCGGGATTTTTTCACGCCGGCTTCTGCCGATATTTCTTTTTCGTTAGCAGCAACCATCGGGTTCTACAATCCGATGGGCGCCGCGTTAATGGACCAGTGTATCTCTCCGATCAACTGAGAATATGTTCCGCAAGGAGTGAATTCCTCCAAAATCTGAGGATGAACTAGCGGAAGGCCACGATTTCAGGGCTTGTCCGCCAGCACGAAGCCATGCGCGAAGGGGTCGCGATCATCGATGAAGATCGTGTTGAGGCCGGTCATGATCGCCCATCCCTCGACAGAGGGAATGATGGCCTTCTTCCCGCCCACCTCGGTTTCTCCCTCGATGCGGCCGGTGAAAAGCGAGCCGATGATACTCTCGTGGATAAAATCATCACCGGGCTTGAGCAGCCCCTTGGCCGCCCATTGTGCGAGGCGCGCCGAAGTGCCGGTGCCGCAGGGGGATCGGTCGATGGCCTTGTCCCCGTAGAAGACGGCATTCCGTGCGCTCGCGCCCGGCTTTGTCGGCTTGCCCGTCCACAGGACATGACGCGAGCCACGGATCAACGGATTTTCCGGGTGCACGAGTTCGATCGTCTCGTTGACGGCGCGGCGTACGGCGGGCGACCAGCGCAGCACATCCGAGGGCTGGATATTTTCAAGCCCGGTGAAATTTTCCTGCGGATCGACGATCGCATAGAAATTGCCGCCATAGGCGATATCCACCTTGAGCCGGCCAAGGCCTTTCACATCCAGCACCACATCGGTGGCATGGAGGAAGGAGGGGACATTGATCAGCTTCACGCTGGTGATGCGCCCGTCCTTTTCGGTGTAATGGGCCTCCACCAGCCCGGCGGGCGTGTCAAGGCGGAGCTTGCCGGGCGTCTTCGGCGTGACGACACCATGTTCGAGCGCCATGGTCACGGTGCCGATCGTCCCGTGTCCGCACATTGGCAGGCAGCCGGAGGTCTCGATGAAAAGGATCGCGATATCGCAATCGGGCCGGGTCGGTGGATAGAGGATCGAGCCGGACATCATGTCGTGGCCGCGCGGCTCGAACATCAATCCGGTGCGGATCCAGTCGTATTCGGCAAGGAAATGCTCGCGCTTCTCGCTCATGTTGGCGCCATGGAGCTGGGGGCCGCCGCCCACCACCATGCGGACGGGATTGCCGCAAGTATGCCCATCGACGCAAAAGAAGCTGTGCCGTGCCATGATCGTTCCGGTTTTTCAGGGAAGAAGAGGGTGAAACGCACCGTCCGGCGCGAGAGTGTAGCACCCCTCGGCGAGGTCGTGCTGGTGCTGGGCGGCGAGCGAGAAGGCGGGCGGGGCGAGCCAGCCCATTTCCCTGGCGATAAGACAACCGATCAGCAGGATCGCATCCGGCGCGCCCATGACAAGCGCCGCCGGTGCCTTGCCGCCGCGGATCAGTTCGAGCAACACCGCCGAGGAGGAGGAGGAGCCGATCGTGCCCGGCAGGCACAGGATCGTTCCCGCGATGCTGGTCCCGCATTGGGGATGGCGGACCTGGATGATCCGCCCGCTGGCCGGGTCGACACCGCCCCAGAAAGAAAGCGGTGCATCGAGCTTGAGCAGGGGGCCCTGCGCGTCACCGGCAAGCAGGGCTTCAAGCCTCATCGCCATAGCCGCGCCTCCCGAACCAGCCGTCCGGCGACCGCGCTTTCCACGCATTCCGAGAGCGCCCCGTATCGCACCGCATAGCCGGTATTGCCGGGTGCGTAATGCGCGAATTTTCCTGAATTGGTCATCAGCACGCCGGTGGTGGCTTCGAGGATCGGCGCCACGACGATGCAGGTATCGGCCACCAGCGTGACGCCCGCCTCCTCGAGCGCGCGCCGCCTGCCGGCGGCTTCCAGCGCCTTGATCGCGTGACGGCCGGTGCAGGCATAGAAGGGGCGGACGAGCTTTCGGCCGTCGATCAGCCTTTCAAGCTCCACCAGCTCCTCGTAGGAGCAATGCGGCGAGCCGATCGCCACGGCATCGACAGCTTCGAGAACGGTTGTCGACATGCCCGCGAGGGTGGAGGAGATCATCCCGGGCGTGACGGAGATCGTGGGAATTTCCCGCTTTCCGCCGGTCGCGCTTGACAGGTCCGGCGCCTCCGGCGTCGCGCCGATGATATGGAAGAGGCCGACCGCGCCGGCCGAGGCCGCCGCCGCGCCGAAGGCCTTCAGGCGATCCTCGGTCGCAAAGCCGGTGAGGCCGATCACCACTCCGATGGCGTTTCCCGCTCTCTGGCCGAACAAGGTGCCGATCACCGGCCAGAAGATATCACTGTCACGGAGGTCCGGCGAGAGTCCTGAGCAATCAAGCGCGAAGGTCGCATGCCGGTTTTCAGGAATATGAAGGCCATAATACGGAGCGCGCCCCGCAATGGCGCAGCAGATATCGAGGAAATCGCCATAGCGATTGGTCCGCGCGCCAAGCACGGAATTGCAGAAGGCAACCGCATTGCTCTCGCCCCAGGCGACATCCGTGCCGAAAGCGGGGCGATGGCCGGCCTGATACGGCGCGCAGGTCCAACTGGGCGCGCATCCCATTGTTTCGTAGGCGCGCATCATGCGCTTTGCCATATCATGTTCATGCGGCGAATGGCGGGTACGCGCGCCGCAGAACAGGTCGAGCGCGCCGACATTGAGCGTCGCGGGAATTGAGACCTTTGCGCCCAGCGCAACCAGCTTCTCCGCGAAAAGCGTGCCCGAATCACCGTGATAGAGGGCACCGTCGATATGCGCGGATTCGACCGCCACCAGCTTTTCAGCCCCCATCAGCCGCGCTGTCTCGGCAATGACCCGCATCGCCAGCGCGCGCGCTTCGCCGCTTTCGCCGGCAAGCCATGAGGTTTCGAGCGGGGTCAGGGCCAGTGTCACGTGAGCAGGAATCCCGATCGGAGAGGCCGTTGCTTGGGTTCAGGGGGCAGGATAGCGATCGAGCTCAAGAAGTCACCTCTGATGCCTGCCGATCCAATAGGGTCGAAGTCCGGGCATCATGGCGGGCAGGCAGCAACCCGTCAATTATTTTATACAATCTACAAGTCAATGCTGAAACGGCGAGGCTGCCATCCCGAGGATGTGCATTCCCCCTTGCGCTTTCGGCTGGCTCATCCATTTGTGCCTGTCACAGACAAGGACCCCGCGTGACAAGCATCGACCAGCCCGCCAGCGATACCGCTCCGTCCAAGGCCGCATTCCGCGACGCGATGGCGCGGATCGGCGCGGCCGTCCATCTCGTCACGACAGATGGCCCCGCCGGGCGCGCGGGACTTACCGCGACGGCCTTCGCGCCTGTAACGGACGAGCCGCCGCATCTGCTCGTCTGCCTCAATCGCGAAAGCCGGACAGCCGCGCTCATCCGGGAAAACGGCGTCTTCGCGATCAATACGCTTGCGGCGGGGCAGCAGGAACTGGCGGATGTCTTTGCCGGGCGTACGCATCTGCATGGCGCTGCGCGTTTCAGTCATGGTCTCTGGCGTGAAGGCGCGCTGGGCGTGCCCGTCCTTGCGGATGCGCTGGCAAGTTTTGTCCTGCGCACCCGGTCGATAGAGACCCTGGGCACGCATCAGGTGGTGATCGGCGCGCTGACCGGAATTACGACCGGCGAAGCCCATGCGGGGCTGGTCTATACACGCCGAGCCTATCACGCGCTCTAACTGCCGGGCCTGTGTGACGAACGGCAATCACACCGCGCGGGTGATCCCGCCATCCACCCGGATATTCTGGCCGGTGATATAGCCGGCATCCTCCGAGAGCAGGAAGGCAACTGTTTTGGCGATTTCCTCGGTCCGCCCATAGCGTCCCATCGGGATGCGGCTTTTGAAGACCTCCTTCTCGGGGAGGGAGTCGATGAAGCCCGGCAGCACGTTGTTCATGCGGATGTTCCGGCTCGCGTAGCGATCGGCGTAGAGCTTGGTGAAGGAGGCGAGGCCGGCGCGCAGGGTGCAGGAGATCGGGAAGGCGGGATCCGGCTCGAAGGCGGCGAAAGTCGAGATATTGACGATGGCTCCGCCGCCCTGGCTTTCCATGATCGGCGTGATGAGCCGCGCGATCTTCACGACATTGAGAATGATCAGATCAAGACCCTTCGCCCAGTCGGCATCGGTGAGGTCGAGCAGGTCGCCTTTGGGCGGATGGCCGGTGGAGAGCACCGCGCCGTCGATCCGGCCCCATTTTTCCATCGTCGCGTCGACAAGGCGCTTGAGATCGCCCTCCTCGGTGACGGAACCCGTCACCCCGATGCCGCCGAGTTCCGCGGCGAGGGTTTCAGCATTGCCCGAGGGCGAAAGCAGCGCTACATGCCAGCCGCGCGCCACGAGTTCGCGCGCCGAGGCACCGCCCATGCCCTTGCCGGCGCCCGTGAGAATAGCAACCTTTGTCATAAGTACCGATCCGTTGTGAAATCAGAGGCCGAAAAATTCGGCGAGAGCCGCATTGTAAGGCCCGGGCGCCTCGCAATTCGAGATATGCGCCGCGGGAATCACGGCTCTTTTTGCGCCGGGAATGTTGCGCACGAGGATTTCTCCCATCGCGGGTGAGGTCGCGGGATCTTCCGCGCCGATCACGACAAGGACTGGATTCGTGATCGTCCTGATCGCCCAGCGCTGGTCCATGTCGCGGATCGCTCCGCCGCAGGCGGCATAGCCGGCGGGATCGGCCCGGCGCACCTGATCGGTGATACGGGTGACCTCCGCCGGATTGACGCGGTTGAATTCCTTCGTGAACCAGCGCAGCTTCATCGCCTCGGCGATCGGGGCCATGCCCTTGGCATGCGCCATGCGGATACGCGCGTTCCAATCTGTCGCCGGCGGGCCCATGAAGGCGGCGGTGTTGCCCAGAACGGCGCGTCCGATTCGCGCGCGGTGGTGGGTCAGCAGATGCATTCCCACCATGCCTCCCATCGAGCAGCCAACCCAATGTGCCTGCCCGATACCGAGGGTATCGAGAATGCGCAGGGCATCGCGCGCGAGGATGGCGATGGAATAGGGGCCGGGCGGGCATGAACTCTTCCCGTGCCCGCGGACATCGTAGCGGATGATCTGGAAATGGCGCGCGAAAACATCGACTTGCGCGTCCCACATGGTGAAATCCGCGCCGAGCGAGTTCGAGAAGATCAGCGCTGGCGCATCCCGGGGGCCGTCCAGCCGCACATGCAGCGAGACATCTGCGAAGTCGATCATTCTGGTTTCGTGCTGCATGGTTGCCTTCGCTTCCTGGCGCGCCTGAGGTGAAGAAGGCGGTAGCTTCCTCTCGTCGACATTCCACTCGCGACGCATGCCGGATTTTCACGGTTTGGCCGCGGATCGCAAGCGTTTCCGGGCGAAAGAAGTATTTTTGCGCGCCAAGAAAGATTTATTGCGCCGCAACAACAAATGCCCGCTGAAATGCTTGCTTGACCATTGCTTTAGAGTGAGTCCAAACTCACGAAATCGGCCCAAAAGCCAGAAAAATGGCCCCTGTGCGTGCGACCTTGTCTCTTGTCGTGCGCATTCGAGGCGTTTTCAGGCATCAAACATCCATCGCCGGTCGGGGGAAGAGGTCCATGCCCAAGGTCAGTATGAGCGTTAACGGCAAGCAGGTCAGCGGCAATGTCGAGGCACGGACATTGCTGGTGGATTTCCTGCGCAACGAATTGCGGATGACGGGAACCCATGTCGGCTGTGATACCAGCCAGTGCGGGGCCTGCGTCGTCCATGTGAACGGCAAGGCGATCAAGTCCTGCACCACGCTGGCTGTCGCCTGCGACGGGGCGAATGTCACCACGATCGAGGGCCTCGCCAACGGGCAGGATCTGCACCCGATGCAGGCGGCCTTCCGCCAGCATCACGGCCTGCAATGCGGGTTCTGCACGCCCGGCATGATCATGGCCGCGGTGGATATGGTCAACCGCCTTGGTTTCGACCTTTCCGAGGAGACGATCCGCCACGAGCTTGAGGGCAATATCTGCCGCTGCACGGGCTACCACAACATCGTCAAGGCCATCAAAGCCGGTGCTGCCGCGATGGGTGGGCTCAAGGTCGCCGCCGAGTAATCCCGCTTCCGATCCTTCCCCGCGGGTATGCCCGCATCCGGCCCGGCTCAGGCGCGAGGGGCGGGAGGGGAAGGCCAACGCGCCTCCGACAAACGCGGGCAATCCGATCCGTGATCCATTCTGGAGGAAACACCATGGCAGGCACCGGCATTGGTGCGCGCGTCGAGCGCAAGGAAGATTTCCGCTTCATTACCGGCAAGGGCAATTACACCGACGATATCAACCGCCCGGGACAGGCTTACGCCTATTTCCTGCGCTCGCCCCATGCCCATGCGAAGATCAGGAAGATCGACACGAAAAAGGCATCCAAAATGCCGGGCGTTGTCGGCATTCTCACCGGCGAGGATATCGAGAAGGACAAGATCGGCGGCCTGATCTGCGGCTGGATGATCCATTCGAAGGATGGATCGCCCATGAAGGCCGGCGCGCATCCCGCCTTGGCTGTCGGCAAGGTGCGCTATGTCGGCGATCATGTCGCCGTCGTCATCGCCGAGACGCTGGCCGAGGCGCGCGATGCGGCGGAAGCGATCGTGGTCGATTACGAGAAGCTCGCGCCGGTGATCGATCTCGCGGGCGCGACGAAAAAGGGCGTCCCCACGATTCACGATGCCTCGCCCGATAACCAGGTCTATGATTGGCATCTGGGTGACAAGGCAGCGACCGATGCCGCCTTCCGCAAGGCCAAGCACGTCACGAAAATCGATCTCGTCAATAATCGCCTCGTGCCGAACGCGATGGAGCCGCGCGCGGCGATCGGCGATTATGATACGGGCGAGGGGGCCTTCACGCTCTATACCACGAGCCAGAACCCGCATGTCGCCCGGCTCGTGCTTTCCGCCTTCATCGGCATCGCGCCCGAGCACAAGCTGCGTGTGATCGCGCCGGATGTCGGCGGTGGTTTCGGCTCGAAGATCTTCATCTATGCCGAGGAGACGGTGTGCATCTGGGCGGCGAAGAAGGTCGGCCGGCCGGTGAAATGGGTGGCGGAACGCACCGAATCCTTTCTCTCGGACGCCCATGGGCGCGATCACCTGACCCATGCCGAAATGGCGATTGACGAGAACGGCAAGATCACCGGCGTGCGTGTTTCGACCCGCGCCAATCTCGGCGCGTATCTCTCCACCTTCGCCTCCTCGGTGCCGACCTATCTCTACGCGCCGCTGCTTTCCGGCCAATACAACGTTCCGGCCATCTATTGCGAGGTCGAGGCGGTCTATACCAACACGGCTCCGGTTGATGCCTATCGTGGCGCGGGACGCCCGGAGGCGACCTTCGTGATCGAAAGGCTGGTCGAGGTCGCGGCCCGCGAGCTCGGCATGGATCCGGCTGCTTTCCGCAAGAAGAACTTCATCAAGTCCTTCCCGCACCAGACGCCGGTGATCATGTGCTACGACACGGGCGATTATAACGCCTCGCTCGCCAAGGCGATGGAGAACCACGACGTCAAGGGCTTCGCCAAGCGCCGGCGCGATAGCGCCAAGGCCGGCAAGCTGCGCGGTCTTGGCTATTCCGCCTATATCGAGGCCTGCGGCATTGCGCCCTCGGCGGCGGTGGGTTCGCTCGGCGCGGGCGTCGGGCTGTGGGAGAGCGCGGAAGTGCGCGTCAACCCGATCGGCACGGTGGAAGTGCTCACCGGCTCGCATAGCCACGGGCAGGGGCACGAGACCACCTTTGCCCAGCTTGTCGCCGGCCGGCTCGGCATTCCGATCGAGAATGTCTCCATCGTCCATGGCGACACTGACAAGGTACAGATGGGCATGGGCACCTATGGCTCGCGCTCGGGCGCGGTGGGCATGTCGGCTATCGTCAAGGCGCTCGACAAGGTCGAGGCCAAGGCGAAGAAGGTGGCGAGCTTCGTGCTCGAAGCCTCCGAAGCCGATATCGACTTCAAGGACGGCAAGTTCACCGTGCGCGGAACCGACAAATCCATCGATTTTCCCTCGGTGGCGCTGCAAGCCTATATCGCGCATAAATTTACCGGCCAGCAGCTCGAGCCGGGGTTGAAGGAGGGGGCTTTCTACGATCCCACAAACTTTACCTTCCCCTCGGGCGTGCATATCGCGGAAGTCGAAATCGATCCCGAGACCGGCATCACCACCGTCGCCAAATGGACGGCGGTGGATGATTTCGGCGTGATCATCAACCCGATGATCGTCGAGGGGCAGGTGCATGGCGGCATCGCGCAGGGAATCGGGCAGGCTTTGCTCGAAGGCACGGTCTATGATGCCAGCGGCCAGCTCGTTACCGCGAGCTACATGGATTACACCATGCCGCGCGCGGATGATCTGCCTTCCTTCCATGTCGATCACACGATGACGGCCTGTCCCTCCAACCCGCTCGGCATCAAGGGGTGCGGCGAGGCGGGCGCCATCGCGGCGCCGGCGGCGCTTATGAACGCCATCACCGATGCGCTCGGCCACGAGAATATCGCGATGCCCGCGACGCCCCAAGCCGTGTGGAAAGCGGCGCGGGCGAGCTTCGCCAAGGCAGCGGAATGAGAAGCGAATAGCGAATGGTGCGTGGCGAGAAGGAGCTATCTCCATCGCCACCCGCCGTTTCCTGTTCCCCATTTTTCGGGAGAAACCACCATGTATGCTTTCGATTATCACCGCCCCGCCTCGCTCCGGCAGGCAAACAACCTCGTGGCGAAGAATGGCGACGCCAAGATCCTCGCCGGCGGGCAGACCCTGCTGCCGACGATGAAAATGCGTCTCGCCAGCCCCTCCGCCCTGATCGATCTCGGTGCGCTCAAGGAATTGAGCGGCATCGAGCACAAAGGGCGCAACCTCGTCATCGGCGCGATGACGACCCATGCCGAGGTTGCCGGTTCGGCCTTGGTGCGCGAACTTGTTCCCGGCCTTGCTGGGCTTGCCGGCGGCATCGGCGATCCGCATGTGCGCCACAAGGGCACGATCGGTGGTTCGGTCGCCAATAACGATCCGGCGGCGGATTATCCGGCCGGCTTGCTGGCGCTGGGCGCGACCATCGTCACCTCGAAGCGCAAGCTTGCGGCGGCGGATTTCTTCACCGGGCTGTTCTCGACCGCGCTCGACGAAGGGGAGATCATCACGAGGATCATCATCCCGGTGGGGGCGAAATTCGCCTATGCGAAATTCCGCAACCCCGCCTCGCGCTACGCGATGGTCGGCGTCGCGGTGGCGAAACGCGGCGCGAAGGTCGCGGTCGCCGTGACCGGCGCGGGGGCGGATGGCGTGTTCCGCTGGGCGGAGGCCGAGGCCGCGCTCGCCAAGCGCTTCAACGCCAAGGCGCTGGAAGGGGTGGCGAATCCCGCTCCGAAAGGGCTCAATGGCGATATCCATGCCTCGGCGGAATATCGCAGCCATCTTATCGGCGTGATGACGAAGCGTGCCGTGACGGCGGCAAGCGGAAAATGAGGGCGTGAGGCCCTTGATTGATCATCATCAAGGCCGGTGTCGTGGCACCGGCCTTTTGTGGCTTTTATGAAAACACAGCTTCTCGAATTCGCCCTGACCTCGCTCATCATCGAGCTGACGCCGGGGCCGAACATGGCCTGGCTTGCGGCGCTCAGCCTTGCCGAGGGTCGGCGTGCCGGGTTTGCCGCGGTTGCCGGCGTTTCACTCGGCCTGGCCGGGGTGGGGATCGCGGCGGTTTTCGGCCTTGCTGCGGTGCTGGATGGCAACCGGGTACTCTACGATATCCTGCGTTATGCGGGCGCTGGCTTCCTGCTTTACCTCGCATGGGAAGGCTGGCAGGGCGCGGATGGCGGCGAGAACGGAAAAATGGGGCGCGGCGCCGCGTTTCGCAGGGCGTTAGCCCAAAATCTCCTCAATCCCAAGGCCGCGCTCTTCTATATTGCCGTGCTGCCGCTTTTCCTGAAGCCCGGCGGGCAGGGCGTGATGGCGCAAACCATGGTGCTGGTCGCGATCTATGTCGCGGTCGCCACCGCGGTTCATGCGGGGATTGTCCTTTTCGCCGCAGGCTTGCGGCCCTACCTCGTCGCCGGCCCGCATGAGAAGCTGGTGCGCCGGCTTCTCGCCTTTTCGCTCGCGCTTGTCGCCATCTGGTTTTTCTGGAGTACCCGCCGATGATCGCCGTGCCGTCCTCGATCGATCAGGTGCTCGATCTCCTCAAGCAGGAGCATTACGTCGCCGATCGCGCTTTCGCGACCGTGCTCTTCCTGGCCTTGCGCATGGGACGTCCGCTTTTCCTCGAAGGAGAGGCCGGGGTGGGCAAGACCGAGATCGCCAAGGTGCTGGCGCGGGGGCTGGGGCGCAAGCTGATCCGCCTGCAATGTTATGAGGGGCTGGACGCGGCTTCCGCCCTCTACGAATGGAATTATGCCGGCCAGATGATGGCGATCCGCCTCGGCGAGGCTTCCGGCGAACATGACAGGAGCAAGCTCGCGGCGGATGTCTTTTCTGAGAAATACCTCGTGAAGCGCCCATTGCTTCAGGCGCTCGAACCCGATCCCGCCGGCCCGCCGGTGCTGCTGATCGACGAACTTGACCGCACGGATGAAGCCTTCGAGGCTTTCCTGCTCGAAATCCTCTCCGATTTTCAGGCCAGCGTGCCCGAACTCGGCACGATCAAGGCGCCCGCGCCGCCGATCGTGATCATCACCTCCAACCGCACGCGCGAGGTGCATGACGCCCTGAAGCGCCGCTGCCTCTATCATTGGGTCGATTACCCCGATGCCCAGCGCGAACTGGCGATCCTCAAGGAGAAGGCGCCGGCGATCCCGGCGAAACTCTCGAAGCAGATCGTCGCCTATGTGCAGGCGATCCGGAAGGAGGATCTCTTCAAGGTTCCCGGCGTGGCGGAGACGCTGGATTGGGCAACCGCCCTGGTGGAGCTCGACGCTTTGGCGCTCGACCCCGCGCTGGTCAGCGATACGCTCGGCGTGCTGCTGAAATATCAGGATGACATCGCGAAGATGCAGGGTTCGCGCGCCAAGGAAATCCTCGATGACGTGAAGGCGGGCAACCATGGATGAGGCCGTGACCGACCTTCCGCCGGGGCGTGAATGCGGCACCTGTACCTTGTGCTGCAAGCTCTTTCCCGTGCCTGAATTGGAGAAACCGGCGGGCAGGTGGTGCCGGCATATCGCGCAGGGCCGGGGCTGCGGCATTCACGAAACGCGCCCGGAAATCTGCCGGGCCTTCTTCTGCCAATGGGTGTACAACGCCGATCTCGGCCCGGAATGGAAACCGGAAGTCTCGCGTTTCGTGCTCTCGATCTATCCGGGCTCGAATTCGCTGGTCGTGACGGCGGATCCCGGCGCTCCGGCGGCCTGGCGCGCGGAGCCGTATCTGCGCAACCTTCGCCGCTGGGCGGAGGCCGCGCTCGCGCAAGGCGACCAGGTGCTGGTGATGCATGGCGCGCGGGCAACAGCCATCCTGCCTGATCGCGAGGTGGAACTGGGGGAGATCGGCGCCGGCGATCGTATCGCCACCTATCGTGGACCGGGCGGTTACGACGTGAAGCGTATCCCCGCCGGCGCCGCGAATGGCTGAGCCCGGCGGTCACCTCGCGGAGAATATCGCCTATTTCGGCCGCGCCTTGCGCGTGGCGGGCATGCGTGTCGGCCCCGGCGCGATACTCGATGCGGTGGCGGCAACCGAGTTGATCGGCATCGGCCATCGCGAGGAATTCCGCGCAGCGCTCGAGGCGGTTTTCGTCAAGCGCCGACAGGATGCGGAAGTGTTCGATCAGGCCTTCCGCCTGTTCTGGCGCAGGCGGGCGCTGCTCGAAAAGATGATGGCGACGATGATGCCCGTCGCCCCCGCCAATCCCGATGATCGCCGGCAGGATACGCTTCGCCGCGTCACGGAGGCGTTGTTTGCGGATCGCAAGCCGGAGGAGGCGCCGGAGCGCGAGCGGCTCGAACTCGATTCCCGCCTGACGGTTTCGGATATCGAGGTTTTCCGCGCCCGCGATTTTGAGGCGATGAGCGCGGCCGAGATCGCGCGGGCGAAGCACGAGATCGCACGGCTGGAAATGCCGCTCCAGCGCGTGAAAACCCGGCGCTACCTCGCTGATCCACGCGGCAACCGCGCCGATCCACGCGCGGCGATGCGCGCGAGCCTGCGCGCTGGCGGTGATGCTTTTGAACTCAAATTCCGCGCACGGGCCGAAAAGGTGCCACCACTCGTGGCTCTGTGCGATATTTCCGGTTCGATGAGCCAGTACAGCCGGGTTTTCCTGCATTTCCTGCACGCGCTGGCGCAATCGGGGCGCAGGATCCACGCTTTCACCTTCGCGACGCAGCTCACGAATGTTACCCGCGCCCTGCGTTCGACCAAGGACCCGGATCTCGCGCTCGCCACGGCCTCGAAACTCGTGCGTGACTGGGATGGCGGCACGCGCATCGGCGAGATGCTCGCAACCTTCAATCGCCAATGGGCCCGGCGCTCCCTCTCCGGCGGCGCCATCGTCCTGTTGATCACGGATGGGCTCGAGCGTGAGGTGAAGCCCGACCTCGCGCGCGAGCTTGGTCGGCTTCGCCGCTCCAGCCGGCGGCTGATCTGGCTCAACCCTCTGCTCAGGTTCGACGGGTTCGAGGCGAAAGCGGCAGGCATCCGCGCGATGCTGCCGCAGGTTGACGAATTCCGCACGCTCCATAACCTCTCCTCGATCGCGGATCTCTGCACGGCGCTTTCCGCTTCACGCGCCGACGAGGCCGATCCGCGCCGCTTTCTCAAAGGAGGCTCGTGATGCCCAGTGGAACCCCTCTCGCGCACGAAACGGAGATCCTCGCCGCCGCGGAAAGCTGGAAACGCGGCGGGCGCGGCGTCGCCATCGCCACCGTGATCGAAACCTGGGGCTCGGCGCCAAGGCCCGTCGGCTCCCATCTGGTGATCGACGGGGAGGGTAATTTCCTCGGCTCGGTTTCCGGTGGTTGTGTCGAGGGCGCGGTGATCGCCGAGGCGATCGAGGCGATCGCCGACGGCAAGTCGAGATTGCTCGAATTCGGTGTCGCGGATGAGACCGCCTGGCGCGTCGGCCTGTCCTGTGGCGGGAAAATTGCCGTCCGGGTGGAGCCGGTGACATGAACCTCGATCAACTCGCAAAGCTCAACCGTTGTCTCGCGGCGCGACAGGCCGTCGTGGTGGTGAGCGCGCTGGAGGAAGGGCTTGAACCGGGCGATCGCGTCGCGGTGCTGACGCCGGATGAAATCGGCGCCCGCCATGACGCCGAGGCGCTGCACGAGGCCTTCCGCTCCGGCAAATCCGGCATGGTTGAAATCGCCGGGCGGCGCTTCTTCCTCAATGTCCACCTGCCGCCTGTGAAGCTGGTCGTGATCGGCGCCGTGCATATCAGCCAGGCGCTGGCGGAGATGGCCCGCCTCGCCGATCTTGATTGCACGATCATCGATCCACGCACGGCTTTCGCGACCCCGGAACGCTTCCCAGACACGCGGGTGATCGCGCAATGGCCGGATGTCGCGCTGCCGCCGCTCGGGCTTGATCGCTATACCGCCTTCGTGGCGCTGACCCATGATCCGAAGATCGATGACGGCGCGATCCTGCATGCGCTTACGAAAGAGTGTTTCTATCTCGGCGCGCTGGGAAGCCGCAAAACCCATGCGAAACGGCTTGAACGACTGGCGGCGACAGGGGCGGCTCCGGAAGCGCTCGCGCGCATCCGCGCGCCGATCGGCCTTGATATCGGCGCGGTGAGCCCCGCGGAGATCGCGGTCTCGATCCTTGCCGAGATCATCGGGGCGATGCGCGCGAAACCCAGCCGCGCCGCGGGAACTTCGGCATGAAGTTCGGGACGGTCCCGCTTTCGGAGGCGGAGGGCGGCGTGCTCGCGCATCAGGTCCGCGCCGGTGCTGTCGCCTTTCGCAAGAGCCACAATCTCAGCGCGGCGGATTGCGCGGCGCTTGCGCAGGCCGGCGTAAACGAGGTCACGATCGCGCGGCTCGAAGCCGGCGATGTCTTCGAGGATGAGGCGGCGCGGCTTCTGGCGCAGGCGGCGGCCGGAAGCGGCATCCGCGCCGATCCCGCTTTCACCGGCAGGGCCAATCTGTTCGCGCAAGACAAGGGGCTCTTCGTGCCGGATGTCGCGGCGGTGGATCGTTTCAATGCGATCGATCCCGGCCTGACGCTCGCGACATTGCCGGCCTTCCGCCGTGTCGAGGCCGGTGAAATGGTGGCCACGATCAAGATCATTCCCTTCGCCGTGCCCGGATCGCTCGTCGAGACCGGAATCGCGGGGCTTGGGCCGAGCGCGCTGCGTGTCGCGCCCTTTGCCGCCAAGCGCGTCGCGATGCTCTCGCTGCGCCTGCCGGGGCTGAAGGAAAGCGTGATCGACAAGACATTGCGCGTCACGCAGGAGCGGCTCGCAGCTTTCGGCGCGACGCTCGCGCTTGAAAGACGCCTTGCGCATCGACAGGCGGATCTCGAAGCGACCCTGGCCGCGCTCGATCCCGAGGCTTTTGATCTCCTGCTGATCTTCGGCGCGGCGGCGATCGCGGATATCCGCGACATCATACCGGCCGCGCTCGTGCGGGCAGGGGGCAGGGTGGTTCATTTCGGCATGCCGGTCGATCCGGGCAATCTCATGCTGCTGGCCGAATTCGCGGGCAAGCCGGTCATCGGCGCTCCCGGCTGCGCGCGCAGCCCGCGCGAGAACGGTTTTGACTGGGTTCTCGCGCGGCATTGCGCCGATCTGCCGATGGCGGCCTCGGATATCCAGAAGCTCGGCGTCGGCGGACTTCTGATGGAGATCGTTTCACGGCCCCAGCCAAGAGCGGGCATGGGCGGAGTCGAGAGGGAGAAGATTGCCGCCGGCAAGCCGGGGGGCGTCGCGGCAATTGTTCTTGCGGCGGGGCGTTCCACGCGCTTTGGCGCGCAGAACAAGCTGCTGGCTTCCTATCAGGGCGAGCCGATGCTTTCGCACGTGCTGGCGCGCGCCGCCGATGCCGCGCTCGATCCGATCCTGATCGTGACCGGACACGAGCGGGAGCAGGTCGAGGCGATCGCTGAAAATGCGGGGCGCTTCGTTCATAATCCGGCTTTCGCCGAAGGACTTTCGACCTCGCTGCATGCCGGCTTTCAGGCTTTGCCGCCAGAGGTCGACGCCGCCTTCGTGTTGCTCGCCGATATGCCGCGCGTGAAGCGTGAAACGCTTGATGCGCTTCTTGCCGCCGCCGTGGCCAATCCGGCGGCGGAGGCTTTCGTGCCGGCCTATTCCGGGCATTGGGGCAATCCCGTTCTGGTGCGTCGCGCGCTTTTTCCAGCCTTTCTTTCCCTTCACGGTGATCAGGGCGCGCGCAAGCTGCTTCAGACAGCGGGGGATGCGGTTCAGGAAGTGGCGGTCGATGATCCCGGCATTCTCGCGGATTTCGACACGCCCGAAGCGCTCGCGCGCGCGGATCAATAGATCAGGCGATAGGCCGAAAGCGTGACATAGAGGCCCGGCTTTTGCCCCGGCTGCCATTCCGTGCCGAATGCCGCGCCGATTCTGGCGCGCCAGAGAGGAAGTTCCGAAATATGGGCTCCGGCGCGAAGCTTGCGCCATCCGCCCTGCAAGGATACCCCGCGCGCGGCAATGTCGCGGCCTGCCGAATAGGATATTTCCGGGCCGAAACGGATCTGCGTGCCGGCGAGCGCAAAGGCATGCTGGAAGCGAAAGAATACGCTGCGCTCCGCCTGATCGAGCAGCAGGCTCGCAAGGCTGTGGCGGGAACCCCAACGGAGCGGGCCTTGCCAGTTCAGCCAGAGATCGAGGCCGGCAGCGGGGCCAATCTCGAATGTGCGCCCGGTTCCCCAGGCGCGGCTGGGCGGATGGCGCAGGATGCTCACGCCGGCCATTGCCGTGATCGCGAGCGGGCCGCGATGCCATTCGTAGCCGCCCAGCAGCCGCGCCGAGGAAACGCGATGCGCGGTGCGAGCGAGCGAGGGGTCATATTCGGCCAGCCGGATGCCGAGCGTCACCATCGTCCGCCAGCCTGGCCGATCCATCCGCCGGTCGTGCGCCAGCTTGGTGCCGAGCGTAAGGAAACGATCGTGCCGGGTCAGGTCGAGGCTTTTGAACGCAACCGAGCGGTAAGGGGGGGCACTTTGCCAGAGTTCGGCCATGGAAGATGGAGGGGGCGAGAGCGAACCGAGCAGCGCCCGCCCTTTTGCGGGAAGCTGGCCGAGGCGGGGCAGGCGGATGCGGAGCGAGGCAAGCGGATCGCCCAGAAACGCGATGCCGCTCCTTGAGGTCGATGCGGGAAGCCCCTGTCCAGCCTGGATATCCTCCTGTTCCTCAGGATCCAGATCCGGGTCGTCGGCCGCCTCGGGTAGCGTTTCACTTGGGAGGGAAGGCGGCGCATTCTCCAATCTGCGCGTGTTGCTTCTCAATTCCGCTGCCTGCGCGCAAGCGATAAGCCACAGCGCCCCGGAGAGCAGCCCGAAGCCAAGTTTTCCCGCCCTCCCGATGGCCATTCGCATGGGCCGGCCGCTCCCTGCGGCTTGTTCGGTTTTTACACCACGGGGCAAGCAAAGCGCGCCACTTACGTGATCGCTAGCAACCTGGGATTGCGATTGGCGAGCGGATGATGGTGCGCCCTGTTTTTGACTTTTCTTGCGAGGCTATTCCCACTATTCACAAGGGCCGCGATGCGCCGGGAGCTTGTGACGTGATGAAGCCGTACTCGGCGCGAATATCCGATATCCTGAGTGAGACGATCCGGGGAATCGGAAACGATATCAATCCCAACCCCACCATCGCCGATTTTACCGCTGCGCTCGGCAATCGTTCCTTCGGGATCGTGCTGGTGCTTTTCGGCCTGCCCAACCTGCTTCCGGTCCCGGGCCTGCCGATGCTGTGCGGGGTAATCATCGGCGTTGTCGCCTATCAGATGATGATGGGGCGCACGAGCCTCGCCCTGCCGGCATGGCTGGGGCGCCGCCGGGTCAGCCGCAAGGATCTCGCGAAGGTGTTCGACCGCGCGGAGGGTGGGCTGCGCTGGGTCGAGAAGGTGATGCGCCCGAGGCTTCCGATGCTTGTGGGCGAGAACTCCCAGCAATTGCATGGCGTTGTGCTGATGTGCCTCGCCATTGCGCTGATGGCGCCGATCCCGTTTTTCGGCGGTATTCCGCCGGGAATCGCCGTGATCCTGATCGGCCTCGCCTTGGCGGAGCGCGACGGCGTTTTCGCGATTGCCGGCTGGATCGCCACCGTCTTCGCGCTCATTTTCACAATTGCCCTGACCTACGCGATCCTACGGCAGATCGTGGTCCTGTTTCTCTCGGCAACCGGAATGAGGTGAAAGCCGGCGGGCTCTTTTCAGGCCGCGGTTTTGGGTGAGGTCTCGCCGATGCCCTGGTTCTGGATGCGCAGCATTTCGTCGATTGCATCCGCCGAGACCGGCTTCGAGAACAGATACCCTTGCAGGAAATGGCAGCCGACGGCTTGCAGGAACCGGCGCTGTTCTTCCGTCTCCACGCCTTCGGCGGTGACTTCCAGGCCGAGGGCGCGCCCCAGATGCACGACGGAATGGACGAGGATCGCGCTTTCGCCGGTCGCTTCCATGGAATCGAGGAAGGATTTGTCGATCTTGATCTTGTCGAAGGCGAAACGCCGCAGATAGATCAGCGAAGAATAGCCGGTGCCGAAATCGTCGAGCGCCAGCTTCACGCCCAGCGAGCGCAATTCCATCATGCCCGCTTCCGCGTGATCTTCGTCCTCGACCAGCACGCCTTCGGTGAGTTCGAGTTCGAGCCTGCCCGGTTCGAGACCGGCATCGGAGAGGATGCGCCCGACATCGGTCACGAAATCGGGGTGCCGGAACTGGATCGCCGACACGTTGACGCCCACGCGCAAACCCGGCCAGCGCTTGGCGTCGAGGCAGGCGCGCTTCATCACCCATTCGCCGAGCGGTACGATCAGCCCGCGCTCTTCGGCGGCCGAGATGAAGGTCGCCGGTGAAATCAACCCGTGGAGCGGGTGGCGCCAACGGACCAGCGCCTCGACGGACGCGATCTTGCCGGAATCCGCGAAAACCTGGGGCTGGTAGACCAGTGCCAGCTCGTCGCGATCGATCGCGCCGCGCAGCTCGTCGTCCACGAGCTTCCGGATGCGCTCGTTCTCGGTCATCCGGTGTTCGTAGAGCGCGAAGCGGTTGCGCCCCTCGTTCTTGGCCCGATAGAGCGCGGTATCTGCCGCGCGCAGCACGGCGGCGACCTCCAGCCCGTCATCGGGCGCGAAGGAGATGCCGACGGTCACGCCGATGCGCATCGTCACGCCGTCCATGACGAAGGGGCGGTTCGCGGCATCAATGACCGCCTGCGCAAGCCGCGTCACCTCGTTGTGGGAGCGCACGGAGGTGAGCAGAACGGCAAACTCGTCGCCACCCAGCCGGGCGATCACATCCGTCTGGCGCAGCAGCGCGCGCACGCGATTGCCGAAATCGATGATGACCTTGTCGCCGGCCGCATGGCCGAACGTGTCGTTGACATCCTTGAACTTGTCGAGATCGAGCAGCAGCACGGCAACGGAAGTGTCGTGGTTCGGCAGATCCTCGATGCTCTGCGCCAGGCTCTCGCAGAAGACGGCGCGGTTGGGCAGACCGGAGAGCGGATCATGGCGGGCATCGTGACTAGCTTTCGCTTCCCGCATCAGGATCGCCTCGGTCGAGGCACGCATGCGGCGGAAAAGGGCAACGGCGATGATCGCGACCGAGACAGAGGCCAGGAGGCCGAAAATGCCGAGATCGACAAGCGTCTCGGCAGGCGCCCGGCTTGGGGTCCAGACAAGGCTCATTGGCGGAGTATCGCCGAAACCCGAGACGGGATAGCTGGTGGGTTGCGCCGGCGTGCCATTCACAAGACGCAGTTCTGGAATGCCAAGCACCGTGGAAAGGCGCCGCAGCGTCGTTGCGCCGACCGGCCGAGTGGCCACGAGGATAATCGAGCGGCCGATAGGCAGCATCGCCATCGAGATGATGCCTTGACCGTCCTGGAGCAGGCGCGCCTCGCGACCGATGCCGATTGTCGAGGAATCCAGTCCGCGCAGTCGGGAGGAATCAATCAGGCTGTGAGCGAGCAGGCGCCGCCTGGTGAGCACATCGCTTTCGCCCGCCTCGGCAAGGATTTCTCCATCCGCCTTGTTGATCAGGATGACAAAATCTGTCGCCTGCCGCCGGTTGAGAGAAGAGAGCAGGCGCTCGACAAGATCACGGTTGCGATGCGCCTGAAACAACTCGCCGAGGCCTTCATCGCGGGCAAGACCGACAAGCAGGTTTTCGCTTTCAATGGCAAGGCTTTGTGCAAGCTGACGTTTTTCACGATCGAGTTCAAAAGTCTCCTGCCGCCTGGTTGCCCGATCAGCGACAAGCGCCATCGATCCCATGACGCAAAGCACCAGCAGGAAAACCGGCAGCAAGGAAAGGGGAACCCCCCGCGCCTTCTGTGTTCGGGCTGGCAGGATTTTCATTCAGGAACTCAACCGCAACTCGATATTCTACTCAGTGCCTATCCTGAGGGAAGAAGGTTGACAGGTTATTTCCAATGTTCCGATAGGTTGCGGACAAGGGTTTTTCATCAATGGCTTGGAAGAGGAATACGGCGTATCCGGCTCAGCGTCGGCGCGACTGCGTACGGCCACGCGCGGAGAAGCGGCGTTCGTCCCTCAGAAGGATGCAAAACCCTATGCAGACGGCGCCGATGACCGAAGCGGCCTGAAAAACGCTCAACCACCACGATAGCTGTTGAATGAGGGCGTTCATTTGTCTTTGCCGGTTAAAATAGAACAGGGCGCATAAAAATCTTGATCGAAAGAAATTGCCGTTTTCTTGCAACGACCGGCGGGCTTTTCTTTCAAAGTTTTGGTGTGCGGAGCCACCCTAACGAAAAATACCGCGGCAATTTAGGCAGCGATTCGCGCAAAACCTCAAGGATCACCACCTGGCCTGTGAATATTGGCCCCAGGCAGGCCGGCGTATTGCAGATCCTGGTGAGGTAGGATCAATCGCTCGATCGCGGTCTGCGAGGGCGAAGAAGCTGAGGAAAGGGGTTTCAGAGCAACCCCAGCGCGCGGAAGCTGGCGTGCCCCTTGCGCCCGACGATGAGATGGTCATGCACCACGATTCCCAGCGGTTCGGCGAGTGTGACGATCTCACGGGTCATCTCGATATCCGTGCGGGACGGCGTGGGGTCACCGGAAGGGTGATTATGCGCGAGGATCAGCGCGGAGGCATTGAGCTGCAAGGCACGACGGATGATCTCGCGTGGATAGACGGGGGTGTGATCCACCGTGCCGCGCTGCATCACCTCATCGCCGATCAATCCGTTCTTTTTGTCGAGGAACAGCAGGCGCAACTCCTCGACCTCGGCGAAAGCCATCGTCGTTCGGCAATATTCCACCACGGAAGCCCAGGAGCCCAGCACCTGCCGGTCCTTGACCGCGCCCAGCGTCACGCGCCGTGCGGCGGCCCCGATCAGCTTGAGGTCATGGATGATGGCTGGCCCCACGCCGTTGATTTCCATCAGCCGCTCAGGGGGCGCCGCAACGACCTCCGAAAAGGAGCCGAACCGCGCCACCAGCGCCTTGGCGATGCCCTTGACATCGCCGCGCACGATCGAGCGGAACAGCACCAGTTCGAGCAATTCGTAATCCGGGAGCGCCTCCGGGCTTTGCGTGAAACGTGCGCGCAGGCGCTCGCGATGACCGAGGTAATGCGGTGTCTCCGCTCCCTTGCCACGCGGGGAGGAGCGGGCTTTTTTCGGGGGCGGAGGCGCCGCCTCGCTCATCCGATCACGGCCTTGCCGAAGGCGGGATTGTCGGGAAAATCGAGCCCCGCGGGCGAGCGCGTGAAGACTTCCACGCCTGTTTCCGTGACAGCTATCGTATGCTCGAACTGGGCCGATAGGGAGCGGTCGCGGGTTACGGCCGTCCAGCCATCGGCGAGGATCTTCACATGGGGGCGGCCAAGATTGATCATCGGCTCGATGGTGAAGAACATGCCCGGCTTGAGTTCCACACCCTCGCCGGCGCGCCCGTAATGGAGGATGTTCGGCTCGTCATGGAAGAGCTGGCCGAGTCCGTGACCGCAGAAGTCGCGCACCACCGAACAGCGTTCCGCTTCCGCATGGCGCTGGATTGCCGCGCCGATATGGCCGGTTGTCGCCCCCGGCTTGACCGCCTGAATGCCCTTCTCAAGGCATTCATAGGTGACTTCCATCAACCTCATCGCGCGGCGCGGTACTTCGCCCACGCCATACATGCGGCTGGAATCGCCATGCCAGCCATCCACCACGAGTGTGACGTCGATATTGACGATATCGCCATCCTTCAGCGGTTTCTCGCCGGGAATGCCGTGACAGACCACATGGTTGATCGAGGTGCAGCACGAACGCATATAGCCGCGGTAATAGAGCGTCGCCGGATAGGCGCCGTGATCCATCGCGAAATCGAAGACGAGACGGTCGATCGCATCCGTCGTGATGCCGGGCTTGACGAAATCCACCAGCATGTCGAGCGCGCGCGCGGTGAGCTGACCGGCCTTGCGCATGGCGGCGAAGGCTTCCGGTCCGTGGAGCTTGATCGTGCCGGGCTGGCGGCGGGTAGGGGCTTCGGTCCCGGTCTGCGTCATGGTCCATCCAGAGAATAACAGATACTGAGAGATGTAGCGTCACATGCGCGCCGATCCAAGGGGAAAGGCGCATTGCCGGAAGGCAGGGCAGGTAGGGCAATCGGAAGGCTCGCTTTTTGCGTTTCCTCCGGTTAAGAAACCGCCGGATGGAAAGCACCATGAACGACAATCCCCCGCCTTTCGGAACCTATGCCGCCACCGGCGCCGTTGCGCGCCTGATCCGCTGGACCCGCGCCATGCCCGCCGGCTGGCTTGGCAAAAGGCTCGGATTTCTCCTGCGGCGCATCGCGATCGGCCGGCTTGGCGGCAAGCCGGTGGATGTCGCCTCGCTCGGCGCCAATTTCCGCCTGAGCCCCTACAACAACGTTTGTGAGAAGCGCATCCTCTTCTCCCCGCGCGATTTTGACGAAACCGAGCGTGATCTTCTTATCTCGCGCCTCACGCCGGATTTCGTCTTCCTCGATATCGGCGCCAATATCGGGGGCTATTCGCTCGCGGTCGCGGCGAAAGCGGGGCCGGGCGCGCGTATCCTCGCCTTCGAGCCGCAACCCGAGGTTTTCGAGCGGCTCACTTACAATATCCGCGCCAATCCCTTCGGGAACGTCAAGGCGCTTGCTGTCGCCGTCGCCGATCGTAACGGCGAGATCACGCTTTTCCTTGATCCGCGCAACAAGGGTGAGGCGAGCGTGAAGATCGTCAGTTCCGATCAGGCGCGTCAGGTGAAGGTGCCCGCGCGCAGCCTCGCCTTCATCTGCGAGGACGAGACGCTCGACCATATCGACGCGATGAAGCTCGATGTCGAAGGGGCAGAGGATATCATCCTCAATCGCTTCTTCACCGATGCGCGCGAAAGCCTCTGGCCGAAGCTGATCATCGTCGAGCGTGGCGAGGAGCGCTGGTCCTCCGATCTGCTCGGGATGCTTGGCGCGAAAGGCTACAAGAAGATCGGCGAGACGCGGAACAATCACCTTCTGGAGCGGCTTCCCGCCGGATCGCCCGCATGAGCGAGAACGCAGCGCTTGAGCCGATCACAGCGGCGATTCTCGTCATCGGCGACGAGATCCTTTCCGGTCGCACGAAGGACAGGAATATCGGTTATATCGCGGAATACCTCTTCAATATCGGCATCGACCTGCGCGAGGTCCGCGTCGTGCCGGATGAGGAGGCGGAAATCGTCGCGGCGGTGAACGCGCTGCGGGCGCGCTACACCTATCTCTTCACCACCGGCGGCATCGGCCCGACCCATGACGACATCACCGCCGATTGCATCGCCAAGGCGTTCGGCGTTGCGATCGATGTCGATCCGCGCGCGCGGGCGATGCTGCTCGAACGCTACCAGGAGAGCGATCTCAACGCCGCGCGCCTGCGCATGGCGCGCATTCCGGCCGGCGCGGAACTGATCGAAAATCCCATCTCTAAGGCGCCGGGCTTCCGCCTCGGCAATGTCATCGTGATGGCCGGCGTTCCCGCGATCATGCAGGCGATGCTCGACAATGTCGCGCCCGGCCTCGAGACCGGAATCCGCGTCGAGGTGGCGACGATCGAGGCGTCGGGCCTGCCGGAAGGCATCTATGCCGGCCCTCTCGGCGCGTTGGCGGAAGAATTTCCCGCGCTCTCCATCGGCTCCTATCCCTCCTTCCACCAGGGCGGTTTTACGAACCAGATCGTGGTGCGCGGGCGTGAGCGCGCGCAAATTGCGGCGGCGGAAGCAAAAATCCGGGGAATGCTGGCCGCTCTTGTTGCCGACAAAGCACCGATCTAGAACAATCCGCCGCGCGGCTTCCGTATTCTTGACCGGGCCGTCGCACCAGACGAGGTGATCATGCACGAAACCACCGTGAAACCCCTGCCGGCCAAGGCTTTTCCCGTTTCGTGGGATCAGTTCCACCGCGATGCGCGGGCATTGGCCTGGCGGCTTGCGGCATCGGGGCCTTACGATTCCATCGTCTGCATCACGCGTGGCGGGCTCGTGCCGGCGGCGATCGTCGCGCGCGAGCTGGATCTGAGGATGATCGAGACCGTGTGCATCGCCTCTTATCACAGCTATGACACGCAAGGGGGGCTGAAGGTCATCAAGGGGGTCGACCACGTGATTGCCGGCACGGATGGCGGCAAGGGCGTGCTGGTGATCGACGATCTGGTGGATACCGGCTCCACCGTGCGCATGGTGCGCGAGATGCTGCCCAAGGCGCATTTCGCCACCGTTTACGCCAAGCCGCAGGGGCGCCCTCTGGTCGATACTTTCGTCACCGAAGTCAGCCAGGATACCTGGATCTATTTCCCCTGGGATATGGGACTCGCCTTCCAGCAACCGATCCGCGACGGCGCGGCGGGGTAAGGGCAGGGGATGCGGGGGCGTCGTCGGCCACCGCTTCCGCGATCCTAGCCGTAAGCGTGCCTTTTCCTGCGCTGGAGGTTTGTCTCGATGGGCAGGGCGAAAACGCATGGGTGACAGGCCGCGAAAACCCGGCTAAGCGGCATGTGGCGCGGACGTGGCGAAACCGGTAGACGCAAGAGACTTAAAATCTCTCGGCCGCAAGGCTGTGCGGGTTCGACCCCCGCCGTCCGCACCAGCTTTTCAGTGAAAATCCCTGGTTGTGCCGGCGAGATCATCGAGGATCGGGCAATCCGGGCGCAGATCACCGTGGCAATGGGCGGCGAGATGCTGGAGCGCCTTCCGCATCGCCTCCAGTTCCGCGATCTTGATTTCCAGCGCCGCGATCTTCTCCTGCGCGATGGCTTTGACATCGGCGCTGGCGCGGTTGCGGTCCTGCCAGAGCTTGAGCAGAGCCCCGATTTCCTGAACCGAGAATCCGAGATCGCGCGCGCGGCGGATGAAACGCAGATGGTGGATTTCCGCCGCGCCGTAAACGCGATAGGCGCCGCTGCCATTGCGCTGCACGGGCGAGATGAGGCCGATTTCCTCGTAATAGCGGATCATCTTGGCCGAAACGCCGGAGGCCGAGGCGGCTTCACCGATATTCATGCGGATTTCCCTCCCGTGACGGACAGGCCCGATTCCGGATCAAAACGCCCGAGCCGAAGCGCATTGGTGACCACGAACACGCTTGAAAGCGCCATCGCGCCGGCGGCCAGCATCGGCGAGAGCGTGATGCCGAAGGCCGGCTGGAGAATGCCGGCCGCCACCGGGATGAGGGCGGCATTGTAGGCAAAGGCCCAGAACAGGTTCTGGTGGATGTTGCGCATGGTCGCGCGCGAGAGCGCAACCGCTTTCGCCACGCCGTTGAGATCGCCGGAAACCAGCACGATCTGCGCGCTTTCGATGGCGATATCCGTGCCGTTGCCGACCGCGATGCCGATATCGGCGGCGGCGAGCGCCGGCGCGTCATTGATCCCGTCCCCCACGAAGGCAAGCGCGCCGCCTTTGCGGGGCAGGGCGCGCAAGGCCTCGACCTTGCCTTCCGGCAGCACTTCCGCGACGACATGCCCGATCCCGGTTTGCGCGGCGATCGCCTCGGCGGTGCGCCGGTGATCGCCCGAGATCATGGCGACGCCGAGATCCTGCGCGCGCAGCCGGGCGATCGCCGCCACGCTGCCGGGTTTGAGCGGATCTGACACCGCGATCAGCCCGGCAAGCGTGCCCTCGATTACCACGAAAAGCGGCGTGTTTGCTTTTTCCGCCAAGGCTGCGACACGTTCCGAGAAAGGCGCGGGATCGATGCCGTTCTGCTTGAGGAAAGCCGCCGAGCCGACAAGAACGCGTCGTCCCTCGACCCGCCCCTCGATGCCCAGACCGGATGCGGTGGAAACCTCGGTGGCCAGGCCGGGGACGATGTTTTCCTTTTCCGCCGCGCGCAGGATCGCGACGCCGACCGGATGCTCCGAACGCGCTTCAAGCGTTGCCGCGGCCCCGAGGATCTCCGTCGGACTGAAGCCTTCCGCCGGGATCAGCGCCGTCATTTCCGGGCGACCGAGGGTCAGCGTGCCGGTCTTGTCGAAGGCGATCATGCGCGCTTCGCTCAGGGTCTGAAGCGCATCGCCGCGCCGGAACAGGATTCCGAGTTCCGCTCCCCGCCCGGTGCCGACAAGGATCGAGGTCGGTGTCGCCAGCCCCATGGCGCATGGGCAGGCGATGATCAGCACCGCGACCGCGTTGACCAGCCCCATGGCGAGGCCTTCCGCGCCGCCGAACCAGAACCAGACGAGAAAGGTAAGCACGGAGAGCGCGAGGATGACCGGCACGAAGACGCGGGTCACCTTGTCCACTGTTGCCTGGATCGGCAGTTTCGCAAGCTGCGCGTTCTCGACCAGGCGGATGATCTGCGCCAGCAGGGTCTCGGCGCCCACCCGCGTCGCGCGGAAGGAGAACGAACCGCTCGTGTTGATCGTGCCCGCGATCACCGTGTCGCCTTCACCCTTTTTTGCGGGCAGCGGCTCGCCGGTGATCATGGATTCATCGAGCCAGGAAGTGCCTTCCTTCACCACGCCATCGACGGGAATGCGCTCGCCAGGGCGGATCGAGACGATATCCCCCTGCTGGACCTGCGCGATATCGACCTCGACAAGATCGTCACCCCGCAAGATGCGCGCGCTGGCCGGCCTCAGCTTCACGAGGTGCCGGATCGCGCGGTTGGTGTGGCCCCGGCTGCGCGCTTCGAGATAGCGCCCGGCCAGCACAAGCGTCACGATGACGGCGGCTGCCTCGAAATAGACATGCGCCGTGCCTTCCGGCAGCCAATCGGGCGCGAAGGTCGCGATGCTCGAAAATCCGAACGAGGCCAGGGTGCCGAGCGCGACCAGCGAATTCATGTCCGGTTCGCGCTGGAAGAGGGCGGGAATGCCGCGCCGGTAGAAATCGCGCCCCGGCCCGGCCAGCACCGCGCCTGTCAGCAGGAAGGCGACGATACGCAATGTGCCTTCGCCGAAAGTGCCCGCAAGGTAATGATGGAAGGCTGGGAAGACGTGCCCGCCCATCTCGATGATGAAGACGGGCAGGGTGAGCAATGCCGCGAGCAGCGCCCGTATGTGGAGCCTGGCGCTTTCCGCTTCGTTGCGGGCTTCGAGTTCATCCTCGCCGGCGGATGTGGGGCGTTTGGCGCTATAGCCTGCTTCGGCGATCGCGTTGGCGATGCGGGAGAAGTCCAGCGCGCCGGTACTTCCCGTGATGTCAGCCTGAGCGGTGACGAGATTGACGCTTGCATTCTCGATGCCTGGCAGCGCCTTGATCACGCGCTCGACGCGGTTCGCGCAGGCCGCGCAGGTCATGCCTTCGACAAGGAGCGACAGGCGATCGGGGGGTGATTGGGCATTGGCCATGGGAGGGCTCCATCTCTCGATCGTGGAGATGTAATCCTTCCCATGATGGTAAGGTCAAGGACGGCTGCGTGAAAACCTGCGCGCGTGGCGTGAATTATCGCTTTGCGCCGCCCGCCTGCACGATCAGGACGCCCAGATCCATCCGACCACGTCGGCGGACGGAAACAAGCTCGCGCATATGGCGGCGGGGAACCGATACAATGAACTGGTTCGGAATCATCGCGGTATTGGCGACAACCAGCCGCATTCCGCGGTTGGAAATGTCATGGACCTCGCATGGCACGGGCGGCTTTTGCGCGTCGATGATGATGGAACCCTGAAGAAAACAGGGGTTGCGGGCCTCTGTGCGGCGTTCTGCGGACATTGTCTTCCCTTCTGGGTTTTCTCGCGATGTCTTTCTGCATCGCGTGCGCCTTGTTCAGGCGATTTTCCTCTGCTGGTTGAGCGCTGCGATAACCTGCCGCATTTCGGCGAGCTGGCTGCGCAAATGCATGGTCTCCGCCTCGAGATCGAGCACGCGACGGCGGAGATCGAACGTGTCGCCCGAGAGCGGTATCGGCGAAGTGGCTGTCATCCCTGCCTGCGCTTCATGCACGAACGAGATGCCGATTTCGTTATTGTGCCGCCAGATGATGCGTGCGCGGCGGGTAATGCTCTTCAACGGGACGAGAATCTCGAAGAATTCCGGCAAGGTCACGGAGACCGGAATTTCCAGCCGCGCGCCGGTATCGGAGATGTCACGAACAGTGCAATCCGTGCGGGAGGCACCGTTCGAATGAACGATTTCTCCACGCAGGAAGCTGCGTGTCCGGTTGCTCTGCCGCTGTTCGACGCCCGACATGGCTCAGTTTTGCCCATCTGGAGATGTAGATGCCCGAACGCTAATCTTGATGGCTTAACGTTTCGTCGCTTCGATCGGTGAATACGCGGCTTTGGGGCTCAGCGTGCGGGCGCGCTCGCGTCATGGTCAAAAAGCCATGAATAACGCTTCAGCAGCGCCCCGGCAGGCAGGAGGCCGAGTGCCGCATCACGCAGCCGCGCCGGGATTCCTTCGAGATGATAGATCAGCGCCTGCCGCCTTGCCTCGCTCTGCACGCGCGCGCTGCGGGGCAGGCGTATGGTTTGATAGGCGTTCAGCGCTGCGGCGATGCCGTCCGGCGTTTGCGCATCACGGAGGAGGGCGGCGAGCGTCGCGCCATCCTCGATCGCCTGGCCGGCGCCCTGCGCGAGGAAGGGCACCATCGGATGCGCGGCATCGCCCAGCAGCGTCGTGCGACGGCTGGACCAGCGCGCATCGGCCGGCCTGTCGCAAAGCGCCCAGCGCTTCCATGTTTCCGCCGAGCCCACGAGGTCGCGCGCCTTCCTGTGCCAGCCGAGGAAGCGCGCCTCGATCTGGACGGGATCGCCGGGCGCGGACCAGTTTTCCTCGCGCCAGGAATCCTCGATGATCGCGACGATATTGATCTCGCGTCCGCCGCAGACCGGATAATGCACGAGGTGACCACGTGGCCCGAGCCAGAGGTTGACCTCCGCCTCGCGGGCGAAAAGCGGAGCCTGCTCGCGCGGCACGAGACTGCGCCACGCGGTCTTGCCGGAATAGCGGGTTGCCGAGGGCATACCGAGAAGCCCGCGGCTTTTCGACCACACGCCATCCGCCGCGACGAGGATGTCCGCCGCATGTGTTTCCTCGCTGCCATCGGCAAGGCGGAAGCGCGCGGTGACCGTATCCTCGCTTTCCGATATGCTCTCCACCGAGAGCCCGAGCCGGAGATCGATCGCGGCCTGTGCTTTCGCACGCCGGGCAAGAGCGGTCTGGAGATCGCCGCGATGAACGACAAGGAAGGGTGCGCCATAACGCGCCATGGCCGATTTGCCGAGGGGCGCGCGTGAAAGGGGCTCGCCGCGTGTGCCGTTCCAGATGCGCAAGGCGCCGGGTTTGACGGCGATACCCTCGAGATCGTCGAGGAGACCGAGCGGTGCAAGCAGCCGCGTGACATTGGGGGAAAGCTGTAATCCCGCGCCGACTTCGTTGAGGAGCGGCTCGCGCTCCGCCAACGTGACAGACCAGCCCGCACGCGCGAGAAAAAGGGCAGCGGAAAGACCGCCGATCCCGGCACCGACGATCAGCGCGCGCTTTGGTGAGGGGGAGGGATCTCCCTTGCCTTCTGCGGTGCCGGGACTGTCTGCGCCTTCGGGCATGAGGTCAGGCCGCTTCCGGCTCGCTCCAGAGAGCGTCGGCTGGCGCCGCGATCGCGGATTTGAGCGCCGGGTCGAAGCGGTAGAGGGTCGAGCAATACGGGCAGACAATGTCGCCGTCGGCGCCCATATCGAGAAAGACATGCGGATGATCGAAGGGCGGTTTCGCCCCGATGCACATGAATTCCTTCACTCCGACGCGGATCTCCGCCAGCCCGGCCGAATTGTGGAAATGCGGAACCGATTTCTCGGCCATGGCGCCTCTCTCCTCCTCTTCGCGCCGCGATGCGCGAGTCAGGCGTTGAATAGCGCCAATAGCGTCCTCATCCAAGATAAATCAGGATGCGGGACGCGAAATCGCGGGATGCGCTGGTGCTTGAATCCCGAGGCCGATCCCGCTAGGCGAAGACATGCTCAAGCATTTTTCCCATGACGGGCTCTCGCTCGCCTATCTCGATACGCGGCAGGAAGGCGGCCACGGCACGCCTGTACTCCTCATCCATGGTTTCGCCTCGCTGATCCGCATCAACTGGGTCGGCCCCGGCTGGGTCAAGACCCTCACGGAGGCGGGTTACCGCGTGATCGCGATCGAGAATCGTGGCCATGGCGCTTCGGAAAAGCCGCATGATCCCGCCGCTTATGCAACGCCTCTCATGGCGGAGGATGCGCGCGCGCTGCTCGATCATCTCGGCATCCAGCGGGCCTTCGTTCAGGGCTATTCGATGGGGGCACGGATTTCTGCCTTTCTCGCGATGCGCCATCCTGAGCGCGTCGCGGCGCTCGCGCTTGGCGGGCTCGGTATCCATCTTGTCGACGGGGTCGGCTTGCCGCTTGGCATTGCGGAAGCGATGGAAACCGCGGATGCCAGCGGCCTGACCGATCCGACCCAGATCATGTTCCGCAGTTTCGCCGAGAAGAACGGGCAGGATCTGCTGGCGCTTGCGGCCTGTATCCGGGGATCGCGGCAGGTTCTCGACAGATCCGAGGTCGCGCGGCTGGCCGCTCCGACGTTGATCGCGGTAGGCACGCGCGACGATATTGCCGGCGCCCCCGAACCGCTCGCCGCGATGATGCCGGACGCGCGGGCATTCGCGATCGAGGGGCGCGATCACAATCTCGCCGTCGGGGACAGGACCCATCGCGCCGAGGTGCTCGCGTTCTTCGATCAGATACGACAATCCGGTGGCATGGGGTAAAACGCAGCCCGGAATCAAAAGGTGAATCGATTTCATTCCGGGTGGTCGCGCCTGCACGCGCCCGGCAGTCGAAATTCTTCGCCTTTTGCCCTATATTGAGAACATCCTTTTTCCGATGGAGGCTCCGATGCCTGTCACATCCTTCGATCGCGCCAAGGCCGGCGTGTCATCCGCGCCCCAGCTTGATCCTGTCTGGCAGCGGTTGCGGCAGGAGGCAGAGAATGTCCGCCAGACCGAGCCTTCGCTGGCGGGGCTGGTGCTCGCGACCATCCTTCATCAGAAGAGCCTGGAAGAAGCGGTGGCGCACCGCATCGCCGAACGCCTCGACCACCCCGATCTTTCCGCCAGCCTCATCCGGCAGGCATTTTCCGAATTCGTGGCGGCCAGCCCGGTTTTCCGGGATGTCCTGCGGGCGGATATCGGCGCGGTGCTCGATCGCGACGCCGCCTGCGAGCGCGTGGTCGAACCCGTGCTCTATTTCAAGGGTTTCCACGCCATCCAGACACATCGCCTGGCGCATTGGCTGTGGCAAGCGGGGCGACGCGATTTCGCGCTTTATCTGCAAAGCCGCTCCTCTGCCGTCTTCCAGACTGATATCCATCCTGCTGTGCCCATGGGGCGGGGCGTCTTCCTCGACCATGCGACGGGGTTGGTGGTCGGCGCCACGGCGGTGATCGAGGATGATGTCTCGATCCTTCAGGGCGTGACGCTCGGCGGCACAGGCAAGGATCACGGCGACAGGCATCCGAAGGTGCGGCGCGGCGTGCTGATCGGCGCGGGTGCCAAGATCCTCGGCAATTTCGAGGTTGGCTGCTGCGCGCGGGTCGCGGCGGGCTCGGTGGTGCTCAAGGCGGTTCCGCCGGGCGTGACTGTGGCGGGGGTGCCGGCGAAGATTGTCGGCGAGGCGGGTTGCGCGGAACCGGCGCGCAGCATGGATCAACTCATCGATACCGGCGGCTGAGCCGTCGCACCACGGGAGGCGGGGCCTTTCCCCGCCAAAATACCGTTCGGGCCGGTTACGGGTTGTCCTTCTGTGCGGAGCATGGCAATCCGAACCCAGCGATCCGCGAATCCGCTTCAGGCGGTCGGCGGGTCAGAAGCGACGAGGGGCACAATATGGAAAAAGCAGATCTGGCCAAGGTCGAGGGCTATCTCAGGCGGACTTTCGCCAATGCGGCGATCCGGGTCGTGCCGCGTCCGAAGAAGAAGGATTCCGCCGAGGTCTATCTTGGCGAGGAATTCATCGGCGTCATCTCCGAGGATAACGAGGACGGCGACAAGTCCTATTTCTTTGAAATGGCGATCCTCGATACCGATCTCGAGGACTGATCCGAAAGCCGGCGCGGCCTATTGCCGCGCCATCATCGCTGCGAGAATAGCGGTGGAATCATCTGAAAGACGCCGCCATTGATCAAGATGCGCTGCGTCGAAGCGCAGCTCGGCATCGATGCCGCCCAGCCGCAGGCTCGCGGAACACAATTCGCTTCCCGCCGTCACCGGGCATAACGCGATGAAAGGCCCGCGCGGGCCGGCCCCGAGATAGAGTTGACGATCCTCATACGGCGTACCCGGCCGGAACCGGCGCATGATCAGCCCGCCCACATTGGTCCAGGTTTCTCCCGTGAAAAAGCGGGCATGGATTGCCTGCAATTGCGTGGATGCGTCGGGCCCGTTGCGCGCGGCGGGTGTGAGGGTGATCGTCAGCCTGTCCGGCAATGGGCGCCGCGGCGCTTGTGCCGAGGGCGGGGGCAGGGGGCTGAAATCGGCGATCGCGACCGCGAGATCCAGCCTGTCTAGCCGGCCACCGCCCATTTGCGCCTGATCCCGGATGAAGCGCCTGGGCACGCTCAGAACCTGGTCGCCGAGAAGAACCTGCGCGTCACCGCTGACCTGTTCCTCCTCGCCAAGCCCATGATGAAAGAGCGCCGCATTGGCCCCGAGTGCCAGAGCCAGAAGGCCGGTTGCGAAGGCGAGTTGTTTCATAAACACAACAGAAGCGGCATCGTGGTTAACCAAACGTAAAGAAACCGGGTGATCTGCCCCGTTTTGGCGCGAAAACGCCTTGCATGATCCTTGCTGCGTCGGGTTTGTTGTAATCAGGCGAATGCCAAGGTCTGGAGTTGGGCAATGTCGCAAACACAAATCGAATCCTTTCTTGCTCTTGGTCTGGGTTTCGCCTTTGCGGGGCTGGTCATGGCGCTCTACCGCGCCTGGCGCGATCAGCCGCCCAGCTTCTCGATGCTGCTGGCCGGTGGCTCGAGCGGCCTCGTCTCCATTCCGCTGCTCGCGGCTGCGGGGCCGGCGATCATCATGCGCAATACCTTGCGTGGCCGCCGCTATGAGCGCCGCAAGGTTCATTTCGTGGCCATTGCGACCGCAATCGCTTCCTTCTGGTCGATCCTGATCGGCTTCCAGCTGCTCAAGCTGGTCGGCGGCTTCTTCTCCTGAGGTCGTGATGCCGCTCTATGGTCTTGACGATCACGCGCCGATCCTGCCCGAACCGGGGCGCTACTGGGTCGCGCCGGATGCCCATGTCATCGGCAGGGTGATCCTGGGCGAGGATGTCGGCATCTGGTTTGGCGCTGTGCTGCGCGGCGACAATGAACCGATAAAAGTCGGGCCGGAAACGAATATCCAGGAGCATGCCACGCTGCATACCGATATGGGCTTTCCGCTCACGATCGGGCGCGGATGCACCATCGGCCATGGGGCGATCCTGCATGGCTGCACCCTTGGCGACCACGTGCTTGTCGGCATGGGCGCGACGATCCTCAACGGCGCGCGGATCGGCGAGGGATCGCTGGTCGGCGCCGGAGCGCTGGTGACCGAGGGCAAGGAATTTCCCCCGCATTCGTTGATCGTGGGTTCGCCCGCCAGGGTGGTTCGCGTGCTGGATGAAGCCGCGCTTGAAGGATTGCGGAAATCTGCGGCCAGCTATGTGCGCAACTGGAAACGGTTCTCGGCGGGACTTGTCCGCATCGATTCCTGAAAAAGATCGGGCCGGTCCGCTGGGTGAAGCGAACCGGCCCTTCATCGCAAGCCCGATCCAGGGGGGACGGGGTGGGGTGGGGACCTGACCGAACCTGCGAATTCTCCTTGGGTGCCGGGGCAGCCCGCTGATCAGCGGCTGGCGGCCACCGAGCGCATGTCGACACCGCCCAGCGAGACCCAGCGCATCGGGTTGTCGTCGGCCTGACGTTTCACGAAGCGATAGCCGGTCTCGTTCCAGGCCAGGATCTTGCCGACCTGATTGTCGAGCACGAAATCGCCGCGATCGGTCTTGATCGTGAGGACGGCGTGGCCGTCGCCCTTCTGGTCACGCACCACCGTGATGAGCAAGGTCTGGAGCGGAAAGCCGGCCTTGGCGAGACGGCGGCGCTTTTCAAGCACGTAATCCTCGCAATCGCCCTTGCCGTCATCCGGGTAGGACCAGACTTCCGGCTGCCCCCAATGATCCTGATCGGTGACGGCGGCGATCTCGCGGTTCACATCCGCGTTGATCTTGACGATCCTCTTCCAGCTGCCCTCATCAAGCGCGATCGTCGTGGGGGAAAGATTGCGGCTCACGCAATCATCCGGGTTGTCGCGGCAGAATTGGACATAGCCGATCGGCGCGGCGGCGGCGGCACCGAGCGAGGCGCTTTGCTGCGCTTGTGCATAAGAAATGCCAAGCAAAGCAAAGATCACTGAAGATGCTGCTCTCAAGCGTTTGATGTTCATGGACCCCTCCCATTCGTCACGAACAGGGGTGTCACAACCTCTTTTCACATCTCGCGTTTTTTTATGCTTGGATTTTGAGCGTTCAATTAAGTCTTTTGAAAGCATGCGTGGCGGCTTGAGCTTCTGCTGTCGATGCTCGTAAATTTATTAACTATGTAATTGATTGTAATATAATGCTAAAATATCAACATCAGAGAATGTTATGTCGATTTCAGGCTTTTCGTTTTAAACAATAATTACTTTGATCCTTAGCGCTGGATTCAGGCTCCCGACAAATGGCGTTTCACGCAGCCCGGAAAAACAAAAGGCGGCCCCGAAAGGACCGCCTCGCGCGCGGAATGGAAGGACGTTCCAGGGACGCTACAGGCGCAGATCCACGTCGAACATCGCGTTGGGCACGGCGCCGTGGAATTCCACGGCGATGCCGCCCTCGAAGGCACGGACGACCTTTGCAGGCGTCGTGCCCAGCAAGATCTCGTCGCCGCTCTTGAAATTCGCGCCACGGATCGAAACCGCCGCGCCGGAGCGCGACACGTCGATCAGGTGTCCGGGAAGCGCAGCTTCGGGTTCCTGCTTGACCAATCTCACCATGATTCTGGGATCGCGCGGGACGACACGATCATGGCGGCGATCCTCGGGCAGGTTGAGCAGATCGCGATTGGCAAGCCATGTGAGCTGGTTTGCCAGCTTGTCACGCTTGAGCGGCGTGGTGCTGATCTCGAGGATGAAACCATCATCTGTGAGGCGCAGCACTTTTCCTTCAATGCGTCCGATCGTGTAGAAATAGCCGACAACCCGCTCGCCGATCAGGCACTTCGTGTCCGTCTGGATCGCAATGGCCTGCACGGAGGCTTCAATGGCCGTACCGCCATATTCGCTCCGGTCCTCGCGCATGAAGCGCCCGCCGATCGAAATCTGGACACGGGGCGCCATTCTCTGTTCGGCGCTGAGCCGGAAGAGACGATGCGGCGTTCCCACATGGGGCGCGGTTTCGAATGGGAGCGACATAGCAAGAGATCCAGACTTCTTCCTTGAGGAAGAGTGCCAGCAAGCGCCAAACGAATGATTAACCGCGTTTTCAACTCTGGCGTGTTTTTTCGGAATTGCTTCCTGCCATGCCCCGGAAGACCGTGAGATGACCATGCTGACCGATGATGGTCTCGGCGATTGCGCTGGGAACCAGGCGCATGCCTTTGCGCGGCTGCGCTTCTTTTCCAAGCGCGCGCATCGCGGTGAGATCGAGCCGGCGTGGCCGCTTTGCCGGGACAAGGGGCATCGCTGCGGGGCATAGAACGCCCAGAACCCTGCCACAACCTTGATGCGGATGAATAAGAGGCAGGAGCAGCATCTCGCCGGCCGTCGCGGGCGCCTGCCTTCGTTCGGTTGCAGGCAGAGTGCCCTGCCGGCGCAGCTCGCTCCAGCTACCGCGGGTGAAGTTTGCTGCGGGGTGAGGAATGTCCTGCTCGGTGATCCGCAGGCCAAGGAGCAGCGGCGTTGCCTCGGCGGCGACGACTTCGAGAGCGTGCTCCGCGCTCTCCCGCGCGCGGTCGAGCCAGAGCGCGCCGAAGGCTTCGCCCGTCAGTTCATGCCCGAGCGCCTCCGCGATCCGCGATCCCGAAAGGCGAAAACGGCCTTCCGGCATGTCGAGAAGGAAGACATCGCCCAGGGCGCTGCCCAACCCTCGCGGATTGATCTCGGTGCGCAAAGGAGCGGGGCGCTCGCCGCGAAGCATGTTCCAATAGGCGAAGACGACCTTGATGGAGGGGTGACGCATGGCAGGCTCCCGGCAGGGCCGGCTGCCCGTTTCGGGGCAGGTGTTCCGGCATGAGGCAATTCTGGCGGAAGGCACAGGCTCAGCGCCTGGAACTCCGCCATCTGGCGGGGGGCTCGCGAAATTCGTGCCGGTCGAAGTGTTAACGCGGGTGGTCGCGTGTGCGCTGACGGATTAACGTTAACTCGGAATGTCGATTGTACTAGAACGCCTTGTATGAGAGGGTTTGATCGCTCCAAAGATTTCACGCCGCGTCCTTGCTCCGGACGCGGCGTTTACTTTTTCCGGCCTGTGGAAGAGGTCTTCCTGACCTTCCGCTCCGCGATTGCACCCTCCGCTGAATTGCGCAACACTCGCCCTCTGGCCGCGTCAGATGGCCGTCGGGTGGTGCATTTCACAAGGAGGATCGGCATGAGTGTCAGCAGAATTCTCGAAACCAAGGGGCGCGCGGTAATCACCGTGGAGCCCGGGCATAGCCTGATCGAAGCAGGGCGCCTGCTCGCCGAGCACCGCATCGGCGCGGTCGTGGTTTGTGGGCCGGATCGCCGCGTCGAGGGAATCCTTTCCGAACGTGATATCGTGCGTGCGGTCGCCAAGGGCGGAGGGGGTGCGCTGGCGGACAAGGTCGCCGACCATATGACAACCAGGGTCATCACCTGCACGGCAGCGATGTCGATGAATCAGGTGATGGAGATCATGACATCGGGCAAGTTCCGCCATCTCCCCGTGGTCGAGAATGGTCGGCTGGATGGCATGATCTCGATCGGCGACGTGGTGAAGAACCGCCTCGCACAGCTTGAATACGAGAGCCAGACGTTGCGCGAATATATCGGCGCGAGCTGAGCAGGCTCATTCCCCGGTTTTCAGAACCGGGCGGCCTTCCACCATCATTACCTTGCGATAGAAGCAGGAACGGCGATTGGTGTGGCAGGCCGGGCCGACCTGCTCGATAATCAGGATGACGGCATCCTGATCGCAATCCACGCGCATTTCAACGAGGCGCTGGGTGTGGCCGGAGGTCGCTCCCTTGCGCCACAATTCGTTGCGCGAGCGCGAGAAATACCACACATCGCCGCTTTCCAGCGTTTTCGCGAGCGCTTCGGCGTTCATATGGGCGAGCATGAGGATCTCGCGCGTTGCGTGATCCACCGCGATCGCGCTGATCAGGCCATCGGCGTTGAAGCGCGGCGTAAGCACAGCGCCTTCCTCAAGCTCGAGCTTGGTTCCTGGAGGCGCGAAAGGGGTCGAGGCGGTCCACATGCCGCTTCATGACGCGAAACAACGGCCAAGATCAAGCGGCTCGGGCGGTTTCAGGCCCGAACGCCCTTGATCATCGCGAAGAAACGCATCTGCTCGGCGGGATCGTCGCGGAAAATGCCGGTGAAGCGCGTCGTGACGGTGGAAGCACCGGAGCGCTGGATGCCGCGCATGGACATGCACATATGTTCGGCTTCGATCATCACCGCCACCCCGCGCGGATGCAGCGCATCGCTGATCGCCTCGGTGATCTGTGCGGTCATCGTCTCCTGCGTCTGAAGGCGCCGCGCGAAAATGTCGACCACGCGCGCGAGCTTCGAAAGACCGACAACGCCCCCATCGGGATAATAGGCGATATGAGCACGGCCGAAAAACGGCACCATGTGGTGTTCGCAATGCGAATGGAACGAAATATCCTTCACCAGGACGAGATCATCGTACCCCTCGACCTCCTCGAAGACCTTGGAAAGTGCTTCGGCGGCATCCTTGCCATAGCCCGAGAACAGTTCGGCATAGGCCTTGGTCACGCGCTTGGGCGTTTCGAGCAGGCCTTCGCGATCGGGATTGTCGCCCGCCCAGCGGATGAGCGTACGCACGGCAGCCTCGGCCTCCTCGCGAGAAGGGCGTTCCACGGGTACGGGCTGCCTGGCGGGCTTGAGGGTCTTAACCACGGCGTCCATGGGGCCTCTCCTTGTTGAACCGAAGTTTCTACGCCGCGTATGGCAGGTTGGATTGCCGCGCGGGGCATTTTTTTCGCCCGCCCTGATGACAAATTTTGGCAGCAGCGGATCTGTGGAAATTTTCCTCCGATCCGCCTATCTATCGGGTATCGCCACGGGCGGAACGGAACCATGCTAGACGATATCTATAACCGGCGCATCCTTGAGCTTGCGGCAGACATCCCCCGGCAGGGCCGTCTTGCTGCCCCGGATGCCAGCGCGAGCGCGCATTCCAAGCTCTGCGGCTCCACCGTGACGGTCGATCTTCGGATGGAAGGCGATGTCGTCACCGATTTTGCCCATGAGGTGAAAGCCTGCGCGCTTGGGCAGGCTTCCTCCTCCATCATGGCGCGGAATATCGTGGGCTCGACAGCCGGCGAGTTGCGAGAAATTCGCGAGACCGCGCGCAAGATACTCAAAGAGAACGGTCCGCCCCCCTCCGGCAAATGGGATGACCTGAAGGTTCTCGAACCCGTGCGCGACTACAAGGCGCGCCATGCTTCCACGCTGCTGACTTTCGATGCGGTGGTGGAGGCGATCGGTAAGATCGAGGCCGCGCGGAAGGTTGTTGCGGAATGAGCCTGGATTCCGCAAATCGGCAGAGAAAATGCCATGAGCGGGGTTGATCTGTCATTGCGAGGAGCGGAGCGACGCGGCAATCCAGCCTTCACGCCCTCTCTCTGGATTGCCGCGTCGGCATCGGAGATGCCTCCTCGCAATGACGCTTCAATCCGAAGGGGGGGCTGAAACATGCGCGCTATCCGCCGCCTGTTCCTTCTGCCGGTCTATCTCTACCGCTACACGCTCTCGGCTTTCATCGGTCGCACCTGCCGGCATATGCCCTCGTGCTCGGAATACATGATCGAGGCGGTGGATCGGCATGGCATCTGGCCCGGTGGCTGGATGGGCTTCGCGCGGATCTGCCGTTGCCGGCCGGGAGGCACATCCGGTCTCGATTTCGTCTGTGAGGAATTGCCGCCCGAGGCGCGCTGGTTTAAGCCTTGGACATACGGTTTGTGGCGCAAAACCAACGCGCCGGCACCGGAGGAGGGGAGAAAGTAACCTTCTCTCAACCATAAGCGGGCAGTCCTACCCGTCATTGCGAGGAAGGTCGTATGGCCGACGAAGCAATCCAGCCTTTTCTCTTCTGGATTGCCGCGTCGCTCCGCTCCTCGCAATGACGAACGAAACACCAAACGCCTACCCGCCTTGTTTGCGGGAGTGGGCAGGAGACATGATATGACGATCACCGTCACTTTTCCCGATGGCGCCCAGCGCCAGTTCCCCCAGAACATCACCGGCAAGGACATCGCGGGTGGCATCTCGCCCTCGCTGCTCAAGCGTACGGTCGCGATGGCGCTCGATGGCGAGCTTCGCGATCTTGCGGATCCGATTTCCGCCGATGCGAAGCTCGAGTTCATCACGCGCGACGATGCGCGCAGCCTCGAACTCATCCGTCACGATTGCGCGCATGTGCTCGCCGAGGCGGTTCAGGAGCTTTGGCCCGGCACGCAGGTGACGATCGGTCCGGTGATCGAGAACGGCTTTTATTACGATTTCTTCCGCGAACAGCCGTTCACGCCGGAGGATTTCCCCGCCATCGAAAAGAAGATGCGCGAGATCATCGGGCGTGATGCCGCCTTCACGAAGGAAATATGGAGCCGCGATCAGGCCAAGGATTTCTTCCGCGCCAAGGGCGAGGCGTTCAAGGTTGAGCTGGTCGATGCCATTCCGGCGGACCAGACGCTGAAAATGTACAAGCAAGGCCAGTGGATCGACCTCTGCCGCGGCCCGCACATGACCTCGACCGGCAAGATCGGTTCGGCCTTCAAGCTTATGAAGGTGGCCGGTGCCTATTGGCGCGGTGATTCCACCAAGCCGATGCTCACCCGCATCTACGGCACTGCTTTCGCGAAACAGGAAGACCTCGACGCGCATCTGAAACAGATCGAGGAGGCGGAGAAGCGCGATCACCGCAAGCTCGGCCGCGAGATGGATCTCTTCCATTTCCAGGAGGAGGGGCCGGGCACGGTTTTCTGGCATTCCAAGGGCTGGACGATGTTCCAGCAATTGATGGCCTATATGCGCCGCCGCCTGCGCCGCCATTACGAGGAAGTGAACGCGCCGCAGGTGCTCGACAAGAGCCTGTGGGAGACCTCCGGCCATTGGGATTGGTATCAGGAAGGCATGTTCGCGGTGAAAAGCGCCCATGCCTTCGTGCATCCCGAGGACAAGGAGGCGGATCAGCGGGTCTTCGCGCTGAAGCCGATGAACTGCCCCGGCCATGTGCAGCTCTTCAAGCACGGGCTCAAGAGCTATCGCGACCTGCCGATCCGCCTTGCCGAATTCGGGCTCGTGCATCGCTACGAGGCTTCGGGCGCGCTGCACGGGCTGATGCGCGTGCGCGGCTTCACGCAGGATGACGCGCATGTCTTCTGCACGGATGCGCAGATGGAGGCCGAGTGCCTGCGTATCAACGATCTCATGCTCTCGGTCTATGCCGATTTCGGCTTTGACAGCCTTGTCGTGAAGCTCTCGACCCGGCCCGAGAAGCGTGTCGGGTCCGATGCGCTGTGGGACCGCGCCGAGAAGGTGATGGGCGAGGTGCTCGAAAAAATCGCCAGCCAATCAGGCGGCAAGATCAAGACCGGCATCAACCCCGGCGAGGGCGCGTTCTACGGTCCGAAATTCGAATATACCCTGCGCGACGCGATCGGTCGCGATTGGCAATGCGGCACGACGCAGGTGGATTTCAACCTGCCGGAACGCTTCGGCGCCTTCTATATCGGCGAGGATGGCGAGAAGCACCAGCCGGTGATGATCCACCGCGCCATCGTCGGCTCGCTGGAGCGTTTCCTCGGCATCCTGATCGAGAGCTATGCCGGGCATTTCCCGCTCTGGCTGGCGCCCGAGCAGGTTCTCGTCTGCCCGATCACCTCGGAAGCGGATGATTACGCCGAGCGTGTCACCGAGGCCCTGTTCGCGAGCGGCCTGCGCGCGCGCGCCGATCTTCGCAACGAGAAGATCAGCTACAAGGTGCGCGAGCATTCCCTCGCCAAGGTGCCGGTGATCTTCGCCGTCGGCAAGCGCGAGGCGGAGGAGCGCACGGTGACGATCCGCCGCCTCGGTTCACAGGCGCAGGTGACGATGCCGCTCGACGAGGCGCTGGTGATGCTGGAGGCCGAGGCGGTTCCGCCGGATGTGAAGCGGGAGAAGGGGGCGGCATAGGCGTACACGGAACGCCGACTGCGGTGATCTGTGCTTTTTTCTTTTACCTTTTGCAAAGCAGCATAAGCTGGCCTCCACGTTAAGGGAGGCCAGCGGATGAACGAGAGCGTGGTTCGGCAGGCATTTCTGGATCAGGCTCGATGGTGCGATGGCCTCGGCTCGCCGTTTACTGCCTGTCTTATGCGGGTGATCGAGTCGCTGCTGGATCGGGAATGCGAAGTTGGTCGCCGGATTCTCGAATGGCAGGGCAATCCGAGCGCCTCGCATGATTCTGTACCTTTGCGCCTCGCCGGAGCCTTGCAGGCGCTGGCTCTTGGCGGCCATGCGCCCGCGCTTGCGGCGCTCTACCCGCCGAACGCAATGCCATCCCAGGGTGCGTTGACCGCGCTGCTGCCGACAATCTTTCGGGAGCACGAAACCTTCCTGCTCGAGCTCCTGCGTTTTGCGCCGCAAACGAATGAGGCCGGCCGTTCCGCGATCCTGTATCCCGCGATGGCGGAAATCGCCCGCGTCACCGGAAAGCCGCTCGCTTTATTCGAATTGGGATCCAGCGCCGGGCTGAACCTCGCGCTGGATATGTTTGCTTATCGTTTTGGCGGCAATCAGGTGGGCAAGCTTCAATCCTCCTTAAGCCTTGCGCCGGAATGGAGCGGCGAGCCGCTTGAACCACCGCCCTTCCGGGTGGCTTCCCGACGCGGTTGCGACCTCAACCCGCTCGATATCCGCGTTCCGATGGAGCGCGCGCGGCTCAGAAGCTATGTCTGGGCGGATCAGTCCGAGCGCATCGCGCGTTTCGAGGCGGCGGCCAGCATCGCGGCGGATCTGCCTATCCGGCTCGACAAGGCGGAAGCGGCGGATTGGGTCGAGCAGAACCTCGAGCTTGATCATTCGGGTCAGACCTGCCCGGTTCTCTTCCACACCATCGCCGCGCAGTATTTCCCCGAGGAAAGCAGGGCGCGCATCGCCGCGCATCTGGAAAAGATCGGCGCGGCGGCGACGCCGGATCGCCCGCTCGCCTGGCTCGCCTTCGAGCAGGTGCCGGGCGAGGGGCATCTCCTCACCCTTCGCCTGTGGCCGGGCGGCGAGGCGCGCATGCTCGCCAAGGCCGATCCGCATGGGCGGAAGGTCGAATGGCGGGGGTGAAGTGATTATTTGCTCTGATCTATCACGAGATCGACCACTTCACGTAAATATCGTGAGTCGTATATATGGTAGAAAATATGCTGAATTGAAACTTGGATCGCGGCGAAGTCCGATTCATCTTGGAAAGATTGTATTTCGGATCTCATAATTTCAAGCTCGTCTATGATATCTTCGATCGCCCGCATCAGACGATGCCACTCCGGTTCTCCATCGATATCATAGATCGCAAATGCCTTGGATTGACGCGCTATTGCTTCCAAGCGGTCTAGCGGCAAAGAATCGCGCGCGGTCATTGTCCCCTCAAAACGTCTTGAACGTGATCAGCGTCAGCGTGTCCTGAATGCCGGGAATGGTCTGCACCTTCTGGCCCACGAAATGGCCGATATCGTGCGCGTCATCGAGGTGGAACTTGGCGAGAATGTCGAAAGTACCGGCGGTGGAATAGATTTCCGAGGCGATTTCGGCATCGGCGAGGGCGGTTGCGACCTCGTAGGTCTTGCCGAGGTTGCATTTGATTTGGACGAAGAAGGTTTGCATGGCAGCGCGAATGGTGGGGAGTGAATGGCGAAGAGGGTGATCTGGGTTTCAGGCTAGCGGAATAACGGGGCTTTGCAAGCTGGCGCCTTCCTTCCTGGCTATTCGCTACCCCCTATTCGCCACGCGCGAATTTCCTCACTCCACCACAATCTCGAAATCGCGGTTGACGCCGCCTTCCACCTTGAGCTGGCCGCGATATTCGCGCTCGTTATGGCGGGCGAGGACATTGTAGGTGCCTTCGCCGATATCGACATTGGGGAAGGCGCCCGCCGCCTCGGCGACGATATCGCCGCCCGGCGTTTCGATCGTCCATTCCGCGCCTGCGAGCGCCGCGCCACCGCGCTGGCGCACGAGCTTCAGCGTGATCGTGGCGGCGCGGTGATTCACGACCGCCTCGCTCACCTTGCCGGTCTCGATCTTGACATCCGAACGCACGACAGAGTTCGAACCCGAATAGGTCGAGACGAGGTGATAGGTGCCTTCGGGCAGGGCGATCCGGGTGAAGGGGCGCAGGTTGTCGGTGACAAGCTTGCCTTCGGAATTGTTGGCGGTGGGGATATACAGCGCGATCTTCTGCCGGTTGGGCGGAATGGGGCGCTCCGGCACCCCGAGATAGCCCGAAACCGTGAGGGCGCCGGCATTGACGGCGAGGGTCATCACCGAACCCAGCTCGCCGACATTGATCTCGCGCATCGCAGTGGCAAGGCCGTAGCTCACATGCACGGCATATTGCCCCGCCGGCAGCGCAAGGCTCGGCCGCGCCACTTCCGATTTCGTGACGAGCTGGATATCGCCGCCCCGCACCGAATAGATGCGCCAGATCAGGTTTTCGGTAATTTCGCCGCCGCGCTCGCCGAAGGTCGCCCGCAAGGCGAGAACGCCGGTGCGCTGGGGAACGAATTGCGCCTGCGCGGTGCCGGCGAGCACCAGCGTCGCCGCAAGCAGCAGCGCGCGGCGGTCGAGAAGGGGCGGGGCCAAAGCGTCACGCATCCGGGCTTTGTGCGCCAAGGCGAGGGGGTGGGTCAATCGTCAACCGCATGGTGCAGCCGCGGCTCACACCGCGATTCCCGCCGCCGCCGCGCGGGCGAGGATGCGACGGGCCTGCACGAGATGCGGGCGATCAATCATCTGGCCGTCGAGACCGATCACGCCGGCATCGGGATTGGCCTCGAACAGGGCGACGATCCTGCGCGCGTGGTCGATGGCTTTCTCGTCGGGTGTGAAGACCGCGTTGATCACCGCCACCTGTGCCGGGTGGATCGCCATCTTGGCGATGAACCCGTCGCGCCGGCTGGCCTCCGCCTCGGCGCGCAGGCCGTCCGTGTCGCGGAAATCGGTGAAGACGCTGTCGATCGGCGCGACTTCCGCCGCCGAAGCCGCGAACAGGGCCAGGGAACGCGCGAGGCGATAGGGATCGGTATAATGGCCTGCCTCGTCGCGGTTCCGTTCGGCGCCGATCGCGCCGGCAAGATCCTCGCCGCCCCAGGTCAGGCCTTCCAGCCGGTTGGAGGCGCCGGGGATCGTACCGAGCCGGAAAAGCGCGAGCGGTGTTTCCGTCGCGATGGCGATGATCTGCGTCGCGCCGTCGATCAGCTCGTTCTCGGCCTCGCGCACGGCGAGCAGGGCGGCGAGATGCTGGATATCCGCGCCGCCCTCGCATTTCGGCAGCATGATCGCGGCGGGCGCGCCCGGCATGATGGCGTCGAGATCCGCCGCGATCAGCCCGGATTTCAGCGCGTTGACCCGCACCAGAAGGAGCGGCTGTCCTTCGAGCCGCTTGCGCAGCGTTTCGCATACCAGCGCGCGTGCCTCGGCCTTGCGGCTTGCCGCGACCGAATCCTCAAGATCGAGGATGAGCGCATCCGCGCCCGAATCGAGCCCCTTGGCGATTTTCCGGGCATCGTCGCCGGGAACGAAGAGCAGGGAACGCATGGGCTCAGCTCCTTGGCGCCTTGCGCATGAAGGCCTGCCGGCGGCACTCCGCGACCAGCACGCCGTTCTGGTTGAAGGTGCGGTGATGCAGATCGACGATGCCGGCATCTGGCCGCGACTTTGATTCGCGCTTCCCGACGATCTCTGTCTCCACCCGCAGCGTGTCGCCCTCGAAAACCGGGGCGGGGAACTTCACGTCGCTCATGCCGAGATTGGCGATGGTCGTGCCGACGGTGGTGTCTGATACGGAGATGCCGATCATCAATCCGAGGGTGAAGAGGGAATTCATCAGCGGCTTGCCCCATTCCGTTTCATTCGCGCAGAAATCGGCGTCGATATGGAGCGGCTGCGGGTTCAGCGTCATGTTGGAGAACAGCATGTTGTCCATCTGCGTCACGGTGCGGCGCAGGCCGTGACGAATCGTCTCTCCGACTGGAAAATCCTCGAAAAAGCGGCCGCCGCGCTCGTGCCTTTGGCCGGGAACCCAGGAAGGGGTAGAAGTGGCGGACATATTAAATCCTTCAGGATCAACAGGTTGAAGCGAAAAATGTGCCGTGCCGGCACGGGCGCGTGCGCGGTGCTTAAGGAGCGGTTTACCATAATTGGCGAAAGTGCAAGAGGCCGCGCCGGGCCTTTCCGGCCGACCGCCGGGGCCAGAAAGCCATGTTCCTCTTCTCGACGCCTGCCAGACAGGAGCCGCCGCGCCCGGAAAGCGTGCGCGCGGGCGATCACCCGATCGCACAGCCCCTGCGCGCGGCCTCGGAAGCGACCGGCATTCCCTTCGATTATCTGGTCAAGACAGCGAAGCGCGAATCGAACCTCAACCCCGAGGCCAAGGCCGCCAATTCCAGCGCCACGGGCCTGTTTCAGTTCATCGAGCAGACCTGGCTCGGTCTCGTCAAACGTCAGGGGCCCCAGCTCGGGCTGTCGCAGGCCGCGAGCGCGATCCAGCAGGATCGCTCGGGGCGCTATGTCGTCGCCGAGGCGGATATGCGCCAGCAGATCCTGGCGTTGCGCAAGGACCCCACGCTTTCCGCGCGCCTTGCCGGAATCTTCACGAGCGAGAACAAGGCCAGCCTGCGCGAGGCGCTCGGGCGCGATCCCAGTGGGGGCGAGCTTTACATCGCGCATTTCATGGGCGCGGGCGGCGCGCGTGAGCTCATCACGCAGGCGGCTGGCAACCCGGAACGCGCTGCGGCGAGTGCTTTCCCTGATGCGGCGTCGTCCAATCGGACGATCTTCTTCGATCCCAAGGGGCGTGCGCGTACCATGCGCGAGGTCTATGCCCGGCTGGTCTCCTTCCATGACGGTGCCGATTCCACTGTCGCGCCGATGATGGCCGTGGCCGCGCCGCAGGGCGATAATGGTCCGCCGACGCGCTCGCCGCTCGCCATCGCGCCGGCGCGCAATGTTACGCAGACAGGGCAGCTGCGCCGCGATGCCGGTTTCTACGGCTTCTTCCGCTCGGGAGGAGATACTCCGGCCGCCAATACCTTGCGCCAGAACTGGCAGCAGGTGGCGGATAGCCGGATGCCGGGCAAGGCGCCCTCGTTCTTTCCGCGCGGGGATGGCGTGAAGGTCGCCTCGCTTGATGATGAGGCCGCCCGAATTCAGGCGGCGCTTGACCGGCAGGATGCCGAACAACTGCGTGTCAGCCCGCTGACGCCCTTCGAGGCGAAGATCGCCTACGAGGAGGTGATCGCGCCGCTTCCGCCGGTTCGCCCCGCCAATCTGCCCGGTGCCGATAACGGGCTTCCCCTTGATCTGACCCGCCCGGCGGGAGCAAAGCGTTGAAGGCATAGCCGATGCTCGTGAAATCGTTTCTCGCCTGGATGGACAAGGCATCGATGCGTGAACGCGCCGAGGCGGCTGCAATGCTGGCGGAAGCCTATCTCGCCGGCCATTACGGCGGGGACAGCGCGGAGGAAATGGAGGCCGCGCTGGCTTCTGTGCTGGACGATCCTTCCCTGCCGGTGCGCCGCGCGCTGGCGCGGACGCTCGCTGAAAGCCCTGCCGCACCCCGGCACCTTGTCCTGGCGCTCGCCGCGGATCAGCCGGAAGTCTCGGCGCTGCTGATCGCACGGTCGCCCCTGCTCACCGAGGCGGATCTGATCGATCTTGCAACAACCTCCGAAGGTCTGGCGCTGGTGGGGCTGGCTCTGCGGCATGAAGTCCCGGCGCGTCTTGCGCGCGAGATCATCGCCCGAAAAATGTTTGATGCGGTTCACGTCCTTGTCGGCAACCATCAGGCGGAGATCGACGAGCCGGATCTGCTCGCGGCTTTGGCCGCCTTTGGAAATCACGCGAAACTGCGCGCCGCCATGCTCGGCCGGCCGGGTTTGCCGGCCAGCGTCCGTCACGCACTGATGCATGCGGTGGCGGGTAGTCTCGGCGCTTTCGTCACCGAGGGCGGTTTTTTGCCCGCCGCGCGCAATGCGCGCATTCTCGATGAGACCCTGCAGGGGGGCACGGTTGCCATCGCACGCCAGGTCGGACGCGATCTGGCGGGGTTCGTCCGCTATCTGCGCTGGGAGGGGCATCTGACGCCGGCGCTTCTGTTCAGGGCGGTGCTGGCCGGTGAGATGAAGCTGCTTGACGCGGCGCTCGCCGAATTATGCGGTCTCGATATCCGCAAGGTCGAGATGCATGTCGGGTCTGGCAGTGTCGCAGCGTTAACGGCCCTGCTGCGCCGGGCGGAGCTTCCCGGTTTTCTCGTGCCGGTGATGATCGCGGCTTTGCGCGAGGCTGGGCGGCATGATCCCGCGGCTTTCAACGGCGATTTCATGCTGCCGGTGATCCTCGTCGCCCAGCAGGCCGCGCTCGCGGTTCCGGGCGAGGAGGGCATCCGGTTGATCGCGCTGTTGCGCCGCTACGAGGCGGAAGCAGCCCGCCAGCAGGCGCGGCGTATGGCCGAAACCTTGCGCCGCGAGGCGATCGACGAGGAACAGGCGCGCCTGAGCCTTCTGCCGCTGGATATCGGCCCGGAAATGCTGCGTCTCGCGCAGGCGGCGCCGTTGGAGGAAGCGCGTCCGCCATCTCCTGCCTTTGCGCCGCTCGATCGCCGGATCGCGCGGGCGCGTGGTCTTGTGCTCGACGAACCGATCCCGGATCTGCGCTCCGTCATCGCGGAGTGGCGTGCCGAGCAGATGGCGCAAGGAATAGCGCCGACGGGCGAGGAGCCGCGTGCCGCGAACAGCCAGCCGGCCCGGAACCGGGCCGCCTGATTTGGCTTACATCGCGCGCTTGAGCCGCAATTCTTCCTGGATGGCCTTCTGGCGCGCATCGATCACCCGTTCGATCGCGCGGCGCAGGTTGAAGATGATCTGCGTCGCGACCGGGTTGGCGTAATCGCGGATGTTGTTGCGGTAGATGGCTTTGACCGAATCCACGTGATGCGCGATGAGCTGGATCGGCAGGTAATCCGGCTCTATCTTGTCCAGCAGCTTGGAGAGAGAGCCGGCGATTTCCGCCGCGATCGGGTAACCGAACACATCGGCCTGCCCGCGGATATCATGCGCCGCCCGGAACAACGGACCGATATCGCGCTTGCCGGGGTCGGAATCGCGGAAATTCTCATAAGCGGCGATGAGACGGTTGACCTCGTCTCCCATCCAGTTCTGAAAATCGGCGGAGAGGTCCTTCATCGCCGCATCGGCGGCGGCGACGGACATTTCGTCCACGCCGCCGGCATCGGATGAGCGTACGGCGGCCTTGGCGCGCAGGGTGCCGCCGAGATGGATGACGCGGGTATCGCCGAAATCCTGCTCGACATTGAGATCGGAGGGGTTTTGCGGTTCAGGAACCGGGCTGTTGGCATCGACAAGGACAGGGGTGCTCATCGCATCCTCACGCATGGGCGGTGTTGTTGTTCAGGAACGCGGCCTGCCCGCGCGCCTTGTACTGCTCCGCCTTCACAAGATGGCGGCGATCGGGGCCGAAATAGGTGTCGGTACGGATGAAGGGACGGGGATTGAGCACCACCTTGGCGATGCGCTGATACAGGCCCTTGGCGGAGATCGGCTTGACCAGCATTTCCGAGACGCCGGCATCGCGGGCCTCGAACACGCGCGAGCGCTCGGCATAGCCGGTGATCATGATGATCGGCACGAAGGGATTCGGGCTGGTATCGGGCTGGCGGATCATCTTGGTCAGCTCGATACCGTCGAAAACGGGCATCGACCAATCGGTGATCACGACATCGGGGAGGTGGGTCGCGAAAGCCTCAAGCCCGGCGGCGCCGTCCTCGGCCTCGAAAACCTCGCGCGTGCCGAATCCGTGCAGCAAGGTGCGGATGATCCGGCGCATGTAGGAATTGTCATCGATGATGAGAAAACGCAGGCGGCTGCAATCAACGCGAAACATGGACAGCTCGGCGCGTCACGGATTCTGCCGCCGGAACCTGGGTGTGACGCTATACAAGCCCTGTTCCGCTTCCGATTCTTCGGTAAGCTGAGCTTAGGCGGTCTTCGTTAACGAGGACTGAAATGTATCGGAAACAGGAATTGGTTCCGCTTCCCGAGAGGTTCGCGTGCTGGTCAAGACCCGTTCGGTCGCCTTGCTTGTCTGCGCTGAAATCGCGGCGATGTCGCTCTGGTTCGTTTCGGCGGCGATCCTGCCCGAAATGGCGCGTGAAGCCGTCATAAGCCCCTTGCGTCAGGCGATGCTCTCGAGCGGCGTGCAGGCCGGGTTCGTGATCGGCGCGCTCGCCAGCGCGGTCTCGGGGTTGGCCGATCGCTTCGATCCGCGGCGCGTCTTCGTGCTCGCGGCGCTGGGGGCGGCGGCAGCCAATCTTCTCCTGCTCGCCGTGCCGCCTGGGCATGGCCTCGCGATCCTCGCGCGCCTACTCACCGGAATCCTTCTCGCCGGGGTTTATCCCGTCGGCATGAAGATCGCGGTGGGGTGGGGCAATCGGGATCGCGGATTCCTTGTCGGGCTGCTGGTGGGCGCGCTGACATTGGGCTCCGCCGCGCCTCATCTCCTCGCCCTTCTGGGCGGCGCCGAGTGGCGCAATGGCGTCCTGCTCGCTTCCGCTCTGGCGGCGGCGGGCGGTCTCCTCGTTCTGGGCGCGGGGCTTGGTCCCCATCATGCGCAGGCGCGACGTTTCGACACCACTGTCATTCCCACCGCCTGGCGTGACCGGCGCATCCGCCTCGCCTATGCCGGTTATCTCGGCCATATGTGGGAGCTCTACGCGATGTGGGCGTGGCTCGCCGCTGCCCTGACCGCTTCCTATTCGCTGCGCCAGGGTATCGATGCGGCTTGGCTTGGGCGCCTGACGACTTTCCTGGCCATCGCGGGCGGCGCGTTCGCCTGCCTTGCCGGCGGGCATCTCGCGGACCGGATCGGCAAGGCGCAGGTAGCGATGGGATCGATGATGGCGAGCGCACTTGCCGCGCTGGCGGTCGCGGCGAGTTTCGGCGGGCCCGTCTGGCTGGTGATGCCGCTCGCCATCGTGTGGGGGATCACGATCATCCCGGATTCAGCGCAATTCTCGGCGCTGGTCGCGGATGCCGCGCCGCCGGATCAGGCCGGCAGTCTCATGACGCTGCAAACCGCGCTCGGTTTCGCGCTGACCTTCTTCACGGTGCAGTTCACGCCGCTGGTTGCGGAGGCGCTCGGTTGGCCTGCGACGCTTGCGATCATGGCGCTTGGCCCTGTTTTCGGCGTTATCGCCATGCGTCGGCTGATCGCGCTCGATTCATAGGGCTGCCGCGCGCTTGCGCGTCAATGCCCGAATTGCTCGCGCAGGATCCGCTCTTCCAGCGAATGGCCGGGATCGTGCAGCATGACGAGATCGGTCTTGCGATCCATCGCGATATGGATCTCGGCGGCGTCGCGCACCTCGAAATGATCGGCCACCGCCGAGACAGGGCGTTTCTCGGCTTCGAGCACGCGGATGGAGATCGTTGTCTTGTCCGGCAGGAGGGCGCCGCGCCAATGCCGTGGGCGAAAGGTCGAGATCGGCGTCAGCGCGATCAGCGGGGCGTCGAGCGGCAGGATCGGCCCGTTGGCAGAGAAGTTATAGGCCGTCGAGCCGGTCGGGGTCGCGACCAGCACGCCGTCCGCCACCAATTCGGGCAGGCGGACGCGCTTGTTGATCGAGATTTCGAGTTTTGCGGCCTGATAGGATTGGCGCAGGAGTGAAACTTCGTTGAGCGCCCGTGCCTCGGTCGTCGCGCCATGCGCGTCGCGCACGCGCATGTTCAGCGGGTGGACGACCGATCGTTCCGCCGCTTGTATCCGCTCGATCAGCCTGTCCTCGTGGAACTCGTTCATCAGGAAGCCGACGGAGCCGCGATTCATCCCGTAGATGGGTTTTCCCGTCCCGAGGAAGCGATGAAGCGTCTGCAGCATTAACCCGTCGCCGCCGAGCGCGACGATGACATCGGCATCCTCGGGCGCGACTTCGCCATAGAAACGCGAGAGACGGCGCGCCGCTAGCTGGGCTTCGTCCGTGCCGGAAGCGATGAAGGCGAGGCGGGGCGGGGCGCTGGTGCTCTGGGACATGAAGCCGGTTCCGGTTTGAACCACCTTGTGCTCTCTGCCGGGAAAAAGGCAAGGCGGCAATCCGCCTTGCCCGTGATCATGTCAGCCCCTGATGGTCATGACCAATGGGCGGGCACGAAGCGGTAGCCCGCGCCTTCCTTGGCGATATAGCCCGAGGCGGGGAAGGAGGCGTGATAGAAGGACACCCGCAGCTTGTCCGTCGCGGCCATGTCGAGGATGCGCTTGCGCGTCGCCACGGCCTTCGCGCCGTCCATGTCGAAGAGGATCTGCCAATCCGGGTTGGCGGCGAAGATCACCGGGGAATTGGTGATGTCCGCGACATAGAGCATCTTCTGGTTGCCCGAGGCGATGGCGAAGGCCGTGTGGCCCGGCGTATGGCCGGAAGCCTCGATCGCGGTGATGCCGGTCACCACCTCGTCGCCCCATTTGAAGCGCTTCACATCATTGGCACTGGGCTTGAGAACCCGGTGAACGCCCTGGAACGCGCCCTTCATGCCCTCGGGCGCGGCGGCCATCTTGGCGTCGTCCATCCAGAACGCCCATTCGGCCTCCGGCACCATGATCTCGGCATTGGGGTAGACCAGCTTGCCATCCTTCGCGCGCACGCCCTGGAGGTGATCGCCATGGAAATGGCTGAGGATCACCGCATCGACCGCCGCCGGATCGATACCGGCCGCCTTCATCGCCCCGGCGATGCGCCCCATGCTCGGCCCGCCATTGTCGTTGAAACCGGTATCGATCAGCACCAGCTTCGAGCCGGTATTGACCAGCAGGGCCGTGAAGGTGAGGGTGAGCTTGTCCGTCGGAAGGAAATTGGCTGCCAATGCCTTCTTCACATCATCGAGCGGCGCGTTCTTGACGAAAGCGGCGTCGAGCGGACGCTGCGCCTCGCCGTCATGGAGCGCGGTAATTTCGAAATCGCCCAGCTTGAAGCGATGGAAGGAAAGGGCCGGCCCGGTGGCTAGCGGTGCCTTGGCGAGGGTCGGCACGGAAACGCCGGTGAGAAGCGCTGGCGCGGCAATCAGCGCTGCGCCGGCAAGGCTCGGCCCCGCGAGCATATGGCGACGAGAAATGGACATGGCATTCTCCTTTTATGGGCGGTTGTTCGGCATTGGCCACCGAAACAGGTTCATCCTTGTTCCCCGCGGGTAAGGAAACTAGCGTGGGCGATCGTGAAATCAATTCACGCTTTTGCAAGCGCGGCCCGGCATCTACGCAGAAGGGTCCGGGCATTCATTCCTTTTTTAGCATTCCTTGTAACTATGCGCTCTGTTTGTATTCGATGGCGCGACAAGAATGGCGCGGCATATCCTAGGGGGCATTGATGTCATCTGGTAAAGCTGGTGGCGCTTTCGGGCGGTTTGGTCGTTCGGTTACGTGGAAAATTGCATTGATCGCTCTGGGCCCTCTTGTGGGGCTGGGCCTGACGGTTGCCCTGAATGGGTATTCCAATTCGGTCGTGCAGGAGGCGGAGCTGCGCTACAAGGCGGCTTCGGACGATTTCGACCAGATCGATATCGTTAATTCGTCCTTCTCGTTGGCCAATTCACGGATCGCGGGTTATCTCGAAAGCCGCACGGAGGCGGTGGAGAACGAGATCCTTAGCGGCCTCGACGATGCGAACAAGGCCCTCGATACCCTTAAATCCTCTAAGGACCCGCAGGTGCGCGAGGGCGCGGCCGGGGTGAGCGAGACCCAGGCCAAGGTCCGCGCAAGTTTCGCGAAGCTTGTCGAGCAGGTGCGCCTCGTCGGGCGCAGCAGCGACGAGGGCTTGACCGAGGATCTCGACAAGATGACCGAGGTGCTGGCGGCGCTTTTCGAGGGTGCCGTATCAACCCACGAGAATTTCCGCTCGCTTGCCATGACCTATGCCGATCTGCGCGGCATCGAGCTGCGTTACCGCTGGAAGCGCGATTCGCGGCTGGAAACCCGTATCGAGTTCATGCGCTCCGGCCTGACCTCCAAGCTTGAGGCGGCGGATTTCGATAAAGCGCAGGCGGAAATGCTGTTCGAATCCCTGAACAAGCAGAAGGCCATTTTCGAGGCATGGCGCAAAGGGATCTCGGATGAGAAAGTCCTGAGGGATGAAACGCTTGCGCTCGCCAAGCGGGGTGCTGTCGCGACAGCCGCGCTGCGTGAGCGCGCCGAGGCCCGGCAGATCCAGGCTCGCCGCGAGAGCGCCAAAGCTGATCAACTGTCATCCCGTTTCATGATTGCGGCGGCCACGCTTGCGGCACTCGCATCCATCGCGATGATCGTGTTGATCGGGCGCAGCCTCGGCGTGGCGCTTTCCCGACTGGCGAATGCCATGGGCCGCGTCGCCAATAGCGAGGCCAATGTCGAGATCCCCTATCTCGACCGCCGCGACGAGATTGGCGGCATGAGCCACGCGCTTCGCGTCTTCCAGGCATCGATCGAGGAACGCGCGATGCTGGCGAGGACGGCAGAGGAAGAGGCGGCCTTGCGCCTCGAGCGCGCACGCCTGGTCGAACAGGCGATCGCGGGGTTCGGTGCTTCCATCGAGTCAGCCTTGCAGCATCTTGAGCACAGCGCGGACAAGATGCGCAACGCCTCCCAGACGCTCGACGCGGATTCGCGGGCGCTGACCAGCCAGGCCGAGGTCGCGGGTAACGCGACGGCGATCGCCTCGCGCGAGGTTTCCTCCGTTGCCGTGGCGGCCGAGCAATTGTCGAAATCCATCGACGAGGTTTCCCGTCAGGCCGTACGCTCGACCGAGGTGGCGGACCGCGCTGTCCAGCAATCGCGCCGCGCGACATCCATGATGGGCGAACTGGCCTCCGAAGCCGATCAGATCGGCGACGTGGTGGAACTCATCCGCTCCATCGCTGGGCAGACCAATCTGCTCGCCCTCAACGCCACGATCGAAGCGGCGCGCGCCGGAGAGGCCGGCAAGGGCTTCGCGGTCGTCGCCTCGGAGGTCAAGGCGCTGGCGAGCCAGACGGCAAAAGCCACGGAAGAGATCGTCCAGCGCATCACCTCGATTCAGGCGGCTTCCGGCGATGTCTCGGAAGCCATCGGCCATATCGGCGGGATCCTGTCGGAGATGAGCTCGATCGCGACTTCGGTGGCTTCGGCGGTCGAGGAACAGTCGAGCGCGATCAGCACGATCAGCGATAACGTCAACGAGGCGGCTCGCTCTTCCGCCGAAGGCGCCAGCGCCATTCGCGACGCCGAAGCGCGTGCTACGTCCAGCCGGCAAACCTCCGGCGAAGTCGCCGGGGCGGCCCAGACTGTCGCGAGCGAGGCGGAATCGCTCAAGGGCGTGGTCTCCACCTTCCTTCAGGATGTCCGGGCCGCCTGAGCCCGCTATCCGTGAGAAATTGCGAACCGCCGGGGAAACCCGGCGGTTTTTGTTTGCGCTGCTCCTCGCCTCTTACGAAGCGGCGGCAGGCGTGATCTCGAAATGGAAGACCTTGGCGATGATCTGCCAGCGACCATCGAGATGCACGAAAGTCAGCAGGTCCGTGAAAGCCTTCTCGGCGATGGAACATTCGAGCCGGACAAAGGCTGTGACCGGCCCGGCGAACTCGATCGAGACGATGCGCTCTCCGGCGCGGCTCTCGTTGCGGCTGGCCGGAGAAGGGCGCCGGTCGACCATGGGGAAATAGGCTTCCATCGTCATATGGGTCAGGCGGCCCTCCGACGCGCAGGCATAGAGCGCGGCCGGATGGAAAACCTGTCTCAGCCGCGCCGTGTCGCTGTGGTGAAGGCCGTCGAGATACTGGCGGCAAGCCGCCAGTATCTCTTCGAAGCGCGGGTCAAGCGAGGACGCCTGTGTCACGCTGCCAACAACCCCTCAGCCTTCATCGCGGCCTGAACCGCGGCACGGCCGGCGACCCGGCCCTGATAGGCCTTGAGGTTCGGATACGGATCGAGCGGGATACCCACGAAATTCGTCCAGTTGGTCACGACAAAGGCATAAGCGTCCGCAATCGTGAAATCCTTGCCTGTGAGATAGGTGCGGCCATCGGAGATTGTCTTGTCGAGGAAAGCGAGACGCTTCTCGACATTGGCGCGCGCGCCGACCTTCGCGTCATCGCTGCTGGCAGGGTTGAAGAGCGGCACGAAGGCTTTATGGAATTCGGAGGAGATGAAGGTCAGCCATTCGTTGAGCCGCGCGCGTTCGAACGTGCCGGCGGCAGGGGCAAGCTTGGCCTCCGGGTTGCTGTCGGCCAGATGCTGGAGAATCGCGGCGCCTTCCGTCAGGACCTGGCTGGGCGCAACCTCGATCGCCGGGACATAGCCCTTGGGGTTGATCGCCCAGAAATCCGCGCCCTTCTCGGTTTTCTTCGCCTTGATGTCGACCTTTTCGATCTCGTGCGGCTTGCCGATTTCCTTCAGCGTGATGTGGGAGGCGAGCGAGCAGGAGCCGGGAGAATAGTAGAGTTTCATGGGTAATCCCTTGAGGTTTGTGCGACGGGTGGAACCTAGCGCTATGATTCCGTTTGTGTAGCTGATTTCTTTTTGTTACTTGCTGTTTCGCGTTACCGATTGGTAACCTGCGATTGGCTCCGACGGGGCTTGGCCATAAGGTGAGGAAATGGCGCTCAAGATCCGCAAGAACCGTTCTTCCGCCCCACCGCCCAAATGCGTGGTTGCCAGCTGCATGGCGCTGATCGGCGGCGCCTGGACACCCAACATCATCTGGTATCTGTCAGGCGGACCGCGACGCTTCGGTGAGCTTCGGATCGACATGCCCGGCATCTCGCCGAAAATGCTCTCGACCCGTCTGCGGGAGATGGAAAAAGCCGGCGTCCTGCGGCGCGAGGTCATGCCGACCTCGCCGCCCTCGGTCGAATATGCCCTTACCGATCTCGGCGCCGAGCTGCTGCCCGCGATCGTGGCGATCGCCGAGGTCGGGCACAAGCTGAAGGCGCGCGAGAATGCCGCATGTGGGCAGGGTGAGAACGACCGTCCTGCCGGCCAGCCGCTTGCCGCTGAATAGCCGAGCCTGCCATGGGGGAGAATGTGAAGGCGCGAGCACAAGGGGAGCCGCGCTCACCTTTGCATTGGGTTGATCTGGCCAAGGGGATCTGCATCATCCTTGTCGTGATGATGCATTCCGCGCTCGGCGTTGAACTCCGACCGGGCGATACCAGCTTTGTCCATGCGGTTGTCGGCTGGACGAAGCCGTTCCGCATGCCGGATTTTTTCCTGCTCTCCGGGTTTCTCGCGGCGGGAATCGTACGGCTCGACTGGCGCGCCTTCCTTGATCGGCGCGTGCTCCATTACCTCTATTTCTACGTCCTCTGGCTTGTGATCGTGCTGGCAGTGAAAGCGGCGGCGCTCGGAATCACAGCGCCCTCCGCCTTCGCCATGGCGGTGCTCAAGGGGTTGATAGAACCCTTCTCGACACTCTGGTTCATCTACATCCTGCCGGCTTTCATGCTGGTCGCGCGCGCGGCGCGGGGCAGGGCGGCGCTGCCGGTTCTGGCGGTCGCGCTGTTCCTCCATCTTTTTGCCGCCCGTTATCTCTCCGGTGGCGATTACGCGCTGAGCGCCGAGATGACGCCCTCTACCGCCTTCGACAGTTTCACCCTGTTCCTGATCTTTTTCCTGGCGGGCTATCTCGGCGCCGCATGGATCGGCGGGATCGCCGCCTGGGCAATGCGCCAGCCGAAGGGTGCGCTGGCCCTGCTGGCTGTCTGGGCTGCTTTTCACACTCTGCTGCTTGCCAAAGGCGTGGCGGGCGCGCCATTCATGCCGCTGCTGCTCGGACTGGCGGGTGCCGTCGCGGTGACGACCTTCGCGGCGTTGATGACAAGGCTGCCCTTGACCGGGTGGCTGCGCTATTGCGGACGCCACTCGCTCGCCATCTATCTCGCTTTCGTCATTCCCATGGCGATCACGCGCGAAGGGCTCGAGCGCCTCGCGCCATGGCTTCATCCCGGCTGGATCGCCTTCAGCGCCATGCTGGCGGGAATACTGGGGCCACTTCTCATCGAGCGGCTCGCGGTGCGGACAGGTTTGGGATTTCTCTTCATCCGGCCCGTTTGGGCGCGATTGCGAGCGCTTTGATGCGCGTGGTGCCGGCGGAGAGGATCGAACTCCCGACCTTCGGTTTACAAAACCGCTGCACTACCGCTGTGCTACGCCGGCATGGCGGTCTCTATCCCTGATTTTGCGCCCATGCGCAACACCTTGCGTGCTTCCGGCACGCCAATTCACGATGTCGGTATTTTCGCCGCTTCTTTCCCTCGCAGGCATCCCGCTTCGCGAAGAATCGGGTCATGCAGCGCCGATCGCGCGATGGACCGCGTAAAGGCTGATTGCGGCCGCGTTGGAGACGTTGAGGCTCTTGATCGCGCCCGGCAGCTCCAGCCGCGCGAGATGGTCGCAGAGCGCGCGCGTCGATTGGCGCAGCCCGCGCCCCTCGGCACCCAGCACCAGCACCAGCGGTAGTTTCGGGGCAAGCGAATGGATTTCCTCCGGCGCTTCCGAATCAAGACCGATGATCTGATAGCCCCCGTCCTTGAGTTCGGTGAGCGCACGCCCGAGATTGGTAACCCCGGCGAAGGGCACATGTTCCAGCGCCCCGGAGGCCGCCTTGGCGAGCACGCCGGTGATCTCCGGGCTGTGGCGGAAGGTTGTCACGATCGCGCCGACGCCGAAAGCCGCGCAGGAGCGCAGGATGGCTCCGACATTGTGCGGATCTGTTACCTGATCGAGCGCAACGATGATCTTGTCCTGCGGCAGCTTTTCAAGGCGGAGCATCGGCAGGCGTTCGGCTTCGAGATAGGCGCCCTGATGCACCGCATCCGCCGGAAGCAGCTTGTTGATCACCTCGGGCTTGACGATGTCCGCAGCGAGCCCGGCAGGCGGCGGGGCACCATCCTCCGTCAGTCGCGCCAGCGCGTTTTCGGTCACAAGAAGGCGGCGGAATTTCCGCTTCGGGTTCGCCAGCGCCTCGTGCACGCTGTGGATGCCGTAGAGGACATCCGTATCCTCCGGCAAGGCGGGTTTGGCGGCTTTCGGCTTGGGCGCGAAGCGGGACTTATCCTTGAGGTGACCGGATTTCTCGGGCTTTCCGGTTTTCTCCCATGGTTTGCGCGCCTCGGCGCCGGGCCTGTTTTCGAGCGGGGAATAGGGGCGGGGCGGTTTCATGTTCCCGGCGCTTTCTCTTGTCGATCCGGCATGCTGGCCGGAAGAAATCCATGCCATCGCTTAGGGCCTTGCCGGCGCTTTGTCGATGCACGGCCGTGCATGCAACCTAGGCAAGTGAGCCACGAGGGGATTTTCTTTGCGCGGCATGCTTGTTTGGCGTTGACACCATGCCTGCGCTTATCCATAACGCCGCCTCGCGCGCCGGTTCTCCCGGTTCTCGCGTATGGGGGAATGTCCCGAGCGGCAAAGGGGGCGGACTGTAAATCCGCTGGCTAAGCCTTCGTAGGTTCGAGTCCTACTTCCCCCACCATTTTTCTTTCAAACTTCACGATATGAGCGAGAAGCGGTCGACATCGACCATGCCGAGATCCGTGATCTTGAGATGCGGAATCACCGGCAGGGGCAGGAAGGCGACCTGAAGGAAGGGCTCCTGCAAGGTTACGCCGAGGCTTTTCGCCGCCGCGCGCAGCGCGACCAGCCTCTCGCGCACATGCTCGAAGCTTTCTATGCTCATGAGGCCGGCCACGGGCAGCGCGATTTCCGCGAGAATGCGCCCTCGCGCCGCGACGACGAATCCTCCTTCGATCTCGCCGAGGCGATTGGCCGCCAGCGCCATATCCACCTCGTCTACGCCCACGAGCGTGAGGTTATGGCTGTCATGGCCGACGGAGGAGGCGATCGCGCCGCCTTTGAGCCCAAATCCCTTGACGAAGCCGCGTCCGATATTGCCGTTCTTACCGTGGCGTTCGACCACCGCGACCTTCACGATGTCGCGGGCGAGATCGCAGCCGACAAAGCCTTCTCGCGAAGGCAGATCGAAGCGCAGATGTTCGGTGATGATCTTGCCCGGCAGGACGCCGATCACCGGCCTGTTTTCGCCGCTGCCGCTGATCATGAAATCCGCAGCTTCCAGCGCAGGCGCCTTCACGCTGTGCCGACCGACAGGCGCGATGGTGGGCCGGCCCGCGAAGAGGGCGTCGTCAACCACCCGCCCACCGGCGATGACGCCGGAAACGCAGCAGGCCTCGAGATCGTCGAGCAGGACGAGATCCGCCCGCCAGCCCGGCGCGACAAGTCCGCGATCACGCAAACCGAACAGCCGTGCGGCGGAAATCGAAGCCATGCGATAGACATCGAGCGGGCGCGCGCCCTGCGCGATCGCCGTGCGGATCAGGAAATCAAGATGGCCCTCCTCGCCGATATCGAGCGGATTGCGGTCATCGGTGCAGAAGGCCATGAAAGGGGCGTGATCCGGCGTGATCAGCGGCAGCAGCGCGTGCAGATCCTTCGAGACCGATCCCTCGCGCACCAGCACGCCCATGCCCTTGGCGAGTTTCTCGCGCGCCTCCCGCGCACTTGTCGCCTCGTGATCGGTGCGGATTCCGGCGGCGCAATAGGCATCGAGATCGCGCCCGCCGAGCAGGGGAGCGTGACCGTCGATATGCCGCCCCTGGAAGGCGGAGAGCTTGGCGAGGCATTCCGGGTCCTTCGCCAGCACGCCGGGAAAATTCATGAACTCGGCGAGGCCGATGACCTTCGGGTGATCCGCGAAGGGCAGGAGGTCTTCGACCGCCAGCCGCGCGCCCGCCGTTTCGAGAGGTGTCGCCGGCACGCAGGAAGAGAGATTGAGGCGGATATCCATGATGGTCGCCGAGGCGGCATCGAGCGCGTAGCGCAGCGCCGCGCGCCCCAGCACATTGGCGATTTCGTGCGGGTCCCAGATGGCGGTCGTCACGCCGTGGGGCAGCACGCAACGGTCGAATTCCGCCGGCGTGACCAGCGAACTCTCGATATGCAGATGCGTATCGATAAAGCCGGGGACGATGATCTTTCCCGCTGCCTCGATGATTCGGGAGCCTTCGTAGCGCCCGCCCGTGCCGACAATCCGCTCGCCGCAGATGGCGACGTCTCCGGCCAGAAGATCGCCGGTCACCAGATCGAGAATTGTGCCGCCGCGGATCACGAGATCCGCCGGGATTGTTCCGCGCCCCTGATCGATCATCCGGGCCAGCCTCTCCGGCGTGACGGCTTCGTGTGGCATGCGATGCGTCCTGCAGATGAGGTCTGTTCCTCGGGGGAGGGCATCATCGCAGCAGCAAACGCAGCGTCAACCGTTCCCGAAGGAAAGGGAAAGAACGTTTGCGCGGGGCGGGGAAATTGGAGGCCTCGGAGGGAATCGAACCCCCGTACAAGGATTTGCAGTCCTCTGCGTAACCACTCCGCCACGAGGCCTCGCGATCGGAAGAGGGCCTATAGCCCGCCCATGATGCCCCCGGCAAGAGACCTCGGCAGGAAAGCCGCGTTTTTTTGTCTTTCCACGGGGGGGAAGTTCAGGGCCCCATTTTTTTTCGCGCATGGCGCAAGAAAGGGTTTGCATCGGCCGGTGATTTTGCTAAACGCCAGCCCTCATTCCTCGATAGCTCAGTTGGTAGAGCGTTCGACTGTTAATCGAATGGTCGCTGGTTCGAGTCCAGCTCGAGGAGCCACTCTTTCTTCCCTTGATTCGAATTCGTGCGACCCTTTTGGTCGCATGAGGGTGCGCTCAACCCGTTTGCAGGCGCAAGCGAGCTGAAACTTGTGGGAAGTTTCGCCGGTTTTTGCCTGCCGAACAGCCATTATACGCTGCTCCAGTTGCGGATGACCGGCAAGCTCTGCTACCTCTTGAGCGGACATGCTTCCGAGGGAAGCGAACGCGCATCCGCGCATGGGGGTCGTGCGATGAACTGGGAATTCCTCAAGAAGAATCGCGACACGCGGGGCCGGGACGACGCGATCGATCTCGTTTCCCCCGAGGAACAGAAGCAGCTTCCGGCGGATGTGCGCATGCTGCGGCTTCTCGATCCGCGCGCGCTCGGCGTCGCTGCGGAAACGGTCCGCGTCAATCTCGACGATTTCGAGGCGACCCTCGCGGAAGTGGGGCGCCTGCCGGAACGTTTCCGGCTGGTGATGAACCCGATCGAGAATGCACTGAAATCCATGGCGCTGCTGCGCAACCGCGTCGAGGTGCTGGAAAGCGGTCTCGCGGCCGAACAGCGCAAGGCGGCCGCGCTCGCGACCGATCTCGGGCGAATCAAGGCGGATGCGGAGCGGCAGGCCTTCTCCCTCAAATCCGAGGAAAGCAACACGGTCTCGCTGCGTGAGCAGCTTGCGGCTTCCGAGGCGAATCTCTCCGCGATCCGGCAGGAAAATGCCGATCTTTCCGCCCGTCTCGGGCGTGTCGAGCCGCTGCTGCGTGAAACCGTCGTCGCCAAGGAGGCGCTGGAGGCGGAGTTCGAGCATCTGCGCAAGGCGAAGGTGCAGGTCGAGGACGATGTCGTCACGCTCAAGGCCGAGCTGATCGCCACCGTGGACAAGCTCGCCGACCACGAGAATCTCAGCGCCACGCTTCAGGCGACCAACCAGAAGCAGATGGACCGGATCGAGGAAACGGCGAAGATGGTCGCCGATCTCGAGGCATCGCTCAAATCCACGACAGACAAGCTCTCCTTCGCTTCGGCTGCCCTGGTGCGCGAACGCAACGCGGCGCGTAACCTCCGTGCGGAGAACGAGCAGCTCACCAAGGAGCGCGAGGAAAGCCAGCTCGCGTACGAATCGAAGATCGACGCCTCGCGCGCGCGGTATGAATTCGTCGAGCGGACCTTGCAGGAGGTGCGTTCGCGCTTCCATGAGGAAACCCGCCAGCTCTCCGTGGCCCGCCGCGAGCGGGCGGAGCGGGATCGCGAGATCGGCCGCCTGACACTGGCGCTCGAATCGGCCCAGCGCGAGGCTTCGGATCTGCGTGGGCAGGTCTCGGCGGCTTCGGAGCAATCCGCTTCGTCGAGCACCTTGCTCGCCGCCGAGGTGGAATCTCGCCGCAAGGTCGAGCTGGAGCTCGATCTGCTGCGTTCGGAAAATTCCAGCCTTTCGCTCAAGCTGCGGTCGGTCAACGATTCTGTCCAGAATATCGAGACGGGTATCGCGGACACGACAGCCAAGCTCCAGAATCGTATTTCCGAATTGCTGGCGGAGAACGAGCAGTTGCGCTCGGCGCTCTCTGTCGCCCGCAAGACGCAGGATACGGAATACGACAAGGAGTTCGAGTTCCTCTTCGCACAGGATGAGGAAACGAATGTCGTGACACTGCGGTGATCCGATTTGGCTTGTACCGCTCTGGTGTGCTTGGCCGGGCGTTTTGAGCGCTTGCTTTCCGCGCCGCGCTCGCGCAGAAGCGATGCATGCCTGCGCGAGCGCGCGCCTCCGCTTTGCTGATCAGGAAGCCGGAAATGACCGATATGCAATACGCCCAGCCCCATCTGGCCCGCCGCGTGATGGTGGATAACCAGATCCGCACCTTCGATGTCACAAGCGCCGAGACGCTCGCGGCTTTTGATTCCGTACCGCGCGAAATGTTCGTGGCTGAAAAGGATCAGGCGATCGCCTATTCCGACGGCCATCTGCGCGTGGGCGAAGGGCAGGGCGAACGGCCTCTTCTTCTTCCGCTTGCGCTCGCGCGGCTTATCCAGGCGCTGGCCCCTAGGGCAGGCGAACGCGCGCTCGATGTGATGAGCGGTACCGGATATCCCGCCGCGTTGTTGGCGGCGATGGGGCTGCATGTCACTTTCGCCGAGAGCGATGGGGCGAATGTCGAGCTTGCCCGGAAGGCGTTGGCGCAGGCGGGGACGTCGGTGACGATCCTGCCCGCGCAGCCCGGCATTTCCGCCGAGGCAGGCGTGAAGATCGGCGGGGCGGGCTTCGATGTGATTCTCGTCAGTGGCGCCAGCGAGCTTGAGCCGCGGGGCTTTTTTCCGCTGTTGGCCGAAGGCGGACGCCTTGGCATTTTCCGGCGTGATGGCGGCGTCACGCGCGCGATGGTTTATCTCAAGGCGAATGGCGTGGTGGGCGCAAAGCGTGTTTTCGACGCGCAGACAAGCATCCTGCCGGGATTCTCCGCCGAACCAGTTTTCATGTTTTGACGTTTTTCGTCATTTCGTCACGAGTGTCGCCTTTGCGCCGCACTGGATACCAAAACCGTGGGATGAGCAGGGCGCTTTCCTAACGGAAGGTTTACATCCAGGAACACGGCGCTAGAAGTGTCCATTGGGTGCGGCCTTATTTCGTTCTTGCCGGCGCATTCTTGCGCTTATTGCAACTTGATGTCGGGTGTCTCGTGGTTCGTTCCAGATCTTTTCTTTTCGGAATCGCTGTTCTGAGTGGACTTGGCTGGTCAGGCGTGTCTCGGGCACAGGACCTGAATTCGGCGCTTGCGAATGCCTATCGTGTCAACCCCGACCTGAATGCGGCGCGCGCGAATACGCGCGGTGTCGATGAGAGCGTACCGACCGCCAAGGCCGCAGGCCGCCCGAAAGTCTCCGCGACCGGTGATATCGGCGCCAATTCCATCGACTCGAAATCGCCAGGCCGGCGTGGCCATACGGAGCTTTTCCCCGGTGGGGTGGGGCTGACCGTCACCCAGACGCTGTATGCCGGCGGACGGATCTCGGCCGGCATCGGCGCGGCGGAATCGAGCGTGCTCGCCGCGCGCGAGACGCTGCGCAACACCGAGCAGAACACCCTCCTCGACGGCGTGAACGCCTATATGAACGTTGTGCGTGACACGGCGATTCTGAATCTGAGGCAAAACAACGTCAACGTGCTGATGGAGCAGGTCCGCCAGACCAAGGATCGCTTCAATGTCGGCGAGGTGACGCGGACGGATGTGGCGCAATCCGAGGCGCGTCTCGCCGGCTCGCGCTCTGAGCTTGCGCTCTCCCGATCCAATCTTCAGGCTTCCATCGCGCGCTTCAAGCAGGTGCTCGGGCTCGATCCGAAGAAGCTTGCGCCCGTCCAGCCCTATTCCCTTTCGCGCCTGCCGAAATCGCAAGGCGAGGCTGTGAATCGCGCCCTGCAGGACCACCCGGCGATCGCCGCCGCCTTGCACGGCGTCGATGTGCAGACCCTCCAGATCAAGGTGGTGGAGGGAGAGCTTCTGCCGACCGTGACCGTACAGGGCAATCTTTCCCGCCGCTATGACACGCAGGTCGAGAAGGACCGGCGCAGTTCCGCCTCCATCGTGGGGCAGGTCTCCATTCCGCTTTACGACGGCGGCTCTGCCTATTCGCGCACCCGTGCGGCGAAGGAAACCCTTGGCGAGCGGCAGTTGCAGGTTGATTCCGCGCGCGATCGTGTCGTCGCGGCGGTCGTCTCGGCCTGGGCGTTGATCCAGGCGACGGGCTTCCAGATCGAGGGGGCTGCCGCGCAGGTCGCTGCGGCGGAAATCGCGCTCAATGGCGTCAAGGAAGAAGCGCGCGTGGGGCAGCGCACCACGCTTGATGTCCTCAACGCCCAGCAGGAACTGCTCAATGCCCGTGTCGCGCAGGTTACGGCGCAGCGCGACCGCGTTGTCGCCTCCTATTCGCTGCTCGCGGCTACCGGCCAGCTCTCCGGGCGTACGCTCGGGCTCAAGATCGCGGCCTATGACCCCAAGGTCCATTACGAGCAGGTCAAGGACAGCTGGCTCGGTTTGCGCACGCCCAGCGGGAATTGAAGTAATTTTCCCCAGTCTCTTCCGGCATATGCACGGCGTTGCTTGATCCGCACCTCCGTGCTGCCATACTCGCGATAAGCGGCGAGTGATTCTTTCTCCGTCGAAGGTATTTGGGTCCCGCCATCGGAAATGGCGGGTTTTGTCGCACGAAATTGCAAGGAACGGAGCTCTTCATGTCCGCCAAAGCCGGCGCCGCGCAGGAGATCAAGGACGACAACGAACCGTCCATGGAGGAGATCCTTGCTTCCATCCGCAAGATCATCGCGGATGACAGCCTCGGCACCAAGAAGGACGAGCCGGCGCCCAAGAAGCCGGCGGCCAAGAAAGAGCCGGAACCGGCGCCCGCCGAGGACGAGGATGTGCTCGATCTGGCCGAGGTCGCGGTGGTTGCCAGCGTTCCCGAGGAAGTTTCGGTGATGGAAGAGCCCGCCCCCGAGCCGGTGCCGGAAGTTGCGCTTGAGCCGGCTCCGGTTCCCGTACCGGAAGTGATGCTGGAGCCCGCCCCGATGCCGCAACCCGCCGCCGCGCCCATCCACAATGTCGCCCAGCTCGAAGAGCGCATCATTTCCGAGAATACCGGCTCGCTGGTGGCGCAGGCTTTCCAGACGCTTTCGCGCAATACCCCGCTGCCCGCGCCGGGCCGTTCGCTGGAAGATGTCGTGGCCGAACTCCTGCGTCCGATGCTGCGCGGCTGGCTTGACGATCACCTTCCCGGCATCGTCGAGAAGATGGTCAAGGCGGAGATCGAGCGCGTTTCGCGCGGTTGATCGCCCGCCTTGCGGGCATTGCCGCTTGAATCGCGGATTTGAGCGTTTTACACGAAATCGACCGGGCGCCGCGCTGGCGCCCTTTTTCATGTTTGAGAAACAGGCTGCGCGGCAATTTGCGTCGCAGGGCTGACGGTGTGAGCGAGATGGACAAGACTTTCGACCCGCAATCGATCGAAACCCGCGTGAATGCGGAATGGGAGAAATCGGGCGCGTTCAGGGCTGGCGCGCCCGGACGTGGCAACGCGGAAGCCTTCACCATTGTCATCCCGCCGCCGAATGTCACCGGCTCGCTGCATATGGGCCATGCGCTCAACAACACGTTGCAGGATGTCCTTTGCCGCTACTGGCGCATGAAGGGCAAGGATGTGCTCTGGCAGCCGGGCACCGATCACGCCGGCATCGCCACGCAGATGGTGGTCGAGCGCCAGATGGCCGAGCGCAAGGAGCCGGATCGCCACGTGATTGGCCGCGACAAATTCCTCGACAAGATCTGGACCTGGAAGGAAGAAAGCGGCGGCACCATCGTCAACCAGCTCAAGCGGCTCGGCGCTTCGTGCGATTGGTCGCGCGAGCGCTTCACCATGGGCAATCGCGCGGATGGCGAGAGCGGCCAGATGCAGCGGGCCGTGATCGCCTTCTTCAACGCGCTCAACGACAAGGGCCTGCTCTACAAGGCCAAGCGCCTCGTCAACTGGGACCCCAAGCTGCTGACCGCGATCTCGGATCTCGAGGTCGAGCAGAAGGAGGTCAAGGGCAGCTTTGCGTGGGCCAGGGGAGAACTGGACAAGGAAGGAAACCCGAAGCCTTTCGATGCTGCGGCGCTCGGCAAGCTCCTGGAGCGCGAGCCGGGCGGGCATCTCTACTATTTTGATTATCCCATCGCCGGCGAGACCTACGATGCGGAAAACCCCGAGACCTATATCACCGTCGCGACCACCCGGCCGGAGACGATGCTGGGCGATACCGGCATCGCGGTGCATCCCGAAAACGAACGGCTGAAGCATCTCATCGGCAGGAAGGCGGTGCTGCCGCTGGTTGGCCGTGAGATCCCCATCGTCGCGGATGAATATGCCGATCCCGAGAAGGGCACCGGCGCGGTGAAGATCACGCCCGCGCATGATTTCAACGATTTCGAGGTGGGCAAAAGGCGCGATCTCGCCGTCACCAACATGATGGGCCGGGAAGGGGTGATCGACCTTTCCGATGCTGCTTTCGAAGGAATCCCGGATGAAACGCGCGCGTTGCACGGCATGCCGCGCTTCAAGGCCCGCTTGCGCGTGGTCGAGATGATGGAGGCGACGAACCGTCTTCGCAAGATCGAGCCGCATCTCCAGCAGGTGCCGCATGGTGACCGCTCGGGCGTGCCGATCGAGCCCTGGCTCACCGATCAATGGTATGTCGATGTCGCCCCGCTCGCCGCGAAGGCGATGGAATGGGTGCGTGCCGGCACGGTGAAGATCCTGCCCGCCAACAAGGAAGCCGATTTCTTCCGCTGGATGGAGAATATCCAGCCCTGGTGCATCTCGCGCCAGCTCTGGTGGGGGCATCAGATTCCGGCATGGTATGGACCGGACGGCGAATACGTGATCGCCGTAAGCGAAGCCGAGGCGCGTGCGAAAGCCGATGCTAAATGGGGCGCCGGCGCCGCGATCACCCGCGATTCCGATGTCCTCGACACCTGGTTCTCCTCGGCGCTCTGGCCGTTCTCGACGCTGGGCTGGCCGGAAGAAACGCCGGAGCTCTCGAAATACTACCCGACCTCGGTGCTGGTGACGGCGGCGGATATCCTCTTCTTCTGGGTCGCGCGCATGATGATGGCCTCGGCCGCGCTCGATCTCGAAGCGCCGTTCGAGACCGTCTATCTCCACGGCCTCGTGCGCGACGAAAAGGGACGCAAGATGTCCAAGAGCGTCGGCAACGTGCTCGATCCGCTGGTCGTGATCGACCAGCTCGGCGCCGATGCGCTGCGCTTCACCATCGCCTCCTTCGCGGCGCAGGGGCGCGACCCCAAGATCGGCGTCAAGACCGCCGAGGGCTATCGCAATTTCTGCACCAAGCTGTGGAACGCCTCGCGCTTCGCCGAAATGAACGAATGCCGCCGCGCCCATGGCTTCGATCCGCGCACGGTGAAGGAGCCGCTCAACATCTGGGCCATCGGCGAGGCAGACAAGGCGCTGGCCGAGATTTCCGCCGGCATCGAGGGCTATCGCTTCAACGAGGCGGCTTTGGCCGCCTACAAGTTCACCTGGAACACCTTCTGCGATTGGTATGTGGAGCTGGCCAAGCCCGCGCTTCAGGGTGCTGATGGCGCGGCGAAGGACGAGACCCGCGCTACCACGGCCTTCCTGCTCGATCGCATCGTGACGATGCTGCACCCGTTCATGCCCTATATTACCGAGGAGCTTTTCTCGGCCTATGCCGAACAGGCGGGCAAGCCCAACGCGAACCTGCTTTGCATGGAAGCCTGGCCGGCCCCTGTCGGCATCGAAGCGGCGCAAGCGGAAGCGGAAATCGGCTTCATCGTCGATCTCATCACCGAAATCCGCTCGGCGCGTGCCGAGATGAACGTGCCGGTCGCGACCGTGGCGCCGCTGGCTTTCATCGCCCTCGATGGCGCGGTGAAAACGCGCGTCGAGGCTTCGGGCGAGGTGCTGCGTCGCCTCGCGCGCGTCTCCGAATTGCAGTTCCTGCCGGAAGCGCCGGCGCAGAGCGTCCAGATCGTCGTGCGCGGTGTCGTCGCATGCATCCCGCTGGCGGGGATCATCGATTTCGCGGCCGAGAAGAAGCGCCTTTCAGGCGAGCGCGACAAGCTCGCCAAGGATATCGAGGGGACGATGAGGAAGCTCGGCAACCCGGATTTTCTGGCGCGCGCGCCGGAGGAAGTGATCGAGGAAAACCGCGAGCGCGTGGCGGAGGCCGAAGCGCGCATCGCGCGGGTTGATGAGGCGCTCAAACGGTTGGGCTGATACAAAAATTGTTAAGAATCGTGGCTAGTCTCCTCGCGCGCCGAGGAGAATCCCATGCCGCTTTTCACGCCGATCGATATCGCCCGTTTCATCAATCCCGATAGGCGGGAGGTTATCCGGACCCTGGGGCTTGGCGCAGGGTTCTTTCTGACGGAAAGCACGGTTTCGCAGCATCTCTGGGCCAAGCCTTTCTTCAAGGCGGACCCGTTTTCGCTCGGTGTCGCTTCCGGCGATCCGGCGGCGGATGGCTTCGTCATCTGGACCCGCCTCGCGCCGGCACCGCTGAAGACTGCGGGCGGAATGCCGCCCGTCGCTGTAGAGGTCGCCTGGGAGCTGGCTGCCGACGAGGCTTTCCTCAAGCCTGTCCGCAGCGGCAAGGCCATTGCCAAACCGGCGATGGCACACGCGATCCATGTTGAAATCGGCGGGCTTGAGACGGGGCGTGAGTATTTCTACCGCTTCTCGATCGAGGGGATACGCTCGCCGGTTGGCCGCGCGAAGACCTTTCCCGTGCCCAGCGCGGCGGCTTCGATCCGCTTCGTTTCCGCCGGGTGCCAGCGCTACGAGGACGGCTTCTTCACCGCCTGGCGCGCGATCGCGCAGGAAAGGCCGGATTTCGTCGCCCATTACGGCGATTACATCTACGAGTACAAGGCGATCAAACCGGATGCGAGCCGGCCCGTGCCCATCGCTCGCGATATGCCGGGCATGCCGGAAAAATGCCTGACGCTGAACGATTTCCGGCAGCGCTATGCAATCTACAAGCTCGACCCCGATTTGCAGGCGGCGCACGCGGCGGCGCCCTTCCTTTCGAGTTTCGATGATCACGAGGTCGAGAATAACTGGGCGGGGTTCGACAGCGAATACGAGGGTGTTTCAAAGCGCGCCTTCGCCCTGCGGCGGGCGGCGGCCTTCCAGGCATGGTACGAGCACACGCCGCTGCGCGCCGCGCAGATGCCGAAAGGACCGGATATCCTTGCCTATCGCCGGTTCCGTCTGGGTGATCTCCTTCAGGTCGATATGCTCGATACGAGGCAATACCGGGATCCCCAGCCTTGCGGGGATGGCTGGAAATATTGCGTCGATGCGCGGGATGAACGCCGCACCATGCTTGGCAAGGCGCAGGAATCCTGGCTCTTCTCGGGGTTCGCTGGCAAGCCCGCGCGCTGGAACCTGATCGCACAGCAAGTGCCGATGATGCGCTTCGACCGCGATCCCGATTCGACGCTTGTCGAGACGCATATGGACAAGTGGGACGGCGCCGAGGCAGCGCGCAAACGCCTTTTCGACGCGGCGAAAGAAGCAAAGCTCGCCAACCTGGTGGTTCTCGCCGGCGATGTGCATCACAATCGCGCGGCGGAGCTGAAGGTGAATTTCGACGATCCCGCTTCGGCCAATATCGGGGTGGAATTTGTTGCGACGTCGATTTCCTCGGGAGGAGATGGAGAGGCCCAACCCAAATCGACGTCGAAGCTGATGCAGGCGAATCCGCATCTCAAATTCTTCAACGCCCAGCGTGGCTATGTCGCGCATACGCTTGATGCCGCGCGCTGGCGGGCAGATTACAGGGTGCTCGACAAGGTCAGCACGAAAGACGGCGCCGCTTCCACACGCGCTTCCTTCGTCGTGGAGAGCGGAAAGCCCGTGCTGGAAAAGGCATGAGGCTGCGGATGCCCGCGCCCGTTCTGTGGCTCTTGGGCAACATTTGTTATGATTCCAATCTGATGGGTGAGGTGCAGAAAAAAACGCCGCTTTTGCGCCACAAAGGCGCGCCCAAGTCACATTCTGCTAACGTCCTTGGATGATTGGTCTTTCCTGTGATTGGACGCCGCGCTTGCTGATGACAGGGGCTTGCCTGGCAAGCAGCCTGGCGCATTGAGAGGGGTGGCGCTCTGTGGCACTTCTGGGCGCTTGAAATCGCACGAATGACGCCATGCGTCGGGGATGAAAAGGGTAGGGATATGGATCATCGCGTTTACGACAAGAAGAGGTTGCCGAGCCGTCACGTGACGGAAGGCCCGGAACGGGCGCCGCACCGCTCCTATCTCTACGCGATGGGCCTCACGACCTCCCAGATTCACCAGCCGCTGGTTGGCGTCGCTTCGTGCTGGAACGAAGCCGCCCCGTGCAATATCGCGCTGATGCGTCAGGCACAGGCGGTGAAGAAGGGCGTTGCCGCCGCGAATGGCACGCCACGCGAATTCTGCACCATCACCGTGACTGATGGCATCGCGATGGGCCATCAGGGCATGAAATCCTCGCTCGTCTCGCGCGATGTGATCGCGGATTCGGTCGAACTCACGATGCGCGGCCATTCCTATGACGCGCTGGTCGGGCTTGCCGGCTGCGACAAATCCCTGCCGGGCATGATGATGGCGATGGTGCGCCTCAACGTGCCTTCCATCTTCATCTATGGCGGCTCGATCCTGCCGGGCACCTTCAAGGGCAAGCCCGTCACCGTGCAGGACGTGTTCGAGGCCGTGGGCAAGCATTCCGTCGGCGCGATGTCGGACGGTGATCTCGATGAGCTTGAAAAGGCGGCCTGCCCTTCGGCTGGTGCCTGCGGCGCGCAGTTCACCGCCAACACGATGGCGACCGTCTCCGAGGCGATCGGCCTGGCGCTGCCCTATTCGGCCGGTGCGCCGGCGCCTTACGAGATCCGCGATCAATTCTGCATGACCGCGGGCGAGATGATCATGGAGCTGATCGCGCGTAATATCCGCCCGCGCGACATCGTCACCCGCAAGGCGCTGGAAAACGCCGCGACCGTGGTGGCGGCTTCCGGCGGCTCCACCAATGCCGCGCTGCATCTGCCGGCGATCGCGCATGAATGCGGCATCAAGTTCGACCTCTTCGATGTGGCCGAAATCTTCCGCAAGACTCCCTATATCGCGGACCTGAAGCCCGGCGGGCGCTATGTCGCGAAGGACATGTTCGAGGTTGGCGGCATCCCGCTGCTCATGAAGACCCTGCTCGATCACGGCTTCATGCATGGCGATTGCATGACCGTGACCGGCCGGACCATGGCGGAAAACCTCGCAAACGTGAAATGGAACGACGAGCAGGATGTGGTGCGCCCCGCGAACAAGCCGCTCTCGCCCAATGGCGGTGTTGTGGAGCTGCGCGGCAATCTCGCGCCTGAAGGGGCGATCGTGAAGATCGCCGGCATGGCCGAGGATCGGTTGAAATTCTCCGGCCCGGCGCGCTGCTTCGATAATGAGGAAGCCTGTTTCGAGGCCGTCACCAAGCGCCAGTACAAGGAAGGCGATGTGTTCGTCATCCGCTATGAGGGGCCGCGCGGCGGGCCGGGCATGCGCGAGATGCTGGCGACCACCGCCGCGCTTTATGGCCAGGGCATGGGCGACAAGGTGGCGCTGATCACCGATGGCCGTTTCTCCGGCGCGACACGCGGCTTCTGCGTCGGCCATGTCGGCCCCGAAGCGGCGGTCTGCGGCCCGATCGCACTTCTTCAGGATGGCGACATCATTGATCTCGATGCGATCACGGGAACGCTGCAAGTCCGCCTTACGGACGCCCAACTTGAAGCGCGTCGTAAGGACTGGAAGCCGCGGGAGACCGATTATGCCTCCGGCGCGCTGTGGAAATACGCCCAGATCGTGGGTTCCGCGCGCGATGGCGCCGTGACTCATCCGGGCGGAAAGGCCGAGAAGCACTGCTATGCAGATATCTGAGCGAATTCGCCGACCGATCGGGCACGACCTGTTCCTCGCCCTGGGCCTGCTTCTGGCAGCGCTCACGGCGCCGGGCTTCGGTTTTATGGGCAAGGCCCGTGCCTTTGATGTCAAGGAAACCCCGCCCCAGCCGGTGGAGAAGGGGACCCTTTTCAAATCGGTTGGCGATTCGCTGCGCGCGGGCATCCGCGCGCTCTCAAGCGGCGACCCCGGCTCGGCTGTTGAGCCGCTCACCTTTGCGGCGCGTGAGGGCAATCTCGCGGCGCAATGGAAGCTGGGGCGCATGTATGCCGAAGGCGAGGGCGTTCGCCGCGACGATTACAAGGCCTATCAGAGCTTCAAGCAGATCGTCGATAACCGCCCGGACGAGAGCCCCGATTCCCCCAATGCGCGGCTGGTGGCGCAGGCTTTCGTCGCACTCGGCACCTACCATCTCTCCGGCATTCCAAGCCGCGTGAAGCGGGAGCCCGCGCGCGCCGCCGAAATGTTTCACTACGCGGCGGCCTTCTACAACGATGCCGACGGGCAATATCACCTCGGGCGCCTCCTCGCGGAAGGGATGAGTGGGCCCAAGGATCTCCAGCAGGCCGCGCGCTGGTTCAACCTCGCTGCGGAGCAGGGGCATGTCCAGGCCCAGGCGCGGCTCGGCCAGTTGCTCTTCAACGGGGATGGCGTCCCCCGGCAGGCCCCGCGCGGGCTGATGTGGATGCAGATCGCCACCGTTCATGCTGATCCAGCCCGCGATGTCTGGATCATCGAGCTGAACGAACGTGCCCGCGAACTCGCAAGCGAGGATGAACGCAAGATCGCCGATTCTTTCGTCAGGAAGCGTCTGGGCGCCGGGCGCTGAGCAAAGCTGGCTTTTCCGCCTGAAATGCGCGATCCTGCCCCGAGGCAGGGGGATCGGCGCAATGTGCCGCCGCGCACATCGAGGCGCGCGGCATCATGGCTATTCTCCAGGCCAGATCATGCCGGAGGAATTTCCGTGAGAACGCCGCCCGTTTTTGCCGCAAAGCGCCCGCCGCGAGTGTTGCTTGCAGCTTTGGGTGTTTTTCTGCTGGCCTTTTCCTCCGAAGCTGCTGAGCCGATTGGACAATCGGAGAAAATCGAGAATCGGGTTTCCGGCCTTGTCGAGAACAATACGCGCGTTCTGGCCGTACCGGATCCAGTGCATCGCGAGGAAATCATCCGCACGGAAACGAAGGCGCAGGCGCATTTACGCCTCAAGGACGAGAGCGATCTTCGTCTTGGCCCCGATGCCAGCCTGAAACTTGATGCGACCGTGTTCTCCGGCAAACCGGGCGCCGCGATGGAACTTGCGCGCGGGACGATGCGCTTCGTCTCCGGCAACGGGCCGAAGGGGAGCTATCTCATCAGGACGCCGGTGGCCACGGTGGGCCTGCGCGGCACGACGGTCGAGGTGACGATTCGCAACAACCGCACCTATGTCTCGCTGCATGAGGGCGCCGCGCAGATCTGCACCCGCTCCGGCCGCTGCATGGACCTCACCGACGCTTGTACTTTCCTTTCGGTCGATAGTCGCGGCGTGACGCTGCCGCAGCCGCTGAACCGGCGCACGCCGAGCTTTTCCGGCCAATGCACGGGCGATTTCTGCGTGCAGGACCGCTGCTCGCAACAGCTTTCCAATACGAATCCGGCGCCGCCGGCCGCCACCCCCCGTACGCCGCGCCCACCCAAGGCCAATCCGCCGCGGCAGAACCCGCCGAAGAAGCGCCCGCCGCGCGCGAGCCGCCTCGCGGATGACGAATATGACGTGGATGAACCGGTGCTGATCGGGCCGCGCCATGCACCGCCGCCGATCTTCGTGCCGATCCCTGGTTTCACGATCGGCCCCGTGATCGGACCCGGAAGGGGGCCGCGCATGCCCGGCAGCCCGAATTACCCAACGCGCATTCCCGGCAAGCGCGGGCTCTTCTGAGCTACCCCAGCCGGCACCAGACAGGCACATGATCGGAGGGTTTCTCCTCAGCTCTCAGATCCTTGTCGATGCCGGTTTCCTTGAGCGCATCGGCCGCGCGCGGCGAGAGCAGCAGGTGGTCGATGCGGATGCCGTTGTTGCGCTGCCAGGCGCCGGCCTGATAATCCCAGAAGGTATAGAGCCCGGCGGCATCGCTCTGCGCGCGGATCGCATCCGTGAAGCCGAGGTTGAGGAGACGGCGATAGGCCGCGCGGCTTTCGGGCAGGAAGAGCGCGTCGCTCACCCAAGCCTCTGGGAATTTCACGTCGCGCGGTTCGGGGATGATGTTGTAATCGCCGGCGATGACGAGCTTTTCCTCGTGTTTCAGCAGGGCCTCGGCATGGGCGGTCAGCGCCTTCATGAAGGCGAGCTTGTAATCGTATTTCGGGCCGGGCGCCGGATTGCCGTTGGGGAAATAGATCCCGCAGACCCGGATCGCCTCGCCGGGAACCGAAACCACCGCCTCGATATAGCGCGCCTGTTCATCCTCGAAGCCGGGCAGGCCGCGATGTTCGATCTCCATCGGGTGTCTGGAGAGGATTGCGACGCCGTTGAAGGTCTTTTGGCCGTGCGTGGCGACGTTGTAGCCCAATGCCTCGATCTCGGCGCGCGGGAAGGCGTCGTCGACGCATTTCAGCTCCTGAAGGCACACGATATCCGGCGCGCGGGCCTGCAGCCAGCGGGTGAGATGCTCGATGCGCTGGCGGACGGAATTGACGTTGAAGGTCGCGATGATCATGGGGTGAGATTAGCGGGCCGAGGCCGTTGGCACCACCGTCATGGCCGGGCTTGGCCCGGCCATCCACGACTTACACAAGCGTTTCATAAAGATCCGTCCAATCGGGATTTTCCGCCATGATCAGCCGCACCTTCCACGCGCGGGGCCATTTCTTGATCGCGCTTTCGCGCTGGATGGCATCACGGATATCCTCGAGATGCTCAAACCAGACAAGGCGCCTGAGGCCATAGCGCTTGGTGAAGCCGGGGATCAGCCCTTCGCGGTGTTCATGGGCGCGGCGGGCAATGTCATTGGTGACGCCGCAATAGAGCGTGCCGTTGGGGCGGTTCGACATGAGATAGACATAGCCGCCCATCTGCGCCTCGCCGGATTGGACTTTTCTGCGTCATGGCCGGGCTTGACCCGGCCATCCATGACTTTGGCCCGGTATGCGCGGAATGCAAAGATGGCTCGTAGCCAAGATGTCGTGGAAAGACCGGCGTGGAAAGGCAAGACGTGGATGGCCGGGCCAAGCCCGGCCATGACGGTGGCAGGTGGGAGGGGCGTAGCGCGGGAGGCGGGGGCGCTTTCCGGTCCTCCCAACGCCCCTCGCTTCGTCATGCCCGGGCTTGGCCCGGGCATCCATGACTTGAAAAAGGAAAGGCGGCACTTCCGTGCCGCCCCCCTGTCAAATGAACATCTTGATGATGACCGCAAGTGCCAGGAGGCACCGCGCCACATTGATGTTCACATTGATCCGAATGGATTTCCGCATAGGAAAGCCCTCCGGGTCACAGCGCCGCGACCCTTAAGGGTTGCGTTCGTCATGGTGATCGAATGGAACAATGCGCCATTCATCACTGCATCGCCTCTCCCTCAGCCTTGTACTTCGGCATCAGGAGACCCGGAGTGCCAGTTCGGGTTCCCTCCGGTTGGTCCGTAAGGACTCCATTGGACCGAACTTCTCCGGCCGCTGGTTATCCTTGGCGGGTAGCCGCTTTGGCAAAGCGGGGCGCCGTGGGCCAGCAGATCTAATTCCTCACGAACACCCCGTCGTGCTCCCGCAGGTATCGCATTTCAGGCACGTCCCGTTCCGCACCAGCGTGAAGTTCTGGCATTCGGGGCAGGCCTCGCCGACATAGCCCTTCATCTTGGCGATGGAGCGCTTCGTGTCGAGATCGGCGGCTTTCGCCTCGTTCGCGGCCGCGCGGGCCGGCGCGGCGAAGCCGAGGCTTTCCACCGCCGCGGCGACGGGCTGCTCCTGCTTGAGCGCGGTGGCGCCGGCGGTCGCAAAAGCGGTGACCGTCTGCGTCACGCTGCCGCCGCCTTCCACCACGCCGAGGAAATTCGTCGCCTTGCCGCGCACGAGACCCTTGGAAATGTTGCGGGTGGGAGAGGCGGCTTCTGTCACACCCTCGCTCTTGCCGCCGCGCGCATAGCCCGCGACATCGAGATTGTCCGGCGTGACATGGGCGAGATCGTCGCGGCCGAGATAGGAGATCGCGAGTTCGCGGAACACGTAATCGAGCAGCGACGAGGCCATCTTGATCGTGTCGTTGCCCTGAACGAGGCCCGCCGGCTCGAATTTCGTGAAGGTGAAGGCATCGACATATTCCTCGAGCGGCACGCCGTATTGCAGGCCGAGCGAGATGGCGATGGCGAAATTGTTGAGGAGCGCGCGCAGGGTCGCGCCTTCCTTGTTCATGTCGATGAAGATCTCGCCGAGGCGCCCGTCCTCGTATTCGCCGGTGCGCAGGAAGACGGTGTGGCCGCCGACCTTTGCCTTCTGCGTATAGCCCTTGCGGCGGGTGGGGAGCTTTTCCTGCTCGCGGTAGCGCTCGACCCGCTCGATCACGCGCTCGATGATCTTCTCCGAGACCTGCACGGTGCGCGCCGCCGCCGGCAGGGCGACGAGCGCCTCGACGCCATCCTCGGCTTCCTCGTCCTCATCCTCGATCAGGGCGGCATTGAGCGGCTGGCTCAGCTTCGAGCCGTCGCGATAGAGCGCGTTGGCTTTGAGCGCGAGCTTCCAGGAGAGCATATAGGCCGACTTGCAATCCTCGACATTCGCCTCGTTCGGCATGTTGATGGTCTTCGAGATCGCGCCCGAGATGAAGGGCTGCGCCGCCGCCATCATATGAATATGGCTTTCCACCGAGAGATAGCGCTTTCCGAGCCGCCCGCAGGGATTGGCGCAATCGAAAACGGCGTAATGCTCCGGCTTGAGATAGGGCGCGCCTTCCAGCGTCATCGCGCCGCAGACATGGATATTCGCTGCCTCGATCTCCTTCTTCGAAAAACCGAGGAAGGGCAGCAGCTCGAAGGACATATCCCCGAGTTGTTCATCCGATACACCCAGCGCCTTCATGGCCTCGTCGCCGAAGGTCCAGCGGTTGAAGGCGAATTTGATATCGAAGGCCGAGGGGAGGGCCTTTTCCAGCTTCTCGAGCATCTCACCCGAGAACCCCTTGGCTGCAAGCGTCGAGTGGTTGATAGCAGGCGCCTGCCGGATCGACCCATGGCCGACCGCATAGGCCTCGATCTCGCCGATCTGCGCTTCCGAATAGCCAAGCGTGCGCAGCGCGGGCAGGGCGGCCTGGTTGATGATCTTGAAATAGCCGCCGCCGGCGAGCTTCTTGAATTTCACCAGCGCGAAATCGGGCTCGATGCCGGTGGTGTCGCAATCCATCACGAGGCCGATCGTACCGGTCGGCGCGATCACGGTGGTCTGCGCGTTGCGGTAGCCGTGCTTCTCGCCAAGGGCGAGGGCACCGTTCCAGGCGGCGACGGCGTGATCGACGAGCTTGTCGATCGGGCAATTGGCGCTATCGAGCGGAACGGGGTTCACCGAGAGCCCCTCATAGCCCGCGCTCTCGCCGCGCGCGGCGCGCGCATGGTTGCGGATCACGCGCAGCATATGGGGCGCGTTCTTGGCGTAGCCGGGGAAGGGGCCAAGCTCCGCGGCGATTTCCGCCGAGGTCTTGTAGCTCATGCCGGTCATCAGCGCGGTGAGCGCGCCGCAAAGCGCGCGGCCCTCGGCTGAATCGTAAGGCAGGCCCATGGTCATCAGCAAACCGCCGATATTGGCGTAGCCGAGGCCGAGCGTGCGGAATTCATAGGAAAGCTCGGCGATCTCCTTCGAGGGAAACTGCGCCATCAGCACCGAGATTTCGAGCACCAGGGTCCAGAGACGCACGGTATGCTCATAGGCGCGGATATCGAATTGCCGTGTTTCAGTGGAATAGAAGGTCAGCAGGTTCATCGACGCCAGATTGCAGGCGGTATCGTCGAGGAACATGTATTCGGAACACGGGTTGGAGGCATTGATCCGGCCCGAGGCAGGGCAGGTATGCCAATCGTTCATCGTGGTGTTGAAATGCAGGCCCGGATCGGCCGAGGCCCAGGCAGCGTAGCCGATCTTCTCCCAAAGGTCGCGCGCCTTGAGTGTCTTGACGGTCTTGCCGTCCTTGCGGGCGGTGAGGTGCCAATCGCCGTCATTCTCCACGGCGCGCAGGAAATCGTCGGTTAGCGAAACGGAATTGTTCGAGTTCTGACCGGCGACGGTGAGATAGGCTTCCGAATCCCAATCGGTATCGTAGACCGGGAATTCCAGATCCTTGTAGCCCTGCCGCGCGAACTGGATCACGCGCTTGATGTAGTTGTCAGGTACCATCAGCTTGCGCGCGGCACGGATCTCGCGCTTGAGCGCCGGGTTCTGCTCGGGATCGAAGCAGGCATCGCCGCTGCCCTCGCAATTGAGGCAGGCGCGCATGATGGCTTTCAGCGCCTTGGCGTTGATCTTGGAGCCGGTGACGAGCGCCGCGACCTTCTGCTCCTCCTTCACCTTCCAGTCGATATAGGCCTCGATATCGGGATGATCGGCGTTGACGACGACCATCTTCGCCGCGCGGCGCGTGGTGCCGCCGGATTTGATCGCGCCCGCCGCGCGGTCGCCGATCTTGAGAAAGCTCATCAGGCCCGAGGAACGCCCGCCGCCCGAGAGCTTCTCGCCCTCGCCGCGCAGGGCCGAGAAATTCGAGCCGGTGCCCGAGCCGTATTTGAACAGGCGTGCTTCGCGCACCCACAGATCCATGATCCCGCCTTCATTGACGAGATCGTCCTGCACGCCCTGGATGAAGCAGGCATGGGGCTGGGGATGCTCGTAGGAGGATTTGGACTTGGTGAGCTTGCCGCTCTTGTAATCGACGTAATAATGGCCCTGTCCCGGCCCGTCGATGCCATAGGCCCAATGCAGGCCCGTGTTGAACCATTGCGGCGAGTTCGGCGCGCAGCGCTGGGTCGCCAGCATGTAGCACATTTCGTCATAGAAGGTCTGCGCATCGGCCTCGGACGAGAAATAGCCGCCCTTCCAGCCCCAATAGGTCCAGCAGCCGGCCAGACGATTGGCGACCTGCTTCATCGAGGTTTCGGAGGTGTAGCGTGCGGCCTCGGGGAGCTTGGCGAGCGCGGCTTCATCGGGAACCGAACGCCAGAGGAAGGAGGGAACGTCGTTCTCTTCAACCCGCTTCAGCGCGGCGGGAACGCCGGCTTTGCGGAAATATTTCTGGGCGAGGACATCGGCGGCCACCTGGCTCCAGCTCGCGGGAACTTCGAGCTTCTCAAGGCGGAACACGACCGAACCGTCGGGGTTCTTGATTTCCGAACGGGTCTCGTGGAACTCGATCCCCGCATAGGGGGATTTGCCCTTGGTGGTGTAAAGCCGTTCGAATTTCATATCCGTTCCCCTGGAAGCGGCGCCTCGGCACCGCGGTTCTGCCCTTGAGCGTTTCCGCTCCTCAGACGACGCCTCGGCGCCGCCGTTCATTCTTCCGGTCCCACCTTCCATGCGGAAAGCGATCCCTCGCCGTGATCGCCCCGCGCGATCCCGCCAAACTCTGTTGTGACTGCCTTGACCCCTAGAACGCGATGCATCGGAGAGCGGTTGCGAATGCGCCGTCAGGGGTCGCCCGGCCGCGCTTTCTCCGCCTTGTCACGAGTTGCCCCATGGGCGCCCCGCTCCGTCTGCTCATGAGATCAAGCTAGGCCAGGCCTTTTGCTCTCGTCAACATGTAGTTGGTTGCTCCTTTCAATGTCCCCATATCTGGTAAGCGAGGTGTGAATCATGGGGAAAGAAGAGCGATTCTTTCTAAGCCGCTGTAGAGGCTTATCTTTTGCTTGGGTGCCTTGAGCGCGCTCAGCATCGCCTGAAAAATCAAGAGGCGTTTCTGCTGAGTGACTACGGTATTTTGCACGCAAACAATATACCACATCTAGTGTGCTGCGGTGATCACAATACAAGGATTGGCAATCAGCGGATGTTGATCGCGCGCAGGGTTCCGCAAGGGTTGTGGTGCGGCCTCGACAGGGGCTCGAATCGAACACGCCCCGGCATCTGGGAACATTCCCGATCCCGGCGCGAGAAAAGCTGGACCGGCGCGGCCAAATTTGCGAAAAGCGCCACGGAACATGAGTCCGGTCATGCCCGTCCGGGCATGGGCATCACCGAGGCAAGGGGCCGATATGAAGACGTTCCTGACGCAATTCTTCACCTGGTGGAACGGGCAGACGCTCGGTACCCGGCTGTTTACCTGGCGCAAGGGCGAGCGGATTGGTCAGGACGAGTTCGGCAACATTTATTACCGCACGCGCGGCGGCGCGAAGGACCCGGCACTCGGGCACGAGCGGCGCTGGGTGATCTACAAGGGAGTAGCCGAAGGCTCGATGGTGCCGCCGGGCTGGCATGGCTGGCTGCATCACCGCACCGATATCGCGCCAAGCCAGGAAAATTACACACCGCGCGAATGGGAACAGCCCCATCAGGGCAATCTCACCGGCAGCGCCGCAGCCTACCGCCCGAAAGGTTCGATCGTCGGCGCTGGGCAGGCTGCCTCGGGCAAGGATTACCAGGCCTGGACGCCGTGAGCGCGGCCCTTTTTTCGACGCGATTGCCGTGATACTCGCCACTGTCGCCCGAGGGGCTTCGGCGCAGCGCCTGTTGATATTGCCTGATTGAAACCGCCAGCACGAACGAAGAGCATGCGCCACGCGCTTTCCCTGATTCCGCTTTCCCGCCTCGCGCTGGCCATCGGCATGGCCGGGCTCGCCGTGCCCGCCTTCGCCGACAAGTTCAAGCATCCCACGGCGATTTTCGCCGGGCTGGACAAGATCACCGGGCGTATCATCTCTTTCGAGGCCGCGATCGACGAGACCGTCCAGTTTGGTTCGCTCCAGCTTACCGCGCGCGTTTGCTATACGCGTGCGGAAGACAGCAATCCGCGGACGACGACATTCATCGAGGTCGACGAAGTGGGCGGCGACAACCAGTACAAGAAGATCTTTTCGGGCTGGATGATCGCGCAGAGCCCCGGCCTCAACGCGATCGAGCATCCGGTCTACGATGTCTGGCTCACTGATTGCAAAGGCGCCAAGGAGGCCGACCGTATCAAGACCTCGCCGGAAGTCGATGAGGATGACGAGCCGCCGGCGCCGATTGATGCCAAGAAACCGCCTCGGCCCGCAATTGCCCAGCCCGGTCCGCGCGGAACCGGCGCGCCTTTGCGTTTGCCCGATGGAGCCGGTGCGCCTGTGCCACCGACGGCCATACCGCCGCGCGCCGCGCCGCAACAACGCTTCTTCCCGACCAATTCGGGACCGGGGCGCTCCGTCAATGACCCCAGCGGCGGCGGCAACCGCTGATTGCCATGAAGGTGGATCGGCATGACCCTGCGCCCTGTCCGGTTTGATGATCTCGACCTGATTTGCCGCCATCGCCGCGACATGTTCCGCGACGGGCGCGGGATGGATCCGGCCATTGACGAGGCGGCCGGGCCCTATCGCGCCTGGCTTGAGCCTCGCCTGCGCGATGGTCGCTATTTTGGCTATGTCCTGGAGGTTGACGGCAAGGTCGCAGCCTCCTGCGGTCTCGAAATCGTGGACTGGCCACCAAGCCCGCGCCACCCGCACGAAGCACGCCGGGGCTATGTCTCCAACGTTTTTGTCGAGCCGGAATTCCGGCGTCGCGGCTACGGGCGCCTGCTGATGGAGGCGGCTGCCGCCGAATTCGAGCGGCGCGGCGTTTCCTATGCCTATCTTCATGCGACCGATGCCGGCGTGCCGCTCTACCAGCAGCTTGGCTGGCAGATCACCAACGAGATGGCGAAATTCTTCACTCCGAAGGCGCGTTAGCTTCCAGAACCGCCATTGCATCGGCCTGGAAATCCGCCGGCCAGACATGGAAATTCGCCTCTGTGGCGAGCGCGGATTCGAGCCGCTTGCGGTAGTCGCGGCGCGGGATCTCCACGGCGCCGAATTGCCTCAGGTGGTCGGTCACGAATTGCGTGTCGAGCAGCACGAATCCGCCTGCCTTAAGCCGAGCGACAAGATGGACCAGCGCGAGTTTCGAGCAATCGCGCGCGCGATGGAACATGCTCTCGCCGAAAAAGGCGCCGCCGAGCGCGATGCCATAGAGCCCGCCGACCAGCTTCTCCCCGTCATAGACCTCGATCGTGTGGCAGAAGCCCATTTCGTACAGCGCCCCGTAGAGGCGACGGATATGGGCGTTGATCCAGGTTTCGTTGCTGGCCCCGCGCGGCGCGGCGCAGGAATCGATCACTGCGCTGAAATCGCGGTCCACGACTATGCGATAGGGATTTCGCCGCACGAATTTCGCGAGCTTCTCCGGCACGTGGAAGGCATCGAGCGGGAGAATGCCGCGCTTGTGAGGCTCCAGCCAGTGGAGGCCGGGATCCTCCGCGCTTTCCGCCATCGGAAAGATGCCTGAAGCATAGGCACGCAGCAGGATTTCGGGCGTGACGGGGAAATCGGAATCGCTGCCGGCCATCACGCCCCGCCACGTCTCAAGGGTGGCTTACACCACCTCGCCCATGCCGCCATCCTTCAGGAATTTCTCCAGCCAGTGGATGTCGTACTGGCCGTTCTGGATGTCCTGATTGCGCACCAGCGTGCGGAAGAGCGGGAGCGTGGTTTCAATTCCGTCCACCACGAACTCGTCGAGCGCGCGGCGCAGGCGCATCAGGCATTCGTTGCGCGTGCGCCCATGCACGATGAGCTTGGCGACCAGCGAATCGTAGTTCGAGGGAATACGATAGCCCTGATAGACCGCCGAATCGACGCGCACCCCGAGCCCGCCCGGCGGGTGGAAATAGGTGACGAGGCCCGGCGAGGGGCGGAAGGTCGCGGGATGCTCGGCATTGACGCGGCATTCGATCGCGTGGCCGTTGACCTTGATATCGTCCTGCCGGACCGAGAGCGCGGACCCCGCCGCGACCTTGATCTGCTCGTTGACGAGATCGATCCCGGTGATCATCTCGGTCACCGGATGCTCGACCTGGATGCGGGTGTTCATCTCGATGAAATAGAATTCGCCGTTCTCGTAGAGGAACTCGATGGTTCCCGCGCCGAGATATTGCATCTCGCTCATCGCCTTGGCGACGATACCGCCGATCTTCTCGCGCTGTTCGGCGTTGAGCGCGGGCGAGGGGCCTTCTTCCCACACCTTCTGGTGCCGACGCTGGAGCGAACAATCGCGCTCGGCGAGATGAACCGCGCCGCCCTTGCCGTCGCCCAGCACCTGAATTTCGATATGCCTGGGCTTTTCAAGGTATTTCTCGATATAAACGGCGTCGTCGCCGAACGCCGCCTTCGCTTCCGTGCGCGCCGCATTGAGCGCGTAGGAAAGGTCGTCCTCGTTGCGCGCCACCTTCATGCCGCGTCCGCCACCGCCGGCCGCCGCCTTGATGATCACGGGATAGCCGATCTTCGCCGCGACGCGCTTGGCTTCGTCATCCTCGGTGATGCCGCCATCGGAACCCGGAACGACCGGAATGCCGAGTTTCACGGCGGTGCGCTTGGCCTCGATCTTGTCGCCCATCGTGCGGATATGCTGCGATTTCGGACCGATGAAGCCGATCTTGTGCTGTTCGAGAACCTCGGCAAAACGGGCGTTTTCAGAAAGGAACCCGTAGCCGGGATGAACCGCATCCGCGCCGGTGATCTCGCAGGCCGCGATCAGGGAGGGGATGTTGAGATAGCTGTCGCGCGGGGAAGGGGGGCCGATGCACACGCTCTCATCGGCGAGCTTGACATGCATCGCATCCGCGTCGGCGGTTGAATGCACGGCCACGGTCGCGATGCCGAGTTCCTTGCAGGCGCGCAGGATGCGCAGCGCGATCTCGCCTCGGTTGGCGATGAGAACCTTGTCGAACATGTTTTCTTCTTGGCCTTCGAATGTGCCAGGTCAATTCGAAGGCAGATCCCTTGCATAAGCTCGGGCGCGCCTTCGCGCTTGCGGCACCCCGGCTGAGCCGAAGTGCCGTTTCTTGTTTACTCGATCACGACGAGCGGCTCGCCGTATTCCACCGGCTGGCCGTCCTCGATCATGATATGCGTGACGGTGCCGGCCTTGGGCGCGACGATCTCGTTGAAGGTCTTCATCGCCTCGACGAGGAGCAGCTTGTCGCCGGCTTTCACCTGGCTGCCGATTTCAATGAAGGCGTTGGCGCCCGGCGAGGGGCGGCGATAGGCGGTGCCGACCATCGGCGAGCGGACCGCGCCGGGATGGGCGGCAAGATCCGCCTTCTCGGGCTGCGCCGCCACGACGGGCGCCGCGGCGACGGCAGCCGCCGCCGGAGCAACGGCGAGCGGCGCTGCGCTCACGCTCTGCATCACGCTCTGCACGGTGATCTGCCTCGCGACCCGGATCCTCAGATCACCTTTCTCCACCTCGATTTCGGTGAGATCGGTCTCTGAGATCAGCTTGGCGATCTCGCGGACGAGATCGGGGTCGATCGTGAGGTCTTTGGCCATGGGGACTACCACTTTCGTTGACTTTTATTTCATTCCCGCCCGCGCCGCTTTCAGGCGGCGGACAGATCAAGAAGCGCGCGAAGCGCCAGCGAATAGCTGTTTGCGCCGAAACCCGCAATAACGCCGATCGAAACCGCCGCGATCATCGAGTGATGGCGGAATTCCTCACGAGCATGGACATTGGAAAGATGCACCTCGATCACGCGGGCGCCCGCGCCCTTGATGGCGTCGCGCAAGGCGATGGAGGTGTGGGTATAGGCGCCGGCATTGAGGATGACATCCGCGCCCGAGAGCCCGGCCTCCTGCACGAAGCTGACAAGCTCGCCCTCGATATTGCTCTGCCGGAAGGTGAGCGAAACACCGGATTTCGCGGCGATTTCGCGCAGGTCAGCCTCAATATCGGCAAGGGTTTTCGCGCCATAGATCCCCGGCTCCCGCCTGCCGAGCAGGTTGAGATTGGGTCCGTTGAGGACATGGATCTGACGCATGACGGGCTCTCCCCTCCCGGAACACGCGGAAGGCAAGCCGCCCGCGCGCCGATCTCTAGCCCATTTTGGCGGAAGGGGGAACCTTGGACGGCGGGAATTCCGCTACGCCGCCTTACAGCCGATGCGGCTGTTGAAAACCTCAGCAAACGGCCTTCTGGCATTTGCGCCAGGCGGCGATGCGCGTCTGGAGCGCCTCGATGCCGCGCGCGCCGATCACGAGATCCTCGGCGACGACATAGCTCGGTGTGCCGCTGATGCCGAGCGCTTCGGCCAGAAGCTTTGATTCCTCAAGCGCTTCGCCGATCTTGGGCGAAGCCATGCCCGCTTCGAGCTTCTTCATGTCCGCGCCCATCGATTTGGCGAGCGCGAGCGCCTGCTCCTTGCCGATGGCGCCGCGCGTATTCATCAGATCGGCGTGGAACTTCCACAGCTTGTCCTTGTCGAACTGCTCGCGCAGGGCCAGCGCCACCACGGAAGCATCCCGCGAGCCGGGGGAGAGGATCGGGAATTCCTTGAGGACGACGCGGACATTCTTGTCGGTGTCGAGGATCTTCTGGACATCGGCGAGGCCGCGTTTGCAGAAGCCGCAATTGAAATCGAAGAACTCGACCAGCGTGACATCGCCATTGGGGTTGCCCACCACTGTATGATGTTCCGAAGCGTAGAGCGGGCTCTTCGGATCGGCGGTGATGCGCTTGACGGCCTTGAGCTCCTCCTCCTTCTGGCGGCGCTCCAGCTCAACCATCGCCTCCTGGATGATCTCGGGATTCTTGAGCAGGTATTCCTTGACGATGGCCTCGATGGCCGCCTTGTCCGGCGGGGTTTGGGCCTGGAGTGCGCTGCCGGAGGCCGCGAGGGCGAGGGTCGCGGCCAATGCGCCCGTTGCGGCAAATTTGCGGAGCATGGAAGTGTCCTTGTTTCGATGTGCTGGCAGTTGGTTTGTTTTTTTCCTTATCCTTGCGGAAAAGGTTGGTTCTAGGGGGTCACTGGTTCTTTTCGGGCTTTGCCTCGGCGATGTCCTTGGCGGCCAGATAGGCGGGTGAGTTGGGCGGCAGCAGCGGCAGGGCACGGCGCGCGAAGCGCTGGGCATCCTGGAACTGCCCCTCGATAAGCGCGCCGCGCGCGGCCGCAAGTGCGGCGTTTCCCTCGTCTCCCCGGCGCGCATAGGCTTGTCCGAGATAGCGGAAACCCTCGTAATTGTCGGGGTCCCGGCTTGTGGCGTTGGAGAGTTCGCGGATCGCCTCCGCGACGGATTGCGGCGTCTCCTGCGCGACGAGCGCATGGCCGAGCATGGTGCGGATGAGCGGCTGGTTCGGGGCCAGCGCGACAGCCTTGCGCAAGGGCGCGACCGCCGCGCCGGCCTGCCCGGCCTCAAGCAGGGCCTGCCCCTTCAATTCCCAGAAATACGGGTTTGCGGGTTGTTCCCGGATCAGGGCGTCGATCGCCTTGAGCGCCTGATCGGGTTTTCCGAAACGATAATCGGAGATGGCGCGCGCATAGCGGGCGGGAAGCGTGGTGTTGTAGGCGGGATAACGCCGTGCGGTTTCGGTGGCAGGCGCGGTAAAGGCGAAGAGCTTCGCGCGGATCATGTCGTGCTTCAATTGAAGCACGGGAGAATCCTTCTTCTCGAAATGCGCGCTTTTCGGCGCGCTCTCCCGCAAGGAAGCCACGCGATCCTGCGGCATCGGGTGGCTTTGCAGGTATTTGTCCATCCGCGAGGCGGAAAACAGCGATTCGTTCGCCATGCGCTCGAAGGTTTCGAGCATGCCTTTCCCGGATTGGCCCGTTTTTTCGAGATAGGCGAGCCCGGCCTTGTCCGCGGCCTGCTCCTCGGTGCGCTGGTAGGCGAGCAGGGTCCGGCGCGCCATTTCCGGCCCGGCGAAGATCGCGCCCATCATCCCCTCGGAATTGGCGCCGACCTGTCTCGATTGCGCCGATCCGATCACGGCAGCCGCGCCGAGGATCGAGCCGATCACCGCGATCGCGGTGGCCTTGTCCACCTCGCTGCGCAGCCGCGCGAGATGCCCGCCTGCAATATGGCCCGTTTCATGCGCCAGGACACCGATGATCTGGTTCGGTGTTGTCGAATCCATGATCGCGCCGATATTGACGAAGACGCGCTTGCCATCCGCGACGAAAGCGTTGAACGAGCGGTCATTCACGAGAACGACCCGTATGAAACCTTTGCGCAGGCCGGCGGCCCCCAGCAGCGGATCAAGGTAATCGCGCATCACCTGTTCGATCTCGGCGTCGCGGATGAAGCTGATCTGGCGCTTCTGCTGCGCTGCGGCGGGCGGCACGCCATTGCCGATGATGGCGATGACGCTGGCCAAGGCAACCAGCGAGCGGGTCATTCGCGCGCGAAGCAGGGCAACGGCAGAGGGCAACGGGGCATCTCCCGGATGTGATGAACCGGCATAGGCAAGCGTGCCTTTGTGGTCAATCGAGGGCAAGGCCCATCGCGGCGTTGTGATCGCCTTCCGGCAGGTTGCCTCGCCGGGCGTGTTTGAATAGCGTGGTTCGGTTTTCTGGGGAGAAGCGATCAATGAAACGCCCAGCCACTACTAATCCTGCGATAGTCGGCTTTGCCTTCACCGTTTTTTTCCTGACCTTCGGCGGCAACGCGCTTTTCGCCCAAGCGCCCCGCGCGACGAAGACCGCGCCCGCCTGCTCCTGCGAGAATATCGCCGCGCTGCAGCAGGAGCTGGCCGTCGCGCTCGCTTTGATGGACAAGCATGCGGCCAAGGCGCGGGAGCTGCGGGAGCGATATGGCGCATCCCCCAAGGGAGACGAGCTGGCGGAGGCGAGGCGGAACTATGCGCGTTTCGAAAACCCTCCCGCCGCCGGCGAGAAACCGGCGCCCGGCAGCGCCCGGGACGGTCTTCCGCCCGCGCCGGAGAACAGCCCTGCACAGGTGGCATTCGTGCCGCGTGGGCAGAAGCTTTTCGAAGCCCATGCGCGGGATAATCGCAACAATCCCGATTCCCTCGCGGGCATTCCCGAGGGCGTGAAATACACGCCTGTCGGTCAGCCGGTGCCGGATACGGAGCAACGCAAGGCAATTGAAGATAAGTTCCGCAAAGCCGGCAAGGATCTGTGCGATCATGCCGACGAGGCGGCGACACGTGCCGCAATGGCGAGCGGCGGGGCCTGCATCGGCATTACCCGTAGCCTTGCGACGCATGAAGCAAGCCATCAGCAGACCTGCCGCGCCATGGGGTATTATGCGTTCATGGATCGACATCCCGCCCAGTTGGCGGATGATGAGGTGCGCGCTTACAAGGCACAGGTCGATGCGCTCGCCAACGAGATACGGCGTATCCTCTCCAAGAAGAATGTGAAGATCATTTCGGGTACGCCTGGGGCAGATCCGGCTAGCCTCGCCAAGCTCCAGATTCGCTGCGCCCTTGCGATCAATGTCAGCGGAAAGATCGACGACCTGAAGCTGTTCGGGGATGTCTGCGATACTGCCGAGGCGTTCACAATCAAGACCGCGCCGAACGCGAATTTCCGTCTGACGCCTTCTTCGGAAAAAGGAGGGGCCTATGCCTATTCCGGGCAGGCCGGGGGTGCGCATTTCCATGGCAGCGGTGGCTACACGATCGAGCTTGACGGAGATGCCGGCACGCTCACGCTGGACGGTGCTGGAAGATGGAACGTCACGCATCCTCTCGGCCGCAGCTCCAAGGGCGGGCCGGAGAAGCTCCGGGTCAACAAGCTCAGGGACGGCTGCGCCTGACGGCTCCGTTCTGCCGGGCGGTTGCCGCGCGGTGCGATTGTTTCTATAGGCTGCGGCATGAATAAGCCTTCTCCTTCCCGCCGCTCCGGGATTTCCGCCTTTCTCGTCATGGATGTCCTCGCGGAGGCAAAGGCGCTGGGGCGCAAGGCCGTCGAAACCGGCGGGCCGGGTATCATCCATCTCGAAATCGGCGAGCCGGGTACCCCCGCGCCGCGCCCGGTGCGCGAAGCCGCGATTCGTGCGCTTGAATCCGGGCGCATCGCCTATACCGAGGCGCTTGGCCTGCCCGCCCTGCGCGAGGCGATTTCAGGCCATTACAAGGCTCACTATGGGCTCGATGTCGCGGCGAGCCGTATTGTTGTGACGACTGGCTCGTCTGGTGGTTTCATTCTTGCCTTTCTTGCGATGCTTGATCATGGCGCGCGGATCGGCATTCCCTCGCCCGGCTATCCCGCCTATCGCAACATCCTCCAGGCGCTCGGCATCGAGGCGGTGGAAATCGCTACGGGCCCGGAGACGCGCTACGCGATGAGCGCGGCGGCCATCGAGGCGGCGCATGCCGCCAAACCGCTCGATGCGGTGTTGATGATGAGCCCCGCCAACCCGACCGGCGTTCTGACCGCGCCCGTCGGTGTCAAAGCCATTGCCGAGACCTGCGCCAGACTGGGCCTTTGGCTGGTCTCCGACGAAATCTATCACGGTCTGACCTATGAGGGGGAGGAAGCCAGCGCGCTGGCTTTTTCGGACGATGCGGTGATCGTCAATTCCTTCTCGAAATACTTTTCCATGACCGGCTGGCGGGTCGGCTGGCTGGTGGTGCCGGAACGGCTGGTGCGTCCCATCGAGCGTCTCGCGCAGAATCTCGCGATTTGCGTACCCTATCTCAGCCAGATCGCGGCCGTCTCCGCCTTTGACGCCTATGACGAAGCGGAGGCGACCAAGGCGATCTATGCGCGGAACCGCGCCGTTCTCCACGAGTGCCTGCCAGCGCTTGGTCTTCCGCCGCTGCCGATGGATGGCGCCTTCTACGCCTATTGCGACATCTCGCGTCATTCCAATGATTCACTCGCCTTCGCGAAGAAGGCGTTGCACGAGGCCGGTATCGCCATAACCCCAGGTCTTGATTTCGATCGCAGCGAAGGCAACCGCTTTGTGCGCTTCTCCTATGCTGGCAACGAGTCCGATGTGGTGGAAGCGATGAAGCGGCTGAAGGCCTGGCTGGGGTGAGGGCGCCCGCCATTGTGAGAAGCGAAGCGACGAAGCGGGTTATCGCGATTATGCGATAAGTTGATTGCGCATCTGGATGCTAAACATCCTGCACGCGATGACAGCAAGCTGTTGCGAATCCCAACGAGAAAGGCCCTCCATGCCCATCTCCATCTCTCTCATGCTCGCGATCCTCACCGTGCTCCGGCTGCTTTCCTTCGCGATCGCGGCGCTATTCGGGATGCTGGCGATCCGCGCCCAGTTTGATGCCGCCATCGTGATGCCGTGGTGGCAGGCAATCCTCGGCGCTTTCGCTTTTCTGCTCACGGGGCTGGCCGCGGGCGCCTTGAGGAGCGCGCTCGCGCGCAGGGCGATGCGGGAATAACTTGACGCCCGGCGCTGGCCCCGCGAAAAGCGAAGTTCGTCAAGGACTCACCCGCGAAGGCCCGCCATGTCTCTCGATATCCGTTCCGCTCCCTCGAAATACTGGATCAAGGGCGCGAAAAGCGATTGGGAAATCATCATCGGCATGGAAATCCATGCGCAGGTGAACTCAAGGGCCAAGCTCTTCTCGGGCGCCTCGACCGAATTCGGCGGCGAGCCCAACGCGCATGTCTCCTTCGTCGATGCCGCGATGCCGGGCATGCTGCCGGTGATCAACAAGGAATGCGTGGCGCAGGCGGTGCGCACCGGCCTCGGCCTCAAGGCGAAGATCAACAAGACCTCGCGTTTCGACCGCAAGAACTATTTCTACCCCGATCTGCCGCAGGGCTACCAGATCAGCCAGTTCGCGCATCCCATTGTCGGTGAGGGCGAGGTTCTGGTCGATGTACCGGGCGAGGCGGAGCCGATCACCGTTCGGATCGAGCGTCTTCATCTCGAACAGGATGCCGGCAAGTCGATCCACGATCAGGATCCCAACAATTCCTTCGTTGACCTCAACCGCGCCGGCGTGGCGCTGATGGAGATCGTCTCGAAGCCCGATCTGCGCTCGGCCGAGGAGGCGCAGGCCTATGTGACCAAGCTGCGCACCATCCTGCGCTATCTCGGCACCTGCGACGGCGACATGGAGAAGGGGAATCTCCGCGCTGACGTCAATGTCTCGGTGCGCGAACCCGGAAAACCTTTCGGCACACGCTGCGAGATCAAGAACGTCAACTCGATCCGCTTCATCGGTCAGGCGATCGAGGTCGAGGCCCGCCGCCAGATCGGTATTCTGGAAGATGGCGGCACGATCGATCAGGAAACGCGGCTCTACGATCCCTCGAAGCGCGAGACGCGCTCTATGCGCTCGAAGGAAGAGGCGCATGATTACCGCTATTTCCCCGATCCCGATCTTCTCCCGCTCGTGCTGCCGGAAGGGTTTGTCGAAAACCTGACCGCCGATCTCCCGGAATTGCCGGACGAGAAGAAGGCGCGCTTCATGCGCGATTATGGCCTGACGGCGTATGATTCCTCCGTCCTCGCGATGGAGCGCGAGAGCGCTGATTTCTTCGAGGCCGTGGCGAAGGGGCGCGATGGCAAGATCGCCGCGAACTGGGTGATCAACGAGCTGTTCGGCCGCCTCAACAAGGAAGGGAAGGGCATTTCCGACAGCCCCGTCTCGGCCGGCCAGCTCGGCGGCATCATCGATTTGATCGCCGCCGGCACGATTTCCGGCAAGATCGCGAAGGATCTGTTCGAGATCGTCTTCACCGAGGGCGGCGAACCGGCGGATATCGTCGAGAAGCGCGGCATGAAGCAGGTCACGGATACCGGCGCGATCGAGAAAGTGGTCGACGAGATCATCGCCGCCAACCCGGACAAGGTGGAGCAGGCGCGCGAAAAGCCGACGCTTCTCGGCTGGTTCGTGGGGCAGGTGATGAAATCCTCCGGCGGCAAGGCCAATCCCGGCGCTGTGAACGAGCTGCTCAAGAAGAAATTGGGGATCGAGTGAGCCTCCCCCTCCGCCCCGCCCGCGACAGCGACGCACAGGATCTCTTCGGCCTGATCACGCTATGCTTTGCCGAATATCCCGGCTGTTTCACCGATCCGCATGCCGACCTACCTGATCTCGTCAAGCCCGGCCATTGGAAGGAGCGGCGCGGCAAAGATGGCACGCTGCTCGGCGGCGAATTCCTCGTGCTCGAGGATGAGACGGGCCGCATCTGTGCCTGTGTCGCGGTGGATTATCCGGCGAGGGATGAAGCGATGGGCAGGCCCGTCGCCGAATTGCACCGCCTCTATGTCCGCCCGGATTGCCGGCGTCGAGGCATCGCGGAGGCGCTGACGGCGCGGGTCGAAGGGATCGCGCGCGAGGCGGGGGCGATCAAGCTCGTCCTGTGGTCTGACACGCGCTTCGAAGGCGCGCACCGGCTTTATCGCCGGCTGGGATACACGCAAGGCGCCGAAACACGCCCGCTCGGGGACATCTCCAATTCGATCGAATATTATTTCGAGAAGGCGCTGTAGGGCGCCTTCTCCGGTCTTCGGCTTTTATTTGCCTGCGAGGAAGGTCTGCCATTTGCCGATCTTCACCTCGGCCACCACCTCGAAGCCACCCTTGCCATCCGGTTTCACGATCACCGCATCGCCCTGCGCCTTGAGTTCGGGCCCCCCGACGGCGGGCATGTTGTCGTCATGCGCCATGATCACCGTATTGGTGCCGGGGGCGGGCGCGGCAGCGAGCAGGGGCTTGAGCGCTTTCGCCATATCCGCCTTCTGGGCGTCGGAATAATCCTTGGATGGCGGCAGCTTCAGCCCGTCGACAACCTCGTAATTGCGGAACGCCACGGCGGCGGATTGCCAGGCGCGGCAGAACGGGCTTGAAAACACCTTCCCGACAGGGATGGCGTTCTGCTCGAAGAACAGGCCGACCTTCTGCGCATCCATCAAGCCCTTGGCATTGAGATTGCGCTGCGTCGCGCATTTGGCGACATCCGCCTTGACCTGATCAGGCGTATCCTTCCCCGTTTCGAAATGCCGGAAATAGACGATGTAGCCGCCCTTCTTCAGCTCTGCGGCACTGATTTTCTGGCTGACGGGAGAAGCGGAAAAAGCAGGAAGTGCAAGGGCCAGAAGGGTGGCTGAGGCAACAAGGCGCAAACCGATCATCACAATCTCCATGAGTTGAGCCGGTGAAATGAACGGGGAGCCTCTAGTCGCGAAGATGGAGCAAATCAATAAAAAAGATAAAAATATCAATATGTTAGAATTTTTCTAATTCGCATTTCCTGCATCGTGCATCTGTAGCGCCTTGCGGGGCGCGCCAATTTCTGTTCAGCTTCGGGACAGGTTTGGGGGGATAGGTTCCACCCCGGTTTTTGCATCGGAAAGGTTTTATTCCTTCCGGGCGCAAGACAGGAGAATGATCATGATGATGAAACTTGGGTTCAAGAAATCCGCGACGCTTGCCGCAGCGGCTTTCGCGCTGACATTCGCCGCCATGCCGGTCGAGCAGGCCGAGGCACGTTATGGACGCAAGGGCGCGCTTGCCGCCGGGCTGATCGGCGGCGCGCTGATCGGCGGTGCATTGCTGGCGCCGCGCGCTTATGGCGCGCCGGTTTATTACGGTCCGGGCCCGACCTATGTCGACGAGCCCTATTGCTACCGCGTCCGCGAGCGCGTCTGGGACGATTATCGTGGTCGCTGGGTGCGTGTGACGCGCCGCGTCTGCGAATAAGCGCTCCCCGGAACGCCAGCAAATTACAAACCCCGCCGGAAACGGCGGGGTTTTTGTTTGGCAAGAAGCTTCAGAACACGAAGCTTCAGAACATGGCCTTCACACCGGCATAGGCCTGCTGGAACCATGTGGAGGAAACCAGCAGATGCCCCGGCGCGAAGAAAACGCAGATCCAGCCGAAGGCGCCGACGAAATTGGCCAGCATGAAGGGAGCGGGCGGCATGCGCGAAATGCCGGAGACAATCGGAATGAGCACCCGGATCGGTCCGCCGAAATGGCCGATCGCCACGCCCCATATGCCCCAGCGGCGCGAGAAGGCCGCGGCTTTGGCGATCGTGTCCTGAAAATTGCGAAATGGCCAATAGGTCAGCAACCGTCCTTCCAGCGCCGCGCTGAGAATGTACATCAGCGAGAAGCCGAGCGAGGCACCAAGTCCGCCGGCGATCAGCGAGGGTATCAGCGGCACGCCGGCGGCGGCCATCAGGCCGCCGATCGCGAAGAGCAGGAAGGTCGATGGGATGAAGACCGAGACGACGACGATCGTCTCTCCCAACGCCAGCAGGAAGATGACCAGCGGCGCATAGGCGCGATGCGCCTCGACGAAGGCGATGATTTTCTGAGGTTCGATCTCGGGAAGCATGCGGCGATCTTAAGGTCCTGCATCGAGAAAACCGGTTGTGCGGGGCGCATTCCGGTCGATAAATCCCCCATATCGTTTTCGCTTGAGGAAATCATGTCGTTTTCGGAGCTTATTGTTGACGAGGCCCGCCTGGCCGATATGCCGACGATCATCGAAATCCTGGGGGAGGGGCAACGCCAGCGAACGGATTTCTGGAATGAGGAAACCGCGCCGCGCTACGAGGCCTTGTTCAGGGCCATTGCCGCCGATCCCGGCGTGGCGCTGATCGTCGCGCGCGAGGACGAAAAGGTGCTTGGCGTCGTCCAGCTTGTCTTCACGCCGGGGCTGACGTTGGGGGCACCGCTGAAAGCGAGCCTTGAATCGGTCTTCATTGCAGCTTCGGCGCGCGGTCGCGGAATAGGCGCCAAGCTTGTCGCAGCGGCAGAGCACCGCGCGCGAACGCGCGGCGCCAGGGTCATCCGGCTTCTCTCGCATAAGGATCGGGTGGACGCGCATCGCTTCTACCGCAATCAGGGCTATGCGCAGAGCCATGAGGGCTTCACGAAGGTCTTGTGACTGTCACTGCCCTGCGGCTTTGAGCCGCGCCCGGCATTCGGTGGAGAATTTCAGCCAGGTCTGGCCCTGCTGGGTCAGCTTGGCCTTGTTCTCGCGCCATTCCTTGCCGCAGGCGCGCATGCGGTTGTCATTGGCGAGCTGGGCGGGCGAACGCTGGCGCTTGCCTTTCGCCTCTTCGGCGGCAGGGGCTGCCTGAGCAGCCGGCGCGGCCGGCGCGGCACGCGTGGAGGAGGGGCGCAGCGGATTGGTCTGCGGCGTGCTCTGCGCGAAAGCGCCGCTGGCGACGAGCGAGAAAAGCGCGACGCTTGCGAGGCGGGGCAAAAAGGTCATGGCGAACTCCTTGGTGAATGCCATGCGAGGATAGCGGCATGGCGGGGAAAGAAAAGCACCCTGCGCGCCTGGGCTATTCCCGGAAGGATACCGGAAAATGCGCCCGACCTCGCGAGGGGCTTGCTGGCTCAGTCTCAATACCCATATGAATTGGGCAACTTTCCTGGTTCGGAGCCCGACATGAAGCCGATCGATCTCTATTACTGGCCCACGCCGAACGGATGGAAGATTTCCATCCTGCTTGAGGAGCTTGGCCTTCCCTATGACGTCAAGCTTGTCGACATTACCAAGGGCGCGCAGTTCGAGCCCGATTTTCTCAAGATCTCGCCGAACAACAAGATGCCGGCGATCGTGGATCACGAGACGGTCGGTGGAGAGCCCGTCGCCGTTTTCGAGAGCGGCGCGATCCTGCAATATCTCGGTCGGAAGACCGGCAAGCTCTACCCGGCCAACGAGCGCAAGCGCATCGAGGTCGATCAATGGCTGTTCTGGCAGATGGGCGGTTTCGGGCCCATGCTCGGGCAGACCCATCATTTCCGCATCTACGCGCCGGAAAAGATCGAATACGCGATCAACCGCTATACCAACGAGGCGAAGCGGCTCTATGGCGTGCTCGACAGGCAGCTCGCCGGGAAGGATTACGTGTGCGGGGAGTATTCCATCGCCGATATCGCGATTTTCCCCTGGGCACGTCTGTGGGAGCGGCAGGGGCAGGATATCAAGGAATTCCCCAACGTCGCGCGCTGGCTCGAGACCATGAACGCCCGCCCGGCGGTGCAGAAGGGGCTCGCCGTTTCCGCCGAGCAGCGCCGCGCGGACAGCCACAATGACCCGAAGGTGCAGGAAGTGCTCTTCGGCAACAAGGCGAAGTAGATTGGCGCTCCCGGCGCGGAGGCTAGCTCATCCGCGCCATTGTCCGGGCACTCCTGTTCCTCTATTGGCGCGTTGGACAACAGCGCCGGGGAGTGGGCATGACGGACCAGATGATGCGCGCCGCGATCTGCGACGCTTACGGCCCGCCCGCGGCGATTCGGGTGGAGAGCGTGGCAAAGCCCGTTCCGGGCCCGGAGGATGTTCTCATCCGCATCCATGCCAGCACGGTATCATCTGCCGATTGGCGTATCCGCGCGCTGGCGATGCCGAAAGGCTTCGGCGCGATCGCGCGGCTCATTTTCGGCTTTTCACGCCCGAGGCAGCCCATTTTCGGCACCGAGCTTTCCGGCACGATCGAGGCGGTGGGAGAAAAGGTCTCGCGCTTTCGGGCCGGTGACGCGGTTGTCGCCTATCCCGGCGGTCAGCAGGGATGCCACGCCGAATACCGCGTGATGCCGGCGGAAGGGCGCATCGTCGCCAAGCCGGCGAAGCTCTCCTTCGAGGAGGCCGCGGCGCTTAGCTTCGGCGGCGCGACGGCGCTCCATTACCTGCGTGATGCGGCAAAGGCGCAGCCGGGCGAGCGCGTGCTCGTGATCGGCGGTTCGGGCGCGGTGGGTACCGCTGCGATCCAGATCGCGAGGGCGCTGGGCGCCGCGGTCGATGCGACCTCAAGCGCCGCGAATATCGAATTGATCCGTTCGCTCGGCGCTGAAAGAGCCATCGACTATGCAATCGGGCAGGGCGCGGCGGCGGCCTATGACATTGTTTTCGATACGGTGGGCGACGCGTCCGTTGCCGAAGGCCTCGCCATGCTGAAGCCGGGCGGGCGGCTCGTGCTGATCGCGGCCAGCCTGCCGCAGATGCTCGGCACCCTGATACCGGCGGGGCAGGGGCGCAAGGTCATCGCCGGTCCGGCGAAGGAAAGCCGCGAGCAGCTTGAAGCCCTCGCGACCATGGCGGAGGCCGGGCAGTTCCGCCCCCTGATCGATAGCGTCTTTGCGCTCGAGGCGATCGCCGAGGCGCATACGCGTGTGGAAACAAGGCGCAAGCGCGGAAGCGTGGTCGTGACGATGCCGGTGCTCAGCGCGTCGTCAGGATCTTGATCGCGGCGGCGCCAAAAAGCAGCGCGAAGGTCGCCTCGAAGCCGCGCTTCAGGCGGGCATAGATTGCGACCATGGGCGCCGAGGAAAACAGCATCGCATAGCCGAGAAAGACGCAGGTATTGAGCGCCGCGATGGTTGCGATGACGCGCAGGATATCCGGCGTCGGCGTGCCCATGGGGACACCGATTGCGAAAAGCGAGCCGAAGAACAGGATCGGTTTGGGGTTCGTCAGATGCAATGCCAAACCTTTGGCGTAGGCGATACGCGGCGTCAGCTGCCGGGCCGTCTCCATTTTCGCTCGCGCGCCGGCAATGGCCGAGCGGGCGGATTTCCAGGCCAGGAAGAGAAGATAGCCGGCGCCGAGATAACGCATGACCTCAAAGGTCCAGGCATTCGCCTGCATCAGCGCGGAAAAGCCCACAGCGGCCAGGATCGACCAGCTGACCGACCCGGTCAGCACGCCGAGCGCGAGGGCAAGGCCCGCGGTGCGGCCGGAATTCATCGAGGTGCCGGCGATCGTGAGCGTCGCGGGGCCCGGACTGGCGGAGGTGAGGACGGAAGCGAGCAGGATGAACGGGAGGTTGATCTCGGCCATGATACCTAATCCAGAACAATCCCCTCTGCTGACAAGGCATCATGTCGTGCGGGCAAGGTCAAGCGAGCAATTCCTGCCATTCACGGGCAAGGCTCACCTGTCTCGCCGTGAGGAAAAGACAGCGCGTTAGATCACCACCGTGAGCTTCTTCGCCGCCCGCGTCACGGCGGTATAGAGCCAGCGGGCGCGGTGCTCGCGAAACGCGAAACTCTCGTCGAAGAGCACCACGTGATCCCATTGCGAGCCCTGCGCCTTGTGGACTGTGAGCGCGTAGCCGTAATCGAATTCATCAACATGCCGGCGGATCTCCCACGGCACTTCCTCGCCGCCGCCATCGAAGAAAGCACGCGGCACCACGACCTTGATCGTCGGCCCGAGCCCGTCATCGGGGGCTACGCGCATATGCACGAATTCGCCCGAACGCTCACCCACGAGCTTGACCGTGAAGGTCGAGCCGTTGAGCAACCCCTTCTGGCGGTTGTTGCGCAGGCAGACCAGTTTTTCCTCCATCGCGGGGAGGGGGTCGGCATGGCCGAGCAATTGCCGGATGCGCGCATTGTATTTCCGCCGCGTCTCGTTGCGCCCGACCAGCACCTGATCCGCGGCGAGAATCTGGGGCGCGTCGATCTGCTCGCGCCGGATGACGCGCGTTTCGCCATAATCGCCGAGCGGCAGCCGATCCCCCGCCCGCGCGAGCATCGAGAGGCGGATGATCGGGTCGCCTTCCGCCTGACGGTGCACATCGGTGAGCATCACATCCGGCTCGCCTTCGGTGAAGAAGCCGCCGCCCTTTACCGGCGGAAGCTGCGCGGGATCGCCCAGAACAAGCACCGGCACCCCGAAGGAGAGGAGATCCGTGCCCAGTTCCTCGTCGACCATCGAGCATTCATCGACGATGACCAGCTCCGCCTTTTTCACATCCGATTGCCGGTTGAGCACGAAGGTCGGCTCCTCGGCCTTGGCTTCCTTCGAACGGTAGATGAGCGAATGCAGCGTCGCCGCGCCCTCGCAGCCGCGCTCGCGCATCACCGCGGCGGCCTTGCCGGTGAAGGCGGCGAAGAGAACCTCGCCGTCTATTCCTTCGGCGATATGGCGGGCGAGGGTGGTCTTGCCGGTGCCGGCATAACCGAAGAGGCGGAAAAGCTGCGCGCCGCGCCGCTTGCGCGCGCCGCGATGCCATTCCGAGATCGCGACCAGCGCGTCATCCTGCTTCGGGGAGAATTCCATGCCCGGCTTGTAGCCAGCGCCCCGATTCGTGCCAAGGGCGGAGCAGGTGCCTTTGATCTCTCGCCCTTGTTCGATTCAATCCGCCTTGGCCCAGGTCACGCTCCGGCAGATCAGTCCGCCCAGTGCGCAGCCTGCTGTCGTCAGCGTGGTACCCGAGAGCGACATCTTGCCTGAATAGGTCTTGCCATCCTCGGGGTTGAAGGCCTTGCCTTCCCATTTGCCTTCGCCCGCGGGCTTCATGTCATAGAAGATCCGCTGGCCGACCTTGGCGGGGCCGTTGGCGTCCTTGAGCCAGACGATGGTGCCGCAAAGGGAATCACCGCATTTCGAGAATTTCACGCGGCTCGCGCCGGTATCGGTGCGCTGCCAGTTGCCCGCCAAGTCATTGGCGAGGGCCGGTGCCGAGGCCAGCAGCATCGTCGCAATCATCACGCGCTTCATCTCTTCCTCCCTTTGCGCCCTGATGGGCGTTCTGGCTTTAGTTCATATCTGAACCGATCGGGTGTCAAGCAATGCGCGGGACGCGCCAAGCACGCGCCAGATGGGGGAATGGTTGAGAGAAGCTTCCGCTAACCCTTCGGCTTTCGTTGCTTGCTCATTGAATTTGCTGATCAATCCAGAAAATCTCGCTTAACGGAGTCCGAATCAGGAGCGCATCGCGGAAATTCGTGACGAAGCGTTAGGGACATTGATTCCGAATTTCTTGGAAAATTTGATTCAAATTCTCCCCATCGCTGATCGCAACCCGCAGCAAAAGTCGGGAGGATCGGAGAAACGCCACAACAGGGCACATGGATTTACGGGGTACGTCAAATGGGACAGTCGCAGCCTTTCGCCGGGATCGGCAAACCGGAACAGAATTACTTCGAACTCGGCGTGAACTATGCTTGCGGGCGCAAGGTCGATGCCGATCTGATCGAAGCGCATAAATGGTTCAACATCGCCGCCATGCGCGGAGACGTGGAAGCAGCCCGCCGCCGGCAGGAGCTTGCCGCCGAGATGAGCGCGCTGGAAGTCGCCGCCGCCCAGCGCAGGGCCCGCGAATGGCTCTCCATTCACTGAGACGCGATCACGGATGCAAGAGGGGCGCCCAGGGGCGCCCTTTTGTTTTGCTGTTGAGATAGATCACGGCGGTGGGATCAGGTCGGCATAGAGTGCAACGCTGGGGGCGTGTAATGACCGGGAGGTGCCCATGACGTCTGACAGCAGGCAGAAGCAAACAGAGCCGGTTCCTTCCGGCTTTCCATGGGCGACAGGCCTGGATCAATCGGCGATCTTCGCCATGCCGCATCAAATCACTGATTTCTGGCTGAAGCTCGGCGTGGAATGGCTGGGGTTTCTCTCGCACCGCCTTTGCGCGCAGGCAGAGCTGCTTTCGCGGCTACGCGCCTGCCCAGACCTTGATTCCGTGGTTGTCGCCGAAGCGCGCTTCTTCGAAAACGCGGCGGATGATTATGGTCAGGAAATCGATCGCCTTGCGGATGCGGCGCGCGGCACGCTCGAACCCGAGCAGGCTTCCACCGGGCGGCCCAGGAAAAAAGCGGTTTCCCGAGCGTGATTCTGCCACGAGCCGATTTGGGTTGAGGCGATTCGTCTGAAATCGCCTCTCTCGGAGGGAGAGGGATTCCCTTGCCCCATTCGCATGTCGAATCCAATCTAGCCTGTGGCGCGCCTCTGCGCCGGACGATGCCGCTTGGCGCGTCCGTCCGGGGTCCCATTCTGTCCCTTTTTCACCTATAATGAGCCATGGCAGACCCGGCGGACGGATGCCGGGCCCTCCAGTGCGGAAGCGGGGAGGCGCCATGCGTCCAAAGCAACGAAAAACGGGAATTTCCGGTTGACATTCGGGTTTGGTCGAGTCAGAAGCACGCCACTCGGTAGGCCGTGATCTGTGCATGCTTCGCGAGACATTCGTGGAGCGACCCGGATCAAACGCTACCTTTTTAGCGACCTGGAAACACAGCGGTTCGCGGTTTCGTAAGAAATCCGGTCCGATTAGGTCATGATCACGAGGCGAAATCCTCTGTGATCCTCTGGTTTAGGCGCCTTTTGAGCCAAGCCCCGGCACGGCTCGAACGGCGCGTTTTTGCGCTGATGGCTGTGCCGGATGCGTTTCGCGGCCCGTAACGGGCAGGATTTGAAGAGAAGGGCATCGTATGCCGACAATTAGCCAGCTGATCCGGAAGCCCCGGGAAGCCGTCAAAAACCGGAACAAGGTTCCGGCCCTTCAGGCTTCCCCGCAGAAGCGCGGCGTTTGCACGCGCGTCTACACGACCACGCCGAAGAAGCCGAACTCGGCGCTTCGTAAGGTCGCCAAGGTTCGCCTTGTGAACGGGTTCGAGGTCATCGGCTATATCCCCGGTGAAGGCCATAACCTTCAGGAGCACTCCGTGGTCATGATCCGCGGCGGCCGTGTGAAGGACCTTCCGGGCGTGCGTTATCACATCCTGCGCGGCGTTCTCGATACGCAGGGCGTCAAGAACCGCAAGCAGCGCCGTTCGAAATACGGCGCCAAGCGTCCGAAGTAAGATCTGGCGTCCGAAGCCATCGGCCTCCCGAGTCAAGAGGATTTACCTATGTCCCGCCGTCACGCCGCTGAAAAGCGCGAAGTCATCCCGGATCCGAAGTTCGGCGACATCATTGTCACGAAGTTCATGAATGCCGTCATGTATGAGGGCAAGAAGTCGGTTGCCGAGCGCATCGTCTATGGTGCTTTCGACATCATCGAGAGCCGCGCCAAGTCCGAGCCGCTGCCGCTGTTCAAGCAGGCGCTCGACAACGTGGCCCCGGCCGTCGAAGTCCGCTCCCGCCGCGTCGGCGGTGCGACCTATCAGGTTCCCGTCGAAGTCCGCACCGAGCGTCGTCAGGCGCTGGCGATCCGCTGGATCATCAATGCGGCCCGCGGTCGCAACGACAAGACCATGGTCGAGCGTCTCTCGGCCGAGCTGCTCGATGCGGCCAACAACCGCGGCAACGCGGTCAAGAAGCGTGAAGAGACGCACCGGATGGCGGAAGCCAACCGCGCCTTCTCGCATTATCGCTGGTAATTCAGGCCCGACCGAAGGTACGAGGACACGTTTATGGCCCGCCAATATTCCCTCGAGGATTATCGCAACTTCGGCATCATGGCGCACATTGATGCTGGCAAGACGACGACCACCGAGCGTATCCTCTATTATACCGGCAAGAGCCACAAGATCGGCGAAGTGCACGAAGGCGCTGCGACCATGGATTTCATGGAGCAGGAGCAGGAGCGCGGCATCACGATCACTTCGGCAGCGACGACCGCCTTCTGGGAAGGTCGTGACGGCAAGAAGAAGCGCCTGAACATCATCGATACGCCTGGCCACGTCGACTTCACCATCGAGGTCGAGCGTTCCCTGCGCGTCCTCGACGGCGCGGTCTGCGTTCTGGACTCGAACCAGGGCGTCGAGCCGCAGACGGAAACCGTCTGGCGCCAGGGCGACAAGTACAAGGTTCCGCGCATCGTTTTCGCGAACAAGATGGACAAGACCGGCGCGGATTTCTACCGCTGCCTCTCGGACATCAAGACCCGCCTCGGTGCCAAACCCGTCGCGATCCAGCTGCCGATCGGCGCGGAATCGGACTTCAAGGGCCTCGTCGATCTGATCCGCATGAAGGGCGTTGTCTGGGATGACGATGCTCTGGGCGCGAACTATCGCGACACTGAGATCCCGGCTGACATGGTCGAGAAGGCCAAGCAGTACCGCGAGGAAATGATCGAAGCCGCCGTCGAGATGGACGATGCGGCGATGGAAGCCTATCTCGAAGGCAACGAGCCGAACGAAGAGACGCTGCGCAAGTGCATCCGCAAGGCTGTCCTCAACGGTGCCTTCTATCCGGTTCTCTGCGGTTCCGCCTTCAAGAACAAGGGCGTGCAGACGCTTCTTGATGCGGTTGTTGACTTCCTTCCGAGCCCGCTCGACCGCCCCTCGATCAAGGGCGTCGATTCCGATACCGGCGAGGAAACCACCCGCCCGGCTTCGGACAGCGAGCCGCTGGCCATGCTCGCCTTCAAGATCATGGACGATCCCTACGGCGTTCTCACTTTCTGCCGCATCTATTCCGGCAAGGTCGAGAGCGGCATGGCGCTCGCCAATGCCACGCGCGAGAAGCGCGAGCGCATCGGCCGCATGCTGCTGATGCACGCGAACAACCGCGAGGAGATCAAGGAAGCCTATGCCGGCGACATCATCGCCGTGATCGGCCTCAAGGATACCCGCACCGGCGATACGCTCTGCGACCCGAACAAGCAGGTTGTTCTGGAGCGCATGGAATTCCCGGAACCCGTCATCGAGATGGCCGTCGAGCCGAAATCGAAGGCGGACCAGGAAAAGATGGCGATCGCGCTCGGCAAGCTTGCCGCGGAGGATCCGTCCTTCCGCGTCTCGACGGACCAGGAGAGCGGCCAGACCATCATCAAGGGGATGGGCGAACTCCATCTCGACATCAAGGTCGACATTCTCAAGCGCACCCACAAGGTCGAAGTGAATGTCGGCGCGCCGCAGGTTGCCTATCGCGAGACGATTTCGCGCAAGGTCGAGCACGATTACACCCACAAGAAGCAGTCGGGTGGTTCGGGCCAGTTCGCGCGCATCAAGTTCATCCTCGAGCCGAACGAGCCGAATGCCGGCTTCACGTTCGAATCGAAGATCATCGGCGGCTCGGTTCCCAAGGAATATATCCCGGGCGTCGAGAAGGGCCTCGAGAGCGTCATCGGTTCGGGTCCGCTCGCGGGCTTCCCGGTCGTCGATGTCAAGGTCAGCCTGATCGACGGCGCCTATCACGAGGTTGACTCCTCGGCGATCGCCTTCGAAATCGCTGCCCGCCAGGGTCTGCGCGAAGCCTTCCAGAAGGCCGGCGCGGTTCTGCTGGAGCCGATCATGAAGGTCGAGGTCGTGACGCCGGAAGACTTCACCGGCTCGGTGATCGGCGATCTCAACTCCCGCCGTGGCCAGATCCAGGGCCAGGACATGCGCGGCAACGCGAATGTCGTGAACGCCATGGTTCCGCTCGCGAACATGTTCGGTTACGTCAACACGCTGCGTTCCTTCTCGCAGGGCCGTGCGTCGTTCTCGATGGTGTTCGACCATTACGCCGAAGTGCCGCGCAACGTCGCGGACGAGGTTATCGCAAAATACGCCTAATCCCGCGTGATCTCACGCTAGAGTTCAGCTTAAGCGCCCTGTGCGCCTCATTCAGGAGTGCCAACAATGGCCAAAGAAAAGTTTTCGCGGACGAAGCCGCATTGCAACATCGGGACGATTGGTCACGTTGACCACGGCAAGACGTCGTTGACGGCTGCGATCACGAAGGTTCTCGCGGAATCGGGCGGCGCGACGTTCACGG